>ENA-UOOA01000011-UOOA01000011.1-human-gut-metagenome-genome-assembly--contig:-P61old-NODE-11-length-392943-cov-10.790551_pt1 | contig 392943 bp, 366 predicted proteins | sample MGYA00242467_ERZ724014 | MGnify/ENA metagenome assembly ERZ724014
ATTAACTGGTAATGGAACTCTCTGACAGCGGCAAGGTGCAGAAGCGGTATATCTGTGGAAATGACCTTGTATATGCGGATCGGGAAGAAGGAACAGAGAAGCAGTATTATGTCAAAAATCCTCATGGCGATGTGCTACAGCTGACGGATGCCATTTATCTCCGAGCCAGGTATTACCAGCTGTACTTGGGAAGATTTCTAACAAGGGATACCTATACAGGTGATGAGGAAGATTCCCTGAGTTTACACTTGTATACTTACTGCGGAAATGATGGGGTAAATAGGGTAGATCCGAGTGGGTAAATATTTGGGAGAACATATTTGATATAGTGAGTCTGGGAGATAGTATTTACTCAATGTGTACAAATCCGTCATGGGAAAATGAGGGATATTTACTATGGGATGCAGCCTCTCTTATTCCGGGAGTACCGGGTTCTTATGTAGCGAAAGTACCTGCGAAAACAGCTAAAGTTGCGAAGACTGCAGCTAAAGTAAGCAAAGTGGGAAAAGGTACAAGGGCAGCTTCAAAGTCATTAAGAACAGCAAGCAAGGCGAAACGAGCAAAAGTTCTTTATAAGAATAAAAAATATATCAGAAACGAAAACAGAGGCGAAGGCTTCATAACATTTAAGGAAAGGAAATTTTGGTAGGGTGACAACCACACGAAAGATTCCGATGGAAAACTGATGGAAGAAAGGGCGGAGAATTAAATAATGATCATGCTGATTGACCTAGGTGTCAAAAGAGAAGAGTAAAAGGAGGGATGAATCATGATGATTTTACCGGATGTTCTTCGTGAAAATATGGATTCATGGAGTTATGACGACAACGGAAAGATGGTACCGGCAAAAGGGGCATCTTTCAAAGTGATTCAGGCTATTAAAGAAATGAATAAAGCAGAAGAGGAAGAACTTGAATCAGAGAACGGAACCATTGATTTGTAAAAGTTGATTTGTTTAAGAAAGACGGAGCAAAAAAATGGACAGTATCAACAATTCGCACAAAGCAATAATTATTAACGAGGAGATTTGTAATGGCATTTTTGTTCAATAAAGAAAAAAATAAATATATTGAGTTAAATTTATTTACTACAAATGAAAAGGATTGGATCGCATATAGTATGTGTGGTGGAAATATATATCAACAAACAAGGAAAGAGTTGTTTAGATTAGATAATGAGTATTTATATTTTCACAATACTGTATATGAAAACGAAATAGAAAAAATTATTAATGGTTTAAGCAACATAAAAGAGTCATGCCGTTATACATTTGAGCCAGTAGACGAAGGTGAGTTTCGACTTGAATCTGACTATAAGGATAATGTAGTGTATATAAAATGCACGTTTTATATTGTTGATATGATGGAAAACGAAGGAATTGAAGACAATATATTTGTGATAGAAACAACATACTTTATGTTGTATGAATTTTTAATACAGTTAAGAAAGGAATATAACATGGTTAAATAAAAACAGCAGGGTGGATAAATGGATTTATCAACTATTCGGTACATGATACAATGATATCCATCACGCTCGGTTTTTGTTTGTGGTAAATAAAAATCGTCAAAGCCAGTAAAATCAATAGATTTAAGCTTGACAGAATAGGGAGGATTAGTATGAAACAAATATTAAAATGTTTTATGTTTTTTATTATAATAAATATTTTAAGTGGCTGTTCGTTTAAAGGTTTAAGTGAAATGATGTTAGAGGAGGAAAATCAGGATTTACCTTCTTCCATTGGAACAATCTCATCAGATTTTTCATTTGCTGTATTAGGAACAGGGGAGATTGCGTTTCTTACTATAGATCCAAAAGAAGTTGTATTTTTGGATGAAAAACAGAAAAACAGACGCTCTGTTGAATTATCTGAGAATCGTCAATCTTTAGAGATTACTGCAGGAAATGATTACTTTTATGTGTATTGTTCCAACGAAGATGAAACAGCTGGTTTTTTAAATGTTTTTGACAAGAAAGGAGAGTTAATAAAAGAAATATCATTACCGTTCAGTAGAGTTAGTGTCAGCAATGGAATTGTGTATGGATATTACGATGAAACAGCTGATTTTTATGGATGGGGTTCTAATATCTCGAATAGTCATATTGAAGCAACCCATTATATTAGTGAGAGAAAATTTTTAGAAAAATTTCCTAACTGTATGGATGATTGGAATGAAATAAGCGGGGACGAAATAGCAAATGTTGGTGAACAACAATTGTATCGCTGTTCATCGGATTATTGTCATAAAACAGACTATTATAGTGATCAAAAACCTTTGTCTGTTTTTGGTCAAATAGATTATGTGAAATATTGTGATGGGAAAATAGCTTCCGAGGAGTCGGATAAAGAAATCCGTTCCCGTTTGAATCAAATATATAGTATGATGAAAAAAGAGGAAGAGAATTTTCTGATTTATAGTTTTCAAACCAATGATAAAATATACGGCATTTGTAATGTATATAGTCAACATGGGGAACTATTAACTTTTTGTACGGATGATTTGGATTATAGTTTTTCTTTTTCTTATGATGAAAAAGAGGATAAATTATATAAGGTAAATGAGTATACTAACATTGAACTTATATATGAAGATGAATATAATTGTCTGTATCATAAATTAGACGGTGTTTATTATACAAAATTAGGATCAGATAAAGAAGAAAAATTATATGATTACAATGGGGAAATTGGACTTACAATCTTAGAAGGATATGTAAAGTTTCAGGAAAGAGAAATACATTACAATGATGATATTATAGATAAGCAGGAAATAATAAAAGTATGGTAGAGATTCTGTCTAATGATTAAGACGGAATCTCTTGAAATCTCAAAATTATAATAGTTAAAAATAGTATGTGGGAGGGGTGAAATTGTTTGAAATTGCGTATAAAATTACACATAAAAGAATAATTATTAAAGCAATTACCATTAGCACACATATATGAGATTTTATATACAATTGTCCTCGGTTATCAAATGCGGTTTGAGGAGAATCGACATAATGTGCGATTAATTCATCATAAGATGTATTAGGATATTCATCCAAATAGTTTTTTATGTCTTCAAAAAGTAATTTGCGCAATTGCCTTTGTTCAATAAATGGAAACATTCTTGTCGGATATACCTGCCGTACAACTTTGCTGATTTGGTGTTTGCTTAACATGATTATCTCCCTATTTTAACTGAATTTACCATTTTTATCACATTTAATGGTCACGGTTTTTGAAACTGTTTTACCAGTAGTTTGCATCTTTATGGTTCCAGTAGCTGTTCCACCAGATCCGGAATGATGCTCGCTTACACAATTCCATGAATTATTATTGCTTAAAGAGGCTTTTGATGATTTTACACCTTTCAAATGAAAGAAAATAGTAATTTACAGGGTGTAATAAGAAAATAATGAAAAATTATATATCGTTTCAATATTATTGATGTGGTAAGAGATTTCAGGTATTGAACGGTGTTAAAAGGATATGAGAAATTATGATTAGAGTACTTTTCATCTGCCATAAAAATACATATAAAAACCGTACGAAATACTTGGCAAAGCTGAAGTCAAAAAAGGTTAAGTTGTTTAATGCCAACGGAAAAGAAAACATGGTAAGTATGAAGATTAAGTCCGCCAAAAGAACAAATCAAGGAATTATTTTAACAGGAACAGGAAAATGCCCGGTTGATGTAGTGAGAACAAAGAAACAGAGGGAACAACTGGAAAATGGGAAAATCAAAGCGCTTGGCAAGATGTGGTTTGTCAAAAAAAGTTACGATGAAGCTGCGGATATTACATCGTATTATTTGTATAGCAGCCAAAGTGCAAAGAAGTGGAGTTATGTGTTGATCCCGACTTTATATATATTAAAGCACCCTTACCTGGATTTAATGGACACGAATAATAATACTGTTTATCGGTCTGTTGGGAAAATTAAAGTATGTGTTAAGGAATCTGAATACTGTGAACTCATGGAAGAATCAGCTCATGAGACATTTTGCTATACAAAGAAATGGAAAGGGAAATGGGTGCCGTTGGAATTGAATCGGGGATATGTGAAAAAGTGGATTTGGGAGTGAATTATTAATTGGAGAAATACTGTGAAAGAAAGTAGATGACAGCCAACAAATGGCGTACTTTAAGAGTATACATTGACAGAAACCAGACCTGCAGACGGATATGTTATCGCAAATGTAGTTGCTGTGAAACAGAAAGATAGAACATAGTGAAAATGAAGTTCCGGAATTTGTTGAATAATGTTTTTGTAATGTTATTGTAATGTTCAGTAATGTTTGATATATAAAGTACAAATTGGAAAACATAGTGTATCGGTTTTTTGAACAAAAACGGGAACTTTTGCAAAAAACAGTTGACGAATACGAAAAACATGGTATAATATGTGTTAGTGCGAAAAAATACCCAATCAGTTGTATTGAAGCACAATTTACAACTGGAGGGAGGTTAGGTGTGATACAATGTCTAGTGTAACAGTTAAAGAAAACGAATCATTGGATAGCGCATTGCGTCGTTTCAAGAGAAACTGTGCTAAAGCCGGTATTCAGCAGGAGATTCGTAAGAGAGAGCATTATGAAAAACCAAGCGTAAGACGTAAAAAGAAGTCTGAAGCTGCTCGTAAAAGAAAATTCAAATAATAAGCACATAAGAGAAGAGCGTGAGGCGTTTCTAAAAGAGATGTCACACGCTCTTTTTTTGAGGAGGAACTACATGGAAAAAGTGGAAATGTAGGTGTGGTTGTCGGTTACGCAACAAAATGTGCATTTGAAAATATTACAGTCAGCGGTAAAATAACCGCGTCCGGTTCTGTATGCAAAGCGGCAGGCGTATGTGCAGACGCCAGTGGCTGTACATTTACAAAATGTGTGAATAAAGCGGACATTACGATAAATGCATATGATGTAACAAACAGTGAAGAAGCGGATATGGTAGAAGGACAGGGAGGCGTTGCCTGTGGTATTGCCTGTATGGCGATAGACAGTACGGCAAAAAAATGTTCCAATTCAGGAAAGATCACGATAAACGGAGATCTTCGCTGGGCAAGTGAAGGAATCTATGCAATGGGTCTGTTTCAGATTATCAAAGGAGTTAGCGGAAGCAAAAATACAGGTGCCGTTACGGCGAAGAATGTAAGCAAAACAGGAACGGCAGCGGGAGAAACTATAGCCTGTGGTATCGTCGCTGAGGTACATGGCTTTGGCAAGAGAGTGTTATCCTGCTATAATACAGGAACGATTACGGCAGCTAATAATAATAAACGAGTTGCCACAGTGGCAGCGGGCATCGTGAATAAAGCCACCAGTCTTAATACAAAGATTCTCAGATGCTATAATAAAGGTGCGGTCCGGATATCAGGAGTAGCAGGAAGCAGAACATCAAAGATCGGTTCTGGTGCAGGTGGTATTGGTGGCATGGATGTAGCGTCTATTACAGAATGTTATAACAAAGGAAAAGTCGCAGCAAATGTAAAGAGCGGCCTCGTAGAAGTGGGTGGTATTGCCGGGGATATTTATAATATCCGGAACTGCTACAATACGGGTAAAGTTTCTACGACAGCAAAGACCCGCAGTTATATAGGTGGTGTAGCGGGACGGCAGGAAGCCTTTTCGAAGAGAAAGGGAAAGGGAAAGGTCCTGGAAGCGGCGATCTGCAATTACAACACCGGTAAGGTCACGGCAGGAAAAAAAGTAGTAAAAGGTTCTATTTTTGGACATTATGAGGTAGCGGGTATTACTGCTCAGGCTATGGTTTACAACAATTACTATAAATCCGGTAAAGCATATGGCAGTACAAACCTCTCATGGAAACCGTTCCTTGCCAAAGCGACAAAGGTTTCTTCCATGAAGGCGAAGAAATGCTGGAAACTCTCTTCAAAATACTGGGTATACTCTTCCAAATACAAGAGAATGGTTCTGAAGAACAACAAGGAAAAATAAAGTGAATATTGAAAAAGAGGGAACTGGCGGAAGCCAGTTCTTTTTTTTGGCACAAAAAGAGAAAAAATGCATAGGATAAAAAGAGGAAGATTTCAGGAGGCGTTCAGTTGGAAAAAGACGGAACAACTCTGGTAATGCCGGATATAACAAAAGGCTGTATGCTGGTAACCATATATGGCAGTGAGATCGTTCTTATAGAAAATTTTAAATCCATTATAGAATATTCAGACTCGATCATTAAACTGCAGGGAAAACAAAAAAGACTGGTTATACGGGGCCGTGAATTGTCAATTGAACGATATACAAAAGGAGACTGTAAAGTCTGCGGAGTGGTAGAAGAGTTTTCATTTGAATAAAAAGCAAAGGAGAGGATATGAACGGTATCTGGGATGGCATAGAATGTTCTATGAGCCAAAAACATCGGGAGCGGTTTATGAATATATGCAGGCACCGGGGGATGAATCTGTATCATTTCTCTCTTCGTCAGGATGTATTTGTATTTCGTATGAGAGGCAGAGATTACAAAAAACTGCGGGAGGTATCACGAAAGATAAAGAGTCATCCGCATATTGAAAAGAAGACAGGCATTGTGTTTGGATGGTTTTATGTCATAAGGCACCTTTCGTATTTCACGGGTATGCTTCTTTTTGCATGTTTGCTCCAGTTTCTTTCCGGTTTTGTGTGGAATATTGAATATCAGGGAAACCATCGCTATACAGAGGAGACTTTGCAGCGGGCCCTGGATAAAATGGGGGTGAAAACAGGGCTTTCCAGAAAAAAACTGGTATGTGAGCGGATAGAAAAGCAGATGCGAAAACAGTTTGACGATATCAGCTGGGTCTCGGCGGAAGAATGTGGCAGTGTGTTGAAAGTGGCCATTAAGGAGAAAAAAGAAACCAGTATGCCACAGGAAGGAAAAACCGGAGATCTGCGGTCGCCCTGTGAAGGAAAGGTGACAAGTCTTGTGGTGGAACAGGGACAGGCGGCTGTAAAAATCGGAGACCATGTGAAGAAAAACCAGATCCTGGTGTACGGAAAAGTAAGCGTAACCAATGATGAGGATCAGGTTGTGGAAGAAAAAGCGGTTCAGGCGAAGGCTCTTTATATAATACAGGGAAGTGTAAAAATCCGGTACAAGATTGCGTGTAAAGGAAAAAGAAAAGTTTATACCGGGGAGGAAAAAAGTGTATACTCTATCAGTGGAAACGGAAAAACACTTAATTTGGCAAATCCGCTTAAAAGGTTTGATAAATCACTCAAATATGATATAATGACTACTATATGCACAAAAAAGAAGATTCCTTTTAGTGATGCAGAGGTTACTGTCAGAAAGAGAGAATTTCTGGCGTATACGCTGAAAGATCATATTTATACACAACAAGAAGCAGAAAAACTGGTGCAGGAGGAAGTGGAGAAAAAACTTCTTTTACTGCAGCGGCAGCAATATAAAGTCCGGGGGAAGACCTGGCATATGACAAAGCAGGCGGATGACTGGGTGGCAGAGGGCATCATCCAGTTTGCGAAGGAGGATAATCATGGAGAACAGGGAGATAGTTCTTGATATACCCGTAGAACATGAAAGAAATATATTTGGCGGTCTGGATCTTTTTCTCAAAAAGATTGAACGATCCTTACAGGTGGATGTGATTGCCAGAGATGGCAAAGTGAAGATCCTTGGAAGTGACAGTCAGACAAAGAAAGCAGAGAGAGTGCTGCAGGAACTTTTGGAATTATCTAAAAGAGGTAGCGAGATCACGGAGCAGAATGTGGATTATATCATCTCTATGACTATGCAGGAGGCCACAGAAAGTTATGCAGACCTGGACAAAGAGATACTGGGATATACCGTGCAGGGAAAACCCATCAAAGCCAAGACATACGGCCAGCAGAAATATGTCCGTGCCATTCAGGAGAAAATGATGGTGTTTGGCATCGGACCGGCAGGTACGGGTAAGACATATCTGGCTATGGCCATGGCAATCCAGGCATTTAAAAATAACGAGGTTACCAAGATCATACTGACAAGGCCGGCCATCGAGGCCGGTGAGAATCTGGGGTTCCTGCCGGGAGATCTTCAAAGCAAGATCGACCCATATCTGAGACCTTTATATGATGCCCTGTATCAGATCATGGGGGCTGAGAGTTTTATTAAAAACTCCGAAAAAGGCCTGATTGAGGTAGCGCCGTTAGCCTATATGAGGGGACGGACCCTTGACAATGCTTTTATTATTCTGGATGAGGCACAGAACACTACGCCGGCCCAGATGAAGATGTTTCTGACCCGTATCGGATTTGGATCCAAGGTGGTGATTACCGGAGATCTTTCCCAGAAGGATCTGCCCTATTCTACGGTGTCCGGTCTGGAACAGGCATCCAAGGTGCTTGAACCGGTCAATGAGATTGGATTTTGTTATCTGACCAACAAGGATGTAGTTCGTCATCCGCTGGTACAAAAGATCGTACATGCCTATGAAAAATATGAGGCGAGAGAACAGTATAAACAGAACCGGAAAAATAATGCAAAGAAGACAAACAGGAGAGAGCGTACATGACAATTTTGCTGGAAAATGAAGAAAATGCTTCCTTTGGATTTCCAATCCAGGAGCAGCTGGAGTTATTGACAGAGTATGTGCTGGATCATGAAAAATTTCCTTATGAAGCAGAAGTCAGCGTTTCGATTGTTTCAAAAGAAGAGATTCATGAAATCAACAAGAAGTTCAGACAGGTGGACAGGCCTACGGATGTGCTGAGTTTTCCTATGCTGGAATTTGAGTATCCCGGAGATTTTTCATCCGAGACTTTTGAAAATTCGCTGACAACATCCTTTGAATCCCAGGAACTGTTACTGGGGGATATTGTATTGTGCACTGACATTATCAAGAGCCAGGCAAAGGAATACGGCCATTCGGAAAAACGGGAATTTTCTTTTCTGGTAGTACACAGTCTTCTTCATCTTCTTGGTTATGACCACATGGAAGAGGAGGAGAGAGTGCAGATGGAAGAACATCAGCGTGAGATCATGTCGGGATTGAAGATTGGACGAGGGGGAAGCGATGAATAAGACTCAGAAAAAATGGATACTGGGAGTTTTCTGCGGAGCAGTGTTGCTTTTTGTGGCAGTTTTTGCCCTGATGCAGTGGCAGAAAACAAAACAGCAGGATACCGCCCAGACGGAGAAAAAAAGTGTACAGGCTACCGCTACGGCAGTACCTACCGCCACACCGGATCCTCATGCCGGAAAAGTGCAGAGCAGCCTGAACGGCTCCTATGTATCACCGAAGACGGAGGCAAAGCGGCCTTTTGCCATTATGATCAATAATATTGAGTATGCCTTTGACCACCAGATGGGAGTGTCCAAGGCAGATGTGGTATACGAGGCTCTGGCAGAAGGTGGAATCACCCGTATGATGGCTATTTACCAGGATGTCAGTAAGGTGAAAAAAATTGGTTCCGTGCGGAGTGCGAGACATTATTATGTGCAGTTTGCTTATGAGTGGGATGCTATTTTCTGTCATTTCGGGCAGACAAAGTATGCGATTTCCAAGATGAAGAAGTTAAAGACGGATAACCTTAGCGGGCTTTCTGCTATCGGTCCGGTGGTATACCGAAGAAATTACAGTATCCGGGCACCTCATAATGTGTTTACCAGTGGCAAGAAGATGATCAAGGGAGCGAAAAAATTAAAATATTCCCTGAAAAAAGATGAGACGAAGAGTGCAAAGCATTTTTCTTTTAATGAGACTGATACGGACTTAGCAGCAGGGGAAAAAGGAAAACAGATCACACTGCCGTTTTCCTATTATTCTACAGCGAAACTCAAATATGATAAAAAGAATAAAGTGTATTTAAAATACGAATATAAGAAGAAACACAAAGATGGTTACTACAAAAAGCAGCTGGCATTTAAAAATGTCATTGTGCAGTTTGTAAAAGAAAAAAACAAGGATCATAATGGATATCAGACCATGGATCTGACCAATATATCCGGAAGCGGATATTATCTGACGAATGGGAAAAAAGTGAAGATACGCTGGACACGGAATGAGAAGAGTCATGAAATGGTTTATCTGGATGCTTCCGGAAATACTCTTTCCATCAATCCGGGTAAGACTTACATAGCGGTTTATCCAACAAACCGCAAGAAACTGATCAAGATCCAGTGACCTTTTATACAGTACAGAAAGGATGGAAGTTCCATTGAGTGAAGAAACGGGAAAAAAACGAGCCGATTTTTTGAAACAGGGAGGAATTCTCGCTATTGCCTCTCTGCTGGTGCGTATCATTGGTATGGTGTACCGGATTCCTATGTCAAATATACTGGGCGAAGAAGGAAATGGAATTTATGCAGTGGCATTTGAGATTTATGATGTAATGTTGATCATATCTTCTTATAGTCTGCCTCTTGCACTGTCAAAGATCATATCGGCACAGCAGGCGAGAAAACAGCATAAAAACACAGGGAAAGTATTTAAAGTTGCGTTGAAATTTGCCATTATTTCCGGTGGTGGTTTTGCCATTCTGTTGTTTGCCGGTGCCGGGCTGATCGAGAAATATATTTATCCGGAGTATTCCGGTGTACAGATCCCGCTGAGGGTTTTGGCACCAACGATCTTTATCGTGGCACTGTTAGGTGTGTTCCGCGGATTTTTCCAGGGGAAAAAGACCATGGTGCCTACAGCTTTCTCGCAGATTGTAGAGCAGATTGTAAATGCGGTTGTCAGTGTGGCTGCCAGCTATCTGTTTATGAAATGGAATATAGAGTCTGTTCAGCAGGCGGCCTGGGGCGCAGCGGGTGGTACGCTGGGAACCTGTCTGGGTGCTGCGTCGGCTCTTTTGATCGTGTTGTTTGTATACTGGCTCTACAAGCCGGTCCAGGAAAAATTGGAGAGAAGAGATCCTTCCACCAGAACCTATTCAGAGAAATATTTGTTTAAATTGCTCCTGATCACGATTATTCCGATTGTGCTGTCCCAGACGGTATACAATATCAGTGGTCTGATCGACTATAAGATCTTTGGATCGGTGTCTGGAAATCTTGGCATGGACGCAGTAACCATCAAAAGTTTCATTGGTGTATACAGTTCCAAATACCGTCTTCTTTGCAGTGTGCCGATTGCTATTTCTACGGCCCTTGCTTCATCGTTGATACCAAGTGCGGTAGAGGCCTATGCCAGAGAGGATGCAAATCAGTGGAATTATAATATCTCGGCAGGGATCAAGTTTAATATGATCATTGCTATCCCATGTGCGGTTGCCTTCGTGTTCCTTGGGGGACCAATTGTCAAAATGCTGTTTCATTCTTCCAACTATGTGCTGGGAGGTCATATGCTGACAGCAGGATCTTTAGCCATCGTATTTTATGCGTTGTCTAATATAACTGGTGGAGCATTGCAGAGTATTGATAAAATGAGATACCCGGTGATCCATTCTGCCATATCTCTGGTGATCCATATTGTGATCGTGTATGTGCTGCTGCGGACAACCAGTATGGGTGTATATGCACTGATCGTGGGAAATGTTACATTCCCGATCGTTGTGTTCGCCCTGAATCTGAGAAAGATAAAAGAGTGTGTCCCAAGTTACAGACTGGAGATCACAAAGACCTTTTTGACGCCGTTAGCGGCTTCTCTGTGGATGGCGGTGAGCCTGGTGATCGTATATGGCGGCATGGGACTTGTGATCGCATCCAATACGGTCCGGACACTGGCTGCTATTCTGGTAGGAGCGTGCGTATACTTTGCCGCATTTTTACTGTTGCAGGGCCTGTCAAAGGATGAGTTGTTTGATTTCCCAATGGGAAGGACTTTGTATACCATTGCAAGGAAAATGCATGTAATGAAATAGCGGGCACTGTGGCGGATGCCTGGGTGCATAAATAAAAAAGTTCTCTTGTTTTGAGACGAGGTAACGGTTTTCGTTCCTGTCTCTTTGCAAGAGAACTTTTTTGTTTAAAAATAATGATATACCTTATTGTTATAGCATATTTTATTATAATGGCATGTTTTAATGTCTGCGTGAGAATTTCTGCTCACAGTACATGCAGCGGTAAATACGGTTTTTCTTGTCTGTCAGTTTGAAACGATGTGGCAGTTCCTGCTCGATGGAAGTGATACATCTTGGATTTTTGCATTTGATTACATTGGTAACTACTTCCGGAAGAGGCAGTGCTTTTTTTTCCACAATCTTATTGTCCTGGATCACATTGATGGTGATATTTTCATCCAGCACACCCAATACTTCCAGGTTTACGGTGATAGGACCTTCGATTTTGATAATATCTTTTTTGCCCATTTTGTTGCTTTTGGCGTTTTTAATGATAGCCACAGAACAGTCCAGGTTTTCCAGTCCCAGGTAGTTGTAGATTTCCATGGCACCGCCGGCCTTAATGTGGTCAATGACAACGCCTTCTTTTAGTCCACCGATATTTAACATACAGGGATCACCTCCAGTAAAGTCATGATCAGCGCCATGCGGACATACACGCCGTACTGCACCTGCTTGAAGTAAACGGCTCTTGGGTCTTCGTCCACTTCGGTAGCAATCTCGTTGACCCGGGGAAGAGGATGAAGGACCAGCATATCTTTTGGAGCTAATTTCATTTTTTTGTTATCAAGGATAAAACTGTCTTTCAGACGGATGTAATCTTCTTCGTTGAAGAAGCGTTCTCTCTGAACACGGGTCATGTAAAGAATATCCAGTTCAGGAAGGACATCTTCCAGAACACCTACTTCTTTATAAGGAATGTTACCCGCATCCAGTGTGTCTTTGCGCAGATAATCCGGGATTTTCAATTCATCCGGGGAAATCATGACAAAGCGTACATTGGGATAGCGGACCATGGCCTGGATCAGAGAATGGACGGTGCGGCCGAATTTTAAGTCTCCGCACAGACCGATAGTAAGGTTATCAAGCCGTCCTTTGAGATTTTTGATGGTAAGCAGATCCGTAAGAGTCTGGGTAGGGTGGTTATGCCCACCGTCTCCCGCATTGATAACAGGGATCCGGGAGTGCATGGATGCTACCAGAGGCGCACCTTCTTTTGGGTGACGCATGGCGCAGATATCTGCGTAACTGGATATAACCCGGATCGTATCGGCAACGCTTTCACCCTTGGAAGCAGAACTGGAATCTGCCGAAGAAAAACCAAGCACTTGACCACCCAGGTTCAACATCGCTGATTCGAAACTGAGTCGGGTACGGGTGCTTGGTTCATAAAAACAAGTAGCCAATTTCTTTCCTTTACAAACTTCTGAGTATCGGGTTGGATCTTCGATAATGGTCTCGGCCAGGGAAATCAGTTGGTTGATCTCGTCCACCGAAAGATCCAGAACATTCATTAAATGTCTCATGATTGACCTCCGTATTTCTCTTAATGTTGAATTTATTTTACATCATTTTACATGGTTTTACAATAGGGAAATGGCAGGGAGTGGGGAAAAAATGGTTGATGTAAGTATGGATTTACTTGCATTCACCCCTAAAAACAAGTATACTATATTTTGGATATTTTTTTCAATAAACGACAATACCTTAAGGAGGATGAATATGTTGAAGTTATATGAAGGCGGAGCATATCTGGTAAACGGAAATGAATTGATTCCGGATACAGCAGATGCTTTGGCTGCCGTGGAGAGCAAGACCGGTGTAAAGACGACAAAAGAAGAAGCAGCAAAAGGGACCATGGCTTATGGTATTTTGTCTTCTCACAACACATCTGGCAATATGGAAAATCTGAAGATTAAGTTTGATAAACTTACATCTCATGATATCACATTTGTAGGAATCCTGCAGACTGCCAGAGCGTCAGGTCTGGAGAAATTCCCGGTACCTTATGTGCTGACAAACTGCCACAACAGTTTGTGCGCAGTAGGTGGAACCATCAATGAAGATGACCATGTATTTGGACTTTCCTGTGCCAAAAAATATGGCGGAATTTATGTACCACCTCATCAGGCAGTAATCCATCAGTTTGCAAGAGAGATGCTGGCAGCCGGCGGCGCGATGATCCTTGGATCAGACAGCCATACCCGCTATGGTGCATTGGGAACCATGGCAGTAGGAGAAGGCGGACCAGAGATCGTAAAACAGCTTCTGGAGCAGACATATGACATCCCGATGCCAGGTGTCGTGGCAATACATCTTACCGGTAAACCGGCCAAGGGTGTAGGCCCTCAGGATATTGCGCTGGCAATTATCGGTGCCGTATTTAAAAACGGTTATGTAAATAACAAAGTAATGGAATTTGTAGGAGAGGGCATTGACAACCTGAGCGTTGACTATCGTATCGGCGTAGATGTAATGACCACAGAGACTACTTGTCTTTCTTCTATCTGGAGAACGGACCGTGCGGTAGAAGAGTTCTATGAGATCCATGACAGAAAAGCAGATTATAAAGAGTTAAATCCTGCTAAAGTTGCTTATTATGATGGTGTCGTTGAGGTAGATCTTTCCGAGATCAAGCCAATGATCGCAATGCCATTCCACCCAAGCAATGTATACACCATTGATGAGTTAAATGCCAATCTGGAAGACATTCTTCGTGATGTAGAGAAAAAGGCGCTTGTCAGCCTGGACAACAATAACATTGACTTTAAACTGACAGACAAGATCCATAATGGACGCCTGTATGTTGAGCAGGGTGTGATCGCCGGATGTGCCGGTGGTGGTTATGAGAACCTCTGTGATGCCGCAGATATCCTTCGAGGCAAGACCATTGGTTCCGATGAATTCTCCCTGAGTGTTTATCCGGCATCCCAGCCGATCTTTATGGAACTGGTTAAAAATGGCCGCATTGCTGACTTTATGGAGGCTGGTGCCACTGTTCGTACCGCTTTCTGCGGTCCATGTTTTGGAGCAGGAGATGTGCCAAGCAATAAGGGACTTAGTATCCGCCATTCTACCCGTAACTTCCCGAACCGTGAAGGTTCCAAGGTAACCAACGGACAGATTGCATCGGTTGCTTTGATGGATGCCCGTTCCATCGCTGCTACCGCAGCCAACAAAGGATACCTTACTTCCGCTATGGATATTGATGCAGAGTTTACAAAACCTAAATATTTCTTTGACAAGTCTATTTATGACAACCGTGTTTACAATGGTCTTGGCAAAGCAGATCCAAGTGTAGAGATAAAATTCGGACCAAACATCGTAGACTGGCCTGAAATGCATGCACTGACAGATAATGTGCTTTTGAAGGTTGTTTCTATGATCCATGATCCTGTAACAACAACGGATGAGCTGATTCCATCCGGAGAGACTTCTTCTTATCGTTCCAACCCACTTGGTCTGGCAGAGTTTACTTTGTCCAGAAAAGATCCTGCTTATGTAGGAAAGGCAAAAGAGGTTCAGAAGGTTGAAAAAGCTCGTATTGCCGGTGAGGACATTTACGCACAGGATGATAGCTTAAAAGAAGTGTATGAGACTATTCAGAAGCAGTTTGATGTAGTTCCGGAAAAGACAGAAGTAGGAAGTGTGATCTTTGCTGTAAAACCAGGTGATGGTTCAGCCAGAGAACAGGCAGCCAGCTGTCAGCGAGTTCTCGGTGGTATGGCAAACATTGCCAGAGAATATGCGACTAAGAGATATCGTTCCAACCTGATCAACTGGGGTATGCTTCCATTTGTATTTGATGGAGATCTTGCTTTTGATAAAGACGATTATATTTTTGTCAAAGATATTAAGAAAGCCATTGAGACAAAAGAAGATACCATCAAAGCATATGTGGTAAATCAGGGAATGAAGGAGATTGAACTTCACCTTGGAAACCTGACAGATGATGAGAGAGAGATCATTTTGAAAGGTTGTCTGATCAACTACAACAAGAAAAACTAATCGTTTTTGTTATCGTAACTATAATTAAAAAAATCCCACTCTGGTGATTTATCAGAGTGGGATTTTTGGGTTCTAAAGATTTAATTTACAGTACGATGGTTGTCAGCGAACTGGCAGAAAGTTCAATTTCAAATCCCTCTGCACTGACAGGAATAGTGCTGTAAGCCGGTTTAATGCGTTCTACTTCTTTGGTATTTACATTTGGTGTATGAACCCATTTTGCGTCACCAGTCAGAGTGATAACATCTGCCTTGGAAGAAGCGCTGATCTGATCCAGATTGATCTGTACTTTCTTGGCAAAAGCATCGGCGTTGACCAGTTTGATATAAGTATGTTTTTCATCTCTTGTAACAGAATGGAATACATCACGGTTATAACTTTCCAACTTGCAGTCCAAAACGGCTTGTTCTTTTGTTCCATCAAAGTAGTGACTGTGGATCTGTGTGTCTCCGAACACTACCTGAATGGTGTAATTGCCAGGTGCTACCGGTTTATCGTAGCAGGCTCTTAAGTTGCCGGCAAATACACTGGAGGAATAATCGCCCATCGTATAACCTTCTTTTCCGTCTTTGATGACTTTCAAGCCCGTTCCATTGCTGCCACAGCCGACACAGTACTCATGAAGTGAGATCTTTTCAGGAACAAATTCAGTATCCGTTACACCGGTCAGACCGGCACCAACATAAATTTCAGCGTCCTCGGTCTGTTTTTCTACTTCCAGTTCTACAGTATAATCTTTCAGTTCCGGACGGTTCAGATAATAACCGTGGCGGCCGGATTCAGGACAGGAAATAGTCAGACCTGCATCGGTCTGTACAGCCTTTGCCTGTTCCATGCCTACTTCTAAAAGAGCGGTATCCAGTGGTTTTGTGAAATCCTGCTGGAACAGAATATTTCCCTCTTTATTGGATGTGACTGTCAGTTTTTTGAAAGTTACTTCGCCGTTTGACATAGCAACGGTCAGGCCACCCTGAGGCACCATGTCGATTTTTTTGCCGTCTACATATGTTTTGTAACTGGTCTGCAATAATTTTTTACCGATGTATTTGGCGAAAATCTGCTGAACGTAATAGTTTGGTGTTTTCCAGACCGATTCGTTATCGAACCAGATGGCATCCGGTGTCCAGCGGTACTGTCCGTCACCAACTACTTTGTTGAATAAAGGAGCGGTGGCTGCCAGGCGTACTACATCGGAGTTTTTCTCAAAACCTGTCATAACAGCAGCCTCTGCTACGGCGCCGGCCAGTGTGTTTTTGTCACTGGATGCGTATTCACCTACGAATACTTTGGATACCTGGTTTTCTACCAGAGAGCCGTTCTCATATGGGCGGTAGTAATAATTGTAGCGGTCTGCATTTTCTAACAGATATTCATTGTCACGGTAGTAATGCTCATCGGCAATGGTAGCCAGGTAGTTTTTCTCGTTTGGATACCATGTAACATCTTTTTCAAAACTCTTTGTTCCGTCAGTGAAGGCTACCTTGGCACCGCCTTCTTTGTATCCGGCCAGGAATTTCCATCCCTGCTGGTAAGCATCGTCATCGGCCTGGGCACCAACAGTAGAGATGATGGTCAGGTCATATCCCGGATAGTTTTTCTCCATATGAACATCAATGGCGTGTTTGAATTCTTCAAAACTTGCGAAAAATTCCTCGCCCCAGTTTTCGTTTCCGACACCCAGATAGTGGAGACCGAATGGCTCTTCGTGTCCCATATCACGGCGGAGAGCGGCCCATTCATTGGTAAAGTCTGTGCTGATGGCAAAATCGATCAAGTCTGTAAAGTTCTTGATATATTTTTCCTGCAGTTTGCCACCGGCTGGATTAGCGTAGTCGGAACGAGCCTGACAGAGAACACCGCAGGCCATAACAGGAAGCGGTTCTGCCTTTAAATCCTCTGCTAACTGGAAGTATTCCATATAGCCAAGTCCCAGAGTCATGACATAACCCCAGACATTGAAGTTTTCCTTACGAGTTTCTACCGGGCCGACAGAATCTTTCCAGTCATATACATTGTCCCAGATGTAAGATCCTTCGGAAATACATCCACCTGGGAAACGAAGGAAAGTTGGGTGGAGGTCCACCAAAGTCTCTACCAGGTCTCGGCGGAGACGATAGTTTTCATTGCGCTGGAAATTGGTGTGGGCACTGTCGGAAGAAGATTCTTCTTTGGCACCCCATACATTGCCGGGCATCAAAGAAACCATGTCAATGGATACCTGGCCCTGCATATGAAGTCCTAACTGACCCATGGCGCTGTTGGCCGCGATCAGTTTGGCACCGGTATATTTTTTCCATGTATTACCACCTTCAATAGAAATGGTAATGGAATTACTGATCTGTTTATCATTGTCATCCAGAAGAGCAACTTCAATGGAGGTTTCCTTTTCTGCCTTTGCCCAGATGGAGAAATGGTAGGATTCTTTCTCCTCAATCTTCATGGAACATTCCATGTTGTTGTCACAGAAACCATGGTTGTACAGATAAGCACCTTCTGCTACAGTCACATAGGTTGGATTGGTATCCGGGTCGGTAAGGCCGAAATGCTCATTCAGACCACCGGTCTGTTTTACGGTTACTTTGTCAAGATCACCGAACCAGAAGCGGAGAGGATTGTGGTTACGGCCGGCAGAAGTGCCGTTTTCGCCACTTCTTGGATCGTATACTTCAAAGTTAAATTCTTCAAAAGAACGGTTCTGTACTAACTCGGCATAGATACCGCCATCTGCTGCGTTGTTGATATCTTCATAGAAAAGACCAAACAAAGTCGAGCTGATGTCCAGCACTTCCTGATCTCCGTGAATCGTAATTTCATAAGGAGAAACAGTCTCCGGCAGAACGGTAGCGGAAAATGTTTTTACAAGCTGGCTGTCTCCGCAGGTAAGAGTAGCGGAGATCACAACACCTGCCGCTTCTTTTCTGGCAGATACACTGCCGGTAGAAGAAACCAGATCACTGTGGTCACAGCTCCATTTTACGGATACTTTTCCTTCCATAAGGGTAGAAGGCAGGATCAGATCAGAGGTAATGATCTTATTTGGTGCCGGCAGGAATTTATCTCTTGCCAGGCGGAGGATTTCATCCTCTGAAAGAGATTCACACATTAACCCAATGATTTCCTCTTCAGACAAAGCTGCCTTGTAGATACGGAAATCAGATAAAGATCCGCCAAAGTCTGAATCTGCGTCAAACTGGGAATGAGCGATGAAATTATGGCTGTAATTAGCCGGATCATCTAAAGTAGCAAACCATTCTCTCAGTTTTTTATATGTACCACTGGAAGTCTGGCTGATAAAGCCGTCTCCCATTAATTCGCCGTTTAAATAAACTCTCGGACCGGCACTGCTGAGAGTACCGCCTTGTGTACCGGTAATGGACATGGCAACATGAACCCATTCGCCTTCCGGACAAGGTTTCACAGAAGCAGCTACCAGATCGCCGCCGTTGAAGCAGACGCCCCGCAAGAAACGGGTCAGGAACATGTAAGGGCCAGGAGCTGTCTGGCCAAAGTCAAAGATCCGCTCCCATACATTGTTTACTTTGTCACAGTGAACCCAGGTAGAGATGGTGATACCAGTCTGGTCGTTTACACCGGTCAAAAGATTTTCAGGCAGTTCCAGGTAGGAAGTGCCATATACACCACCTTCAAAATGAGCCGCTCTGCGCCCATGTACTTCTTTGATTTCCGGCAGAACTGTTCCTTTTGGTACAGCATCGAAATGATGGCCGGACTGGTCTGCAAAGGCAGATTCAGCATCGTCAAAGGGATACCATACTATCAGATTGCTGTCAAAACCATTTTCAGTCATAGTTATCCTCCTAATGTTTAATCTTCTTCAATGACATGAATTTCCAAATAGTCAAATTCGATTTGCTCAATAAAATTATCCTGATAAAAACGGGTTTTGTCAGAACGCTTGAATTCCGTAATATTTTTCTCCAGCCAGATGGGCTTTTGCAGGTCAAATGCCATGCAGAATACGTGTAGACCGGCATATACCTTTCTGGTACGGTTTAAATCCGGGTCACTGTTTTCATAGACCATGTCCTGGAGCAGATGGTTATCTTTAAAAATTTTTCCCCATATTCGAAACATACGGCACCTCATTTTCATTAGAATATATCTCTTTGATTATAAAGAATTTGGAAGGAAATGTAAACAATTATTTGACTTTGAAAATTTTTCTTTTATAATAAAAGGGAATAACTATGTAATAGGAGCATTAGTGATGATAGATGATATGTTACAAACTTCCTTTTTGAGAAGTGCCAGTCTGCCTCAGGATGCAGGCCATCTTTTTGCCGAAGAGGAAGAGCGTTTTCAGGAAATGATGATGATGTACAGTTGTGCCATCAAGGCAGTGAAGACGAAACTGCAGGTTCTAAACGATGAGTTATCTATGACTAGAAAAAGAAATCCCATAGAGTTTATTGAAACCCGGGTGAAACGGCCGGACAGCATTGCCACTAAACTAAAGAAGAAGCATCTGCCGATTAGCGTTGAATCAGTGCGCAACAATCTGAACGATGTGGCAGGAGTCAGGGTCATCTGTGCTTTTCTGGATGATATATACAAGGTGGCAGATATGTTGACAGCCCAGGATGATGTAGAACTGATAAAGACAAAAGACTATATTAAAAAGCCTAAGATGAATGGGTATCGCAGTCTCCACCTGATCATATCGGTGCCGGTGTATTTTTCCGATCACAAAGAGCAGATCCGGGTGGAAGTGCAGATCCGTACCATTGCCATGGATTTCTGGGCCAGCTTAGAACACCAGGTTAAGTACAAAAAAAATGTAAAAGATGCAGAAAGTGTTATGTATGAGCTGAGAGCATGTGCGGATGTGATCAACCGTACAGACTGTCATATGCAGTCTATCCGAGACCGCATTGTAGAAATAGATTAGAAAAAAAGGAAAGGTAAATTATGGCTAAGATTATTGATGGAAAAAAGATTTCACAGGAAGTAAAAGATGAGTGCAGGGAGCGGATCGCCAGAGAAGGGCTGAATCTGACACTGGCAGTGGTCCAGGTGGGAAATGACCCTGCGTCTTCGGTTTATGTCGGAAACAAGAAAAAAGCATGTGAGTATGTAGGAATCCAATCCCGGGCCTATGAACTTCCGGAAGAAACAACCCAGGAAGAACTGCTGGCACTGGTAGACCGTTTGAATGAGGATGAAGAAGTAAATGGGATTCTTGTTCAGCTTCCTCTGCCGGCTCATATGGATGAAGATGCGGTAATAAAGCGCATTTCTCCGAAAAAAGATGTAGACGGTTTCCATCCGCAGAGTGTAGGTGCCCTCAGCATTGGCCAGCCGGGCTTTGTGTCTTGTACACCGGCAGGAATCGTACAGCTTTTGAAACGAAGCGGTGTGGAGATTGAGGGAAAAGAGTGCGTCATTGTAGGACGAAGCAATATTGTAGGAAAACCAATGGCTCTTTTAATGCTTAGAGAAAATGCCACTGTGACAGTGTGCCACAGCCGTACGGCAGATCTGAAAGAAGTGACAAAACGGGCTGACATTTTGATCGTAGCTATCGGAAAACCTTGTATGATCGATAAAGAGTATGTTAAGGAGGGGGCTGTTGTCATCGATGTGGGAATCCACAGAAAAGCAGATGGCAAATTGTGCGGTGATGTGGATTTTGAATCGGTTGAGCCGGTTGCGTCTGCCATCACGCCGGTTCCGGGTGGTGTTGGCCCTATGACCATTGCCATGCTCATGAACAATTGTGTAGAAGCGAAAGGAATTCAGGAAGCATGAAGTTGTTTTTTGTGTCACTGGGATGTGACAAAAATTTAGTAGACAGTGAAAAAATGCTGGCACTGCTGGCTGAACAGAATATAGAAATAACGGAAGAGCCTAAAGAGGCTGAGATCATCATTGTGAATACCTGCGGTTTTATACATGATGCAAAAGAAGAGAGTATTGAGACCATTCTGGAAATGGCAGAATACAAAAAAACAGGAAAGTGTATATCACTGATCGTGACAGGATGTCTGGCGCAGAGATACGCAGAAGAAATGCAGAAAGAAATTGAAGAAGTAGATGTGGTAGTAGGAACAGCAGCCTATGACCGGATTTTTGAAGCGGTGAAAGAAAGTCTGGAGGGCAGAAGAGAACCGGTGATGGAATCTCTTGATTATCTGCCAAAACATCTTACCAGGCGTCTGGGAAGCCGTACCGGAAGTTATTCTTCTTATCTCAAAATTGCAGAAGGATGTAACAAGCGATGTACTTACTGCATTATTCCGTACCTTCGCGGCAACTACCGTAGCGTTCCGATGGAAGAACTTCTGGAAGAAGCGTCCATGCTGGCAGAGCAGGGAACGAAAGAACTGATCGTGATCGCACAGGAGACCACCGTGTATGGTGTGGATATCTATGGAGAGAAGAGACTGCCGCAGCTGCTGGAAAAACTGTGTGAGATAAAAGGGATACAGTGGATCCGTGTTATGTACTGCTATCCGGAGGAGATTACAGATGAGTTGCTGGAGGTCATGGCCAGAGAGCCGAAAATCTGCCATTATCTGGATCTGCCGATCCAGCACTGCAACAATGAGATTTTGAAAAAAATGGGACGAAAGACCAATAAAAAGGATCTCCTTGCTACATTGGAAAAAATCCGCCGGTATATGCCGGATGTATTTTTGCGGACTTCTCTTATCAGTGGATTTCCGGGTGAAACAAAACAAATGCATGATGAGTGCGTAGAATTTGTAAAAGAGGTTCAGTTTGACCGTCTTGGTGTATTTCCGTATTCAGCAGAAGAGGGAACGCCGGCAGCGTCTTACGATGGACAAGTGCCGGAAGAAACAAAGCGCGCCTATGCAGATGAGATTATGGAAGCATCCCAGTATGTCATTTTTGAGAAAAATGAGAAAATGGTAGGAAGAACATTCCGTGTCATGGTAGATGGATTTTTGCCGGAGGAAAATATATATGTAGGAAGAACATACGGTGATGCACCGGAAGTAGACGGATGTATTTTCTTTGAGTGTGTGTCGGAACTTGTTTCCGGGACTATTGTACCGGTTCAGATCACAGATGCAAAGGGCTATGATCTGATGGGAGTGATTGTGTCGGAAAGGAGAGATGAGGAATGAATGTGCCAAATCGATTGACGATCCTTCGGGTGGTGATGATCCCATTGTTTGTAGTTGCCATGTTATGGGAGACGTTGCCGTATCACGAATACATTGCTCTGGCATTATTTGTGGGAGCCTGTATCACGGATTTTTTTGATGGGTATCTGGCCCGCAAATACAATCAGATCACTACCTTTGGTAAATTTATGGATCCCCTGGCAGATAAGCTTCTTGTCTGTGCAGCAATGATCTGTTTTTTGACCAATCAGCAGACTCAGATGCCGGCCTGGGCAGTGATTGTGATCATCAGCCGTGAGTTTATTATCAGCGGCTTCAGACTGGTGGCGGCAGAAAAAGGAGTTACCATCGCAGCCAGTTACTGGGGAAAAGTAAAAACAGTGGTACAGATGATCATGTCTATTTTACTGATTATTCATTTTGAACACCCTGTATTCCGGATCATAAATCCGATCTTTATTTATGCAGCTGTGCTTCTTACTATCATTTCTCTGGTGGATTATATCTATAAAAATCGTGAAGTAATGAAGGACATTGAGTAATGGAAGAAGAGTTAGTTGAAATTTTGACAAAGAAACAGTATAAGATAACAACAGCGGAATCTTGTACCGGGGGACTGGTGGCAGCGACTATTGTAAATGTCAGTGGTGCCTCGGAAGTGTTTCAGGCTGGTTTTGTTACCTATGCCAATGAGGCGAAGGAAAAGGAACTGGGGGTGAAGAGTGAAACACTTCAGACCTATGGAGCGGTAAGTGAGAAAACGGCAAAAGAGATGGCAATTGGGTGTGCTGCTCATGCAAAGGCCCAGGTAGGTATTTCTACCACAGGAATTGCCGGACCGGGAAGAGGCACCGCAGAGAAGCCGGTAGGACTTGTCTATATTGGCTGTGCTGTCAGATCTAATGTCTATGTCGAAAAAAATGTTTTCTCAGGAGACCGCCAGCAGGTTCGCAGACAGGCCGCAGACCGGGCGATTGGATTCGCACTGGAATGTATAAAAAAGGAGAGTGTCTGAGAATGAGAAAAAAAATAGCGTTGATGCTGTTGTTTGTTTTTGTACTGACTGGATGTGGTGAGGAGAACAGTGGATCGGTGGCGTCCCAAACACCGGCGGCAACCCGGATCCCTATAGAGACTTTTACGGTGTACTCAGTGGACACGGATAAATTATCCCTGATTCCGGTACAGGTAAGAAAAAAAGCGAATGAAGTGTGTAAGGCAAAACAGATTGTAACACTGGTATGTGATAATCTGGCAGTGAAAGTCAAGGTGCAGAGTGTAGAAGAAAAGAAGGATACGGTGATCGTTTCTTTTGCACCGGACAGTGAACCGGTAAAAGACTGCAGTGAGCAGATGGAACAGATGATCCTGGAATGTTTTGCAAACAGTCTGCTGGATAATGTGGATGATTGCAGTAAAGTGGTTTTCCGTAAGGGGGGCAAGGCATACAAAAGTGAGAATATGGAACTTGGACTGAATGAGGTCTATGCTTCGGAGTAAGGAAAAGAGGAATGGAATGAGAGTATTGGTAGTCGGCGGCGGTCCGGCCGGTATGATGGCAGCGATACAGGCAGCAAAGCAGGGAAATGCTGTGACTTTGCTGGAACAGAATGAGAAATTGGGAAAGAAACTTTTTATAACAGGAAAAGGCCGGTGCAATGTAACTAATGACTGTGATGTAACAGAACTGTTTGATTCTGTTGTCAGTAACAAAAAGTTTTTGTACAGTGCCTTTTACAGTTTTTCTAATCAGGATGTGAAAGACTTTTTTGAAGAGCAGGGGCTCAGATTAAAAGTAGAGAGAGGCCGCCGTGTGTTTCCGGCTTCTGACAAATCTTCGGATGTGATCAAAGCACTTGGCAATGCACTGAAAAAACTGGAAGTTAAAATAAGGCTCCGGACCAGAGTGGATCAGGTGCTGACGGAGAATGATATTGTCTGCGGAGTGAGGCTTTCGGATGGAGAATGTCTGAATGCAGATAAGGTAATCCTGGCTACAGGCGGTGTCTCTTATAAAAGTACAGGAAGCGATGGCTCGGGGCTTGTTATGGCAGAAAAACTGGGACATCAAGTGACAAAACTGAGATCGGGGCTGGTTGGCATGTGTACAAAAGAGGCCTGGGTCCGGGACATGCAGGGACTGACTCTGAAAAATGTGGCAGTATCCATAGGAAAAAAACAAGGGAAAAAGCCGCTGTATGAAGACTTCGGAGAACTGCTTTTTACTCATTACGGCGTCAGCGGCCCTATGATACTTAGTGCCAGCAGCCGTCTGGGAGACGAACTGGAAAAAGAAGATTTATACATAAAGATCGATCTGAAGCCGGCGTTATCAAAAGAACAGCTGGATTCCCGGATCCTGCGGGATTTTGAAGAACGGAAAAACGCAGATCTGTCCAATGCTATGGTTCACCTTCTGCCTAAGAGCATGATTCCGGTTATGCTGCATGTGTGCGGACTGGACTCTGCAAAAAAAGTAAATGAGGTTACCCGAGGCGAAAGAGAACAGCTGGTAAAGGGAATGAAAGAATTTCCTTTGACGATCAATGGATTGCGAGATATTCAGGAGGCGATCATAACCAGAGGCGGGGTGACCGTAAAAGAGGTGGATCCATCCACCATGGAATCAAAGATTGTGAAAAATCTGTATCTGGCAGGAGAAATGCTGGATCTGGATGCCCTGACAGGGGGATATAACCTGCAGATAGCCTGGTCTACCGGATATCTGGCAGGACAGTAAAATTAAAGGAGAGAGAAAATGAAAATTGCAATTGATGGACCGGCAGGAGCCGGCAAGAGTTCTATCGCGAAACTGGTGGCCAAGAAACTGTCTTTTGTTTATGTGGATACAGGAGCTATGTTCCGGACGGTGGCTTACTATTTTTTGAGCCAGGGGAAAGATCCTTCGGATGCTGAAATGGTGACGGAGGAATGTGAAAAAATATCCATATCCATTGAGTACAAAGACGGTGCACAGCACATTTTCCTGGATGGAACGGATGTTTCGACTGAAATCCGCCAGGAAGAAGTGGGGAAAAATGCCTCCGTTGTGGCAAAGAATCAGGCGGTCCGCAACAGGCTTCTGGCGTTGCAGAGACAGATGGCAGAAAAACAGGATGTGATTATGGATGGCAGAGATATCGGAACGGTAGTATTACCGGATGCCCAGGTTAAGATTTATCTTACTGCCAGTGCGTCTGTCCGGGCAGAGCGCCGTTATAAGGAACTGGTAGAAAAGGGTGAAACCTGTAATCTGAAAAGGATTGAGGAGGATATTATTGCCAGAGATGAGCAGGATATGAACCGGGAGATCGCACCTTTGAAACAGGCAGAGGATGCTGTACTGGTAGACTCCTCTTACATGACCATAGAAGAAGTGGTTGATAAAATAATTGAGATTGTGGAGAAAGTTCAGTGAAAATAGAATTGGCAAAAAGCGCCGGTTTCTGCTTTGGCGTAAAGAGGGCTGTAGATACAGTATATGATGTCCTGAAAGAGAAAAAAGAAGGACCGGTCCATACCCTTGGGCCCATCATTCATAATGAACAGGTTGTGTCTGAACTGGAAGAGCGGGGCGTTACGGCTGTGAATGGAATTGAAGAACTGGAAGGGGAGAAGGACGCTACTTTGATCATCCGGTCTCACGGAGTGCCAAGAGAAGTTCTTCAGAAACTGGAGGAGCAGGAAATACACTATGTGGATGCAACCTGTCCTTTTGTAAAAAAAATACATGATACAGTCCACAAATTCAGCGAAGAAGGTTATGAAATACTCATCATTGGAAACCGTACACACCCAGAAGTAAAGGGTATTCTTGGCTGGACAAAAGACAGTGGAACTGTTCTCGAAAACGAACAGGAAGCCAGACAGTATGTGTCCAGATATCCTGAAAAAAAGAAGTGTGTAGTAGCCCAAACGACATTTAATTACAAAAAATTTCAATATTTAGTTGAAATTCTTGAGGAAAAAGGGTATAGTATATATGATGTCAATACTGTATGCAATGCAACAGCAGTCCGCCAGAAAGAAGCAGAGGAGCTGGCAGTCCGCTCGGAGGCAATGATAGTTATTGGCGGAACAAATAGTTCCAATTCCAGGAAACTGTTTGATATATGTAAAAATCAGTGTGAAAACACTTATTTTATACAGACAGCAGAGGATTTGAGCTCCATCGATCTCATTTCTTTTGCAAGCCTAGGCATAACTGCGGGGGCATCGACCCCAAATACTATTATTCAGGAGGTTCTAAGGGCATGTCAGAAAATTTAAGTTTTGAGGAAATGTTAGAGGATTCACTAGTAACAATCCGCAATGGCGAGGTTGTAGAAGGGACAGTTATCGGAGTTAAAGACAATGAGATTATCTTAAACATTGGATATAAAGCAGATGGTATTTTAACAAAGAACGAATACAGCAACAACTCTGATGTTGATTTAACAGCCGAAGTTAAACCAGGGGATAAACTGACTGTAAAAGTTTTGAAAGTGAATGATGGCGAAGGCCAGGTTCTTCTTACCTACAAGAGATTACAGCAGGATAAGATGAATAAGGTCTTTGAAGAAGCATTTGAGAACAAAGAAGTATTGACTGGTAAAGTCGCTGCTGTTCTTAAAGGCGGTTTGAGTGTGGCATATCAGGAAGGAAGAGTGTTTGTACCGGCAAGCCTTGTTTCTGATGTATACGAGAAAGACCTTAGCAAATATCAGGATCAGGAGATTCAGTTCGTATTGACAGAGGTAAATCCTTATAAGAGAAGAATCATCGGTGACCGCAAACAGCTCATCGTTGAAGAAAAGAAGAAAAAACAGGAAGAACTTCTTGCTAAGATTGAGATTGGCATGATGATCGAAGGTACTGTTAAAAATCTTACAGATTTTGGTGCATTCATTGATCTTGGTGGCGCAGACGGACTTCTTCACATCTCTGAGATGTCCTGGGGCCGTGTAGATGATCCTAAAAAACTGTTTAAGGTTGGCGATAAGGTAAATGTTATGATCAAAGACATTCAGGGAACAAAGATTGCCCTGACAATGAAACTGGATGAGAATAATCCTTGGAAAAATGCCAGCGAGAAATATCAGGTAGGCACTGTTGTAACTGGTAAAGTCGCAAGAATGACTGATTTTGGCGCTTTTGTTGAACTTGAAGAGGGCATTGATGCATTGCTTCATGTTTCCCAGATTTCTATTGAGCATGTTGAGAAGCCATCTGATGTATTGGAAGTTGGACAGGAAATCACAGCTAAGATTGTTGACTTTAACGAGGACAGCAAGAAGATCAGCCTTAGTGTAAAGGCTCTTGAGTTAGACAAGAGAAATGATGATGATGAGGAGAGCGTAGAAGAGTAATTATGCTTGGAAGTTATGAAACTTTTAAGACGGAATATCTTAAGTTGTCAAATATTGACCTGAGTTTCTATAAAGAGAGTCAGATGAAACGCCGTATTGATAATTTTGTCAAGAAATACAAAGCACAGAGTTACGAGGAATTTTTGGCTTTACTGAAAAAAGATCCTAAAGCATATGAGAGTTTCGTTACATATTTGACTATTAATGTGTCGGAATTTTTCAGGAATCCTCTCCAGTGGAAAACACTGGAGGAGAAGATCCTTCCTATGCTGCTGGAGCAGAGGAGAGGACCGTTAAAGGTATGGAGTGCCGCCTGCTCCACGGGGGATGAACCATATTCGCTGGCAATGCTTTTCAGTAAATATCTCCCGTTAAAGGATATTCAGATTCTGGCTACGGATTTAGATCTGGAAGTTTTGGAAAAAGCTCGTGTCGGCATTTATGCAGAGCGAAGTATTAAAGATATGCCGGCAGATTGCCGGAAGAAATATGTGGATGACCAGGGGAATGGTATCGTGAAGATTTCCGATTCACTGAAGTCTTGTATCAAGTTCCAGCAACATAATCTGTTGAGAGATCCATACCCGAAAGATATGGATTTGATCGTATGCCGTAATGTGATGATTTATTTTACAGAAGAGGCTAAAGATCAGATGTATTATCAATTTTCGGAAAGCCTGCGGAAAGATGGAGTCCTTTTTGTGGGCAGCACGGAGCAGATCATTGGATCCGCACAGTATAACTTGAAGAGTTTACAGGCTTTTTTCTACCAGAAAAATTAGAGAATTTTCCAAAGAACCGCGGTGGCGACAGGCTTACTGTGGTTCTTTTTTTGAGGATGCAACTTGATTTTGTGCCGTTTTTTTAGTATATTAAGTACTGAATGGTTTTTTATAGGAGGATGATAAAGATGACAGATAAAGTAATAATTGCATTAGATGCCATGGGAGGAGATTATGCACCGGTTGAAACAGTTCATGGAGCTGTAGATGCAGTGGCAGAACATCCGGAAATAAAAGTGCTTTTAGTAGGAAAGCAGGATGAAATCGAAAAAGAGTTACAGAAATATTCATATAATAAAGAAAATATAGAGGTCGTAAATGCTACGGAGATCATAGAAATGGGCGAGGTGCCAACGAAAGCAATCCGTGAGAAGAAGGATTCATCTCTGGTGGTTGCCATGAAACTGGTACATGACGGACAGGCAGATGCGGTTGTGTCAGCAGGAAGCACCGGAGCTATTCTGGTAGGGGGCCAGCTGGTAGTGGGCAGGATAAAAGGTATTAAGAGACCGGCACTGGCACCATTTTTGCCATCAAAGAAAGGCTTTTCACTGTTGATCGACTGTGGAGCCAATGTAGATGCAAGACCGGAACATTTGGTACAGTTTGCCCAGATGGGAACCGTATATTTTGAAAATGTAATGGGAAAGAAAAACCCTACGGTTGGAATTGTAAATATCGGAACAGAAGAAGAAAAGGGAAACCAGCTTGTAAAAGAGACATATCCGCTGTTGAAAGAATGTGAGGGGATTAATTTTATCGGCAGTGTGGAAGCCAGAGAGATTGCCAGTGGTGGTGCGGATATCTTAGTATGTGAGGCCTTTGTCGGAAATGTTATTCTCAAATTCTTTGAAGGTGTGGCGCTTACATTTTTGGGATGCATCAAAGAAGGACTTATGTCCAGCCTGAGAACTAAACTCGGGGCACTGATGGTCAAACCGGCATTAAAAGGACTGGTAAAGACCTTTGATGTCAGCAGCCAGGGTGGGGCACCATTGCTTGGTTTAAAAGGTCTGGTTGTAAAAGCACACGGAAACTCCAAGGCCAAAGAAATCAAAACCGCTTTGTGCCAGTGCATAGCATTCAAAGAAAACAGTATTAATGAAAAGATCACAGATATGATCCAGAAGTAATAAGACAGGCTGCCATGAAAAAGGATGGCGCAATGGAGGTTGTAATGAGTCAACAGTTAGAAGAGTTACAGGAGAAAATAGAATATCATTTTACAGATGAAAAACTGCTGCGTAATGCACTGACGCATAGTTCTTATGCCAATGAAAAACACTGGTCTTACGAGAAAAACAATGAGCGGCTGGAATTTTTGGGAGATGCTGTGTTAGAGGTGTTCAGCAGTGACCATATTTTTCGCGAAAATTCGAAAATGGTGGAAGGAAAAATGACAAAACTCCGTGCCAGTCTGGTGTGTGAAATGAGCCTGGCGTCTTCTGCCAGAGAGATTGGATTAGGACAGTATCTCTTCCTTGGAAAAGGAGAAAAGATGACAGGCGGAGCAAAAAGAGATTCTATTTTATCGGATGCCTTTGAAGCTGTATTAGGAGCCATTTACTTAGATGGAGGATTTGAACCTGCCAAAGAATTTGTAGAACGATTTGTTATGTCAGATATAGAGAAAAAGCAGTTGTTTTACGACAGTAAGACAGTATTGCAGGAACTGGTCCAGAGCCATAAGGAGACAGACAGTGACATTTCCTATCCGGTTGAAGAAGAAAGCGGACCGGATCACGACAAGCATTTTGTGGTTCGGTGCAGTATCAACGGAAAACTGTATGGAAGCGGCCAGGGACATACAAAAAAAGCAGCAGAGCAGGGAGCTGCCTATGAAACCATTTTGATGTTGAGACAGGAGAAATAAGAATGTATTTAAAAAGTATAGAGGTACATGGATTTAAGTCCTTTGCCAATAAACTTATTTTTGAATTTCATAATGGAATCACAGGAATAGTAGGTCCCAATGGAAGTGGAAAAAGTAATGTGGCGGATGCGGTTCGCTGGGTATTGGGAGAACAGAGTGCCAAGCAGCTTCGTGGTGCCAACATGCAGGATGTGATCTTTTCCGGTACGCAGATGCGTAAACCTCAAAGTTATGCCTATGTGGCACTGACCATTGCCAATGATGACCACAAGTTAAATGTACCTTATGAGGAAGTACAGGTGGCCCGACGCGTTTATCGTTCCGGTGAAAGCGAATATTTGTTAAACGGTACTTCCTGTCGTTTGAAGGATGTACAGGAACTTTTCTTTGACACGGGAATTGGAAAAGAAGGATACTCTATTATCGGCCAGGGACAGATTGACAAGATCCTCAGCGGCAAACCGGAAGAGAGAAGAGAATTGTTTGATGAGGCTGCCGGAATTGTAAAATTTAAAAAGAGAAAGGCTGCGGCAGAGAAAAATCTGGATGCAGAGAGACAGAACCTGGTGAGGGTGAAGGATATTTTATCCGAGCTGGAAAAACAGGTAGGACCTTTGGAACAGCAGTCTAAAAAGGCAAAAGAATTCCTGGCGTTGAAAGAACAGTTAAAAATGCAGGAAATTTCACTGTTTCGCATGGACTATGACAGCCTGCATAAAGAAATCGAAGAAATAGCTCAAAATATTTCCAATACATCCGGGGAACTGGAAGATGCCAAGAAAGAAAAGGAAGAGTCTAAATCCCGTTATGAAAGCATAGAACAGGAAATAGAGGATTTTGACAAAAATATTGAGAAAAAGAAAGAAAAAGTAAATCAGGATAAAATGCTGATCCAGAATTTTGAAAGTGATATTCTGGTCACCAAGGAAAAAATTGCTTCTGCTGCAAAAGGAAAAGAGTATTATAAGGAGAGGACCGACGGTCTTCAGGCGTCCATCGATGAGCAGGAAAAAGAACTGGCCGGCTATATGGACGAGCAGAAAGAAGCACTGGATACACTGAATGGCATGCAGAAGAAAGAGCAGGAAACGAAAACGGCTCTTGAAACGGTAGAAAAGGAAATTCTGGAAAAAGAAATTGAGTTAAACAGCTGCAATGATGAAATGATCGAATCCATGGGACAGATTTCCAAGATTAATGTAGATCAGCAGAAGGCTAAGTCGATGCTGGAACAAAACAGTATGAAAAAGGCGGAACTGAACCAGAAGATCTTATCCAATAAAACTCAGCAGGCTGCTGCGTTGGAGAAGATCAAACAGGAAGAAGAGGCTTTACAGGCAGCAAAAAAGGAACTGGATCAGGTTTATGTAGAGAGAAAAGAACTTCTGAAAAAAGCAGATGATAACCGCAAACAGATTACGGAACTGCAGAAGAAACAACAGGAGATCCAGAAAGAATACCACAGAGAACAATCTAAGTGGGATACACTGCAGAATATGTCTGAGCGGTATGAAGGATATGGCCAGAGCATACGCCGGATCATGGAACAGAAAAAAGATAACCCAGGATTGCTGGGTGTTGTGGCAGACATTATTCAGGTAGAAAAGAAATTTGAAACAGCTGTAGAAACTGCACTGGGTGGAAATATTCAAAATATTGTAACAGAAGATGAGCAGGTTGCAAAAAAAATGATTGGTATATTAAAGAAAAATCATTATGGAAGGGCAACATTTCTGCCGTTGACTACAGTCACACCAAAACAGGAAGAAGCTTTCAGAGGAGAACTGCTGTCTGAAGAAGGCGTTATGGGAAAGATGTCTGCCCATGTTTCCAGAGATGCAAAATATGACAAAGTTGTAGAATATCTGCTGGGACGATATCTGCTGGTAGACACGCTGGATCATGCCATGAGTATCAGTAAAAAGTACCACTATTCTGTCCGCATGGTTACTTTAGATGGAGAGTTGTTAAATCCGGGCGGCTCTATGTCCGGTGGGGCTTTTCGCAATAACAGTAATCTGCTGGGACGAAAGAGAGAGATGGATTCACTGCAGCAGCAGGTAGAAAAAAGAAAAGAAGAACTTGATAAGGTGCGCCTGAGTATTCAGGACACCAATAAAGAAGTGGAGCACTGTGTCCAGGAGGCGGCTAAAAAAGGCGAACTTCTCAGGGAACTGGAAGTAAAGAAAAATACGGCTGCCATTAAATATGAGCAGGCAGTTGAGACAAAAGAGCAGAAGGACAAAGAGTATCTCCATATTGCTCAGGATGGCAAAGAAATCGAAGATCAAAAAGTAATGCTTGAGTCCACCCTGGGACAGATTGAAAAGGACCTTTCCGGAGCGAAAAATATCAGAGCACAGGCAGAAAACAGGATCAAGGAACTGTCTGCCCAGTTAGAGTCGGATCATGATAAACAGGCAAAACTCCAGGATGAACTGGCATCTGTAAGAATGGATGTATCTGCCTTCCAGCAAAAGAATAACTATATATCCGAAAACATACAAAGAATTACCACCGGAATCCAGGAGTTAAAAGCATCTTATGAGAAGTTTGTCCAGGAACAGGAAGATTCGGATGGAGCGGTAGAGCAGATGCAGCAGGCAATCCAGGGCCTGGGAGAAAAAAGCAAGGAACTGGAACAAGAGATCCAGGTGCTTTTGCAGGAAATTGATGAGTCCCGTAAGAAGAAAGAAGAAATGATGGAATCCCAGAAAGATTTCTTTGAAAAACGGGATAAATTGATGGAACACATGAATGAACTGAATAAAGAAAACTTCCGTCTGGAGTCCAGAAAGAACAATCTGGAGGAAAAACTGGAAGGTAAGATCAACTACATGTGGAATGAATATGAACTTACATATCGAAATGCCATGGAATATGAGGTGGATGAGTCCGTTTCTTATACAAGGATGAAAGCCAATGTGAGTGATACCAGGACAAAGATCAAACGGCTGGGAGATGTTAATGTCAACGCCATTGAAGATTATAAAAATGTCAGTGAACGGTATGAACTGTTAAAGGGCCAGCATGACGATCTCATCGAGTCAGAACAGGCACTGATGAAGATCATCGGTGATCTGGATGAGGAAATGCGCAAGCAGTTTACAGAAAAATTCGCTGAAATCCAACAGCAGTTTGACAAAGTGTTTAAAGAACTTTTTGGAGGCGGAAAAGGAACACTGGAACTGGTGGAGGAAGAGGATGTGTTAGATGCAGGCATTACGATCAATGCCCAGCCGCCGGGAAAGAAATTAGGCAATATGATGCAGCTTTCCGGTGGAGAAAAGGCACTGACTGCCATTGCGCTTTTGTTTGCCATCCAGAATCTGAAGCCGTCACCGTTTTGTCTGCTGGATGAGATCGAGGCGGCACTTGACGATTCCAATGTAAAAAGGTATGCTAAATATCTGCATAAATTAACGAAGAACACACAGTTTATTGTGATTACCCATCGAAAGGGCACTATGGAGGCAGCCGATGTGCTTTATGGAATTACCATGCAGGAGAAGGGGGTTTCCACTCTTGTATCCGTAAAGTTGATTGAAGAGCAGTTAGATGATTAAAATGAGCAGGAGGATGGATGTTTTATGGAAGAAAAACAAGGTTTTTTTAAACGGTTAAAAAAAGGATTGACCAAGACAAGAGATTCTTTTGTATCCGGCGTGGATTCATTGTTCCACGGATATTCAGAAATTGATGATGACTTTTATGACGAACTGGAAGAGTTACTGGTAATGGGAGATATCGGTATCAATACGACCATGAGGATTATTGATGATCTGAAAGAGAAGGTTAAGGAAAACAAGATCAAGGAGGCTTCAGCTTGCAAAGAACTTTTGATCAGTACCATCAAAGATCAGATGGAAGTAAATGAGGATGCTTATGAGTTTGAAAACAGAAAATCGGTACTCCTGTTGATCGGTGTAAATGGTGTTGGCAAAACTACCAGTGTAGGAAAGCTGGCGGGACAGCTGAAAGCAGACGGAAAAAAAGTGATGTTAGCAGCCGCTGATACATTCCGTGCCGGAGCCATTGACCAGCTGAAAGAGTGGGCACATCGTGCCGGTGTGGATATCATTGCCGGTCAGGAAGGATCAGACCCGGCAGCCATTGTATATGACGCCGTGGCAGCTTCCAAAGCAAGAGATGTAGATGTGCTGCTTTGCGATACAGCAGGGCGTCTTCACAATAAGAAAAATCTTATGGCGGAACTTCATAAGATCCATACCATTATAGAGAAGGAATATCCGGAAGCGTATTTGGAAACGCTGATCGTAGTAGATGGAACAACGGGACAGAATGCGCTGGAGCAGGCCAGACAGTTCAGTGAAGTAGCAGAGGTGTCCGGTGTGATCCTAACCAAATTGGACGGAACTGCCAAAGGCGGTATCGCTATTGCTATTCAGTCGGAATTAAATATTCCGGTAAAATATATAGGTATCGGTGAACAGATAGAAGACCTTCACAAGTTTGATGCCGAAGAATTTGTAAATGCGCTGTTTGACAGCGAGGGAAAGGACGCATAAAAATATGATGACATTAGAGAAATTTGAAGAGGCCAGTGAGGCGGTGAAAAAGGTAATCCTGCCTACCAATCTGATCTATAGTGAGTACTACAGTGCACAGACCGGTGGAAAGGTTTACCTGAAACCGGAAAATATGCAGTATACAGGAGCTTATAAAGTAAGAGGAGCCTACTATAAGATCAGTACACTGAGTGAGGAAGAGAGGCAGAAAGGTCTGATCACAGCATCTGCCGGTAATCATGCCCAGGGCGTTGCTTATGCAGCAAAATTATTTGGTGTCAAGGCAGTGATCGTTATGCCAAATACTACACCGCTGATTAAAGTAAACCGCACGAAAAGTTATGGCGCAGAAGTGATCCTTCATGGAGATGTGTATGATGATGCCTGTGCTCATGCTTATGAACTGGCAGAACAAAATGGATACACATTTATCCATCCTTTTGATGATGAAGTGGTAGCTACCGGTCAGGGGTCTATTGCCATGGAAATCATAAAAGAACTTCCTACGGTGGATATGATCTTGGCACCCATCGGCGGCGGCGGGCTGGTCTGCGGTGTATCTACTCTGGCCAAACTTCTAAATCCTAATATCAAGATCATTGGCGTAGAACCGGCAGGAGCTAATTGTATGCAGGAATCACTTCGTCAGGGCAAGGTAGTGGGACTTCCTTCTGTCAGCACCATTGCAGATGGTACAGCAGTAAAAAAACCGGGAGAGACAATTTTTCCCTATATACAAAAAAATGTAGATGAGATCGTAACAGTAGATGACAGAGATTTGATCGTAAACTTCCTGGATGTAGTAGAAAATCACAAAATGATCGTGGAAAATTCCGGATTGTTGACTGTATCAGCATTGAAGCAGTTAGACTGTAAAGGAAAGCGGGTTGTCTGCATCCTCAGTGGCGGTAACATGGATGTGATCACAATGTCTTCTGTTGTACAGCATGGTCTGATACAGAGAGGCCGTATTTTTACAGTGAGTATTCTTTTGCCAGACCGTCCGGGTGAATTGCTGCGGGTGGCAGACGTGATTGCCAGAGAACAGGGTAATATTATCCGGCTGGAGCATAATCAGTTTGTCAGCATCAATCGAAATGCAGCAGTGGAATTAACCATTACGATGGAAGCCTTTGGAAATGAACATAAGGAAAGCATTATTCAGGCACTGACAAAAGAAGGATATTCCCCAAGATCGGAACAGCCTACGGCAGTTTACCAGTAAAGAGGAAAGGAGACATACAATTGGAAGGCAACAATGCAAAATCATTATTATTTACACCGGAAGGTGTCCGGGACATTTACGGAGAAGATTGTGAAAGAAGGATCAAAATTGAAGATCAGCTTCGGGACACAATGAAAAGTTATGGATTTAAAGATATTAAAACACCGACTTTTGAGTTTTTTGATATTTTTAACAAAGACACAGGAACCGTCCATTCTAAGGAAATGTTCAAGTTTTTTGACCAATATAACAACACACTGGTGCTTAGACCGGATATTACTCCTTCCATTGCCCGCTGTGTGGCTAAATATTATGAGCAGGAAGATATGCAGATACGGTTATGCTATGTAGGAGATACCTTTATACACCGTATCGGATATCAGGGAAAGCTGGCAGAAATTACCCAGGTTGGTGCTGAATTGATGAATGATGGCACTTCCGATGCAGATGGAGAGATGATTGCCCTGACCATTGACTGTCTTCTGAAATCTGGTTTAAAAGAATTTAAGGTAGACATAGGACATGCCGGCCTGTTCCGTGGACTGGTAGAAGAAGCCGGTTTATCTGAAGAAGAACAGCAGCAGTTAAAGGTTTATCTTGCAAATAAAAATATATTTGCGGTAGAGTCTTTACTGGAAGAAAAAGAAATCCCGGCAGGGTGCAAGGAACTGCTTACAAGCCTGGCCGATTTATTTGGCGGGATTGAAACGATTTTAGGGGCCAAGGATAAGACAGACAATGAGCAGGCAAAGGAAGCCATTGAGAGACTGGAAAAGATTTACCGGATCCTGGAAGCCTACGGCCTGCAGCAGTATGTAACCTTTGATCTGGGTATGCTATCTCACTATGAGTATTATACCGGTGTGATCTTTAAGGCTTATACATATGGAACCGGTGAGGCCATTGCAACAGGAGGCCGTTATGATAATCTGTTGTCACAGTTTGGCAAGAAAACACCGGCCATCGGTTTTGCTTTTGTACTGGATGAACTGATGTTAGCCCTGCGCAGCCAGAACATTGATATTGATGCCAAAGAGGAAGATTATCTTGTTTTGTATCGGTCTGCCAACCGAGAAAAAGCCATCAATATTGGCAAAAAAATAAGAGAAGAACATGGGTCTGTGCGTCTCATGAGGAAAAAAGCGGATCTTCCACTGGAGTTTTATAAGGAATACGGAAAACGCAGTGAGGTGGCAACTTTAATATATATTGATGACACAGGAGAAGTGTCAGAATTTCAGATCAATGAGTAAGTACGGAGGCAGATTATGAAATATATAACAATAGCCCTTGCCAAGGGAAGACTGGCGAAGCAGACACTGGCACTGTTAGAACAGACAGGAATTACCTGTGAGGAAATGAAGGACAAAGAAACAAGAAAACTGATTTTTGTAAATGAAGAGCTGGGTCTTAAGTTCTTTTTATCAAAAACATCCGATGTGCCTACTTATGTGGAGTATGGTGCAGCGGACATCGGTGTTGTGGGAAGCGATACTATTATGGAAGAGGGACGCAAAGTGCTGGAAGTACTTGACCTGGGACTTGGAAAATGTAATATGTGTGTGGCAGGACCTGCCAGTGCCAAGGAATTGCTGAAGAAAAATCAGGTGATCCGCATTGCATCCAAGTATCCAAAGATCGCCAAGGACTACTTCTACAATGAAAAACACCAGACGGTAGAGATCGTCAAATTAAACGGTTCGGTGGAACTGGCACCCATCGTAGGACTATCTGAGGTGATCGTAGATATTGTAGAAACCGGTTCCACACTGCGGGCCAATGGTCTGGAAGTATTGGAAACGATCTGCCCGCTGTCAGCCAGAGTGATCGTAAATGAAGCCAGTATGAAACTTCAGAGAGAGAGAATAACCAAGTTGATCAAAGATTTAAAAGAAGCACTGTAAGGAGGACAAAATTATGCGAATCGTTTCATTGACAAAAGAAGCAAAAGACAATATTTTGGAGGATCTGTTAAAAAGAAGTCCTAACAACTATGATCAGTACCAGGAGACCGTAAATGAGATCCTGAATGAGGTAAAAACAAAGGGAGATGAGGCTGTCTTTGCTTATACAGAAAAATTTGACCACGCAAAACTCACAGCAGATACTTTGTATGTGACAGAAGACGAGATAAAAGAAGCCTATGAAAAAGTGGATGAAGAACTGATTGAAGTGATGAAAAAATCCATTGCAAACATTCGTGCATTCCATGAAAAACAGGTGAAAAACAGCTGGTTTACAACAAGAGAGGACGGCGTGATCCTGGGACAGCGTGTGACTGCCTTAGACAGTGTAGGCGTTTATGTGCCGGGAGGAAAAGCAGCTTATCCATCCAGTGTACTGATGAATATCATACCGGCTCATGTAGCAGGTGTGCGCCGCATCGTAATGGTAACACCGCCGGGAGCAGACGGAAAGGTAAATCCGGCTACTCTGGTGGCAGCAAATCTTGCCGGAGCCACGGAAGTATGCAAAGTAGGCGGAGCACAGGCGATTGCAGCCCTGGCTTACGGAACAGAGTCTATTCCGAAAGTAGATAAGATCGCAGGTCCCGGAAATATCTTTGTGGCATTGGCGAAAAAAACAGTGTATGGTCATGTGAGTATTGATTCCATTGCCGGACCGAGTGAGATCATGATCCTGGCGGACGAGACTGCCAATCCAAGATATGTAGCGGCAGATCTTTTGTCTCAGGCAGAACATGATGAACTAGCATCTGCTATTCTGGTTACTACCAGTAAAGAACTGGCGGAAAAAGTATCTGCTCAGGTAGATGATTTTAAGAGCAGACTGTCCAGGAAGGAAATTATCAGCAAATCCATTGATAATTATGGATATATTCTGTTGGCAGATACCATGGAAGATGCCATTGAAACAGTAAATGACATTGCATCAGAGCATCTGGAGATTCTGACTGCCAACCCATTTGATACAATGACAAGAGTGAAAAATGCAGGAGCCATCTTTTTGGGTGAATACAGCAGTGAACCGCTGGGAGACTATTTTGCGGGCCCAAATCATGTACTGCCAACCAATGGTACGGCGAAATTCTTCTCTCCATTGTCAGTAGATGACTTTATTAAAAAATCCAGTGTGATCTCTTATTCAGAGGAAGCACTCAGGGAAGCTCACGAAGATATCATTAAGTTTGCCAAGGCAGAACATCTGACAGCTCACGCCAATTCCATTGCTGTCCGTTTTGACAAAGAGGTAATGAGTGAAGAAGATTAAATATTTCTTGACTGCGTGAGAGCAATATGTTATATTTTTAATGTTGTGATAAAAGTAGATGGTCCTCTGATGGAAATGTATACATTAAGAACATCAAAAAGAATTAGGAGGAACAACAATGAACGAGATTATCAAGAAAATCGAAGCAGAGCAGCTTAAGGCAGAAGTACCTGAATTTAATGTTGGTGATACTGTAAGAGTATACGCTAAGGTTAAAGAGGGACAGCGCGAAAGAACACAGGTTTTTGAAGGCGTTGTATTGAAGAGACAGGGTGGAAGCACCCGTGAGACTTTCACAGTCCGCAAGTTCTCCAATGGTGTAGGCGTTGAGAAAACATGGCCACTTCACTCTCCAATCGTAGAGAAGGTTGAAGTTGTTCGCCTTGGTAAAGTAAGAAGAGCAAAACTGAATTACCTGCGTGACCGTGTAGGTAAAGCAGCAAAGGTAAAAGAATTAGTAAAATAATTGCTTTTCAGAGGGGACAAAGTATTTTGTCCCCTTTTTTTAAATTCTCAGGGGGATCGTATGAATCTTAGATTTGAAGAAGAAATGAAAAAAGAAAAACGCAAAAATATATTGCGTGAATTAGTATATTTCCTGATTGCCGCAGTCATTGTGATCTTTATCGCATGGCTGGTGGTACATTTTGCGTTAAAAAAGGCATCGGTTTTGGGTGGTTCCATGGAAACTACTTTGTATAACGGAGAAGATGTCATTATCAATAAGTCATCGTATCTGATTTTTTCGCCGGGAAGAAACGCCGTTATCGCTTTTTATCCGGAAGAAGATAAGGAAAAAGAAAGCACACAGGATGACTCATCCATTATGATACGGAGAGTTGTGGGACTTCCGGGGGAAAAAGTACAGATCAAAGACGGAAAAGTATATATTGATGGAGAAGTACTGGAAGAAAAGTATGCTTTTCCTGATATGCAGTCAGGAGGGGCTGCTTCTTCTGAGATTACATTAGGAGACGATGAGTATTTTGTTTTAAGTGACAACAGAAGTGATATGGATGACAGCCGCAACAGTTCTTTTACAAAAGTGAAAAAGAGCAATATAATCGGCAAGGTAATCTTCCGGTTATCGCCGTTTGCATTAGTAGGCGGACCGGAAGAGGAGAAAAAAACTGAGTGAAAGGATGAGAGCAAATGCATTTTCAATGGTATCCGGGACATATGACAAAGGCCAAACGGGCCATGCAGGAAGATATAAAACTGATCGATGTAGTAATCGAACTGGTGGACGCCAGAATTCCGGTAAGCAGTAAAAATCCGGATATTGAGCAGCTTGCACAGAATAAATCAAGAATTTTACTTTTAAATAAAAGTGATATGGCGGATCCTGCTGTGACAGAAAAGTGGATCCGGTCTTATGAAGAGAAAGGCTATCTGACTCTGGCTGTTAATTCTAAAAAGAAGAATGAATTAAAAAAAGTAAATCAGCTTATACAAAAGGCCTGCCAGGAAAAGATTGAAAGAGATCGGAGAAGAGGAATTTTAAACAGACCGGTGAGAGCTATGATTGCAGGGATTCCTAATGTAGGGAAATCCACTTTTATCAATAGTTTTGCCGGTAAAGCCTGTACCAAAACAGGTAATAAACCGGGTGTTACAAAAGGAAAACAGTGGATCCGGCTGAACAAACAGGTAGAACTTTTGGATACCCCGGGAATTTTGTGGCCTAAGTTCGAAGATCAGACCGTGGGACAACATCTGGCATTTATTGGATCTATTAAGGACGAGTTGATCCAGAGTGTGGATCTGGCACTGGATCTGATTGAGTTTTTGATTCCGGAATATCCGGGGGTTTTAGCAGAACATTATCAGGTGCAGGAAGGATCGGATTCTGTAGAAGTTTTGAAAGAACTGGCAGAAAACAGAGGCTGCATCCAAAGGGGAAATGAATTAAATTATGACAAAGCGGCGTTCCTTCTTTTAGATGATTTCAGGAATGGAAGACTGGGAAATCTCACAATAGAAAGACCGTAATAACAGGAGGTGTCTGTATTCAATGGAGGGACATACAGGTAGTGAACAGCCTGGAAAACAGGACGAAAAAAAGACGGTACAGGACTACTGGGGTGATGAGTTCCAGTGGGAAGAGGTGGTAAAAACACCATTTCCACAGGAGGTAGTCAGTGAGTCGGCCTATGAAGAGAGACATCCGGTTCTCCGGTCATTGGTGTCGCTGTTGATCTGTGTTGTCATTGCTCTGGCTGCTGCTTTTCTGATCACCCGGTTTGTGGCACATCATACTTCGGTTGAGGGCAGCTCCATGGAAGAAACGCTACACAATAAAGATCAACTGATCATTGAAAAAGTCAGTTATTATTTTCATGAGCCGGAACGGTTTGATGTGATCGTTTTTCCTTACAGTGATTCGGTGAACTACATTAAGCGCATCATCGGACTACCGGGAGAGCGTGTGAAAATACAGGATGGACAGATTTACATTAATGGATCCGTGCTGGAAGAATCCTATGGAAAAGAGAAGATCCAGGATCCGGGAGTGGCAGCCAAAGAAATCCAGTTAGGAACGGATGAATATTTTGTCCTGGGTGATAACCGAAATGCCAGTTCGGACAGCCGGAAGGAAGAAGTGGGAATGATCAAACGGGATAAAATAGGGGGGAAAGCCTGGCTGCGTTTTTATCCCTTTGATCAGTTTGGTGTGATCCGGTAGATAAAGGAGAGAGACATGGAGATAGAAAAGAAATATCTGGTAAAAAAACTTCCGGAAAATTTGGAAACTTATCCATTCAATCAATTGGAACAGTGCTATCTGTGTGTAGATCCCGTAGTACGGATCCGCCGCAGGGATGATGCATATATTCTGACTTACAAATCAAGGCTGGGTCTGGATCAAAACCAGGATAATCTGTGTGTGGCTCATGAGTTTGAGGGCCCATTGACCAGAGAAGCATATGAGAGCCTTAAAGAAAAGCGGGAGGGAGAGCCGGTTACAAAGACCCGGTATAAAATCCCCTATGGGAAATATACCATTGAACTGGATGTTTTTGAAGGACGGCAAAAGGGCGTGATCCTGGCAGAGGTAGAGTTTGAAACGGTGGAAGAGGCAAGCTCTTTTGTGCCACCTGTGTGGTTCGGAGAAGATGTCAGCGGAGACTATCATTACCGAAATAATTACATGGCTACCCAAAAGGATTAGAAAAATAATATTTTACTTGTAAAAACCTTAGTGAGTGGTATATAATAAAAAACGAAAAAAAACTAAGGAGGTTATGACAATGTCATATGTAGATGAGGTATTGGCTCAGTTGATCGAGAAGAATCCTGCAGAGCCAGAGTTTCATCAGGCAGCAAAAGAGGTTTTGGAATCTCTTCGCCCGGTGGTAGAACAGAATGAGGAAAAGTTTCGTAAAGATGCATTGCTTGAGCGTCTGGTAAATCCGGAAAGACAGATTAAGTTTCGTGTTCCTTGGGTTGATGACAAAGGCCAGGTACAGGTAAACACAGGTTACCGTGTACAGTTTAACAGTGCGATCGGACCTTACAAAGGTGGACTCCGTTTCCATCCATCTGTAAATCTTGGAATTATTAAGTTCCTTGGATTTGAGCAGATCTTTAAGAACTCTTTGACCGGTCTTCCAATCGGAGGCGGTAAAGGTGGTTCTGACTTTGATCCGAAAGGTAAGTCTGACCGTGAAGTAATGGCATTCTGCCAGAGCTTTATGACAGAACTTTGCAGACATATTGGAGCTGATACAGATGTTCCAGCTGGAGATATCGGTGTAGGCGGCCGTGAGATCGGTTACATGTATGGTCAGTATAAGAGAATTAAAAATATGTACGAGGGTGTTTTGACAGGTAAGGGACTTACCTATGGCGGTTCTCTCGCTCGTACAGAAGCAACTGGATATGGTTTGCTTTATTACACAGAAGAAATGTTGAAATGCAACGGACATGACTTGAAAGGAAAGACAGTAGTAGTTTCCGGAGCAGGAAATGTTGCTATTTATGCTGTACAGAAAGCTCAGCAGCTGGGCGCTAAAGTCGTTACAGTTTCTGATTCTACAGGCTGGATCTATGATCCGGAAGGAATCGATGTTGAACTTTTGAAAGAAGTAAAAGAAGTGAAGAGAGCTCGTCTGACAGAGTACGCAGCAGCTAGAAAGAGTGCTGAGTATCATGAAGGCAAAGGCGTATGGACCATCAAATGTGATGTGGCTCTTCCATGTGCTACACAGAATGAATTGAATCTGGATGATGCAAAAGCATTGGTTGCTAATGGCGTGATCGCTGTAGCAGAAGGTGCTAACATGCCTACTACTCTGGAAGCTACAGAGTACCTTCAGGAGAACGGTGTACTGTTTGCTCCTGGTAAGGCTTCTAATGCCGGCGGTGTTGCTACATCTGCTCTGGAGATGTCCCAGAATAGTGAAAGACTTAGCTGGACATTCGAAGAAGTTGATGCAAAACTCAAAGGCATTATGGTTAATATTTTCCATGCATGTGATGATGCATCCAAGAAATATGGTTTTGAGAAGAACTATGTAGTTGGTGCAAACATTGCCGGATTTGAGAAAGTAGCAGAAGCTATGACAGCTCAGGGTATTGTATAATCCACAGATTTATTGTGAGTATCTTTTGTAATATGAAAACCGGGATCCCGGGGGATGTGATTCCTCCGGGATCCCGGTTTTTTTGTCTGAAGCGGGTAAATCCCGTCCAGACAGCCATAGAATGAGGGCTGGTTTCATGGTATAATCAGAGATGTGCAGAGAGGGAAGGCTCTCCTGGAAGGAGGCTTTTATGGAGAAGAAACAGTTTTTACAGATGGTGGGTCAGAAACTGGCAGATCAGGTCAGTGAGTGGAAGATAGCAGTATCTGCCCGTACTGTCATGAAAAACAATGGAGTGTGTAAAGAAGGTTTGACAGTGTGTATTGAAGATGATGCTGTAAACCCGACTTTATATCTGGAACAGGAGTATGATGACTTTATGAGCGGAACCTGTTCCATAGAAGAGATTGTGGAAAAAGTACATACCTTTTTGGTGCAGAACCGTCAGGAGGCAAGGGATTTTCCCATGGAGATGTTGGATTATGAAAATGCGAAAAAGCAAATATGCTACCGCCTTATATCCGGCCGGTTAAATAAAAAAATGCTGGAAGAGGTGCCTTATGTGCCGTTTTTAGACCTTGCTATTGTGTTTTATCTTGTGATCGAAAAAAATAAACAAGGGGTAAACAGCGTCTGTATCACCAATGAACTGATGAAACGGTGGCAGGTGGGTATCCGGCAGCTTTACAAACAGGCCAGGGAAAATACAAAAAGAATTTTTCCTTTGAAACTCCAGAATATGATGGATTTGATCCGAAAGGATATGTCACCAGAGAGCATAGAAGAACTTGGGCCAGGATTGGATTCTTCCATGTGGGTACTGACCAACGAACTGGGGATATATGGGGCAACGGCCATGCTGTATGATGGTGTGCTGGAAGAGGCAGGGGAAAAATGGGAGCAGAATTTTTACATTATACCGTCCAGTGTGCATGAACTGATCCTGCTGCCGGAGGAATGGGATATGGAACAGCTGGATCTTATGATAAAAGAAGTGAATGAAAGAGAAGTAAAAGATGATGAGATTTTGTCGGATCATGCCTATTTATACGATGTGAAAGAAAAAAGATTTTACTTTTAGCAGGGAAAAAGACTTTACAAATCTGTCTGCTGTGTTATAATATACAGGTAATGCATCTGTGGCTCAGTGGATAGAGTAGAGGCTTCCGAAGCCTTTGGTCGGGGGTTCGAATCCCTCCAGGTGCATTTATTTTATTGTATAAATACAGGAAGGTGAAGCCATGGAAACGAAAGATTACATTGTCAGAGGAATTGCAGCAAATGGTGGAATCCGTTGTTTTGCTATTACATCAAGGAACCTTGTGGAAGAGGCCAGAAGGCGTCACAATACCAGCCCGGTGATCACAGCGGCATTAGGGAGACTTCTTTCCGGTGGTGCTATGATGGGTGCCATGATGAAGAATCCAAGTGATCTTTTGACATTGCAGATCCAGTGTAACGGACCAGTAAAAGGTCTTACGGTGACAGCAGATGCATCCGGTCATGTAAAGGGATATGCCAATGTACCACAAGTTCATATAGGTGCCAGGCCGGACGGCAAACTGAATGTAGGCGGGGCATTGGATCTTGGTGTTCTCACGGTAATCAAGGACATCGGCTTGAAGGAACCCTACGCCGGACAGGTACAGTTAGTATCCGGTGAGATTGCAGAAGATCTTACTTACTATTTTGCGACTTCTGAACAGACACCTTCTTCTGTGGCTCTGGGAGTATTGATGAACAAAAACAATACCGTCAATTGTGCGGGAGGTTATATCATCCAGTTAATGCCAGATGTGGAAGATGAGGTGATAGACCGGCTGGAAACTGTTCTGAAAGAAACAGAATCGGTTACCACACTTTTATCGAAAGGGTATACGCCGGAGACTATGCTGCACAAGATATTGGATGAATTTGGTTTGGAACTGGGAGAAGAAAAGATGCCGGCTTCTTTTTCCTGTAACTGCTCAAAAGAGAGGATGGAGAAAGCACTGGTAAGCCTCGGTTCCAGAGAAATCCAGAATATTATTGATGATGGTGAGAAGATTGAGATGAAATGTCATTTCTGTAATTCTTCTTATGAGTTTGAGGTGGAGGAACTTCAGAACTTATTAAATGATTTAAAGGCATAGACAAATACTTTGGAAGTTGGTATACTGGTCACAGAATGACTACTTATATAGAAAGCTGGGCATTAAGATGAAATTAAAATACAAAAAATTGATTATTATAATTACAGTTGTTACATTGGGGCTTGGTTTTTTTATTCTTACTTTGATCCCTACAGGCGGAACGAATACGCAGAACGCGGCCAGTGCAGATCTGGAACTGAATAAAAATGAGGATATAAACAAGCTGGTATCAGATTATTTTGCGGCGAAAAAGACAGTAAATGTAGATGCTATGTCAAATCTTGTCAGTGATTCTAACCAGATCAATAAAGAAAAACTGGTTGCGATGGCTGAGTATGTAGAAGATTATAAAGATATCAACTGTTATCTTATCCATTCAGCCGATCTCAACGCATACCGTGTGTATGTGAAGTACAATATGAAATTAAAAAACATTAACACGCTGGCACCGTGTCTCAGTGCATTTTATATCACATCTACATCCGATGGAAAATATGTGATTTATCTGAGTGCACTGGATGAAGTGCAGGAAGAGTTTATTACTTCGGCAGATAAAAATGACAGTATTGTAAAATTAAAAGAACAGGTTGCCGAGGAATTGAAAAAGGCTGTCGCAGGGGATGATGCGTTTAAACAGTTGTATGAAAAGATGAATAATGAGATTAATACAGCAGCAGCCAATAAAGGTGCTACACCGACACCGGGCCAGGCAACAAGTGCACCGAGTCAGCAGGCAGCCACACCGACGCCTACCGCATCGGTGGCAGCTACGACAGCAGCGGCCTCGCCAACTCCTACAGCCACAGCGGCGCAGCCAAGTGCCACAGCAAACCCTACGGTTACCGCAGCAGCACAGTAAAAATACAAGGCATGCTTTGAATCAATCAGGCATGTCTTTTTTTAAAAATCAGGAGCGAAAAAAATGGAAGCAATGCGCATAAATAAATTTTTAAGTAAGTGTGGATACTGTTCCAGAAGAGAGGCAGACCGGTTGCTGGAACTGGGAAAGATCCGGGTAAATGGGCATATCCCGGTACTGGGACAGATGATATCCGGTCAGGATGAGGTAACAGTGGATGGTGTTAAAGTCTATCTGGAGGAAAAGGAAATCCTGATTGCATATCACAAGCCTAAGGGAATTGTCTGTACATGCCGGGATGAAGAGGACAGCATTGTCAAACAGATCGATCTAAAAGAACGGATTTATCCGGTGGGACGCCTTGACAAAGATTCCACAGGCCTGATTCTTCTTACCAATAACGGAGAACTGATGAACCAGATCCTGCGGGGGAAAAATATGCATGAAAAGGAATACAAGGTAGTGGTTAACAAGCCTGTCAGTCCGGAGGTTGTTAAAGCGATGGAACAGGGAGTGCCGATTTTAGGACAGATGACAAGACCATGCAAAATTTCCCAGGTAGATGGAAATTCATTTCATATAATACTGACCCAGGGATTAAACCGTCAGATACGGAGAATGTGTGATTATTTTGGACTGCGGGTCAGAACACTAAAGCGTATACGGATCATGAATATTGAATTAGGAACTCTTCCCGTGGGAAAATGGCGTGAATTAACTGAGACAGAGTACAGACAGTTAAAAAGTGCATGCAGGAAAAAGAAGGATCAATAAAGAGAGGCAGGAAGATGGATCAGAAAATAGATAGAATGAAGGAACTGGTAGACAAGCTGAACGAAGCATCCAGAGTCTATTACCAGGGAAAAGACGAAATAATGTCCAACATAGAGTATGACAAACTGTATGATGAACTTCAGACACTGGAGGAAGAAACCGGTACGGTTATGAATAACAGCCCTACTATCCATGTTGGATATGAGACATTGAGTGAACTTCCCAAAGAAGCGCATATTACACCTATGTTGTCATTAGGAAAAACAAAAGAAGTATCCCAGCTGCAACAATGGCTGGGAGAACATGAGGGAATGTTGTCTCTGAAACTGGATGGACTCAGTGTTATCCTGACTTATGAAGGAGGACAGCTTGTGAAGGCTCTTACCCGGGGAAATGGGGAAGTAGGAGACTTGATTACAAACAATGCCCGCACATTTGAAAATATTCCATCCAGAATATCTTATAAAGGCCGGGTTGTGGTGCGGGGTGAAGCGCTGATTAAATATTCGGATTTTGACCGGATGAACCGGGAAATCATGGAAGTGGCGGAACAGTATAAAAATCCAAGGAATCTGTGCAGTGGCAGTGTCCGACAGTTAAACAATGAAATTACAGCCAAACGGCATGTGAACTTCTTTGTATATAACCTGATTCAGACAGATGACGATACTGTTTATGAAAAAAAAGAACAGCAGTTATTGTGGTTAAAAAAACTGGGGTTTGATATAGTGCCTTATGAAAAAGTAAGACAGGAAACTCTGACCGGGGCAGTAGACCGTTTTTCGCAGCTGGTTGGAAAAGGAGATCTGCCAAGTGATGGTCTGGTGCTGACCTTTGATGATATTGCATACAGCCAGAGTCTGGGAAGAACGGCGAAGTTCCCGAGAGACTCCATTGCGTTTAAATGGAAGGATGAACTGGCAGAGACAACTTTGCAGGAAATCGAATGGAGTGCATCCAGGACGGGGCTGATCAATCCGGTAGCGGTATTTGAGCCGGTAGAGTTAGAAGGAACGACGGTAAGCCGTGCCAGTGTGCATAATGTCAGTATTGTGAGAGAACTGAAATTGGGCACAGGGGATCACATATCGGTGTATAAGGCCAATATGATCATTCCGCAGATATACGAAAATCAGACAAAGTCTGATACTTGTCTGCCGCCGGAGAAGTGTCCTGTGTGCCAGGGAAAGACCAGACTGATTACAGAGAATGAGTCTACAGTTTTGTATTGTGAAAACCCGGAATGTTACGCTAAAAAGATTAAATCATTTTCTCATTTTGTAAGCAGAGATGCCATGAATGTAGATGGATTATCAGAATCCACACTGGAAAAAATTATCAATAAAAATTTACTGCATTCTATTCTCGACTTGTACCGGTTGAAAGATCATAGGGATGTGCTTGTTAAAATGGATGGATTTGGCGAAAAATCCTTTGAAAATCTGGTGTCATCCATTGAACAGTCAAAACAGGTGTCGTTGGCCAATGCGTTATATGCACTGGGAATTAAGGGAATCGGTCTCAGTACGGCAAAACTGATTGCAAAACAGTTTCCTGGTCCGTTACAGGATTTTGAAAAATTATGTGTTGAGGATCTTTTGAGCATAGACGGAATTGGCCAGGTCCTGGCTGATTCTTTTGTAACTTTTTTTGCTTCGGAAGAAATAAAAAAACAGGTGGCCGATCTGGATGAGATCCTGGAGATTGAAATGCCGGAAGTAGATGAGACAGCGCAACTGCTTCAGGGGCAGACTTTTGTTATAACAGGCAGTCTGCAGTTTTATCCAAACCGCAATGCCTGCAAAGAAGAGATAGAGCGGCTCGGGGGCAAGGTGGCCGGAAGTGTCAGTTCCAAGACGACATATCTTGTGAACAATGATGTGGCTTCCCAGTCTTCCAAGAACAGAAAGGCGAAAGAACTGGGAATTCCTATTATCTCTGAGGAAGAATTGCGTTCCATTTTATCTCGTTAAATCTGGCCAGGTATAAAAGAACACCCGGCAAAAAGAAAAGCAGCGGGACAAACACCAGGTAGGAAAAACCCGTTTTTTCTGCCAGAAGATTTCCCAGAAGGTGGGCTGTATAGATACTTGCGTAGGTAAAGAAAAAAGTAAGGATCAGAGATGAACCTGCGTAAAATCGGAATGTTAGTTTGTGGTGTAAATAGAAAATACAGATAATACAAATGACCAGCTGACTTAAGATCAGTCCTCCCAAATAACCACCTGGGCCAAGATGTGGTGTGACCCAAAGTAGTGATAAAATGCGGATTGCCAGGCCAATCAGGTGGATGTTCATAGTTGACAATGTTTTTCCCAGTCCGTTAATAATGCTTTCCATCGTAGTGGTTGTATAGATAAAAGGGCACAGGACGGACAATAGTACGAGCAGCGTGCCGGCTCGTTCGCTGTGAAATAGTATAAGTCCCAGTTCTTTTCCAAAATTGGCAAAAACAGACAGAGAGAGAAGTCCCAGGCACAGGGAAAATTTAATGGAGCGGCTTCCCTGTCTGCGGAGGGTTTTTGTGTGTCCCTGGGAGTTTGCTTTGGAGATGGATGGGAGCAAAAGAACAGATAAGGAATTTGTTAATGCACTGGGAAAGAGGATAAAGGGCATTACTACGCCGGACAAAATCCCTAAAAAGCTCAGAGAGTCGGAAGAAGAACAGCCATAATGTCGAAGGGTAATCGGTACCAGTATGGATTCCAGACTGGACAAAAAAGAGATTACCAGACGGCTTCCGGTCAGGGGAAGAGACAGTTTTAAAAGGTCTTTATAGTCTTGTTTTTCCAAGCGTTCTTTGTTTTTCAGAACCTGTCTGGTGCAGCGGATATTAAAAAGACAGGCAACGATTTCTCCGGTTACAATGCCGGCGACAGCTAGTTCTTTAGGAGTCATGAAAAGGACATGTGTCATGGAGAGACACACAACAAAAGTAACTCTTGCCAGCTGTTCGATGATCTGGGAGATGGCAGGAGTTTTGGCGTTGCCTTTGCCGTAAAAGTAACCATTGACCATAGAGGAAATGCCGCAAAAAGGAAACAGGATGCTCAGAATCTGTAAAAGAGAAGCGGCTTGCGGTTCGTGAAAATATTTCTGGGCCAGCCAGTCAGCTTTCAGAAACACAAAGAAACTTAATGCAACAGCCGTGGAAATAGAGAGAACTAATGCTGCTTTTATGATCCCGTTTTGACGGCTGCTTTTGGACCCGGATACTAACTGAGAGAGGGCTGTCTGCAGGCCGGCACCATAAATAGTAAAACAAATCGAATAAAGAGGAAGGACCAGCTGGTATATTCCCAGTTGTTCTTCTCCCAGAAAATTTGCCAAAAATATACGATAAAAAAATCCGATAAAACGAGTGATCAGGCCGGCCAGTGTAAGGATCAAGGTGCCGCGGATTAAAGAATTCTTCATGAAATTCTCACTTTTTTTATAAGTATATGGGGCTGTGGTATAAAAAATGTTGTTTTTTTTAAGAAAATATAGTATCATATAAGTGTTTATTGTGATGAAAAGGGGACAGGTACTTTGATATTTAAAAGAAATGTATGGACGGTGTTTTACTCGGTTCTTTATTTGATTGTCTTTGGATTGGGGTTTTATGAAATTTTCCAGCTGGCGGTGAATGCAAGCAGTATTCCGGTTATTTATGTGGGGCTGTTTGTGGTAGGTATCGTGTCGTATTTAGTTTTTGCATACTGGATCCGCAGAAAGAGGTGGCTGGATTTTCTACAGGAAAATCGATTGATTTTATGGATAATTGAATTATGTTTGCTGGTGATCTGTACAGGTGCTGTTTATTATTTCAACAGTGGGCAGGAAACCATACGGGGACTTCTGGCACTGGTAATGCTGACATTGATCTATGGGTGTGCCAGACTGCTGGCAGGCCGCATTGGTGGTATGGGAGCCCTGGTTATGGGATTCTTTTTTGTGATCTCACTGACCCAGTATTCCTTTGACAGACAGCAGTATCTGGATGTGATTTGCTTTTTAGTGCCGTATTTCTGCTTTTTGTTTGTGACGAAAGTGGTCTGCCGGATCTTCTATAAAAATAATTTTAAACTGTTGTTTAGTTATGGCGTTCTGGCTGTTGTATTTGCTGTTTTCATATCGTTAAATGTAATGGTTAGTGCACTGCTTCTTGGCTGTATGTGTTCGCTTCTCTTTGGAACTGCGATCAAAAAAGATGGTTCTATCATGAATGATGGGAAAATTGCAGTGCTGTTTGTTTTACTGTTTACTGCCATTATGTTGATTGTGATTAAAGTGTTTGAGCCGGCATTATGTACTGTGCCGGGAACAGCACCGGACAGCCAGTATGATGAAATATGGAATATGGAAGGATTGACAGATTATCTGATTTCCAAGTATACCCGAGCTGTAAGATTTGTATACAGGCCCTTTCAGACAACACAGTTTCCACTGGTTATGGTGTTTTTAGGATGGCTTAGTGGGTTCCGTTGTATACGAAAAAAATATTCATCCATAGGACCATTTTGTCTGACATATTTGTTTTTGTTAGTGTATTATATGATATTTAATGAAATAGGGACTCATTTTTACTACATGACCTATTTTCTGCCGATTTTTGCGGCTTATGGACTTAACAGCACCCTTGTTGCTGCTGAAGATATGCAAGAGTTAACAATCAATGTAAAACCTGGTAGTGAGAAACCAGTAGAAACCAAATCAATTCAAGAGAATAGCGGGGATGATAAGACTATGAGAAGATTCAGAGCGAGCGGAAGAAAAAAAGAAAAAAGTGAGAGTGCGATTCCTGAGTGGTCATTGATGCCGGGAAACGAAGAACTGGTAAAAGAAAGCCAGGAAAAGAATGAGGAAACTGTATCTGCGGAGGCAGGAGATACACTGATCCCTGATTCGGTTCTACCAACGGCGTTGGAGGAAGAGGCAGAACCGAAGCAGACGGAGTCCTTTAGTTTTGATTATTCAAATTTTGATTCCGATGATAACAATTCGGTGTTAGGTGGCAATCTTAGTGCGGCCAGCCAGGAACAGGATGCTTTTTTACAGGAGGAGAGTTCAATCCCTAGTCTGATGTCGGATGAGGGAATGATGGAGTTTGAAAGTGCGCAGGAAGAAGTATCTGAGTCGGTAACGCCAGCCGAAGATGAACAATTAGGATCTTTTCTGGATCGTCTGGATATATCTGAAAACATACGCAGAATGAATGAAAGTGCCCGCGAGGACATGGCAGATGTGATTGAACGGGATGATATGACAAATGATCTTAGTGAGGCGATTCCGGCGGAAGAGTTTCATTTTGAAACGGTGGAGCCGGAGGAACCAGAATACTTGGTTTTAGAGGAAGAACCGGAAGAGATGGAGACGCCTGCTTTAGAGGATATGCCGGAAGAGATGGAGACGCCTGCTTTAGAGGATATGCCGGAAGAGATGGAGGCGCCTGCTTTAGAGGACATGCCGGAAGAGATGGAGACGCCTGTGTTGGAGGATATGCCGGAAGAGATGGAGACGCCTGCTTTAGAGGATATGCCGGAAGAGGTAGAAACACCGGTCTTGGAGGATGAGGACGACAATGATAGTTTGTTAAGTGATTCTTTATTTTCTCACAGTTTTGAAGATTCAACTGCAGAATCGTTGTTTGAAGAAGCACCGGAGGACAGCAGTATTCAGGGTGAACTTCCGGATTCTGTAAAGGATGCGGAGGATTATCTGGATGGAATCGAAGCAGACAATGAGACAGATTTGGGTGAAGAAGCAACACTGGAAGAGCCGGAGGAAAAAATTCAGCTGGAACCGGTGACAGAGAAACTCATTCTTGACAGTGTAATGGATGATAGTATAATAGTTGGAAATTCTGATTTTGAAGATGTGATCCAGGATGTAGAAGATGTAGATCCTAAGAGTAAGAGAAGAAAATCTGCCAAGAAAAAATCGGCTAAATATGAAAAACCATCGTTCAAGATGGATCCGGTTACTAAGCCATTGACTGGTTCGGATAAGGTGAGGGAATACGAAAAAGTACCTACCATTAGTGAACTGGAGAAAAAGTGGAGAGAAATCAATGGAGTTGGCGGTGATGACCAGTTAGAAGAATTGATGGCTCGCCGCAAGAGTCAAATGCAGTCTGCAGAAGAAACAAACCATACTTTCATGGATTTTTCTATGAAGCAGGATGAACAAAAACCGGTAGAAGAAGTAGGATCAGAAACAACAGAAGCAGTAAGTGAGGAACCACAGGCATTACATTTGGAATCTGTTGAAAGTGTAAACTTTGATTCGGATCTGATTCCAGAGGAAGATTTCCTTTCCTTTGAAGAGGATGAAGCAAGTGAAGAACCGGCGGTGGAAGAAGTATCAGAGCCGGAAGAGGAATTGACCTTTGAAGAACCGGCGCTGGAAGAGGTATCAGAGCCGGAAGAGGAACTGACCTTTGAAGAACCGGCGGTGGAAGAGGTATCAGAGCCGGAAGAGGAACTGACCTTTGAAGAACCGGCGGTGGAAGAGGTATCAGAGCCGGAAGAGGAATTGACCTTTGAAGAACCGGCGGTGGAAGAGGTATCAGAGCTGGAAGAGGAATTGACCTTTGAAGAACCGGCGGTGGAAGAGGTATCAGAGATGGAAGAGGAATTGACCTTTGAAGAACCGGCGGTGGAAGAAGTATCAGAGCCGGAGTTGGAAACTGCGATTACGGTTGAAGCTGCCCAGGAAGATGTATTTTCTGCAGTTGAGGATGACCTCTTTGAAGAGGAGCAGCCAGTGATCAATCTTGATAAGCAGGTAAAAGGGGCAGGTTATGAATCTGCTTGTGAAGAGCAGGTCAGTGATACGCAGGAAGTTGTCCGGACAATCTGTGATGAAAAACGAGTGTATTACCGAGTAACAATAAGGTGATCTGTTTCATATAATTACAATATAAAACTATATGGATGGAAGTGATACAATATGACAGAAGTATATTTGGATCACGCAGCAACAACAAAGTTATCGAAGGAAGCATTGGGCGCAATGCTTCCTTATTTGTTGAATGAATATGGGAATCCGTCCAGTCAGTATTCTATAGGAGAGAGAGCCAGAAAGGCTGTTACAAAAGCCAGAGAACAGATAGCAGCCGCCCTGTGGTGCAGTCCGGAGGAAATTTATTTTACTTCTGGTGGAACAGAAGCAGATAACTGGGCCTTTGAACTTGCTGTTTCAGATGAACGGACCGGACAGATTCTGGTATCACAGATTGAACATCCGGCGGTGAGAAAAAAAGCTGAAACATATGAAAAAGCAGGTTTAAGGGTAGAGAGGATTCCGGTAGATGAAAATGGGATTATAATACTTTCAGCACTGGAAAAAATGGTAGGACCGGATACACGGTTAGTTTCAGTTATGACAGTGAATAACGAAATTGGTACTATTCAGCCGATACAACAGATTGGAACACTGTTACATCAAAAAAGTCCACAGACTCTTTTTCATACAGATGCCGTGCAGGCATATGGACACATGCAGCTGGATCCACACAGGAGTTATGTTCACTTGCTGAGTGCCAGTGCTCACAAGTTTGGCGGTCCGAAAGGAACGGGATTTCTCTATATTGAAAAAAGTGTGAAACAACGGTCCCTTTTAAAGGGGGGCGGACAGGAACGAGGGATGAGGGCCGGGACAGAGAATGTGGCTGGCATTGTAGGAATGGCGGCTGCATCCCGGCAGGCTTATGAAAATCTGGATATGAGAAGTGCATATGTACAGTCGTTAAGAGATTATCTGATAGAAAGAATAGAAAATGAAATACCGTTTGTCCGGCTAAACGGATCCAGAATAAACCGGTTATATAACAATGTTAACATCAGTTTTTCATATGTTCAGGGAAAAAATCTGGTGGCAATGCTTGATATGAACGGAATCTGCTGTTCAGGTGGAGCCGCATGTTCTGCGAATAAATCAGAGCCTTCTCCTGTTTTGATGGCATTGGGAATTCCTAAAAAAATAGCACAAGGAGGACTGCGGATCACGCTGGGAGAGGATAATACAAAAGAAGAAATGGATTACACAGTATACTGCATAAAAAAAGCTGTACAGCAGCTGCGTGAGAACAATCCACTGTACAGTCGCTTTTCTGAGTATAATCCCCATCACTGGTCCAATGGATGAGATACTGGTATATGCTTGCTAAAGGTATAATATTCTTTAAAACCGCAGGCAGTCAGAAGAGATTCTGCCTGATGGAAGTGGTAGGCCACATATTCGGGAGAATGTGCATCGCTTCCGATGGTAATGGCAGTACCTCCCAGATCTTTGTAGCGGCGGAGAATATCCTCATGGGGGTTTCCGTGAGCTGTTTTTTTATAACCGGATGTATTAAACTCCAGAGCAATGTCATGACGGATCAAAAAGGCAAGAATGGCATCGATCTGTTCCTGAAAAACGGAAGGTTCATAGGAAAAAGAAACTGGTGCATAGCGGACAATATAGTCTAGGTGTCCCAGTGAGTCAAAATGATGAAAAGCAGTTATATTTTCATACAACTGATCTAGATACTGGCGGATGGCTTCCTTGGGATCCCTGTTATTCCAGAATGATGGATAATAGGGATCTTTTTTGTTTACCAGGTGCAAAGATCCGATGATAAAATCAAACTCTTCCATCTGAGAGAGGACTGTGTTCTTTTTTAATACAGATGCAGTGGTCTGAAGACCACATTCAACACCGGTCAGGACAGTAAAATCCGGATTTTCCTGCCGGATTTTTTTTAACTGGGAAAAATAATCTGGAAGATTGAATTCAAATGGGATTTCGCCGGGAGAAAGAGTAAAATCAATCTCTTCTTCCGGAAAATCATAGTCCATGTGATCTGTCAGACAGATACCGTGTAATCCGGTCTGGCGGGCACTTTCAATCTGTTTGCCCACAGGTGTAGTGCTGTCAGAAGAAAAGTCTGAATGAAGATGCATATCGTATAGGATCATATGGCATGACTCCTTTCAAGAAAAACAGAATCCTCTGGATTGCAGCATTGAATACCGGAAATATCCGATGAAGCAAGCATGGAATAATTTGTATAATAAACAACAAAACCAGGTTTGCTGCCATGAGGCTTTTTAATGTTTTTCTTCTGTGTGTAATCAATTTCCAGTTTTTCTGCACTGTGACCTTTGGAAAAGAAAGCGGCCAGACTGGCGGCTTCTTCAAAAGTCCGGGTAGGTGGTTCTTCATTATTGCATTTTATGATAACATGGGAACCCGGTGTTTTTTTTGCATGAAACCACCAGTCGTTTCCGGTAGCCAGTTTGAACGTAATTTCTTCATTTTGAAAATTATTTTTCCCTACATATATGTCATAGCCGTCGGAAGAAATAAAATGGAGAGGCTTACTTTTTGAAACCCGGTTTTTGCCTTTTTTCCCAGCCTGTTTTTTTATATAACCACATTCTTCCAATTCCCTTCGGATGGCCTGCAGATCTTCTTCCTTTCTGGCAATGTCCAGTTCGTTCAAAATAGAGTCCAGATGTTCCAACATTTCGTTACTTTCAGCCAGTTGTTCAGAAACTGCCTCAAAGGTTCGTTTCATTTTATTGTATTTGTTGAAATACCGGTTGGCATTTTCGGTGGAAGTCATCGTCTTATCTACCGGGATCCGGACGGTTTCATTGTTGTAATAATTGACACATTCCAGATAAGAATCATCTGGCGTAAGCTGATATCCATAAGTGTTTAAGAGTTCACCATAGACTTTATAGATATCTTTTTTTTGTGTATCCTGCAGCTGCTTTGTCTGAATCGCTGTTTTTTTGGCAGTACGCTCCAACAGGGTCGTTACATGTTTACGCAGATCAGTCGATTTTTGGTGTATACGGCTGACGACCGCTTTTTCCCGGTAGAAGGATTCTACAACTTCGGATATAGAATCGTATCCGGTCAGGCAGCCGGCTTGTTCATAGCGGCTTAGTGAGACAGGAGCAAAATCTTGGGGAATATTATTGACAAAAGCAATGCAGGGACAATAATCTCCGTCAGAAATCTTTTTCATCAGATTGCGGAAGCAATCCAGTAAAGCAGACCGCTGGTTGCCGTTTAAGGCGGCGCAGGGAAGATCACCGTCGATTCCTGCTTCAAAGCACAATTCTTGAGACATGGATGCACTGAACCCTGTCAGATTTGAGTAAATGCTTTTACTTATGGATACAGGACTGGTAAAAACAGAGTTATTCCAAAAATCCGGCGAAGCACTGTGGGGATCTTCTTTATGTTTTGTGTTGGGAATAAAATATTCTTTCCCGGGAAGAACCTCACGGACAGAACTTAACAGACCATTGATATGTTTGATGCTGTCGATGATCAGGCCGGTATTTTCATCTACCAGGATAATATTACTGTGTTTTCCCATAAGTTCCACGATCAGTTTTTTCTGTACCACATCACCCAGTTCATTCAGGTTTTCAAGATGAAATTCTACAATTCGTTCTAACGAAGGCTGAGTGATGGAAAGAATGCGGGCACTGCCTAAATGTTTTCTGAGAAGCATGCAGAAATTAGGGGCTGTCAGTGGGGAAAGCTTGGGCTGGTCTGTCAGATGAATCAGCGGAAGTGTTGCGCTGGCAGAAATCAGCAGTTTATAATTGTGACGATTATTTTTTATAGTAAGCTGCAACTCATCAGTTTCCGGCTGGGCAATTTTTTGAATGTAGCCACCGGTCAGTTTGTCGTTAAATTCCTTAGTTAAAGCTGCGACTGTTATACCATCGAAAGCCATAAAAAACCTCCTAAAAATAAAATATGACAATATTATACATCATGAAGAAACATATTAAAAGGAAAACTTGACTAAACAGGGGTTATGAATTATAATTTATAAGATAGTCAATAAGAAAGTTATGCGAGGTTGATATGATAAACAGTATGACAGGATTTGGTCGTGGAGAGGTGCAGGATGAGCAGTTCAAGATCACGATCGAAATGAAGTCTGTGAATCACCGGTATCTGGATGTGAATGTGCGGGTACCAAGAAAATTAAGTTTTTGTGAGCAACTCATCCGTAAAAATGTAAAAAAATACGGAAGTCGTGGCAAAGTAGATGTGTTTGTTAACATGGAATATATCCAGGGGGATACAGCCGGGATTAAATATAACGAAGCAGTTGCCGCAGCTTATAGAGAGTGTGTTAAGCAGATATCACAGGATTTTCAGTTGGCAGAGGATCTGTCGGCTTACCGTCTTTCAAAGTATCCGGAAGTGATCATGCAGGAAGAGGAAAGCCTGGATGAAGAGAAGCTCACAGCCCTGGTAACAGAAGCCATGGAAAATGCAGGAAAGGTCTTTCAGGAGAGCCGTCGCATCGAGGGTGGCGGATTGTGTGAGGATCTTCTTGGCAAACTTAAGAAAGTCAGTGCACTGGTGGAGCAGATAAAAAATCGTTCACCGGAAATTGTAGAAGAGTATCGTCAAAAGATTACAGAACGGATTCAGGAACTGATTGGAGACAGTCAGATAGATGAGCGTGTGCTTGCTACAGAACTGATCCTGTATGCAGACAAGATCTGTGTAGATGAAGAGATTGTCCGTCTGCAGACCCATGTGGCTCATATGACTGAAACCCTTACACAGGCGGGAGACGCCGTTGGTCGTAAGTTAGATTTTCTTACACAGGAAATGAACCGGGAAGCTAACACGATCTTGTCAAAAGCCAATGACAGTATCATGTCAGAGTATGGGATTGAATTGAAGACGGAGATTGAGAAGATTCGCGAACAGATCCAGAACATAGAATAATGAGGTTGAATTATGAATTTTATTAATATAGGTTTTGGCAATGTTGTCAATGCAGATAAGATCATAAGTATTGTCAGCCCAGTGGCGGCACCTGTTAAGAGGCTGGTACAGAATGCCAGAGATAACGGAGATGCTGTGGATGCAACATGCGGTCGAAAGACAAAAGCCGTCATAATCATGGAAAATAAAACCGTTGTATTATCTTCCTTACTTCCGGAAACAATTGTTACCAGGTTAAATGGATGATGCAAGGTTGAATATTGGTGGAGGGAAATAGAATGAAAAGCAAGAAAAAAACGTTAGTGGAAGCGTTGATTTATGTACTTTTGATTATAGTGTGTGTATGGCTGGTGCCTAAGTATGTGGTACAGAGAACCGTTGTTAGTGGTGAGTCTATGCAGGATACGCTGCAGAACGGAGAGAGCCTTTTAGTAGACAAGGTGTCTTATCATTTTACAGATCCAAAAAGGTATGATATTATCGTGTTTTATCCAAAAGGAAGAGATGTAGAAGAGTATTATGTAAAACGTATCTATGGTCTGCCGGGAGAAACGGTACAGATCAAGGATAATGATATATACATTAACGGAAACAAGATCGATGATCCATATGCCAAGGACGAGATGGTTAGTGCCGGAGATGCACAGGAACCTATCAAACTGGGGGATGATGAGTATTTTGTTCTGGGTGACCACAGATCTGTAAGTCTTGACAGTCGATTTTCAGAAGAAGATGATCCGAAGGGACCGGGTCCTGTTAAAAGGGAAAATATTGCAGGAAAAGTATTTGTAAGAATCTGGCCATTAAGTAAATTTGGAAAGCCATGATCATAAAAAGATTTTAACAATGAAAGGAGAATAGATTATGTTACATCCATCTTACAGTGATTTAATGAACATTGCAAACAGTGAGGTTGAGCAGGGAGAACAGCCGGTTGTAAACAGCCGTTACTCTATTGTTTTGGCTACGGCTAAAAGGGCGAGACAGATTATTGCCGGATCTGCACCTCTGGCAAAAAATCCATCCTGTCCCAAACCTTTGTCGATTGCAATTGAAGAACTGGCATCCAGTGCTATCAAAATTGATGCAGAAGAAAAGGAAGACGACGAAGAATAACAGTATACAAAGATTGCCAGCCGGAATTGGCTGGCTTTTTTTTATTCTTCTTGACAAACGCTTGTTCGAATGATATGCTTCAAACAGATGTTCGGTAAACAAGCGTTCGAAAAGGAGAGACTTATGAGAAAAAATGTGATGTACAAAAATATTATTTATACTTTGGTTACTGTAGGATGTATGTTTTTGTTTGTGATGCTGTTTTGTTCTAAAGCATCTGCAGGCGTGGAAATTTCAGATCAGGAGTCCCACGTGACATATAAGCAGGTTATGGTACATGAAGGAGATTCCCTGTCTCAGATTTCTGCTGAATATGCTGCCCGGTTTTCCGGCATGTCCAGTTCACAGTATATGGATCAGATCATATATTTGAATGATCTTCAGACTACAGAGTTATATTCAGGTGAGTATATAGTGGTTCCGGTATATCATTAAGAGATAGTTGATTTTATTTTCAAAGTAATCTATACTGGTATTCGTAGTTTTTACAATCCCTTGGATGACAAAATTCTGTCAATTCATGTATATATAATGATGCATGCAGAAAAAAGTATAGGAGGTAACTATGAATACGGGAAGAAGAATAGTTGTACTGGTCTCTTTAATATTGATGACTGCTATGGCAGGGATTATCTGTCAGGAGGCAGAGCCTCTTCAGGCAGCTTCATATACAAAAGTCAAGTATAATGGGAAGACATATAAGAACAAGAGTAAGAAAATGACGGTAAGGTATAACGGCAAGACTGTAAGTAAGTCGGGATACCGGGCTATGGTTATTAAGAAGAGTTATATGGTGCCTTATTATGATGTTTTTAAATCAGGGGTAAAGGCATCTGCCAGTTACTCAAAAAAGACAAAAAAAATCAAAATTAAAAAGAATGGTGTTACGATCACCATGAAGGTGGGAAGTAAGACCGCTTATGTAAATGGCAAGAAGAAGAAACTTAAAACAGCACCGATTTCGCTTCGCTATGTGTCAAAGAAGAAAACCAAGATTGTTGTACCGGTTTCTTTTGTAGCCAAGAATCTGCATTTATCCTACAAAAAGATAGGAAGACGCATTGAATTGAAAGCACCGGTTAAACTTTCCTATGATAACGCTACTGTATATTATAGTGGTGTTCAGGGAGCTGTTTATTATAACCATACAAAATATAATCTGAAAACTATGCCGGTGATCAAAATTCGGTCCAATATGTACATGCCGGCTAAGGAAGTTCTTTCGGATGTAATGAAATTAACTTATAAAGAAGATGGAACAACCGGTAAAATTGAAATTACCAATGAAGATACGAATATGTCCCTACAGTGTACCGTTGGTTCCAGAGATGTGGTTGTAAATGGAACAAAGGTTACCATGGGACAGCCGGTAAAAAAGATTAAAAACCTTACAAAGAAAACAGAGGCTGTCTGTGTACCGGCTGCGGCAATATTGAAGTATCTGGGGTATACAAGATCCTGGAATAAAACAGCAAGGTATTATGCTATTCAGTCAAAGGTGTTTTTTGACTGGCAGGAGGAACTTACAGCAGCCATGAAGGGGGATACGGAGACAAATTATATTTATGCGATGAAATCCTCTTATAGTGAGCAGTCAGGTGTTGGTGTAATTTCCTTTGTATTGACGGGCAGTTTAAGTGATGCGATGAAAGATGCTGGTATTGTCCGTGACAACAAGGATATTACGATTACTTTGGACAAGGCTAAATACAATCTGGCTAAAAATCAGTTTTCAAATTTTGGAGAAATGATTCAAAAGATCTCAGTTACAGAGAAAGATAACAAAGTCGTTGTAACAATAAATTGTAAGGAAAAGGCAGATTTTTCTTATATTGTACAGGGAAATGTTCTCACGTTAAATATAATGAGTGCCTACACTTCTAACACTCAGTTAAGCGGTTATTCTCTCACAATTAAGAAACCGTCAGGAACTACTATTGCAGATGTCAGCAATGAAGATATGTACATGTCCAAGAAATTTAAGATTAAGATCCGGGGAGATCATGTAGCCTTTTACAAATCAAATCCGGTTATCTTAAATAATAACGGAATAAGAGATGTTACGGTAGCCAAAAATGGAACAAATACAGAGATTACGGTAACGACTTCCAGTTTGCAAGGGTATAAAATTTATGAACAAGGAGATAATTTTGTGGTGAAAGTAGGAAATCCACGATCCATCTATAAAAATATTCTTGTACTGGACGCCGGCCATGGAGGTCATGATCCGGGAGCTCAGAGCAAAGGAAAGAACGAAAAGGATATTACATTTAAAATCTTATACACTTATATGAAAGATTATTTTTCAAGTAATGCACCGGATATTAAAGTGTATTGGACAAGAACAAACGATAGTTATATTACATTATCTGATCGAGCTAAATTTGCAAAAACAGTTGGGGCAGATGCGTTCATCAGCCTTCATATGAATTCGGCAAGCAATTCATCGGCGAATGGCACGGAGGTTTATTACTCTGTATCTAATAATAGTAGCAGTTTTAGTGGAATTACAAGTAAAACAATGGCCAATTTATTCAGGAGCCAGTTGCTGGAAGATCTGGGAACGAAAAATAGGGGAACAAAGACTGCAGGTTATTATGTAATTAAAAATAACAGTGTTCCGGCTATTTTGATTGAATTGGGTTTTATATCGGGAAGTTCAGACTTTAGCCGTCTTACCAGTGAGAATTTTCAGAAGAAAGCAGCTAAGTCTTTGTATACCGGAATTGTAAAGATGTTTAGTTTATATCAGACTGGAAGATAATTGAAAAGTTAATAATTAATGTTTGCGAAAGCCGTCAAGAGGTAATTTGAATTATCTTGACGGCTTTTGGCGTTACATGACAAAAAACAAGAATAAATGAATGAAAATGATTGATGATGACGGAAAATGAAAGTATAATTTGATCAAGATAAAGAAAGGAGCGTGGTGCCATGATCCGCTCGGATTGTTACAATTCACAGGAAGCAACTATGACACAAAAAAAGAATTTGAAAAAATTATCAGAAGCTGGGTATACTACTTATATTCTAGGAGGTGAGTCGCTGTATGATCTATACGGTAACGCTGAATCCATCTTTGGATTATGTAGTAGATGTAGATGATTTTGAGTTGGGCAGAACGAACCGGGCTGTATCAGAAAGATTATATGCAGGAGGTAAGGGAATCAATGTATCTTTTGTATTAAAGAATCTCGGATTTGAAAGTACAGCACTTGGGTTTAGCGCTGGTTTTACTGGTGAAGAGATAAAGAAGCAGATTCAGGAAAGGGGAATCACAGAGAATCTTATCACTGTTTTAAATGGACAGTCCAGGATCAATATTAAACTTCGTGGACAGCAGGAGACAGAAATAAACGGAATGGGACCGGATATTGAAAAGGAACATATACAACAGCTGCTAAAAAAACTTTCGGTTTTGTCTCCAGGAGATTATCTTATTTTGGCTGGCAGTGTCCCGATGAAGATAAATGATACAATTTATTATGATATTTTAAAGACACTGGATAAAAAAGGAATCAAGGCAGTAGTGGATACTACCGGGGACTTACTATTAAATGTTCTTAAGTACCATCCGTTTTTGATCAAACCCAATATTCATGAATTGAGCGAATTGTTCTCCACCGAGATCAAAACAAAAGAAGATGTGGTTCAATATGGATTGAAACTGCAGGATATGGGAGCTCAGAATGTAATCGTATCCATGGCGGGGGATGGGGCTGTATTTATATGTGAAAACGGAGAAATATACAAGAGCGAAGCCCCTAAAGGAGTTGTAAAAAATTCCGTTGGAGCAGGTGATTCCATGGTGGCAGGTTTTTTGGCAGGATTTTGTGAGACGAAAGACTTTGCAAAGGCATTTAAAATGGGGGTATGTACAGGCAGTGCCAGTGCTTTTTCTGAGGATTTGGCTACAAAGGAGCAGGTAAGACAAGTTATGGATGCACATTCATTTGATTTTTAACTTATGGGAAAGGAGAAATCGATATGCGAATTATTGATTTGCTAGATAAAAAAAGTATCCAGTTGAATGCAGTGGCTTCAGGCAAAAAAGATGTGTTGGATCAGGCGGTTACGCTGATGGGACAAAGTGGTAAGATTCGGGATATTGAAAAGTACCGCAGGGGAGTATACAAAAGAGAAGAGGAAAGTACAACCGGTATCGGTGAAGGAATTGCTATTCCTCATTGCAAGTCAGATGCAGTAATAAAACCGGGACTGGTCGCCATGGTAATTCCCGATGGTGTGGAATTTGATTCACTGGATGGAGAACCGGTAAAATTATTGTTTTTGATTGCAGCGCCGGATACAAAGGAGAATGTACACTTAGATGTTTTAAGCAAATTGTCGGTTCTGCTGATGGACGAAAGCTTCACTTCTGACTTAATGAAAGCTGCTTCCGTAGAAGAATTTTTGAAAGTGATTGATGAGGCAGAAACCGAAAAAGATGATACAAAAGAAACAACTCAGGATGAAAAAGTGGTGGGATCAATGCCCTATGTACTGGCTGTAACCGGGTGCCCAACGGGAATTGCCCATACTTACATGGCGGCTGAAGCCCTGGAGAAAAAAGCCAGGGAACTAGGATGCCGCATCAAAGTAGAAACACGAGGATCCGGCGGGGCTAAAAATGTTTTGACAGAGGAAGATATTGAGAATGCAACAGGCATTATTGTAGCAGCGGATACAAAGGTACCTTTGGAGAGATTTAAGGGAAAGCCGGTTGTAATAACAAAAGTTGCAGATGGAATCAATCAGAGTGAAAAACTCATCTGTCAGATATTGGATGGAAAAGCATCTGTTTTTGATGGAGGAACAGAAGAAAAAGAGACAGAAAAAGAAACTGCGAAAGAAGGAATAGGCCATTCGCTGTATAAACACCTTATGAGCGGTGTGTCTCATATGCTTCCATTTGTTATAGGAGGCGGAATACTGACAGCCATAGCGTTTCTGATTGATACCATTTGTGGGTATGGAGCTCTGGGAGGCGGAAATTTTGGACAGATGACACCACTGTCGGCCTTCTTCAAATACATTGGTGGTCTGTCTATGGGACTGATGGTTCCGGTACTTTCTGGATATATAGCATATTCCATAGCTGACAGGCCCGGATTGGCAGTAGGATTTACAGGAGGATTGATCGCATCTTCAGGTAATGCACTTATAAGCCAGATGCCATTTGCAGATAAAATTGACCAGATGGGAATTTTTAACAGATTTGTTACAGATTTTGGTTTTCAGGCTGAGAATGGTGGTAATACCGTTTCAGGATTTTTAGGTGGAATTGCTGCAGGGTTTTTAGCTGGTGTAATTGTATTAGCTTTGAAAAAAATCTGCGCTAATCTGCCAGAGTCCCTGGAGGGAATCAAACCGACCCTGATCTATCCGGTTGTGGGAATCTTTATTATGTCCATTTTAATGTGCTTTATATTAAATCCACTTATCGGTTTGATCAACACAGGATTAAGTAATATGCTTACAAGTATATCTAATGCCGGTTTTATAACGGTACTGGGACTCCTGCTGGGTGCTATGATGGCCATAGATATGGGAGGACCTATCAACAAGGCAGCTTATGTGTTCGGAACAGGTATGCTGGCATCGGCCAATGAATTTATGCAAAACGGAATGAGCTCATCAGATCCGGCTGTACAGGCTTGTTATATAGCTATGGCGGCTATTATGGTAGGAGGAATGGTTCCACCTACAGGGATAGCGGTGGCAGCATGGCTGTTTCCGAAAAAGTTTACAAAGGCGGAAAGAGGATCTAAAGTGTCCAACCTGATCATGGGTGCTTCCTTTATTACAGAAGGTGCCATTCCATTTGCGGCAGCCGATCCGCTTCATGTTATTCCATGTACCATGGCAGGTGCAGGGGTAGCAGGATTGTTGTCGGCACTGTTTGGATGTACCCTGATGGCCCCCCATGGAGGTTTGTTTGTATTCGCAACGGTAGGAAATCCATTTATGTATATTGTGGCTTGGGTGGCAGGAACATTTGTAACAGCAATTTTATTAGGCATCTTAAAAAAAGAAAAAATAAATTAGATTGGAGGATGATTGGTATGAGAGAATTTAGATATGTAATCAAAGATGAGCAGGGAATCCACGCAAGGCCGGCAGGTTTATTTGTAAAAGAAGCTGCATCCTGCGAAAGCAAGATCACTATCAGCAAAGATGGAAAAGAAGTGGATGCAAAAAGAATTTTAGGAGTTATGGGACTGGGCGTGAAAAAGGAACAGGAAATTGTATTAAAAGCCGAGGGCAGTGACGAGGATCAGGCAATCGAAAAATTGTCAAAATTTCTGCAGGAAAATCTCTAAAAAGAAATCTGTGGGAAGGAGGTATGTCTTATGGTGGAATTACAAGGAAAAAGTGTTTTTTCCGGTATAGCGATTGGCCGGATCTCAGTTTTGGAAAAAGGTGACCAGCTGGTTAAAAGACATCCTGTTCAGGAGACGGAAGAGGAACTTGCACGCTTTGAACAGGCGCGGACCAAGGCAAAAGAGCAGCTACAGAGGCTGTATGAGAAGGCTCGCAGCGAAGTGGGGGAGGCCAATGCCCAGATTTTTGAGGTGCATCAGATGATGTTAGATGATCTGGATTATGTGGAATCCATCGCCAATGTGATTCAATCCCAGAAGATCAATGCAGAGTTTGCAGTTGCCACGGTAGGTGACAACTTTGCCCAGATGTTCCAGGCAATGGATGATGACTATATGAGAGAACGGGCGGCAGATGTAAAAGATGTATCAAACCGTGTGATCCGGATTTTGCAGGGAAAGGAAAAGGGTACAGTGGACTCTGAAGAGCCGGTGATCCTGGTGGCAGAAGATCTGGCACCCAGTGAAACAGTACAGCTGGATAAGAGTAAAGTGTTGAGCTTTGTTACTCATAAGGGATCGACTAATTCCCATACTGCTATCTTGGCAAGAACTATGAACATTCCGGCCTTGATCGGAGTGGAACTTCCTGAAAACCTGGAAGGAAAGATGGCTATTGTAGATGGATATGAGGGGAAACTGATTCTGGATGCAGATGAAGAGACTCTTTGTTATTACGAAAAGAAGAAAGAAGAAGAAGAAGAGGAGAAAAAACTTCTTCTGAATCTGAAAGGAAAAGAAACAGAAACAACCAAGGGAAAGAAGATTCATCTGTATGCAAACATAGGAGGAATGGCAGATTTGGCTTCTGTTCTGGCCAATGATGCCGCAGGAATTGGATTGTTCCGAAGCGAATTTTTATACTTGGAATCAGATAAACTGCCTACGGAAGAAGAACAATTTAAGGTCTATAAGGCAGTGGCAGAAACCATGGCAGGTAAAAAAGTGATTATCCGGACGTTAGATATCGGTGCTGATAAAAAGGTAGATTATCTGAACCTGGAAGCAGAAGAAAATCCGGCTATGGGTTATCGTGCCATTCGGATCTGCCTGGATCAGCCGGAACTGTTTAAAACGCAGCTTCGAGCCATATACCGAGCCAGTTATTACGGCAATATCGGCATCATGTTTCCTATGATCATATCTTTGGAGGAAATAAAGAAGATCAAGGAGATTGTAGCAGAAGTAAAAGCGGAATTAAAAGATCATGGTATTTTGTATGGAGATGTGGAACTTGGCATTATGATAGAAACGCCGGCTGCTGTTATGATCAGCGACAAACTGGCAGAAGAGGTTGAATTTTTCAGCATCGGAACCAATGATCTGACACAGTATACGCTGGCTATGGACAGGCAGAATCCCAAATTAGAATCTTTTTATGATCCTCATCATGAGGCAATTCTCCGCATGATAGAAATGACGGTAGAAAACGGACATAAACATCAGTGCTGGGTAGGAATCTGCGGAGAATTAGGCGCAGATCTCTCACTGACAGAAACTTTTATCCATATGGGCATTGACGAATTGTCTGTGACGCCGTCTATGGTATTAAAAGTTAGAGATACAATAAGAAAAATCTGATTATTTATTCTTTTCGTAAGGAGACCGCAGAAGCTGCCCGGCGTTTGCGGTCTTCTTCTAATGCGGCATAATGTTTTCTGGTTGTATTGACATCGTTATGCCCCAACACTTCGGCTACCAGATAAATATCTCCTGTTTCACGGTAGAGGGAGGTACCGTAGGTGCTCCGTAGTTTATGAGGAGTAATATGTTTGATGGTTGTTACATGTCTGGCACAGTCAGATACCAGATTTTCAATTCCCTGTATACTGATCCGCCTCTTTTGAATAGATAAAAACAAGGCGTGTTCATGGCCTTCTTTGGTTACAATATTTTTTCGTTCAGCATAATAGTCATATAAACTTTCTGCTACTTCATCACCAAAGTACACGAAATCTTCTTTACCTCCTTTGCGTATAATACGAAGTCTGTTATTTCTGAAATCCAGATCTTCCAGATCCAGTCCCACACATTCGGATACACGGAGACCTGTGCCAAGAAGTAATGTAAAAATGGCCAGATTTCTTGTTTTATTCTTCTCAAAATAAGTTTTTTTCATGCCAGTCATTTCATCGCCGCCATGTTCTACATAATCTAAAAGATTGGCAACTTCATCAGGATCCAGCCGGATGATTTCCCGTTTGTGGAGTTTGGGCATATCTACAACAACGGTTGGGTTGCTGTGGATCAACTCCCGTTTGTAATAATAGGCATAAAAACTTCGTAGTGCAGCTAATTTGCGTTTGATTCCCCGTTCACTGTTGGTATGGGATCTGCCTTGTTCATCCGTATAATATTTCAAATATTCAAGATATTCCTCTATGTCCATAGGTGTCAGATTTTCAAGATCAGACAAGGTAATCTGAGTGATGGAATCATATTTATTGAAATAAGGATTTTGTGCACATAAAAAATGAAGAAAAAGCCGTATATCATATACATAGGAAATTCTTGTCTTGGCCGTTGTGGTTGGTTCCATAGCACGGAAATAATTACGGCAAAAGTCTGGCAAGGTGGCAAGGACTTCTCTTAATTTAACGGTATTATTGATGGATGTCTGTTCGTGATAGGTTGTTTTCTTTTCCATATATAAATAAATCCTCCTGGTTTTAACTGGATAAATACTAATTTACAACCTATATTATAGCAGAATTAAAATTTACTTTCAACTCTTTTTGAAAAACTGGAGTTTGTCCAAGAGAGCGGTGGCGATAAAAAAGAACCGCATACATTTCTCATATGCGATTCCTTCTATATCTGTTTATTTAAGACTCTTTGAAGTTCCAGTACCTCTTCTGTGGTAAGTTTACGATCAGCCAAATATTCTGTTATGAAATTAGCAAGCGAACCATTAAACATCTTAGATAATAATGCATTGGTTTCAATCTTTTGAACTTCTTTTTTTGAAATTTCAGCGCGACACTGGAATCCAGGATCTTCACGGGAAACGACGCCTTTGTCGATCAAGCGTTTGATCACAGTGTATGTTGTGTTTTTTTCCCAGCCAATGTATTCCTTAATGATTTTGGAAATATCTTTAGCTGCCAATACTTTATTGGACCAAAGAAGTTCCATTACATTTAATTCACCCTCATGTAAACGCAATTCTTTTTCCTTTGCTTTGCTGTTCCTCATTTAATACCATATACCTCCTGGATGTGTTTACCCAACCTAAGAAAATAAACTTTGTCTACTTGTGTAGAACGGCTTTCTACACAATTCGTAATCGGAAAGTATCTCTATACTACACCCATAGTAGCCCTTGTGTCAAGAGTGAAAATGTACGAAATTTCGTTATTTTTTAAGGGTTTCCAGTAAATCCACAAAATATGGTGGCAAGGGTGCTTCCACTTCAATATATTGATTTGTTCTAGGGTGTTTAAATCCCAAAATCCGTGCATGAAGAGTCTGCCCACGAAGATTTTTAAATTGGGCGGGGGTAGCCGGACCATAGATCTCATCTCCCAAAAGGGGATGATTTATGTATGACATATGTACACGGATCTGATGGGTGCGGCCTGTTTCAAGGTGACACTCAATGAAGTTATATTGCTTGTTTAAATGATCTAATACGTTATAATGTGTCACAGCCCGTTTGCCCTGACCCTCTGGCATGACCGACATCTTTTTCCGGTTTACAGGGTGTCTTGCAATAGGTTTATCAATAGTGCCTTCTTCTCCTGTAAAATTGTGCCAGACAATCGCATTGTATCGTCTTGTTATCGTATGTTCTTTTAACTGTAATGCAAGGGACTGGTGGGCTATGTCGTTTTTACATACAATTAGAGCCCCGGTAGTGTCTTTGTCAATGCGGTGAACAATACCTGGCCGCAAAACGCCGTTAATGCCGGATAAATGATCTTTGCAGTGGTACATAAGACCATTTACCAGGGTGCCGCTTGTATGTCCGGGAGCGGGATGTACAACCATTCCCTTGGGCTTATTAACTACTAACACATCCTCATCCTCGTATAAAATATCCAGATTCAGATCTTCTGGAAGAATCTTCAGTTTTTCTGGATCAGGAATATTTATAAGGATAAAATCACCATAATGAACGGGAACTTTTACTCGCGTAATTAAGTTCCCGTTGATTGTGATCTGACCTGCTTTTATTAACTTTTGGATATAGGTTCTGGACTGAGTTAAATGTCCGGCTAAAAACTGATCCAGCCTGGCCATTTCAAACTCTTCTGTCACCGTTAATTCAATTAATTCCATATTATATAAACCTCATTAGCAAAGTTTGTCATCTTTGTATACAAAAAGTAGACAATGAATCAGGCATAACGCACCGATACATACAAAGCAGTCTGCTACATTAAAAACAGGAAAGCGGATTGCTTTTATATAGATAAAATCAACGACGTAATGCCACAGAATCCGGTCTATAAAATTACCGATGGCACCGGCTGATAACAAAATAATGGTAAACCGGAAATAGTGGTATTTTGGTTCAAAGGGAATGCGGCTGTAAAAATATATCATAACACCCAATACAACAATCGTGATAATGGCAAACAGCCAGATTGCATTCTGTAAAATTCCCCAGGCAGCGCCGGCATTCTCCAGATAATGAAAGCACAGCACATCCGGAATCACATCTATGTCTTGTTTGATCAGAGTATGGGAAGCCCAGTTTTTCGTAACCCTGTCTAATGCGATTAAAAGAACAAAAAGCAGTGAATATACGAAATGGGTTTTAAGCATTGTCTTTTTCATTAAAAATCATCTACAGAACCAAGAAACTCAAAAGGATCCTCGTCCTGGCCTTTCTTTCCCTTTTTCTTTTTAGTCATATTCATACTGTTAAGAAGAGAATCCAGTGTAGGAACATCTTTCTTTTCTGTAACAGGTTCCAGCTGCTCTTCTTCTGTATTATCAGCCGCTGGTTCTAATTGTTCTGTTGCCTGCTTTACCTTCGTGATGGGGGTGCTCAGATCAATGGTATCTGCAGTAAGAATATCCACGGTTTCATCATCACTCTTGGCGGCAGCTGTTTCTTTTATCTGATCTTTAATATTTGGTAATACAATCGTTTCACTGGAAGCAGTTTTATCCAGTTTGAATTCGGATACGGGCTGATCATCATCAGAAATAACTTCATAAGAATCTTTTACCTGCTCTAGTGCAGCACTCTCCTCTTCCGGCTGGATATCTTCAACGGGAGCCTCATCCGAAACCTCAGCCGTTGTGTCAGAAAAATCCGATTGTACGTCTGCCTTTTTTTCTACCGGCGAAATAACCGCTTCTTTTGTTGTTTCTGGTTCAGATACTTCCGGCTCTGCAGTTTCCGTATTTAAGGTCTCTGGTTCCAATGGTTCCGGATCCGGGGATTTCGGTTCTGCTTTAGAATCAGAAACAGAGGCCGCAACCACTTTTTCGATTTCAGGTGTTTCCGGAATCTCTGGTTCATGAATATCGAAGGAGTCGCCGGAAATATATTCAAGTTGCGCTGTAGTAACCTGTTTTAACTGCATTTTGTACTGGTTAAACTGGTTCATCAGTGTCAGACACTTATCACGGATCTTGTCATACTCAGCCTCTGCGACAGACACGATTTTAGAGGCTTTGGTATTAGCGTCTTTTTCAATGGCTTCAGCCTTTAAAATAGCAGCCTCTTTTGTCTCTGTGGATGTTTTCTCAGCTAACACCAGCGCTTTCTGCATAGTGGATTCTATGGAACGGTAATAAGCTATTTTTTCATCCGCCTCTTTCAATCGTTTTTGCGTTTCCAAATGTTCGTCATACAACGCTTTGTAATTTTCAAAGACAAAGTCCAGATACTCATCCATATCTGCTTTGTCATATTTTTTTCTTTTGGCTGTAATGCGTTTTCCCTGCAAATCTAATGGCGATAACATAGCAGTTCCTCCCTTTACTTGTATTTAAAAATCTGTATTTTTTGTTTTCCCTTTTTAGTGAGTTCCTCTTCTGAATATACAATACGGTATTTTCCATGGAGATAGATGGTCATTACTGTTCCAGAAGGACATGTAAAACTAACATTTGTTTTCTCTTCATGATTTACGATCACATTTCCATGACGGATTATATCTGCCGCCCTGGTGCGAGAACACCCAGAAGAAGCAGCAACAATGGCATCCAGCCTTGGAGAAGCAACACTACGGTTTAGTATCTCAAATTCCTGGGCCGGAATATCTTCTGCCTGAGAAACTACAGTAGTTTCTACCGTAGTATGCTTTACAGAAATAAGTTCCTGCACAATAAGAGATGAAAAATCTTCATGACAGAAGACATAGGCAGCGTTCCGGCTGATGCGGATGTCACCAATCTTGGAACGATCCATTCCAAGATTTAAAACAGCCCCCAGATAGTCCCGGTGCTGTAATGGCTGCTCTGTAAACTTTATATGTCTTGGCTCAACCTTAATACAGCAGATAGGAAAAGAATCCACAGTAAAAAATTCTTTATATTCGTCAGGAACAAAAGCAGCCATAAAGTGGTCACAGTCCTTGCTTCCGCCCCAGAAATAAACAGAAATGTCCGGAAATGAAGCAGCTGTTTTTTCTGTCAGCATATATTCTTTAGTTGTAAGAAAATCTGTATAAACAGAAGTACCTGTAAAAAGTGCCTGTCTGATCAGATCTTCGATACGGCTTATAAAAAAATGTTCTTGTTTATCTGCCATTTAGAATTCCCGGTTAATTACTGGCATAGAACTCTGTGCGCCATCAAAGGATAAAGAATCACCACTGATATCTACATTTTCCGGTGAGAAAATAAAGATATATTTGGAAATCTGATGATACTTGCCATTAATAGCATAAATGCATCCGGATATAAAGTCCATGATGCGCTGGGCATCATCCGGGTCAAAGCCCTCCAGGTTTACAATGACCGGACGGCCGTTTAACAGCATATTACATATCTCTTGTGAGTCCTCAAATGTATGTGGTTTGATCACTTTAACTTCCATAGAACTCCTATTCATTGAAACAACTTTAGGCTTACTGCCTAAAAATCCACTCTTCTGCTTTGGCTCGTCATCATATTCTTCGCGAACCCTTTGTCTGGATGTAGTTTTGTGACGAACCGGTTCTTCTTCATAGTCATTCAAATCCTCATAAGAATCTTCCATGTAATCGTCGTCATCATCAATATTAAAAAAACTTCTAATAGAATCAAAAGCCATAATATCCTTCGTTCCTTTCTAGTTATAGTTTCTGTTTCCAAAAATGCCGGTTCCGACCCGGACATAGGTGGCACCTTCCTCAATGGCAACTTCGTAATCTCCGGTCATGCCCATGGAAAGCTCATGCATACTAACATTATCGATGTTTTTGGCATTTATGTCAACTAGTAATTTCTTCAAATTTCTAAAATGAATCCGGTTTTCTTCAGGGTTATCTACAAAAGGTGCAATGGTCATCAATCCGTGAATGACAATGTTTGGCATAGCAGCAATTTCACGGATGGCATCCTCGGTTTCTTCTGGTAAAAATCCAAATTTTGACTCTTCTTTTGCCACATTAACCTCGATCAAAATATGGGCTGTTTCATCTTTGGCAGCAAAGTCATGCTGAATCTGTTTGGCAAGACGGACGGAATCCACAGAATGGATCCTGCATACTTTTCCGACTAATTGTTTTACTTTGTTACGCTGAAGATGACCGATCATGTGCCAGTTCAGTGGCTGTGTTAAAACTTTTTGTTTTTCGGTGATTTCCTGTACTTTGTTTTCACCAAAAGTGGTAATACCATAGGCAATAGCCTCTTGCATCATTTCCACCGGTTTGGTCTTGCTTACAGCAATGAGAGTAACCTCATCTTGAGAGCGTCCGCTTCGCAGACAGGCCTGTGCAATTTTTTCTTCAACATTTTTTAAATTTTCAGTAACCAACATTCTCATCTCCTCTAGTTAATAAAGTCATTTTCGTGTATTGTGGATGGGTCCACAATAATATGGTCATAGGCAGATAGACCGCCCTGAGTATCGGTAGATACAATGGCGTATTCTTTATTTTTGTAAAGTACATCAACGGGTTTGAATTGACAATATCCCTGATTTGTGCAGTACACGCCATACAGGTTTTCTTTGGAACTAACGATATAATCCTGACCGGTTGAAGGATTTTTTAAAATATCTCCTCCTTTTACAATGGAGGAATCTACATAATATTTACTATCGACAATGTAATAGGTGCCAATGCTTACTTTTTTTTCTGATATGGTGTCCTGATCCAGTACCTGCTTTGTAATGGTGGATTTTTTATCTTTATCGGTAGTGATCAGTTCTGATGGTAAAACATAATATTCCTTTTCCAGCATGGAACTGACGGGAATTTTAAGGCCATTGGCTGAATTAAGGGAAAATTCTAACTTCAGATAGCGGTCGTTCAGGTAGCGCTCCATAAAACGGTTTGTCCGTAATTTCGCGACATGGCATCCGTCTTTTTCAAGCAGTTCCACCGCTGCATTAAAACTTGTGTTATCTTTTTCAATGGTTACCCGTACATATTTTAAGGATTTAAGGGAGTCATAATAAGAATCCGGTATTTTTACATATAAGTACCATTCATTACTTGTTATAAGCTTGTACACCGGGGATCCTGCCTTGATTTTTTCGTTGCTCTGAATCTGTTTGCGTTCATTATTTCCATAGCGGTCCAGCAGATTGATGGTCAGATCTTTTTCCTTAATTGCTTCACGACCATCTACGGAATAAGAAATCACTCCGGAATGAGCAGCGGTATATCCTTTGAATTTTTTGCTTTTGCCGGCCTTTTGAACAGCTTTGTTGAGATCACTGTAAAGTGCTTTATTATTTTCCTGAAAAATCACATTATTAATATTAAAAGAAAGGTCTTTCACAGCAGAATAATTTGAAAGTTTAAATGAATTTTGGAATGAGGCAATGGTTTCCCGCATAGCGGATATATTCTGAGTGGAAGTTTTATTGTTCTGCAATTCTTTCAGAATCGAATTTACATCACCACTGGTGTCCAGAGTATAGATTACATCGCCCACTCCGACACGGTTGCCTTCTGCATTATAGTAATTGATATAGCCATCTGCTTCGGAATTGACTACTTCTTCTGAACGCATAATATAGCCATACAAAGGTGTGTCATCATCGAGTTTAGCTGCATTTACTTCGTAAATAGAAACATGATCCTGAGAAAGATATCCCCAGGCCAGAATAACAATGTACATTAATATAAGAAAAAAGATGAAGAAAGAAAGATTAGGATGAAATTTTTTCTTTTTTTTACGGGTTTGTGAAACTGCCATCTTTATACTCCTCCATCTTTGTATATTTTTTAAAAAAATGAGCAAAATAATGCAAAAAGGAGGTATACCATGAAAGGATTAGATTATACTGTTCTGACACTGATCATTATTGGTGCCATTAATTGGGGACTGGTTGGATTCTTTGGTGTAGATCTGGTTGCTGTAATCTGTGGTTCCATGTCCATCCTGTCTCGCATTATTTATGCTGTGATTGGTATTTGTGGTTTATATGCCATTAGTTTCTGTGGCCGTCTGAAAAATTAGGTAAGGGGGTACCCACCTTACGACAAAGTGGTGTGCCCTTACATACGAACTAATTCACGCCAGTCCAGATCACCCCGCTCCAGTGCTTTGATCAGGAGTTCAGCGGTAGCTAAATTGGTAGCAAGTGGAATGTTGTGAATATCACACAATTTAAATACATTATTTACATCCGGTTCATGAATTTTTGGTGTCAAAGGATCACGAAGAAAGATAACCAGATCCAGTTCGTTATTTTCAATCTGAGCACCTAACTGTTTTTCGCCGCCTAAGTGTCCGGCCAGATACTTGTGGATAGTAAGATTTGTTACCTCTTCTACCAGACGGCCGGTGGTTCCTGTAGCAAAAATTGTGTGTTTGCTTAATATTCCCCGATAAGCAATACAAAAATTCTGCATTAAGATTTTCTTTGCATCATGTGCGATCAATCCTATATTCATGTATCTCCAACCTTTCAAAATGATTTGTTATCTAATGTATTTCAAAACTGTCACCACTGCCGCGATTTGGTTGAATTCCTATATTTAATAAAATCCCAATCATGATCATATAACTTAAAAGTGAAGTCAGGCCATTACTTAAAAACGGCAGTGGCAGACCGGTATTAGGGAGAAGTCTGGTGGCTACTCCGATATTAATAAATACCTGAAAACAAAACATGGACCCAATGCCCACGGCAATCATCATGCCTGTGTAATCTTTTGCATTTTTTGCTGCAATAAAACATTTAATGATGATAATGGACAATAAAAGTAAAATTACCATGCACCCGATAAAACCGAATTCTTCCCCAATCGGTGTCCAGATAAAATCACTTTCTGTTACATCTACTTTAGAATAGTTCCTTGTTGTAGTAGTTCCATCTAACATTTTACCATATAATTTGCCAGAGGCAATGGATAAAATGGAATTATTCTGCTGAAACATCGTGTCCAGTGCCTGCTCTTCCGGATGAAGCCAGCCCATAATTCGTTTTAACTGATAGCCGTGAAGAAGTTTTTGCCCAGGCTGCTGGATATACCAGAATAAAAAGCCGGCAACAGGGATCATAACGGCAGCAACCGGTCCCAGCACTTTGTGTCCGATGCCGGAGTTTGCCAACATCATGATCAGGATTACTATCATAACAATACTGGACGAAAGATCTGATTGAACCAGAATAAACATTGTAGGCACCAGGGCAATGGCACAGGCAAGGAAAAATGTTTTAAAATTCTTTAAGTTGTCTTTTCGTTTGGCAAAAAAGGCAGCAAGTGCCAATATGATAGCTATTTTGCACACCTCCGAAGGCTGAAATTCAATAATCTTAAAGTCCAGCCAGCGGTAAGAATCAGTTCCCTGGTCATCTCCTAACGGCGAAAACTTAGTGGCTGCGGCCATCAGTGTGGTTACAATGTAGATCACAGGTATATACAGACACAGATCATGGTAGTCAATAAGAACAAAAATGAAAACAATGACAAAGCCTGCAATAATACCAAACAACTGTCTTTTGAGGGAAAAAGAATCTCCCTGGACAATGGATAAAACGTAGGTACTGATCAGGAGTAAAATGGACACAACAACCAAAAGGGAAATATCCAGATTTTTCCAGTTATATCGTTTTAGTTCTAACCAGCGATTTATTTTTTCGCGCATATTCCATCCCGCCTAGCTACTTGTTTTTATTTCCTGATGAATGCTTCATGTCTTTAATTGGAATATTGGCAAACAAAGCCGGTACCATACCATTGTTACCTTCTGATTCTGTCTGCTCAATCTTGATATCCAATCCTTCCAGATCAATCTCTACATATTTGGAAAGGACATGAATAATATCATTTTTTATTTGTTCCATTACATCCGGTGAGCAATTGGCACGATCCGACACCAATACCATTTTTAATCGGTCCTTTGCCACATTGCTGGAGGATTTTTTCCTAAAAAAATCTGCAAATCCCATTTTAGATATCTCCTTAGTTTTTAAATTTGTTTTTTAATTTTGAGAAAAAGCCATTCTTCTGTGTCAGATCCAAAAAAGGAACCTCTTCTCCCATAATGCGGTCACAAATATTTTTGTATGCCTGTCCTGCCAGACATTTGCTGCCAACCAATGGTTCACCCTGGTTCGTAGATACAACAATATTTTCATCATCCGGTACAACACCCAAAAGATCCACAGACAAAATCTCTACTACATCCTGGCTGGACATCATATCACCTCGTTTTACCATGTCGGTACGAAGACGGTTTACGACTAATTCTGTTTTCTTGATTTCATTGGCATCCAAAAGGCCAATGATGCGGTCTGCGTCACGGACAGCAGATACTTCCGGTGTGGTTACGACAATGGCGCGGTCTGCACCGGCAATGGCATTTTTAAATCCTTGTTCAATACCTGCCGGACAGTCTAACAATATGTAATCAAACTCGTCTTTTAATTCCTCTGTCAATTTGGCCATTTCTTCCGGACTGACAGCGGTTTTATCCCGTGTCTGCGCAGAAGGAAGCAGATATAAAGTAGGATTTCGTTTATCTTTAATGAGAGCCTGTTTGATGCGGCAGTTTCCCTCAATCACATCTACCAGATTATATACAATGCGGTTTTCCAATCCCATGACTACATCCAGGTTACGCAGTCCTATATCTGTATCGATAAGAACGACCTTTTTACCTTCCATAGCAAGACCGGTACCAACATTTGCAGTCGTGGTTGTTTTACCAACGCCACCTTTTCCTGATGTTATAACAATTACTTCACTCATTTTTCTTTTCCTCCAAAATTATATATGAATATCTGCCAAAGAACTCTTGGACAGAGAATCAACATAGATTGTATTATTTTCCAGATAGGCAATCTGTGGATCCTTTGGTGGATCTGTTTTTTCATCCGATGAACGGGCAATTACATCGGCAATCCGGATCTGCAGCGGATTCATTTTCAAGGCAAAGATAAAGGAATTTGTCCGGCCGGAAGCCCCGGCATATACATTTCCGTTCAGCGCACCTAAAATCACTACATTACCGGTGGATACAACCTGTGCCCCGGCGTTGATATCACCTAATATAACAACGCTTGTATCAAATTCCAGAACTTGTCCGGAACGAAGATTTCCTTTGAAAAACTGGCCCATATTGTTATTTAATTCGGCGAGCCGGTCGTTCAATGCCTTGGAGTACATCTCCTCTTTCATTTTATCCGGATCAACAAGGCACACAACATCCAGATCTGAGTTGGCATGAATGGTCTGAAGGATGCAGGCCTCTTCATCTTCTGAAAGATCCCGGCCTTTAAAAGATAAGGCCACCTGTGCGGTTCCCAAAAAGTGGGAACCAGAAGAAAATTTCTCTTTTACAGCCTCCAGCAGATCCGGGAAATCCATTTCCGGATCCAGTGTTAATTCAATCCCTGACTTTGACCCTTTTAATATAACGGGTGACTTGTCCATAATATCCTCCTTATCAAAATCCCATAAGACAAACCTGTACATCAGTCATGTACGGTTCCTATGGTCGGGGAAGAAACCTTTTTGTTCAAAAGTTTTTTCCTTGAATTTTTGTCATAATAATATTTGTAAACATTACTTGCTAACTCTGCCGCATTGGATGAAGTATATCCATTAGGTATCTGTACCGTAACAGATATTTCCGGATTACTGTATGGGGCAAAACTAACGAACAATGCATGGTTTGGCTCGTTGGCATTAATCTGCGCCGTACCGGTTTTGCCGGCAACGATAACAGGAACTTTGGAAAATAAAGTAGTAAGACTTCCACTATTAACTACATTTTTCATACCTGTTTTAATGGCACTCAAAGTAGAAGAAGAAACATCCAATGTATTCTTCTTTTTAGCAGAATTGGTTGTTGTTTTTTTAGAAACCGTGTTTACGGTTTTGTCAACCAGTGTCAGATCATAGCATGTCTTTCCGTTGGCTACCGTTGTTACATAGCGGGAAAGCTGAACCGGTGTATAGTTGTTGGTTCCCTGTCCGATAGAGGAACGGACAACATCTATACTGGAAAAAGTTGGATCTGCTTCCGGCAGTTCAATTCCTGACTTGCTGGTAAGACCATATTTTCCTGCATATTTCTTTAATTTGTTCAGGCCTTTTTCGTTGTCCACAATAAGATTATGACCGCCTCCCAGGCGATAACCCATTTCATAGAAGAAATAGTTACAGGAATGCTGGATCGCCTGCGATACATTGATAGTACCGTGGGAATAAGTACTCCAGCATTTTGGCCATGGCTTATTGATCTTTGTAAACTGTACATTGTCATGAACTGTAGAACCAGGAGTGATCACTCCCTCTTCCAAAGCGGTGGTAGCAGTTACCATCTTAAAGGTAGAACCTGGTGCCGTTTTCTGCATGGTGGCCCTGTTTAAAAGCATAGATGCACTGCTGGTGCTGACTTTAGCATAATAATCGGCATCTACGGTATTGGAAAACTTATTGTTATCATAACTTGGATAAGAAACCATGGCAAGTACTTTTCCTGTTTTTACGGATGTAACAACAACCGATGCTGCACATGGTGTCAGACCCAATTCACCGGGAGAGATAGCCAGGGAACGGATCTTACTTTTCAAAAATGAATAAGGTGAGATCATGCCTGTCTGTATCTTGGTATAGGTAGTCTGATTTTTCTTTAATACACCCTGGTCAAACAGCAATAAACAAATTTCACGGCCGCTGATAGTGCCCTTATCTACCATGACATGGTAAACTTTCTTGTCAAACTTGGCATCATCGTTTAATTCGGTATAAATATACTGGCAAATCTTCTGGAATACTTCCTCAGAACTGTAATAATCGCTGCCGATATCAATTTCATTCAGGTTTATATAGTTATTTTCAATTGCGTATACCAAAAATTCGCTGAGGCTGATCTTATCATTGATAAACTTGCTGTACATCGCGTCTGTTGTTTTGAAATTGGAATTAAAAATTCCGTTGGTGCGCAGCATGGACATAATGTATGTCATGTAACTGTTTACAGATTTGGACAAATCCTTTCCGGCTGTTTTATCATTGTAAGTCAGATGAGATTTAACAGCGTTAACAGCGCTTTTTTTGCTGGATAAAAATTTATTGTAAACATTTTTTTCCAGTGTGGTAGCTTTATCATCTTTAAAATGAGTCACATCTACGATGCTGTTTTGCAAAATAGCGTCATAAACATCATAGATAGGAACCAAAATGCCGGAAGCCTTGTGTCCCTTAGTACCATGACTTTTTCCGTTTACCAGTTTGGATGTTAAAATACCGGCAATTTCCTTTTCAGCTAATTTATAAACAGCTTTCTGCAGGTCACTGTCGATAGACAGATAGATATCTGTCCCGGCTACAGCGTCTTTTTCTTTGGTCGTTTCCACGACGCGGGAAGAACTGTCGATGATAAGTTTCTGGGAACCTTTGGATCCCCTCAGTTGTTCTTCGTATTCCTGTTCAATCCCTGTTTTACCAATCTGATCGGTAGAGGTATAAGGAGTATTAGGATCTTCTGCCTTGAGATTCTCCAGAGTTTCCGAAGAAATCATACCTGTGTAACCGATGATATGAGAAAAATATTTGCTGTCTTTGTAAACACGCTTCAATTCTGTGCTGACCTCCACACCCGGCATGTCGGCACTGTTTTCCTTAATGGCAGCCACTGTCCGCTGGCTTACATTAGAACTTAAAGTAATCGGTTCATATTTGGAATAAGTGTTCATTAACTGGGCGTAACGCACCGTCATAATCTTTAATGCATCTTCAATACTGTAATCTTCGTCTGCCTGTGCCTGTTCTTCTGCATCAATTTTGCCGTTTTTATTTGTGTCTTTGGCGGCTGTAAAGAAGTTGATGACATTGGCCCCCTGGGAGGTACGGATATAATCGTAGCAATCCTTGGCTGTCATGTTTTTTTGCTCAGCAGTGAGTTCATCCACAGATTTTTTGTAATAAATATCCCGTTTAAAACGCATCTCAGCAGATGAGTTTACATTGAAACGGAATTTGCCATTTTTGTAAGTGATAGGAAACTCAAGATCCAGAGAGTCTCCGTTTTTTTCGATGAGGCGGATGCACTTTAGGATCATTTTATTCTTGGATGGATTGTCTGTCAGTTCCACAGAGTCTTCCAGAGTGATACCATAGGTCTGTTCGTTTGTTGCAAGGAGTTTACCGTTACAGTCGTAAATCTTTCCGCGCATGCTTTTAATGGTGCGCTCTCTCTGCATCTGCAGAGAGGCCTGTTTGTCATATGTTTCGCCTTTAATGATCTGAAGGTAGAACATGCGGCCTATCAGAATACTAAAAAGGACAATGTAGGTTATTATAAATGAAAATAGTCTGCTTTTCACAATGGATTTAAAAAAGTCACTTATATTTTCTAACAAGCCTAATCCTCCTTTCTGATATCAGCTTTATTGATAATTTGCTCCAGAACTTTGATCAGCCGGTAGATCACAATGCCCACAATGGCTGTGTACAGCATTTCCGGTAGAATCACATGCAGAAAATAATAACCAAAGGCCAGTTTGCCGCGCATGAGAAACTCTGTTATGAAGTAATAAAAACCATATACTAAGTCACTGACGGATATAAGAATAAACGGCAGGGCTAATGTATCTGTAAAATAAAATTTTCTGCAAAAGCCGATTAAAAATCCGATGGACATAAAGATAAAGGCATACAGCCCCATCACACTTCCACAGTACATATCCAACAGCAGTCCACACACAAAACCAATCAGTAACCCCGACGTACGGCCTCGTAAATAAGCATAGGACACCGTTACGATCAATAACATATTGGGTACTACATTGGCCAGTTCAAAACTGCGGAATACACTGGTCTGAAGAAGAAAACCTATTAAGATAATAATAGCAGCAGTTATTTTTTTTCGAATCATTTTCCTGAAATATCCTTAAGTTCTGATGTATCTTTCTTCTGTGTGATAACCAGTACATACTGCAGCTGGTCAAAATTAACAGAAGGGGTTAAATGAGCAGTTTTAGTCAGGGTGGCCGCGTCGGTTTTAATATCTTTCACATAACCAACGGAAAGTCCCTGTAAGTATTTATCACTGACATGGGAAGTAACGACTTCGTCTCCCTGCTTGATCTTGGCAGAATTACTGATCATTTCCACATCAATATATCCATTATAAATACTTTCCATATTTCCTTTTACAATGCAGGTTTCACCTGTTTTTTCAAACATGGCACTTACATTGCTCTTGTCATCAATGATCGAGCGGACTTTGGCATAATGTTTTCCTGCTTCGGAGACAATTCCTACCAGTCCGTTTCCGGAAATTACATTCATATCTACATCAATGCCGTCTTCGGTTCCTTTATCGATGTAAAAAACATTGAACCAGTTGTTTCCGTCGCGGCTGATAACAGTCGCGGCAACTTTGGGGTAATCCGGATATTTTTTGTTCAGATTAACCAGCTGGCGGTAGTTTTCCAATTCGTTGTTTTCGCTGACGAGAATTTTGTTGTTATAACTGAGAGAATCCAGCTTATCTTTTAACTCTTTATTTTCCGCCAGCAAAGATTCTTTTGAATGAAAGAGATCAAAAGCACCGGAAATAGAACTGCCCACTGAGTTAATTCCCTTCTGCATTGGTGTTACAAAGTCTCCAAACATAGTTTTAACAGAAGAAAACTGATCTGAAAATTTGAATGAAAACAGTACCAGCAACACACAAAATACAGACAGGCATATATATATGATCTTTGGATGGATCGTTTTTTTATTCCGTCTTCTTTTCATGTTCTTCCCTCCGGATTACAAAGTTAATTTGGCCAGCTGAGGGTCTTCAATAATGGAACCAAGGCCGATGATAACCGTACTCTCCGGCTCTTCACAAAGATTGACGCGGAGTCCGATCTGGTCATAAATAAATTTGCCAAGGTCCTTGATACGGCTGGAACCACCGGTAATATATACGCCGGACTTGTAAATATCCGCGGAAATTTCCGGTGGTGTGCGCTCCAGAATGATCTTGATGTTGTCTACGATGCTCTGAAAGTGCTCACTTAAGGCATCATGGATCTCGGATCCATTTACCGTTACTTCGCTTGGAAGTCCGGTTACCAGATTGCGGCCGCAGATATCCATAGTCTCATCGGTAGCATAGGCAGAACCAATGGTGATCTTGATCTGTTCTGCAGTTTTTTCGCCGATGACAAAGTTTTTATCTTTCTTGATCTTGCCGATAATGGCTTCATCAAATTTGTTGCCACCTACTGCAATGAGACGGCTTAATACAATGCCGCCAAGAGATAATACAGAGATCTCGGTTGTGTTGGCACCAATATCCACTACCAGAGTTCCTGTGGATTTGGTAATATCCAGATTCATACCCAAGGCATCTGCAATAGGTTTTTCCACTACATGAATTTTTCGTGGTTTTAAATTTGTATTGGAGATCAGATCAAAATAAGCTCTTTTTTCAACTTCTGTAATATCAGTAGGAACTGCAATATAATAATCGGCTCCTTTTAATTTGCGCTTTCCGTCTAATTCTTCAAAGAAATAATCAATCATAGCCTGCATATTTCCGATATCTGCTATTACACCGTTTTTTACAGGATATGATACTTCAATGTTAGCAGGAGCCTTTTCATACATTTCAAAGGCTTCATTTCCCACGGCAAAGGTGTGGATTTTGTTGTAAACGGCGATTACATTTTTTTCGTGTAAGATAACGCCCTCTCCATTCTTATAAAATTTAATAGAACTTGTACCAAAATCAATTCCAATTGCTTTTCCTGACATACTTTAACTTCCTCTCTTCGATTGTTCTATTTCATAAGCCCCTGTTCTCTGAAACTTACATATCTATTATCACCGATAATAATATGATCCACTAAGGGAATATTTATCAGTTCAGAGGCTTGTACCAGCTTCTTTGTTATCTGAATGTCTTCAGGACTGGGCTTTGGATCACCGCTGGGGTGATTATGTAATATAATGTAATGAGCTGCATCATACTGCAGAGCAAGCCGCAGGATCTCTCTTGGGTTTGCTACCGCACTGCGTATCGTACCGATAAACACCACATCCCAGTGCAGCAGGCGCCCGCTGGCATCCAAATAGGCTGCATACAGATGTTCTTTATCCAGCATTCTCATTTCCTGCATAAAATACCTGGCTGCATCTTCCGGTGACTGCAAGGGAGAATGATCTTCTTTTGTGGCGTGGACTAACCGCTTGGCTAATTCCAGGGCACATAAGATCTGGACTCCTTTGATCCGGCCAATCCCGCTTACTTTTACCAGATCCGGCAGAGTCAGGTGGTATAATCCCATAAGTCCCTTGTAAGATGGATGCAGGGTAAGAAGTTCGGTAGCCAGGGCCAGGCTGTTTTTACCTTGGGAACCAGTTCGCAGGATAACGGCTAAAAGTTCCGCATCAGATAAAAAAGATGGTCCTTTTTCTATGCATTTCTCATATGGCATTTCAGATACAGGTAATTCTTTCATTTTTTTCATACTTTGTACAGAAAGCCAATCCTAAAATAATCAAACACAGATATTTTAGCATAATATTCCAAAATTGTACACTGTTTCACAGATATTTTCTTTTTGGTTTTCGGTTTTTTTCGTCACGAGTTAAGGTAATGTGACAAATCCACCGTCCAGCATGTTCTGCAGTGTTTTTAAAATACCTAATTTACCATGAGGCCAGGTAATGCCGCCCTGGAAGAAAACGCTGTAAGGCGGTTCAATCGGCGCATCGGCACTTAGTTCAATGGAGGAACCTTGTACAAATGCGCCGGCTGCCATAATCACATCACTGTGATATCCGGGCATAGCATATGGCTCAGGCAGGACATAGGAATCTACCGGAGCAGCCTGCTGGATACCCTGGCAGAAAGAAATAACCCGTTCCGGACTTTCAAAGGCAATGGCCTGTATAATATCGTGTCTCTCTTCGGATCCGGAAGGACTGGCTGTAAAGCCAAGCCGCTCATACAGATTGGCAGCAAAAATGGCGGATTTTAAAGCACTGGCAACAACGGTTGGGGCAAGGAAAAGTCCCTGGTAAAAACTGCTGTTAACCTGCAGGGAAGCTCCTACTTCTTTGCCAAGACCCGGTGCAGTCAGCCGGTAGGCAGCCAGTTCTACCAGATCTTTGCGGCCTGCAATATATCCGCCTAAAGGAGCCAGACCGCCACCTGGATTTTTAATAAGGGAACCAACACAAAGGTCAGCACCTACATCGGTAGGTTCAATGGTTTCTACAAATTCACCGTAGCAGTTATCTACCATGCAGATCACATCGCTTTTTACAGATTTGATAAACCGGATCAGTTTTCCGATCTGATCAACGGAAAAAGTTTTTCGCAAGGCATACCCTTTGGAACGCTGGATGGTAACTAATTTTGTTTTTTCGTTAATAGCCTGACGGATTCCCTCGTAATCAAATTCGCTGTCACCTATAAGGTCCACCTGGCGGTAGGAAATGCCAAATTCTTTCAGAGATCCTTTGGTATGAGTTCCCTCCATTCCGATAATGCCTTCCAGTGTATCATATGGCTTGCCTACAGGAGAAAGAAGCTCATCTCCTGGGCGGAGAATGGAACTTAAGGCGATAGTCAGTGCATGAGTTCCACAAGTGATCTGAGAGCGGACCAAGGCATCTTCACAATGGAAAATATCCGCATATACTTTTTCCAGTGTGTCCCGACCGCTGTCATTATAACCGTATCCGGTAGAACCCCACAGGTGGCTTTCGCTGACACGGTTTTTCTGCATGGCATGGATCACCTTCAATTGATTGATCTCGGCCCGCTCGTCAATGGACGCAAAACGGTCTTCTATGTCATGTAATACTTCTTTGCCCAGAGTAAGTACATCGGCAGATATTCCAAATTGTTGATACATTTCTTCTCGGTTCATTTTTATAATCCTCGCTTATTTTTATAGTATGTCCTTATTTTTCAGTTCTTTTTTGATCACAGTCAATAACTGCTGAGTGTCTTTGTAAATGTCTTTGTCAAGGTAGCAGACATCTTTTTCCCGGCGAAACCAGGTGAGCTGCCGTTTGGCAAAATGTCTTGTGTCCCTCTTCAGTGTACAGACAGCTTCATCCAGAGAAATATCCCCCCGGATGGCGGGTACCAGTTCCTTATAGCCAAGTCCCTGCATAGAAACAAGGGAAGGATCCAGTCCTTTGTTTAGCAATGAGGCTACCTCATCATAAAGACCGGCATCCATCATCTGGTCGATTCTTGTATCAATACGGTTATAGAGAGTCTGGCGGTTCATAGTCAGTACAAAATATGCAAAGTTGTAAGGTGAAACCCGTTGGGATTCACGCTCATTGTGCACGGAAAACTTTTCTCCGGTAAAATGATAGTATTCTAATGCGCGGATCACCCGCTTTACATTATTGGCGTGAAGTGTGGCGGCATACACCGGGTCAACTTCTTTTAATCTCTCATACAAAGCCTGCACTCCCTGTTCATCTGCCTGTCTTTGTAAAGATAAACGATAGGACGGATCAGAAGGGGTTTGCGTAAAAGCGATATCGTACAGGATGGCCTGAATATAGAATCCGGTTCCTCCGGTAAGAATAGGAATTTTTCCACGGTCGTAAATGTCTGTCATGTAACGGCGTATTTTTTCCTGAAAAATATATACATTAAATTCTTCGTCCGGATCCAGTTCGTCAATCATATAGTGTGGAATCCCCTGCATCTCTTCTTTTGTAATTTTGGCTGTGCCGATGTCCATGCCACGGTATACTTGCATAGAATCGGCAGAGAGAATCTCTCCATTAACCGCTTTTGCCAGCTCAATAGAGAGTTCGGTCTTACCTACGGCGGTAGGGCCGGTTAGTATGATCAAAGGTTTTTTTTCGTTTTGTTCCATAAATACTCTCCTGTCTCTATAGAATCCGCTTAAATTTCTTTTCAAATTCATATTTGCTCATGGCAATGGTAGTAGGACGGCCGTGAGGACAGTGATAAGGCTGCTCCATTTGAAGCATCTCTTCAAATAACTTTTTGGCCTCAGAAAAAGAAAGGCGGTTGTTACCTTTTACAGCAGCTTTACATGCCATGGTGGCACAGTGATCCAGCACCAATTCTGTGTCCGTTGCTTTGGATCCCTGTTCTAACATTGAGTCCAGCATTTCAAGAAACAGTTCCTTGGATGGAATGTTAAGAAAGTCAGCCGGGATCCCGGTGATCAGGTATTCCCTGTCTCCAAAAGGTTCCAGTGTAAAGCCAATCTGTTCGAAAACCGAAAGATTTTCTTCCAGAACAGATAGTTCTCTGCCTGACAGAGTAATGACCATCGGAGTGATCAGTGTCTGGGTCAGCGGAGTTTTTTCTTTCATCCGCTTCATCAGTTTTTCAAATAATACCTTTTCATGAGCGGCGTGCTGGTCGATGATCAAAAGTTCGTTCTGATATTCCAGCAGCCAGTAAGTGTCAAAGACCTGTCCGATAATACGGAAAACAGGAACCTCATCCTTTATGATTTCTTCTTTAAACAGATTGGTCTGGGTAAAGACTGGCGCAGACTCAGGTTTTGGTTCCGGTTCTTTTTGTGGTGCAGCCGGTGGATGGTACTCTGTTTTTTGGCGGATCTGTTCAAAAGGTTCCGGTGTTTTTTGAATCGTTTTCTGGTATAAGATTTTCTCTTTTTTTTGTTCTTTGGCAGATGGAACGGTGTCCAGCGTCGCTTCCGGGATCAGCGTCATTTTCTTTAAGCGGTTATAAATGCTGTTATAAAAAAGATTATAAATCTCATCCTGGTCGGAAAAACGGATCTCCATTTTAGTTGGATGGACATTTACATCAATAAGACGGCTGTCAATTGTGAGAGACAGTACAACAAAGGGATACCTGTGATTCATCAGAAATTCCTTATAGGCATCTTCGATTGCCTTGGTAATAACAGGGCTTTTTATATAACGGCCGTTTACATAATAATTCATAAAACCACGGTTGCCTCGGGAAAGATCGGGGGTACCGATATATCCGCTTAGAACAGCGTGGGCTGACTGGGAAGATAATTCTACAATGTGTTTTGTGAGATCGGAACCATAATTGTAAAAAATATTGGTTTTCAACTGGTCATCTCCATTGGTCTGAATCTTAGTTTTTCCGTCTGCAATAAAAGTAAAACGTATTTTTGTTTTACAGAGGGAGTAACGGAGGATCAGATCCTGGATATAATTTCCTTCGGTTATTTTTGATTTCAAAAACTTTTTTCTGGCAGGAGTATTGTAGAAGAGATTGCGGACAATAAAAGTGGTACCGGATGGACATCCTACTTCCTCAAATGCCACTTCTCTTCCACCATGAATCTCGTAACGCACGCCCGTGATCTCATCGGTTTCCTTTGAAATCAATTCAACCTGGGAAACAGCGGCGATGCTGGATAAAGCCTCGCCGCGAAATCCCAGGCTGTGGATCGTTAACAAATCTTCCAGTGATTGGATTTTACTGGTTGCGTGACGGAGAAAAGCAGTTTTGATCTCGTCACGGCGGATGCCGCTTCCGTTATCGGTTACACGGATAAAAGAAATGCCACCTTCTTTTATTTCCACCGTAATGGCGGTGGCACCGGCATCCATAGAGTTTTCGATAAGTTCTTTGACAACGGCAGCCGGGCGTTCTACTACCTCGCCGGCTGCGATATGATTAATTGTTTCCTGATCAAGTACCTGTATCATTTTACCATCGCTCCTGAAGGCTCTTCTGCCATTTATATACTAAATTCATTGCGTCCATCGGGGTGACTCTGGAAAGATCGATATCCCGTAATTCGAAGAGAATATCGTCTGTCTGGTCATTGCCCATTGTATCAAAAATAGATAACTGGTTCATGGTCTTTTCCCCAGGGGAGGAAACTGCCATCTGGTTTACTACTCCGTCCAGAGACAGAGCATCTTTGTTTTCCAGCTGATCGGCAATTTCCCGGGCGCGGATCAAAACCTGCTCCGGTACACCTGCTAATTTGGCAACCTGGATTCCGTAACTCTTATCGGCTCCGCCCTTTACGATCTTGCGTAGAAAAACAATATCTTCGCCATCTTCTTTTACGGCGATGCAGTAATTTTGTACCCCTTCCAGTTTGCCTTCCAGTTCGGTCAGTTCATGATAATGGGTGGCAAACAGGGTTTTGGCACCAATGAGTTTTTTGTCTACAATATGTTCTACCACTGACCAGGCAATGCTTAATCCGTCAAAGGTGCTGGTTCCACGGCCTATTTCGTCCAGGATAATAAGGCTGTTTTTAGTGGCATTATGTAAAATATTTGCAACTTCTGTCATTTCTACCATAAAAGTACTTTGGCCGCTTGCCAAGTCATCGGATGCACCAACCCGGGTGAAAATACGGTCCACCAGTGATATATCTGCCTGGCTGGCCGGAACAAAAGAACCTAACTGGGCCATTAACACGATCAGTGCCGTCTGACGCATATAGGTAGATTTACCGGCCATATTAGGACCTGTAATGATTACAAGCCGGTGGGAATCTTCATCCAGAAAGGTATCATTTGGTATAAACATATCATGGGCGATCATTTGTTCAATAACCGGATGACGGCCGTCTTTGATACGAAGAATCCCTTTGTTGTTCAGTTTAGGCCGTACATAATGATTATGCTCTGCCACATAGGCCAGAGAAGCAATCATATCAATGGATGCGATGACAGAGGCCGTCTGCTGGATACGATCCATCTGCTGGAAAATCTCTTCCCGCAACTGGCAAAAGACGGCATATTCCAGATTATACAAACGGTCTTCTGCGCCTAAAATAGTATCTTCCATCTCTTTTAATTCTGGTGTTGTATAACGCTCAGCATTGGTCAAAGTCTGCTTCCGGATCCATGTGTCTGGTACCTGGTTAACAAAAGATTTGGTAACTTCCAGGTAATAACCAAAGACTTTGTTGTATTTGATACGCAGATTTTTTATGCCGGTCTGTTCTTTTTCTGTTGTCTCAAGATCTGCCAGCCAGTTCTTCCCTTCTGTTTTGGCGTTCCGTAAGTGATCAATTTCTTCATTGAAGCCATTTTTGAAAATTCCACCCTCTCTTACGGAGATAGGTGGCTCTTCTACAATTGCACTGTGGATCAGCTGGTATACATCTTCCAGAGGATCCAGATTCTGTGTAAAGTCTTGAAAAAGGTCAGATTTGAAGTTGGAACATAAAAGGCGGATATGAGGCAGCATAGAAAGAGAGGATTCCAGTGCTATCATATCCCGTGGATTTACGGTTTTATAGCTGATCTTGCTTAAAAGACGCTCCAAGTCGTAAACAGGATTCAAATATTCTCGCAGTTCCTCTCTTGTGATCACATCCTGATTTAATTCATCAATGGCATCATAGCGTTGTAAAATAGTTTCTTTGTCGATGAGAGGCTGCTCCAGACTGGAACGGAGTTTTCTGGCCCCCATGGCAGTTTTTGTTTTGTCCAGTACCCATAAAAGAGAGCCACGCTTCTGCTTTTCCCGCAGTGTTTCTACTAATTCCAGATTTCGCCTGGTATTTCGGTCCAACAGCATGTATTTTCCGGTATGATAAGGAAGCAGGTGGGAAATATGAGCCAGAGAACATTTCTGGGTTTCTTCCAGATACTGCATGATCGATCCGGCAGCAATCGTGCCAATGGCATATTCTTTAAATCCAAGTCCTTCTAATGTGCTTACTTTAAAATGGCGGCACAACGCTCGCTGACAACTGTCCTTGTCAAAGTAAGAAGGATCTAAAGGAGAAATTACAATCCCCAGCCGGCTGCTTAGATCATTCATATCTACACCACTGATATAAAACGTATCATTACAGATAATCTCAGAAGGTGTAAATTTGTTGATCTCATCTAACAATTTGGAAACAGAATCCACTTCTGTCATAAGGTATTCTCCGGTTGTAACATCCACTACGGAAATGCCGAATTTCCCCTCAATGGAAACAATTCCCATAAGATAATTGTTTCTTGTTTCATCCAAAGAAGAAGTAAAACTGTTGGTTCCCGGAGTGACAACACGGATTACTTCTCTCTTCACTAAGCCTTTTGCACTTTTGGGATCTTCTACCTGCTCACAGATGGCTACTTTATAGCCCCGTTCAACCAGGCGGTTAATATAACTTTCAGCAGAATGAAAGGGGACACCACACATGGGTGCCCTTTCGTCTAAACCGCAGCTTTTACCGGTCAGGGTCAATTCCAGTTCTTTGGTGACACACAGGGCATCATCAAAGAACATTTCATAGAAATCACCCAGACGGTAGAAAAGAATACAGTCTTTATATTGATTTTTAGTTTCCATGTACTGCTGCATCATGGGAGTAAGTTTTTCGGTTTGAATTTCCACGATCTTAATTTCCTTCACTCTCTGGTACAGGTGTTACAACTGGTTCCTTAGTAGGCTCCTTAGTAGGCTCTTTGGTAGGCTCCTTAGTAGGTTCCTTAGTAGGCTCTTTAGTTACTTCAGCGGTAGGCTCTGCCGTAGGTTCCGTAGTAACATTAGCGGATGGCGTCTTCGTAGCCGCCGGCTTCTTCGTGGCTTTTGGTTTTGGTGTTTTGGTTGCCTTAGGCTTAGGTGTCTTGGTTGCCTTAGGCACAGGTGTACGAGTAGCGGAAGCACTGCTCTGAGTAGGCTGTGTTGTCGGAGCTACTGTCTCAATCGGTTTTGGTTTGGTAGTTGACAGATACAGGGATTTGATATAACCTGTCTGTCCGTTGTACTCAACCTCACACCACTGCTTATCATCAGAAAGTTTTGTCAGTTTCAGTTTTGTACCGGACGGTACTTTCGTAAGGACGCTGGAAGTCAGGGAAGCGTCACTTCGCATATTTACACTGGTAGTAGTATAAGCATAATCACTGTTTGCAAGGGATGCATCAATATCATCATTTGTGTTGTCATCTTCATGAACCACAGAATTTGCATCCGGTGTGGCAGTAGCAGACGGCTCTTCCGTCTCTGTCACAGCACTTCCGGTCACGCTTCCGGCATCTGCTTCCTGGTCGGTGACTGTATCCTGCTTGGAAAACATAAAATTTCCAAGCATAATGGCACACACCAGAACGACAACTGACACAACGCCACTGATGGAAAACATGATTATCTCAAACAAACTATGTTCGTCATTTTTCATTTTTGAAAAGAACTCTTTTATCTTATTTAACATCTTAATATACACTCCTTTATTAATATCAAAATACATTATAACCATAAAACAAGTATTTGTCTACCTAAATATAACAAAAAAAGACAGAAAATCAGAACATCCGTTTGACTTTAGAACATAGATATGATATATTATTAAAAACGAACCTTTGTTTGTGTGGCCGTTGTCAGTACAGACCGGATATCACAGGCAAGGCAGAAGGGAGAATCTATGGAAAAAGGTAAAATATCTGCAAAGCAGCAGGAAATATTGGAATATATTAAAAATCAGATTTTGGATCATGGGTATCCGCCGGCTGTCCGGGAGATCTGCGCAGCGGTAAATCTGAAGTCTACCTCGTCAGTACATTCTCACCTGGCAACTTTGGAGAAGAATGGATATATCCGACGGGATCCTACAAAGCCAAGAGCCATTGAAATTGTGGATGATGAATTTAATCTTACCCGTAGAGAACTGCGGAACATTCCTATCATTGGCGAGGTGGCTGCCGGCCAGCCGATTCTGGCAGAACAGAATATTGCAGGATACTTTCCGGTTTCATCGGATGATCTCCCATCCGGCGAACTGTTTGTACTGAAGGTTCGGGGTGAAAGCATGATCAATGTAGGAATTTATGACGGAGATCAGATATTTGTACAGCAGACCCCGGTGGCTAGAAACGGAGATATTGTAGTTGCATTAGTTGAGGATTCTGCTACGGTAAAGACATATTACAAAGAAGAAGGCAGATATCGTCTTCAGCCGGAAAATGATACTATGGATCCGATTTATGTAGATGAAGTTGTTATTCTTGGCAAGGTGGTAGGACTCTTCCGCCGTATGTAAAAACTTAAAATAATAAAAGATCCATTTTGTAAGTTTGCTGTATGCAGTCTCTTACAGATGGATCTTTTTTGTTGGTACAAAAGACCTGTATCAATTAAAAGTCATCCCGGGTCATGGTAACTCCGTCCCGCCAGATGCGTTCCAGATCATAAAAAGCACGATCTTCTTTTGAAAATACATGGATGACAACATCACCGTAATCCATTAATATCCATGTGGAATTTTTGTTTCCTTCAATGCGGCGGGAACGAAAACCTGCCTCTGCCATTTTTTCATCGGTCAGGTCAACCATGGCACTGATCTGGTTCATGTTGTTTCCACTGGCCAGAATCAAATAATCAGAAATGACAGAAATGTTCTGAATGTCAATGATCTCTATGTCCTGACCCAATTTTTCATCTAAAGCATCATAGGCAGTTCGTACCATTAATTTTGTGATATCATTCATGTAGGGCTCTCCTTCTTATAATATAAATATGTTTCTTTGGAAACAGGATCAACCGGCAGTTTTTCCTTTGTCAGGTAATGAATTGTGTTTTCCAGGATCAAAATCAGGGATTGATCCAAATCCTGAAAACTGGTCTGCCTTATTTTTTTTAGAGAATGAGGACTACAATCCATCTTGCGTCCGGGTTCTATATAATCTGCAATAAACACAATCTTTTCTAAGGAGGTCATGTCCGGTTTGCCGGTAGTGTGGCAGGCAATGGCAGATAAAATGGCAGAATCTTCTACACCATAGCGTTCCCTGGCGACAAATACACCCAGTTTACTGTGAATCAATGCCGGAGTAGAACATTCAAAATCAGTCAGATGGATATGCTTTTTCTCACATAATGCAATCATTTCCGTATCGGTAAGGTATTTGGCACAGTCGTGGAGCATACCGGCCAGTCTTGCATTCTGTGGGTTTACTCCGTGAACTACAGCCAGGTTTGAGGCGGTGTCTGCGACTCCCAATGTGTGCAGAAACCGTTTGGGACGCAGACTGGATTGCAGCATGGGAATCAACTGTTTCATGGCAGAATCCTTTGAAGCGTTGATACACCATGGTTTTGTATGATACAGTCCGTGAAGTCTTATATAGGAAAGAACCTGAGGTGGAAGTTGTCCATACGGAAGAATGCCTTCCTGTAACTGTTCTCTGATATAACTGGATGATATACAGGAAGCAGGAATGTAAAAGGCAGAAAAAACAGATCCGTATTTCCGGTTCATTTTTTCACACAATTCCATAAGAGAATGTCCTTCCCGGCTGCAAACAAGAATACGGCATCTGGCAGCGATCTGTTCCGGTTCGTGCCAGGAATCAAAGTCTCTTAGGGAATCTTCCCCCATGATAAAATAAAACTGTGTATCCGGGTAACTCTCATGCAGTAAAGAAAGGGTATCACTTGTGTAAGTGGTCCCCGGCCGGCTGTATTCAAAATCTGAAAAACGGAATTTTTTGCAGCAGCTGATGGCAAACTGTATCATACGCTGCCGGTGTTCATTGGATACAATATCGGACTCTTCTTTATGAGGCGGATGATTGCTTGGCATAAACCATACTTCATCCAGATCATACTGGTTGCAGGCTGCTCCTGCCATTTGCAGATGGACCGTATGAATCGGATTAAAAGTGCCGCCTAAAATACCTATCTTATTCATATGATAATCATCTGCCTTACTGTTGGAATCTTGTGTTGTTTTTGGCTGCAGGTAATACGATTTTTTTATCGTCTGGCTTTGTATGTGATTCTTTGTAAAGAACAATTTTTTTGCCGATCACCTGAACAACCTGGGAATGGGTTCGTTCGGCCAGTACCTGGGCAATGCTGCCAGCGTCAGCAACACAGTTTTTTAAAACATGAAGTTTAATCAGTTCTCTCGCCTCTAAAGCTTCCTGTACGGCTTTCGTTAATTCTGGTGTAACTGTAGCTTTACCGATCTGCATGACAGGCTCGATTTTTACTGCCATACTCTTTAAGTAAGCGCGTTGTTTGCTAGTCATAGTTTGTTCCTTTCTATCTGTTATTTATAATAATCAAATTGCCAGCCATACATTTTTACTGTATCGCCCTCTTCGATTCCCATGGCTTCCAGCTCATCTAATATTCCGTTGGTTTTCATGAATTTCTGGAAAAATTCAAATCCTTTTTCGGAATCCAGATTGGTGTAACCAAGCATACGTTCAATGCGGGGGCCTTCTACAACAAAGAGGCCGTTTTCGTCTTTTTCCACCGTATATGGTTCGTTGGAAAAATCAGGTTCTTTGATCATATATTCTTTTTCAAAGACTACTTTATCATCTGGCAATTCGTTTAAAAGGTTCTTGCAATGATACAGTAAATCTTTTACGCCTTCTCCGGTGACAGCGGAAATCGGCATAACGCGGATGCCCTTTGGCTCGAATGTTTCTTTTAATCTCTGAAGGGCGGTGTCTCTGTCGTCTCCGTAAAAACAGTCAATCTTATTGGCTGCTATTACCTGAGGGCGTCGGGCAATTTCTTCGTTGTACTGTTCTAATTCCCGGTTGATGGTAAGAATATCTTCTACCGGATCTCTTCCCTCTGTGGAGGCTGCATCTACCATGTGGATCAGTACACGGGTACGCTCTATGTGACGCAAAAACTCATGGCCAAGTCCAACTCCTTCCGATGCACCCTCAATAAGTCCGGGAATATCTGCCATAACAAAACCATCTGTGCCCGGCAGATCTACTACTCCCAGATGAGGATTTAAAGTAGTAAAGTGATAGTTGGCAATTTCCGGTTTTGCATTGGTAACCCGTGATAATAAGGTGGATTTTCCTACATTTGGGAATCCGACTAATCCTACATCTGCAATTACTTTTAACTCCAGAATGACTTCCAGTTCAATACCTGGTTTGCCCGGCTGGGCATATTTTGGAACCTGCATGGTAGGGGTGGCGTAATGCTGGTTTCCTTTTCCGCCGTTGCCTCCTTTTAAAACAACTTCCCTCTGGTTTTCGTAAGACATATCGGTAATAACCTGTCCGGTAGATGCTTCTTTTACAATGGTGCCGGCCGGTACTTTGATGATCATGTCTTTTCCGTCTGCTCCGTGGCAGCGTCTTTTTCCGCCGGGTTCACCATTGCCTGCAAAGTATTTACGGACATGACGGAATTCATTCAGAGTGTTGACGCCTGGGTCTACCTGGAAGATCAGGTCACCGCCGCGGCCGCCGTCTCCACCATCCGGGCCGCCGTTAGCTACATATTTTTCCCGCCGGAAACTTACATGGCCGTCTCCGCCGTTTCCGGATCGTATAAGAATTTTTGCGCGATCTGCAAACATAATTTCATACCTTTCTATGATATACAAAAGGGCTGCACATAAACCTGCGCAGCCCAGACTCATTTCGAATCATTAAATCCAAATTATTTGTCTTCTACTGGATATACGGAAGCCTGTTTCTTATCTCTTCCTTTTCTCTCGAAACGAAGAACACCGTCTACCAAAGCATACAATGTATCGTCTCCACCTTTACCAACATTTACACCTGGGTGGATTTTTGTTCCACGCTGTCTGTAAAGGATATTTCCAGCCAAAACAAACTGTCCATCAGCTCTTTTTGCGCCTAATCTCTTAGACTCAGAATCTCTACCATTCTTAGTAGAACCCATTCCTTTTTTATGAGCGAAAAACTGAAGGTTCAATTTCATCATGGTCTTTTCCTCCTAACGATTAATAATGCGGACATATTGCGAATGTTCCAGGGCTATTTCGGAAACTCCCAGATACCAGGAATCCAAAAGGATCCGGCATGGGGATGAGGGACTTCTTTTTAGGGAAAAACATATCTTCCCGGTGTTCTCATCACTCTGTGTAACGAAGATGTCTTCCGTAAACTTTTCAATCGAATTAATACAATTGATCGTCAATACGGAAATGGCGGCACAGACAATATCCTTGCCGTATTCATCACTTCCTGCGTGGCCCTTTACCTCAAAACCAATAATGTCACTGTTCTGCTTTTTAACTTCAATCCTGATCATATAAGTACTACTTAAGCATTGATCTTTTCAATCTTTACCTGAGTAAATGGCTGTCTATGACCATTCTTTTTGTGGTATCCGGTTTTTCTTTTATATCTGTAAACAATAACTTTCTTGGCTTTACCTTCTGCTACAACAGTAGCTTTTACAGATGCGCCTTCAACGGTTGGAGTTCCAACTTTCACATCTTTGTCGCCAACTAAAAGTACCTGGTCAAAAGTAACCTCGGAACCAGCTTCTGCACCAAGTTTCTCAACTTTGATCACATCGCCTTCCTGAACTTTGTACTGTTTACCACCGGTTGCTATAATTGCGTACATATAGCACCTCCTATAAATTTACTCGCCAACTGTGGTGCCTGCCTTAAGGGCAGAACTATAACCTCGTTGTGCGGCATACGAGTGTATTTTATCATCATGAATTTGGTTTTGTCAAGTATTTTATTCTGTTTGAATAAAAGTTTTTAAGCGGATGTTCGGATTATTTGTTTTTGAGTAGAATTTTTCCTTGATCCGTTCTACAATGACAGGTATATAATCTTTGCTGGCATTGGTCAGAAGAATATCATATCGTCCCGGTTTAGATATTGTAAAAATATCCACATTCCGGATGGAGGTTTTAATAGCATCCTGCAAATGAGCAAGACAGGATGGATCCGGAACAGAATCCTCTTCTTTTTCTTCTACGGTCAGTGTCAGTAAAACCACCTGAAACTGGTTAGGATATTGTCCTTCAATCTGTTTGATAAACCGATAGAGTTCCTGAAAAATAGCGGCATCCACACAGATAGCCCCCGGATGATTTTGGTTGTTTTTAAAAAAATCAGCGGAGAAATCTCCAGTGGTACACTGAAAAAATTGTTGAAGTTTGTCCGACCAGTCCGTCAGATGGTTTTCATCTTCTGTGTTTGAAATAAGATATGGCTCCTTCTCCATAGTGATCCCCCTTCCATATTTATTCCTGTTTTAAACATTCCGGTAGGGACAAATGAGTCTTTCTCCTTGTCAGTTCAACAAGCCCCAGTTTGGTAATATCAATGAAAGTACACTGGGTTGGATCCTGTTCCAGTTCTTTTTTAAAGTTGTATATAAGAGATTTAATATGCTCTTCCTCTTCCATATCAATGAAGTCAATCAGGATCATGCCAGACAGATTTCGCAGGCGTATCTGTCTGGCAGCTTCCCTGGCAGCTTCCAGATTTACTTTATAAAAGGTTGTTTCTTTGTTCCTTTTTCCCTGAATGGCTTTACCTGTGTTTACATCTATAACAGTCAGCGCTTCTGTTGGCTCAATAATAAGTGTTCCTCCACTTTTAAGCCATACCTTTTTTGACAGTGCTTTTTCTATGGTACTGCTTAATGAATAAAGGTGATCCAGCGAGTAAGATGTATCCTGATATAGTATTACTTCGGGATATTCTTCCGAAAGAACCTTATATACACCGGGATTATCCGTAAGAATAGATACTCTTCTTTCAATCGGGATATTTCTTATAAATCTCAGGTAAAAAGGAACGGCTTCCTGCAGCAGCGCCGGTGCTTTGGTATAATTTGCTTTGTCATAAATTTGCTGTAGTACCTTAACAGACCGCAGAATTTCCTCTTTTACGGTACCGGCTGGCAGTTCTGCTGCATTGGTGCGGAAAACAAGGTGCATGAAATCCGGCAGACAGGTATCTGCCAGACGAATTAAAGCATCCCGGGTGGATTCATCGGTTATCTTTTTTGAAATTCCTACACCTTTTCGCCCGCCGGTTACGACACTGCAGCGTCCAACCAGTTCCGGATGACAAGTTAATACAGCCTGTTTTGTTTTTACAGCTGCTTTTTTTATCTGCACGATCTTTTCCTGACCACACCGGACGTTTTTTAATTCTTCCTTTGTCAAAGGAAGGTAACCGGTTTCATCTTTGGAAATCCTTACAAAGGCAGCTTGAATGTTTGGTATGATATTTTCTACCCGGCCGGTAAAAATATCTCCTACAGATCCGCTATGTTCTTTTTTTGAATCTGAAAATACCACATCATACAGCTTCCCGTTTTCCAGATAGCAGCAGCATAGCCGGTCTTTTACTGTGGTAATAACAATCTGGTCTTTTTTCTCCATGCTATTCTTTTCCCCCCATGGCAACAGCCCAGCGCATTTTTGTTGAACGGGCCCGGCCGTTTTCCCTACATTCTCTGGCACTTGGACGGATTACATCTTTGGAGACTTCTTTATAATATATGCCCCGTCCTGCGCGAAAAGCTTTTTTTACCATACGGTCCTCACCGGAGTGAAAGGTCAGGACTGCCGCCTTGCCGCCCGGATTCAAAACGAAAGGAAGTTTCTGTAAAAAGGCATCTAATACTTCAAATTCACTGTTAACATCAATGCGGATGGCCTGAAAAACACGCTGGCAGGTTTTTTTCAGTATGGCTTTCTTCTCTTCTTCTTTTTCTCCTTTTAAAATAGGAGAAACGGTTTCTTCAATTATTTGTTTCAGACAGGTTGTTGTATCAATTGATTTACCAAAATGAGACTGTTTATAAATAGCAGCTGCCAAAGAAACGGCATAAGGTTCATCGGCATTTTCTACTAACATGCCGCATATCTCATCTTCGGACAGTTCACTCAGGCGCTTCGAAGCCGGTGTGCCTATTTGTGGGTTCAGGCGAAGATCCAGAGGGCCATCCTGTTTGTAGGAAAAACCCCGCTCCGGATTATCAATCTGCATTGAAGAAACACCGAGATCTGCTAACACAAAATCAAATTTTCCAAACTCTTCTGCTACCTTATCAATGTTAGCAAAGTTTGTCCGGTGGCAGATAAATACATCTTCTCCGTATCCGGCCTTTCTCAGTCGTTCTTCTGTTTTTACGGATTCTATAGGGTCAATATCCAGGCCGATGATCCGGCCGGTTCCCTGCAGTGCTTCCAGCATACGCCGTGTGTGTCCTCCATACCCCAGGGTGGCATCTAATCCCTGCATACCTGGCTCAATGGCAAGAAAATCAAGGATTTCCCGGACCATGATAGAGCGGTGCATACCGGCAGGGGTGCTGCCTTTAGCTATAACTTTTTCAATGGTATCTTTGTATTTTTCCGGGTTATGTTCTTTATATTTTTCTTCATAGCGTCTCGGGTGAGTTCCTTTGTAACGCACTCTCCGCTTATGTGGTTTTTCGTCCATATGATGGTACTCCTTTCAAAAAGGTAACAGCTTGAAACGAGACTGTTAAAATTATGTACATTATATCATTTTGCCGGGGATCTGGCAAATATGAAAGTTTATATGGATTTTTAAAATATAAAGTGTTATATTATATTCAATCGGTTAATAACGAAATTATATTGATTATTTTTGGAGGAAATTATGCTTGGATTAAAGACTGTAGCCGGCGAGGGACTTCATATCATTATTGTTGGCTGCGGAAAAGTTGGTTCTGCCTTGACAGAGCAGTTAAGCAAAGAGGGACACGACATTACGGTTGTGGACCAGGATGTATCAAAGGTGGCAGAATTGACAAATCTTTACGACGTTATGGGAATCACCGGAAACGGAGCCAGCTATAATGTACAGATGGAAGCAGGTATTGAAAATTGTGATCTGATCATAGCGGTAACGGATTCCGATGAGTTAAATCTTCTCTGTTGTACGGTGGCAAAAAAGGCCGGTGACTGTGCAGCCGTTGCAAGAGTCCGCACGCCGGATTACAGCAGGGATATTACCTATCTTAGGGAAAAACTGGGACTGACGATGATCATTAATCCGGATCTGGAGGCTGCCAGGGAGACTGCAAGAATTTTGTATCTGCCTACAGCACTGGAAGTCAATTCCTTTGCCCACGGACAGACAGAAATGGTAAAATTCAAATTGCCTGCCGGCAATATCCTGGTAGGAAAGTCAGTTATGGAATTAGGCAGGGATATTTGCTCCGATATTTTGATCTGTGTGATCCAGCGAGGGGATGAAATTTATATACCTGACGGTTCTTTTGTTATGGAAGAAGGCGATATTATTTCTTTTGTGGCCTCCAGATCCCATATCCGTGGTTTCCTGAAAAATATAGGATTCAAAACAAAACAGGTTAAAAATACTATGATCGTAGGGGGGGGAAAATCAGCTTACTATCTGGCAGAAAATCTGATCAATATGGGCATTGATGTTAAGCTTATTGAGAAAGACCGGAAAAGGTGTGATGAACTGAGTATACTCCTGCCTAAGGCGATCATTATAAATGGTGACGGAACTGATCAGGAGTTATTGATGGAGGAAGGTATTGAACGGGCCGAGTCGTTTGTCCCTCTTACCGGTATTGATGAGGAGAATATTATGCTGAATCTTTTTGCCAAACAAGTATCAGAGGCAAAAGTGATTACAAAGATCAACCGCATGACATTTAAAAATGTAATCGGGAAACTGGATCTAGGCAGTGTGATCTACCCAAGGATCATTACTTCTGAGGCAATCATTGCTTATGTCCGGGCCAAAAACAATTCGCAAAACAGCAATATCGAGACTTTGTACCACATGTTTGATTCACGGGTGGAAGCCATTGAAGTTCGTGTAGATGAAGCCAGTGCCGTTACTTCTAAAACATTGTCTGAGTTGAGATTAAAGAAGAATCTTCTTGTATGCAGTATTTACCGGAGGGGAAAAGTGATCATACCAAGTGGTCAGGATCAGATTAATCTGGGAGATACCGTCATTGTTGTAACAACACACAAGAGATTTAATGATATCAAAGATATTTTGGAAAAATAGTCCGGAGGCAGGAAGAAAGAATGAATCGATCGATTATCAGATATTTATTGGGACAGGTTCTCAAAATTGAGGCCATGTTGCTGTTGCTGCCATGTATTATGGCGGTGGTCTATCAGGAAAAAGAAGGGTTTGCTTATTTGATCACAGCAGGAGTTTGTGGGATCGTGGGTGGTCTTGTCACAATCCGCAAACCAAAGAATACAGTTTTTTATTTGAAAGAAGGCTGTGTGACAACGGCGCTTAGTTGGATCTGTCTCAGTTTTTTTGGCGCACTTCCTTTTTTGATCAGCGGGGAAATCCCATCTGTGACCAATGCATTGTTTGAAACAGTTTCCGGTTTTACCACAACAGGAGCCAGTATCTTATCGGATGTGGAAGCGCTCTCCCACTGTTCTAATTTTTGGAGATGTTTTACACATTGGATCGGTGGTATGGGAGTATTGGTATTCCTACTTGCCATCATTCCGTTGAGCGGTGGCTCCAACTTTAATCTTATGCGGGCGGAAAGTCCGGGACCTTCAGTCGGTAAACTGGTGCCAAAGATCCGGACGACAGCCAGACTGTTGTATTTGATCTATCTGGCACTTACCGTCATGGAATTTGTATTTCTGGTAGCAGGCAGAATGCCTGTGTATGATGCGATCTGCACCAGTATAGGAACTGCCGGTACTGGTGGTTTTGGCATCAAAGCCGACAGTATGGGCGGATATTCTGCTTATATCCAGTGGGTTGTAACTATCTTTATGATTTTGTTTGGTGTTAATTTCAATGCTTATTATTTCATTTTATACAAGAAGGTAAAAAAGGCATTGAAACTGGAAGAAGTCCGGTATTATTTTCTGATCATCCTTGTTGCTACAGGAATCATATTTATGAATCTTCTTCAGACTTCTATGGGAATCTGGGATTCTCTGCGCCATGCGGCCTTCCAGGTAGCAACCATCATTACAACAACAGGATATTCAACTGTGGATTTCAATGCCTGGTGTCAGACAAGTAAAACGGTATTAGTCTTATTGATGTTTGTAGGGGCCTGTGCCGGCAGTACCGGCGGCGGAATCAAAGTATCCCGTTTTGTTATATTGATCAAGACAGTGGGAAAAGAACTGCAGTCTTACATTCATCCCAAGAGTATCAAAAAGATCAACATTGATAAGAAGCCGGTAGAACACGATGTAGTACGGGCTACGAATGTTTACTTTATTACTTTTGTGATCTTGTTTGTAGCCTCTGTATTTCTTATTTCTTTTGAGGATAAGGATCTGGTCACAAATTTTACAGCAGTGGCAGCTACCATCAATAATATTGGTCCGGGACTGGATCTGGTGGGACCGACGCAGAATTTCGACTGCTTTAGTGCACCTTCTAAGTATGTTCTGATTTTTGATATGTTAGCAGGACGTCTGGAATTGTTCCCACTTCTGATCTTGTTCCATCCGGTTATGCTGAGACAGTTTTTTATACGGAAAAAGAAGACAAATAAGAAATAATGAAAAGAGAACCATCTGCCGGGAGGTAAATTCCCAAACAGATGGTTCTCTTCTATTTTTCTTTAAAATGCATTTGTAGTCTGTGGATCTGATATGCATAAGGTGATACATCATGGTGGCAATAACGGAAAAAATCACTTATTACAAGATCTGGTTTTAAATTCACATCACTTCCACTTGTTAATTTCATAAAGATGGCATTTCCTTTGTACTGACAGTGTAAAGGTGGAAATTTTTGATTTGTTTTTTCTTCAAAATCTTCCAGGGATACAACACTGCTTGCAAGGATCAATGGTTTGATGTCTATTTCTTTTTCGGATTTTTTTGTCCTTTTTATAACAGAAATCACCGGCTGGTTTAAGTAGTTTTCCCATAAACCGGTATAATCTTCAGGAAATACCTGCGGTTCTTTTTCCACGATCATATAGTCGCATGCATTCAGCAGTGCCATGGAATTTTTGAATGTATCCGGCATGATTTCAATCTCTGTAATGAAAATCTCGTCTGTCATAAACTGGTTGATATAATCCTTTAATTCATCCAGGGAAAGCTCCGGAAGGGAGTTAAATTCTACATCAATATATTCTCCGTCACTGGTAATTCCCACACCTAACGGCGAGGCAAAACTCATTAACTGGTGGGGGCTGTATCCCTGGGAATATGCTACATCCAGTCTGGCCCGCCGCAGTGCTTTCTGGAAAAAGCGCATGCAGTCTAAGTGGCCGATAAATTTGACAGTTCCAGTTTTAGTAAATCGCATTCGTGTTTTCATTCTTATCTTTCCTCCATACAGACTCCGGTCTGGAATTTGGCAGCACCGCAGCCAGCACAGTTCATACGGCAGTTAGGTGTCACTTCTTCTTTTTTTGATTTTTCATACTCTCTCCGCAAAAACTTCTTCGATACACCGATGTCAATGATGTCCCACGGGAAAATCTCATCTTCTCCCCGTTCTCTGTAATTATAAAAGTTTTTATCAACCTTACATTCGGTCATGATCTCTTCCCAGACATCCGGTTTGAAAAAATCAGTCCAGGCATCAAAAATACAGCCTCTTTTATATGCCTTTAAAATCACATTTGACAGACGACGGTCACCTCTGGCAAAAATTCCCTCCAGCTCTGAAGTGACAGCATCATGACAGATATAGCGGAGAGAACGCTGGTTGATCTGGCTTCGTACCTGCCTTGTAAGAAACTTTCGTTTTCCCTCAAAATAGGAAGCAGTTCCCATAGGACTCCATTGGAAAGGAGTGAATGGCTTTGGTACAAAGAAGGAAGTGCTGGCAGTGATTTCCGGTCTTCCATGACGCTCTTCTTTTGGTAATTCAAAATAAGTTGCGGCAATTTTATTGGCAAGTTCTGCAATGGCAGCAATATCCTCATCGGTTTCTCCAGGCAGTCCCAGCATAAAATAAAGTTTGACGCGGTTCCATCCTCCCTGGAATGCTTCCCAGGCACCCTTTAGGATATCCTCTTCGGTCAGACCTTTATTGATCACATTACGCATTCTCTGAGAGCCGGCTTCCGGAGCAAAGGTTAAACTGCTTTTTCGTATATCCTGTACTTTACTCATGACATCCAGGGAAAAGGCGTCAATGCGCAGAGACGGCAGGGCTATATTTAGTTTGCGCTGTTTACACTCATCGATCAAAAAATATACCAGCTGGGAAAGCTCTTCGTAATCACTGGAACTTAAGGAACTTAGGGTAATCTCCTCATAGCCGGTGTTTTCCAGCATTTCCAACGCTTTTTGCTTTAAAAATTCCAGATCCCTGGGACGGATTGGCCGGTAGATCATTCCTGCCTGACAGAAACGGCATCCCCTTATACAGCCACGCTGGATCTCTAAAACGACTCTGTCTTGTGTGGCACGGATATACGGAACCAGTGGCTTAGATGGATAATAAGTGTGGCTCAGGTCTTTTACAACCTGTTTTTTTACTTTGGAAGGAACCCCCTCTTCCAGAGGCTCCATAGAAGCAATGGTACCGTCCGGATGGTAGGATACATCATAGAGAGACGGAACATAAATGCCTTCAATAGCAGCCGCTTTTTTCAGAAACTCCCGGCGGCTGTCACCATTTTTTCGTGATTCCTTGTAGACATCCAGAAGATCTCTGTAGACAGTCTCTCCCTCTCCAATGTAAAAAAGGTCAAAAAAGTCAGCAATAGGTTCCGGATTATAAGTACATGGTCCGCCCCCGATGACCAGAGGAACATCCCAGGTGCGGTCTTTTGCCAAAAGAGGAATTTCGGACAGATCCAGGATCTGAAGAATATTGGTATAACACATCTCGTATTGGATGGTAATACCAAGGAAATCAAAATTCCTGATTGGCTGCTGGCTCTCTAAGGCAAACAAAGGGATTTTTTTATCCCGTAAAATTTTGTCCAGATCCGGCCAGGGGGAATAAACCCGTTCGCAGTATGTATCTTCCCATTGGTTAAACATATCATATAAAATCTGTATGCCCAGGTGAGACATACCAATCTCATATACATCCGGGAAGCACATACAGAAGCGTACATCTACCTTTTGCCAGTCTTTTTTTACCATATTGATTTCGTTTCCTATATAGCGGGCAGGTTTTTCTACCTGCATTAATATATCATCGGATAAAGCTAATGTTCTCAATTGATTTCCTCATTTCTTTTTTGCTAATGTGATATATTATACCAAAGTTTTTCAGGATGGTCCAGCAGGCTTTATAATTATCTTGATTCAACACTATGAATATGATAAGATAATTTCTAGATTACATCATGAATGTGACAGAATTAGATAAAGGGGGAACTCCAATATGGCTTGGTGTCCAAAATGTAGAAACGAATATGTTGAAGGGGTTACGGTCTGCGCAGACTGTCAAGTGCCTTTAGTGGATGAATTACCGGAAGAAACACCGTTTGATGATAAGGTTCTTCTTGGTACACTGGATTCGGCAGAAGAAGCATTGAAAGTGGCTAAATTTTTGAATTTTAAAGGAATAAACAGTGCTTTTGCCGTAGCAGATCAGAATGAGACAGAATTTCCGGTATATGTAGATGAGGTTGAAAAAGTAGATGCCAGGATGGCTCTTAGTCAGCTTTTAAAAGAACAGACAGAGGATCAGCCTCTTGCGGCGCTTGTTCCTGAAATTACCAATGAGCTGCAGGAATTAGATGAGGAAGAGGCAGAGCAGATGTTCTCCGATCTTAGAACGGATCAGAGTTCTGTATATGTAAAGAAAAAAGACAAATATGACGATCTCCTATTCAGTGGTCTGTCATTTATTATTTTCAGTGTGATCGGCGGCGTTGTTCTGCTGTTAAACCAGATTGGTGTTTTTTCATTCTTCAACCTGTATTCCACTTTAGTGATGAGTGTAGTATTTGTTATTTTTCTTGGAATCGGTATCACTTCACTGGTTCGTGCCAGAAGGACAAAAGCCCTTGTAACACAGGAACACGAGTTATCAGATGAAGTTATAACATGGATTGAAGAAAACATCACCAATGATCTGATCAACAGTTACTTTGATCCGGAGGATTCAGAGGAAAATAATTACTTTACCGTACACTCCAGACTTTGTGAGATCGTCAGTGAGAATTTTCCGTTCTTCCCAAAAGAATATATTGATGAGCTGATGGATGAACGGTACAATGCGTTCTGTGAAGGAAACGGATCAGAACAGGAATAATAAAAAAGCAAGGAGACAAAACTCCTTGCTTTTTTATATCTTCTCTTTGAACATAAGGATAAATCCAATGGTTAAAAGCACAGCACAACTCCATATGGCAGAAATGCCGATATAGCGAGATGCCACACCGCCTAAGCCGGCCCCCAGTGCAAAGACCAGGATAATGCCATAATAGTGTATCATTTTAATAAATTGGTCTTTGTTTTTACTTCTGAGATAAACGGACAAAGCCTCTGTCCCACTGCGCAAATTACCAATACACATAGTACTGGCATATCCGTATCCATTGATCTTCCGGAAAGCCTGTACCTGCATGGAACAGGAAAAGGATACGAGCATAGTGGCGATCATATTATATGTGGTGGGAATAAATCCTACCATTAGCAGGATCAGTATTTCCCAGAGAACCACAATCTGACGCCAGTGAAAACGACGGGAATTTTGAAAATGTTGGTGAAGCCTGTCTGCTACAAAAACTCCGCCGGCAAAGGCCAGAATAGGAAACAAATACTGTAAAGCAACAGCAAAGTCTCCCGTCATAAAATGTTGGCTCATAAGCACAACATTTCCGGTCTGTGCATTGGAAAAAACCTTATCTCTCACATTATATGTGTAGGCATCCTGAAACCCTCCTGAGAGTGCCAGCAACGCTCCTAATATAAAGGTTTCCGATGTCTGCTTTTGTTTCTTGCGGCTCATTAGAAAAGTCCTGTAATAACTCCGTTATCATTTACATCAATGCCCTCTGCTGCTGGTTTTTTTGGCAGACCCGGCATTGTCATGACAGTGCCGGTTATGGCAACTACAAATCCTGCTCCGGCAGAAACATATACTTCACGGATGTGTATTGTAAAGTTTTCCGGTCTTCCTAATAAGGTCTTGTCATCAGACAAAGAATACTGATTCTTGGCCATACATACAGGCATCTGGCCAAAGCCAAGGGACTCAATCTGGGCGATCTGTTTGGAAGCAGAAGGTTCAAATACAACATCTGCTGCACCATAAATTTCTTTTGCAATGACTGTAATCTTCTCTTTAATGGAAAGATCTGTATCATACAATGGTTTAAAGTGGCTTTCTTTTTCGTCAATAGTCTGAATTACCTTTTCAGCCAGCTCGATACCGCCTTTTCCACCGTGTTCCCATACCTGGCTGAGAGCAAATTCGCAGCCATGATCCTCACAGAACTGTTTTACATAATTTAACTCGGCCTGTGTATCTGATACGAACTGATTCAGTGTAACCACACAAGGAACACCAAATTTCGCTACATTTTCAATGTGTTTTTCCAGGTTAACAATGCCTTTTTTCAGGGCATCCAGATTCTCTTTGGAAAGATCTTCTTTTGCTACACCGCCATTGTATTTAAGGGCCCGGACGGTGGCAACCAGTACAACAGCATCCGGATGAAGTCCTGCCATACGGCATTTTATATCAAAGAATTTCTCAGCACCAAGATCGGCACCAAAACCTGCTTCTGTAATCGCATAATCAGCCAGTTTCAAAGCTGTTTTGGTAGCACGGACACTGTTACATCCGTGAGCAATATTAGCAAATGGACCTCCGTGGACCAGTGCAGGTGTGTGTTCCAGTGTCTGGATGATGTTAGGCTTTATGGCATCTTTTAATAATGCTGTCATAGCACCTACTGCATTCAAATCCAGGGCGGTAACGGGTTTACCATCATAAGTATAGGCAACAATGATCTTGCCAAGACGGCACTTAAGATCTTTAATGTCATCTGCCAGACAAAGGATTGCCATGATCTCAGAAGCAACGGTAATGATAAAGTGGTCTTCTCTTGTAACTCCATCTACTTTGCGTCCCAGACCAACGGTAATATTTCTAAGCACACGGTCGTTCATATCTACACAACGCTTCCACACGATCTGTTTCGGATCAATGTTAAGAGCATTTCCCTGCTGCAAATGGTTGTCTAACATAGCAGCCAGCAGATTGTTAGCGGATGTGATAGCATGGAAATCTCCGGTGAAATGAAGATTTAATTCGTCCATCGGTACAACCTGGGCATAACCACCGCCGGCAGCACCACCCTTCATACCAAAGCATGGTCCAAGGGATGGTTCACGCAGTGCAATGACTGCTTTTTTTCCAAGGTGATCCATAGCCTGTCCCAGACCAACGGTAGTGGTGGTCTTGCCCTCTCCGGCCGGGGTCGGGTTAATGGCTGTTACCAGGATCAGTTTTCCATCGGGACGGTCTTTGATCTTGTCCCACAGGTCATCGGAAATTTTGGCTTTATACTTACCGTAAAGATCAATATCGTCTTCTTCAATGTCTACTTTTTTTATAACATCTTTAATTGGTTCCAGAGCTGCCTCCATAGCAATCTCAATATCTGATTTCATAGAAATCCTCCTTATCTGGTTTGTCAGTTACTATCTATTATACATAGTATGACTTTTTATTGCAAGATTTTCTCCTTTATATATGTAAAATATCGTTCTAAAAGATGGCAGTCCGGCATGCACTGATATAGCATCCTGGCTCCTGCCACATCTTCTATTTCACTTAAGATAAATTCGTCTTTTTCGTTGATTATAAAATCAATGCCGGCCAGTCCAAAGTCAAACAGGGAAATAACGGATTCTGTTAATTGTTTTTCTTTTTTGGAAAGGGTGCGCAAAGATACACTGCCTCCCAGACTGAAATTGGAACGAAAATCATCTCTGGCTGTCCGCTCAACGGCGGCTATGATTTCTTTCCCGATCACATAAACACGAACATCTTTTCCGGGCCCTTTTATGAAGGGCTGAAGGATGAAATCACTGCCATTGAGGCCGTTTTTTATCTCAGAAAAAGATTCTTCTGTTTTAAAAACCTGAGTGCCACCATGACCGGCGATAGCTTTCAGTACATGTGCCGGATGACTTTTTAACAGGGCTTGTGACAATTCATGGTTTTTGTAAAAATGACTTTCAACCATAGGAACATCCGGACAGTGGGACTTTATATAAGTCCATGTCTGGTATTTATCATTGCAGATAGCAGCAATATGGCTGTTATTAAAAATGGGGATTTTATTTGATTCTAACTGTCTGGAGAGTTCCGGGCAAATAGTGCGGATCAGTGCAAAATCCGGCTTTGGTGTAAGTGACAGATCGCCCGGAATGGAATCTGTCAGTTTCAACTCAAATTCGATTCCCATGGAATGGCCGATGGTCTTATGCATTTCTATATAAGAAGCATTTCTTTTGGCTCCCTGTCTGTCATAGACAAGCCAGGCATGCAGTAGATTCATGCTATTTACCTCTCTATCTTTTTTAAAATATATTCCAGTATTTTATCTGCGGTATTGATATGGGTACAGTCCAGCAAGTTTTTAAAATGTGCATTGGAATTTATTTCACAGATCACAGGTTTCTCATCATTGCCAAACAAGAGATCCACACCAGCAAAATCACCCTCCAGCGCCTGAACCGCCCGAAGGGCCAGTTCACACTGCTCTGTGGTAGGTACATATTGTTCCATTCGGCCGCCGGATGAAATATTGGCGCGAAAATCGGTATCAGAAATCCGTTTCATACAGCTGACTACTTCCTGACCTACTACCTGGAGTCTCAGATCTCTTCCGTAACTGGACTGGATGTATTCCTGAAACAATATTTCTGTAGTTGTTATTTTATTAATCTGATCCATAAGGTCCTCATAAGAACGAATCATATAAACCTGTTGTCCAAAAGAACCATATCCTTCTTTCAGTATAAACGGAAAGGACAACTGTTCCAGGATAGATTCTACAAAAGACAGATTTGTAAAGGAAGTTTTGTCATAAGTCATAGGGGCCAGAATGGTTTTAGGAACAGGAAGCCCTTCTTTGGCGAGCGCAAGGAAGGTTTTTCGTTTGTCATCACAGATGCGGATAAACTGAGAAGAATTAAACACAGGAATATTCAGATCTTCCAGATATCTGGCAAGTAATATATCCTTGTCCCAGAAAATCACAAAATCCGGTTTTGTTCTTACCGGGGTACCGGGAAGAAGCTTGGTGTTTGGAATCTCCTTCAGTTTTATTCCATGCGTGGATGCTGACAGCATAAATAAATCCGTCAGTTCCTGGAATTTTTTGGTTCTTAAAAAACCGTTGGTTATCAGCCATCCTGTCATCAGCCATTTTCCTCCAGATAATTTTCAAATTGTTCTTTGCTCATAAGGATCGTGCGGGCTTTGGTTCCCTCATCACCGCTTACCACACCGGCATCTGCCAGCTGATCCATAATACGGGCAGCACGGTTAAATCCAATGCGGAACATTCGCTGCAGCAGCCCGATGGATGCTTTATCTTTTTCAATAATAAACATTCCCGCTTCCACAAAAAGTTCGTCCCGGTCAGGCTGGCCGTCGCCAGGTGTATTTCCGCCTGCAGTCCCAGGTGCCGGAGCTGACTCTATGTGGGCGGTCACTTCAGAATTATAGGAAGGTCCATCACTATTCTTTTTAAGGAAGGATACTACTCCATCCCGCTCTTCATCTGACACGAAGGCACCCTGGACACGGATGGGATTTGGCAGATTCTGAGGTGCAAACAGCATATCACCGTTTCCCAAAAGTTTTTCAGCTCCTACCGAATCAATGATGGTTCGGGAATCAACGCCGGAGGAAACAGACAAAGCAATCCTGGATGGAATATTTGCTTTGATCAGTCCTGTGATAACATTGACAGATGGTCGCTGAGTAGCTAATACCAGATGAATACCGGCAGCTCGTGCCAACTGGGCAAGACGACATACGGCATCTTCCACCTCACCGGGAGCAACCATCATAAGGTCTGCAAATTCATCTACGATAATAATGATCTGCGGCATTTTCTGAAAGGCCGGATCGTCGGTTTTTCCGGCTTTTTCAATCCGGGCATTGTAGGAAAAAATATCTCGTACGCCGGTTTCTGCAAATTTCTGGTATCGTCCGGTCATTTCTGCTACTGCCCATCCGAGGGCGGCCGACGCCTTTTTAGGATCCTTAACGACCGGGATCATCAGATGAGGAATATCTTCGTATGCTGTTAATTCTACCATTTTAGGATCTACCATGATCATTTTAACTTCATTCGGATCTGCCTTATAAATAATACTCATAATAAGGGTATTGATCAAAACAGATTTACCGGATCCGGTAGCTCCGGCAATAAGAAGATGTGGCATTTTGGCAATATCGGTTACAATAGTTTTTCCACTGATGTCTTTTCCCACGGCAAAGGTCACTTTTGACTTTGCTTTTATGAACTCATCGCTTTCCAGAAGTTCTCTCAAAGTGATCATAGTCCGCTGTGGGTTTGGAACCTCAATTCCCACTGCGGATTTTCCAGGGATCGGGGCCTCAATACGAATATCCGATGCTGCCAGGCTTAGTTTAATATCATCGGCCAGACTGGTGATCTTGCTTACCTTCACACCCTGATCCGGGATCAGTTCATAGCGGGTTACACTTGGTCCCAGGCTGATGTCACCTAACTGGACACCTACACCAAAACTTTGTAAGGTAGACTGTAATTTCAGCGCCGTCTCTTTTAATACCTGATTGCCGATGCCCTTTCCGGTGTGCGCCGGCCGGTTCAGAAGACTAAGAGGTGGAAAGCGATATGGTACCTCCGAAAGAGCGGCCTCATCTAACTGCTTATGAATGGCTTTCTCTTCCTTCTTTTCCTGTTTTGGTTCAACCGTAGGTGAGGTCTCTTTTTTTGAGGCCTTTTTCGCTGGTTTTGGTTTCTCGCTGCCGAACTTATCATCTAATTCTTTCTCATAAATAGGCTGGGAAGATTCAGCGGTTTCATTTCCCCTTATGATATGGATATCTTGTACCGGGTCCGTTTTTTTCTCTTCGGCCGCCGGCTGCTTTTCCGGAAAGGGTTCCGTATCAGGAAGGACCTCTGCCATCTTGGCATTTTTCTTTGTTCTCCTTTTTTTAGCGGGAGAAGAGGTTCCTTCTTGGGATGTCGTATCTTCTTTTTCAAATTTATATGTATTCATTGTCTGAGCATGATTTTTGACTGGTGGCTCCGGCTCATATTCGTAAAACTTTTCTCTTTTTTTATGGGTTTTTTGTTCAGTGTATAAAGATCCCAGGGCAGACAGAATCTGTTTTCCGGAAATCAGCATGGTAAACAATAAAAGTGCTGCCAGAATAATGATGGCTGAACCGGCTCGTCCGATTCCTTTTGCCAGTTCAAAAGACAAAAGGCCGCCCATAAAGCCACCGCCGCCCTGAGTGGCTGCACACACACTGTAAATATCCCATACTTCCGACACATCATAGTTTACAACCCATTGGAATGCCCCGCAAAGACTCCAGTAAAATCCCAGGGACAGCCATATTTTTCGGCGCAGCATTTGATTTTTAGGGTTTGCGATGTATAATCCACAGGCTACTACCATGTAAACTGGGAAAATATATGCTAACGCTCCAAACAGTCCAAATAATAAAGCACTCAGATACTCTCCCAGTATGCCGCAAGCATGGAACACGCTGAGAAGACACAAAATACCAAATACAACAATGCCCAATAACAAAATATCTTTTGCTAATGGATTTTGCTTGGATTGTTTTTTCTTCCCTTTGTTTTTATAGGTTGTTTTTTTTGATCTTGCAGCCATAATTACTCCTCTTTCATCACAAATGTAAACTATATTATACTAGCATTTCCGTTAATTTGTCAATGGCATCCCAAAGGCTGCCAGTAGCACAGATTAAGCCTTTTTTTACTGCTTCTTCGCCTACCAGAATGGTTCCCAGATCCTTTGGGATCATAGTTGTTTCATTCATCATTTTTTTCAGGGAATCACGGGAAGCGTTGGTATGAGTTTCGATGAAGGAGAGAATTCTGTTCTGGATCTGCTCAAACTGACAGGCAGTCTGGGAGGAAGCAAGAATGGTACCTGCTATACGGACCGGATGCAGCAAGACGGTGGCGGATGGCACAATAAAAGAATAATCTACCGCTACCGCCAGAGGGACACCGATGGAATGACTGTCTCCCATTACAAGTGACACGCAGGGCTGGCGGAGAGATGCCATTGTTTCAGCCAGAGCCAGTCCACAGGACACATCACCGCCAATAGTATGGATCAAGAATAAAAATCCACGGATCTGCGGATCCATAGACAAATTTACCATTAAAGGGATCAAATGATCATACCGTGTTGTCTTGATAGAATCACCTGTATTTTCATGCCCTTCTATTTCCCCGATGATCATGATGACAGCCACCCCGTCTTTTATAAAATAACCGTTTGGTTCTACTCCACATGGTTCCATTAAAAAATACTCCTTACTATTTTTATAATAAGGAGTATTATCATATAAATCATGATTTATTCAATTTGTGGTTCAGGCATTATTACTTCCGTAAATACGGCATCCACACCGGCCATGAGACTTAACATAGAACAAAGCATCATCGGCACGGCCATAGGCGTCTTTGAATGTATCTCCCTGGAAGTTCAAAGAAATTCCTACGCTGAATGTAATCGCAGGGAAAGAAGCATTAGGTGAACTCATCTGGCGGTTAATGTTTTCCACTCTTTCTTTTACATAGGAAAGATCTTCTTCCGGAATACTTGGAATAAATACACCAAACTCATCACCACCGACACGGCCAAGAATATCATGCTCTCCAAAACTTTCCTGCAGCGTAAAGGAGATCAGGCTGAGGATCTTATCACCCATTTCGTGACCAAAGGTGTCATTGATGACTTTAAAATTATCTACATCCAACAATACAAAAGCACTGGTGTTGTCGTTGATCTCTTTCAACTTATCGTTTACCAGGCCTTCAAACGCACCACGGTTGTAGATGTTGGTCAAAGAATCGTAATCAGCACGGCGGATCAACGTCTGCTCTTTCTGCTCGATCTTTTCAAATTTCTCATTGTAAGCATCGGCCAGATATCGCAGTTCATATACACCTTCCGGCTTCAGTGTCTTCGTTGAGATGATCTGACGAACATAATGTCTCAAAACGGTAATGACCAGTTTGTAGAGCATAAATGCGATAAATACCATACCAACAATCATTACGATACAAAAGGCCTGCTGTCTTACAATGCCCATTTTCAGGTCATTCTCATTGGCTTCCAGTTTGGCATTTTCACGATTTAACACGCGGTTTAAGTACTCATTGATATCAGAGTTGATACGAGTCTTTTTGTTCTGGTAATCATTACTGTATAGAATGCTTCGGGCCAGAGCAATCAGCTGCTCGGATTTCATGCTCTGTTCCTGGGTAGAAAGTGCCATCTGACGGATTTCCTCCGGTACGACACTGTCAGTAATGTCTTTTGCCTTTACTACCAGTCTAATAATGTGGTAATCTGTGCTTTTTAATGCAATGGAGGCATCTGCCGCTTTTTTCAGATATTTTTCCTCTGTTGTGGTATCAATATCTTTTACCAGATTTTCGCGACGCTGTGACTCTACTTCTGTCACATAATTCTGAATATATGTAGCATTGCCACTCTGGACAAGCTGTTGCAGACAGTTATCCAATGTGTTTACAGATTCCTGCATCTGCTTTGCTTTGTACTGGCACTGTTTGTATTCCTGATCCGAAGTCACCAATGCATTAAACTGGCCGCTCAGCAAAATATTGGAATAAAGCATAATACCGCACATGATAATAACAAATGCAGACATAATAATGGTTACAAGTGAAATTCGTATGCCCTTTTTATTCTTTTCCATATTGTCCCTTCTCTCTCCTTTTAACTTTTACTAGATGCAGTATTTTCCCACTGGGGAAAATACCGCATAAATATTATTCTTCCGGTACATCTTTGATGCTGAAACTGATTCTGCCCATTTTGTCCTTGCCAAGGCAGATAACTTTGACCTTGTCACCCAGAGTCAGTTCATCTTCTACATGATTGATGCGGCGGTTGGCAATATTTGAAATATGAACCATGCCCTCTTTTCCTGGTGCAAATTCGATGAAAGCACCAAAATCTTTAATGCTGACAACTATTCCCTCAAGAATTTGTCCTTTCTCAAAATCAGTAGCAATAATCTGGATCAGACGGATAGCTTCGTCCATAGCCGCCTTATCGGTACCACATACAGAAACGGCCCCATCATCTGTAATATCAATCTTAACGCCGGTACGTTCGATCAACGCATTGATGGTCTTGCCGCGCTGGCCCACTACATCACCGATCTTGGCCGGATCGATCATGATCTGGCGGATCTTTGGTGCGTACTCGCTTACTTCTTCTCTTGGTTTATCAATTGCCTTGAGCATTACCTCATCTAAGATATACTCGCGAGCTTCTTTGGTTCTGTAAATTGCCTGCTCTACGATCTCTCTTGTAAGGCCGTGGATCTTAATATCCATCTGGATCGCAGTGATTCCCTTGTGAGTACCTGCTACCTTAAAGTCCATATCACCAAAGAAATCTTCCAGACCCTGGATATCGGTAAGGATCAAGTAATCATCATCTGTCTCTCCGGTTACAAGACCTACAGAAATACCGGCTACAGGAGCTTTGATTGGTACACCGGCTGCCATCAGAGATAAAGTAGATGCACAGATACTTCCCTGAGAAGTAGATCCATTGGACTCAAGAATCTCAGAGACGGTACGGATGGTGTATGGGAATTCTTCTTCTGATGGAATGACAGGGAGCAGTGCACGCTCAGCCAGAGCACCATGTCCGATCTCACGGCGTCCAGGACCACGGGATGGTCTTGTTTCACCGACAGACCATGATGGGAAATTGTAGTGGTGGATGTAGCGCTTGCTTGTCTTATTTTCATCCAGGCCATCCAGTTTCTGCTTCTCAGAAAGAGGAGCTAAGGTAGTAATGTTCAATACCTGTGTCTGTCCACGGGAGAACAAACCTGATCCATGTACGGTAGGCAGTACATCTACTTCCGCATGAAGCGGACGAATCTGTTTGATCTGGCGTCCGTCCGGTCTCTTCTGGTCTTTTAAGATCATTTTTCTAACAGTCTTTTTCTGGAATTTATAAACTGCTTCATCAATCAGTGGAATCCAGTCTTCATGTTCTTCTGCATATCTTTCTTCCAACTGGTCTTTAATCTTTCGGATATTCTCTTCACGAACCTGTTTTACATCCGTGAAAACAGCCTCTTCCATGGCTTCCGGTGTGATGAAAGATACCATGTCGTTCCAGAGATCTTCCGGTGTATCAAAATGCTCATACTCATGTTTTTCTTTACCGCACTCTGCTACAATTTTGTCAAAGAACTCAATGATCTGTCCGTTCAGTGCATGAGCTCCGTAAATAGCTTCGATCATTGTTTCTTCTGCAACTTCATTGGCACCGGCCTCGATCATGATTACCTTGTCACGAGTAGACGCTACGGTAAGAGAAAGATCAGAAACTTTGCGCTGTTCGCTGGTCGGGTTGTATACTAACTCACCATCTACCAGACCTACCTGTGTAGCTGCTGTAGGGCCGTCAAATGGAATATCAGAAATACAAGTAGCCAGAGCAGAACCAAGCATAGCAACCAATTCCGGTGCACAATCCTGATCTACATCCATTACAACATTTTCAAGTGTTACATCATTGCGGTAATCTTTTGGAAAAAGAGGTCTCATAGGACGGTCAATTACACGACAAGTCAAAATAGAGTTGTCGGTCGGTTTTCCTTCTCTTCTTGTAAATCCTCCCGGAATACGGCCTACAGAGTACATTTTTTCGTGATATTCAACGCTTAAAGGGAAAAAGTCAATGCCCTCTCTCGGCTTCTCGGAAGCGGTTGCAGTTGAAAGTACAACAGTGTTACCATAGCGCATAAAGGCAGCGCCATTTGCCTGAGCTGCCACACGGCCGATATCTACCGATAAAGTTCTGCCGGCAAGCTCCATACTAAATGTCTTATACATAGTTACTCTCCTTATGATTAATTTTTATGTAAAAAAACTTTTGGGAGATTCCGAAACATCTGAAAAAGGTACTTGTATAGGAACCAGTATCCTTTTCAGAAGTCTCGGTTAAATCTCCATGTATTACATAACTATTTTATTATACCTTAACAATTAATAAATTGCAAATTTATTATTCATTATCTTGTGCCGGATAGCTGATAATATTGTCTCCCCATTTCAAGACTTCATCATGAAAGTAAGGGATCCGCATCAGTCCTGCAGCAAATAAATAGGCACGGTCCCGTTCAGGAATTTCATTTAGACTCAGCCAGGCTACATCTAAGATAGACTGATCGTCAGGTGACAGTTCCGGATCGGTTCCCGGACTGGGGTTGGCTGTCTCGGGTATTTCTATCTGGAAATTAAAGATACGGCTCATCATATCTGATTTGTATTCTACTGTCAGCGGACGCAGGATTTTTCCTTCTACACAGGCCTCTTCTTTTAATTCTCGCAGTGCAGCTTCTGCCGGAGTTTCACCATCTTCAATTCCCCCACCAGGCAGTGTAAAAAAAACTCTCCCAAATAATTTGTGTTTTACCAAAAGAATCTTTCCGTCCTGACGGCATACGATTGCCTGACTTCTATTTCTCTTCATGTTGTTAGTTTTCTCCTTCTTAAACAATAAAAGTGCTTCCATATTTGCATACGAAAGCACTTTATTTATAATTATCTGCGCAGTCCTAATTTTTCGATCAACGCACGATAACCTTCAAGGTCTGTTTTCTTGAGGTAGTCAAGAAGACCTCTTCTCTTACCAATCATTTTGTACATACCTCTACGAGAATGATGATCTTTCTTATTCTCTTTCAAATGCTCTGTCAGAGTGTTGATTCTCTCTGTCAAAAGAGCAACCTGAACTTCTGGTGAACCTGTGTCATTAGGAGTTCTTCCGTATGCAGCAATGATTTCTTTTTTCTTTTCTGTTGTCATCATAATTGATGTACCTCCATATTATTTGTTTTACACCGTTTACTAAGATTCGGTCGGAGATGTCCGCAATCTGAGCAACGGAATATTTTTAGAACTTTTGTAGTATATCATGATTGAAAGTGTTTGTAAAGAGTTTTATCTATTCAATCGTGGCGATATCGATCAATTCCAGTTCTCTCTTATCTGAATCTTCCAGTGCGGTAAGCAGTGCATTGGCAGTATCGATCGATGTAAGACAGGTAACACCGGTTTCGATGGATACACGACGGATCAGGAATCCATCGTTAGAATGTTCACCCTGTTTTGGAATATCGATCACAAGGTCAATTTCATGTCCTAACAAAAGATCCATTAAGGTCGGAGCTTCCTGTTCAATCTTATTGACAGGAGTTACTTCTACACCCTGGTCAGCCAGATATCTGGTTGTTCCCCGGGTAGAATAAATCTCATAACCAAGAGCCTTGAATCGTTTGGCAACGGAAACTGCCTCTTCTTTTGCATTGTCACTGACAGTCAGGATCATTTTATGATGTTTTGGCAGATTGATGCCGGCACCCATAAAGGCTTTGTGCAGTGCTTCGTTGAAGGTTCTTGCAATACCAAGACACTCACCGGTTGATTTCATTTCCGGTCCCAGACTAATCTCTGCTCCACGAAGTTTTTCAAAGGAGAATACAGGCATTTTAATAGCAATGTATTCTGACTTTTTAGCCAGGCCCGGAGTGAATCCCATATCGCGGATCTTTTCACCTAAGATCACGCGGGAAGCCAGTTTTACAATCGGAATACCGGTTACTTTACTGATATATGGTACAGTACGGGAAGAACGAGGATTTACCTCGATCACAAATACCTCATCGTTGTATACGATAAACTGGATATTGATCAGACCGATAACATGAAGGCTCTGAGCCAGTTTACGAGTATAATCCACTAAAACTTCCTGTACGGATTCTTTGATGCTCATAGCCGGATATACAGAAATGCTGTCTCCGGAGTGGATTCCTGCACGCTCAACATGTTCCATGATACCAGGAATCAAAATATCGTCGCCGTCACATACGGCATCCACTTCTACCTCTTTACCCATCAGGTATTTATCTACCAGGATCGGATGTTCCTGTACATGACGGTTGATGATAGACATAAATTCGCGGATATCATCATCATTGATGGCAATCTGCATACCCTGTCCGCCAAGTACATAAGAAGGACGGACCAGAACCGGATATCCCAGTTCGTTGGCAGCGGCCAGAGCTTCTTCTGTGGTAAATACAGTTTTCCCTGCCGGACGAGGAATCTGACAGGTTTCCAGAATCTCATCGAAAAGTTCACGGTCTTCTGCTGCATCTACATTTTCTGCACTGGTACCAAGAATCGGTACACCCATTTTCAAAAGAGCTTCCGTCAACTTGATGGCGGTCTGTCCACCAAACTGTACAACAGCACCATCCGGTTTTTCAATATCAACGATGTTTTCCACATCTTCCGGTGTCAGCGGTTCAAAATATAATTTGTCTGCCACATCGAAGTCGGTACTTACTGTCTCCGGGTTGTTATTAACAATGATGGTTTCATAACCGCTGTGGGAAAGAGACCATACACTGTGAACGGAACAGAAGTCGAATTCGATACCCTGTCCAATACGAATCGGACCAGATCCAAGAACCATGATCTTTTTGCGGTCGTGATTACTTTTCACTTCACATTCACTGCCGAACACACTGTAGTAATAAGGGGTAGATGCTTCAAACTCAGCGGCACAAGTATCTACCATCTTGAAAGAAGCGGTGATACCGTTTTCAAGACGCATAGCCCGCACTTCTTCTTCGGAACTGCCTGTATAACCGGCAATTACTTTGTCCGGGAATTCCATACGCTTTGCTTCTGCCAGAAGTTCTTTGGTCAAAGGACCTTCTTTCAAAGCCTGCTCTGTCTGTACCAGATGAGCGATCTTATCAATAAACCATTTATCAATCTTTGTGATATTATGAATCTCGTCGTAAGTTGCTCCTTTGCGGAGAAGTTCTGCCATAACAAAGATACGGCGGTCATCTACGATAGCGATACGCTCCAGCAGTTCTTCCTTGGAACGGTCTGTATAACGGCCGATATCCAGGCTGTCGATATGCTGCTCCAGGGAACGGAGTGCCTTCATAAGAGCACCTTCAAAGTTATCACAGATACTCATAACCTCTCCTGTTGCCTTCATCTGGGTTGTAAGAGTTCTCTTGGCCTTGATAAATTTATCAAATGGAAGTCTAGGAATCTTAACAACACAGTAATCCAGTGCTGGCTCAAAACTTGCATAAGTTTTGCCGGTAATGGCGTTTGGAATCTCGTCCAAAGTATAACCAAGAGCAATCTTGGCAGCAACTTTTGCAATCGGATAACCGGTTGCTTTGGAAGCCAATGCGGAAGAACGGCTTACACGAGGGTTTACTTCGATAACACAGTATTCAAAACTTTCAGGATGAAGTGCAAACTGAACATTACAACCACCGGTAATATTTAACTCGGTGATAATGTTTAAAGCAGAAGTACGCAGCATCTGGTATTCTTTGTCACCCAATGTCTGGGAAGGTGCAACGACGATACTATCTCCGGTGTGTACACCAACCGGGTCAATGTTTTCCATGTTACATACTGTAATGCAGTTTCCGTTGGAATCGCGCATTACTTCGTATTCAATTTCTTTCCAGCCGGCAATACAGCGCTCGATCAGACACTGTCCCACACGGCTTAAGCGGAGACCGTTAGCGCAGATATCTTCCAGTTCCTGCTGGTCATTGGCAATACCGCCGCCGCTTCCACCTAATGTATAAGCCGGGCGGATAACAACCGGATAACCAATCTCGTCGGCAAATTCTACGGCATGATCCACAGATTCAACAACTACACTGGCTGCAATCGGTTCATGGATCTTTTCCATTGTCTCTTTAAACTCAAGACGGTCTTCTGCTCTTTTTATGGTAAGTGCTGTCGTACCGATGAGGCGGACATTTTCCTGTTTCAAAAAGCCGGACTCTTCCAGTTCCATAGCAATATTTAAAGCAGCCTGTCCACCAAGAGTTGGCAGTATACTGTCAGGTTTTTCTTTCTGGATCAGTTTTTTTACAACTTCCGGTGTCAATGGCTCGATATATACTTTATCTGCAATATCTTTATCCGTCATGATAGTAGCAGGGTTAGAGTTGATCAATACAACTTCCATTCCCTCTTCTTTTAATGAACGGCATGCCTGTGTGCCGGCATAATCAAACTCTGCAGCCTGGCCGATGACAATAGGACCTGAGCCAATAACTAAAACTTTTTTGATTCCTTCAATCTTTGGCATATTATCTCTCCTCCATCATCTTAATAAACCGGTCAAACAATACTTCCGAATCCTTTGGACCTGCACAGGCTTCCGGGTGGAACTGAACGGTAAATATATTTTTATTTTTGTATTTCAGGCCTTCTACGGTTTTGTCGTTTACATTTATGAACGCAACTTCTGCAATATCAGAAGGAACGCTGTCTTCTTTTACCATATATCCATGGTTCTGTGAAGAAATGTAAACTCTTCCGGTTTCCAGATCTTTAACCGGATGATTGGCCCCACGGTGGCCGTATTTCATCTTCTCGGTATCACATCCTGTGGCAAGAGCCATCAACTGGTGGCCAAGACAGATAGCAAAGATCGGTACATCGGACTGATACAGTGATTTCAGATTTTGGATCACTTCAGTACATTCTTTTGGATCTCCGGGGCCGTTTGTAAGCATGATGCCATCCGGATTGATAGCAAGGATATCTTCTGGATTTGTACGAGCAGGGAAAATCGTAACTTCACAGCCACGCTTCAACAGACAGCGGGCAATGTTAAATTTCGTCCCTACATCAAGAATAGCAACTTTCTTTGAGACGGAAACGTTGCTATCTGTGTTTAAATCTCCTGGCCGATAGCTGACAATTTCTTTGGTCGTTACTTTGTCTACTACGCCTCGAACAGAATAATCTTTAATTTTTGCCAGTGCTTCCTCCATGTTCTCAGGCATTTTTGTCGTGATCATACCATTCATGGTACCTTTCTCACGCAGGATCTTAGTCAATGCACGGGTATCAATCCCTTCAATACCGGGAATATCCTGCTCAACCAAAAAATCCTGAATACTTTGTTCATTTCGGAAATTACTTCCCAGACGGGATAATTCACGAACAATAAAGCCGTCTGTATTAGAAACTTTCGCTTCCATGTCCTCGCGGCAAATTCCATAATTTCCAATTAACGGATAGGTCATAACAACTGCCTGTCCTGCATAACTTGGATCCGTCAGCACTTCCAGATATCCGGTCATAGAAGTATTAAAAACGATTTCACTGATAACATCTTTTGTGCTTCCGATACTTCTGCCGGTAAATGTGGTGCCATCTTCCAGTATGAGATACGCTTCCATTTTATCCTCCTTTATTGCCCTTTTACAAAGGGACTTACAAAATTAATCAAATGCCAAGATCATCTGGGCTGTTTCAACTAGGTTGTTGCCACTGTCCATGCTCAGCTTCTGGATATATTTATGCGCTTCTTCTTCTGAAAGTTTGTTTCGTTCCATCAGAAGCGCTTTGGCATCATCAATAATCTTCTTTTCTTCGTCTGTGCGGAGTTTGGGTTGATATCGTTTGCGTTTTCGTGCCGGCCGGCTCAATTCGATCAGCATGGTCTCAATGGTGTTGACCAGTTCTACTGAATGGATAGGCATGGGCAGACACAGGATGCCGCCGATAGAACATTCCTGCAGTTTAGCAGCAGAAGCAACTAAAAGCATACGAAATTCCCTGGGCAGATATCTGTACAATTCACTGTAGTGCATATCTGCTAATTTATATCCGCACAACACAATACCGCCGTCACTTTCATTGGCGGCTGCGATTACCTGCGATGCGCTATTATATGCTAGTATATCATCATATCCGTTACGATTCAAAACATTTTTTATTTTTTTTGCATCTTCCAGTCTGGAAAAGGCTACTATGATTTGCCAAATAACTTACACCTCCCCTGTAAAAAGCGCGTAAATTCGTGGTTTTTGTCTTAAATTTGATTCAAATATTTTTCTACTTCCCAAGCTGTAACTTGTTGGCAAAATTCACTCCATTCATCACTTTTTCTGGCGATGAACAGTTCGGAGACGGATTTGCCCAACACATTTTGCAAGAAAGTATCTTTTTCAAATTCACGAATTGCTTCCATCAAGGTTCTTGGCAAAAAGTCTAATTTGGCAATTTCATCCTGAGAAATGTCGTCCTGGCTTACCGGAGGTTCGATTTTGTTTTTAATTCCTTCCAGTCCACATGCCAGACAGGCTGCCATAACAAGATATGGGTTGCTGGCACCATCCGGGCTTCTCAGTACGATGCGGGGACCAATGGCACCACTGCTTGTAATACGCATCAAAGGAGTTCTGTTTTTCCTTGACCAGCTTATATTAACCGGTGCATTGTATCCCGGTACAAGTCGTTTGTAAGAATTAATGATCGGATTATTGATCAGCGTCATTCCTTTGATATGTTTCATAATCCCACCCATGAAATAATAGGCTTCTTTGCTGAGTCCGTATTCTTCGTCAGGATCACTGAAAACATTTACACCGTTTTTGCATAAAAACATATTGTAGAACAATGCGGAACCTTTCATGCCAAAATTTGGCTTTGGCATAAAGGTAGCATGAAGGCCGTGACGCTTAGCTACCGTACGTACGGCCAGCTTAAATGTCATATAATTGTCCGCGGACTGGACGCAGTCATCAAACTTAAAATCAATACAATGCTGTGCTTTTTCGTTAGAATGATAAGAAGACTCCATTTCAAATCCCATCTCGGATAAAGACTGGACAATGTCACGGCGGGCATTTTCTCCCAGATCCAGGGGGCTGATGTCGAAAAATCCGCCTTTTTCATTGGTGTGGGTGGTTGGTTCGCCATTTTCATCTGTGTCAAAGAGGAAAAATTCGGATTCCGGACTGACATTGAAGGTATAGCCCATCTCTTTTGCTTCTTTGGCAACCTGACTTAATATAAAGCGGGAGTCTGCCATAAAAGGGGAGCCGTCCGGATTCATCACATCGCATATAAATCGTGCCACTCTTCCCCGTTGCGGGCGCCATGGGAAAATGGCAAAAGTATCCAGATCCGGCACCAGGATCAGTTCGTCCACATTTTCCGTGTCAAATCCGTTGATGGCAGCACCATCAAATGTGTAGCGGTTGTCTAATACCAGTTCCAGCTGATTAGAGGTAACCGCCATGTTTTTTAAATTTCCAAACGTATCAGTAAACTGAAGACGGATAAAGTCCACATCTTCTTCCTCTACCATACGAATAATATCATCCTTAGAATAATGCATATTGTTCTCCTTTCAATTCCCTTTTTATTGTGTAAAAACCGACGATACGATAGCACCGCCGGTTTTCTATTTTTTAATCCAGATTGGTATAACCCATCAGATCTTTATCCACCGCTTTGGCTGCTTCTCTTCCTTCGCGGATCGCCCATACGACCAATGACTGGCCTCTGTGCATATCGCCGGCAGTAAAGACACCTTTTTCGCTGGTTGCATATTCCCCTGGCTTGGTAGCTACATTGGTTCTTTCTGTCATTTTTAAGTTGAAATCTTTGGCAATATACTCTTCTGTACCTAAAAATCCTGCGGCAATGAAAACAAGATCTACATCCAGGACATATTCGCTTCCCGGGATTTCTGTCATATTCATGCGGCCGGTCTTTTCGTCTCTTTTCCAGTCCAGTTTGACACATTTAACTTTTTTCAAAATGCCCTTTTCATCGGCAATGAACTCTTTTACGGTTGTTTCATAAATGCGTGGATCCTGTCCGAAAACAGCAATGGCTTCCTGCTGGCCGTAGTCTGTTTTCAGCACTTTAGGCCATTCTGGCCAAGGATTGTCTGCGGCTCTCGTTACTGGTGGTTTTGGCATCATTTCCAGCTGGACAACACTTTTTGCCCCCTGGCGGATAGAAGATCCCACACAGTCATTGCCGGTATCTCCGCCTCCGATGACCAGCACATTTTTGCCTTTTGCATCAATGTAATCGGTAAAAGATGTATTGCGAAGGTGTTTGGTAACCCGTTTCAGATAATCAACGGCAAAATAAATTCCGCTGGCTTCTCTGCCCGGTGCTTTAATGTCTCTTGGATGAGAGGCACCACAAGTAAGTATAACACGGTCAAAATCTTTTTTCAATTGTTCCGCTTTTATGTCCACTCCTACATTGACACCGGTTTTGAAGATGATCCCTTCTGCCTCCATAATCTTTATGCGGCGGTCAATCACTTCTTTTTCCAGTTTCATATTTGGAATACCATACATTAAAAGACCGCCCGGATGATCTTCTCTTTCAAATACTGTTACCTGATGACCTCTACGGTTTAGCTGATCTGCAGCAGCCAGACCGGAAGGACCGGATCCTACAATGGCAACGGTTTTTCCGGTGCGTACTTTCGGAGGATTTGGCTCCATCAGACCATGTGAGAAACCATATTCAATAATGGCATTTTCGTTTTCTTTAATGGTTACCGGTGTATCATTTAATCCACATGTACATGCTGCCTCGCAGGGAGCAGGACAGACTCTGGAAGTAAATTCCGGAAAATTGTTGGTCTTAAGCAGCCGGCCAAGGGCCTGCTCATAACTGTTCATATATACCAGATCGTTCCATTCCGGACACAGATTGTGAAGTGGACAGCCACTGGCCATACCTCCAATCATCATGCCGGATTGGCAGAACGGTACGCCGCAGTCCATGCAGCGGCACGCCTGCACCTGCCGCTCCTCTTCATTCAGAGGAGTATGGAACTCGTTGAAGTTTTTGATACGCTCCAACGGTTCGATCTCTGTGTTACCCTGTCTTTTATATTCCATAAAGCCTGTTGGTTTTCCCATGATTCATCAACCTACCTTTCTATTCTTCCATAGCGATTATTTAGCTTTTTTCAACTGATAAAATGCCTCAATCTGTGCCTGTTCATTGCTCATTCCCTTTTCTTCCATCTGTGCAATCTTCTGGAGCATTGCCTGATAGTCATGAGGAATGATCTTTTTGAATTTTGGAAGATATTCACTGAAATGATCTAATATTTCCTTACCACGAGGAGAGTTTGTTGCTGCTACATGGTCTGTGATCATTTGTTTCAGCTGCATTACATCATATTTATCGGTTACAGAGTTAGAGGACACTAAAGTCTTGTTCAGCTTCAGATACAGATCGCTGTTTTCATCTAAAACATAAGCAATACCGCCGCTCATTCCTGCTGCAAAGTTCTTGCCGGTTGGTCCAAGGACAACCACACATCCGCCGGTCATATATTCACATCCGTGGTCTCCCACACCTTCTACTACGGCTTCGGCACCGGAGTTACGGACACAGAAACGCTCACCTGCCACACCGTTGATATAGGCATATCCGCTGGTAGCACCATATAAAGCTACATTACCGATAACAATATTATCTTCGGCACTGTACTGTACTCCTTCCGGTGGATAAACAATCAGTTTGCCGCCGGAAAGTCCTTTTCCGAAGTAATCATTACTGTCTCCTACCAATTCCAGTGTCAGTCCTTTTGGAATAAAGGCACCAAAACTCTGGCCGCCGCTTCCGATACACTCTACAGTAAAGGTATCATCCGCTACATGGTCCCCCAGTTTTCTTGTAATCTCGGATCCCAGGATGGTTCCAAGAGCACGGTCAATATTGGTTACTTTGGCAGCGATTTTTGTCTTTTCGCCGGTTTCCAATGCATTTTTGAATTTTTTCAGGAAGATCTTTTCATCAATGGTTTTTTCCAGTTCAAAATTGTATGCATCTTTTGGATTAAAAATGCGTTTTTTCTCGTTGATAAACGGATTGTCGATGATTGGTGACAGATCCAGGCGTTTGGTACGCTCATCCTCTGCCAGATCATCCCGTACTTTCAAAAAGTCACTGCGACCGATCAGCTCATTTAAAGTACGGATACCTAATTTTGCCATATATTCACGGACTTCTTCAGCGATGAAACGCATAAAGTTTTCTACATATTCCGGTTTGCCGGCAAAACGTTTTCTAAGTTCCGGATTCTGTGTGGCTACACCTACCGGACAGGTATCCAGGTTACATACGCGCATCATAACGCATCCCATTGTTACCAGTGGTGCAGTAGCAAATCCATACTCTTCAGCACCTAACATAGCCGCTACGATCACATCCCGGCCGGTCATTAATTTACCATCGGTTTCAATGACAACTTTGGAACGGAGACCATTCATCAAAAGAGTCTGATGTGTCTCGGCCAGTCCAAGTTCCCATGGAAGACCTGCATTATGAATGGAACTTGCCGGCGCAGCACCGGTACCTCCATCATAACCGGAAATCAGGATAACACCGGCACCTGCTTTAGCAACACCGGCTGCCACAGTTCCCACACCGGCTTCCGATACCAGTTTTACAGAAATGCGGGCCTGTGTATTGGCTTTTTTCAAATCGTAGATCAACTGAGCCAGATCTTCAATGGAGTAAATATCATGATGAGGTGGTGGTGAGATCAGTGACACACCTGGTGTGGAAAGTCTTGTTTTGGCAATCCAAGGATATACTTTTCCACCCGGCAAGTGGCCGCCTTCTCCCGGTTTCGCACCCTGAGCCATTTTGATCTGGATTTCTTTGGCGCTGACAAGATAATGGCTTGTTACACCAAATCGTCCGGATGCTACCTGTTTAATGGCTGAACAGCGGTTTAAACCATCTTTTCCTACGGTAAGTCTCTCTAAACTTTCACCACCCTCACCACTGTTGGATTTACCATGGAGATGGTTCATGGCAATAGCCAGTGTCTCATGTGCTTCCTGGGAAATAGATCCATAAGACATGGCACCTGTTTTGAAACGCTGTACAATGCTGTCTACACTTTCAACCTGGGATAAAGGAATTCCTTTTTTCGGGAATTTAAATCCTAAAAGGCTTCGCAGATTCATAAAACGCTCTTCGTTATCAATCTCTGCCGAATACTGTTTAAACATTTTATAATCACCCAGTCTGGTTGCCTGCTGGAGAAGATGAATGGTGCTTGGATTGTACAAGTGCTCTTCTTTTCCGCTGCGGGCTTTATGGGTACCAATGCTGTCTAAGGTCGTATCAACTTCCAGTTCCAATGGGTCAAAGGCCTGTGTATGAAGGTCTTCTACCTGTTTCTGGATATCATCTAAGGTAATGCCGCCAATGCGGGATACGGTATCTGTAAAGTAATTATTCGTTACTTCCTGGGAAATACCGATTGCTTCAAAAATCTTGGATCCTTGATAGGACTGGATCGTTGAAATACCCATTTTAGAAGCAATCTTAACAATTCCATGTAATACAGCGTCATTGTAATCATCTACCGCTGCGTAGTAGTCTTTGTCTAAAAGTCCGGCATCGATCAGCCGTTTAATAGAATCCAGTGCCAGATATGGGTTTACGGCACAGGCACCGTAACCTAACAAAGTAGCAAAGTGATGTACTTCTCTTGGTTCGGCGCTTTCTAAGATCATAGCCACGCGGGTTCTCTTCTTCGTTCTGACAAGATGTTGCTGCATAGCAGAGACAGCCAGCAGAGATGGAATCGCTACATGATTTTCATCAACTCCGCGGTCAGACAGGATCAGTACATTCGCACCATCTTTGTAGGCTCTGTCTGCTTCCAGGAACAAACGGTCAATGGCTTTTTTTAAAGAAGTATTTTTGTAATAAGTAATCGGAATCACACCTACCTTAAAGCCAGGTATGTTCATATTTTTGATCTTCAAAAGGTCTGTATCAGTCAGAATCGGATTTTTAATCCTCAGAACACGGCAGTTCTCAGGCTCTTCATGAAGAAGGTTTCCGTCTTCGCCAATATATGTGCTGGTACTTGTTACTACTTCCTCACGGATGGCGTCGATTGGCGGATTGGTTACCTGGGCAAAACGCTGACGGAAGTAGTTAAACAACGGCTGCGGCTCTTTGCTGAGCATTGGCAGTGGTGTATCATGTCCCATAGCGGCGATTGGCTCAGAACCATTCTTCGCCATTGGCAAAATGGAATTTCTCACTTCTTCGTAAGTATATCCGAAGGCTTTCTGCAATCTTCTGCGTTCTTCGTCGGTGTATTCTTCTACTCGTTTATTCGGAATATGCAGATCCTTTAATTCTACCAGATAACTGTCAAGCCACTCGCCATATGGCTTTCTGGATGCATATTTTTCTTTTAATTCATCATCATCTACCAGTTCTCCCTTTACGGTATCTACAAGCAGCATTTTGCCAGGACGGAGACGATCTTTTTTGATTACATGATCCTCGCTGATGGGCATAACACCTACTTCGGAAGAAAGGATAAGCTGATCATCATCCGTAATGTAATAACGGGATGGGCGGAGGCCGTTACGGTCTAAGACAGCACCTACTAAATCTCCGTCGGTAAACAAAATGGATGCCGGACCATCCCATGGCTCCATCATGGTTGCGTAATACTGGTAAAAATCTTTTTTAGTCTGACTGATATAACGGTTATTTGCCCATGGTTCCGGAATGGTGATCATGACAGCCAGCGGAAGGTCCATACCACTCATAACAAGAAATTCCAGTGTGTTATCAAGCATAGCGGAATCGGATCCGTTTACATTAACAACCGGAAGTACTTTGTGGAGTTCTCCTTTTAACTGTTCTGATTCCATGGTTTCCTCTCGGGCCAGCATCTTGTCTGCGTTGCCAAGGATCGTGTTGATCTCACCGTTGTGTACGATAAAACGGTTTGGATGAGCACGCTGCCAGCTAGGCTGTGTATTGGTAGAGAAACGGCTGTGAACAATAGCAATGGCAGATTCATAATCTTCATCCTGAAGATCATCAAAGAACAGGCCAAGCTGTGCCACCAGAAACATTCCTTTGTATACGATGGTACGGGATGAAAGTGATACAACATAAGTATTTTCGTTAGACTGTTCAAAAACTCGTCTGGCAATATATAATTTTCGGTCAAAGTCCAGTCCTTTCTCTACATTCTTTGGTTTTTTTACAAAGCACTGCATGATGCATGGCATACATTCAACGGCTCTTTTACCAAGAATATCCGGAGCAATCGGAACTTCCCTCCAGCCAAGGAACTCAAGCCCCTCTTTATCAAGAATTGTCTCAAACATTTTCTTTGCCTGGTTGCGCATCAACTCATCCTGTGGGAAAAAGAACATTCCTACGCCATATTCTCTTTCGTCGCCCAATTCAATACCCACCTGACTGGATATTTTCTTAAAGAATTTATGAGAGATCTGTAAGAGGATACCAACACCATCTCCTGTTTTGCCCTCGCCATCTTTACCGGCGCGGTGCTCCAGATTTGCTACGATCTCTAATGCGTGTTTTACGGTTTCATGACTTTTATTGCCTTTAATATTTACTACGGCACCGATTCCGCAATTATCATGTTCAAAACTTGGATGATAAAGGCCCATCGGCTTTCTGTTACACTCTTCTACATATTGACTCATGAATAATCCTCCTTACAGTTTGGTCATTTGTTTGACTTATTAAATAGTCACATTTTTTTCAGTAACTATAAAAACCTTATGACTACTAAAGGCGTCAAACGGATGTAAAAATACATCTGTTTGACGCCTTTGTCTTTCTCATTATATAACAGGCACCGTAAAAAGGCAAGTATTTATTTTTTATTCTTCATTTTCCCCTTCGGCTTCCAGTTCTTCCATAACTTCCCGTTCAGCCTCTTCTTTGAAATCTTCAATGGTTTCCTGGTTTAGGATCGGCAGATCATCCAGGGATTCAATGCCAAAGTAACGGAGAAATTCTTCTGTAGTTGCAAAGGTAATGGGACGACCGGGAGCGTCTAATCTTCCTGCTTCGCAGATCAGACCGTACTCTACCAGTTTATTCACTGCATGGGAACAGGAAACACCACGGATCTTTTCAATTTCCAGACGGGTGATAGGCTGCTTATAGGCAATAATAGATAATGTTTCCAGCAATACATCGGTCAGCACATGTTTCTTTGGAGTATGGGCGATTTTAACAAGGTAGTCATACAGTTCCGGCTTGGTACACATCTGAAAAGCCCCGTCTAACTCAATAATATGTACCCCACGGTCTTCTTCGTCATATCTTGTCATCATGCTCCGTATGATCTTGCGGACCGTCTCTTCGTCGTGTTCTAATGCAGCAGCCAGCCGCTCGACTTCTACTGATTCGCCCATTGTAAAAAGAATTGCCTCGACAACGGCTTCTAACTGCTTAATGTTCATGGTCTGATTCCTCCTTGTTCTGCGGCTTGTACTCAATTTCGATATCCCCGAACAGTTCCTTTTGAGAGATGGAAAGAATCCCTGTCTTCATTAATTCCAGTACACTCATAAAGGAAACGATTATATAGCTTTTTCCATGACCGGCACTGTGTTCCAGCAAACTGCGGAAGCTGAAACGCTTATGTCTCATGGCATATTCTTCTACTAAGATCATCTGATCTTCTATGTTTACTTCGTCCTTTTCTATTTTCCCGAATTTGCTTCGAATCGGATCGATCTTATCTACCTGTTTCTGCATAACAGAGTCAAAAACGGACTGAAGCTTGGATAAGGTCAGATTGCTTAAAAGATCATCCAAGTCTATATCTTCTTTATAATTTTGAATGGCATCCGGTACAGTAGGTGGTTTATAAAAAGACCGTCCCGCATCATACTGCCTGTCTTTCAATTCAAACGAAGCATATTTATACATTTTGTACTCAAGAAGGCGTTCTACCAGTTCCTGTCTTGGATCTTCCGGTTCCTCTTCTTCAGTTTCTTCTACAGGAAGGAGCATTTTTGATTTGATCCGAACAAGAGTAGCAGCCATGACTAAAAATTCACTCATCAGATCCATATCCGTTGTATTCATCTGCTTCATATAATCCAGATATTGCTGAGTAATAGTTACAATGGGAATGTCGTAAATATCTACCTTGTTTTTTTCTATAAGGTGAAGCAACAAATCCAGAGGGCCTTCAAAAACCTCCAGTTTGACCTGCAATTCCATAAAATATACCTCCTGTCCACAACATTTCTATTTTACCTATTTTAGCCCTCTTGTGCAAGTAAAATTTATAACAGATAGTTCTGGCGTATTGAAAAAACGAAATTTCAAATGATGAAGTCCAAGACCACGGCTGACAATGTGAACAGCTCCGTCCTCTCTGAATACTCCCTGATCATAGGTTGGGAACAGACGCAGGCTGGGGGACAAAACACCGCCTAAAAACGGCAGGATCATAATACCTCCATGAAGATGTCCGCTGCATGTGATTTCTGCTCCCCATTGGCGGTATACAGGAATATATTCCGGGTTGTGGGCCAGCAACAGCTGGCAGCCCTTTTGGGTATTAAAACCGGCCGTCTGATCCATAGTATCTTTTGTAAAAGTTCTTTTCTGCCAGCATTTGTGGTAATAATACTCCGGCAGATCCAGTCCCGTAATGGTAAGATCGTATTCCGGCAGATAGACCTGTTCATTTTCAAGGTAAGTAATACCAAGATCTGTTAAAAAATTTTTGTACTCTTCGTAATCCGGCATACGGATCTCGTGATTCCCAGGGCTGTAATAAACAGGATATTTGTTACTGAGTGCTGTTAAAAATTCTTTGGTCACACACAGTTTTTTTCCATTTTTTACAACCATATCTCCTGCCATCAAGATCAGATCCGGAGATTCTTTATCAATCATCCGAATCAGTTTTTCATTCTTTTTTCCAAAGGAAGCACTGTGAAGATCTGCCAGTAACACGGCCTTAAAGGACTTTGCAATCCGGGGAGAATTTATAGTGTAATTCTCTGTTTTTAAAAAGAAGTTCATGCTGTAGCCATACAAAAGCCACAAAAAGAAAATTAATGCGATCCCCATAATGATCCATATCATATTGTTTACTCCTTAAAAAAAGAGACGGACTTTCGTCCGCCTCTGGTACGGTTTTTCTTACATCTGATCAATATAAGCGTCGTGTCCAAGTTCTGCCAGTTTAGCATCCTTTTTCAATACGCCTTCTTTCATAGTTACCTTGTAATCTTTGAGTTTCTTTCTAAGATCTTTATCGGATACAGAAAGAATCTTGGCTGCCAGGATCGCTGCATTGGCAGCTCCATCAATAGCAACGGTTGCAACCGGAATACCGGATGGCATCTGTACGATAGAATAGAGGCTGTCTACACCGCCCAGACTCTTTGTATGGATTGGAATACCGATTACCGGAAGATCGTATAGAGCAGCACACATTCCAGGCAGATGGGCAGCACCGCCTGCTCCGGCAATGATTACTTCTACGCCGCGATCTTCTGCCTTTGTAGCATAGTCAACAAAGGTGTCCGGCATACGATGTGCCGAAATAATCTTCATTTCGTATTCAATTCCAAATTTCTCCAGCATATCTGCTGCTTTTTTCATTACAGGAAGATCTGAATCGCTTCCCATTAAGATTCCTACTTTTGCCATGATAAAAGCCTCCTACATTTAATCTAAAAGTTCATTCAGTGCCGTGGTGCCCTCTAAGACAAAACGGCCGTCTTGTATTAGTTTAATCGTTTTTCCATCATTTGTAAATACCTCAATATCACCTAATTCATCATACGGAATGGTAATATCGGTATGACAGTTAAAATATGCACTAGCCGGATCGGTAGTCCGCAGGGCAGAACACTCATTTTCCTTGGCAATGATCTCTTTGCCGTCCGGGTTGTGTAAGATTACATCTTCGCTCATGGAATAACAGGTATCACCTACTGCAAAGTGAGGTCCGGTCTTTTCTGCGATCAGGATTGGAAGTTTGGCTTCAATATCATATTTTCTGCCCATTTGATAGGCTGTAGTGTTGGTTCCGATGGCAAACTCACCCATAGGCAGTGTATCTCTGTTAAATAAAACATTTTCCCGGATATATTGTTTGTTTTTCTCTTCCGAATCATAATTTTTGCAAGTGTATTCCCGGATCATTCCATCTTCAAATGTTAAACAAAGATCTTCATAGCGGAGTCCGTTCAGATGCACATGAGTTACATGTAAAATACCAGTGGTTCCCTGCAGAACCGGAGAAGTAAATACTTCGCCCACCGGAATATTTACATCTGCCAGACAGTTTTCAAAATTTGTCTCTTTTTCCGGATTTTTTAAGTTATGAAGATGAATGTGTATATCGGTGTGATTGTCTCCCCGTCCCGTTACATGCACAGTTTCACCCTGATCCAGAGCGTCGATCAGATGCTGCTGGATCTGACGGTACTGGTCCATATCTAATGTGTTGACCCGTACTGTTTCACGGAAAATGTCCTCAAAATCCTTTCCAATGTCAGGAATCGGAAAGGCAATGATCGTAAAACTATAGGAATCCTGCGGAATAAAACGGTTCAAAAGCAGTGAATAATCTCTCTTGTATTCCACCGATAATGTCTGCTGTTCCTTTGTATAAGCAGGATTTTCTGCTTTACTTTCCGGCGTGAAAAGTTTTTCTCCAAACACTTCGATCACAGCCGGGCCTGCATAAGCAGAGGCATCTTTACTGTATTTTTTTAATGCATTTTCTGCGTAGTGCAGCCGGTTGGCAAGCAGAGCCTTGTTCATATACAGCGCATCATCGAATCGATGGTCATACTGGTACTGGCGGTTTGGGGATGTGCTGTAAACACCGGTGGCATTTGTATTGGTATGCCGGGAAAATACCGGTTCTAATCCCATGGCACGAAATTGTATTACTGCCTGACGCACCAGCGGTTCAAAGCCAATGTGATAACGGATCTGTACCGTTTTTTTACAGGTAAGATCAATGCCGGCGATCTCAAACCCTTTTCTGTACCCTTCTGTATAGGTGGATGCAATTTCTGCCAGTTTTTCTTCTCCCAAAGACACAAGAAAAGATGCTGTTTTTTCCTCTGTCTCCGTAATATATTCACCGTATTCATACAAATAATCCAGACACTTGTGATCCCTGTCCATGATCAGCTGCATCAGATAACTGCTTTTTTCAGGAAGAAGCATCTGTTCCATGGACTCTTCCATGCGTTCTTCATCATAATCATGGATGTGATAATAAAAAGTCTCTTTTAAACTACGCTCGGAGATCCCGCTGCCCTCTTCCGAGAGAATACCGTATAACTGTAAAAACAGTTCTGCCTGCCAGATGATAGGCTGAAGTTTTCCTTCATAGGCTGCTGTAACAGCATTGCGAAAATTCACATAGTACAAACACAGATAGGAACCGGTTTTTTGGCCAAATACCTGATTCATATAAGCGGGGTCTGCCATAGAAGAAGTATACCGCTCTCCTTTTATATCCCGGTAAAAAAGTTCATTCCATTTTCTAAGATTCTGTGGGGTGTGAGGTTCATTAATCACCTGCTCTACTCCATTAAAAAGGGTCTGGCATACTTTGATATAGTCAGCATAGATTCCCATTGTTTCAGGAGATATTTCTTTAATGCGCTGCATCGCCAGTTCCCATCGTTCCTGTAAAATATCCAATCTTTTTCCCTCTCATTTCATTTGATAAAAAAACAGCCCAAAAGGACTGTCTTATTAAGATTATGAGTAACACGATAAGCCGAGTTCTGTCGTTGGATGAACATCTGTCTAATCCTGCCGTTGCCGGCAGGCTCAAGCGACCTACCCGAAAGCACGACGGGCCGCCGTATCGCTCTCTATTCGGTCTTGCTTCGGATGGGGTTTACATCTGCCCCTTCTGTTACCAGAAAGGCGGTGAGCTCTTACCTCACCGTTCCACCCTTACCACAGGAAAATCCTGTGGCGGTTTATTTCTGTTGCACTAGCCTGGGAGTCACCTCCACCGGACGTTATCCGGCATCCTGCCCTGTGAAGCTCGGACTTTCCTCACCTGTTCCCTTTCGTCTGAACAGCCGCGTTCACCTGTGCTACTCATATACATCTAGTTCAATAATATACCACCACCGATAAATTCGCGCAAGATGGAATTTAATGGAACATCATGTGGATCTACCGGCAAAAAATAATCTAAAAACTTCAAAAGACGCTGTGCTTCCGTATATTCAGGGCATCCCTGAGGCACTTGGAACAATACCGGATCCGCATATAATTTCATGGCTGCCAGTTCGTAGATCAGTGCGGAGTTAAACATAGCATCTGCCTTTTCCTGATAAGGAAAAATATTTTCATTTTCGCCTTTGCGGACTGATTCCCACATTGAAATGGTTTTCTGTGCCGAACTTCCTCTTGTTCGGGAATCCCTTATGATCCGGCGGATCAGCCGGGCCTGAGTAGTAGAGATCCGGTTGTGGTTATCCAGATTCAGAGTTGTCAAGGCACTGATATAAATTTTATACTTATCCAAAGGTGGAATGGAATATGTCAGTTTATCATTCAATCCATGAATACCTTCAATAACAAGTATATCATCTCCTCCGATCTTCATCGGCGGATCATTATATTCCCTGCATCCTGAAATAAAATTATAGGTTGGCAGCATGACCTCTTTTCCTGTTAACAGATCCTGAAGATTTTCATTTAAAAGAGAAATATCCAATGCTTCCATACATTCATAATTATATTTGCCATCCGGACCTTTGGGAGTATGTTCCCTGTTGACAAAATAATTATCCAGACTAATCGGATGAGGATTTAACCCCAGGGTGCGCAGCTGGGTAGATAAACGGTAAGAGAAGGTGGTTTTACCGGAAGAAGACGGACCGGCAATAGTAACCACCCGGCTGCCCCGTGTTGCAATCTCTTCAGCAATATATCCAATGCGTTTTTCATGCAGTGCTTCCTGAGTAAGCATCAGTTCTCTGAAATTTCCACTTACGATCTCACGGTTTAACTCGCCTACCGTAGAGACATGAAGTGTCTCGGACCAGTCCCTGTTCTGTCGCATGGTGTGGAACAATTTCATGCTTGGTTTAAAGTCCGGCATCATGGATGGATCGGAATTTTTTGAAAGGATAAAGACAAATCCTTTTTCAAAAGGCTGGATTGAAAAATGTTTTAAAACGCCGGTACTGTATGGCATGGCTCCATAATAATAATCTACAAAATGCCCTAGTTCATACAGAGTCATGCGGGAATTTCTGCGGTATCTGCATAATAAAGCCTTTTTATCCATTCCCAGTTCTTCAAACATCTTCTGAGCATCTCTGGTGGCAATGACCTTCTTTTCAAAAATAAGATTTCTTTTCACATAATCCTGCATTTTTTCTTCGATTTCTTTTGCTGTTTCAGGATTCGATTCTACTTCCCCATTGATGCGGAAGTAATAACCTGAATCAATACTGTAGTGAATGGTCACCTGTGCAACTTTCTCTTTTGTATATAAAGAATAAACAGCCTTTAGAAGCATCATGGAAATGCCACGGAAATAAATACTTTTGCCATCTTTGCAGTCAAAGGTTAAAAATTCAATCTTTTCTCCCTCATATACTTCATGATACAATTCCTGTAAAACACCATCACAATATGCTGCTAAAATAGGCTGCGAAAACCGGTCCTGATTTTTCTGAGCCAATTCATACAGTGTAGTACGGGAGGGACACTCTATCGTCTCCCCCTGTATATTAACAGATATACGATCCATACGATCACCTCTTGTTCCTTTTATATCATATCTACTGATTTAATGCTTCTTTTATGAGTGCCACAGTCTCTTTTAACTCTTCCAAACGAGCAGCAGCGTGGACGCCAGTACTTTCTGACAGTTTTTCCATCAGTCTTTTGTTCTTTTCTAACTGCCGGGACAGATAGGATCTGTATTCATCTGCATTTTCTATGACCGACATTCTTCCAAAACAAAATTCTGCCTTTGAATAAGGAACCACATCCTGTATGCTGCGGACACATTTCATGGCGATATAGGGCTTACCGTGTTCCGTGACAAATACCTCTTTGATGATAGAAAAGCCTAATGACACTACCAGTTTCCGTATGTATTCATAGTCCCATTGGGGCTGGAGAACCAGTGTTTTCAAAGAATCTGTCACATCCGGATGGCTGGTAAGGATTGATCCCATCAGTCTTCCCCCCATACCTGCTACCAGGACAGTATCTACTTCGCCGGGCGTCAGTTTTTCCATTCCATTACTTAAACGGCATTGTATTTTGTCCTGCAGGCAGGCCGCCTCGATATTTTTCTGTGCCTGTGACAACGGGCCTTTGCCTATATCCATGGCAATGACTTTTTTACATTTTCTTTCCTGTACAAGGAAGATAGAGACATAACCATGATCACAGCCTATGTCGGCTGCCATACTGCCCTGATCTACCAGACAGGCATTGTTCTTCATTCTTTTTGATAATTCCATTAATCCAGGTAATCCTTTAACTTGCGGCTGCGGCTTGGGTGGCGGAGTTTTCTCAGTGCTTTCGCCTCAATCTGGCGGATTCGCTCTCTTGTTACATTAAACTCTTTACCAACTTCTTCCAGTGTTCTGGCCCGTCCATCATCCAGGCCGAAACGCAGACGCAATACCTTCTGCTCTCGTTCAGTCAGAGTTCCAAGAACTTCTACCAGCTGCTCTTTTAACAATGTAAAGGCGGCCGCCTCCGCCGGTACCGGTACATTATCATCCTGAATAAAATCACCAAGATGGCTGTCTTCCTCTTCACCGATTGGTGTCTCCAGGGATACAGGCTCCTGGGAAATCTTCTGGATTTCTCTTACACGCTCTACCGGAAGGTTCATCTTCTCTGCGATTTCTTCCGGATAAGGTTCTCTTCCCTTTTCCTGTAAAAGCTGTCTCTGTACACGGATCAGTTTATTGATAGTTTCTACCATATGAACCGGAATACGGATGGTTCTTGCCTGGTCTGCAATGGCTCTTGTGATGGCCTGGCGGATCCACCAGGTAGCATAGGTACTGAACTTGTACCCTTTTCGATAATCAAATTTTTCAACTGCTTTGATCAGACCTAAATTTCCCTCCTGGATCAAGTCAAGGAAAAGCATGCCACGGCCTACATAGCGTTTGGCAATGCTGACTACCAGACGAAGGTTTGCTTCAGCCAGACGCTTTTTGGCATCCATATCACCATTTTCCATACGCATAGCCAGATTTTTTTCTTCTTCCGCTGTCAAAAGAGGTACTTTACCAATCTCTTTCAAATACATACGAACCGGATCTTCAATGCTTACGCCATCCGGGACGGCCAACTCAATATTTTCAAGTTCTTCTTCCGTCGGTTCGTCATCTACATCCAGAATAATATCGTCATCCGCGGAGCTGTCAGGAACCATGGCAACAATTCCTTTATTTTCCAGAAATTCAAATACTTTTTCTGTTTTGTCTGCGTCCAGTTCGACGCCAACCTTGCTGAATGCCTTTTCTACATCTTCAAAATTCAAGACATTCTCTTTCTTTTTTGCCTGCTCAACTAACGCATTCAAAATCTCTAAAAATTTCTGCTGCTCATCTCCATTGGTGTTTTTATTATCCATCATTTCCTCCATTCTGCTAATTTCTATTTTAGCATCTTCATCTATAAAGATATTTGCAAATGCTGCAAATTCCTTTTTTCTTCTATAATTTTCTGCAACTCATTCATATCGGTTGTATGACGGCTGCGGTAATCAATACTGTTACTCTTGATACTTCGTACCACTTCATTCAGTGCCTTTTCCTGATCCCGCTCTTTATCCAGTGCTACGATCTCTTTATTAAAAAGCCCTGCTACAAGTGACTGCTCTTCCTTGCTGTCAAACTGGCTGATGATCTTGGCCGGCTCCACTTTTTTTGTTGTGCGGTACTGTTCATACATCACAACAGCTACCTGATGATAAGGCTCGTCCACAAAATCCTGCTCAGAAAGAATATATTTTGTCTTTTCAAACAACGACAGATCATTACACAGCCAGGTAAGAAAAATTCCTTGTCTCTTTGCAATTCCGTCCTCTTTTACCGGCTGACCGTCTCTCTGCTTTAGTCGTTTCTCCCGGCGGCGGTCATAATCAATGCCTACCCGCTTGGCACTTTGATAGGCAACCAGTTTTCGAAAATCTTCCAGCCGGATCTGATATTCTCTGGCGAAAGCTTCCATGTAATTGCTGCGCTCTATTTCATTTTCAAAGGATAAACATTTTAGGGCAGCTTCATTCATAAAACGGGTTTTGGACTCCGGATCGTTCATATCGAACTGTTTTTTCAGATGGTCAATCTCATAAAAGAAACTGTTTTTAGCATGTTTGATCCGGTCTGCAAATTCTTCCGGAGAAAGACCTTTCATAAACTCATCCGGATCTTTGTAGGGGCGCATGTCGATGACCTTTACCTGAATATCCGCCTCTTTCAACATAGGAATGGCACGCAGTGCTGCTTTTACTCCTGCCTCGTCACTGTCATAGCACAAATAGACAAGATCGGTATACCGCTTCAGCAGACTGCAGTGCTGGCTGGTAAAGGCAGTTCCCAGGGATGCCACGGCATTGGTAAATCCAGCCTGATGAAGGGCAATCACATCCATATAGCCTTCGCAGATGATCATGCCTTTTTCCTGCTTTCCTCTGACAAAATTCAGTCCATACAGGTTTCTGCTTTTGTCAAATACCGGCGTTTCCGGTGAATTAAGGTACTTGGGCTTGGCATCTCCCATAACTCGTCCGCCAAAGGCTATGACATGGTGATTCCGGTCCATGATGGGAAACATAACCCGGTTCCAGAATTTGTCATAAACACCTTTTTTCTCATCATAAGTAAAAAGACCTGTTTTCTGCAGGACACTGTCTGGGTATCCCTTCGTTTTCATAAAACGGTATAATTCACCGCTTGATTTAGAGGAATACCCCAGGCCGAATTTTACAATTGTCTCGGCTGTAAGGCCCCTTTCCTGCAAATATTTATATCCAACATTACCATGCTCGGATTTTAACCTGGCATAATAATAATTGGCGGCCAGTTTATTTACTTCCAAAATAGCATCTCTTAAATTTCTCTTAGCCCGGTCATCTGCACTGTTACTTTGTGTAGGAAGTTCGATTCCTGCCTTTTCAGCCAATTCTTCCATTGCTTCCACAAAAGTAAGATTTTCATATTCCATCAGAAAGGTAAAAACATTTCCTCCCGCACCACATCCGAAACAATAGTACATCTGTTTACCGGGACTGACGGAAAAAGATGCCGATTTTTCATTGTGAAATGGACATAATCCCATGTAATTACTGCCGGATCTTTTTAAATTCACATAGGAAGAGATTACATCTACAATGTCATTACTTTGCCGGACCTGTTCTACAATGTCTTCCTCATAGTACATATAAAATCCCTCTTTTCTATTACATTACTGACCAGGTTTTCGGAACAGTGAGATTTTCAAACTGTTTTACTGCATAACGGTCCGTCATACCGGCTACAAAATCGCAGGCAACCTGGCGTACATCTTCATCTTTACGCTGCACCCGATCATAATACTCCACCGGCATATGTTCCGGGTGCTCCATATAGTGTTCGTATAAAAGCGCGATCATATATTCGGCTTTTTTTCTTCTTTTTTTGCGATGGAATTGACATACACATGTTCAAACATAAAACTGCGAAGTCCCTGCAGTGCCGCAGCCATTTCTTCTGACTGGATAATATCATTCTTGTTCATGCTGTTTTTGATCAGATCATGTATCAGCGTATTTAAACGCTCTCTCAGTGTATGTCCTAGCATCTCTTTATACCGGGAAGGAATATCTTCTTCTGAAATCACCTTTCCACGGATCGCATCATCAATATCTGAATTAACATAGGCAATTTTATCACAAATGCGTACGATCTTTCCCTCCAGTGTAGACGGATTTCCTGAGGTAGAATGGTTCAAAATACCATCTTTCACTTCCCAGGTCAGGTTTAATCCCTCACCATTTTTTTCCAGGCATTCTACCACACGGATGCTCTGAGCCTGATGTCTGAATCCTGCCGGATTGATCACATTCAAAACCCTCTCTCCGGCATGGCCAAAAGGCGTATGCCCCAGGTCATGGCCAAGGGCAATGGCTTCTGTAAGGTCTTCATTCAGCATCAGTGCTTTGGCTACCGTTCTGGCATTCTGGGAAACTTCCAGGGTATGGGTCATCCGGGTACGGTAATGATCCCCTTCCGGAGCCAGAAAAACCTGAGTTTTTCCCTTCAACCGCCGGAATGTCTTGGAATGAAGGATCCGATCTCTGTCTCTCTGATACACCGGTCTGAGATCACACTGTTCCTCAAACACTGCCCTGCCTTTAGACTCATCACTAAAAGATGCATAGGGGCTTAATATTTTATGTTCACGCTGCTCTAATCGTTCTCGTATCGTCATAAACACACCTGATTTCTGCTAAAAAAAGTCCGTTTATTATCACCTACAATCTTTAATTACAACACAAAAAAGGATTTTCCTTTTTTTTCATAACATATTGCAGGAAAAATTTTTTTGGTGTATTCTTAAGAAGAGTATGAACAAACGAATGGAGGAAATTCTATGGCTAGAGGTGCAGGGAAAAATGGATGGGCCTTGTTTTTACTGATTCTGGCAGGTGTCATGTTAGGAAGTCTCATCGGACATCTTACCAGTAATATCGGAGCATTGAGCTGGCTGGACTACGGTACATCTTTTGGATTGAAATCTCCGGTCACACTGGATCTGGGGATTATGGTACTGACATTTGGTCTTACGATCAAATTCAGTGTAGCCAGTCTGATCGGTATTTTGATCGCTACCATCATATATCATTTTATCTGAGAAAAAGGACGGGATTTCCGTCCTTTTTTACTGTTCTTTGGCGGCTGCCATCCGGGAATAAATACAGCCGCAGAAATTCTGGCGGTAAAGGCCATATTCTTTTGACAGCTCGATGCTTCTTTTATATCCGTTTTTTTTCTTAAAATCCGAAGGCAGATAAGCCACACCACATTCTTTGGCCAGTGTCTCTCCGATTTCCATCAGCCAGTCTGCATTTTTGTGGGGACTGATCGACAAGGTAGTACAAAAATAATCATACCTGCCTTTTTCTGCCACCGCAGCCGTATAAGAAAGCCGTAAATGATAACAACGGTAACACCGTTTTCCCCGCTCAGGCTCCTTTTCATAGCCGGTGGCAACAGCCTCAAATTTCTCCGGTTCATGGTCACAGTCAATCCATTGGACCGTGTTTCCGTAAGAAACTGTGTGGATATACCGGATCAATTCCTGTTTCCGCTTGTCATATTCTGCCTGCTCAGATATGTTTGGATTGTAAAACAATACAGTAATATCAAAATATTCATGAAGATATTCCAGTACATAACTGCTGCATGGCGCACAGCAGCAGTGAAGTAAAAGGGTCTTCTTTCCACTTTGTTTTTTTAATAAGGAATCCAGTTCCCGCTGGTAGTTTCTAGGATTCATGATTTTTCCCTCCCAGTGTAAGAACTGCCGCCATATTGCCCCTCTTTCCGTGGGATGCACGATGGGAAAATAAAAGATCCGGGTGGCAGCAAGTACAAAGTCCGGCTGTCTCGATCTGGCCTGGTTCCAATCCGGCGTCAGCAAATACCAGTTCATTGGCACGCCACAGGTCTAACTGATACTTGCCATTTCCCTTATCCATCAGCAGCTGATCTTTCCGATTACTGCCAAACTCTGCCACAAAGGCATCTGCCACTTCCTCACTGACTTCATAACAGGACTGGCAGATAGACGGACCAATGATCACTTTCAGATCTTCCGGTCTTGTGCCATAAGCTTTTGCCATAGCGTCTATGGTTTTCTGCCCCATACGCTGTACAGTGCCACGCCATCCGGAATGAGAAAGTCCGATAGCACGATGGGTTTTATCATAAAAATATAACGGCACACAATCTGCAAAATAGGCAATCAGAGTAACTTCCGGATCACAGGTGATCAGTCCGTCAATCCCACGGATATCTGACATGGCATGATAAATGCCCTTTCCCTTATCATGTTTTGTCACTTCCCGTACTTTGGTCTCATGGATCTGGTCTGTAGCTACCACACTGCTTTTCTCATAGCCAATGGCATCCGCCAAGATACCGTGGTTTTTTATAACATTCATACTGTCATCACCACGATGGAATCCCAGATTCATACTGCCGATCTCACCAGGGGTGACACCACCGATTCTGGTAGAAAATCCATGTACAAGTCCCTCTTCCGTAAAGGAAGGAAAAGTAAAATAAACAACGCCATCTTTTTCCTGTTGCACACAGTTCATATCACCGCACTCCTTTCGGCCATTTACTCTTCTTTTTCAAACAAACAAATGGTTTCTATGCCCCGGGTCCATGGAAACATATCCACGCACTGGGCTTTTACCGGTTTATATCCATGTTCCTCAAAGATCACCAGATCTCTGGCAAGACTGGTAGGTTTACAGGATATATAAAGGATCCTTTTTACACCAAAATCCAGGATTTTCAGGATTGCTTTTGGATGCACGCCCTCTCTTGGAGGATCCAGCACGATGGTATCCGGTACTTCTTTTAATTCATCAATGACTTTTAACACATCGCCGGCGTGGAAGGAACAGTTATCCAGATGATTTTCTTTTGCATTTTCTCTGGCTGCAACAACCGCCTCTTCTACGATCTCAACACCAACCACTTTTTTTGCCACCGGTGCCAGTACCTGGGCAATGGTGCCGGTTCCGCTGTAAAGGTCAAACACTACATTTCCTTCTATGTCTCCCAGATATTCTCTGGCCGTTTCGTATAAAACTTCTGCCCCCTGGGAATTAGTCTGGAAAAAGGAAAACGGTGTGATCTTGAACCGTAGTCCCAGCAACTCTTCATAAAAATAATCTTTTCCGTACAAAACAGAAGTGTGGTCAGAACGGACCATATCCGATAATCCATCATTCTGCATATGCAGTATGCCGGCAAAAGTCCCCTCCAGCGGCAGTTCCTGCATACAGCGGCACCATTCCTCTTCAAAGGCTGGTCCCTGGGTCGTGGTCACAAGACACACAAGCAGTTCTCCGGTTTTCTGTCCGCGGCGCACCAGTAAATGCCTCAGCACGCCTTCATGGCTCATTTTATGATAAAACGAAGTCCCTTTCTCCCTGTAGAATTCACAGGTTTTCTCAAGGATCCGGCGGATATCCGGGTGTACAATCTGACACTGGGGCACCTCAAGGATATCATAAAAACTGCTTCGTTTATGAAGGCCTAATGTAAGAGGTCCATCCTTTACTTCATCTCCAAAGGAAAACTCCATTTTGTTGCGGTATTCCCATACAGCCGGGCTTTCAATGCAGTCTTTCAGCGGAAAAGAAGAATCCACTGCCTCTAACAATTCTTTTACCTGTGAAAACTTTAATGCCATCTGCTCTTTGTATGGCAGCGTCTGGTACGAGCAGCCGCCACACTGAGAAAAATGAGGGCATGGAGGCGTCTGGGTTTCATTTTCCGCCTGTTTTAACACTTCTAAAAGAAGCCCTTCTCTTTTCTTTTTTGCCTTTCGGCACCGGAATGAAACGGTCTGTCCCGGCAAAGTGTTTTTTACCATAACTGATTTCTCTTCCCCCTCAACCTGCACATATCCTTTATTGGGGAAATGCAGTCTGGTAACAATTCCGTTATATACTTCGTTCTTTTTCAAAACATCCTCCTGAATTTCTATTTCAATCAAAAAGGTCGTCAGCAATTACCTGGCAACCTTTTGACATTCTGTTTCTATTGAATTGGCTTTTTATTTAACTGTTTTTACATATACGCCGTCGTCTTCACAGTCATCGTCTTCAAAATCGTCCTCGAATTCATCGTAATCGAAATCACCATCAAAATCGGAATACTTAGGATTCATGTAGCGATATACTGCAAAAGCGATTCCGGCTACAGCCGCTACAGCTCCAATAATAGCCAGGATCAAGAGAATACAGGATTTGTTCTCTTCTTCTTGTTTCTTCTTGTTCAGAAGTTCTGTAATCTTTGCATTGTTGATCAATTCATCCAGTTTAGCTGACATAATGACCCATCCTTTCTTTCTTCGCAATTATTAACTATATTGTAACATGTTTTGCAAATATATTCCAGTTATTATTAATTTTTTTTGCTTTTTTAAAGTTTCTGCAGTTTGGCAAAAGAAGAACGGAGTTTCCGCTGTCCAAACTCTTCAAAAGAAACCGTTACTTCATAATCCTTGTCCGTCTTTTTCATATCCGTCACAGTACCTTCCCCGAATTTAAAGTGTTTTACCCGGTCACCTACGGTATAGTCCACTGTTCCGGCAGAAAGGCCCTTTTGTATATAAGGATTCCCGGCAAAAGGATTTTTCCGGTCTTTGGAGTAAATAGACGCTCTGGATGACGGCTTGTCAAAATCAAAGGAAGGTTTTTCTTTGATCACCGCTCCATAAGTCTGCTTTAACAAATATCTTGGTATTTCGTTAATAAAACGGGATGGACGGTTAAACATAGTTTCTCCGTTTTTCATGCGCTGGTTGGCACTGGTCAGTGTCAGCCGCTCCTTGGCACGGGTAATTCCAACATAGCAGAGCCGCCGTTCTTCTTCCATCTCCTCCGGATCTTCTCCAAAGGTAGCCGCCGCTCCCGGAAATACATTGTCTTCCATTCCACAAATATATACGAATGGAAATTCCAGACCTTTGGCACTGTGAAGGGTCATAAGAAGGACCTGTTCCACATCTTCTTCTACCTGGTCAATATCTGCCACCAGGGCGATCTCTTCCAGCAGCCCGTCCAGAGTTGCTTTTGTATCACAATCTTCTTCGTACTGGGTAATCTTATTTAACAAAGAATCAATGTTTTCCAGTCTGCTTTCTGCTTCTACCGTTTCCTCAGCCTGCAAAAGTTTTACATACTGGGTGGCTTCCAACAGATCATCCATAAGATCTTCCAGTGTATAAGTTTCCCCCTGCAATTTGCTGCGAAGTGTCTCGATCAGACTGACAAAGGAAGAAATAGCTGCCGCTCCACGACTGCATCCAGGGATTTCATCTACATGCAACAGGGCATCGTAAAAAGAAATATCCTGTTTTGCTGCATATTCACTGACCCGGCCGATGGTAGTCTGGCCAATGCCTCGTCTTGGCACATTAATGATCCGCTTGATAGCAATATCATCAGCCGAATTATTGATAGTTTTTAAATAGCACAAAAGATCTTTGATCTCTTTGCGGCTGTAAAAATTGATGGCACCAATAATACGGTACGGAATACCTTCCATTACCAGTTTTTCCTCAAAGACGCGGGACTGGGCATTGGTACGGTACAAAATAGCAAAGTCTGAATAAGATCTGCCGGTGTTTAATACCTGCTTTCGTATGTCCTCTGCCACTCCCTGTGCTTCCTGATATTCATTGTCATAACGGCCATAGCGGATAGGCTCTCCCTTTGGCAGTTCGGTCCAGAGGGCCTTTTCCTTTCGCATGGAATTATGCTGTATTACTTCATTGGCCGCTTCCAGAATATTTTTTGTAGAACGATAATTTTGCTCCAGCCGGATTGTCTTTGTGGCCGGGAAAATCTTCTCGAAATTCAGGATGTTGTGAATATTGGCACCACGGAATTTGTAAATGGACTGGTCATCATCACCTACCACACACAGATTCTGGTATCTGGATGCCAGTAATGACAGTAACTTAAACTGAGCCGTGTTGGTATCCTGATACTCATCTACCATAATAAACTGGAATCGTTCCTGATAATAAGCTAACACTTCCGGATTTTCCCTGAAAAGCTGTACTGTCAGCATGATCAGATCATCAAAATCCAGGGCATTGTTCTTTTTCAGTCTGCGCTGGTATTCCTTATACACCGTACCATAAATTTTGCGGTTATACTCTTTTGATACTTCTTCGGCAAACATTTCCGGTGTTTTCAGTTCATCTTTGGCACGGGAAATTTCGTTAAGAAAAGATTTTTCCCGGAATTTTTTCGTATCAATGTTTAAGGAACGACAGATGTCTTTCATCAGTGTTTTCTGATCATCGCTGTCGTAGATGGTAAAACTTCGGCTGTAATCCAGAAAATCTATGTACCGGCGCAGAATACGGACACAGGTAGAATGAAATGTACTGACCCATACAGATTCAGCTCCAAATGAAACAATTTTATCTACTCGTTCTCTCATTTCATTGGCTGCCTTATTGGTGAAGGTCAGCGCCATAATGCGGTATGGATCCACCCCTCGTTCTTCAATCAGGTAAGCAATGCGGTGTGTCAGTACTCTTGTTTTCCCGGATCCGGCTCCCGCCAAAATAAGCAGCGGTCCTTCAAAATGGAGAACCGCCTCTTTTTGTTTATCATTTAATCCTTGTAATAATTCGCTCATATGTTTCCCCCATCATTTTTTGTCTTTGTCATTTTCCGATAAAGTTTCATCAATGAGCCGCTCTACGATCTGCTTTTTCATATAAGCATCAAAACTTAGAAGGCAGATTACAGCAAAGCGGGATAAAAAGTCTGCCTCTGCTTCATCTGTAACTTCCGGAAAAAGATTCTGGGAAGCCTTGTATCGTCTTAAAATATCCTTGGTCAGATTGTCTGTCTGGATCCGTTCCATTCTGAAAATGGCACGGTAAATCTCTTCCATGGAAACATGCTCTGACTTATTGCTGTAAAACATTTCGGTAAGAGGCTTAAAAATCTTTTGGATATCATTAATAGACAATACATTTTTAAAATAATACAAAAAGATCAAAAGATACATGTGTTCCTTTGAATATTTCTTTTTTACCGGAGGCGGCAGAAAATCGTTCTTTGTATAATTATTGATCATGGTTTTAGTCAGGATCTTATCATCATCCGTCCGTCTGCAGGCTGCCAGATGTTCGTCCATAAATGTAGTTACCTGGTCCATATACAGGTCGATATTAGGAATCTCATCCGGATCTATATAATCAATTTCATTCAGTTTTTTCAGTATATCAATAATACTTTCTTCACTGGATCGTTCCATGTGTGTCTCCATTCTTCTATGCTAATTCGTCTACCACTTTGCTGACAGCAATGGCCAGAGCTCCCGGTCCGATATGACAGGAAACGCTTAATGAAAGCGGATCTACCTGGATATCATGTCCCGGAAATTCAGAAAGGATCTCTTCCTTAAATTTAAGTGCCTGTGTGTCATCTGCTGTGTAAGCCACAGCAATGTGGAATTTTTCACCATTTGGCTGTTTGAAACGGTTCTCAAAATCCTGACGGACCGCTTTGATCATAGTAGCCTTGGCCTGCTTTAATGTTTTTACTTTGCTGTAAGCATCTAACTTTTCTCCCTGGATCTGAAGAACCGGTTTAATACGGAGAACGGTACCAATGGCAGCTGCGGCCGGTGTGATACGGCCTCCCTTTTTTAGATAAGAAAGGGTATCCACCATAATATAAATGCTGGATTCAAACTTTTCTCTCATCAGAATATCCCGGATTTCTTTGCCTGAAAATCCTTTTGCAGCCAGTTCCAGCGCATCTAACACCGACTGTCTCTGAGTGACGGAAACACGCTGGTTGTCAACTACAAATACTTTATCTTCAAATTCTTCTTCAAAAGAAAGCATAGTTGCGGTACCGCAGGAACTGCTTAAGCCGCTGGACATAGGAATATACACAATCTCATCGTATTCCGCCAGCTGTTCCCGCCACGCTTTCATCAGAATATCCGGACTTGGCTGGGAAGTCATAACCTCGGCTCCCTCTTCCAGATATTTATAAAATTCATCCTGTGTCATACTGATATCTTCAAAAAAAGTTTCCCCATTTACAAAAAAAGGCATTGGCACGACCAAGATCCCCAGTTCTTTGGCCTGTGACTGTGTGATGCCACTATTACTGTCAGTCATAACAGCTACTTTACTCATAAAAAAGTTCCCCTTTCATTTTGAACAATTATTGTAATGATACTATTTTTTGCCTTTTTTGTCAATGAAAGCACCCTGTTACCTTCTTTACAAAGCAGTGCTTTCTTGTTATAATACCTGCTGATGGTATAAAATAATATAAGTTATTATATGGTTCTCTCGCGAGATTAATAGGGAAGGCGGTGTCAGTCCGCCGCAGCCCCCGCTGCCGTATTAGAGTATGATGCAGAAAATATGCCACTGGATCTTTTTCTGGGAAGGCTTCTGCTGTCAGATGATCCTTGAGCCGGAAGACCTGCCATATAATGTGAGACATCCGCCCTCGGAGGGAGGGAATATGTTGTGACTGTATATTGGGTCATCACAGGTTCCGTGTGTCTTTTTCACAGCGGGACTTTTCTTTTGTTATCGCATATACCACGAAAAACATACGCGATACGCGAGAAAGAAGGTTTTATTTTATGAAACAATGCAAAAAACTTACCGCCTTTTTCCTGGCTTTTGCCATGATCTTGTCTCTGGCAGGAAGCACAGGTGCTAAGGCAGCAACATCCATGACCGTTACATTATATGTAGCACAGGATAGCAAAGTAATGATCAAACCAGTAACTGTCACCCTGACAGACGCAGACAAAAAGGATTTCGGTGTTGATCTGGCAACCGACAAACTTACTCCATTACATGCTCTGGCAAAATATTATCAGACAGTAAAAAATGTTTCGGATGCAGATATGAAAAATTATATCACTCCGGCAAAGGGTGCCATCAGTGCTATCAAGCTGGATCCAAAAGACAGCGGAAGTGCTTCTGCTTCCGGTCTTGACAGTGTTTATTGGATGTGGGCAGAAAACGGTAATAATGTTATGGTAAACGAAGAAGAAACAGCAAATAAAGGATACCAGTGGCAGTACACTTCCTATGACTATCCTCTTCAGGACAAAGATACAGTTACATTTTATGGTTTATGGTCTCCTTATCCAGCCAATGATCCAACATTCTTAAGCAGTTTTGATAAAGATTCTTATACAACAGAAGCAGGCAGTGATGTGGCTGTCACTGTCAATGGAAAAGGAACTGAATATGATGCAAGTTTTAATTCTATTTCTTACACAGCCGCTGTCAGTGGTGCCAGCGTAACTGCTTATGACAGCACAAACGACAAGGCTGTAGCAAGTGCTGTAACAGACGCAAAAGGAAAAGCTTCTATCCGCTTTGAAAAAGAAGGTACCTATTACCTTACATCTTCCCGTCTGGCTTCTGACAAAAAACACTACGATGCTTCTGTAGCCTATGCATCTGTTACAGTTACAAAGAAAGCTTCTGATACCGGCAATTCAAACAAAGGTAATACCACTACCCAGCCTGGAAATACAAACAAAAACAATAATGTAACCGTTACTAATCCAGACTCTTCTGCCAAGAAAACTACATCCACTGTAAAAAAACCTGGCAAAGTAACAAAAGTCAGCTGTAAAGTGAAAGCATCTAAAAAGAAGAAAAAATCCGTTACTGTAAAATGGGCGAAGACAAAAAATGCAAAGAAATATAAAGTATACCTTTCCAAGAAACAGAAAAAGGGATACAAAGCAGTAAAAACTACTACAAAAACAAAAACTGTTCTGAAACTGAAAAAAGGAACTTATTTTGTAAAGGTAAAAGCTGTAAACAAAACAAAATCCGGCAGTTTCAGTAAAGTCTGCAAAGTGCGGGTAAAATAAATAAGGATGGTGTATTATCATGAAGAAAATCAAGGCAGTCACAGCACTTTTCTCCATGCTTTGTACTACAGTTTTTCTCTGTGCCTTTGTTACCTTCCGGGGTGACTTTGACCAGCCATATGAGAATGTAGTAAATTATAAAACACCAGAAAACAGTGAAAAGGGTGGGCCCCTATGGACCCACTCTTTTTCAGATGATTCTCTTACTTATAATTCCACCCCTATTCCGTGGGAGGATCATATTCTGGTAGTAAGCAAGAAAAGTCTATATGAATTGGATCAGAAAGGGAATGTAACAAAAACTCTTTTGCTCTCCTCTTACGCAGATTCCGTGTGCAATATGCTGTTGGAAAAAGACCGGTTATATATTCCTCTGCATGATGGCATGGTAACCTGTGTTGATCTGAATGCATGGAGTGTTTTATGGAACAGTGAATCTTTCGGCGGCCAGTCTCTGTCTACTTTATACTTTTATCGTGGATATTTATACGGAGGAGCAACCACCGTTTATTCTTCTTATACAGACGGAACCTTCTACTGTCTGGATACAGATACCGGCAAAACAGCCTGGACTTATAAAGATGCAAAAAATCCGGGTGGCTATTACTGGAGTGGTGCCATGGTCTGTCAGGACCGGTTGTATTTTACAGGTGACAATGGCACATTGGTAGGCCATGATCTGACAACCGACAAAGTATATGAGACAGTGAAATTGTCTCCCTATCCTATCCGGGCCGGCCTTACCTGTGACAAAGAAAACAGTGAACTTTACACCGTGTCCAATCACGGAACACTTTATAAGATTCAGATATCGGATACGGGAATCAGACAGGTAAAATTCTGCCAGCTGCCCTTTGAATCGTATATAAACTGTACCTCAACACCTACATTATACAATGGCAGATTATATACAGGATGTCTGGCAGATGGTTATGGTGCTCTGGATGTGGTTAACAGTGACACAATGACATGGATTTACCGTGCCAAAGGAGAAAAATCCGCCGAAATTAAGTCCTCTCCTCTTCTTACCACGGCATATGCTTCAGCAGAAAATAACGAAAAGGTGATCCTTTACTTTTCTTATAATGCCCCGCCCGGCGGCATCAGTTACCTGGAGGACTCAAAAGGGCAGACTTTTGGTGTCATCAAACCACTGTTTATTCCGGATAAGGCCAAACAGTTTTGTCTTTCATCCGTTACTGCTTCCAAAGAAGGTGTATTGTATTATTCCAACGATAGTGGTACACTGTTTGCAGTTGGTGCCCCTCAGAAAGCAATTGTTTCTCCGACACCAACTTTAGACACGGCATCGAAAACGCCATCTCCTGCCGGAACGACTTCACCAGCGCCAAATAACAGCCAGACTGTTAAAGCCGGTCAGTCGGCAAAAAATAATCAGAACACCCAATCTGCGGTAAAAATAAAGAAGCCCTGGAAAATAAAGGTTTCTCGCAAAAAAAAGAAGGTAACCCTTCAATTTTCTAGATCGAAACAGACTAAAACTTTCATATATGTTAAAAAAGGAAAGTCAAAATGGAAAAAAATGGGTTCCACTGCCAAATGCCGCTATGAATTTAAAAAGAAACATAAAAAGAAGTGGTATGTCCGCCTTCGCTGCGGTAAAAAAACAGGAAAAAAATGGCATTATTCTGCCTATAGTAAAACTTACAAAGTAAAATAAAAGGGAGGCAACTACAATGAGTGATTCAAAAGAAATATTATATCAATGGATCAAAGAAAGTAATAATATCGTATTCTTTGGAGGCGCCGGCGTCTCCACCGAGAGCAACATCCCGGATTTTCGCAGTGTAGATGGTTTATATCATCAAACTTACGACTATCCACCTGAAACCATTCTCTCCCATAGTTTTTATCAGCGTAATACGGAAGAATTTTATAAATTTTACTGGAATAAAATGATTTTTCCGGATGCAGAGCCAAACAAGGCCCATCTGGCCCTGGCCGCCCTGGAACAGCAGGGCAAATTAAAGGCTGTCATCACGCAAAATATTGATGGACTGCATCAGAAAGCAGGAAGTAAAGAAGTATTGGAACTTCACGGAAGTGTTCTCAGAAATTACTGTACTCGTTGTGGAAAATTTTATTCTCTGGAAGATCTGGTACCGGAAGGTGTGCCAAAGTGCGAATGTGGCGGCACGATCAAACCAGATGTGGTTTTGTACGAAGAAGGACTGGATTCCCATACTCTGAACAAAGCCGTCCACTATATCCAGCAGGCGGATATGCTTATTATCGGTGGAACTTCCCTGGCCGTTTATCCGGCAGCCGGTCTGATCGACTATTATTCCGGTCATAAACTGGTGCTTATTAACCGGGATGAAACACCAAGGGATAACATAGCAGACCTTGTTTTGCATGAATCCATTGGCCAGGTATTAGCTCCTTTTACGACAAAGTAATCTTAACAATTTCAGCAGGTGCCATGATCTTAGATGGAATACCATACTGTCCGACCCCGGATGTGGTAACAACCGTCATGGTACCTGTTTTTTTTATGCCATAAATCATATCACTGCTAAGATTTTCAATCCATCCTGTTAACGGGTACTGGCCGCCCGCCGTATGGCCGCATAGTGTAAGATTTACATTATATCGAGCAATATCCTCCAGTTTTCTCGGCCGGTGGCTGATAACGATAGTATAAGGGCTGTCTTTCTTAATCTGTTCCAGATAAGATGACGGCAAGATCTTATCTTTGTCACTCATGTCCCTTAAACCTATAAGCCGGTACTGATTATAAAGATAAGCAGTCTGGTCTTTCAAAAAAGTCACACCGGCTTTTTCCATTTGTTCTGCATAGTCATTTGTCTGTTCTGCTTCATTGTCTCCCTCTACACAGAACTTGCCAAAAGCCGGCTGAAGCCTGCCCAGAGTATCTGTCAAAAGAGTATAATATGAATCAGGCGTATTATTATCTACTATATCACCGCCCAGGATCAGAAGATCCGGCTGCATATCATTGATCTTGTCTACCAGTTTGATCCACTGATTTTGGTCTGTAGCGGATCCCAGATGACAGTCAGCTATAAAGGCAATCACCATTTTTTCTGTTTTTTTGTTTGTTTCCGGTACACTGACAGCATATTCTGTCGTTACCATATGAACTGCATTTGCGTAGGAAAAAATTCCCAGAATGAGAGATAAAATAATAAAAAGATAAATAGGTTTTGCCGGATGGTTCACAAAAGAGAAAAAACGGTTGATACGGTGTCCTCTCTTTGCTTCTACTTTTTTATGTATCCACCGGATGCATCCGCGGACAAAACAAAATACCGGTGTGTACAAGTAAACATTAAAGGTAATTGCTGAAAAGATAAGCAGTCCCTTTTTGAACATGGAATCCGGTATCCACACAGATTTATTCTGGCATATAAAGAATGTTCCAAGCATAACTGCCTGGAACATCCAATATAACCAATCCGGCAATCCTCTTCGGTTCCACAAATGATAAAATCTCAAAAGAGAATAACCTATAAGTATAAATACAATAAAATAAATCGTTATTTTCGTTACAATAACCATATACTCTCCTGTTTAATATACGATAACCGGGGTGCCGATAGAAACATAATCAAATAACTGAGCTGCCTTTGCTCTTGGCATATTGACACAGCCATGGGATCCTCTTGACTTATAGATAGAGCCCCCAAAACGATTGCGCCAGGAAGCATCGTGGCAGCCCTGACCATCCCAGTTAAATGGCATCCAGAAGTCTACGTGGCTCCGGTATCCCTGTACTGCAATGGTGCCAAGATAACGGTCCTTTGCTTTTCCGTAAATTCTATGTGTACCCTTTACGGTCATTCTTTCCTTTGTAGGCAGACCTGTAACAACATCGCTCTCCATTTTTAATTTTCCATTTTTATAGAACCACAGATGCTGGCGTTTGATACTGATCTCTACATATGTATCTCCTACATCATCTTTACCGTGCTGTACTGCCACATTGCGGTAAACCGGTTCCATTTTGGCACTCTTTTGCTTGTTCAATAAAGCTTTGACCTTCTTTACTGTTTCGCTTTCATTGATCCACCATCCAAGGATTCCGCCCTTAACGGTCACGGTGCCATCTTTGGTCGTCTTGAATTTACGGTTCTTGCCATAAGTGTTGTATTTTTTACCAAGTTTTGAAACAAATGTTTCAATCCATTTATTTGAATCAAGAACTACTTTTCCATTTTTATACTTCAGATGATCTATAATCTCATCCCCCTGGATCTGTTCGGTCTCATCTCCAAAAGTGAAAGTAATATTCATTTTTCTATATTTTTCAATTTTTTTTACTGCTTTCTGGATTGCATCACTGTCCGATGTTACCGTAGGTTTTACATAATAATCTTCCAATTTATAAGACAATTCGTTTCCCTGAGCGATGTCGCTTTCAACCTTTGTGAGAAAAGTATCAAAGTCCAGGTTGTCTCCCTGCACCTCTTTTACAAGATTCAGCTTTTTGTCAAAGGAAGCATTCTGTGTATTTTTTGTACTGGCTGGAAGGCTCTTTTCTATAATGCTTTTTAAAGCGGTCTTATCTACTGAAACAGACTGTGGTTTCAGTGACATTACCACTTCCCTGTGAAACAGGTAGGAACCGAATCCAATGCTGTTTTTAGCCTGTTGTACTTCATTCTTATCAAACTCTCTGGTAACAGCATCCGATATATCAATATCATAGTTCTTATCTTTTGCCTGGACCTGGATCTCAAATCCTTTGGACTGATTCATGGCATCCAGTGCTTCATCCACTGACAATGCACTGACATCGGTATTACTTAATACGGCTTTCGGGGAAAAACTCCCTCCAAAATACTCTTTACTTAAAACAAAAAATGCAACGAGCAAGGCAGCTAAAACAGCTCCTCCTGCAATACATCCGATCATTAATTTGTTCTTGTTCTTCATTGCCGACCCTTCCTCTTTTTATTACTTTTTAATGATTCTAAATTTTTTTCAAACCTAACGCTTATTGTAACACCCTAATTTTCATCTGTCAACCAGATTACCCGGGTCTTTTATGGTTCTTTTTTCCAAATAAAGAAGCGCCCCTTTATGACCAAAAGGACGCCGTCTTTCTAGCGGAGAAGATGGGATTCGAACCCATGGGGCCGTGAAGCCCAAACGATTTCGAGTCGTTCTCGTTATGACCACTTCGATACTTCTCCGGATAAATAACAAACAATATGATTAAACCATTTTTTCAGGCATTTGTCAATGCCTGAATTAAAAACAGTTCCAGTGATATCTGATCGCTCATCTGACCTGTTTTGAAGTTTTCTTCTGCCTGTGCGGCCTGTTCCAGCATCTCTATCAGACGAGTCCTTTTTACTGCCGACGCCTGCTTCGTATAATTATTAAGCGTAAAAGGCGGCACTCCTGCATAAGCGGCCAGCCGCCCCTTGTCCATTCCCTTAAGCAGTCCGTCTTTTACCTTTAAAAGGATATTGATATGGCGGCGGAACATAGAGAGAAACACTGGCACCGGTTCACGGTTGTCTAAAAGATCTTTGTAAAGGATCAGCGCCTTAGACCTGTCTTTAACAGCCACGGCATCCAGAAGATCAAAAATCTTTCCTTCTGTCACTCCGCCACAGACAGCATCTACATCTTCTATTTCAACGGCTTTTTTTTCTCCTGTATAAGAAATTAATTTATCCAGTTCATTGGTCAGAAATTCCATATCATTTCCGATACGGCTGATCATATACTCTGCACAGTTTTTAGATATCTTTTTTTGAAAACGACTGAGATATCCGGCAATCCATGTACAAAGAGACGCTGTATTTTGATGTTTACATTCTGTGACACAACCGTTTTTCTGTATCCATTTATACAATTTATTTCGTTTGTCCACCTGCTGCTCCACAAATACAATATATGTGGTATCCGGAAAGGAATCAAAATAATCTGTCATATCACTGGAACTGTTGCAAAAACCACTGTTTTGAACTACGATCAACCGGTTTGCAGCCATAAATGGAAGGATCACTGCCACATCCGCAATCTCGGAAGGAACGATTCCGCTCCCCTGAAAAACCGTGCAGTTCATTTCATCTCCAGGTGTACTCAGTGCCGAGATCAAAGCATTTTTGTAATATCGTACCATATAAGCTTCTTCACCATATATGAGATGAAATCTTTCTACTTGTTTTGTCTTGATCTGTTCGGAAATAGATGGCATGGTATGGTGGCTCCCTTCTTTTTTGTTCATTATTCTAAGTATACACGGATATCTGTATTATTTCCACTACTTTTCATGGTAATCGCACCACATTCATCCGTTCGTTTTATAATCGTCCCATACTTTTCCAGGCGTTTCAATGTCTCTGCATGGGGATGGTGGTAGCGGTTATTACGCCCTGCTGAAATAGAAGCAGTCTCTGGTCTGATCTTATCTAAAAATTCTTCTGAAGATGAATTTTTGCTTCCATGATGTCCGGTTTTCAAAAAAGTAACCGGTCTCAGTGCGGACAGAATCTCCTTCTCTCCCTTTTCACCCAGATCTCCCATAAAAACACCACGAAAATTTTTATATGTAAGCTGCAATACAAGGGAATAATCATTGGCATCCTCCCAGTCATAGGTTCTGTACGGATGAATACAGTCAAGGGTAAAATCCGGTTTCAGATGAATGGTATCACCTTTTTCAATTTTCATATATGGTACTTTGCTAAGCCGCACTTTATTTTCTAGCCGGTAGTAGCTTTCATCTGTTTTATTTACAGCCGGCAATACAACTTTCCCTATCTGGATTCCCATGTGATCCTCTGCTTCCAGCAGTTCCAAAATACCGCTTATATGATCTTCATCACTGTGGGTAATAAAAATAGCATCTATTTTTCTGATTCCTTTGAATTTCAGCCAGGGACTGATGCGTTTTTTTCCCGTCTGGGATACCGATGTACTGCCGCCATCGATCATGAATGTATGATCTTCGCACTGAATCATGGTGCAGTCTCCCTGGCCTACATCCAGGCAGGTAATGATAAGTCCCTTTTCCTGTTTAAAAGGCCACAAAAGAATCAACACAGAAAACATGATAAAGCAATATCTAAACCGTTTAATTCTTTTCACTCTGGCAAAAATCAGAAATAGAATCAGACCTCCATAATAAGTAAGGATCTGAACCATAGATGGCTGTCCTGTTACATACATTGCTCCGGGAATTTTTTGTATCCACTCACAGATCCATTGAAAATATAAAAGAATGTAATGCGCCGCCCCCAGCATATATCCGGCAAGAAAGGTAAAAGCATAGGATAACAGACTGCCGCCGATCCCAAGAGCCATTACCAGACTCATGCAGGGCAGGACAATGGTATTTGCTACGAAACTGAACAGATTAAATTCATAGTAAAAATACAATACAACGGGCAGAGTAAGGAGCATCATCCCCAGATTGGAGACAAACAGCCCCCTAAGTTTATGTTCTGTGATATTTTGATCATTCCATTCGCGGATAAAAAAGATAATTCCAAGAATTGTTCCATAAGATAAAAGAAAGGATGCCTGGAACAAAGCTTCCGGATGGCTGAAAAGTTCCAGCAGTGCCGCACATGCCAACGCATTTAATGTGTCATAACGCTCGCCCAGTATTCTGGCTGTCAGCATCAAAATCATCATAGTCACTGCCCGGGCAGTAGAAATAGAAAAACCCGTCAGCTGGCCATACAAAAGCAAAAGGAATATAACCAGCACTGCAGCAGCCCTCATTGGCATAATATACTTTCTGAAGAAGAAAAAAAGTCCCGCGCCGATCAGTGAAATATGAAGGCCTGAGATGGCCAGAATATGACCGATGCCACCCTTTGTATAAAGTTCTTTTACCGTGTCATCCAGCCCGCTTTTTTCTGCCAGCAGCATGGCCCACAGTACGCCGGCTGTCTGCACCGGGAGTATAGATTCTATCTGGGTGCACAGACTTTGTCTTATTTTGTATAAGGTTTGCGGGATAAGGTATTTTTTATGATCTTTTACAGAAAGTTTTCTGCAATAAAGCTTTCCTGAAATTCCCTGGCTTTCGTAATAGGAAACTTCATCGAACTGCCCTGGATTTCCCGCTGGTTCCGGTGGTTGAAGATCACCGGTCAACTCCAGGATATTACCAATCTCCATCGTCTGATCCCATTTCAGTGAATCATCCGGAAACACCCGCAGCTTATTACACACTTTCTTCCCGTCTGCCACCACCGATGAAACTACAAAATTCTTTTTTTCTCCCATCCCTCTTATCTCGTCTAACTGGCACAAGATCGTGACGGTATTCTGTGCCTGAAGATCCGGCACATCTTTCTCACTTACCCATCTCATACCAACAAGAAAGGCAATATAAATACATACTGCCAGACACAATGGCCGTTTTAACACTTCATCCCCCCTGTCATAAATGTTAATTTTCCAAAAGATCCAAATTCCGCTCCAGCGGTTTATTAAAACCTTCCAGATCCCCATATTTTTCTTTTTGTTCCCCATCTACTGAAAACTGCACCTTCGTTACTTCCGGAAGCTCACACAGCGTGTCGACGATGGAATACACAATAACTTCTGACGATACATTAGGATCCTGCTGTTCAAAGTCTCTGCTAAGATCCAGATAACATATATTATCCCGTATGGTCAAATTGTTTAATGTTGTCTTGGACGGAACAGCAGACTGAAGTTTTGTTTCATCAATGTTCTGTATGGATGACACTCCTGCAATCAACTGCTCCACTAAAAGCCTCGCAATAGGCTCAACTGCATTGTAGGTTATATCTGTAGTTATCTTCTTTAATCGGTTTCCCTGTTTATTGGCAAAATAGAGCACGGTTTCTTTGCTTTGCTTTTGATCCTGAGGATTCAGTTCGTCCACAAAAGATTCTTGACTCATAAGTCCTACTGCATTGCCGGATAACATCAGTGGCTGATCTTCTACATAAAACTCTACATATTCAATCTCCTGGATCTGGCAAAGGGTCTTCACGATGGCAGCCCGTGACAAAATTTCATCCAGTCCGCTCTTGTTATTATACCCTGCGGAAAAATATACTGATAACTGATTTTCTTTAATCTGGTAGTCCACCACCTGAATGCCTTCATCAATGGGACTTTTTAAACTTTCTTCCTGAGGCGTCTGCAGTCTGATTATCAATTCCTTGATCACTGACACCAGATCCTGCTTGGCATCTTTTAACTGATATGTTTTGCCTGTCAATCCGCTTCCATCACTGTTGATATAAAAAACCTGATAAGACATTAACTGCTTATCTGTCTTTTCACCACACCCTGTCATTCCAAAGACAAGAATAACAGTGCATAAAATGCATAAAACTTTTTTCCCTTTCATGTGGGTCCGGCTCCCTTCTACTCAATATAGATCAATGGAATACGCACATTAAAAGTGGTTCCCTGCTTTTCAACACTATGTACCTTGATGGATCCACGGTGAAGAAGGATGGCACTGCGGGTAATAGCCAGCCCCAGTCCGTTGCCACCTGTCTCTCTGGAACGGGCCTTGTCCACTCTGTAAAACCGTTCAAATATGCTATCCTGCAGTTCTTCCGGGATTCCTACGCCGGAATCAGAAACTTTCAGATAGAAAAATTTGTGGTCCGCATTTAAGGATACACGGACCCATCCGCCATCATAATTATATTTAATCGCATTTACAATCAGATTTCTAAATGCCATCTCCAATTTTACATCATCAATCTGGGCTGTTACCGGACGCACACTTTCAAAAATGATCTCAATATTGCGCTGCTCTGCAATAGGTCTTAATTGTTTCAGGATTCCTTCTACAAATTCATTGACATTGATCTCACTGATATTTACTGTAGCAGCCGATTTTTCCATTTTTACAAGGGAAAGCAGATCATTTATGATCTTGTTCATACGCTCTAATTCATTATTGATATCCACCATAAATTCCTGGTAAATTTCCACCGGAAGGCCCTCCTGTCCGATGAGAGACTCTGCCAGTACCTTGATAGAAGTAATGGGTGTCTTTAACTCGTGGGACACATTGGATACAAACTCCTGTCTGGCATCTTCCAGATTCTGAAGTCCGCTGAGCATAGTATTGAACTTGTCCTGCATGTCTTCTAATTCTGTATACTTGGTAAGTTCAAGAGTCTCATTAAAATCTCCCTGAGTAATGTGCGCAATAGAAGCAGATGCTTCCACAATCGGTTTTACTACCTGACCGGAATATAAAACAGATGTTACGATGACGATCACACCCAATAGAAGGATCAGCGTAAGAGAAATTGTTTTAATATTTTCATACATTTTGGTAACACTGTTCATGGAACAGTCCATGATAACAGCGCCACTGGATGTACTTCCATCTGATCCAAGCACCGGTATGATGATCTGTTCTCTGTTTTCCGCACTGTTGACTTCTACCGTTTTAGCAGTCTTGATACTGTCTACTACCTCCTTGATGATCAGAGTCTTTCCCTCTTCTAACCCATAAGTATCCTTCAGAACAACTAGGTTGGTGTTCACCACCAGGATCCGTCCGTCATAAATATCTGAAACCTGGGTCAGTTCGGATTCAACTTCTTCTGTAGAGTCATTGGAAAAAAAAGCAGACGAAATAACCAGATTGCAGAGGATCGTTCCTCTGGCCTCTAGTTCTGAGACCCGCTGTGCCACGGCTTTAGAGCGGTATGTGTTCATTAAGATAGTCGAAAAAACTACCAGGGGCAGAATGCCCACCAGCAAAAGTACACAAAAACTCTGTGTACGAAGACTTTTGATCCATTTGAATTTATTTTTTAATGTCAAAGTAATAACCGACTCCCCATTTAGTATGTAAATATTTAGGCTCGCTTGGATTTGTTTCTATTTTTTCACGCATACGCCGTATGTGAACATCCACAGTCCGCACATCCCCCGGATAATCCGCTCCCCATACTTCATGAAGCAGTTTGTCACGACTGTAGATTTTATTAGGATGATTCATCAGAAATTCCAGCAGTTCAAATTCCTTCGCAGTCAGACTGACTTCTCTTCCTTCGATGAATGCTCTTCTTCCATCCTTGTCAAGTCTTACTGCCTCGTTTTCTGTTTGAATCTGTTCGTTTTTATTCTCGTCCTTTTTTTGTCCACTGCGGCCGCTCCGGCGAATGATCGCCTTGATCCTCGCTTTTACTTCCAGGATGTTAAAAGGCTTTGTTATGTAATCATCGGCACCATATTCCAGCCCCAGGATCTTATCCATGTCATCCCCTTTGGCAGTCAGCATAATGATAGGTACATCCGAAAATTCACGAATCTGCTGGCACACCTCAAACCCGGTAAGTTTTGGAAGCATTACATCCAGTAAAATAATATCAAAGGGCTTTTCTTTCACCTTTTCCAGTGCTTCCTCTCCATCGTAAGCACACTCCACTTCAAAATCTTCATGTTCCAGACTAAAGCGGATTCCTTTGACTATTAATTTCTCATCATCTACTACCAAAACTCTTTTCGCCATGACAGCCTCCCTGATTAAACTTTTATTGAATCTTTTATTTTGTTAAAAACGCCCTCTTTAATACCTGATATTTTCATAATATCCTCAATGGTCTTAAATGAGCCGTTTGTTTCCCGATAGGAAATAATCTGCACTGCTTTGGATGGACCGATACCGGGAATGGTCTGAAGTTCTTCCTGCGATGCCGTGTTCAGATTCACCTTCTTGTCGTCCTCTTCCTTTTTCGAGGCACCGGCTTTTTTCTTTGCATTTCGTTTGTCCTCTATCACAAACTGGGTGCCGTCTGAAACAGAAAGTGCCAGATTCACACTGGCCGTATCTGCATTTTTTGTAAAACCACCGGCCTTCTCTACCACTTCTATCCCTCTGGGCTCTTTGTCAAAGCGGTATACACCCGGTTTTTTTACCTGTCCCAACACATGAATATAAACAGATGCAGACACATTGTCTCCGGATTTAGGTGACTGGGTGGCACTTTCTTTTTCTGCCACAGTCTCTGAATAGGATAAAGACTCATTCTCTGCACTGCCCCGCTGAAAAAAAAGATAAGCCGTTCCAAGTATCAGCACCGCTATCGTTGTAAGCAATGCTTTCGTTGTATTATTTAATTTCAGTTCTACATCTCCTTTTGTTCTGGTCGGCAAGGAAATGCGATTGTAGTTTTATTCTACATCTTAAAGAAGTTTTTTACAACTAAATTTTTAGATAATTTTTGTCTTTTTTATTCCCACTTAAATGTAACAACACCTGCGATCACAATGATGGCACCGATACATTTACGCCACTGGAACGGAACTTTTTCCATGCCAAATAACCCCATTACCTCAATAAGATACGATATAAATAATTGTGTGGAAATAATAAAAATGGTTGCCTTGGCAGGACTGATCATAGCAATGCTTTGTATTACTGTAATCGTGATAAGAGCTCCTGCCACACCGGTAAACAGCATATATTTAGGTACACCACCAAGCATTCCCGCCAGATTTCCCTCTCTGCCGGTACAAAGCCAGAGAAGAATACAGATTATAAAAGCAGTCAGCTGCACATAAGAAGATGCCAGCCAGGTGGAACCAGCCCGGCTTAACTGAGTATTCCACACGCCCTGGATACTCATAAGTGCTCCCGACGCAATAGCGATCAAAATTCCCCACATAAAAAACACCTCGTTTCACATGATAAACTCATTATAAGCAAAACGAAGTGTTTTATTCTTATGATAAGATTTTATCCAAAATCTTTATCATTTCATCAACATGTTTTTTCTCAATTACAAGAGGCGGCACAAAGCGGATCACATTGGCTCCGGCTCCCATTAAGATCAATCCCTCATCCAGGGCTTTCTGAATGTATGGTCCGGCTGCTTCTTTTAATTCCAGTCCCTGCATCAGCCCCAGTCCTCTGGCTTCCAGTATGATCTCATGACGGCTGGCAAGTTCTTTTAATGCTTCTCCCAGATATTCGCCCATCTCTTCTGCATGACCGGCAATATCTTCTCTTTCAAAAATTTCCGCTGTTTTGTATACAGCCGTACAGGCAAGAGGATTTCCTCCAAATGTAGTTCCATGATCTCCCGGTACCAGTGCTTTCGCAATCTCTGATGTCGTTGCAATAGCTCCTACGGTTACACCATTTCCGATTCCTTTGGCCATCGTTATAATATCTGGTTTGAAATCATAATGCATGTATGAAAACATTTTTCCGGTTCTTCCCATACCACACTGTATTTCGTCCATGATCATCATAATGTCATGTTTGGTACACAATCGGCGAACTCCCTGTAGAAACTCTTTTGTTCCCGGATGAATTCCTCCCTCTCCCTGGACACCTTCCAAAATAATGGCATAAGTATCTTCTGTAATCAACTTTTCTACACTGTCAAGATTATTGTATTCTGCGAAAGACACTCCCGGCAGCATAGGCTCAAAAGGCTGTCTGTACTTGGCGGTACCGGTTACCGACAATGCTCCCATACTTCTGCCGTGGAAAGCCTTGTTCATGGCGATCAGTTGGTGACGGTTTTCATGTCCCTTTAAGATCGCGTATTTCCGCGCCAGTTTCAGGGCGCCTTCATTGGCTTCCGTACCGCTGTTTGCCATAAATACTTTATCCATCCGGGATGCCTTTGCCAATGCTTTTACAGCCTTCATAAGGGGTTCTGAATAAAAGAAATTAGAATAGTGTATTCCCTTATCAATCTGCTCTTTTAATGCATTTTTAAATTCTTCGTTGCTGTATCCGAGACAGCATACAGCAATACCACCGCCAAAATCCAGATACTTTTTACCATTTTTATCTACCAGATACACATCTTCACCGTGGTCCAACACGATGGGATACCGGTTATAAGAATGAATCAGATACTCTTCTGATTCCTGAATCATTTTTTCCATGTCTGACTGCCTCCTTATGCTTCCTTTTCATGAGGGTATAAATCAATATTATCATTTATGATAGCTGTGCCAATACCCTGTTTTGTATAAAATTCAAGTAAAAGACAATGTTCTTTGCGTCCGTCCAGAATATGTACTCGGTTTACGCCCTGCTCCACAGCTTCTACACAGTTTTTAATCTTTGGGATCATTCCACCATTGATCGTTCCGTTTTCCAGCAGGTATTTTGCCTCTTTGATAGGAAGAACAGAGATCAGTGTCTCCGGATCATCCTTGTCCATACATACTCCGTCAATGTCTGTCATAAATACAAGTTTTTCTGCCTTGATGGATTTGGCAATGGCACTGGCAGCATCATCTGCGTTGATGTTATAAGACTGGAAGTTTTCATCCATACCGATTGGTGCGATGATCGGTACAAAATCATTTTCAATCAAGGTATCAATGAGTTCTGAGTCTACTTTTTCTACCTCTCCTACGAAACCGATATCTTTTCCGCTGGCTGTCTTTTTGTGGCAGAACATAGTACCACCATCTTTTCCACTGATTCCGGCAGCTTTTACGCCTAATTTTTCCATCATCTGTACCAGATGTTTGTTTACTTTACTAAGAACCATTTCAGCCACTTCCATGGTTTCTGCATCGGTTACACGGAGTCCGTCTACAAACTTGCTCTCCTTGCCCATGTAACCAAGCCATTTGCTGATTTCTTTGCCTCCGCCATGTACGATAATGGGCTGCATGCCAACTAGCTTTAATAACGCTACATCTTTGATCACAGACTGCTGTAAACGCTCATCTAACATAGCACTACCGCCATATTTGACCACTACTTTTTTTCCGTTAAAATCCCGGATATAAGGCAGGGCTTCAATCAGCGTCTCTGCCTTGATCATAATCTCTTTTAAATTTTCCATCTCTATAAACCTTTCGTTCAATATGTATCGCCCCCTCGCCCACGCTCGGCGGCAGGTCGTCGGAACCGATTTTCAATTATGCGCTTTGCGCATAGCGGTTCCTCCTCTAGCTTCTGTAATCTCCATTGATCTTTACATAATCGTATGTCAGATCACATCCCCAGGCAGTAGCCTGTGCATCACCGTTTTTCATATCACAGATCACTGTTACCTGATCTTTACCCAGAAGTTCGCTGGCCTTTTCTTCGCTGTAATCCGTTGCCACTCCGTCCTTTACAAGGACCAATTCACTACCTTCTGCCTGTAAGATCAGATCAATCTTTTCCGGATCAAAGGAAACACCGGCATATCCCAGTGCACACAAGATTCTGCCCCAGTTGGCATCACTTCCAAAGACAGCGGTTTTTACAAGATTAGAAGTAATAACAGACTTGCTTAATATCTTGGCATCTTCTTTGGAATGGCTGTGGATCACTTTCACTTCCAGCATACGGGTACATCCCTCGCCGTCTGCCGCCATCTGCTTTGCCAGGGATTCGGATACATACAATAAGGCGGCCTTAAAATCATCATAGGCTTTTGTGCCTTTTTTTATGGTAACACCACTGGCACCATTGGCAAGCACCACATAGGTATCGTTTGTGGATGTATCTCTGTCTACGGAGATCATATTAAAGGTATCGGAAACGATCTCACTGACTAACTCCTGTAAATCTTCACCATCTATGGCCGCATCGGTAGTTGTAACGCTGAGCATGGTAGCCATATTCGGGTGGATCATACCGGATCCCTTGCTCATACCACCAACATGAATCGTAGTTCCTTCTGCTTCAAAGGAAACGCCTGCTTCTTTTGATACGGTATCGGTAGTCATGATGGCTTTGGCCGCATCATGTCCTTTTTCCACATTATCACCAAGGTTTTCCTTTAACAAATCCGCACCTTTCTTTAACGGTTCCTTTGCTAACTGCATACCGATGACGCCGGTTGAGGCTGTCAGTACTTCTTCGGTCTGAACCTGAAGGTTCTTTGCAACAACAGATGCCATATACCGGTTTAACTCTTTTCCTTCTTCCCCGGTACACGCATTGGCAATACCACTGTTTAACACAACAGCATGAACCTTTTGCTTTTTTTCCAAAAGACTTTTATCCCACTGGACCGGTGCTGCTTTTACTACATTGGTTGTAAAGGTTCCTGCAAACACCGCAGGTTCTTTTGTATAAACCAGGGCCATATCGGTTCTTCCCTGATATTTAATACCGGCCTGGGCACTGGCTGCCATAAATCCTTTTGCCAGTGTCACGCCGCCTTCTAACACTTTCATTCGATTCATCCTCCTCTTTCACTTTAAGGTACCATAGGAACCAGACGCAGTCCTTCCTGTTCGGAAAGTCCAAACATTATATTCATATTCTGCACTGCCTGTCCGGCTGCTCCCTTTGTAATATTATCCATGGCTCCCATCATGATCACACGATGAGTCCGTTCATCCACTTTTACATTTACATCTACAAAATTGCTTCCCTCTACCCATTTTGTCTCCGGACACACACCTGGCTCCAGTACCCGGACAAAATATTCATCTTTGTAGGCATCTTCATAAGCCTTACGGAGCTGTTCCTCTGTTACGCCTTCTTTATAGGAAGCGTAAGCGGTGATCAGGATTCCCCGGTTCATAGGGATCAGGTGAGGGGTGAAGTTTAAGGTAACCTGTCCGCCACTGGCGTATCCTAACTGTTCCTCAATTTCAGGTGTATGTCTGTGGGTAGCCACTCCGTATGCTTTAATATTTTCATTTACTTCACAGTAAAGGTTTGGCACCTTGGCTCCGCGGCCGGCACCACTTGTACCACTTTTAGCATCAATGATCAGCGTGCTCATATCGATCAGACCGGCCTTCGCCAGCGGATAGATGGATAAAGTAGAACATGTAGGATAACATCCCGGATTCGCCACCAGTCTGGCTTTCTTAACTTTATCCCGGTTTAACTCACACAAACCGTAAACTGCCTCGTCAATAAACTGAGGACTTTTATGTTTAATTCCATACCATTTTTCATAAGTAGCTACATCCTTAATACGGTAGTCTGCACTCAGATCGATCACTTTTGCCTTTGACAATACAGATTCAGTCAAAACACCTGCCAGATATCCCTGTGGTGTAGCGGTAAAAATCACATCTGCCTCTTCTGCCAGTTTTTCAAGATCGTCACCTTTACAGATATCTTCTACAATCTTAAATACATTTCCAAAGACAGAACTGAATTTCTGATCCACATAACTGCGTGAGCCATACCAGACAATATCCACATCCTTGTGCTGCAGTAAAAGCCGCACCAATTCCTGACCGGCATAACCGGTTGCGCCAATGATTCCTGCTTTAATCATAATAAACCTCCATTGCAATATATTTTTATGCATATTATGTATATTTATGCGTTTTATTCATAAACTGCACTCATTATATACCTTTTTTCTTCATTATGCAATACTATAATCCTTTTTATTTACACAGATCCAAATCATTCTGTATTTCTACTTGCATATTATGCATTTGTGGTGTATATTAAGTAAAGACAAACATATATAAAAAAACACGGAGGTATTAAAAAATGAAAGAAAAAGTTATTTTGGCCTATTCCGGTGGTTTGGATACAACGGCTATTATCCCATGGCTGAAAGAGAATTTTGATTACGAAGTAATCTGTGTATGTATTGACTGCGGCCAGGGCGAAGAGCTGGATGGTCTGGAAGAAAGAGCTAAGTTCTGCGGCGCTTCCAAATTATACATCGAAGATGTTGTAGATGAATTCTGCGACGAATATGTAGTTCCATGTGTACAGGCACATGCAGTATATGAGAACAAATATCTGCTTGGTACATCTATGGCTCGTCCGGTTATCGCAAAACGCCTGGTTGAGATTGCCAGAAAAGAAGGCGCTACTGCCATCTGCCACGGTGCAACCGGTAAAGGAAATGACCAGATCCGTTTCGAGCTTGGTATCAAAGCACTGGCTCCGGACTTAAAGATCATTGCTGCATGGAGAAGTGATAAATGGACAATGGATTCTCGTGAATCCGAGATCGAGTACTGTAAAGCACACGGTATCGACCTTCCATTCTCCGCCGATAACTCTTACAGCCGTGACCGTAACCTGTGGCACATCAGCCATGAAGGACTGGAACTGGAAGATCCGGCTAACGAGCCAAATTATGATCATCTTCTCGTTCTTGGAACAACTCCTGAAAAGGCACCTGAAGAAGGCGAATATGTAACGATGACTTTTGAAGCCGGAGTTCCAAAATCTGTCAATGGTGTTGAAATGAAAGTTTCTGATATCATCCGTAAGTTAAACGAACTGGGTGGAAAACACGGAATCGGAATCGTCGATATTGTAGAAAACCGTGTTGTTGGCATGAAATCCCGTGGTGTTTATGAGACCCCGGGCGGAACTATTTTATATGAAGCACATCAGCAGTTGGAAGAACTGATCTTAGACCGTGAAACAACTACTGTAAAAATGGATATGGGCAACAAACTGGCTCAGATCTGCTATGAAGGTAAATGGTTCACCCCACTTCGTGAAGCTGTACAGGCATTCATTGAGTCTACTCAGAAGTATGTAACAGGTGAAGTTAAGTTCAAACTTTACAAAGGCAATATCATTAAAGCCGGAACTACATCTCCATACAGCCTTTACAATGAAAGTATTGCATCCTTTACAACAGGTGATCTCTATGACCATCATGATGCAGAAGGATTCATTAACCTCTTTGGACTTTCTACCAAAGTTCGTGCTATGAAAATGGCTGAGATTGAAAATAAATAATAATTAAAAGCAATCAAACCTAAAAGCCACCGGTTATGTGCCGGTGGCTTTCTTTTTTTTGCGATTCATTTTACTATTTTTCATCCAGTTTCCGGAGATCATACGGTGTACTCTGATATACATAGTAGTTAAGCCAGTTGCTGAAAAATAACTGTCCTGTAGATCTCCAGTTTACTACCGGCTTTTTGTCCGGATCATCATCCGGGAAATAATTAACAGGAATCTTTGGATTCATTCCTTTGTCCAGGTCTCTGTAATACTCTTTTGCCAGTGTATCACTGTCATACTCCGGATGACATGTCATAAAGAACTGGCGGCTGTCCTTTGTCTTAAGCATAGTAACGCCTGCTTCATCGGAATATGCCAGAAGCTCCAGTTCCGGAATCTTCTCAATATCCTCTCTGGCAACAGTCATAGCCCGGGACTGAGGTGCCATAAATACATCATCAAAGCCACGGAACAACGGTGAGTTTTTCTTCAGCACATAATGCTTGTAAATACCTGAAAGTTTTTCCGGCAGATCAATCTTATTGATACCGTAATGATAATAAAGTCCGGCATACACACCCCAGCACATGTGAAGGGTACAGTGTACATGGGTCTTGCTCCATTCCATGATCTTGCAGATCTCATCCCAATAACTGACATCCTCAAACGCTGTGTAGTCTAACGGTGCACCCGTAATGATCATACCATCAAATTTTCTATCTTTGATTTCATCAAATACGGTATAAAAGGTGTCCAGATGGTTGGCTGCTACATGCTTTGGCTGGTAACTGGCCGTCTGTAAAAACTCTACCTCAACCTGCAGCGGTGTATTTGACAATTTTCTCAGGAGCTGTGTCTCCGTCACAATCTTAGTGGGCATCAAATTCAGTACTAACACACTTAACGGACGGATATCCTGGTGCATAGCCCGGTACTCCGTCATAACAAAAATATTTTCACCTTCCAGAATTTTCTGGGCTGGCAATGAATCTTTAATCTTAATTGGCAATGCGATCAACTCCATTCTCTACTCGTATTTGCCATTTTAACACAAAAACATATACGATTCAAGTCACAATAATGTCATCGCCTGGGACATCAGACAGACACCGGCTGCACCGGCCTCCATCACCTGTGCCTCATTCGTTTCATTGATTCCGCCAATGCCATACACCGGCACATTGGAAGCAGACAGAATAGATTTCAAAAAAGGAATCCCTCTGGGTGGCACTCCTTTTTTACAGTCTGTCTCAAAAATATGTCCGGCTACCACATAGTTTACTCCAAAGGAAAGTGCCTGTTCCAACTGCTCCCTGGAATGGACGGCTGTGCCAAACAGGTTACAGCGGGATCGTATTCTGTCCCGCTCTTTCTCTGTCATGCCTTCTAAGACACTAAGGGGTAATTGAAGATTGGGATCTTTATCGCCTTTAATGGCTGCGGCATAATTATGATAAATACATACAATGCCATGGGCTGTACAGATTTTTTTTACACTCCGAGCCAGTGCTGTATATTCTCTTTCCGTCAGATCTTTTTCCCTTACAAGAACAGCCTGAAAGAGACCACTTTCTGCCACTTTTTCTATCTGTGACAAATAATCAATAGAGCACAGGTGACGATTGGTAACCGCGATCCTATACATAAATATAGTCACTCATAACCGGCTGCATGCCGACTTTCTGGATATCGTCAAAGACTTCCTGTACACTTCTTCCATCATCGATTTCAAACTGTTCATCACCTTTTTCTTCACCGGAATGACCACCGATCCCCACATCTACACCGGCAGAAATCTTGGTAGCACAAATCTGGATCAGATTGTTGCGGACTCTCTCACACTCTCTGGTGGAAATAGTAATGGAAGCAGATGGGATCAACAAACGGTAAGCACAGATCACCTGTAAAAGCTGTGCCTCATGTACATCCATTGGGTTGATCCGGTCATTATTAATGATAGGACGAAGTCTCGGACAGGAAAAAGCGATCTCTGCCTGTGGATATTTCCGCTGGAGCAGATAAGCATGCACGCCCGTAGCAAAAGCATCCTTTCTAAAATCATCCAGACCAAGAAGGGCTGCAAATCCTACTCCTCTCATACCACCTTTTAAAGCTCTCTCTTGAGCATTAATACGATATGGATAGATTCTCTTATGTCCTGCCAGATGCAGTGTTTCGTATTTATCTGAATTGTATGTTTCCTGGAACACGGTTACATAATCTGCACCGCACTCATGCCAATAATGATAGTTGTCAGAATTGGTAGGGTATACCTCCAGACCGATTACCTTAAAATACTTACGGGCAATCTTGCAAGCCTCTCCAATATATTCCACATTGGACATCTTTGAACTTTCTCCTGTTAAGATCAAAATCTCCTGCAGCCCGGTCTCGGCGATGGCTTTCATTTCGTTTTCGATCTCTTCGGCATTTAATTTAGCTCTGCGGATTTTGTTATGACAGTTAAAACCACAGTAAATGCAGTAATTTTCACAGTAATTGGCAATGTACAAAGGAGTAAACATCATAATAGAGTTTCCAAAATGTTTTCTTGTTTCTTTCTGGGCCATCTGGGCCATCTCTTCCAGCAGCGGAAGTGCGGCCGGGGACAAAAGTGCTGCAAAATCCTCCGGTGTTCTGTTTTCTTTATAAATAGCGCGTCTTACATCTGCAGCAGTATACTGATTGTAATCATAAGCATTCATAGCTTCTACAACCTGTTTATCTACATCTGAATCCAACACTTCCATATCATCCAGATATTTCATGTGATCAATACGATTCTCTTTCATATCCTCAAGAATCTGTTCACTTAAAATACTTTCGTTCATCTTACTCATGTTTTTCTTTTCCTTCCCTGTATTTTACAAAGATCCATCCTGAATATAACCTGTCAATGGTGAAGAAGCACTTCCTCCCCGCTGTAATACTCTTCCGGTTCCTGCAAGATAAGCCTTTCTTCCCGCTTCAATCGCCAGGCGGAAAGATTCTGCCATAGCCGGTATATCTCCTGCTGTAGCGATAGCTGTATTAGCCATAATGGCAGCCGCACCCATTTCCATTGCCTCACAGGCCTCCGATGGCTTGCCAATTCCCGCATCTACAATAATAGGCAGATCAATTTCGTCAATCAGGATCTGAATAAAATCTTTGGAACAAAGTCCTTTATTGGATCCGATAGGTGCTGCCAGCGGCATAATAGACGCCGCACCTGCATTTTGAAGATCTCTTGCCACATTCAGATCCGGGTACATATACGGCATAACAACAAATCCCTCTTTTGCAAGGATTTCAGTAGCTTTAATGGTCTCATAATTATCCGGCAAAAGGTATTTAGTATCCCGCATGATCTCAATCTTTACAAAGTCACCACAACCTACTTCCCTTGAAAGCCTGGCAATTCTTACAGCTTCCTCCGCATTTCTGGCTCCGGATGTATTTGGAAGAAGTGTCACGCCCTCTGGTATATAATCTAAAATATTGGCACGGCCATCTTGATTGGCACGGCGCAGAGCCAATGTGATAATTTCTGCCTTCGCCTGCTCCACAGACGCCTTAATAAGATCCAGTGAATATTTTCCTGAACCAAGAATAAAACGGGAATGGAATGTATGTCCTCCAATTACTAATGCATCATCTTTCATTTGTTTGTCCTCCAATCTTTTTTATGCTGATGTTTTCCATCAGCCTCCACCTACAAAACTAACAACTTCAATGGAATCACCACTGTGTAATATGGTCTCATTGTATTGTTTTTTACTGATAATCTCGCCGTTGATCTCTGTTGCGATCCGACTGATATTAAACCCTTCCTGTTCTATCATATAAGCCAGGGATTTTTCATCGTATCCCTCTTTCATTTCACCATTAATACAGATCATGTCAAGAACTCCTTTCCTCTGATTCTGAAAAAGGGTAACTCAAGAAAGTCCACACCCGAGGTGGTGTGCCCCTTCTTGAGCTACCCTCAATCTGTTTTAAACGATACCACATTTAAGTGTTGGTGTCAAGTTTCTTTTCATAGCTCCTACCAGGAACCGCCACCGCCACCGCCGGAACCGCCGCCGGAAAAGCCGCCGCCACTGCTGGAACTTGGCTGTGAAGTCATGGCTGTGCTGGCAGACTCCATGGTAGAATGCATAAAGTGACTGAACATGTAATAATCAAATACTGTATTATTGTATCCTGAATACCAGTCCGGTGCCTCAATGGCAATGGATTCAAACTTCTTGATCCACTTGTCTGAAATATCCAGTACATATGTATACGGAAGAATTTCATAAAAGTACTCCGGATCATCCTGTACCATAGCCTCCAGACGATCTTTTTCCACGGTCTCCAGGAAATTCTTAAATCCGAGGATCCGTCCAAGAATCTGGGTTCCGTACTCCGTTCTTTTGGACAGATAACAGGAGAAAAATGTCATTATTCCGGCACATACAACCGCTGTCCAGAAAGCAATGACATACCATCGGTCGCCGCTGGTCTCAAATGTCTCCTGTAAAAATAACAGATACGCCAAGAAATCAGCAAACAAGGTACCGATCGGGATCAGAACACACCGCAATACAAAAGCTTTTCCCGGGCGGAACGCAAAATAAAATAAGAAAATATTGGCAACCGCAATACCCGCTGCCGCGAAAAGACCTGCCAGGAAATTCATTTCATAATCTCCTACCGGTTTGGTAATAAGTGCCAGGAATGATAAAATAACCACTACCCAGTTGATCCAGCCCTTATTAATGGAGTTTTCGTGGAATAATACCTTACGGTTTTCAAAGTGGTTTTTCCGTCCCATAATGGAATCAATGGTCTTATAAAAAGAATCTTCCAATCCTTTTCTTGTAACAGAGCTGCCATCTTTGAACAGATCTCTTAAGAACTCTGCCTCATCCTCATTCAGGCCATCATAGTCCTTGTTTTTCTTCAGGATAAAACTGTTTTCTGTCTGTTTGATCGTCAGATATCCTTTCTGCGCCAGGTATACAACTAAAGAAACAACATCCGATTTATCTACCTCTCCCTTATAGGCAAAGGCAACATCCAGACTGTTCATGCCATCCGGTGCATGAAATTCTACCGTCTCCACTACCGGATCGTCTCTTCCATAAATCCACCACAGAGCAAATAACAGCACCGCACCGAGAACAGCTAAGATCATACAAAGATTCGGCCAGATATGAGACGCCTTCTGTACATTAAAGTAACCATCCGGCAGTTCCAATCGCACTGTAACATACTCATTATTTCCCAGTGTAATATCCGAATCCAGTTCACCCATGATCGTATTTCCATCAATAGCGTAACTTAAGCCATCATAATTTGTACTTCCTGCCGGGCCATAGCACATACCCAGTTTTTGTTCGTCAAATTTGTCAGGCATTTCAATCTGGAAAGAAATATTGGAAATCGTCAGACTATCATCCCAGTCTCCACCAATCACATTCATGTAAAGTTCATCTTTTCCTTCCATAATGTCATTGCTGAGACAATAGTCATAAGAAATCTGATACTCATGTTTTCCTTCGATAGTTTCATCTTCATCGCCAATCTTAATCTGACAGGCGTCATTTTCTCTGGATGATTCAAAATTGTCTGAACCACAGGAAATATTACGGACTGTAGCCGTTCTTACACCTTCTGATCCATCCTCTCTTTTAATACGGTTTACAAGCGGGATATTTCTGTAAATTCCATGGCGTTCTTCGTTGAAATTTACCTCAATCGTCTCTGTGATCTTATAAACATTATTTTTCGTAACCTTCATGTCTACATGATATTTGGTAATATCAAAAGCAGATGCTGCCCGGGCTTTCACGCTGCCAGCCATAACTAAGACAGCCATTGCCATCATGACAATGCCAAGAAGCCATACTCTGCCACCTTGCCTGTATCTTTCTTTCATATTTCCCCCTGTTTTTAAAACTTCACCTGTACATTTTCTCTCTGTGCTGTGTCCTCAACCTCAAACATCGGTCTTGTTTCAAAATGGAACATACCTGCTATAATGTTGCGAGGAAAAGTCTGTACACTCATATTGTACTTCTTTACCGCCCCATTATAATAACGACGGGCATTGGAAATATCATCTTCCAGTTTCTGAAGCTGTGAGCTTAACTCCATGAAGTTCTGATTTGCTTTCAGATCCGGATAAGATTCAGAAAGTGCAAAAATCTGAGGAAGCACTTTGGAAAGCTGGGTTCCATTCTCAATCTTTTCAGCCTGGGACATGCTTCCATAGTTTACATTTCTCATCTTCACAACAGCTTCTAAAGTAGATGCTTCATGTTTTGCATATCCTTTGACTGTTTCTACCAGATTTGGTATCAGATCAAATCTTTTTTTAAGATATACATCCATGGTAGAAAAGGCTTCATCTACTGTGATCCTTCCCTTTACCAATGTGTTGTACCCGCCAACACAGGCAAGTAACAAAATAACAACGACTGCAATTACAATAATTCCTGCGATCATATAAATCCTCCTTTTTTACAATATTACAGTTTCATTATGACATCCCGAATCTCATTTTCGGCTGTCTCTCTGGCATATACATCTTTGCCAAATGTGCGGATCTTTCCAATGCCATCCATAAATACCATGCGAAGCTTGCCGTTGCGTACCTTTTTATCGGTATAAAGTTTACGGACAAGTGCTTCTTTATCAATGTATTCCGGTATGGACACCGGTAGTCCTGCTTTCTCCAAAAGTTTGCAGATACGGTCTTTCTGGCCGGCTGAAAGAAAACCTAACTTCATACCAAGCTCAGCCTGAGCCACCAGTCCGATGGATACAGCCTGTCCGTGAAGCAGTCTGTAGTCACTGACGGTCTCAATAGCTCTTCCTACCGTATGACCAAGATTCAGAATCTCTCTGAGGTTCTGTTCTTTTTCATCCTTCATCACTACCTGATACTTGATCTGGCAGTTCATTTCTGAGATATACTCACAGACATCCTCATCTACATTCAGAATCTCATCTACATGTTTTTCCAGATAAGCAAAAAACTTCTCATCTGCCAGACATGCATGCTTGATCGTCTCTGCCATGCCATTGATCATCTGTTCTCTCGGCAGTGTCTTCCATGTAGTAATATCTACATAAACTTTCAACGGCTGATAGATCAATCCAATAAGATTCGTTGCAAGATCTGTGTCTACCGCTGTTTTCCCGCCTATGGAAGCATCCGCTGCCGCCAGATGAGTAGTGGCAAAATTGATAAATGGAATACCACGGCCGTAAGTACCTGCCAGAAATCCTGCCAGATCCGTTACTACGCCGCCGCCAACCGCAATGACACAGCAGTCTCTGCGGTATCCTTTGGCTAACATAGCATCTTCCAGCTCTTCTTTTGTTTTGCGGACTTTGCTCTTCTCCCCTGCCGGAAATACAAAAATATCACTTTTAAATCCGGACCGGTGCAATTCTACCAAAATCGGTGTGGCATAAAGCCTCTCTACCGTAGAATCTGTAATTACTGCAAATTTTTTTATATTGCCTGTCAGTCCCTTTTTAATATCTTTTATAAGCTGCGGGATCAGATTTCGTCCAATCTCTACATCATATGAATCATCTACTACTTTTTTTAGTTCTACTCGAAAATTCTTCAATGTTTCCCTCCTGGTATTTTTTGCCTGTGTATGTTTCAAAGTATACATCAAAGGAGACTTTTTCGCAACTATTAATCCTGCCAGTTTCTTGACAATTACCCCTATAAATGATACTATTTTTTAGAAATGCAAACTTTCATAATATAAGGAGAAAATTATGTGTGGAATTACAGGTTATATTGGAATAAAAGATGCAAAAAAAGTGCTGATCTCCGGGCTTCAGGCATTGGAATACCGCGGTTATGACAGCGCAGGCATCGCCTATTTTGAAGAAGATAAAAATGAAATCAAAACCATCAAAACAGTAGGAAAAGTATCCTGTCTCAAAGAGAAAGTAGATGAACTGGCAGAAAAAGATGAATCCCACTGTGGTATCGGACATACACGCTGGGCTACCCACGGTGGTGTATCTGATACAAATTCTCATCCTCATACAGCCGGCAAAGTTACGCTGGTCCACAATGGTATCATTGAAAATTATAAAGAACTTCAGGATGAAATGGAGAAAAAAGGTCTTACACCTGTCTCTCAGACAGATACAGAGATTGCTGCCATGGTCATCAATGACTGTTATCACGGAGATCCGGAAGAAGCCATCCGCAACGGCTGTAACCGTCTTCATGGAGCCTATGGTTTCTGTATCATGTTTTCCGATATCCCTGATACGATCTTTGCTATCCGCAACGGCAGTCCTTTAGTTGCTGCCCATACAGATAAAGGATCTTTTATTGCTTCTGATATGGTAGCACTGGTAAGTTACACCAAGCATTACTTTGTCCTGGAAGAAGGACACATTGCCAAAATGACCAAAGATGAAATTCTTGTAAAAGATGAAAATGGTGAAGTATACAGCCCGACGATCCATCATATCAGCTGGGATATGGCTGCTGCAAAAAAAGGTGGCTACGAGTATTTCATGATGAAAGAGATCCATGAACAGCCGGAAGCTTTGTTAAATACTATCCGCCCAAGAATTGTAAACAATCTTCCTGATTTTACGGCAGATGGCGTAAAAGATGATATTTTTGAAGGAATAAACCGTATTATTATTACTGCCTGTGGAACTGCCATGCACGCAGGACTTATGGGACAGAATATGATTGAAAGGCTCTGTCGTATTCCGGTTACCGTTACCATTGCATCCGAGTTCCGTTATCAGGATCCGATCGTGGATGAACATACTTTACTGATCGCCGTATCACAGTCCGGCGAAACCGCAGATACCAAGGAGGCACTTCTCCTTGCCAAGAGCCGCGGTGCCAAGACATTGTCTGTTGTCAATGTAAAAGGCTCTTCCATTGCCAGAGCCAGTGACTATGTACTGTACACCCATGCAGGCCCTGAAATTGCTGTTGCCAGTACAAAAGCTTACAGCGTCCAGGTTGCTGTTATGTACCTGATCGCATTCCGTCTGGCTTTGTTTACCGGCAAGATCTCAGAAGCAGAAGCATCTGATTATATGGACAAAATGATGGAAACTATTGATAAAGTAGACGAAGCCCTTGGATACGATACCCAGGTAGAAGGAATTGCCAAACGCATTGCATCCAGTGACGATATTTTCTTCATTGGACGAGGACTGGATTATGCCTTATCCTGTGAGGGATCCCTGAAATTAAAAGAAATCAGTTACATTCACTCCGAGGCCTATGCAGCCGGCGAATTAAAACATGGAACCATCTCTTTGATTACCGATAATGTACCGGTGATTGCAGTAGCCACCCAGCCGGATGTCTTCCCTAAGATGATTTCCAATGCTGTGGAAGTTCGCTCCCGTGGTGCTAAAGTAATCCTGCTGACCGAACCGGATGTTTCTGTGGATGCCGCATTGTGTGACCACCAGATCGTGCTGCCGGAGACAGATCCTTTATTTACACCATTTGTCAGTGCAGTTATCCTGCAGTACCTTGCTTACTATGTAGCAGTGGAAAAAGGACTGAATGTAGACCAGCCTAGAAACCTGGCAAAAAGTGTTACCGTAGAGTAAACAACTCTATATATAACCATAAAAAGAAGTTTCTTCCATTTGAGACAGAAATTATATTTCCCCTGTTTCAAATAGTCGAAACTTCTTTTTAATTATTCTATTTCATCTGGGCCAAAATCCATTTTCCGGTTTTAGAAAGATCTGACTTTTTGAAATTTCCTGTCTTACTACAGGAGGCCTTGAGCAAAGAAGCACTCTCCTGTTTATTACATAAACTCCAGGCTATAAAACCTATCTTGTATTTTTTCAACAGTTTTATCCATTTTTTTCCGCTGGATTTATCGATGGCACCGTTTCCTGATGCATCACAGATACTAAACTCCGTAACCAGAATCGGCAGTCCTGCTTTATAAGCAGTCTTTAGTTTTTGCTGCAGATCCTCCTTGTGTGTTGCTGCATAAAAATGCAGGGAATACGCAATGTTTTTTCCTTTTAACGGACTTTTAGCGGTCTGATCTACATCCTGGCTCCAGGTGGAACTGCCTGCAATGATAATGTTCTTCTTATCATACTTTCGTATTTTCTTTATGATGCGTCTGGCATAAGGTTTTATATCTTTGGCCCAGGTCACATTTCCATTTGGTTCATTACAGATTTCATACAAAATATTCTTCTGTTTTCCATATTTTCTGGAAAAATAGGTAAAGAACTTTCCGGCATTTTTCTCATAGATTTTAGGATTACCATCGCTTAAAATATGCCAGTCTAATACAACATACATTCCCAGGCCGGTAGCTGCCTGGATCCCCTCTTCTACTTTTTTATATAATCCGGCATCATAACCGGCTGCCGGGTCGCTGTAAAAGGCCAGTCGAATGGTATTGGCCCCCATCCGCTTCATACTGGCAAAAGAACTTTTGTTTACATACTGGGGAAACCAGGCAATACCGTGAGTACTTACTCCTTTTAATTGCACTTTTTTCCCTTTGTCACTTACAATCTGTGTTCCCTTTACCTGCAGCCGCCCCCACTTTGCCACAGGCGAAGCAGCACTGGCGGTATGTACCGTGAAACAAGGGCACAATAACAGTAAAAGAAATAAAAAACCCATATATATTTTCTTCATTTTGTTCTCCTTAATCTGTCACAGGCATCCAAAAATGCACTTTGATTCATGTAAATAAAGAACATTTTTGAATATGCATAATTTTTCACTGCCTCACAATCTTCCTCGTCCAGAATGGCATTTCGATAGGGATCAATGTATATTTTTTTTAACGACAGATCCTTCACACCAAAAATGTCATTACAAAAGGACAGAATGACCTGGGCATCTTTCTCCTTCACCGGTTTGCAGTACGGACAGTACTCCTCCAGAAAATTCTTAAGATATCTTTCATCTTCCTCATGTCCATCTGACTGGATAAAATAACTTTTTTTGTTTTGCATATACTGGATCAATTTGTCATCATTGGCGTCGTTAGGCAGGATCCTGTTTTCCCCTGCTTTTCCTCTGATTCCTCCCACAGCATCATAATATGCTGCCGTAATAGAACGCATATTGTTATGTTCACAGCGATACATACTCTCATATATAGCATGGAAAAAATCGCCTAATGCCTGAACACTCATTGTTTCCAGTTTATCTTCCGGCGTGTACTTCATAAAAAAGTTAGCCCGGTTGCGCCACATATAATAATTTAAAAAAGTAGTTGGCTTTTTCACATTGGCTCCCATCTGATGAAGAGCTGCCGCTGTGGCCAGGGTGACAGTCCGGTAACCGGCAAGGTGCATCCGATGTCCCCATTCCATATCGTCCCAGTAAATAAAATTATCTTCCGGCATAATACCAACATCCGTGGTGCGGATCGCATCACCACGGATCATAACAGCACAGGTAGCTACGGTATCACATTCTACCACTTCCGGAAGAGATCCGTCTTCCAGCCGGTCTGCATATAATGTGTGTGCCTGACAGTGTTCAAAATCGATCATCAGTCCGCACTGCTGTATGTAGTCAGGAAATTGTCTGTGATACACTCTGGCTCCTGCCATCCCTACATCCGGATTTTTTTCCATATATTCATATAACTCATTGATTGCATTTTCATCTACGGATGCATCATCATCCAGACACATAAAATAAGAATATCCTTTATCCCGAACAACTCTTAGTCCTGTGTTAAATCCCCCGGATCCTCCCAGATTTTCTTTGTTTTCCAGTATGGTTACCTGTTCCCCATAGTTCTTTCTCACGGCATCTACACTGCCGTCCGTAGACGCATTGTCTACCATATAAATATCAAAATTATGTACTTTACTCTCCAGCACACTTTGAATGCACTGAAGTACGAATTCTTTTTTATTGTAGTTACAGATCACTACGCCAATGGGATTCATATAATCTCCCCTTCCATAAAAAAATACGCCGGCATCATGAAAGGAAACCACAATGCCGACGCGGATTTATCTTTGATTATTTTGCTGCTAATTCATTTTTCAGCATTTCTGTCAATGGTGGAAGAACTTTATTCAAGTCACCAACGATACCGTAATCTGCTACATCAAAGATAGGAGCATCCTCATCTTTGTTAATAGCAACGATAATGTCAGATTCTTCCATACCAGCTACATGCTGGATGGCACCGGAAATACCGATTGCAAAATATACATTAGGACGAACTGTTTTACCAGTCTGTCCAACCTGACGTTCAACTGGAAGCCATCCATTTTCTACAACGGCACTTGAACAACTTACTGTACCGCCAAGAACCTCTGCCAGATCTTCAAGAAGTTTGAAGTTTTCTTTGCTTCCTACACCACGACCACCGGATACAAGAATCTTTGCATCTGCAATGTCTACTGTATCACTAACAGATTTAACAACTTCCAGAATCTCAACATATTTGTTGTCTGGAGTAAATCCAGGATTGAACTCGATCACTTCTGCTTTTGCATCTTTGATCGGATCGATCTTCTGCATTATGCCCGGACGAACAGTTGCCATCTGTGGACGGTTGAATGGACATGCGATGGTAGCGATGGTGTTACCACCAAATGCAGGACGAGTCATAAGAAGCTGATTGTTCAATACCTGTTTGGATGCGATATCGTTGAAATCACCAATCTCAAGTACTGTACAGTCTGCTGTCAGACCAGTTGCTACACGAGCGGAAACTCTAGGACCAAGATCACGGCCGATAGCAGTTGCGCCTACCAGAACGATCTCTGGTTTGTACTCGTTGATTACAGAAGCAAGAGCATGTGTATATGGCTCAGTTCTGTAAACTTCCAATTCTTTATCATCTACTACAATAACTTTGTCAGCACCATACTGAGCCAGTCCGTCAACCAGACCTTTTACGTTATATCCAATCAGTACAGCCGTTACATCTGTATTCAAATCTTTTGCAAGATCCTTTGCTTTGCCAAGCAGTTCGTATGCGATGCCGCTTACCTCACCGTCAACCTGCTGAGCAAAGACATAAACACCTTTATATTCTTCTAAACTCATTTTAACCTCCGTTCTTGTACACGAATCCATGTACAAATTAGATTACATGTTTCTCTTTAAATTTGTCAACGATATAGGCTGCAGCTTCTGTAGGATCCAAAGTAACTTTTTCTCCTGCACCTTTACGTACTTTATCAGAAGCTTTAGCAATTTTAGTAGGTGATCCTTTCAAACCAAGGTTAGAATCATCTACATCCTTCAGATCAGCACGGCCCCAGACAGTAATCTCACTTGCATAAGCATCCATGATTCCGCCCGGTGTCATGTAACGAGGCTCATTCAACTCGGAAAGAGCTGTGATCAGACATGGCATTTTAGCTTTCAGTACGTGGTAACGATCCTCATACTGACGCTGAACTACCACACTGTCTCCCTCTATTTTGATATCCTGTGCATAAGAGATAACCGGAAGTCCAAGATGCTCTGCAATCTGTGGTCCTACCTGTGCTGTATCTCCATCGATTGCCTGACGGCCTGTGATGATCAGATCATAATCAATGTTTCTCAATGCACCGGCAATGGTAGTAGAAGTAGCCCATGTGTCTGCTCCACCAAGTACACGGTCTGTTACAAGGATTCCGTTGTCAGCACCCATTGCAATTGCTTCACGAAGAACTTCTTCTGCTTTTGGAAGACCCATTGTCAATACAGTTACTTCTGCACCAGTTTCTTCCTTAATTCTCAATGCTGCTTCCAGACCCGCTTTATCATCCGGGTTCATAATGGTAAGCATCGCACCTCTATTCAATGTGCCATCTGGGTTAAATACAACGCCGCCCTTTGTATCAGGCACCTGTTTAATACATACTACTATTTTCACGAGAGCACCTCCTATTTCAATAAGTTAGAAGAGATAACCATACGCTGAACTTCTGATGTACCTTCATAGATCTCTGTGATCTTAGCGTCACGCATCATGCGCTCAACATCGTATTCTCTGATATAACCATAACCACCGTGTAACTGAACTGCTTTAGTTGTTACTTCCATAGCAACTTCTGCTGCATACAACTTAGCCATAGCAGCTTCTACGCTATATACTTTCTGTGTTGCTTTCGCCATAGCAGCTTTATAAACCAGCATCTTGGCAGCTTCTACTTTTGTTGCCATATCTGCCAGCTGGAACTGTGTATTCTGGAACTGTGCAATACTTCTTCCAAACTGTTTTCTTTCTTTTACATATTCAATAGTTGCATTCAATGCACCTTCTGCCAGACCAAGTGCCTGAGCAGCAATACCAATACGGCCGCCATCCAGCGTATGCATGGCAATGTTGAATCCTTTACCTTTCTGTCCAAGAAGGTTTTCTTTTGGAATACGGCAGTCTTCAAAAATAAGCTCGTATGTGGATGATCCACGGATACCCATCTTCTTCTCTTTTGTACCGAAGGTAAATCCTGGTGTGTCTTTCTCTACGATAAATGCAGAAATCTCTTTCATCTTTCTGCCTCGTTTCTCAACTACACCGGTAACAGCGATAACAATGTATACATCTGCCTGTTTACCATTGGTGATGAAGCACTTAGAGCCGTTCAATACCCATTCGTCACCATCCAGAACAGCTTTTGTCTGCTGTCCCTGGGCATCAGTACCAGCACCTGGCTCTGTCAGACCGAATGCACCAAGTTTTGTACCATTTGCAAGTGGAACCAGATATTTCTGTTTCTGCTCTTCTGTACCGTAAGTCATAATCGGATCAGCGCAAAGAGAAGAATGAGCGGAAACGATAACACCTGTTGTACCGCAGACTTTTGACAACTCCTCTACGCACATTACATACATCAATGGGTCACATCCCTGTCCGCCATACTGCTTTGGAACAGCGATTCCCATGAAGCCGAGTTTTTTCATTTTTTCAACTGTTTCAGCAGGAAATGCTTCTGTTTCATCCACTTCCTGAGCAAGTGGCTTAACCTCGTTCTCGGCAAATTCCTGGAACAGACGCTGAGCCATTTCATGCTGCTTGTCAAATTTAAAATCCATGTTTTATTGAACTCCTTTCATAAATTGGTATCTTATTTGCTATAATCATAGAAACCAATACCGGTCTTTCTACCAAGTTTTCCGGCACGAACCATTTTTCTAAGCAATGGGTGAGGACGATACTTAGGATCACCTGTCTCATGCTGAAGAACTTCCATAATAGCAAGGCAGATATCCAGTCCTACCAGATCTCCCAATGCCAAAGGTCCCATTGGGTGGTTTGCACCAAGTTTCATAGCAGTGTCAATTCCCTCTACGGAAGCAACACCATCCGCCAGAATACCAACTGCCTCATTGATCATTGGAATCAAAATTCTGTTTACAACAAATCCAGCTGCTTCTTTTACTTCTACCGGCTCTTTGCCAATTTCTTTTGCGATAGCAACTACTTTTTCATTTACTTCATCAGTTGTATTCTCACCACGGATTACTTCTACCAGTTTCATAACTGGAGCCGGGTTAAAGAAATGCATACCGATTACCGGACGATCAATGCCTGCACCAATCTCTGTGATAGAAAGAGAAGATGTATTTGTAGCAAAGATACAATCTTTCTTTGTAACAATATCCTGTAATTCTTTGAATGTCTGTTTTTTAACATCCATTACTTCCAATGCAGCTTCTACGATCAGGTCACAATCTGTGCAGATATCTTTTACACCTGTTGTGATCTTAGCAAGGATCGCATCTGCATCTGCCTGCTCCATTTTGCCTCTAGCGATTCTTTTCTCAAATCCTTTAGCAATCTTGTTTTTTCCATTTGCTGCGAATTCTTCGTTAATATCGCACAAATATACTTCATAACCTTCTGTCTGTGCAAATGCCTGCGCAATTCCGGAACCCATTGTTCCAGCACCAATAATTCCAACCTTCATTGAATATTACCTCCATATATTTTTTATCCCCATAGGGAATATCTAACTTAACAGTTTTTGAATGGAACAACCTTCAGTTTCTTTTCTTTATCTTTCTCAAGGAAGTTACCCATTCCGGCTTTCTGGTCTTCTGTCTCGAAACATCCGCCAAAAAGTTTCTCTTCTACTACAATAGCCTGATCCATATCTACCTGAAGTCCATCGTTAATGGCTTTTTTGCAGCTGCGTACTGCAATCGGAGCCTGTGCAGCGATTCTTGCAGCCATTTTCTTTGCTGCAGGTAAAAGTTCTTCCTGTGGATATACTGCGTTCACAAGACCGATACGGTATGCTTCATCTGCTTTAATATTAAATGCTGTATAGATCATCTGTTTTGCCATGCCTGGACTTACAAGACGGGCAAGTCTCTGTGTGCCGCCAAATCCAGGGGTAATGCCAAGACCTACTTCCGGCTGTCCGAAAACAGCATTTTCAGAACAGATACGAATGTCACAACTCATGCTGATCTCGCATCCGCCACCGAGAGCAAAGCCATTAACTGCGGCAATAACAGGGATCGGAAATGTTTCTAATTTACGGAAGATATCATTTCCTTTTTTACCAAAAGCTTCTCCTTCTGCCTTTGTCAATGTACTCATCTCACCGATGTCTGCTCCGGCAACAAAAGATTTTTCACCGGCACCAGTTAAAACAAGGCAGCGAACCGCATCCAGATCAACCTGATCCAGTGTAGCATCCAGTTCTTCCAATACCGCACTATTCAATGCGTTCAATGCCTTTGGACGGTTAATGGTAATAATTCCTACCATTCCCTCTACTTCATAATTAATAAATTCCATTGAATTTACCTCCAAGTGTTATAAACACCTACAGCGGAGTAACAACTTACTCCGCCCCAGATGCTTTGTATGATGATTAGTCTCTTTCAACGATTGTGGAACATCCCATTCCACCACCGATACACAGTGTTGCAAGACCTTTCTTAGCGTCTCTCTTCTGCATCTCATGAAGAAGTGTTACTAAGATACGGCATCCGCTGGCTCCTACCGGATGTCCCAGTGCAATGGCACCACCGTTTACATTCAGTTTTTCAGGATTGAATCCAAGATCACGGGCAACAGCAACAGACTGTGCTGCAAATGCCTCATTTGCCTCGATCAGATCAAAGTCATCAATTGACATGCCTGTCTTTGCAAGAACTTTCTTTGTAGATGCAACCGGTCCAACACCCATGATAGTTGGGTCTACACCGCCAAGAGCACCTGCTACGAATGTAGCCATAGGTGTAACACCAAGCTCTTTTGCTTTTTCCTCGCTCATAACAACGATAGCTGCTGCACCATCATTGATTCCAGATGCATTACCGGCTGTTACAACACCGCCTTCTTTGCCTGAACAACATCTCAAAGCGGAAAGGCTTTCTGCTGTTGTACCTGCACGAGGTCCTTCATCTGTATCAAATACGATTGTTTTCTTTTTCTGCTTAATTTCAACAGGAACAATCTCATCTTTAAATTTACCAGCTGCCTGAGCTGCTTCACACTTCTGCTGGCTGTTTGCTGAAAACTCATCCAGTTCTTCACGAGAAATTCCGTACTTTTCTGCTACATTTTCAGCTGTGATCATCATGTGATACTGATTAAAAGCATCCCATAATGCATCATTTACCATAGTATCAACCAATTTGCCATTGTTCATTCTGTAACCAAAACGAGCATTCATAGCAGCGTATGGTGCCATAGACATGTTCTCCATACCACCGGCTACAACAATATCCGCATCTCCTGCCTGGATCATCTGAGCAGCCATGTTTACACAGTTCAGACCAGAACCACATACAACATTGACTGTTACTGCTGTTGTCTCGATTGGAAGTCCTGCTCCAATCGAAGCCTGGCGAGCCACATTCTGTCCCAATCCAGCCTGGATAACGCATCCCATGTATACATGGTCTACAGCATCCTTCGGAACACCTGCTCTTTTCAGTGCCTCTTCAATAACGATAGAACCCAGTTTAGGTGCTGGTGTTGTGCTGAGTGCACCACCCATTTTACCAATCGCTGTACGACATGCGCCTGCCAAAACTATTTTTTTAGACATGAATATATCCTCCTTTTATTCAATATGAATTTGTTGTTTCTATCAAAACCTGCTGATTGCAGTTAATGATCAAGTTTTGTATGAAATGCTTCTTCAACCACCGGTGGTACCAATTTGGATACATCTCCCCGGAAGTATGCAAACTCTCTGGCAACAGTAGAACTGAGAAAAGCATACTCCAGACTGGTGGTAAAAAACATAGTATCAATGTCCGGATCCACACTGTGATTGGTCTGGGCAATCTGCATCTCAATCTCAAAATCGGTAACAGCCCTCAGACCCCGGATAATCAATTTTGCATTGTTTGATCTGGCAAAATCAATGGTAAGTCCCTCGAAACTTTTTACCGTAACATTAGGAAACTTCTTTGTGGTTTCTTCTAACAATGCCACTCTTTCTTCCATACTAAATAATGGTTTCTTTGCCTTGTTTACCAAAACACCGATAATCAGTTCGTCCACCACACGGGATGCTCTTTCTATAATATCGAGATGTCCGTATGTAACAGGATCAAAACTGCCCGGATAAATCGCTTTCAACATAATTGTCTACCTGTCTTTGCTTATATTTTCATTTCACAACACCCTTATCATAACAAACCAGACAGATATTGTCAACATTTTAACAAACTTTTTTCCGTCATTGCTTTTTCTGTCAGATTTTTGCTTTTTCCGTGGTCTTGACCTTATGATTTTCTAATGTTATTATGTTTATATTGCTTTAACAATTCTTTTATAAGGAAATAAATTTACAGGAGGTTATTATGGACTTTAAGGAATTATATGAAAAAAAGCTTACAACTGCTGAAAAAGCAGCAGAAGTTGTAAAATCCGGAGACTGGATCGACTATGGCTGGTGTGCCAATACACCGGTTGCCTTCGATGCTGCTTTAGCAAAACGTGCTGTGGAACTTCATGACCTGAAATTGCGCGGCGGTATTCTTATGTGGGTACCTGAAATATTCAAGATTGAAGATCCTGCATCTCACATTACATGGAATTCATGGCATATGGGCGGCATAGAAAGAAAAGCCGTTGCCAGTGGTTTTTCTTTCTATTCACCAATCCGCTATTCCGAGTTGCCAAGATATTACCGCGACTCCGAAAACCAGGCCGATGTTCTGGTTATGCAGGTTGCACCGATGGACAAGCATGGTTTCTTTAACTTTGGCCCAAGTGCATCCCATCTTGCTGCTGTTGCGGAAGGTGCCAAATGCATCATCGTAGAAGTAAACGAAAATATGCCTCGCTGCCTGGGTGGTTTTTCAGAGGGAATCCATGTATCAAAAGTAGATATGATCATTGAAGGAACCAATCCTGCTATTGCAGAACTTGGTGGCGGCGGTGAAGCAACAGAAGTTGACAAAACAGTTGCACGCCTTATCGTTGATCAGATTCCAAACGGTGCCTGCCTTCAGTTGGGTATCGGTGGTATGCCAAATGCCGTAGGATCTCTTATCGCAGAGTCTGATCTGAAAGACCTGGGTGTTCACACCGAAATGTATGTAGATGCTTTCGTAGATATGGCAAAGGCTGGCAAGATCACCGGAATGAAGAAAAATATAAACAAAGGCCGTCAGACATTTGCTTTTGGTGCCGGAACAAAGAAAATGTACGATTACCTGGATAACAACCCAGAGTGCATGAGTGTTCCTGTTGATTACGCCAACGATATTAATGTCATTTCTGCTCACGATAATTTTATTTCTATTAATAACGCTGTAGATATTGATTTATATGGACAGGTTAATGCTGAATCAGCCGGTATTAAAAATATCAGTGGTGCCGGTGGCCAGTTAGATTTTGTTCTGGGTGCCTATAAATCCAAAGGTGGAAAGAGTATCATTTGTCTCTCTTCTACGTTCAAAACAAAATCCGGTGAACTGCAGTCCCGTATCCGCCCGACGCTGGCAAACGGATCCATCGTAACGGATACAAGAGCCAATACACATTATGTTGTAACCGAGTATGGTATGGTTAACTTAAAAGGACTTTCAACCTGGCAGAGAGCAGAAGCACTGATCGGTATTGCTCATCCTGATTTCAGAGATGACCTTATCAAAGAAGCAGAGTCAATGCATATCTGGAGACGCTCCAACAAATAGTTATTTTTCCCGAAACTTATAATAAGAACAATCGAAAAAGAAGTTCGCCTTTCAAAGACGAACTTCTTTTTCTATATATAAGTCTGTATAAATTACAATTTAAACTTAGCTGCCAGTTCTTCCAGCCGGTCAATAGCTTTCACACAGGCATCTACCAGCGATGCATTCTCTGCTGTACGATCTACTACATTGCTTGTCTTTTCAGCAATATCCGTTACACCCACCGTAGACTCATCAACGGTAGAATTGATTCCCTCAATGGCCTCTGCAATAGACTTGATTGCTATATTCAACTGGTTCACTGCATTTTCCACATTGGACATACTGACTTTTACATCATCTGCGTCTGCACTGTACTGCTCACTAACAGATTTAAACTGCGCATAGTCGTTCAACACAACTTTCTCCAAAAACTGTGTAGTATCATCCATGTTATGTACCATTTCTGCTACCGATGCATTTACCTCAGAAACGATGTTGTTAATATCATTTACAGAATCCGATGTCTCATTGGCAAGTTTTCCGATTTCACTGGCTACCACAGAAAATCCTTTACCTGCTTCTCCGGCTCTCGCCGCCTCAATAGATGCATTTAAAGCAAGAAGACTTGTCTGGGATGAGATTTGCATGATAGATTCCGTCATGGCATTGATCCGTTTTACGCTCTCAGCCGCCTCCATGGCTTTCGCCGTCTGGTCTTTGATATTTCCATACATTTCTGTCGTTCTCTTAGCAGCAACTTCTGTAGATTCCTTCAGAGAATCAGCACGTTCTGTAATCTCTCTGGACAAAGTAACACCGCTTTTTGACAATCCCAGAATATCTTCTGCTCCCTTTTGCATGCCCTCAATATTGTCATTGATTGCCGTCGTTGTTGCAGAAGTTTCCTCCATGCCGGCTGCCAGTTCTTCTGTCGTAGCAGAATTATCCATACATTTCTCACGGATTGTACTGCTGACATCATTTACTTTTCCTACATCTTCGTAAATTGTTTTACTGCAGGACTTAATATCTATCACCATTTCACGAAGCTGTTCTCTCATCTGTAAAACAGCTTTTCCGATCATTCCCACTTCATCCTTGCGTTTGGAGGATTTCCTTGCTGCTGTATCATCTGAAAAGTCCAATCTGGCAGTCTCATCGATCACACCGATCAGCTGCGTGATCGGTTTCACCAGATAATGAGACAAAACCCATCCAAGAATACTGCAGATCACAACGATCAGCAAACCACCAATACCGGCAATCCAGGACATCGTAGTAATGCTACTGAGAACCTCACTCTCCACAGCAGTTACGATCAGTATGGAATCATTGGACAATACGGCATAGGCTCCAAACTGTTTAGCACCTTCAAACTCATATTCCACTACTGCTGTTTCCGGCTTATTACCACGGTTGATCTGTTCTACAACCATATCCACGATTTTGTTATTCTCAACTTTCATTCCAACATTATCCTGATTTGGACAATACTGCATGATTTTAGAGGTGTCAACTACATAAGCAAAAGAATTTTCAGCCCCTTGTACTTTTGCGCTTCCAAGCACATTGTTGTATCCATCAAAAGAAAGAGCACCTTTTAAATCCAGCAATTTTGCATTTAACTGTGATTTATATGCGGATGCAAGACTTAGCATTTCATTTTTAGAACTCTCCGTGATGGCATCAATCGATTTTGGCAGAACGATCAGCATGCTGACTACACTAGCCACAATGACGGCTGCCGCCAGTGCCAGCGTAATCTTAAATCCCATTCGGTTAACTACGCCAACTTTGCTTTTCTTTTTACCATTTTTTACCTTTTTCGTTTTCACCTTAACATTGGATTCTTTTTTGCGGGCGTCTTTTTTCGCCGCCTTCATCTGCTTTTTCTCAAGTTTTGCCTTCTTTTTGTCATTTACTGCATTTTTACTGGTCTCACTCATATTGACACCTCCCAATACTAGCTTAACTGTTGTTTCATAACTTCAATCGCTTTTGTCAGTGCTTCCGGAATTGCCTCAGGCTTTTTGCCTCCGGCCTGAGCCATATTCGGACGGCCGCCACCGCCGCCGCCAACAACAGATGCAACTTCCCGGATCAGATTTCCTGCATGGGCACCTTTCTTTACTGCCCCATCAGTAGCCATTGCCAAAAGCATAACTTTTCCGTTCTGCTCACTGACAAATAAGATCAGTGCTTCACCCAGTTTATTCTTCGTCTCATCTCCCAGATCCCGCAGACCATTCATATCAACACCCTCTAACTGTTTTGCAAGGATCTTGATACCATTTACATCCTCTGCGGCATCGGTTACATTACCGGCTGCATCTTTTGCGATTTTTGCTTTTAGTTTATCATTTTCTTTTGTCAGGGATTTTACTTCCTGTAAAAGACTTGATACTTTACTCTCTACATCCATCGGACTGCATTTAAGGATGGATGACGCACGGGAAAGAGCTTCTTCCATTGTTTTATAATACTCCAATAATCCCGCATTGGTAAGCGCCTCAATACGGCGGGTTCCTGCCGCTGAACCACTTTCAGATATGATCTTGAATGACGTGATCTCCTTTGTATTGGCAACATGAGTTCCGCCACAAAGTTCCAGGCTGAAGTCCCCCATCTTTACTACACGGACAACTTCACCATACTTCTCACCAAACAGTGCCATGGCTCCTGTTTTCTTGGCCTCATCTACTGTCATTTTCTCTGTCACCACCGGAAGTGCTGCCTGGATCTTCTCATTGACGATATCTTCTACCTTTTTAATCTCCTCATCTGTCATAGGTGAAAAGTGTGTAAAATCAAAACGGAGGCGATGCGGGTCCACATAAGAACCTTTCTGGGATACATGGTCTCCCAGTACCATCTGCAGTGCCTTCTGCATCAAATGAGTAGCACTGTGGTTGCAGGCTGTCAATTCTCTTCTGACACCATCCACTTTTAGTTCAACAGACTGACCGGACTGAATCTGTCCTTTTTCCATTTTACCTTTGTGGCCGATCTTAGTACCCTGAAGTTTAATAACATCTTCTACTACAAAACGCGCTCCATCATCTGTGACGATAACTCCGCGATCCGCTTCCTGGCCACCCATAGTAGCATAAAACGGTGTCTCATCTACCAGGATTGTTCCTGTCTGTCCTTCTTTTAACACATCCACAATGGTATCTTCAGTTGTAAGTACAGCCACTTTGGATGTATGCTCTAATCTGTCATATCCTACGAACTTACTCTCTATTGCTGCGTCTATGGTCTGGTATACATTGGCATCCACGCCCATATAGGTTGTAGTCTTTCTGGCATTACGAGCCGTACTGCGCTGGTGCTCCATAGCTTCTTCAAAGCCCTTTTTATCTACCTCATAACCTTTTTCTTCCAAAATCTCTAATGTAAGATCCAGAGGGAAACCATATGTATCATACAGTTTGAAGGCTTCTTCACCAGACAGTTCTTTTGTCCCTTTCTTCTCCATGTCAGCCATCAGATTATTTAAAATAACCAGCCCCTGATCAATGGTCTTGTTAAAATTCTGCTCTTCTACAGAAATCAACTTTAAGATCACATCCTGACGCTCTGCCAGTTCCGGATATCCCATATGAGACTCTGAAATCACGGTTTTACTAAGTTCTGCGAGAAACTCTCCCTTGATTCCCAAAAGTCTTCCGTGGCGGGCCGCACGGCGGAGAAGCCGTCTCAACACATAACCACGGCCTTCATTAGATGGTGTAATATTATCAGACACCATAAAGGTAACAGAACGGATATGATCCGTGATCACACGGATGGACACATCCTTTTTCTCATCCTGTCCGTACTCTGCACCTGCGAACTCACATACTTTATCCCGGATTGCCTTAATGGTATCTACATCAAAAATAGAATCTACATCCTGCATTACCGTAGCCAGACGCTCCAGTCCCATTCCTGTGTCAATATTTTTCTGCTTTAATTCTGTATAGTGGCCTTCGCCATCATTTTCAAACTGGGTAAATACATTGTTCCAGATCTCGATATAACGGTCGCACTCACATCCAACTGTACATCCAGGCTTTCCACATCCGTATTTCTCTCCACGGTCAAAATAAATCTCAGAACACGGACCACATGGACCGGCCCCATGCTCCCAGAAATTATCTTCCTTGCCGAAACGGAAAATACGGTCTTTGGCAACACCGATTTCTTTGTTCCAGATGTCAAATGCCTCATCATCTTCCAGATAAACAGACGGATACAAACGATCTTCCGGGATTTCCAAAACCTTTGTCAAAAATTCCCAGGACCAGTGAATGGCCTCTGTCTTGAAATAATCGCCAAAAGAAAAGTTGCCTAACATTTCAAAGAAAGTACCGTGGCGAGCAGTTTTTCCTACATTTTCGATATCACCTGTACGGATACATTTCTGACAGGTAGTAACACGAGTTCTTGGAGGAATTTCCTGACCTGTAAAATACGGCTTCAAAGGAGCCATACCTGCATTTATAAGTAAAAGACTGTTATCATTCTGAGGAACAAGCGAAAAACTAGGCATTGCCAGGTGTCCCTTACTCTCAAAAAAGTCCAGATACATTTTTCTTAATTCATTTAAACCATATGATTTCATCATACTGCCTCCTACGATCTGATTTATTCTATAAAATCACACAAATATTTTAGCACATCCGCTGACAAAAAGCCACTAATTTTTCATGTGTTTCAGGCTAAATTTTCAATCTGTTCTTTTACATATTCAGCCAGTTCTCCCGCCTTCAATCCATCCTTTTTCACATCCGATGGGAGAAAACAATCCCCGGCCTTAAAGACCACCTTTTCCTCTGGGATCATCCACCGTCCGATATTATGCATTTTATCAATACCAAGATATACCGGCACAATATTTACATCCATAGAAGTAATACCGATAAATCCCCCTTTTTTGAAAGGTTTCATATGGGTATCGTAATAACTGCACTCCCCCTCCGGAAACAGCACCACATTCCGGCTTACAATGGCCTTTTTCATCTGTATAACGCTGTTTTTCAAAGCGGATAACTCTGTAGCGTAGCGGTCCAGGGAAATACATTGGATGGAATCCAGATAACGGTGCAGAAGCGGATAATGCCAAAGTTCCTTGGCTGCCACAAAACTTACCGGTGTATCCATTGCCGCCATCATAAATACTACATCAAAAAAACATCTATGATTGCTTACGATCAAAAATCTTTCCTCTTCCGGTATATTCTCTTTTCCTTCGATATCCAGAAAAATATGAGCTGATTTTACAATCTTTCTGCATATCCTTCTGCATATTTCGTAATTATGTGTTAAATCCTCCGTAAGGCGAAAATAATTCACTGTCATCTCATATGCCAGACAAAAGAAAAGACGAATCATTTTCAACCAGCTTCGAATCTTTTTCATATGTCACTCCTTAATGGTTCTCTGTTATTCCATTTCAAATCCATGTTCCGTGCAAAGCGCATCCGGAACATAGTCAAACTTTCCGCCACATACATCCGGTACCCTTTGCCCTGCAAAAGCTAACATGACCGAATGAACAAACTCTCCATTTTTATTCAAAAAGCGGTCGTAATATCCACCACCATAACCAATCCTGCCACCCCTGTTGTCAAACGCAGCCCCCGGCATCAACATAAGAGCAGTCGTTTTCTCTTCTCCCGGCACAAAAAGTTCTTTTTCCGTTGGCTCCAAAATTCCCTGATAACCTTTTTGCAGTTTTTTCAGATCATGGCAACGGTAAAACCGGATGCATTTTTCTGCCACATATGTTTTGGGAAGATATAGTTTTTTCCCATCATCCAGTATCTGCCGGTTCAACCGATCCGTCTCTGCTTCACTTCGGAAGGAAGCATAAGACAGAACAGATTCTGCCTCTTTGTACCATTGACATTGAAAGATTCTGTCAGCAATCTGGTCTGACCACCGGCTCCGGCTGTTTTTTTCTGTTCCGTCCCGCCAGGAAAGTGCCTTCTTTCTCACTGACTCCTTATTCATCTAAAAGGGTCCTTCCTGCGCAGTTTATGAATAGAACCATCCGGTTCCTGGATGGATGTATGATCCAGTGTATTGCGGATATTGGTACGGATGGCTTCAATATATTCCAGACGGAGTACCGCCTGTTCTTCCCTTTCTGACTCTGTTAAGATTCCTTCTTTCTGTTTTTTGTATAATTCATTGATTCTTGCTATTTTTTTTGAATCCATTCTCTTCTCCTTAATTTGTCTGTTCCAGGTAATTCTTCAAATGAAAATGTCTGGTTTTATGAGCTGTAAATAAAGTTCCAATCTCTTCTCCGGCAAATACCCGGTTAATATTATCCATATCATTTCCGTTAATGATGATCATATCTGCCCCTGCATCGTTAGCAATGCCTGCTGCACCCAGTTTGGAACTCATGCCGCCTGTACCAAGATCGGTAGATGGCCCTTTGGCCATTTCAAGCATTTCATCTGTGATCTGATTTACCAGCGGAATCCGTTTTGCCTCTTTGTTTTTGTTTGGATCATCTGTAAAAAGGCCGTCAATATCGCTTAACAACACAAGCAGGTCTGCCCCTACAATAGCAGATACCACCGCCGATAAAGAATCATTATCACCAAAATCAATCTCGTCTGTTGCTACCGTATCATTTTCATTTACAATAGGAATCACTCCCATTTTCAAAAGTTCCGAAAATGTATTCTGAGCATTGTGACGGCTTATGTCGTTTACAATCGTAATTTTAGTCATCAAAACCTGGGCAGTATTCTGGTTATATTCTGAAAAAAGTTTCTGATATACCATCATCAGACGGCTCTGACCTACAGCTGCACAGGCCTGCTTCACACTTCTCTCTTTCGGCCTCTCTTCCAGTCTCAGCGCCCGACGTCCCACTGCAATGGCACCGGAAGAAACAACCACGACTTCCTTTCCCTGATTATGCAGATCTGTCAGGATCCGGACAAACTTCTCCATTTTCACCAGATCCAGTGCCCCTGTTTCTGCATGGGTCAAAGTAGATGTTCCCACCTTAAACACAATTCGCTTTTTATCTTTTAACTTATCTCTCATTTCCGTCTCCATTCACTTTTTCACATTCCTGTAAAAGACTAAAAATCTTCTGGGCAACCCGCAGTCCGTCCATAGCAGCAGACATAATACCGCCTGCATAACCGGCTCCTTCTCCACAGGGATACAGTCCCTGAAGGTCACCACTCTGAAACTCTTCATTGCGGAGGATGCGTACCGGGGAAGAAGTCCTTGACTCCAGTCCCAACACCAGGGTGTCCGGATCATTAAAGCCTTTCATCTTATGGGAAAAACTTTCCATTCCGTCGATTATACCATTTTTAATAAATTTTGGCAATGCTTTGTCCACTCTGGCCCGCTGCCATTCTCCCTTGACTTTTGGATTTAGTTTTTTCTCTTCTTTGTCCTGTATTCCCTGCCGGAACGCTCCATAAGTCTGTACCGGTATTTTCCCCCGGCACAGCTGATACATCTGTCTTTCCAACTGGCGCTGGAATTCCACTCCCGCCAGTATATCCTCTGACCCAAAATCTTCTGGTTCTACCGAAACAACAATGGCACTGTTGGCGCGGCCGGAATCTCTTCCGGCATAACTCATCCCGTTTACTACCAGTCCCCCTTCTTCCGATGATGCGTTTACCACATAACCTCCGGGACACATACAGAAAGAATAAACACCTCTTCCATCCTTTGTTTTTCCTGTACATTTGTAAGGAGACGGCGGCAGGTGCAGATCCGTCATGCCGTACTGGATCCTGTCAATCTTTTCCTGGGTGTGTTCCACTCTCACACCCATAGCAAATGCCTTCTGCTCCATGGTAATACCCGCCTCTTTTAACATAGAAAAAGTATCTCTGGCGCTATGCCCCGGCGCCAGGATCAGCCGGTCACAAGGTAAATTCTCCTGTCCGTCTTTCCTCTGAACCGTAACAGCTGTGATTTTTCCTGCTTCTTTCTGTATTCCCACTAATTTGGAAGAGAATAAGAAGGACGCACCAAGGCTCTTCATTTCTTCTCTCATGGCACGGATCACCTTTTGCAGCACATCTGTTCCGATATGAGGTTTAGCATCATATAAAATTTCTTCCGAAGCACCGAATTTCACGAAGCTTTCCAGTACAAACCTCTTGCGGCCGGTGCGGTCATTGACACCGGTATTTAATTTACCATCGGAAAAAGTACCGGCTCCTCCTTCTCCAAAGGAAACATTACAGTCTTTTAAAAGTTCTCCCTTTTCCCAGAACTTTTCCACCGTCTGTACCCGCTGTTCCATACATTGCCCTTGTTCCAGCAGAACAGGATTTATTCCGCACAGAGCCAGATAATATCCACAGAACAAACCAGCCGGTCCGGTTCCTACGATCACTACTTTTTCTTTTGTTTGGATACGCTCTGTCTCAGTTTCAAGAGACACCGTTTCTTTCTTCTTCTGAAGGTTTTTACACCCTTCGTGTTTTTTCAGAAAACGCTCTTCATGATCCACAGAAAAAGAAACCGTATACACGAAAAATATATCCGGTTTTTTCCTGGCATCCAGGCTTTTTTTTTCAATTTTTAAATTTTTAAGTTCCTCAGGACGGCAACGAAGTGTTTTTGCCACTTTTTGTCTTATACTGTCTAAGTCCTGTTTTTTATATGTAAGTTTGCAATTGGTAAATTGTAACATCTAACGCTCCTCTTTTTTCCTTCTTATTATTTCTCCGGCTGCCCTTCTGGCACAGCTAAAAGCAAAGTGAAGATTATAGCCACCGCATATTCCCTGCACATCCAGTATCTCTCCGGTAAAAAAAAGTCCTTTGTGGATCAAAGATTCACAGACAGCAGGAGAAACCTCTTCTGTTACAACGCCGCCACAGCTGACCTGGGCTCTGTCCATTCCCATGCCGCCCACAATTTTTACTTTGTATTGTTTAAGCAGCGAAGCCGTTACCGGAATATTCAATCTGTTAAAATACTCTACCCATTTTACGGGCAGCAGTCCTTCCGGCCCATGTTCTCTGATCCAGTTTTCGGTCTCCTCAAAGGATAACGGAGGAATGAAATCTATCACTCCATACACCTGGTCACCTTCTTCTAAAGCCTTTACTGCCACAGCAGACAACTGAAATACCGGTATGCCGGACACTCCTTCTTTTGTAATCTGTATCTCTCCGGTTTCCCCCTGACAAAACTTTCCTGAAACCTCCAGTGAAAAACATCCCTGGATTCTGGTACCTGCTACCAGTTCCCAGCCATTCTCCTTTGTCTTTAAGGGTGCCAGTGCCGGATAAATTTCTGTTACCGTATGACCCAGTTTTCTGGCCAGACGGTATCCATCACTGCTTCCTCCCAGTTCTCTGGCTGCCGAACCTCCACAAGCCAGTATCACCTGATGGCACCGCAGGATCCCTTTTGTAGTACGGACTTCATACCATGGATTATCTGCTTCCGGTGGAACGATCCTGCCAGCTTTTGTATCCAATAGCAGTTCACATCCCCGGCACTCCTCTATCAACGCAGATGTAACAGTAACCGCCTGGTTGCTGTAAGGATAAACATATCCATCCTTTTCTCTGGCATAAACACCAAATTCTTCAAACTGCTTTATCATATCCTCCGGTGTGTTTTCTGTCAGAACTTCTTCTATAAAATCTTTCCGTCCAAAGAAACAGCCTGGATTCATATTCAGATTCGTAAAATTGCACCGGCCATTTCCCGTTGCCCGTAGTTTTTTTGCTGCCCGGTCATTTTTATCAAGGATCGTCACCAAAAGTCCTTCTCTGCTTAACAATGCTCCTGCCATCAGACCGGACGCTCCGGCTCCCACGATCACTACATCACTATATTCTCTCACAGTCTTCCCCCTTGTTTCAATACGACAACTTTACCACTAACTGGAGAAGTTTTCAAGCAGGGAATATAGTTCTTTTTCCGTTTGAAGATATAGGCCTTTCTGTATTTTTTTTCGGTCATCCACAGACAGATCCTTTTGATAGATACCTGTTTTTTCATAAATATGCAGGCCATTTTTATCACAGATCACAACCTCGCCATCTTTTATTTTCAACATAAAACCATTCCCGGATGGCTTGTCATATACTTTTTCAATCGACACTTTTTCTCTTGAAAAAGAAGTGAGTGTTATACTGCTAAGACCTTCTTCTTTCTGGGATTTTAAATATGTCTCAATTTCTTGTCGTGTTCTGTCGACACAGGCCTCCGGAATCCGTTCAAAATAATCATCTACACGATGAGACTTGCGGTAACGAATCTTAATATACCATTTTGTTGAAGCCGTAGTTTTATGGCTGGTATTTGTTTTTGTCTCTGTTGCCACAAGGGGCATCTGCTGTTTCGTTTCTCTCTTCTGATTCTGATACCAGCCTATGGCTGCGCAGGCAATCACTGCCAGGGACAAGATCGTATAAAAAAAATATTTTTTAGTCATAACATGCCTCCATTTTTTTATAGCATGTCCTGTTATTTCATTTTTATACGAAAATACCCGGAGACTCTCAGACTCCGGGTACTGTTTTTATTAGTTCATAACTCTGCCGATCTTGACCGGTTTGCGGTAATAAGCCGCTGAAATCTTGATTCCGTCAGATGGGTTGCTGGCATGGATAACCTGTCCACCACCGATATACATCGCAACATGATTGATACGGCTTCCGTTACTGTAGAAGAAGAGATCTCCCGGTTTTGGAGAACTTACAGATCTGGTACAGCCGGCCTGAGCAGCGGCATTGTGTGGTAAGGAATGTCCATAACGAGCATACAGGCTCATGGTAAATCCTGAACAGTCTGTACCACCTGTCAGACTGGCACCACCCCATACATAACGGTTACCAAGGAACTGTTTGGCATATTCTACAATGGATGCCTGTCTGGAAGACACACCAGACTTTTTGCTGGCGGATACTTTGCTTACCTTTACGGCTCTTTTTAAGGAATACTGCTCTTTAACAAACTCTTTTGCCACAAAAGCATAATCACTGTCTACCGAAATACAGATGAAATTACTCATCTCTTTCTGGATCTGCTCATAGCCACCTGCTCTGTCCAGGGCTTCTTTGGAAATTTTTTCTTTTTTAACGATCTCTTTTACAAAATCAAGAGTAATCTCTTTTTTCTTAATAACAAACTCTTCGCCTTCTGAGATAACCGAATAAATCGGTGCCGAAACAGTCGGAAGGGCTCTGACGCGAAGTGAATCTGTCTGAATCTCAACACATTCTCTTCCTACCTTCTGAGCGAGTGCTTCTGCTTTCTTGTCTGTAGTAATATAGGATGCCTTTACATATCCTTTTACTTTACCGGATACAATATGTGCCCATCCTTTCTTGATACTGTAGATATGACATCCTGCATTCTTGATCAGTTTACCAACCTGCTTGGAATTCTCGGAAGGTTTTTTACGGACATTCAGATATGTGTCAACTTTATCTGCAATTCCCAGACGGCTGTAATTCAGGTTTAAAGCAACATGGGCAGGCTTACTCTCCTGAGGTGCGGCAGACGCTACCGGGGTAGGAGCAGCTGTGGCAACAGCTGCCGGAGTAGCGGCACCTTCTACAGTTCCATTGGCCACTTTTGTGCAATAATCATCTAATACTACATTGGCTCCTTCCACCTGCTCTTCGGTTCCCAGCATGGCTGCACCAATCGGTACTACGACACCCAGGCCCAGCAAACATATCATACATAAAGCGATTATTCTGCTTCCTTTGTTCTTCATTTTTATCTCCAATCTTTAAGAATGTTTTCTTACTATTTTGTTACAGAAATATTACATTTGTTAAGGATTATAGCAACATTCTTGCAAATTGTCAACCAATTATACGAAAAAAGCCTGTTAAAGACTACCTTTGTAGAGTATTTTAAATAATAATGCAAACCAGGCCACCATTGGAATCATTCACCACTTTCTGTATGGTTTCCTGTAATTTTATCTGGCTTTCCTCGTTGAGCCGGTTCACTTTTGACTGGATTCCTTCCTCTACTAACTGTCTTATAGTCTTTCCGAAAATATTGGTATCAAAAATACCGTCAGGATTCATCTGGGACTGTTCCTGTATATACCGGATCAGGTCTTTGGCCTGTTCTTCACTGCCTACAATCGGGGCAATCTCTGTTTCTATGTCTGCCTGTATAAAGTGAAGGGAAGGACACACCGCCCGGATCTTCACACCATATTTATTTCCATGGCGGATCAGTTCCGGCTCCTGAATGGTGATTTCTTCCTCAGATGGTGGCATAACCGCATAACCGGCTCCCTTTACCTGCTTGCAGGCTGTTCCAATGGCCTCAAATTGCTGTCGGTTTGCCGACAGATCCCGCAACATGGAAATCAGGTCGTATTCACCCTTTATATCCGCTTGAGCCAGATCGCTTAAGATTTCATAATAATACTTATCTTCCATTGTTATAAGAAGACTGACAAAACCGTTTTCCAGCTGTTTTTCCTTAACAATCACTTCTTTAATATAAGGAGCATCCAGTTTCAATATATTTTCCCGGATCTCGCCAATCTTACTAAGCCCTTTGAGTACCCGTCTTACCTTCTCGATGAGATCACTTTTCATCCAGTGGTCACACTCCAGAAAATCGAACCACTTTGGCGTTTCGATATAAATTTTTGTAATAGGAAAATCATATAATATTTCTTCCATGAGGTTATCTGCATCGGACCGGTTCATATTTTTTATATTCATAGCCACCACATTTTTCTTATATCTTTCTTTTAATTCGGTGCAAAGGGCTTTTGTTTCCGGTGCCCCCGGTCTGGCCGTATTCAATAAAATAACAAAAGGCTTTCCGGCCATTTCACATTCTTCAACGATCCTGGCCTCAGCCTCTTCATAATCTTTTCTCTTCAGTTCTCCAAAAGTTCCATCCGTAGTTAACACAATACCGATATTAGCATGGTCATGAATGACTTTTCTGGTTCCTATGGCTGCCGCCTTGGAAAATTCCATTTCCTCTTCCGACCAGGGTGTCCGCACCATCCGCTCCTCCAGATCCAGACTTCCTACTGCTCCCGGCACCATAAATCCAACACAGTCTATAAGCCGGATCCGTCCTGTTTCTTTGTTAGGAAACTGTATTTTAGCCGCCTGCTTTGGCACAAATTTCGGTTCTGTGGTCATTACCAGACGGCCACTGGCTGACTGAGGCAGCTCATCCCTGGTTCTCTGCTTTTCATCCGGATCATCCATTTCCGGCAGCACAACCAACTCCATAAATCTTTTTATAAAGGTAGATTTGCCTGTTCGAACCGGCCCTACCACGCCAAAAAACAAATCCCCTCCCGTACGCTTGCCAATATCCTGATATACATTATATTTGTCCATATCCATCCTCACTTTGGTCTTTTTCCATACCAGTATATGAGGGATCAATAGATATTAGAACTTTCGGTTTTTTCCAGAATTTCTTCTAATTCCATCCGTATCATACGAAAAATTTCAATCAGCCTTGGGTTAAAAACACCACACTCCCCCTCAAGAATCATATTAAAAGCTTCCTCTTTATCATAAGCCGGTTTGTAAATGCGTTCGCTGACCAGTGCATCATAGGCATCTGCCAATCCTACTATCTGGGCACCAATGGGAATTTCATTTCCTTTTAATCCAAAGGGATAGCCGGAGCCGTCAAATCTTTCATGGTGGAACATGCATATTTCACGGCAGCAGCAGAACAACTCATAATCCGGATCTGTCTCATCCATATCCCGCAGCATATTTTCAAAAATATGCTTGCCCTTTAGTGTATGGTTTTTCATTACCATAAATTCATCATTGGTAAGTCGGCCCGGTTTGTTGAGAATTTTATCTGAGATAGATATTTTCCCAATATCGTGTGTGGGAGAAGCCAGAACAATATGTTCACACTTCTTTTCGCCCAGCTCATATTCAGGGCAGAACTGTCTGACTTTCTCTAACATGATCTCTGTAAATTTTTTTATCTGTTCACAGTGATTTTCCGCCGCATAATTCCGGCTTTCAATCAGAGAACACATATATACAATCAACTTTCCTCTTGCTCCGCTCATTTTTTCCCCTCCTGACTTTTATCTTGAAACATGTTCAATGGTGTTGTCTTTTTTCACAAATGTAACATTTCTGTAACACTCTGTTATTTTCATAAGATCTGAATTCATGTATACATAAGTTCCCGGATAAACCATTTCTCTGACCACAATCTTAGCCTCTCTTTGTTTGGTCATGTAATGCATCATTTTTTCACGCTCGGCCTTTAATTCCTTGCGTTTGTTTTTCTGTGTATAAATAGCCTTGGTTAGGCGTTCACATACGGAAGTTGTTTTTTCATCCCGCTCCGGCAGAGCCATAAATTTATTGAGAGACCGCTCACAAACTGCCAGTTCTGTCTCAACTTTCTCAATCTGCTTTACCAGTTCCTGATACCGCTGAAGATCTTCTCTGTCAATTCCCACTTCCACTACCGTTTTGATCTCAGCCACATTTCCCAGAGCAAAACATTCAATTCCTAACTTAGCCTGGGTATATCCGCCGAGGATCACACCTTTCTTTCCGGCAACTTCCAGTTTGCCGCCAGCCCGTATATCACAACTTAACAGATAACTTGCCTCTACATTTTCTCCTGCCACGATCTTGGCAGATTCAAAGAAGCGGCCAACCACAGAACCTGACGCACAGATTTCTGCCGTTCCCTGTCCCTGGCATCCCTTTCGGATGATGATATCTTTTCCGGCATAGATCTTACATCCTTCGCAGCCGCCATCAATGGCCACACTGCCTGTAGCGGTAACACTAAATCCGGCTGTCACATTTCCCATAATGTTTAAATCACCGTTAAAATTAATGTTTCCGGTAGAATTGTCCACGTCTCCATTTACCACATAGAGATTTTTGATATTCAGTTCATGACTGGATTCGTCCAGTTCTATAATACCATCCCGCATGGCATAATATTTCTTTTTATCCTCTGATACAATAAATCCCGTTCCGTGAAGAGGCGGCTGATCATTTCCCCTGACTGGATTGATGAGATTTCCTTTCACATCAAAACCGAAAAAGCCCTGACTGGCCGGGCGATACTCTGCGATCAGCTTATTTTTCTCTACCGATTCAAACAGCTGCATATTCTTGTAGTCTACAGAGCCGTCTTCCCGAACTTTCGGTTTGCTATGGACTTCTTTTTGGAAATAATAATCATAATGACCATCTTCCCCGTTCACCGCCTGCTTTCCTTCTGCCACCACCACCGGCTTGTCAAACACATGATTTGCCAGCATATTGTGAATCACTTTTCTGTTTACGCCCTGCCGTATATCATGGTGTTTCAAAATACGCATCATATCCGGCACCGTAAAACGCTCCAGTGTCTCTTTCAAAGTGTCTTTTACAGAAGAAAAATCTACCGTCACACTCATCTGGTCCTCTGCCACCGACACACAGGAATCCAACAAAAAATCATCAGAAACCTGTTCTTCCTGTTGTTCCTCTTCTTCCGGAAGTTCCAGAGCCGTTTCCCGTAAAAGTCGCTGAAATTCATCTGTCATGACAGCACCTTTTTCCAGTATCTGCTGGCGCATTTCTTTCATCTGTTCCGGCTCATAGTAGATTTTTGCATACAAGCTCACATCAATCCCGGCGATCAATCCCTTCTGGATCTCCTGCATCTGTCTGGGCGTAAAATCAGGGTTTAAGTAGGCACTTATATCCAGATGATTTTCAAGACCGTGTCTCAGCTCACGCATCTGCATCCAGTTATAATCCCGTCTGGCGTATTTTGTAACCTCTACACCGGATACAAGTCCCTTGATGATCTGCTCCAGCTGGGCTCCATGAAATTCCCGGTACAAAAACGGTGCCAGATTCACTCCCAGTTCAAAAGCAACATTCATCTGGTGAAGCTGGCCTCCATTGTATCCTTTCTCCAGATATTCTGAAAGGTCATGTCCCAGAGACTTTCCCTTGGCTACTTCCAGCAATGCCTTGCCGGAGTATCCCTTGTCTGCATAAGGAACCAGATCGATCTTGTCCTCCAATCCTTTGCGGATGGCTCTCATGATAGAATATGGGTACTTTTTATCTGCAAATTTTGACACATCTATCTTTTCTTCCAGTCCGCGGCGGATTTCCCTCATCTGTACCCAGTCATAGTCCAGTGAATTGTACCTTGTAACATCCAGTTTTCGTTCCAGTCCCTTACGAATTTCCTTCATCTGGGCCGGGAGAAAATGCACATCCTTATACAATGACACATCCAGTTTTTCTTTCATACCGAGAATGATTTCCTGACACTGTAACAGACTATACCCCTCGTCCTTTAGTTTCTCCATTTTCCATGGCTTCTCTGATCGTCTCCATCTGAATCCAGTTCATATCCGGATCCAAATATTTTTCTACATCCACTCCCTTTTCAAGGCCTATGCGGATCTGCTCTAACTGTAATACATCAAAAGAAAGACGGCGATATCTTTCAATATCGCCGCCTGCTTTTTGACATAGTACTAGCTCGTTTTCATAATTTTTCCTGCTAATTTCGGAATCAATTCGATTTAAATCCTTCATAAATCATCCCCCTATGTCTTCGTTTCTTATCTTATTTTTTTATGTTTGCATTATCTTTCAAAAATTCCATAACTTTTGTAATAAGATAATAAGTTTTGTTCATCTGATCGTATGTCATGGCTGCATCCGAACCAAAGTTTGTCTCATACTGCTTTTTGCCTGTCTCGTAATCTGTGTTAGACTGCTCTTTCACAAATGCCTTAACCGCATCATCTGTCACTTTAATGCCTTCCTTGGCAGCAATCGCCTCACATACAAGCTGCTGTTTTGCATAACTCTCTGCTGCTAACGAAAGCTGCTGCTCATACTGTTCTTTCGTCATCCCCTGACCTGCAAGAATTGTCTCAAAATCAGCAGATTCGCCGTAATAACTCTTGATCTGCGCTTTTGTCAGCTGATCATAATACTTTCTGTAAGCTTCTTTCAAAGTATCCGGAAGTTTCTTTACCGTAGCACTCTGCATAACAGTGCCAAGAGCGGTAGAACCAGCATTAGAAATCTTATCTTTCTTTAACTTTTCAAGAGTTTTTTCCTTATATTCGCTTACAGTTTTGTATCCATCATCTGAATATTTTTTAACAAAAGCATCATTGAACTTTCTCTTGGATGTCTTAACAATGTAGTTGATCTTAACAGTAAATACAACATCTTTACCGGAAAGTTTTGCGTTCGGAGTGTAGTTGTCAGGGAACTTTAATTTCAGATCTTTGGTCTGGCCGACTTTCATGCCGATCATTCCCTCATCAAACCCATCGATGAAACCGGAATTTCCGGCTACTACTTCATATCCCTGGGCTGAACCACCATCAAATTCCTTGCCATCAACTTTACCTGTAAAGTCAATGTTAATAGAAGTTCCGGATGCTACTGTACCACTCTTGATCTTTGTCTCTTTTACATGGTTGCTGAGAAATGTATCAATCTCAGACTGAAGCTCAGAGTCAGATACTGTACAGTCTACATCCACACCTTTGTATGTGCCAAGTGTAATACAATCATCTACATTATAATCCTCAATGACAACCGGACCCGATGCGTTCTGGGTAACTGCTGTACCGGATGCAGAATCATTTCCTGTAATCTTCGCCTTAAATTCACTCCATGAACAACCGGTCAAAACAGCTGTCATGATAAACAATAATGCAACTATTGTGTATTGCTTCTTCACTTTATATTTCCTCCTTGTGCTATATGCATAATCTTTCTTGATTATAGCACGACTGCGAAAAAAAAGAAAGAAAAAATTCGCATCTAAGCCTCTTCTACGGCAGATTTCATACTTTGGACATACTTTTTCACATGGGATGGTGCTTTTTTACCATGTTCCGCCACAATTTTTACGATGGCACTGCCTACGATGGCTCCGTCGGAAACAGCCGCCATTTTTTTTGCCTGCTCCGGTGTGGAGATTCCAAATCCTATGGCACATGGAATTTCTTTGACGGATTTTACATCCCGGATCAAAGAGGCAATGTCTGTACTGATTTCGGAACGCATACCCGTTACTCCCAGAGAACTTACGCAGTACACAAATCCTTCTGCCTCTGCTGCGATCATTTTTACTCTCTCTGAACTGGTTGGCGCGATCATAGAGACCACCTCAAGATCTTGCTCATGAAAGATCTCAAGAATCTCATGTTTTTCTTCAAAGGGCACATCCGGCACGATGACGCCGGCTGCTCCGCATTCTTTGGCTCGTCTGGCAAACTTTTCCGTTCCATATACATAGATTGGATTTATGTAAGTCATGAAAACAACCGGAACATGAAGTTCATCTTTAATAGAAAGTACCATATCAAAAATATGGTCCGTTGTAGTGCCTGCCTCCAAGGCCCGCAGGTCCGCTTCCTGGATCACCGGTCCCTCTGCCACAGGATCTGAAAACGGGATACCAATCTCGATCAGATCCGCTCCTCCTTCCTGCATGGCGAATAAAATCTCTTTGGTCGTGTCCAGATCCGGATCACCGGCTGTTACAAATGGAATAAACGCTTTTTTATTGTTAAATGCATCACTAATCTTATTCATGAATATCAATCCCCCTGTATCTTGCAATGGCTGCTACATCTTTGTCTCCACGGCCGGAAACATTCACTACGATAATTTTATCTTTTTCCATGGTTGGTGCCAGTTTTTTCGCATAAGCCAGCGCATGAGAACTTTCAATGGCCGGGATGATTCCCTCGATCCTTGAGAGATACTCAAAAGCATCCACGGCCTCATCATCTGTAACAGACACATAGTTTGCTCTCTTTGTATCATACAGATTGGCATGCTCCGGTCCGATTCCCGGATAATCCAGACCAGCGGAAATAGAATATACCGGTGCAATCTGTCCGTATTCATCCTGACAGAAATAAGATTTCATGCCATGGAACACTCCCAGTGTTCCGGTAGCAATAGTAGCTGCTGTATCGGCTGTATGGATTCCCCGGCCGGCTGCTTCACAGCCGATCAATTCCACTTCTTTATCCGGAATAAAATCATAAAATGCTCCCATGGCATTACTGCCACCTCCTACGCAGGCCATAACAACATCCGGCAATCTTCCCTCTTTTTCCAGCATCTGCTGTTTGATTTCCTTGCCGATGACACTCTGGAAATCTCTTACAATAGTAGGAAATGGATGTGGTCCCATGACGGATCCGATGACATAATGGGTATCATCAATACGTCTGGTCCACTCACGAAGTGTCTCATTAACCGCATCTTTCAGCGTCTGTGTCCCGCTGGTAACAGGATGCACTTTTGCTCCCAACAGTTCCATCCGGTATACATTCAGAGCCTGACGGTCTGTATCTACTTTTCCCATATAGATCTCGCATTCCATGCCAAGAAGGGCTGCTACGGTAGCCGTTGCCACACCATGCTGACCGGCTCCGGTCTCTGCGATCAGACGCTTTTTACCCATTTTTTTAGCCAAAAGAGCCTGGCCAAGGGCATTATTTAATTTGTGGGATCCGGTGTGGTTTAAATCCTCTCGTTTCAGGTAAATCTTTGCTCCTCCCAGATCTTCTGTCATGTGGGATGCGTAGTACAGACGGGAAGGCCGTCCTACATATTCATTTAACAAATCATTATATTCTTTTACAAAAGCCGGATCTTCTTTATAATGATCGTATGCTTTTTCCAGTTCTATTACTGCATTCATAAGAGTTTCCGGTATGTATTGTCCTCCATGAATACCAAATCTTCCGTTTGACATTATTTGTTCTCTCCTTTTAATTCTGCCAGCATGGCTTTTTTATTTTCAGCTCTCATAAAGGTTTCACCGATCAAAACACCATTTACATGGGCTTTTTCCAGTTCCTCTATGTCTTCTCTTGTACGGATTCCGCTTTCGGCCACAAACAAAACATCCTGTGGCACCTTCTCCCGCAGCCTTATTCCATTATGGATATCTACCGTAAAATCTTTCAGGTTGCGGTTGTTAACGCCGATGATCCGGGCCTTTGCCCTGAGAGCCATCTGGATCTCTTCTTCATCATGTGCTTCTACCAGCGCTGACAAACCAAGAGAATCGGCGATCTCTATATAATGTTTTAATGTTTCTTCATCCAAAATAGCACAGATCAGAAGTACGATGGATGCCCCTGCCGCCTTGGCTTCGTAGATCATATACTCATCCACAGTAAAATCCTTGCGGAGAAGCGGGATCTTTACATCCTCTGCGATCTCTTTCAGATATTCAATGCTTCCTTTAAAATATTCCGGCTCGGTCAGCACGGAAATTGCCCCGGCACCTGCCTCTTCATAAGACTCCGCGATGCTCCGGTAATCAAATTTTTCTGCAATGATTCCTTTGGATGGTGATGCCTTTTTTACCTCACAGATAAAGGAAATCCCCTTTTTTCTCAGTTCCTTTTCAAAAGGAAATTCTCGATGGATCTCACAAGCCAGCGCCTTTTGTTTCATCTCTTCCGGTGAAATCTTTTGTTTTGCACCGGCTACCCGGATCCTTGTTTTTTCTGCTATTTCATCTAATATCATGGTCTCACTCCTGTGTTGCTTTCACAAATTCTTCCATCTTCCGGTAAGCTGCTCCGCTGTCGATTACTTCTTTTGCTTTCTGAACACCTTCCTCCATGGTAATGCCATCAATGCCAAGATAAATACCAAGTCCGGCATTCATCAGCACAATATCCCGTTTGGCTCCCTGTTCTTTGCCTCTTAAAATGTCCTTTGTGATCCGGGCATTTTCCTCCGGTGTTCCCCCAATGATCTCTGACTGGTCATATGTTTTCAATCCAAACTGCTCAGGAGTGATATCATAGGAAATTTTCTTTCCGTCCCGGATCTCACAGCAGTGAGTCGGTCCTGTGACTGTAACCTCATCCAGATGTCCGTCACCACATACAGACATGCCGGCTTTTACACCCAGGTTGCTGAGTACATCGGCCAGTTTTTCTACCAGTTCATCGGTGTAAACACCTAATAACTGCCGGCTGGCATTGGCCGGGTTAGTCAGAGGTCCCAATATATTGAATACCGTGCGCTCTTTCATGGCAGATCTTACCGGACCTACATTTTTCATAGCCGGATGATACTTCTGAGCAAATAAAAATACCATATTAGTTTTCTTTAATACTTCCATGGCCTTCTCTTCATCCAACATCAGATTGGCCCCCAGTTTTTCCAGCACATCGGCTGCGCCACTCTTACTGGATACACTACGGTTTCCGTGCTTGGTAACCGGCACACCGGCTGCCGCCATAACAAAGGCTGATGTGGTAGAAATGTTAAAGGTTCCTACCTCGTCGCCACCGGTTCCCACAATTTCTACAGCCTCGCAGTTTGGTGCAATGTGTGCTCCGGCATTTCTCATGCCCTGGGCACAAGCTGTGATTTCTTCAATGGTTTCACCTTTCATGCGGAGTGCTGTGAGGAAAGTGGCCATCTGGATCTGGCTTGCCTCCCCTGACATAATTTCCCCCATTACTTCTACTGCCTCTTCATAGGTCAGATCCTGCCTGTTGATTACTTTGTGAATTGCTTCCTGTATCATATCAATCTCTCCTTTACCGTAAGTTCAAAAAGTTTTCTATTATTTTCATTCCATCCGGTGTCATAATAGATTCAGGATGAAACTGTAATCCATACACATCATACTGTCTGTGTTTTACTGCCATGACCTCATTGTTCTCATCTACCGAGATTACTTCCAGTTCCTCCGGTATAGTATCCATATCCGCAATGAGGGAATGGTACCTTGCCACCTCGGCTTTTTCCGGCAATCCTGCAAAAATAGGTTTTTTTGTATCTATCGTTACAGTACTTTTCTTTCCATGCATCAGCTGTTTGGCATGACAGATGGTGGCACCGTACACCTCACAGATTCCCTGATGTCCCAGGCATACACCAAGGATCGGTACTTTTCCCTGGAGTTTCAATACTACTTCTTCACACACTCCGGCATCTTTTGGATAACCGGGACCCGGCGACAAAACAATGTGATCCGGATGAAGTTTTTCGATTTCATCCACGGTAAGTTCATCGTTTCGTATTACCTTGATGTGGGGATTTATCGTTCCAATATACTGCACCAGATTATAGGAAAAACTATCATAATTATCAATCAATAAGATCATATTCTCACAGCCTCCTTTGCATTTTCAATGGCAAGCATTACTGCTTTTGCTTTATTGGCAGATTCCTGATATTCATTGGCCGGCACGCTGTCTGCCACAATGCCGCCTCCTGCCTGTACATAGACTTTGTTGTTCTTTTTCACTGCCATCCTGATTGCGATGCAAGTATCCATGTTTCCGCCAAAATCAACATAGCCCAACGCTCCGCCATAAATTCCTCTTGGCACCGGCTCCAACTCGTCTATGATCTCACAGGCTCTGATCTTTGGCGCCCCGGATAAGGTTCCTGCCGGCAGCACCGACTTGATGGCATCCAGTGAATCCATATCCTGACGGATGTTACTCTCTACCTGAGAACAGATATGCATGATCTTGGAATACTTATGGATCATCTGATACTTGGTTACTTCCACAGATCCGTATTGGGAGATCCGTCCCAGATCATTTCTTCCCAGATCCACCAACATATTGTGCTCTGACAATTCTTTCTCATCCGACATCAGATCTGCTACCAGAGCATCATCTTCCTTTTCATCCTTTCCTCTCGGTCTGGATCCTGCCACCGGGAAGGTAACAAGTCTGCCATCCTGCAGGCGGACCAGCGTTTCCGGTGAAGTACTCATGATCTCCACATCTTCCATATTCATGTACACCATGTACGGAGATGGATTGGTAGTTCTAAGCACCCGGTATGGATTGATCAGACTGCCTTCATAGTCACTGGTAAACCGTCTGGATATTACAGCCTGGAAAATATCTCCGTCAAAAATATAATCCTTTGTCTTTTCTACCATCCCTGCGTATTCTTCTTCTGTCACATTGCACTCAAACTGTACTTTATCATACACCGGCTCATCTTCAAGTGGTGTTGTATCCCGGATGAGCGATACAATTTCTTTTATTTCTTTTCTGGCTTTTTCATAGTTTTCTTCCAGATTTTCACCAACTCTTACATTGGCCACCAGAACAATTTTCTGCTTCAGGTGATCATAAGCAATAACTTTATCAAACAACATTAAGTCGTAATCTGCAAATTCACCTCTCTGGATCTTCAATTTAGGTTCTGCATGAGCGATCATGGCGTAAGAAAAATATCCTACGAATCCGCCGGCGAATGGTGGCATATCCTTTATTTTCGGTGCTTGGTATTGTTTTAATATATCTCTTACCACCGAAAGGGAATCTGTTGTCTCTACCTCTTTTTGCTTCTGTCCCTCTTTGATTATCACCTTTTTCTCCTGGCAGGTAACTCTCATGATCGGATCGTATCCAAGGAAGGAATATCGTCCCCATTTTTCTCCACCTTCTACACTTTCCAGCAGATAATAATTTTTCTTGCTGGCTGCAATCTTTCGCAGCAGGTAAATCGGTGTTACCACATCTGCGTAAATTTCCTCCTGAATCGGTACAATATCATACCGTCCAACATACTGTTTTAACTCTTCCATTGTAGGTGTCATATGCAACGACCTTCCTTTCTTGTATAATAAAAAAAACTCCTGCCCCTCTCCTAAAAGGAAAGGGACAAGAGTTGTAAAATCTCCTGCGGTACCACCCTGTTTGATTACGGTGTAATCCACTCAATCATGTACTAACATACACTCCTGCAGATAACGGTTCAGGTCTCCGTCAGCGTCTACTTTCAAAGATTTCAAGCTGCCCTCCCGAGTCCATTCACAATTATCATGCTGTCGCTTCACACCAACCAGCGACTCTCTGAAAACAATCCAACTGCTACTTCTCTCGGTCAACGGTTTAAATTATTTATAACTTTAGTATACACAGATTATCTCTTATGTCAACAAAAAATTTAATTTTTTTTAATATTTACCATTTCAAACTGTTATACTCATTTGCCTTATCGCGCTCCAAAAGATCCTGGATCGCCTGCGCCGGTGTCTTGTGAGCAAACAAAATAGCATTGATCTGCTCCACGATCGGCATTGTCACATGATGCTTGTTGGCAAGGGCCATAGCAGCCTTGGCACAGTTAACACCTTCCACAACCTGCTTGATCTCTTCTTTGGCTTCTTCCAGTGTTTTGCCCTGTCCCAACAGATAACCGCATGTATGGTTACGGCTGTGGGTACTGGTACAAGTAACAATTAAATCACCGATACCGCTTAATCCACAGAAAGTCTCCATCTTTCCGCCTAATTCCAGTCCCAGTCTGGATATTTCCGCAATTCCTCTGGTCATTAATGCAGCTCGGGTATTGTCACCCAGACCCATTCCATCCAGAATACCGGCTGCCAGTGCAATGACATTTTTCAACGAACCACCTAACTCAATACCGATGATATCCGGGCTTGTATAAACACGGAATCTGCTTCCCATAAATACATCCTGTACAAAAGCAGCTGTCTTTTCTGTTTTTGCACCTACTACTACCGTGGTAGGAACTCCTTTTGACACTTCCTCTGCGTGGCTTGGTCCGGATAAAACAGCCACATCTGCACCTTTGATCTCATCTTCGATCACATCACAGAGAGGCAGCAGTGTAGCCTCTTCAATTCCTTTACCAACATTTACAACGATCTGTCCCGGCTTAATAAAGGCTTTTGCCTCTTTTGCTGTAGATCGCACATAAGGGGATGCCACAGAAAATACGATAATATCCTGATCTGTGCATGCTTTTTCCAGATCACTTTCAATCTCAATGGTATCCGGCAGTTTTACTCCCGGCAAACGGTAAATATGCTCTCTGTGCTCATTCAAAATATCGATCTCTTCCTGTACTTTTGACCAGATCGTAACCTTATGTCCGTTATTTGCACACAAAATAGCCAAGGCGGTTCCCCAGCTTCCAGCTCCTAAAAAACTAACTCGTTTCATCTTTTTTCTCCTTAAATATACTAATATTTTATCCTTGTTTTTTCTCACCAAACTTACGCTCTGTACCATTCAGCAGTCTTTTGATATTTCCGGCATGTTTAATATATGCCAGGATCACAAAAAGCATCGACACTATGATCATATACACTGCCACAGGGCTTTTAATAAACCGGCACACTGTGTAGATTGGGAAATACCATATTACCATCAATGAGCCTAGAGATACATATCTTGTCAGTGCTACTACTGCTACAAAAAGTACGATACCTCCTGCGATCATCCACCACCCAAGTCTGGTCCCGGCCGAAGATGCCACGATCACCGCTGCTGACACAGCAATTCCTTTTCCTCCCTTGAAATGAAGTTCAAAAGGAAAATTGTGACCGATCACAACGCCCAGTCCCACGATCAAAGTAAACAGATATGTATACTCCAGATCCATGTCCATGCGGGGACACATAACAAAACGGACAACCAGAGTCGGAATAAACGCTTTCAAAAGGTCTCCTCCAAAAGTCAGTGCTCCGCCCTTGGCTCCCATGGTACGCAGAGCATTGGTCGTGCCAATATTGCCACTGCCCTCTGTCCGGATATCGTGGCCATTCATTTTGCCCACAATATAGCCGGTAGAAAAGCATCCGAAAAAATATCCTATCACTAATAAAATTATCGCAAGTAATCCATACACAGTATCTTTACTCCTTTTCTTTTCTTTCCCTGATAAAAATCCGGATCGGAGTTCCGGCAAAACCAAAAGTCTCCCGGATCCTGTTCTCTATATAACGCTGATAAGAAAAATGCATCAGTTCTTTGTTGTTCACAAACAGCACAAAAGTCGGCGGTTTGGTACTTACCTGGGTCATATAGAATAATTTCAGGCGTTTTCCTTTGTCTGAAGGCGGCTGCTGCATGGCTACCGCTTCCATCAAAATTTCATTCAGGACTCCTGTCTGGATCCGCAGTGCATGATTCTGGATCACTACATCCAGTACATCAAAAATCTTGTTGGTACGCTGGCCGGTCAGTGCCGAAATAAACATGATCTCAGCATACGGCACAAAGGACAGGATATCCCGTACCTTTTTGGTGAATTCTTTCACTGTGGAATTATCTTTTTCCAGTGCATCCCATTTATTGACCGCTATAATAAGGCCGCGGCCCCGGTCATGTGCCACACCTGCGATCTTGGCATCCTGCTCCGTAACACCTTCTGTGGCATCAATCACAAGGATCACCACATCCGCTCTTTCAATAGCCGCAATAGTACGGATGATACTGTATCTTTCAATGTCCTCTTTGATCTTGCTTTTACGGCGCAGTCCTGCCGTGTCAATAAATACATACTCTGTATCATTGTGAACGATCTCCGTGTCAATGGCATCTCTTGTAGTACCGGCCACATCTGAAACGATCACACGGTTTTCTCCTAACAGACGGTTGATCAGCGAAGATTTACCGGCATTCGGTTTTCCAACTACCGCGATCTTCGGTCTCTCATCTTCTTCCTGTTCGATCTTGTCCAGATCGATCACGTCCAGCACGGCATCCAGCATATCACCCAGCCCCAGTTTACTGCTGGCTGATACAGGGTGCGGATCCCCTATGCCAAGATTGTAAAACTCGTACACATCCGGCATATATTTCTGAAAATTATCTACTTTATTTACAACTAAAATAACCGGCTTGCCGGAACGACGCAGCATATCTGCCACTTTATAATCTGCATCTACCAGTCCCTGTCTCACATCTACAATAAACAAAATAACATCGGCTGTATCAATGGCTATGTTGGCCTGCTCTCTCATATGTTTAAGCATCTGGTCTTTGCTGTCCATCTCGATTCCGCCGGTATCGATCAGTGAAAAAGAGTGGTTCAGCCAGGTAACATCCGCATAGATACGATCCCTGGTCACACCAGGATAATCTTTCACGATGGAAATCTTTTCTCCTGCTAATGTATTAAACAGAGTTGATTTTCCCACATTCGGTCTACCTACAATGGCCAAAATTGGTTTTCCCATAATTATCTCCATTTCTTTATCTATCTTATCACAATCGTTATTACTATATCACAAAAAATTATTTTAGACAAGTTCTGTTACCTGCCTTCAAACGCATTCTCATAATGGATCAGTTTTTCTCCTATGATCATAACCACATCAAAACGCATGGGATGCCATTCACTGATGCCATGTTCCATACAATAAAAACGAGCTCCCAGACGGTTTTTGTTCATCTTCGCATTGGTCACAACACCTCTGGGAGCCTCATAGGCTGCATTTTTCCGATATTTTACTTCTACAAAGCAAAGACACTCTCCATCCAGTGCGATCAGATCTAACTCCGCCGCCCGGCAGTGATAATTTCTGTCCAGAATCTTATATCCTTTAGATTCCAGATATCTGGCTGCCATTTCTTCATAAAAAGTGCCTGTTTTTCTTTTATTTTCTCCCTGCATCCAAATATCCCCCCTGTTATCCTCTGTTATCTTTTGATTTTTTCCTGTATGCGGTCCATATTATCAACAAATACAAGAACTTCTGCTACCACAGAATACAGCTCCGGTGGTATGTACTCACCAATATCCAGTACAGACAGAGATCTTGCCAGTTTAGCATCTTTATGCACCGGCACATCTGACTCTTTTGCGACTTCTACAATCTTGTCCGCCAGATATCCACGGCCGGATGCAACGACTTTTGGTGCTTTCTCGCCGGTCTCATACTCCAGTGCTACCGCTGTCTTCTTTTCCTGCATCCAATTCCTCCTTTATTGTTTCACCCAGTTATGGATAAAGGTGCGCCTGTGGATCGGACATGGACCATATTTCTGCAATGCCTCTCTGTGGTCCGCCGAACCGTATCCTTTATTTTTCTCAAAGCCATATTCCGGATATAACTGGGCATATTCTTCCATCAGGTGGTCCCTTGTTACTTTTGCCATAATACTGGCTGCTGCAATGGAAAGACTTCTGGCGTCCCCCTTTATGATCCCAATCTGTTTGACTGATATCTGTGGGATCGTAACAGCATCATTTAACAAAAGATCCGGCACAACATTCAGATCCTTCACTGCCAGCGCCATCGCCTCATAAGTTGCCTGCAAGATATTAATCTCATCAATCCTTGCCGGAGAACTCATACCAATGCCATAAGAAACTGCTTTCTCCTTAATTATATCGAACAATTCTTCTCTTTTTTTAGCAGAAACCTGCTTGGAATCATTCAGCCCCGGTATTTTCAGCCCTTTGGGAAGAACCACAGCCCCAGCTATCACAGGGCCTGCAAAAGGTCCCCGTCCTGCTTCATCGATACCACAGATACATTCATATTCTTCTCCGTACTTTTTCTCAAAGGCAAGCATCATTTCCAGCCGCTCATTTTCTTTTTCACAGGCTTGCATCTTCTTCTGGCAGGAAAGCAGAAGTTTCTGCACTCCGCTTCTTGGATCGGATTCATATTTTTTCATAAGAGAAGTCCACTCTCCCATGTCTGTCATTTCAAATTCCTGCCGGATTTCTTTTATATTCATTTGAGTCTCCTTTTATTTCCTTATGTTTTTCCAAAGAAAACAGCCGGCCGGCAATGCGGCTGGCTGCTTTTTTTATGTTTACTGCAGATTAAACAAATCTCTGGCTGAGATGGTTATATCTGTATATACTTCTTCACCCTGCACCATAAGGTTTTTCTTAGTATTATAAACCCGTCCCTGAGTGTACACACGCAAAACCGTGTATCCATTCTGCCAGTCTTTCAGCTTGTAAGGAACATAGAATGTAACATCTGTGGATACCGGATATCCATCGGCCCACTGTGTACCTTTCTCATCGGCGACCTTCTGCTTGTGAAGGATCGTGGTATCCGAATCTGCATATTCCCTGTATAAAACTTTAGTCAGATCCGTCGTTCCCAGCGCTGTAAGCAGGGCCGGTTCATGACTTTCGCAAGCCGAACTGCTGTATTTGTCTTTGCCGGTATCTTCCGGTTTTATAAAGACGGTTCCAAGTATGGCTCCGGTCTGGTCGTTTACATTGGACACCTTCACTCTGAGATACATTGTATCATTTGTCTTGTACTTGCTGTCCTTATTATAATCAATCAAAACATTCACTTCATCCAGACGAGTATATAACTTCTTCTGTTTCAGAACCTGAACCGTCAGAGGTGCTACTTTGTCATTACTATTATTCATGATCTTGTAAATAATATCCAGGGTCTTACTGATAATAGCTTCAGAACCGGATGGCGTGATCAGTGTAGAATGGTTTTCATTGGAATTAGAACCATCACTTACCAGTGTTACATTCTTCTCATCTTCACCGTCGGTACCGGAATGGTGGGTATATGAAACATCTTCCGCCGTAAAAGGCTGGTTCTGGTTATTGGTATCAAAGAAGTTGGCGGAATAACCATACTCCACATACTTATCTACCCCGAGATTTGTATTCTGATTTCCACCTAACTCAGCCGGATAGAATGTCAGGGCATTCCACAGATAATAACTCTTTTTCTTGTTAAAATCCGAGATACTGTCGGAAGTAGCCAGCGGCCTTACATAATAGCCGGTTGTCTTGGCTGAGTAGTCATTGATACCAGAGGTAGACTTCAATTTTACTGTCTGGATATACGGAAGAATGTCCTCCATAAAACTCCGCTTGACACCATCACTGTGTCTGGCCAGAAGGTCAAACTGGATACTGACAAGGTACAGTTTTGCCACATTATTCAAGGCACCATTCATCTGGTAGTTCTGACAGTCCTTTGACATATACATGGTAGTTTCTTTGGACGAGCTGTTTCCGTCTACACCATTTCGAAGCATACTTCCCACTTTCTGGGTCCACACAAGGGGAAGGTTTTTATTGGTACTGATACGCTTCATGATCTTCACGCACAGATCCCATTCCAGATCATTTGTCTCAAAGGTTGGAAAATCTGCTTCCTGATTAAAATCATAATCTTTTTCGCCCATCCAGAATTTATGATACAGCTCATACACATTTTTAATATTACTTGTATCTGTCTTGTGGAAGGATGAAATGTATACCATGTCCGCTCTCTCTACCATATCTACTGTGGCACTTGTATCGTCTTTGGACATTTTATTCAGTTCATCCGGCGTCACACATACTACCTGAAGATTAAAATTTTTGCAATCCTTCTCATTATTAAACTTAAACAAAGACCGTTTCAGTACTTCATTGGCTTTCAAGTTATAATAGCAGTAAGTATAATAGGACTTTTTGTCACCCTTGTCATAGTTAAACTCATATGTCTGAATGGATGCGTTGTATTTCACAGTATAAACTGTCGTAAATTTAGACTGCATGATCACACGACCATACTTGCTTTCATATACACTGACCGGGATATAATAACCGGTATCCTTATAATACTGCCAGAAATTATCATTGGATGTCAGTTCTTTTCTGTCTGCCGGAATCTGGGTCACATCCGTTACATACTTCCACTGGTTCTGGCTGCTGTCAGAACTTACTGTCAGTTTAGAAATGTTGGCATTTACTATCTGGGACCATTCATCCTGCAGGGCATAATCCCCCTTGCCGGCTCCCACATAATAAACATAACCACCATAGATCTGGTCTAACACTTCCTTATTTGCTTCTTTGCTGATCTGCCAGTTTTTATCATCTGAAAGTCTGGCTGCCTCTACTGCTTTACCTGTGCTGTCTAAGCGAAATAAAGAAGGATATTTTGCCGCCAGCTGCTCGATGGTCATTTTTTCGTCTTTGACAGACTGATAATCCTCGTCTGCAATGCTTGGCGTACTGATGGTATATGAATAATCTTTGGAATCAGTCTTATTTACGCTCCAGTTACCGTAATCTGCTTTTGCTTCATCTGTGATGGCATTTCCCTGATCGTCACTGCCGGCCAGCACACTCTGATTATCCTCCACCAGATTTGCTGACGAATAATTCCACTGATTCTGGTTCTGTCTGAAGGTTAATTTATCCGATGTGACCGATTTCTCATAATGGACTTCCGAACCTACTGTCTTTTTCTTTTTGGTCCAGTTATATTTATCGGTAAGAGAAATGTCCCGGATGGCTTCTCCTTCTAAGTCTTTCTTAAAAAGATCCGGATACTTCTTGGCCAGCTGCGGAACGGTCAGATTGTTATAATCATCTTCCGTAATCTGGTCACTGTTTAATTTCACAGTATAATATTTACCGGTGTAGATCATCTTGACGGATTTTTTTTCTTTATCATTTCCCTTGTCTACATCGTCTTCATAACTGTAAATGTCATAATTAAAATCTACCATCCAGTTGCCAAACAGATCCTTGATATTATAGTTGTCCATGTTCTGCTCTGTGATAGACGCATTTTTCGCCTTGCTGGCATCAATGCCGATCTGCATTACATCAAAGGGATATTTATTATTATCAGGATTCAGATAAATCATCTGCTGCATGGCCTTATCCGGCACAATCTCCAGGATAATAAATGGATTGGAATCGGTTCCCTTAGTTCCTACGCAGGTAGGTACTTTATCATTTAAAGGTGTGGCTCCGGTACCCTGTGAGCCTTTTTTATTACCACCTTCGTCTGTTACAAATACATCGTTGCTGTCCATTACTTTTACCGGATCACTGTCTGTGTCTCCGGTATACTGCAGATAAGTAGACTCTTCACTATACTTGCCGAATACATGTCCGGTCTTTAACAAAACCAGTCCCAGAGTACAAACCGCTGTAACCCCAAAGATCCATGCAACTTTACGAGACCATTTTCTTTTTTTCATGTTTTGTCGCCTCCTATTATTTTCTCAAACTGATATCCCTCTGACACTTATAACTTACATCATCTTTTTTCATTTCCAGTTCTACACTAAGCCGGTTTGTGTGGCTGGAAGATGTAACTGACTTTTTCTCACATTTAAGACTGGATACATTCTCAGCCATTAAATGCTTTTTATCGGCGGCAAAGGATGGGACAAAATGTTCCACATCACTTTCTTGTCCGGCCTCTTTGGCCAGATCATACTTGGATGCAAAATAAATGTTGCCATCTTTTTCCCAGTAAAAATAAGTATCCGTAGCCGAAACTTTTCTCTCTGCGGTTCCTACATTCTGCACCGTCTTTTTCACAATGGTAAGGAGTTTTGCTGAATCACTCCAAACGGCACTATCCGCTTCCATGGTATAAGCACTGATATGGTTCATGGCATCTTTTGCCTGTTCCTGCAGATCCACTCTCTGCTGTGTACGTCTCATAGTAGATGTACAAAATCCCATGATCATCATGATGGCCAACATCACGATGGAAGAAGCAGCAAGGGCGATCAGCATTTCAACCAGTGAAAAACCCTCTTTACTTTTTTGTTTCATGGTTTATCCCCCTTTTTCCTTCTTTAATCAATGAAATGTCTGCCGGTGTCCTTTACAACGGTAATGGAATACGTTCTGCCATTATCATCGGTAACCGCAATCTTTGACGGCGGTACATATGTGTTGCCACCGTCTATAACGGTAGCAAAGGCACCATCCTTTTTGCGGATCGTAAAGGAATACACATCCCCGCTTCCAAGCTCTGTACTGTCTACCTGGATCTTCATATTATCTTTACCGATTTTATGTCCGGTGTCATCCGGCGTGCAGGAAGCACTTCCATCATACTTTATGTAGAAATCACCGTCATATTGGTAAAGATGCATATACGCGGTTGTATTCTTGGACATATTTAATGTTTTTAATTCTGAGAAAGCGCTGTTTATCTCCCCTGTCATCTTTCTGGCATCCGCCTGGCTGATATAATTCAGACTAAAGGCAGAAAGTCCCACAAGAATCCCCATGATGGCAATAGTGATAACCAGTTCTATCAGTGAAAATCCATCTTTCTCTCTCATTTTCTGTCCTCCTTCCCGCATCAATAAGCATTCTTAACCCAGTTCTGGTAGAATACACATTTATTCATTTCTGTTGTATCCTGTGACAAGCCTCCATTAAAGGCATAGAAATACTTGGCAAATTCATCATCATATTTGATTTCTTCCAGCAGATTGCCAACGGTGATCATATCATACTCCAGTTTATGGTTCCCTGTTACGGTGACTTTGCCGCTGGCTAAGATCAAACCTTTGAAATCTGCATCTACCGTCACATCTCCTTTGACGATCAAAAGCCCACTGTCTGCCGAGGTAACATTCCGGTCACCGTTTACCACCGTAACACGACCGATCGGGTTGCCGTCTTTGTCACTGTAATCTTTGAATACAGTGCTGCCCACTTTGGAAAAATCAATGATCCTTGATGATACTAACGGAAGATCCAGCGAATCATCCAGACGGATATTGGTATTTCTTCCTGTTCCTCCGGAAGAAAGCAAGGTTTTGCACTTACCAAGGTAATCCATGGCAATCTTTCTTCCATCCTGTAAAAGGTTTTCTCTCGGTGCTCCTGAACTATTGTAATAGTTGGAACTTTGAATACTACTGCCGGCTGACGCCTCGTAGTTATAAACAATATTGGCTGCGATCAGACACAGATTGCCGGAAAACTTCGTTTTTCCCATATCCGGCACACTAAGGAAGGACTGTGCCCTCTCTTTTAACTTACTCTGATTTTCTATAATATTGCCACTTTCATCTTTGATTTCCACTACGCCGGTATAGTAATCTTTAAAGTACTCGTTTGCCTTTGCCTCACTGGCAAAATTCAAAAATAAGTACACATAATCACCACTGGCACCATGAATGTAGTTGGCAATATATGGTTTTGCAGGATTCAGATAATCCTTCAGGGCTGCATTGCTTAGCAAATTGGCTTTTACATCACTTTCTACCGTAGCTGTCAATTCCGGGATCGCCATAGGATTGTGGTCCACCGATTCCGGAATACAGGAATCCGGAACCAGATATGCCAGCTGGTTACTCTTGATTGAAAGAGATTCACCGGTAAGGATATTGGTCGTGGTAGAAGTATAATCCGATTTGTTCTGGGATACAAACGCTCTTCCTGCCAGAATCATCTTGTCCAGCGAATTGGCATTGAGAGTCGTATTCAGGCCATTTACAAGAATAGCACTGCTATACTCAGAATTTAAGCCCTCTCCTTTTGAAGAGTCATTTTGTTCATTGTAACTATATCCATAATACTTGCCGCCAAGATTTACGGTAGCATTGTTATCCTGGATATCCAGATCATTACTGATATAGGCATTTTCATTCAATGTAACTTTTGTCTCCAGAGAAGAATCCGATCCATATTTTAAAAGGCGGATATTCTGAAGCCATAGATCACCAACGCCGCTTTCGCCATTCAGATTCAATACAGATCCGGTGTAAGCATCAAGATTTCCTCTGGAAATAATGGTCTTACTGTTAAAATTCACCAGACTCTGTGTGCCAATGTCAATACCGGTATCTTTGTTTCCGGTGTAAACATTTCCAATAAACTGTGTCCCGATATTGGCATTCTGAACCTTTAACTGATCGTCATTGATGACAATGTAATTTTTTATCTCGTTCAGGGTTGAATCACCCTCAAATTTATAATCCGGTACCTGGAATACAATATCTGACTGGATGGATGAACGGTAATCTGTATCATCTGTATAATCTACCAGAAGATTTTTAATGGTCAGAGTATACCCTGTCTTGTCATCATAGTTGGTTACAAAGCAAAGATTGGTACCCGGTACCGTCTGTACGGCATCCGGTTTCTTTGTCAGTTTCTTTACTACATCCAGGCTGCATGTAACCGCTGTTCCCAGGTTATTCTTAATATCGTCTTCTGAATATGTCATACCTCCGCGAAGCACCGTTGCCAGTCCGCTTAAATATTTCTTTGAATATACATCTTTCATATTCTCAGACTCTTTTGTGTAATTCTCCAGTACATCCGTATAAGCCGTTTCACTGGCTGTATCTGCATACTCAAGTAATCCGGTACGGACTTCTTCCAAAATTCCCTCTGTCTGATAGAAATTATCGGAAGAATACTTCTCTACAATGACCGTTGACATATAGCGTGTGGCAATGGTCAAAATCGTAATTCCCAGAGTTGCCAGAAAAGTAACGCCGATAATAACAGAAATAAAGGAAGCACCTTCTTTCCCCTCAAAAAGGTTCTTATAAAATTTTCTGTTCTTCAGCCATTTAATCATACTATCGTTCTCCTTTCGATGTATCCAGATGAACTACTCTTGTATCATCATTAAACACCGTTGCTGATTCAGGATAAACATCCACTGAAACAGCGGCAATTCTCTTGCCAGAAGCCTGTTTCTCAATGAAATCTGTCTTTGCCGTGATACCGGTACAGTTGATTCCATTGGTATAATAATTCATCCGCTGGGCTGTCCCTGTTACAGATATACTGAGGGAATAGCCACTGGTGGGAGCCATTACCTTCTTCTGACAGATCATATATACATTTACCTTTTCTGCTTCTGTGGCAAGGATGGATGGATCACAGTCCACTTTCACCTCTTCTGCCCCTGTGTCCTTGGTAATGTTGTAGAAAAGGTATATATTTTCTAATTTACTTTTTTCTATCTTTGTGTCGTTTAACACACTGTCAAAATCTGCACCCTCGTAACTGTAACGGTAAAAACATTTTACTGTATATACATCACTGTTAGAAGGATCTACCCCTAACTGGATCCAGATCACTCTGGTCATATTAGTTTTAATTTCAGACTGGGTCTTGTCCGGATGATCCGCGAGAAAATGACTAACCGCCACATCTGCCTGATCCGTCTCAGAAAGGACCACATTTTTAGGTGAATAAATTTCTTTTAACTGCGGAGTCTCAAATTCATTGAATTTTGAATCGGTGGTATCACCTGCCGAATTCACCCGGCTGTATTCATAATCCACGGTCACCTTTACCTTAAACTTCTCACCATCTTCCGTCACTTCTTTGGTAAGATGGGATTTGTGATCGGATCCGGCTGCCTTTGAATCCAATGTCCAGCCTGCCTGAGTGGATAAAACATCCTCCACCTCTTCAAAATCATCACAGTTATTTACTTCTTCCGCTACTGCCTGTCCTGCCGTTGTGGCCTTCTGGGTATGCTTTCCTCTGGAAGTAAATACCGATGCGTCTGAAAAGTAAGCCAGGATCGGCAGGGACAATAACGCCAGCACAGCAATGGCGACGATCACTTCCACTAAGGAAAAACCTTCCTTCATGCTTTTCATATATCCCTACCTCCTTGACTTATTTCTGTAATGCACCGAAGATGCTGTCTGTTCCAATGACAATACCGTCGATCTTCGGTTCTATATATGGATTTCCGTTTCCATTGATCTCATAATAGTTAATGGTAGCCGTTCCTGTCAGTTTACCGCTGGTAGCATCAAAGGTATAACTCAGATTGGAAATCGACATATGTTCCTTGTTGTCACGGACCCAGTCCACCATGTCCATGATCTGGTTCATGTTGCCGGTCATATCCACCTCATACTTGGTGTACTTTCCTACCATCTGGCTCAATGTATCTACCTGCTGTTCCGGTGCCTCTTCCACCGCACTTGGTGAAACCGCTTTCTGACCGGAACCGTTGTTTTCTGTCTGCTCAGTAGAAACAAATTGTCCTTTTTCAATAAACTTCTGGGATTCAGAAGGCCGGATCGCTGTAACACGCACACCGCTGTCAACCATCATCTGGTATACATTGAAGATTGCCTTCTGCTGAGTCACAGTTGATGGATATTCCTTAACATAATTTTCTGTATCTGTCTTGTGCTGTTCGGAAGTCTGCTTCATCTGATTTACCTGCAGCTGCAGGTCGCTGAGATACTCTACCTGTCTTTTCAGTTTCTGTGACTGGGTATCCAATTCTGTTGCCTGATCCTGATTTCTCTGGAATACGAGGAAAAAGGAACAGATCAAGATCAAAAGGCCCAGGCCGATCAAAATGATTTTTTTCTGCATTACTGTCAACTTATCCATTTACTGCACCCCCTGACTGGCATTTGTATCTGTGACCGCATTGACATTTTTATACTTAAAGGTCAATGTGTAGTTATACTGTCTTCTGCCTGTATTTTCATCCTCTGTTTCTGCCACTTCTTTGATGGTAACATCTTTAATATTGTCTACCTTGTTCATCTGTATCTGTGTCAGAGACAAAGAAGAAAGTCTGTCGTTGCAAGAAGCACTCATGGTAACCGCATCTTCATCGGACTGAATACTCTGGATCTTGAAACTCTTTGGCACCATTTCAGAAAGTTTGTCGATCAACTCATGGAAATGATTATTGTTTGAGTTTGTATATGTTTTGATGTTGCTCATAATATTGTACTGGTTTTCCACATCCGTCAACTCATTGTACTGATCTTCTACCGGTGCCAGTGCATTCTTTCTGGCCTGCAGTTCATCGTGGTTACTGGATGCAGTCATCAGTTCAATAATGGAAAATCCGCTAAGCACAAGACTTACCAGTACCAGACCGGCAAAAATTGCCAGTGCGCCGGTAAGGCTTCCTTTTCTGGCATTTCTGAGAGCCATGGATTTTGGAACAAAGTTCAGTGGTGAAAATACGGAACCAAAACAGTTCAAATACTGCAAAATAGCCGCATCAATCACGATCTTTTTGTTAAACCGTACGCCTTCCAATTCTGTTGGTGTCGTCACTTCCACACTCAACTCGTTGGATAAGAGTTCATGGATACCGGCAATGCTGCATCCAACACCCACACAGATTACATTCTGGATCTCTCTGTCTTTGTACTTGGAGTTATAATACTCGATAACACGGGCGATGTTGCTGACCAGATATTCTCCGTTATTGGTAATCTCAATTCTTTTGGCTGTAGAGAAATCTCCGGAAGGATTGGCCGCATTCATGCTGTGGACCAGAACTCTCTGAGAAGAAAGGACTTTGTATGCTTTTTCATAATCGTCTACACCAAAAACCGGTTCCTGGATCATGGCATCTGTAAATACCGACACACCATATGGGATAACTCGCTGCAGAAGCATTTCATTGGAGGTAACCACATTGACCAGTGTAGAATCACGGTTGATCTGAATACACATGGTAACAGAATTCTTTACCTGGCGGCTCATGATCTGGAAGATACTATTTCCATCTCCCTCCACGGAGATCACATTCATCTCAGCTTCTTCTGCCAGTTTGTAATAGGATTCGATCAGATCGGATGGTGCCGCAAAAATACGGACATTACGGACCTTTCCCTGATCTTTGTCCTGATAGTCGCTTCCCTGTACTTTATAAGTAAATATGTACTTATCTACATCTACCGGGAAAAGATCTGCTACTTTTGCCATTACCACTGCATCCATCTTGTTCTTAGCCACAGCCGGGATCACGGTCTCACGGCTGGCGATCTTGGCAGATGCTACGGTAAATATCACATCCTTCGTATGGATTCCTTTCTCCAGACATGCTTTCTCAATTCTTTTCGCAATCTCTACTTCATTGATGATCATACCTTCACTGACAGATCCTTCTGGTGTCGGTACACGGACACATCCAAATACGGTAGGATTGTTTGCCACATTTTCCATATGTACAATCTGTGTTATTTTTTCGCCCACACGGACAACTACAACCTTCTTAGCCATGGTTCATTCCTCCCCTAGAGTTATTCTTTGTAGTTTTCACAGTTTTCAAGAATCTAAAAACTCTAAAAACTGCAAAGCTCTTTTCGTTAATTGATCATAAGGTTTAAATACCAGTTATATATTTTATCGCCCCAAAGTGCGGCAATCATTATACCTGCTGATAAATAAGGACCGAAGGGAAACTTTCCCCTTTTTCCGGTCCACAATATTTTGAAACATTCAATCAAAGCTCCTGCTACGGATCCGATGATAATAGCAAACAGGGCATGTCCCCAGCCGATACAAAGTCCGGCACAGCCCATCAACTCCACATCTCCCAGACCAAGACCGCTCTTTCCGGTAATTCCCCTGAATAACAGAGCAATCACCAGCAAAAAAATACTGGCAAAAAAGAGACCACCTACATAGTACAGCCAGTTATCCAGATGGAACACAAGGTGGATCACACCCAGGATCAAAATGGTTATATCTACTGCTGTAGGAATCATCATAGTCCGGTAATCGATCACACTTAATACCAATAACGCCGAAAAAAGCAGGCAATACAGCACACTGTCTGCATTCCAGCCATTGATATAAAGGATACCGCAGTACGCAAGTCCGTTGACTGCTTCTACCATTGGATATTGAGAGGAAATGCCGGCGTTACAATACCGGCATTTACCTTTCAGAAAAATCCAGCTGAACAGTGGGAACAAATCATACCATTTCAACTTGTGTCCACAGTTCATACAATGAGAACCCACCGTCACCAGGCTCTCCTTTTTCGGCATTCTGTAAATGCACACATTCAGGAAACTTCCTATCACAATGCCATACAAGAATGTTACGATATAAAGGATAATAGATTCCGGTGTCATAATGGGTTCTCCTTGGTTTTTGTTAGGTTAAATTACTTGTTAGAAGATTTGATCTCTGTATCTCCTGATCCTACGGAAACAGTAATTGTCTTTGTACCGTAATTGAAATCACATGTAATTTCTTTTCCTTTGGCATCTGCTGATGCAAGTTTTCCTTCCAAAGCAGCCAAACCAGCAGCATTTGTGCAATCAAGAGCTTCTGCAAGTTTATCAACACTGAAATTACCAACTGTAGTTGCACTCGCTCCAGTTGAACCAATTGTAAAGTTTACATCCTCAGAAATCTGCTGTGATGCAATCTCATTTTTGAATGCTGAATAAATTGTATCAATTGTCTGCTGGTCTTTACCTACTCTTGATTTCTCAAGGTAAGGGATAACTGCCAATGCAACGATACCGATCAGGATTGCCATAATAGCAATAACGATGATCAACTCCACGAGAGAGAAGCCTTCTCTCTCACCACTTAAATACTTCTGAATTTTGTTCCTCATAGTTTTCTCTCCTTTTTTTATGTATTCCCTGTTGGGGAGCCTTGTGTGTCTCACAAGCGCTTTTTCTCATTATACAACAAACCCTTACATATTTCAAGAAAAATATTCAAGTAATTTATCCTTTTTATATTTTATTTATACATAATGACTTATTTTTGCCTTAAATTACCTTTTTTTACCAGTAATTTCATCAGGCATTTCCGGCATTTTCGTAGATACCAAGCATTGGCATCAGAACCGCTCCCAGAATACCGCCTACCAGTACAGCCAGAAGGATAATGACCATTGGCTCCATAATGGTGGTAAGGTTTTTGGTGGCCTCTTCCACTTCTGCTTCGTAATACTCTGCTACTTTATCCAGCATGGATTCTGTGGTACCGGTTTCCTCACCGATCTTGATCATATGAGTTACCATAGGCGGGAACACACCGGATGCCTCCAGCGGCTCTGACATAGGGATACCTTCCATGACTTCCGATTTGCAGTTTTTTATTGCCTTCCGGATCACTCTGTTGGATATAACATCTGCCACAATATCCAAAGAATCTACTATCGATACACCGGACATGATCAGCGTAGACATGGTTACAGAGAACTTGGCTGCCGCATTTTTTACGGAAAAATTTCTGAACATCGGTATTTTCAATACCAGTTTACTGGTACACATTTTTCCTGTCTCTGTACTCTTCAGGTAAAGGATCAGCGCAATAAACAAGATAATGCCGCCCATCAATGGTAAGAAATTATTGGTAACAAACTGACTGGCTGCCACAACTGCCTTGGTCAAAGCCGGCAATTCCGCTCCCATGGAATCAAAGGCATCCTGGAAGTTAGGGATCACAGTCTTCAGCAAAATGATCACAACGGCTACTGCTACCACCAGGACCACGATCGGATAGATCATGGCAGAACGGACCATGGACACCAGTTTCATGTCCTTGTCAAACTGCTTACAGATACGCTCAAAGGACACTTCCAGATTACCGGTTACTTCGCCGGCTGCCACCATGTGGATCAGAATCTCAGGGAATACTTTCCCCTCTGCTTTCATGGCATTGGCAAGGGAATCACCTTTTTCAACGGAAGTTGTCACATTGCTGAGGGACTTTTTCAACGTCTTATTCTCTGTCTGGTCGGTAACCATGTGTAGACCATCGATGAGGGTTACACCTGCATTTAAAATACTATGGAACTGTTTACAAAAAATCGTAATATCCTTCTTCTTTACCGGATTACCGATGGTAATATTCCATTTTGCATCATCAATGGAGGCAGATTCATGGATCTCCATGACTACGCCGCCTTCCGCCGTCAGTTTAGCAACAGCCTGTTCCTGGCTTGGCGATTCTACCACACCTCTTTTCTGTTTACCATATTTATCCGTCAGGACATATTTAAATCGAGCCATTTGGTAAGTCCCCCTTTCTAAAACAACTTACGAAGCAAACTTGTTTTATCCTGTGCAAAGGAAATTGCTTCTTCTTTGGTTATCTTTCTTGCCCGGTACAGATCAAACAACGCATCATCCATAGTGATCATACCGTCAGCACGGCTGGTCTGGATAATAGATGGAATCTGGTGAGCCTTGGATTCTCGGATCAGGTTGCGGATGGCACTGTTTGGAAACATGATCTCAAAAGCTGCCACACGGCCTTTTTTATCCGCTGTAGGTAAAAGCTGCTGGGATACAACAGCTTCCAGCAAAGTAGCCAGCTGAATACGGATCTGAGGCTGCTGAGATGTAGGAAATACATCGATGATACGCTCAATGGTAGGAACCGCACCGATGGTATGCAGTGTCGAAAATACAAGGTGGCCTGTCTCTGCCGCTGTGATAGCTGTAGAAATCGTATCCAGGTCTCGCATCTCTCCTACCAGGATCACATCCGGATCCTCACGCAGTGCTGCTCGCAGTGCCGGTGCATAACCCTGGGTATCAAAACCGATCTCTCTCTGGTTTACCACAGATTTGGCGTGGTTATGTAAATACTCGATAGGATCTTCCAGCGTAATGATATGTTTGTTATAATTCTGGTTGATCACATCAATCATAGAAGCCAGCGTTGTAGATTTACCACTTCCGGTTGGTCCTGTTACCAGCACCAGTCCTCTCTTTTTCTTCGTAAGATCCACAATCTCCTTGGAAAGTCCTAACTGCTCTGGTGATGGGATCTTGCTGTTGACCAGACGGATTACAAAGGACAATGCCCCACGCTGTTTAAATACATTCACACGGAATCGCCCCAGATTTCTGGCTGCATAAGAAAAGTCAATCTCCCCATCTTCGTTAAATTTTTCTATCATTCTCGGCGGTATCATCTGTTCTACCAGTGCTTTGGAATCATTGGGCATGATAATGCCACATGGCAGTGCCACCAACTCACCGTTTACACGGCATTTAGGCGGGATACCAACCGAAACATGAAGGTCCGATGCCTTCATTTCTCTTGCCTGTCTTAAAAGTTCATCAATTCTCATTTTTTTACCCCTTTTTATAATCATTTATCCCTGTTTATTCTGTGGCGATACGCTCCACTTCAGATATCGATGTAACGCCTTGCAAAACCAGTTTGGCAGCACCACGGCGCAGTGTTGTCATTCCCTGCTGCAATGCCACTTTCTGGATTTCTTCTGCACCGCCGCCGGCTGCTACCACCCGTCGTATCTCCGGTGTCAGCGGCATGATCTCGTAAACACCAATTCGTCCGCGGAATCCGGTACCGTTGCAGAATGCACAGTTGGTTCCTCCCGGTTCATAAATCGTCGGCGTACCTTTTCCCTGCATACGGAGTCTCTGTTTATCCATATCATTCATCGGATGAGGCTTCTTGCATTTTGGACAAAGTCTTCTCACCAGTCGCTGTGCAATGATACCTACCGTAGAGTCTGCGATCAGATACGGTTCAATTCCCATATCCTCCATACGGGTAATCGTACTGGCCGCACTGTTTGTATGCAGTGTGCTGACAACCAAGTGTCCGGTAATAGCGGCCTTTACCGCAATTCCCGCTGTCTCCTCGTCTCGGATCTCTCCGATCATAATAATGTCTGGGTCCTGACGCAGAATAGAACGAAGTGCCGAAGCAAAGGTCAGTCCCGCTTTTTCATTTACCTGAACCTGGTTGATTCCATCTACATCGGCCTCTACCGGGTCCTCAACGGTGATGATATTTACATCACCGGAATTTAACTCACTTAAAACAGTATACAGTGTGGTGGATTTACCACTTCCGGTTGGTCCTGTTACCAGAATGATGCCGTGAGGATTTTTTACCAGTGCTTCAAAACGGCGTAATTCCTCTTCCGGGAAGCCCAGGTCTTTTTTATCCCTTGTCAACGCCGACTTGGAAGCCAGACGCATAACGATCTTCTCTCCAAACACGGTAGGAAGACTGGATACACGGATATCGTATTCGACACGGTCAAACCGCTGTGTCATACGGCCGTCCTGTGGTGCTCTTTTTTCAGAAATATTCATTCCACTGATAATCTTGATACGGGCCACGATAGCCGGAAGAAGTTCTTTCTCATAGCGCATCATTTCCTGCATGACACCATCGATACGGAATCTGACGCGGACACTGTCCTCCAGTGCCTCAATATGTATATCACTGGCACGCTCATTTACGGCCTGCTCAATGATCTTGTTTACCAGCACTACGATCGGTGCTGTATCTACTTCCTCATTGTCTGCTTCCTGGCTTTCTCTGGCACTGATCTGCTCTTTACGCTCTTTACTGTAGGCATCTGCCATCTTGGCAACCTGCTCATTACCGTAGTATCTCTCAATACCAAAGCGGATATCCGACGGCGATGCCACCATTGGCTCGATCTGCATATTGGTAACGATAGACAAGTCGTCAATAGCGATGATGTTCAGCGGATCTTCCATGGCAACCCGGAGAATATTCGGGTTATTTTCATCTACCTCAAAAGGAAGTACCCTGTGTTTGCGGACAATGGATTCCGACAAAAGTGCAATGACCTCCGGCTGTAATTTAGCCTCACGAACCCTGGCGATGGGAAATCCCATCTGCTTGTGGATTGCTTCTACGATTTCATTTTCATCGGTATAATTCAACTCGATCAGCGTCTCACCAAGACGAAGTCCCAGTTCTTTCTGTTTTTTCAGAGCTTCACCTAACTGCTCAATGGAAATGACCCCTGCCCCGACCAGCAGGTCTCCCAATCTCTTTCTTTTTCTACCAACCATATAATCACCTTACTCAGCTTGTTTTTTATCCTTGTTCCGGCGAAGTTTGATGCCGGCCCATATACCTAATGCTGCCACCGCTGTAAATACTACAAGACGGATTCCATAATAAATAAACGCTTCACCTACTGTATTTGCGTACATACAATACACCTTCCTTTTCTATCTTCGATTTGCCAGTTCCTTTGTTACATCATCCCAGGACAGACCGCACTCTGCCATTAATACCATCATATGATAAAGGAAGTCAGCAATTTCATATTTCAACTCTTCTGCATCCGGATTTTTAGCTGCAATAATAATCTCTGATGCCTCTTCTCCGCATTTTTTCAGGATCTTATCAATTCCTTTGTCAAACAGATAATTCGTATAAGAGCCTTCTTTAGGGTTCTTTTTCCGCTCCAGGATTGTTTCCATATCCTCTTGTAAAATCGTCATCGGATTCACATCATTATATTCGGTCTTTGCCAGGTCTTTAAAAAAGCAGCTATAAGAACCTGTATGGCAGGCGGCTCCGATCTGGTGCACCTTGGCTAAGATCGTGTCGTTATCGCAGTCTAAGGAAAGTTCCTTTACATACTGATAATGTCCGGATGTATCTCCTTTGCACCAGAGTTCCTGGCGGCTGCGGCTGTAATAAGTCATCCTGCCGGTCTCACAGGTAGCCTGATAAGACTCTTCATTCATATAAGCCAGCATCAGAACCTGGCCTGTTTTATAATCCTGTACTACACAGGGGATCAGCCCCTGGTCATTTAATTTAAATTCTGAAAACGGAATGGCGCTTTCAAACACATTGGTCTCCACACCTGCTTCTTTTAATCTTCTCTTGACTTTCTGAAGATTTTTATTTTCATAGTAGTTAGTGGAGACTCCCAACACTCCCGGCAGTTTCATCAGATCCTCCAGGTCGTTCCGCAACAGGCTGTCCCGGATCAGTACATTCTTGCCGGAAGCCAGTATCTTTTCACCCAATACTTTTCCTGCGTCTACATGTTTCAAAAGCAGTGTATCTACCGGCAGGTCCATTTTTTCAAAAGCAAGTTCCTCTGCGATCTCTACCAAGATCTTATCCTTTCCAAAACGGTCTACTGCTTCTTTGACCAGTCTTTCGTCCGGACAGATATCATACTTGATCACCACTTTATCTGCTCCGGTATAAAATGCTTTTTTAATATCTTCAAACCGCTCTGCATACATTCCTGCTATAAACGGAATATCAATACTTTTTCCTACTTTTTTCAGTGTGCCCAAAAACTCTTCCCGTTCCTGGTCTATCTTGGAATAATTGTACAAAAAAAGCTGGTCTGCTCCCTGGAAACAGTATTGCTGTGCCATGTGTACAATATTCGACGCCAGTTCATTCTCTCCATTGATAAATGGAATAATCTTTTTGTAAGCCATAGTTTTCTCCTCCCTGTGAGTGTTACAGTACACCTTTGGTTGATAATACTCCCTGGATCCTTTCGTCTACTTTGGACGCCATATCCATCGCCTTGGCTACAGCCTTAAACATAGCCTCGACTACATGATGGGTGTTTTCTCCTGCCATCTGGCGGATATGCAGATTCATGCCAACACCGCCTGCCAGTCCCATAAAGAACTCACGGACTACTTCTGTCTCCATGGTTCCCAGTCTCTCAGCCTTCAGATCGGCCTCAAAGTCAAAATACATTCTGCCGGAAAAATCCAGACTGGCAAGTACCAGCGCATCATCCATAGGAAGAATGAAGTAACCAAAACGGGCAATGCCTGCCTTGTCTCCCAGCGCACTGAGAAATGCCTTTCCCAGTACAATGCCGGTATCTTCCACGGTATGGTGTGCATCTACCTGTGTGTCACCTTTTACCTTAACTGTCAGATCAAATAATCCATGTCGGGCAAATCCCTCCAGCATATGATCGAAAAATCCCACCCCGGTATCAATGTTGTATTGACCGGTTCCATCTATGTTTAATTCAATATGGATCTGGGTTTCCTTGGTGTTTCTGTCACATGTTGCTGTTCGGCTCATTGTTTTGCCCCCTTTTTTTATTCTACATACATAGTTTGATTATACCTTTTTAATAAACAAAAAGCAAGCCTATATTTACTTGGTTTTGTCTTGGATTAGATTATTTACTGGTTTTCTGGCATAAAAAAAGATTTACTCACATGGGCGCTTTCGCTAATTAAGAGCGTAACAGTATGGGCCGCCAGTGGAGTGTGCCAGGCACACTCCACTGCCAGCCTCATACTGACGCCCTTAAAACCCATGTTCCGTAAATCTTTTTTTATTGCCAGGACCTGTAATCATTTACTTCCAGACACAACAAATAAATATAGGCTGTTCTCTTGTTCTTTCTCTATGATTTCAGGGACTGTTTTTTCGTGTCCTCCCCTGTCTGAAAAGTTTTGCCACGAGTGGGTATAAGCCCGTCGGTATGAGATGTCATGATCCATCATGACTTCCATACCGCTACGGGCTTATCGTAGCGAAAGCGCCCACGAGGAGCAAACTTTTCAGACAGGGGATACAACCAAAAAGCACCCCTAAATCACTGCCGCCGCTCCCACTCTTCATAGAGATCGGGCCGTCTTTCTTTGGTCCGGCGCAGGCTTTCTTCCTGGCGCCATTTGGCTATGTTCTCATGGTGGCCGCTAAGGAGCACATCCGGTACTTTCCTTCCCAGGATCTCAGCCGGTCTTGTATACTGAGGGTGCTCCAGAAGACCGTCGGAAAAACTTTCAGTCTCTGCAGATTCCTCATTATTTAAAACTCCCGGCACCAGCCTTGCTATGGCATCCATCATAACCATAGCCGGTAGTTCGCCTCCTGTCAGCACATAATCCCCAATAGACAGATAATCCGTAACAATCTCTTCCAGCACCCGCTCATCCACTCCTTCATAGTGGCCGCACAAAAAAACCACCTCGTCCTTTGTGCTGAGACTCTCTGCTTTTCTCTGGGAAAAAACTTCTCCCTGAGGAGTCATATAAACAACAGCCGGGCGTTTTCCTGCCCGGGAACAGATTTCTTCATAACAGCGGTAGATCGGCTCTGCTTCCATTACCATGCCGGCTCCGCCACCGTAGGGATAATCATCCACTTTGTTATGTTTATCCAGTGTGAAGTCCCGGATATTGAAAATTTCCAGTTCAATCAGTCCCTGGTCAATGGCCTTTCCCATAATGCTGGAACCCATTACCTGTTCAAACATTTCAGGAAATAATGTCATAACATAATATTTCATTCATCCATTAATCCTTTCATTACATGTGCCACGACCCGGCCTTCTTCCGTATTTACTTCTTTGATACAGTCGTCGATCACCGGAAACAGCACCTCTCTGCCATCCGGAAGACCAATAGCAAACACATTATTGGCCCCTGTCTCGATCACATCCTTTACTTCACCGATCACCGAATCATCTTCTTCGTTGTACACGGTGGCACCGATCACATCACAGAGATAATACTGCCCCTCTTCCAGAGGCAGTGCATTTTCTCTTGTAACCATAAGATCGCATTTCCGGAACCCTTCTACCTCATTGATATTATTAAATTCCTTGAATTTAACAATCACCAGATTTTTGAAAAATCTGGCCCGCTCTATATGTAACAACAGATTGCCGTTTTTCGTTACAAGAACTACTTCATCTGTTTTTTTATACCGTTTTACATCATCTGTAGTAGGAAATACTTTTACCTCTCCTGCAATTCCGTGGGTAGTAGTCACTACTCCGATGCGGAGCAGATCATCTTTCTTTTCCATTGAACCGTTTCCTTTCTTTTACTTAGTAGAAAACCCTGTAAGAAAATCTCACAGGGTCTTTATGGTATTTCATTGTATTACTGAATATCTACCATGATCTTTTTGTCTCCTTTAGATCCGGCAGCACGGACTACAGTACGGATCGCTTTGGCGATGCGTCCCTGTTTTCCAATCACTTTACCCATATCGTCAGGAGCTACTGTCAGGCTGAGTACAATCCCTTCCTCCGTCTCTGTCTCTGTGACAACAACTTCACTTGGATTGTCTACCAGTGCGCTAGCAATCACTTCTACTAACTCTTTCATACTAGCCTCCAATCTTACATAGTCTTAGCACTATGCATCTTACTTTTCAATTCCTGCCTGTTTGAACAAACGAGCAACAACATCTGTAGGCTGAGCACCATTAGCCAACCATTTCTTAGCTGCTTCCTCATCTACCTTAACAACGCAAGGTTCCTGATTTGGATCATAAGTACCAATCTCAGCGATGTTCTTTCCATCTCTTGGAGATCTTTCGTCAGCGACAACAATTCTATAAAATGGAGCCTTTTTCTGACCTAATCTTTTCAATCTGATTTTTACTGCCATGATTTCACCTCCTTCAAGTGAACTAAAATGATATATCCAAACGCTAAAAGCGGTTTTGGTGTGATTTGTATTTTACATACCGAATGGGAAATTGAATCCACCCTTGCCTCCACGGCGTCGCCCCTTGCCAGACATCATACCAGACATCTGCTTCATCATCTTGCGGCTCTGCTCAAACTGCTTGATCAGACGGTTTACCGCACTGATATCTACACCGGCTCCGGCTGCGATACGCCTTTTTCTGGACGGATTGATAATGGATGGATTCGTACGCTCTTCAATGGTCATAGAGTATATAATAGCCTCTGTTCCCTTCAAAGCATCATCATCTATATTCAAATTATCCGGAAGTCCCATGCCCGGCAACATGCTGAGAATGCTTGACAAGCCTCCCATTTTCTTCATCTGCTGCATCTGCTCCAGAAAATCGTTAAAATCGAATTCAGCTTTTTTTATTTTTTTGGCAAGTTTGGCTGCCTGCTCTTCATCGATCTGCTCTTCTGCTTTTTCAATCAGTGATAACACATCACCCATGCCAAGAATACGGGATGCCATACGATCCGGATAAAACTGCTCCAAATCTGACAATTTTTCTCCCATACCAACATAATAAATCGGTCTTCCGGTCACCGCCCGGATAGACAGGGCCGCACCACCTCTGGTGTCACCGTCTAACTTGGTCAGCACCACACCGTCTACGGAAAGTTTTTCATCAAAAGTCTTAGCTACATTTACTGCATCCTGACCTGTCATGGAATCCACAACCAGGATCGTCTGGTGTACGGTAACTGCTTTTTTGATATTCTGCAGTTCTTCCATCATTTCTTCATCTACATGCAAGCGGCCGGCTGTGTCCAGGATCAGGACATTGTTTCCATTGCTCTTTGCATGTTCCAGAGCTGCTTTTGTAATATCCACAGGGCTGTGGCCTGTACCCATAGAAAACACAGGCACTCCCTGTTTTTCACCGTTAATCTTCAATTGTTCAATGGCAGCCGGACGGTAAATATCACAGGCTGCTAACAGCGGCCGGCGGCCTTTCTGCTTTAGCTTGCCGGCAATCTTAGCCGTGGTAGTAGTTTTACCGGCACCCTGAAGACCGCACATCATGATCACTGTGATCTCATTGGAGGGCTGAAGGGTAATCTCTGTCGTGGTCTCACCCATCATACGGACCAATTCTTCATTTACATACTTAATCACCGTCTGGCCCGGTGTCAGACTGTTCAGTACATCTTCTCCGGTAGCCTTTTCCTGAACGGCTTTCACAAACTCTTTTACTACTTTGAAGTTTACATCCGCCTCAAGAAGAGCCATCTTAACTTCTTTCAGTGCTGCCTTAACATCTGCCTCGGTCAGTCTTCCTTTGCCCCGGAGGCCTTTGAATACATTCTGAAGTTTTGCTGTTAAACTATCAAATGCCATAGTTTACCGCCTTTCTTCTGAAATAAAATACTAAATCATCTCATAAATCTGCTCAGCCAGTGCCGAAATCGCCTGAGCCCCTTCTACATCCTGGCTCTCACCGGCAATCTCTTCAATCTGCTGTAACTTGTCTTTTGTCCGCTGGAACTTATCCACCAGACATAATTTATCTTCATATTCTTTCAAACGCTTCTTACACCGTTTTACAATGTCATATACACCCTGGCGGGTAATACCGCGCTCTGCCGCAATCTCTCCCAGGGACAGATTGTTCAAAACATAATCTTCAAAAATCATTCTGTGGTTCTCTTTTAACAGATTTCCGTAAAAATCATACAAATATGAGAACTCCAACAATTCATCTACTTCTGAAGAGGAAGTTGTCTTTTCCATATTACAACACCACCTGTAAAGTTTTTTTCTTTACAGGTGGTAGTATACTGGATATTCCAACATATGTCAAGAATTTTTTTTATCTTTTTTTGTGCCGGAAACATCCTTTATGTCGTATTCGATTTTCAACCCTTCTTCGCCTGCCAATCCATCATAGCACTGAACCATACGGTCTACTACATGCATTCCGTTCTCTTTGTTAGCCCCCATAAGGATCACGATCTGCTGGGTCAGACTTATGCGGGATGTTACATCCCCTCTTCGCAGTGACTGGGCGATTGCCTTTTCCAACAGTGCCAGACTGTTCTGAATTTTCATCACTTCTTCCTCGCTTTTCTCCTTGAGAGGGAACGTAAACAAAGCAATCTGTACCGGCTGTTTGGTCCGCTCCACATTCCTTGCAATAAAGCGGTATATATAGGAAAAGCTGTCATACTCAACACGATATGCTCCCATATATTCCTTTCTTTCTGCCACCCTTTGGATCAGCTGCTGCACATCAAGCTGTTCCTGCTCCAGGCTGTCCATACCACCATCCATTATGGCACTGGCATAAATATGGAAATCGTCTTTTCCATTATTTTTTACATAATACAGCGCATTATCCGCACATTTATACAGCTTGTCATAATCCATGTTGTTACTTTTTGCGTACTTCGTCATGATTCCAATGGACACGGAACAATTGGAATATCCCAATCGTTCCCTTTCTTTGGCAAAGCTGCTCATGATCTCATCTGCCCGCTTACGGATTACTTTCTCTTTGTCCAGATACGGGAAAAAGATAGCAAACTCATCTCCGCCCACGCGGCACACAAAGTCCTGTTCTCTCACACAGTTTTTAATAATATCTGCAAATATGAGGATCAGTTCATCGCCTGCCAGATGTCCGTAAGTGTCATTGACGGATTTGAAATTATCCATATCCATCATGAAGAAAGTTCCATATGACATAGGTTTGCGCAGGAATTTTTCTATTTTTTCTTCAAAGGAACGACGGTTCAAAAAACCGGTCAGAGAATCCTTCTCCAGTTCACTTTTTGTCTCCTGGGTAGAGGTGGTTACAACCTGGCGCATCAGTTCGCCGGTTTCACTGACATCCCCTGGTATCTGTTTCATCATCTGTGCCAGTTTTTCATCTACATCATACCCTTCGTGAAGCATTTCCACTGCCACATTCACAATATCCGGATCAAACTGCTTGCCTTTGTTGCTGATCAGTTCCTTCTCCAGTTCCATAGAGGATAAACGCCTGCGGAACGGCCGGTCTTCCTCCATGGCAGTTACCGCATCAGCCACTGCCAGGATCCGGGCGATCAGCGGAATATTCTTTCCTTTTAGTCCTACATATCCAGTTCCATCATACCGCTCATGATGATAACTGATACCCTCTTTGATTCCCGGGATAAAGGTGGTATTTTTTACAATATCGGCTCCTACTTTTGTGTGACGTTTGACACTTTCATATTCCTGTTCTGTCAGGGTTCCCATTTTATTCAGAATGCTGTCCTCAATGGCGATCTTTCCAATATCATGAAGCAATGCCACATTATACAGATTCTCCAATTCTTCCACTGTCCATCCAAGTCTCCTTGCAATCTCTCTGGAATACAGTGCCACCCGGAGGGAATGTCCCTCACCGTAACGGTCTTTCAAGTCTATTGTGTGGGCGATGGTGATCATAGCCTGAAAAGAAAGATCACTTACCTTTTTCTTCTGCTTTTTGATCTCCGATTCCAGTTCTTTGCGGTAATAATGAAGTTCTACCAGATGATCCACCCGGAGTTTCAGAATTTCCGGCACAAAGGGCATGCTGATATAATCAGCCGCCCCTTTCTGTAACGCCTCAACTTCCTGTTGCTTGTTTCTCTCATCTCCGGCTATTACAACCGAAATATCATCAGTCAGCCTCTCTTTGTGCCACTTTTCCAGCAGGTCAAAGCCATCCATATCCGGCAGATTCCGGTTCATAATAATAATATCAATGGGCTTTATTTCCACTACATCCATTGCTTCAATACCGGTTCGAGCCAGATGTATCTGGCAATAACCACCAAAAATACTGTCAATATGGCGCATCGTCGTTCTGGATCCGTCCACCACTAAAAGATTTGTTTTTCTATTCATGGGTTTATTTCACCTATCTTCTAATAATTTTTCCAATGTTGTATGAATGTGCAGTGCGTCACACAAACCGGCATACGCCTCTTTTTCCTTTGCTGACTTTTTCTTCCCCCGCTTCACTCCGCGGATCAAGAGATTCTTAGGGGTATGCTCCATATCTATAAACTCCAGAATCTGCACCTCATACCCTTCCTGTTCCAGAATACTTGCTCTCAGGCCATCTGTAATAAGTGCAGACATTCTTTCTTTTAAAATACCATATTTGAGCAACGGCTGCAACAACTGGCTTTGTATCTGTTTATTTACCTCATGCTGGCAGCAGGGAACAGATAATATAACTTTAGCATTCCACAACACCGCTTTATGAAGGGCATAATCCGTAGCTACATCACAGGCATGAAGCGTCATAACCATGTCTACCTGGTCTACTCCTTCGTAGTCGCTGATGTCTCCGTGATAAAATTTCAAGTGTTCCTGATAACCAAATTTCTCAGCCAGTTCATTGCAGTGACGAATCACCGTTTCTTTCAGATCCAGTCCAATAATATTTACCTCTTTTTTCTGCATCTCATGGAGGTAATAATAGACCGCAAAGGTCAGATAGGACTTACCGCATCCAAAATCAATGATGGTTACCGGCTTATCTTCCGGCAGTTCTTTCTCCACATCTTTGACAAACTCCAGAAAACGATTGATCTGTTTAAATTTCTTTATTTTTTTATCTACTAATTTTCCCTGGGAAGTCTGGATCCCCAGTTCCACCAGAAAAGAAACCGGCTTATCTTCCGGCAGAATATACTGTTTTTTTCGATTATGCTGCAAGGATAATTCTTTTACAGCTGTATTTTTTTGTCTTTTTATCGTAACTTTCCCTTTTTTGCTGATCAGAACCGAAATCTGCTCTGTAGGACAGAATATGTTGATCTGTTTATACTCTGTCGTACACTCTTTCACAAACCAGATCAGTTCCTCTCTTGTTCTGTTTTTATGATATACCTGATTATTATTATAGGATGCAGTCTGATAAAGAATGACCCCTTTTTGTTCAAAAGGCCTGATCTCGATCCGGGTCTTTTTCTCTCCCTTACGTGGATTACTGACAACAATCTTTATGATTCCTTTTTGTGTACATTCTTCCAATAAGTTCTGTAATTTATTCATCTTTGCTCCCCTGTGTGATTTTCTTTTGATTCAAAAGAAGGCTTGCTGTTACTGCAAGCCTTCCTCATTTTTTTAATCAAATTTTATACTGGATAAACCTGGTTTTCTTTATCCGCCAGAGTTGCATCCACTTTTGTTTTCTGGGCTTCACGATACTTGAAGAAATCTGTAGCAACCTGTGGGAACAATGCATAAGAAAGTACATCCTCGTCCTGTTCCTTCCACTGAGACATCTCTGCCTCAATCTTTTCAAGCTGTGGCTCGATCAGATCTGCCGGTCTGCATGTAATCGGCTTTGTATCACCAATACATTTTTTCTGTACTTCCGGATCAAACGGCTTAACCGTTTTACCAAACTCACCGGAAAGAAGTTTCTTGGATTCCTTTGTAACCATCTTATAACGCTCGCCGGAAACCACGTTCAGAACCGCCTGTGTTCCTACGATCTGAGAGGATGGTGTAACCAGCGGTGGCTCACCAAAGTCTTTACGAACGCGTGGTACTTCTTCCAGCACCTGCTCAAACTTATCTTCCTGTCCCATTTCTTTCAACTGGGAAACCAGGTTAGAAAGCATTCCGCCCGGTACCTGGTAACGGAGTGTATTGATATTAACACCCAGCACTTTTGTATTCATCAGGCCACTTGCAAGAGCATCCTCACGGATCGGACGGAAGTACTCTGCGATCTCAGCCAGAAGATTCTGATCCAGTCCAGTGTCGTATGGTGTACCTTTGAAAGTCTCAACCATAACTTCTGTTGCAGGCTGGCTGGTTCCCAGTGCAAATGGGCTGATGGCTGTATCAATAATATCGCATCCGGCTTCTACCGCTTTCAAGTAAGTCATAGAAGCGACGCCTGATGTGTAATGTGTATGAAGATCGATCGGAATATCTACGGAATCCTTCAAAGATTCTACCAACTCAGTGGCTTTGTATGGGGTCAAAAGTCCTGCCATATCTTTGATGCAGAGAGATTTTGCACCCATATCTTCGATTTCCTTGGCGATTTCCTTCCAGTAGTCCAATGTATATGCATCACCTAATGTATAAGAAAGCGCGATCTGGGCATGACCGTTTTCTTTGTTGGCAGCATTTACAGCTGTCTTTAAGTTACGCATATCATTCAAGCAGTCAAAGATACGAATAATATCAATACCGTTTGCAATGGATTTCTGTACAAAATACTCAACTACATCATCTGCGTAATGATTGTATCCAAGGATGTTCTGTCCACGAAACAGCATCTGAAGTTTTGTATTTTTAAATCCGTCTCTTAATTTACGAAGTCTTTCCCATGGATCTTCCTTCAGGAAACGAAGAGATGCATCGAAGGTAGCTCCTCCCCAGCACTCTACTGCATGGTATCCGACTTTATCCATTTTATCTATGATAGGCAACATCTGCTCTGTTGTCATTCTTGTAGCGATCAAAGACTGATGAGCATCACGAAGGACGGTCTCTGTAATCTTGATCGGCTTTTTCTGAATTTCTGCCATTTGTTTATTCCTCCTTATATTGTTGAATCAATTATACTCCAAAGATAGCCATAAACACACCGGCTGCTACTGCTGTTCCGATAACACCGGCTACATTTGGTCCCATGGCATGCATCAAAAGGAAGTTTGTAGGATCTGCTTCGGAACCAACTTTCTGTGATACACGGGCTGCCATTGGCACCGCTGATACACCGGCTGAACCGATCAAAGGATTTACTTTTCCCTTGGTTGCCCAGCACATGATCTTACCGAACAATACGCCGGCTGCTGTTCCGATGGCGAAAGCTACCAGACCCAGAACTACGATTTTTAATGTAGTTGGTACCAGGAAGTTTGCTCCACTTGTCTTAGCTCCTACGGATGTACCAAGCAGGATAACTACAATATACATCAATGCGTTGGATGCTGTCTCAGCCAGCTGTTTTACCACACCTGACTCTTTGAACAGGTTACCAAGCATCAGCATACCTACCAATGGTGCTGTACTAGGAAGCAAGAGACATACTACAACCGTTACAACGATCGGGAACAAAATTCTCTCCAGTTTGGAAACCGGACGAAGCTGTTCCATCTTGATCTCTCTCTCTTTTTTTGTTGTAAGAAGTCTCATGATAGGTGGCTGAATGATCGGAACCAGAGACATATAGGAATATGCCGCTACTGCGATCGGTCCCATCAGATCTGTCTGTCCCAGTTTACCAGCCAGGAAAATAGATGTAGGACCATCTGCTCCACCGATAATAGAGATAGCGGCTGCCGCCTCTCCATTGAATCCCATGACAATAGCCAGAATATATGCCGCAAAAATACCAAACTGTGCAGCTGCTCCCAGCAAGAAACTCTTCGGGTTTGCAATCAACGGAGCGAAGTCTGTCATGGCACCTACTCCCAAGAAAATCAGAGAAGGCAGAACACTCCACTCATCCAGTTTAAAGAAATAACTTAACAATCCGCCTTCTTCCATAATCTGCGGATAAATATTTACCAGAAGCATTCCCATGGCGATCGGTACAAGAAGTAATGGCTCGTAGCCTTTTTTAATTGCCAGATACAGGAACAAAAAAGCTACTAAGATCATTACATAACTGCGCCAATCCATAGTTCCGTTAAAAAACGCTGTCTGGTGAATAAGATTTTGTAAAACATCCATCTTAATTACCTCCGGTCATTTGTTTGATATGATTAGTTCATGGTAGCCAATACATTACCTGCCTCAACCATATCTCCGGCGGCTACATTGATTGTTGCAATGGTACCATCCTGTGGTGCCACAACTTCATTCTCCATTTTCATAGCCTCAAGAAGAAGAACAACTTCCCCTTTCTTTACTGCCTGTCCGGCTGATGCTTTTACATCCAGGATCTTACCTGGCATTGGAGATGTAATCTCTACGGAACCTGCAGCTCCTGCCGGAGCGGCTGGTGCTGCCTGTGGTGCTGGTGCAGCTTTTGGTGCCGGAGCGGCTGCTTTTGCTGCTGGTGCAGCTGCCGGTGCTCCGTTTACATTTTCTTCTACTGTTACATCGTAAGCAGTACCATTAACTGTGATTGTATATGTTTTCATGTCTTTTTCCTCCTAAATAATTATGAAAATACTCTTTTTTTGATTGAACGGATAACCAGACCATCCGGTGCTACTGCAATACCTGTCTCCTCTGACATCTGTGCTGCTACCGCCGCTGCGATAACAGCAATTAATTCACTGTTATCTGTATTCTGAACGGGTACAGTCTCCTGCTGTACAGGCTTTTGTACCTGTACCTTTTCTTCTGCCACTTCCTCTTTGCCTTTTCTCTCCAGGAGAGCCGGAACAAATTTCAGCAGATAGATAATAAAGGAAATCAGTATCAACACCGCAAATACGGTTCCCATTCCTAAAGCAGTATTGGCAAGTCCTTCCGGAATTGTCGTTACCTGTTCTGTCGCTTCAAGAACTGTTATCACTCAAATCACCTCATTCCAAACATCTGTAAAGCATAGATCAAATGCTTGCGTACAGAAGTTCCCTCTATCACATTGTCCACATAACCTCTGCGTGCGGCACCTTCGGCACCATTCTGCAAAGCCTCAAACTCCTTGGCTTTCTCTTCCAATGCACTCTTTGTATCAGCCTCTTTCGCAATCTCATCCTGACACATTACCTGTGCTGCTACAGTGGCATCCATTACACCGACTTTAGCTGAATCCAGAGCCAGTACCAAATCCGCACCAACATGCTTGGAGTTCATTGCTACATAAGCACTTCCATATGCTTCTCCGGTGATCACATTGATCTTTGGAATATCTGCGCTGGCAAAAGCATACATCATATCCGCTACTGCCTGTGAAATAGTCTTCTCTTCTTCCATGGAAGAGGCATATTCTTTCACATTTGTCAATGTAATAACCGGGATACCAAAGGAATCACAGAAATATACAAACTGCTCTGCTTTTTTACATCCAGCTGTTGACAAAACGCCTTCTTTACTGTTAGCAATGGCTCCTACGGTTGCTCCGTCCAGTTTCATAAGTCCTACTACCATTTCCGGTCCATAAGCTTCTTTCAGCTGGATGAAACGGTTCTCATCGGCGATCTGTGTCAAAGCCTCAGCGGCATCGGTCTTATACGCATCAAATCCGTCTAACATGCGGTTCATATCATCCGCTGTTTCCTCCTCTGCCGATGCACCTGCATTGGCTGGAAGAAGTCCGATAAGCTCACGGATCTTAGAAAGCACTTCGCCTTCACTGTCACATACAATATCTGCATTTCCCGCCTCTGCCTGGAACTTAGCAGATGCCGTATCACATTTTTCTTCCCGGTTGCCAAGTACCGCATTCGGAGAATTCACAAATAATTTTCCATTCTCTGCATCCATCAGTGTGATATCAGACAGCTTAGATGCCACTGCCACACCGCCGCCACAAGAACCAAGCACAGCACTGATCTGTGGAATAATACCGGATGCTTTTACTTTGGCCATGTAAATCTCTCCAAAGCCTGCCAGCGCGTCAAACGCTTCCTGGACACGGATTCCTGCGCAATCGATCAACTCGATCACAGGTGCTCCTGCTTTCACTGCCATCTCATAGAGACCGGCAATCTTCTTTGCGTGCATCTCTCCAACCGATCCGCCCATTGCTGTCACATCCTGGCTGTATACATAAACCAAATTGGAATCAATGACACCATAACCGGTAATAACACCATCGGCTGGCACTGCTTTTTGTTGCATATTGAAATCAGTATTTCTCTTTGTGATCAAACCACCGATCTCAACAAAACTGTTTTCGTCAACAAGTGCTTCAATGCGCTGTTTTGCTGACATTTTTGCTGAATTACTCATTTGCAGCCCTCCACTTTGTTTTTATATAAAATTCAAATTTTATCCAAGTGTAATTGTAACGCTTTTGAACAATTTAATCAACAATTTTTTTCAAAAATTGGACAGCATTTTGTTATGATTTTCTTTCTTTTTGATAAAAAAATAATATCTCTTTTTCTTCTTACATATTATTAATAAAAAATTGTTTTTGGTATCCCTATGAAATATATGAAAAGATTCCTTCTTGTGCTGTGTGTCCTACTTATGACAGTAGGCTGTTATGGTGCGTATCTCTGGAAAACAAAGCCAGTGCAGAAGGCAGTTCTGCCTCAGGAATGGACCACTCTTTCCGGCTCTGCTTCCCCTTCCGCCATCTCCCTTCACAGCCAATACTCCTGTCTGATGGACGCTGATTCAGGCCGGGTCCTATACGGAACGAAAGAAAACGAAAAAAAGCCTATGGCCAGCACCACCAAAATTATGACAGCCCTGCTGATCCTGGAAGATAACAATCCAGACTCCTCTGTATCTTTTTCTTCCTACGCCTGTTCCATGCCCAAAGTACACCTGGGAGTCCGTCCCGGAGAGACTTTTAAGACTAAAGATCTTTTATACTCTCTTCTTCTTGAATCCCACAATGACACCGCCGTGGCTCTGGCTGAATCCTGCGCCGGATCAGTATCTGCTTTCGCCAGAAAAATGAACGAAAAAGCGGCCTCCCTGGGTATGAAACAGACGCATTTTGTCACTCCCAACGGACTGGATGCCAAGGGTCATTACAGCAGTTCCAAAGATATGTGTATCCTGGCATCCTATGCCTTAAAAAACAAAGAATTCTGCCAAATCATAAAAACACAGTCTCACTCTTTTTCTTCTATAAAAACAGACAACTGCTCATCCCGGATTTTTTCTGTTTCCAATAAGGATCTGTTTCTTTCCAGTTACGACGGCGCTCTTGGAATCAAAACAGGGTTCACTTCCAAAGCAGGATACTGTTTTGTCGGTGCTGCCAGAAGGCAGGATAAAACTCTGGTTTCCTGTGTTTTAGCCAGCGGCTGGCCCCCTAATAAAAGTTTCAAATGGGCTGACACCAAAACTCTCATGGATTACGGCATGAATAATTATGAACATTCATCTCTGCCTCTGCCGGATCTTGGCAGCTGTCGGATTCCTGTTACAGACGGGAAGGAAGATTTTGTCTGTCTCTCCACCCCCGATCCCGGCCAGGCTCTCCTTGGCCGGCATGATGAAATAAAAATACACTGCTCCTTTTCCCAAAGCCTCTGCGCCCCGATCCGCAGTAACATAGCCGTAGGAACCATTGAATATTATATAAATGGGAAACTTTTTCTCAAAAAGGATGTTTTTCCTCAAAAGAGCATTGAAAAATCCAGTATTTCTGATAAAATATGGGATGTATTGCAATGCATTACAGATTCCCTTTGTCCTTAAAACAAAGTAGTTTTTATGCATTTTGAAAAAAAATGCTTTACTTTTTAATCAATTAGTGCTATTGTATGTACATGGTACGTTAGACAGGACGAAGGTGTTCTCATTGAGAGGACACCTTTTTCTATTTTTTTAACGGATTACAAAAGAAATAAAAAAAATGGGAAGGATGGATTTTAACTATGCAGAAAAATGTAATTGAGAATGTTTTTGGAACGAAAGTTTTCAATGACGATGTTATGCAGCAGTATTTACCTAAGAAAACTTATGCGGCTCTTAGAAGCACGATTGAAAACGGAGAAGAATTAGTTCCGGAAGTAGCAAATGTAGTAGCTCATGCAATGAAGGAGTGGGCTTTGGAAAATGGTGCTACCCATTACACTCACTGGTTCCAGCCAATGACAGGAATCACCGCTGAGAAACACGACTCTTTCTTAAGTGCTGAATCCGATGCTCACGCAGTATTGGAATTTTCAGGAAAAGAGTTGATCAAGGGCGAGCCGGATGCTTCCTCTTTCCCATCAGGTGGTCTTCGTGCTACTTTTGAGGCCAGAGGATATACAGCATGGGATTGTACCTCACCGGCATTTTTGAAAGAAGATGCCATCGGTACAGTTCTCTGCATTCCTACCGCTTTCTGTTCTTACACAGGCGAGGCACTGGATAAGAAAACTCCTCTTCTTCGTTCTATGGAGGCCATCAGTACACAGGCTGTCCGTATTTTGAAATTATTCGGAAAAGAGGATGTTACCAATGTAAAATGTTCTGTAGGTCCGGAGCAGGAATATTTTCTTATTGACCGTGACCAGTTTTTACAGCGTGATGACCTGATCTTTACCGGCCGTACATTGTTCGGTTCTATGCCTCCGAAAGGACAGGAACTGGATGACCATTACTTTGGTACCATCCGCGAGCGTCAGGCTTCTTTCATGAACGAATTAAATATGGAACTCTGGAAATTAGGTATTTTGTCCAAGACACAGCATAACGAAGTTGCTCCGGCACAGCACGAAATGGCTCCTATTTACAGCACAGCCAACATTGCTACCGACCACAACCAGTTGGTTATGGAGACTATGAAAAAGGTAGCCCGCCGTCACAACCTGGAGTGTCTGCTTCATGAAAAACCTTTTGCCGGTGTAAACGGTTCCGGTAAACATGATAACTGGTCTCTTGTTACCAACACAGGTGAGAACCTCTTGAGCCCGGGTAAAGTTCCTTATGATAACAAACAGTTCTTACTGTTCTTAGCTGCTGTTATTGCAGCTGTAGATGACAACGCAGCATTGCTTCGTCTCTCCGCTTCCAATCCTGGAAACGATCACCGTCTTGGTGCTAACGAGGCACCTCCGGCAATCATCTCTATCTTCCTTGGCGAGCAGCTGGAAGACATTGTAGAGCAGATTCTTGAAAACGGTACAGCATCACACAGCAACAAAGGTGAAAAAATGGATATCGGTGTCCACACCATCCTTCCGATCAAAAAGGATGCTACAGACCGTAACCGTACATCACCGTTCGCTTTTACAGGCAACAAGTTCGAGTTCCGTATGGTAGCTTCTTCAATGTCTATCGCCGGTGCCAACACTGTATTGAACGCTACAGTAGCAGATGTATTGCAGACAATGGCAGATAAACTTGAAAAAGCAGATGACTTTGATAAGGCTGTCGATGAAGTAATCTACGAGACATTGAAAGCTCACCGCAAAGTAATCTTTAACGGAAACGGATATTCTGATGAGTGGATCGCTGAAGCTGAACGCAGAGGTCTTCCAAATGTTAAGACAATGGTTGATGCTACCGCTTCTCTCTATGACCCTAAAACAATCGAAATGTTTGAGAGACAGCATGTATTTAACAAGACCGAACTTGAGTCCCGTGCTGAGATCAATTATGAGGCATATGCTAAGGCAATCAACATCGAAGCTAAGACTATGATCGAGATGGCTTCCAAACAGTATATTCCGGCAGTTATCAGCTATGTTACAAGTCTGGCTGATTCCATCAACAGCATCAGCGCTGCCTGTGCTGAAGCAGATCTGTCCGTACAGAAGGATCTTTTAACAAAATGCTCTTCTCTCCTTGCAGAAGCTCAGAAGGCATTGAACGATCTGGTTGCTGCCGATGCTAAGGCTAACAGCATGGAAGAAGGAAAAGAGCAGGCTGAGTTCTTCAAAGACACTGTCTTTACAACGATGGCCAGCCTCCGTGCTCCAATTGACAAACTGGAAATGTTAGTTGACAAAGAATATTGGCCGGTACCATCTTATGGAGATATGCTTTTCGAAGTTTAATTTCAAAAAAAATAAATAAAAATCAAAATAATCTGCTGACGATCTTTAAGACCGCCAGCAGATTTTTTCAGAAATGAGGTTTTTATGATCACAATTTCCCTAAAGACAGATTCCGATATACCTATGTATATCCAGATTTATGAATATATCAAAAAAGAAATCCTGGCAGGGCGTCTCAGCGCTCCGGAAAAACTCCCTTCCGCCCGTTCTCTGGCGGCTCATCTGCAAGTAAGCCGCAGTACTGTAGATACCGCTTACGAACAACTAGTCGCAGAAGGCTATGTAGATGCCAGAGAAAAACGAGGCTATTTTGTAAATTCCATTACTCATATGGCCGGTTTTACAGATTCTGTTGTTCCGGACTTTTCAACCGAATCCCATATACCTTCTGCACCGGAATTTTTTGAGTTTAATCCGGATGCCATTGATACCACTCATTTTCCTTATACCGTATGGAAATCCATTGGCAAAAACCAGTTAGACAATCCTCGCAATTTTACCGCCGGCGACAAACTGGGCGAACCATCTCTCAGACACGCTGTGGCAACCTATCTTCACGGTTCCAGAGGCGTATCCTGTGAACCGGACCAGGTGGTTGTAGGAGCCGGTCTTGCCCATCTTCTCCAGATGTTAAGCATTTTATTTGACCGAAAACCGACTGTGGCTTTTGAGAAGCCAGGCTATCAAAATGCCCGCCGCGTTCTTCTCCACAACGGATGCTCTATTGTTGACATTCCTTTAAAAAATTCTGTCATGGATGTGGAGGCTCTTGCTGATTCCTCTGCTTCCCTTTGTTATGTTACACCCAGTCACCAGTTTCCTATGGGCAGCGTCATGCCTGCCAGCACCAGGGATCAGCTGTTAAAATGGGCTTCCGAAAAGGAGGGACGCTATATTCTGGAAGATGACCACGACAGTGAATTTCGCTATACGGGCCGCCCGATTCCTGCCCTGCAGAGTTTTTACAAACAGGATACCGTTATCTATATCGGTACTTTTTCAAAGGCAATCTCTCCGGCACTCCGTGTGGGTTATATGATCCTTCCGAAAGCGCTGATGAAACAGTATAAAAAAATATGCGGTACTTTTCCCTGTCCTGTATCCAAAACAACTCAGGCCATTTTAGCAGATTTTATCCATAAGGGCTATTTTGAAAAACACTTGAACCGTATGCGTAAAATCTATAAGGGAAAACATGATTTTTTGCTGACACAGATCCAAAAATATCTGCCTGCCCCCCTGTTTTCTGTTTCCGGAGACAATGCAGGTCTGTATGTTTTACTGCACTACCAGGGATCACGCTCCGATGATGAGATCCTGGAAAATGCGCAAAAAAACAACATCCGGCTTTGCTCTCTGAATGATTATTATCCAGATCCGGATGTCGTTTCCAGCCACACATATTTAATTGGATTTGCCGATCTCAGTCCGGAAGAGATAACAAAAGGGATTCTGCTTCTGGCTGAGAAAGTATTTCTTTCGCCCGGATCGTATCCCGGCTGATCTGCTCTTTTAACTGATCCATAGAATCGAATTTTCTCTCCGGGCGCAGATAAGAAACCAAATGTGCCCGGATTTTTTTTCCATAAATATCTTCATGGAAATCAAAGATCCATACTTCCAGTCCCATAGGATTATTACCGGATACGGTAGGCTTCACTCCCAGATTTCCTACTCCTTTTCTTATTTTTCCATCTACTGTCAGCATGATAGCGTATACACCTTTCGGGGGCAGTATCTTCCCCGGTGCCGGTATCAGGTTGGCTGTGGGAATCTCCATGGTCCTTCCCAGATGCCTGCCGGAAACCACTTCTCCCTGTATAAAATACGGCATACCGAGCAGGGAAGCTACCTCTCCCATTTCTCCTTTTTCCAGCTGGCTGCGGATCCTTGTACTACTGACTTCGCTGCCTCCTAAAGACAGTTTTTCCAGAATATGTACATGAAAAGAATAGGTACTCTCCCATTCTTTCAGCATCCTGGCATTTCCGGAACGGTTATGGCCGAAGCAAAAATCTGTTCCAATAAATATTTCCTTTGCATGACACCTCTGTACCAGCACTTGCTCCACAAATTCCACCGGTGCCATATGCCGGAAGGCCTCTGTCACAGGAACAGAGATAAAAATATCCACACCGGCTTTCTCTGCCAGGTCTTCTTTTTCCGCCTGACTGTATATACCATTCTGGCGAGTACTTTCAAAGGTAAACATAACCACCGGCAATTTTGTCTTTTTTGCCGCCTGGATCAACAAACGATGGCCCCGGTGTATCCCATCAAACTTGCCAATACATACTGCCGATGGCTCTAATTCAAAATCCAATGACCGGATCCGTCTCATTTTTTTCCTCACTTCCATCTCATTTACGGATGAAACATTTTTACAATGCTAAATTTATTAGTGGCTGCATTTCTTTGATACAGCGCATAAAATTCCCGGTTTGTATCATACATCCGCACTGTTTTACGGAAGGCAATCTTGTCTCCATCCTGACAGCTATTTACCGGAATCTCATTTCCATTCTGCAAATATTTCATTCCTGTTTCCAGAACCTGAACAGCCGGATACTCCATAAACAGGGAATCAATACTCAAAAGTACTTCATCCAGCCGGTCCTCTTTTACTTTTTGTTCTATCTCATCCAGCGTGTATGCCTCATCCAGAGAAAATCTGCCTACCTGGGTCCGCACAAGGCTGTCCATGGCTGCCAGGCATCCCAGTTTTTCTCCTATATCATCACATAAAGAGCGGATATACGTTCCCTTAGAGCAGTGAACTTCTATTTCAAACCAGTTCTTCTCCAGATCTGCCTGGAGAAGCTTCAAACTATAAATCGTCACTTTCCTTGGTTTCCGTTCTACGGTTTTCCCCTGCCTTGCCATTTCATACAAGCGTTTTCCCTGGATTTTGATGGCTGAATACATAGGCGGCACCTGCTCTATGTCCCCTTCAAAGGACTTCAGACACTGTTCCAGGTCTTCTCCTGTGCAGGTTACCGGTCTGGTTTCCAATACAGTTCCTGTCATATCCAGGGTATCCGTTTTTACTCCCAGTTTCACACCGGCTATGTAGGTTTTATCCTTCTCAGTCAAAAGGTCAACTACTTTCGTCGCCTTTCCTATACACACCGGAAGTACACCCGTTGCATCCGGATCCAGTGTTCCTGTATGGCCTATTTTCTTGAAATGCAGGATCCCCCGGAGTTTTGCTACCACATCATGGGAGGTAAATCCTTTTTCCTTTTTTACATTTATGATTCCATTCATTCTGCCTGCCTCTTTGCCAATTCTAACTGCTTTTCAATGTGAAAAGTCAAACTGTTGATCACATCAAAAGCAGTCCCTTTTAAAGAACATCCGGCTGCACGGATATGTCCACCGCCGCCATACACTTTGCACACCTGGCTCACATCTACAATATCGTTAGAGCGCATGCTGACTTTAAACTCTCCCTGCGCCCTCTCACTAAGCAAAATAGCCACTTCCACACCTTCTGTTGTGCGGAGTTCATCGATGACACCATCCAGATCTGATGGTACCGCCTCGTAAAGGTCCATGATATTTTTCTTTACAACGGAAAAAATACACCGTCCATCCATCATGCGGATGCTTTCCATCAGGCATCTTCCCATGATCTGAAGCTGTTTGTAACTTTTCATATAAAAACTTCCATCGATAATCTTGCCAAATGGGATTCCTTTATTCATCAAAGCCCCGGCGATCTCCATGGTACGGCAGGATGTGTTGGAGTGTTTAAACACCCCCGTGTCATGGATAATGCCTGTATACAGACAGCATGCTGAGGCATAAGAAATCTTCTCATCTTCCATCAGCGTGTACAAAATCTGGCTGGTAGAACTGGCGTCTGCCTCTACCTGTTCTTTCTGACAAAAATGAGTATTGGTAATATGATGATCTACACAATAAGTAGCTTTCGCCTTTTCCAAAATTCCGGCCGCTTCCCCCAGTCTCTCTTTGTCACCACAGTCCAGTGCTACAAACAGATCATATACCTGGTCTGCCCCGCACTGTTCTGTCATTGCCTCTTCCTTGGACAGATAATCAAATGCAGATGGAATCTCCTCCACATACACCGTTACTTTTTTCCCCGGAAAATTGTCCTGAATATAACTGTACAACCCCATACAGGATCCGATACAGTCTCCATCCGGACGGACATGACCACCTATGGCAATCGTTTCAGCCTGGCTGACAGCCTGCATCAATTCATTCATGCTTCTTCCTCATTTCTATGTTTTGACTCTTCTTTTTCTTTTAACTCGTCAATCTTCTTTGACATAGTCACACCATATTCAATGGAAGTGTCCAGAACAAAAGTAAGTTCTGGCGTATTGCGCAGATTCATGCGCTTTGCCAGCTGGTGGCGGGCAAAAGACGCACTTTTTTTCAGGCCTTCCATTGTTTTTTCTTTTTCTTCGTCATTGCCAAGAACACTTACAAAAATCTTGGCAAATTTCAGATCCGGTGTTACCTCCACCGCCATGACCGAAGTCATGGGATGGATACGCGGATCTTTCAGATCTTCCCGGATGATGCTGCTCATTTCCCGCTGCACCTCACTGTTGATCCGTATATTTTTTACACTGTTCTTTCTCATTGTTCTTACCTCAACTGTTTCCTATCTTGGAACCTCGACCATCTTGTAACATTCTACCTGGTCGCCTTCCATTACATCATTAAATCCAGCGAACACAAGACCACATTCATAACCGGCAGCCACTTCTTTTACATCATCTTTGAATCGTTTCAAGCTGGCTACATCGCCTTCAAAGATCTGCTCACCTTCTCTGGTGATACGGGCACGACAGCCACGCTCTACTTTACCATCCAGTACATAGGAACCGGCAATTGTTCCCACGCCGGATGCTTTAAATGTCTGGCGCACTTCTACATGGGCGATGACTTTTTCCTCATAGATCGGCTCTAACATTCCCTTCATAGCTGATTCAATGTCCTCAATGGCATCATAGATTACTCTGTAAAGTCTTACATCTACATTCTCGCGGTCTGCTGTTTCTTTGGCCGCATTATCAAGACGGATGTTAAATCCGATAATGATGGCATTGGATGCACTGGCCAGAGTTACATCTGACTCATTGATGGCACCTACACCACCATGGATCACACGGACTGCCACTTCTTCATTGCTGAGTTTCACAAGACTCTGTTTTACTGCTTCTACAGATCCCTGTACATCGGCTTTGATGATCAGGTTCAGTTCTTTTACATTACCTGCCTGGATCTGGCTGAAGAGACCATCCAGTGTTACTTTCTTAGCTCTTGTCTCCTCTAATAATTTATCCTTACTCTGGTCAATGTATGCCTGTGAAATCTGTTTTGCTTCTTTATCACTGTCTGTTGCCACAAATACCTCACCGGCATCCGGCACTCCATTCAAACCAAGGATCTCTACCGGCGTAGATGGGGTAGCCTGTTTTACACGTTCACCTCTATGGTCTAACATGGCACGGACTTTACCGTAGGCAGTTCCGATAGCAATATGATCTCCAATATTTAAGGTACCTTTCTGTACCAGTACCGTAGCCACCGGACCTCTTCCCTTGTCCAGACGGGCCTCGATTACGATACCTCTTGCACGACGCTTTGGATTGGCTTTCAATTCCAACACTTCTGCTGTCAGAACGATCATCTCCAGAAGGTTTTCGATACCTTCTTTTGTGTGTGCAGATACCGGACAGAAAATGGTGCTGCCGCCCCAGTCTTCCGGAATCAGCTCATACTCAGACAATTCCTGTTTTACTCTTTCAATGTTGGCGCCTTCTTTATCAATCTTATTCACTGCCACGATAATTTCAACACCGGCTGCTTTGGCATGGTTGATTGCCTCTACAGTCTGTGGCATAACACCATCATCAGCCGCAACCACCAGTACTGCTATATCTGTAGACTGGGCACCGCGCATACGCATAGATGTAAACGCCTCATGTCCAGGTGTATCTAAGAATGTAATCTTTTCACCATTGATACGAACTACATAAGCACCGATATGCTGTGTGATACCACCTGCTTCATGCTCTGTTACATCCGACTGGCGGATTGCATCCAGAAGAGATGTTTTACCATGGTCTACATGACCCATTACACAGACAACCGGCGGGCGCTTCTTCATCTTGGATTCATCCTCTTCTTCCTCTTTCAGAAGTTCTGCCACCATGTCGATCTTTTCTTCTTTTTCAGCTATAATATCAAAGCTTAATGCGATTTCCTCAGCCTCTTCAAAACTGATATCCTGATTCAAAGATACCATCTGGCCCCGCAGGAACAACTGTTTTACCAGAGCAGCTGCCGGCATTTTCATCTTTTCAGCCAACGCACGGATAGTCAGTGTCTCTGGGATCACAATCTGCTTAATATCTTCTTCCGGCTCCTGTTTTACCGGTTCCGGTTTAATAAAGGCACCCTTTCTGTTTGGATCTTTCTTGGAACGGATACGGCTCATTTCCTCTTTACTGCTCTTACGGTAGCCGCCCTGCTTTGCTTTATCATCCCTCTTATTATTGCGTTTACGGGAGTTTTTCTGCTCCTGCTTGATTCCATCAAATCCATTCTGGGCTTTCTCAAAGCGCTCCAATACCCGCTCGCCACCACGATTGTTTCCGTTGCCGCCACGGTTATTGCCATTTCCTCCGCGGTTGCTGCCACGATTATTTCCATTACCGCCGTTTCCATTGCGGTTATTTCCAGCATTACCACCACGGTTGTTGCCATTTCCTCCGTTGTTCCGGCGTTCACCGTTGTTTGGCTTCTTGCCGCGGGCAGGCTGTGAATCTCTTCCTCCACGATTATTGCGGTTATCTCTTCTTTCCTGTTTTTGTGCTGTTTTTTTCTCTTCGTTCTGCTTTTTCTCCGGCACTACCGTTTTCTCCTCTGTCTTTTCTTTGTTTTCCTTTACAGGCTCTTTCACCGGCTCTTTTTTCTCTTCTTTCTCCGGCTGGTTTTTCTTAGGCTCCTCTTTTTTCTCAGGTGCCTCTTTTTTCTCAGGCTCTTCTTTTTTCTCAGGTTCCTCTTTTTTCTCAGGCGCCTTCTCCGTTGTTTTTGAGACTGGCTCTGAAATCGTTTTTGCTTTTTCTTCTTTTTCAGTCTTTTCAGCCGTTACCTGTTTTTTACTGAAACCTTTCATCAAAAAAGCAATGGCATCATCTTCGATGTTGCTGTTGGGACCTTTTACATCAAATCCATTGTCATTGAGGAATTTAATCAGATCTCCACTCTTTATGTTCTTATCCTGATGCTGCATACTGCGAGCAATTTCAAATATTTTCATTTTTGCCATACTTTGTTACCTCCAGATCTAAATTTTTGCCGATTGACTTAGCAAATCCCTTATTCAACACTGCAAGAGACGCACGGAATTCTTTTCCGATCGCCTTTCCCAGCGTATCTTTGTCTCCAAATTCAGCATAGGCAACTTGATAAAACTTACACGAATCTGAAAACTTCTTTTTCGTATTGGCAGAAGCATCTTCTGCTACAATGACCAGATATGCTTCTCCATCGCGGATCGCTTTCTCTGTCAGAAATTCTCCGCTGGCTACTTCTCCTGCTTTCATTGCCAGTCCCAGCGTTCCCAGCACTTTTTTACTTTGGATCATAAAACTGCCTTTCTATTTCATCATAAACTTCTGCCTGGACATTCATTTTAAATGTCCGGTTCAGTGCATTGGATCTGCGGGCCTTTTCAAAACACTCTCTGCTGTCACACAGATAGGCTCCTCTTCCATTCAGCCGTCCGCTGCGGTCTAAAAGAATCTCTCCCTCTTTGGTCTTAACAATACGGATCAATTCTTTTTTATCCTTGCTTTCCCGGCATCCTATACACTGACGCTGCGGTACTTTCTTTGCCTGCATCCGATCCACCTTCCCATTTTTTAGTTCAAACTCTGTGTCTCACTTTTGATGTCGATCTTATATCCTGTCAGTCTGGCCGCCAGTCTTGCATTCTGGCCTTCTTTACCGATTGCCAGTGAAAGCTGGTAATCCGGTACAACAACCTGAGCACTTTTTTCCTCTACATTTACATCAACAGAAACAACCTTAGATGGACTGAGGGCATGCTCGATAAAAATAGCCGGATCTTCATTCCATTCAACGATGTCAATCTTTTCTCCCCGGAGTTCATCAACCACACTGCTCACGCGGACACCATTTTGTCCTACACAGGCTCCAATCGGATCTACATCCGGATTGTTGCTGTACACTGCGATCTTGGAGCGGGATCCTGCTTCACGGGATACATTTTTGATCTCAACCACACCGCTCTGGATCTCTGCCACTTCGGACTCGAACAATCTTTTTACCAGTTCCGGATGAGTACGGGAAATAAGGATCTTAGGTCCCCTGGTAGAGTCTTTTACTTCTGTAATATATACTTTGATTCTCTCATGTGGTTCAAATTCTTCATCTTCCACCTGCTCCTGCGGAGTAAGAACGGCATCAATCTTGCCCAGATTGATATTGTAATTGCCATTGCTGTAACGCTGAACCATACCGGTTACAATATCTTTCTCTTTTGTCTTGTAAAAATCAAACAAGACTTTTCTTTCTTCTTCCCGGATCTTCTGAACAACAACCTGTTTTGCTTTCTGAGCTGCAATACGGCCAAAGTTCTTTGGTGTTGCTTCCTGAGCGATCATATCTCCTACGATCTTGCCCGGATATCTTACTCTTGCCTCTGTAATAGAAATCTGAGTTGCCTCATCTTCTACTTCCTCTACTACTTCTTTATCCAGATAAACATGAAATTCTCCTGTTTTACGGTCTAAAATAACCCGCACATTGTCAGCCTTGCCATACTGATTTTTGCAGGCTGCCAGCAAAGAATTTTCAATGGCCTCAAACAAAATTTCTTTATCAATGTCTTTTTCCTTTTCAATCTCTGTCAATGCCTGGATCAATTCCGGATTTCCTTTCTGTGCTGTCGTCTTTCTCATTTTCTATTGTCCTCCTTATTTTCTTCTTTCTAAAAATCAATGGATTTGCGGATCAACGCAATGTCTTTCTGCGGGAATGATAATTCTACTGAATCCATAGTAATCACTACTTGTGTTGTTTCTTCATTATACTCTTTCAATACGCCGACAAATTCTTTATCAGAATATTTCTTTCCTTTTTCTTCCCATGTGACAGGCGAAAACAGTTTCACTTCCACATCCTCGCCAATATTTCTTATAAAGTCCCTTGGCTTTTTAAATGGTCTTAAAAGCCCCGGGGAACTCACTTCCAGTATATACGATTCAGATATAAAATCATTCTCATCCATAAGATCACTGAGTTCATGATTTACGGTAGTCAGATCATCCAGCGTAATACCACCTTGCTTATCAATGTACACACGAAGATGCCAGCTGCCAGCCTCTTTTACAAATTCTACATCTACCAATTCGTAGTTATACTTCTCACATAAAGGCATCACTAACTGCTCTGTCCGGCTTTCATAGTCCTGATGTCTGCTCAAATAAAAACCTCCTGTCAACACAAAAATAAATGAGTGGACTGCTGTCCACTCATCAAAATTAACTGTATCACTGGGTTAAATTATATCATCCAACATACGAAAAATCAAGGGTTTTTAGGGAATTTTTTCCACTTTTTGCTTATTCTCCGCTTTTTTTCGACAATTCCCTGGCTTTTTTTACCGCCCGTATCCCCATAAAGATCAAAATCACATACAAAACAAAGGATACCGCCAGCTGCCACGTCATATAAAAACCGCCATGACGCCAGAACGAACGAATATCAATTCCTATACACACAGCCGTACACACAAAACTAAGCAGTGCATTCCGTATGTATTTTCTCTTTTCTCTCGCTTCAAAATCCATGTCAGCCCTCCTGACTTATTTTGCAAAAAAATCAAGGATCACTTCGGCTTTTTTATCCGGATACTCCAGATATTTAAAACCAAACTCTTTTTCTACCGCCTCAAACACATCTTCCGCAGCTATCTGCACACTGCCCTGCTCTACAAACTGTACCGGTGCAAATACAGCCTCTTCCTTTAAGAGTTCTTTCCACTTCTTCAGTCCGGAAACAAGGATGAACTTATTGTGAATCGGTGTCACAAGAATCTCTCCCTCATCTTTGGCTTCTTCTGCCGGGTACAGAGATTTCGGATTTAGCTTTGCCTGTGACATAACCTTTTCTTCCACCCCTTTCAGGATCTGCTCTGCAATCTGATCCGGCGTGGCATAAGTACTTTCAATCACAAGATCGTAATTGTTCAGGTTCAGGTAGTCTGTCTGATACAAATCTGAAAACCTTTTCTTCTCCATCAGCTGTCTTTTAATAAGATCTGCCTTAGCAGTAGCCGGATCGTTATAAGACTCGGATACACGGTTATCATTGTAAACTCTTCTTCCTGCCTCTGTCATATCTGCCAGCAGGAACACCTTAAAACTGTCCGGAATAAAATGCCAGCCCATGCGGGAGTCAAAAATAGTTGAATCCAGTTCTTTGCCAAGACGGATACTTCTCTCATCCAGCATATCATCAATGCTTTTATCCTTCTTTGCCAGTTCGTTCAATTCCACCACCGTAATGCCTTTCTCCTCGGCAATCTCACGGAATAAAACTCCATTAGAAATAATATCGTATCCATTTTCTTTTAAAATCTTGCAGACACTGGACTTACCACTGCCCAATGTACCTGTTATGCTTATGTTCATAAGAAACCTCCTAAAATTCAAAACAGACCCTACATAATATATGTAAGGTCTGTCTGATTAAGTAGTAGTCCGTAGGGGAATCGAACCCCTGTTTCTGCCGTGAGAGGGCAGCGTCTTAGCCGCTTGACCAACGGACCATTAACAATGAATACTATACTACAGGTCTTTAAAAAATGCAAGCCTTTTTTTTAACTTTTTTACATTTTTTTGTATTCATTGTCAAAAACAGCGTTTTTACGCCATTAAATCCAGCAAAGAAATCTGATCGCTAAGGGGTAGATTGTCCAATAAATGCATTTCCCGCATTTTGTCTACAATGGTACCGCTGACTTTACTTCGATTTTTAAAGTTTTCGCAGGATGAAAACGGACCATCTTTGGCTGCCTCCACCACACCTTCTGCCGCCTTATCTCCCATTCCATCAATGGAATTCAGAGCCGGCATCAATTTTCCGTCTACGATCTGGAAATGTTTTGCTTTGGCAGTAAATATATCAATCGGGGTAAATTCATACCCTCTTGCGTACATTTCCTGTACGATTTTCATGTCTCCATAGGCATCCTGCTCTTTTTTGCTCAACTGATCTTTGCGTTTTTTGTAATCTTTCATCGTTGCTTCCAGTTTTTCCCTGCCCTGGCACATGATCTCATAGTCAAAGGCTTTGGCACGGATACTGAAAAATGCCGCATAATAGGCAAGAGGATAATAAACTTTGAAATAAGCAATTCTGAATGCCATCATAACATAGGCTACTGCATGGGCTTTCGGGAACATGTACTTGATCTTTCCACAAGACTCAATGTACCAGTCCGGCACACCGGCTTCTTTCATAGTCTCCTTCCACTCATCCCACTGTGGCACTTTACCCTTTGCCACCAGTCCTTTACGAACCTTTTCCATAATATTAAAAGCCGTGCCATTTTCCACACCGGTATGGATCAGGTAAGTCATAATATCATCTCGGGTACAGATGGCCGTAGACAGGGTACAGTCACCCCTGGCAATATAATACTGGGCGTTATTCAGCCATACATCGGTTCCATGGGACAAACCGGAAATGCGGACCAGATCCGAAAAGTTTTTCGGCTTGGTATCCCGGAGCATCTGCATAACAAAATCTGTACCAAATTCCGGAATCCCAAGACTTCCCAGGTCACATCCCATCAAATCATCCGGCGTTACTCCCAGTGCACTGGTATCCGCAAACAGTGAAAGCACCATAGGATCATCCAGGCCGATGGTAACGGCGTCTACTCCGGTAATATCCTCCAGCATACGGATCATGGTAGGATCGTCGTGTCCCAGTATATCAAGTTTCAGCAGGTTGTGGTCAATGGAGTGGTAGTCAAAATGGGTAGTAATAATAGATGTTTCCATATCATTGGCCGGATGCTGTACCGGTGTAAATGTGTAAATATCCCAGCCCATAGGAAGTACTACGATACCTCCCGGGTGCTGGCCGGTAGCTCTCCTGACTCCCACACACCCCTGCAGCAGTCTTTCAATCTCTACGGTCCGTTTATGTTCACCCCGCTCTTCAAAGTAATTTTTTACATAACCATAGGCGGTTTTGTCTGCCAGTGTTCCGATAGTTCCTGCACGGAATGTCTGTCCGGCTCCAAAGATTACCTCTGTATAACTGTGGGCCTTACTCTGGTACTCACCTGAAAAGTTCAAATCGATGTCCGGCTCTTTATCTCCATAGAACCCAAGGAATGTCTCAAATGGAATATCATGACCATCCCTTACCAGTTCCTCTCCACAGATCGGACATTTCTTTGGCGGCATATCAAATCCGGAACTTCCTGCATAGGCCTTTACTTCTTCCGAATCAAAATCGGAATAATGGCACTTGGCACAATAATAGTGGGCCGGCAGCGGATTTACTTCTGTAATACCGGACATAGTGGCTACAAAAGAGGAACCTACCGATCCTCTGGAGCCCACCAGATAGCCATCCTCATTGGATTTCCATACCAGTTTCTGAGCAATGATATACATAACGGCAAATCCATTTTTAATGATGGAATTCAACTCATGTTCCAGCCGCTCTGACACCTGCACCGGCAGATCTTCTCCATACATGGAGTGGGCCTTGCGGTAACAGATATCCCTTAATTCCTGATCGGAATTCGGAATGACCGGAGGGCATTTATCCGGATAAACCGGGCTCATAGGTTCGATGCAGTCGGCAATGCGGTTTGTATTGGTCACCACCACTTCGATGGCTTTTTCTTCACCCAGATAAGAAAACTCCTCCAGCATTTCCTCGGTAGTCCGAAGATACAGTGGTGGCTGATTATCATCTGCCATTTTTTTACCGGCAAACAAAATTCGGCGGTAAATCTCATCTTCCGGATCCAGAAAATGTACATCACAGGTGGCACACACCGGTTTGTTGTATTTTTCACCCAGCTTTACGATCCTGCGGTTGATCTCTCTTAAATCCTCCCAGTTGTTAAAGTTTTCATAGGCTTCTTTTTCTGAATGAAGCATAAACTCATTGTTGGCTACCGGCTGGATCTCCAGATAATCATAAAAATCAACCAGTTCCTCAATCCGCTGGTCATCTGCCTCCTCCCGCAAAGCCGAAAAAAGTTCACCGGCTTCACAGGCCGAACCAAGGATCAGACCTTCCCGCCATTTCATCAGCTGGCTTTTGGGAATCCTTGGACGACGGTGAAAGTAATTTAAGTGGGCCATGGATACAAGGCGGTACAGATTCACTCGTCCCACCTCATTTTTCGCCAAGATGATAGCATGAAAACTTCTCTTTTTCTTTGTAATCTCCGGTGCACAATGAGTCCTTTCGTACAACTGATCCAGATCCGTAATGCCTTCTTTTTCCAGCATCACGATAAGTTTTTCAAAAATTTCAGCGGTAGCTTCTGCATCTTCCACTGCCCGGTGATGATTTACCAGCGATATTTTTAGCACTTTGGCTACATTATCCAGTGTATATTTGGCAAGATGAGGGAAAAGCACACGGGCGATCCCCACTGTATCTACCACTGTAAACTCTGCTTCCAGATTCTGTTCTTTGCTTTTTTTCTGGATAAACGTATAGTCAAACTCCGAGTTATGGGCTACCAGCACACATCCTTTACAAAATTCCAGAAATTCCGGCAGTACTGTCTCAATGGTTGGAGCATCTTTTACCATATCATTGGTAATACTTGTTACCTCTGTGATTCTTGGTGGAATCGGCACCTGGGGATTTACAAAGGTACTGAACCGGTCTGTAATAGAGCCGTTTTCTACTTTGACAGCTCCAAACTCAATGATGCGGTTTCTTGTAGCGGAAAAACCGGTAGTCTCCAGGTCAAACACAACAAAGGATCCCTGTAGCGACTGTCCTTCTGAATTCAACACTGTATCAAATAAGTCATCCACCAGATATGCTTCACATCCATATATAACCTTAAAATCATCCTTAAAATTCTGTGCGGTATGATACGCATCCGGGAACGCCTGTACTACACCATGGTCTGTAATGGCAATGGCCGGATGTCCCCAGTCGTGGGCTCTTTTTACTAACTGCGCGCAGTTAGTCATTCCATCCATGTCACTCATCTGGGTATGAGCATGGAGTTCCACTCTTTTTAACTTGCATGTGTCCTGACGGCCCTTGCGGAACTCTGCGATCTCTTTCATGGCATAGACCATGATACTGAGATCACCGTTATCGTATTTGTCTTCTTTTACCTCACCTCTGGCGCGGATATTATTCCCCCCTGCCAGCATTTCAAACAAAGATAATTCCTCTGCCAGATCCACTTTTACAAAAATCTTGCACATAATGGTATCTGTATAATCCGTCACGCTGAATGTAACCAGATATTTTTCACCGTTGGAAATCTCTCTTTTTTCTACATTCAGAATTTTTCCTTCAATAACCACTTCGCCGATCTCATCAACAATTTCCTTAATGGGGATCCGCTCTCCCATTACGTGATTTCCATAAAATACACCGGGATCTTTGGCAATTCTTTTCTTATTACTTTTCTGAGGCACAAATTTCTTTTTCGGTGTTTCCTTTATCTCTGCCTCTGGTTGTTCTTTCGGACGGATCACCGTGTATACTTCCGGCTGTTTCGGCGTGCGTTTTGCCTTTTCTACATAGTTAAAACAGATCTTCACACTGCGGTTAAATCGTTTTCTCATCATTCCCTCAAAGTATTCCTCAATCTCTCCACTGAGTTTGTGACACAAAAAATCATCATCGCAGGTGATCCGTATCTCATCCCCCTTAACTTCCATAGGATGGCTGCAGAATTTCATATACTCAATTTTATTTTTTTCACGGAGTTCCTCCTGCATAGATTCCCCGTACTGCTCTATAATCTTTGCCGTCTCCAAGGATTCCGTATAAGGATAAGAAATCTCCAGATGAGGATTCACACCGATGGAACGGAAAATCTGTCTGTAGAGCTTGTACTCCATATTTTTTAATGTACGATAATGCAAAAGCTGGTCACTTGTGCAATGAATAAGTGCCAGCATTTTTGTCTTAGATGCATTTACCTTTTCCACCTGAACTCCTGCAAACATATCATACATTTTATCGTCTACAGAAAGTTCCGGAAAAGCTTCAAAAAAACCGATCATCCGTCTCCCTCCTATTTCCAGTGATCTAATTCATATTTCAATGCATTTAAAAGTTCTTCTTCCGGTACTTTACGAAGGATCTCGCCTTTTTTTATAAGAAGTCCCTCTCCTATGCCACCGGCGATTCCAAGATCTGCCTCTTTTGCTTCTCCCGGTCCGTTTACCACACAGCCCATGACTGCTACTTTTATATCCAGATGATCGTAGTTTTTTACCATCTCTTCTACTTTTGATGCCAGAGAGATCAGATCAATCTGGGTTCTGCCACAAGTAGGACAGGACACCACCGAAATACCTCCCTTTTTCAGTCCCAATGATTTTAGGATGGTTTTGGCTGCATAGATTTCCTGCACCGGATCTCCTGTCAGGGAAACCCGGATGGTATCTCCAATGCCCTGATATAAAATACAGCCGAGGCCGACCGCAGACTTAATACTTCCTGTGTACACCGTGCCAGACTCTGTGATTCCCACATGAAGTGGATAGGGAAGTTTTTTAGCTGCCAGTTCATGAGCCTTGATACTCATCATGACATCCGATGACTTAATACTTACTACCAGATTATCATAACCAAACTTCTCGATCATGCCTACTTTCTGGCAGGCACTTTCCACAATTCCTTCCGCTGTCACACCATGATATTTTGCCACCAGATCCTTTTCCAGAGAACCGCTGTTAACTCCAACCCGGATCGGAATATTTTTTTCGCGGCAGCAATCTACTACAGCCTGGATCCGTTCCGGACTTCCAATGTTGCCTGGATTGATCCGGATCTTGTCTGCCCCATTCTCTACTGATGCCATAGCAAGTCTATAGTCAAAATGAATGTCTGCCACCAGTGGAATGTGTATCTCCTCTTTAATGTCTTTCAGAGCCTTTGCCGCTTCCATGGTCGGTACGGCACAGCGGATGATGTCGCAGCCAGCCTTCTCCAGTTCCAGAATCTGGGCAACGGTAGCTGTAACATCTTCTGTCTTCGTATTGGTCATAGACTGAATGGCAATGGGATTTTTTCCACCAATTTTTACATTTCCGATGGACACTTCTTTTGTCAACATTCTCATGAATTAACTGCCCCCCTGTTTTTTATCTGAACAACTTCGTTACATCGTTTGCCATAATAAATACCATAAGTGCCATAAGAAGCATAAAGCCACCGGCATTTACATAGGACTCAAATTTCTGTGGAAGCGGTTTTCTCCGGATCCATTCAATGATCAAAAACAAAAGTCTTCCACCATCCAGTGCAGGAACCGGGATCAGATTCATAACACCTAAGTTAGCAGATAACAAAATACTGATGATCAACAGGTTAATTACTACCGTGCCGGCTCCTTCTTTACTGCTTTCATTTACAGTCTGCCCCATTGTCTGGACAATACCTACCGGACCAGAAATATCATCTTTGCTTACTTTTCCAGTGATCATCTGTCCCAGACTCTGTATCGTAGTGCTGATCCAGAATTTCAGTTCATATGCAGAATAACGCAAGGTTCCCAGCACACCTACTTTTTCTCTCGGTGCCCCATAGGCAAATCCACAGCGGTAAACCTTTTTCCCATTAACAGTCGTTTCTTTCGGAGTCATAGTCAGGACCTTTTCCTGTCCCTGTCTGTTTACTGTCATAGTCACAGGCTCTGATGAAAATGGATGGAATACCGTATAATAACTGACTTCGCGATTTACAACAATCTTTGTATCATTGATGGAAGTGATCACATCCCCACTCTGTAAACCAGCCTCTGCCGCAGATGAACCTGCTGTTACTTCTGTCACTTTCGCCGGGTCGTAGCCAATGGTTCCAATCACAATGATTGCAAATAGAAATGCAAGAACAAAGTTAAAAAATGGTCCCGCAAAAATAACTGCCATACGGGCATACACACTTTTCTTTCCAAAGGCTCTCTCATCCTCTACAGACGTATCTTCCTCTCCCAGCATCATGCAGGAGCCGCCAAAGGGCAGAAGTTTCCATGAATACAGCGTATGATTTCCCTCTAATGGATGTTCATCAAAATACGCTGAACTCTTAAAGAAAAACACCTTGTAGCCATTCTCTATCTTTCCCCAGGAGATCAATCTGGGACCCATCCCCAGAGAAAACTCAATCACCCCGATTTTATTATATTTTGCTACAATAAAATGTCCAAACTCATGAAAAATAATAATAACACTAAATACTAATAGAGCCAGACATATATTACCAAACGACATATTTACCTCCAATCCTTTTCCAAACGGTCATAAGTTTCCTGTTCTACTGCCAGGATTTCTTCCAATCCCGGTGTTTCAATCACTTTATGTTTCTCCATTGCAAATTCTATCATATCATATATTTGTAAAAAACTTATGTCTTTTTTCAAAAATTTTGCAACGGCATACTCATTGGCCGCATTCATAACGGTAGGCATACTTCCTCCTACGCGGCTGGCGCTGGTTGCGATCGGTATTCCACGAAGCAGCGTTGTATCCGGTTTTTCAAAATGGATCGCCGCCATCTTTTCAAAATCCAGTCTGTCTCCCGACAAAGTCTGCCGGTCCGGATAATACAGCGCATACTGAATCGGCAGCCGCATATCCGGGGTTCCCAACTGTGCCAACACCGCTCCGTCCTGGTATTCCACCATAGAATGAATCACACTTTGAGGCTGGATCAGCACATGGATCTGATCCAGATCTACACTAAACAGCCACTTAGCCTCGATCATTTCCAACCCTTTATTGATCATGGTAGCCGAGTCCGTGGTGATCTTTGGTCCCATGCTCCAGTTAGGATGAGCCAAGGCCTGTTCCACCGTCACCTGTTTCAGTTCATCCGGACTACTGTGACGAAATGGTCCGCCGGATGCCGTCAGATAAATCTTTTCAATCTTCTTTTCCGGCTGTCCCTGCAGACACTGGAAAATAGCCGAATGTTCACTGTCTACCGGAAGCAGACGAACATGTTTCTCTTTTGCCAGCGGTATAATAATATGTCCTGCAGTTACCAAAGTTTCCTTATTAGCAAGCGCAATATCTTTGCCGGCCCGGATAGCCTGAATCACCGGCTTTAATCCGATCATTCCCACCATGGATGCCACCACTACATCTACCTCATCCAGCGTGGAAACATAGCAAAAACCGTCCATACCGGACAAAATCCTCGTCATCTCAGATTCATTTAATCTTTCCTGCAGCAGTCTGGCAGTTTTTTCATCTTTCATAACAGCATAAACCGGATGAAATTCCCGGATCTGCTGTACCATCTTATCTACATTGCAGCCGGCTGTCAGCGCCGTTATCTCAAAATCTCCCGGATGCTGTCTCACCACATCCAGAGTCTGGCTGCCAATAGAACCGGTAGAACCCAGAATAGTAAGTTTTTTCATACTAATCCTCCAATCCCTATAATTTTATATATGATGTTAAAACAAGTAAATAGTATACAAATGGTGCTACAAAAATAACACTGTCAAACCGGTCCAGAACACCTCCGTGTCCCGGGATCAGTTTTCCGTAATCTTTCACATCAAATTTGCGCTTGATGGCTGAAGCTGAAAGATCACCAAACTGGGAAATCACAGCACACACCATAGCGATCATGACAAGGACCACACGGTGATCCCATATGAACATGTCGGTGTGCGGGAAAAAACAGGCATAAAAAAATGCGATCAAACCGGAACCTACCACACCACCGATACATCCTTCTATGGTTTTCTTCGGACTGAGTTTTGAAAAATGATGCTTTCCGATCAGTCGTCCTGCCACATAAGCACATGTATCAGATCCCCAGGAACCGATAATGATCATCCATACCAGCCAGTTTCCACCATCTAACTGTCTCGTCATATACACACAGGACAGCATAATACTTACATACAAAAAGCCAAAGACACCAAAGGCTGCTTCTTCAATAGAATACTGCGGAAACTTTACCACGCACAAGATCATACTTATGATCAAAAGCAAAATTCCCAATGCCACAGTCCACTGTTCTAATTCAAAATAAACAAGAACATAATACAATACCGATGCCACATAGGATGCTGTGGCAACCGGATGTTTTTCCATTTTTAAAACCCGGTATAACTCAAACATACCGATCAATGATAAAATCCCCATTACCACCACAAGAGGCGCGCCCCCTGTAAAAAATAAAAAGATTGCCGCCAGAACCAAAAGGATCCCGCTTATAAGCCTGGTTACAAACATCATTAGCCTCCTATTTCACACCACCATAGCGGCGATCTCTTCCATTGTAATAATCAATAGCCTTTTTCAACTCATTTTTATCAAAATCCGGCCACAGAACATCCGTAAAATAAAACTCCGTATAGGCAAGCTGCCATAGGAGGAAATTTGAAAGTCTCTCTTCTCCACTGGTACGGATCAACAAATCCGGATCCGGAATTCCCTTTGTATCCAGACTTTCTGAAAACATTTCTTCCGTGATCTCTTCTGGTTTACATTCTCCCTTTTCCACTTTTTCTGCTATTATTCTCATCCCGCGCAGCATTTCATCCCGACTTCCGTAATTCAACGCCACCTGGAAATGAAGACCTGTATTATTCTTTGTAACTTCTTCCAATTCCCGGATACTCTCCTGCATATCTGGTTCCAGTCTTGATACATCCCCAAGGACTCTTACACACATATTGTTCTTTGTACTTCTCTTAATACAGTTTTTTAAGTACTGGCGCAGCAGTTTCATCAAAGCCTGCACCTCATCTTCCGGCCGTTTCCAGTTCTCCGTGGAAAAAGCATATACTGTAAGATAATCTATACCCAGATTATAAGCATCCTCACAGATCTGTTCTACTGTTTTACTTCCTTCCACATGCCCTGCTTTTCTAGGCAGATGGCGTTTCTTTGCCCATCTCCCGTTTCCATCCAGAATGATGGCCACATGTTTTGGCGCATTTAATTCTGATCGTTCCATAAACTCCTCCATTTCGAAAAAAGTGGCAAGAACAACCTGTTTTGCCTGTTGTCCCTGCCGGTCTGTTTTATACAGTCATTACCTCATCGGATTTGCCTTCTACAGCCTTATCCACCAGAGAAATGTATTTATCGGTTAATTTCTGAATCTTGTCTTCTGTCTGTTTCAGTTCATCCTCAGACATTTCGTTAGCTTTTGCCTCTTTTTTGGCAGAATCGTTGGCATCTCTGCGGATGTTCCTGATTGCCACTTTGGCACTTTCACCTTTTTTCTTTACATCTTTTACCAATTCTTTTCGTCTTTCTTCTGTCAGTTCCGGGAACACAAGACGGATCACCTTGCCATCGTTGGCCGGTGTCAGACCAAGATCCGATGCCAAAATCGCCTTTTCAATATCTTTGATCAGGCTGCTCTCCCATGGCTGAATCTGGATCATACGGGCTTCCGGTACAGAAACATTTGCCACACTCTGAAGAGATGACATAGTTCCGTAATAATCCACCTGGATCTTGTCTAAAATTCTCGGATTTGCTCTTCCTGCACGGATGGATGTGTACTCATCTTCCAGGTTTGCAAGAGATTTTTCCATTTTGTCTTCATATATTTTAATGTCCATTTTTTCCTCCTAATCTGCGGTAATGGTAGTACCGGTTGTTTTTCCATTTACTGTTTTGATGATGCTGTCCTCTTCATTCAGACCGAAGACACACATAGGCATTTTGTTCTCCATGCAGAGAACTGCTGCTGCAAGGTCGATCACACCTAACTGTTTGTCCACAATGTCTGCCATACTCATTGTTTCATATTTTTTAGCATTTGGATCTTTGGCAGGATCTGCGTTGTATACACCGTCAATGGATTTGGCCGCAAGAATCACATCTGCATCAATCTCAATAGCTCTCAGTGCTGTAGCTGTATCAGTGGAAAAATAAGGATGTCCTGTTCCCCCTGCAAAAAATACAACCATGTTTTTTCCAAGATATTTGTTTACTCTGTCTTTTGAGAAAAGTTTCGTAAACGATCCACACTCAAATGGGGTAAGGACCTGGGTCATCAATCCCTGAGACCGGCAGATTTCAGACATATACAGACAGTTCATGACAGTAGCCATCATACCGATCTGATCTGCTTTTGTCCGGTCAATATTCTCGCTGGAGCGGCCTCTCCAGAAATTACCGCCGCCAATCACGATGGCCACCTGGGTTCCCTCGTCTACCAGCTTCTTGATCTGCTTTGCAACCGGCTGACAGGTTGCCTCATCCAGGCCTGTACCTTTTTCTCCGGCTAATGCTTCACCGCTTAATTTTAAAAGAACTCTATTATATTTAGCCATATTTTCCTCCATAATTTATTAATTGATATACTTGGGTTTCATTATATCATACTTTTTTCCAAAATGCACCTATTTAGTTATTTATTCCGTGATGTACTTCTGTGGTAGCTGCCGTCATGGCTTTAAAAACAAATCCTTTCTTTTTACCATACTTAATCACACGGTCCAGTGCCCGGATTGTCTTGTCATTGTGGGAAAAATCATGCATCAAGATCACATTTTCTCTTCCTTTTACCAGACCACTCTTTACACTGCGAAATACCTGGCCTGCATTTTTCGCACCGCCGGCATCGGAAGAAGATACATTCCAGTCAAAATATTTGTATCCCCAGGTTCCCACTTTCTTGGATAATCTGGTCATAATCCCCTTATTATAATGACGGCTCACTGTGTTGGAACTGCCTCCCGGGAAACGACTTAATGTACACCACACACCAAATTTGGAATGAAACAGCGCCTGAAGTTTATCCAGATTTCTGCGGTAGCCTGCATCTGACTGATACACTTTCTCATATTTATGCTGGTATCCATGAATTGCCAGCGTATGTCCCTCACCCAGTATCCGCTGTGTCAGATCATAATCTTTTTTTGCCGGTTTCAGTTCAAAAAAAGTCGCTTTTACATTATTTTTCTTTAAAATTTTCAAAATCTTAGGTGTGGAATAACGGCTTGGGCCATCATCAAAGGTAAGATAGATAATGCTTTTCGGCTTTTTCTTTATGGTAAGATTACAGGTCACACTTTCATTTCCCTTCGTTCCTGTAATAACAGCCGTTCCCACTTTCTTTGCCTTTACAACCCCTTTTTTTGAGACGGAAGCTGTCTTTGCGTCCGAAGATGTCCATGTATATTCTCTGACACTTCGCTTGTCTGTAAACTGCAGTGGCAGTTTTTCCCCTTTCATCATGGTAAACTGGGGATATGCAAATTTCCCGGTCCCTGCAGCCTTTACCTGTATTCCTTCTATGCCGGCTGCCACAAGCATCCACACCAGCAACAGGCAAATTGTCCTTTTTATTGTTTTCATAAGTTCTCTGCTCCTTTTTTCAGTGTATTTTACCGTAGTTCATTATAGACCTCTTCCCGGTATTCGTCAAACAGATAAAAAGGCTTTTCAAAACCGTATAATTCTCTAAACAGATTTCTTATACGGCCTGAAAAGCCTCTTATATACTTACATTATTTGTAAAACACAGATTTATTATGCATTCATCTGAGCTGCTACTTCAGCGGCGAAATCTTCTTCTTTCTTCTCAAGACCTTCACCTGTCTCATAGCGTACAAATCCAGTTAATTTCAAGTTGCATCCAACTGCTTTTGCTACGCTTTCAACATACTTAGCAACGGTTTCTTTGTTCTCAGCCTTTACATAAACCTGCTCTGTCAGGCAGACTTCCTTCAACTCTTTGTTGAGGCGGCCGATGATCATCTTCTCAATAATGTTCTCTGGTTTGCCGGCATTCTTAGGATCATTCTTAGCCTGCTCAAGAAGAATCTTCTTCTCTTTCTCTTTGTACTCCTCTGATACATCATCAGCGGAAAGATACTCAGGGTTCATCGCTGCGATCTGCATTGCTACATTTTTCAGGCACTCAACTACTTCGTCTCCTGTGTTGTCTGTCTCAGCAGCGATCAGTACACCGATCTTACCGCCAGCATGGATGTAATCTACTACCACACCATTGTCTGCAGACAATTTTGCAAAACGGCGGATGTTCATGTTCTCACCGATTGTAGCAACCATGGAAGCCAATTCTTCTTTAACAGTCTTAGAAGAATCTTTTGCCCATGCTTCAGCCAGAAATGCTTCTACATCTTCTGCTGCGGATCCGTTGATCTGCTCAACTACATCACCTACAAAATCCTGGAACTTGTCATTTTTAGCAACGAAGTCTGTCTCACTGTTAACTTCTACCATAGATGCATTCTTTCCATCTGCACTGATGAAAGTTTTAACAATACCTTCTGCTGCAATACGGCCAGCTTTTTTCTCAGCCTTAGCAAGACCGTTCTCACGAAGCCATTCTACTGCTTTATCCATATCACCGTCTGTGTTTGTAAGAGCTTTCTTACAATCCATCATTCCGGCACCCGTTTTTTCTCTCAGTTCTTTTACCATTGATGCTGAAATAGCCATTTTCAAATTCCTACCTTTCTTACGATTCTGAATTATTCTGCTGCTTCCTCTGCATTTTCTTCTGCAGGAGCATCTGTCATTGACTCACCCTGGTTTGCTTCGATTACTGCATCTGCCATCTTGGAAACGATCAGTTTGACAGCACGGATGGCATCATCATTACCAGGAATTACATAATCCAGTTCTTCCGGATCACAGTTTGTATCAACGATACCGATCAATGGAATTCCAAGGATATGAGCTTCCTGGATACAAATTTTTTCTTTCTTCGGATCTACTACAAAGATTGCATCTGGAATCTCTTTCATTTCTTTGATACCACCAATGTTCTTCTCAAGTTTATCCCACTCTTTTTTCAAGTTGATAACTTCTTTCTTTGGCAGTACATCAAAAGTTCCGTCCTCAGACATTTTTTCAATTGCTTTCAATCTCTTAATACGAGTCTGGATTGTCTTGAAGTTTGTAAGCATTCCTCCAAGCCATCTCTCATTTACATAGAACATTCCACAACGCTCAGCTTCAGCCTTAATAGAATCCTGAGCCTGTTTCTTAGTTCCTACAAAAAGAATCTTGCCACCTTCTGCAGCGATGTTCTTTACAGCGTTGTATGCTTCATCTACTTTACCTACAGATTTCTGAAGATCGATGATATAAATACCATTTCTCTCTGTGTAGATGTACTCAGCCATTTTAGGGTTCCATCTTCTTGTCTGATGTCCAAAATGAACACCTGCTTCCAGTAACTGTTTCATTGAAATAACGCTCATTATTTCATACCTCCATTTGGTTTATTCTTCCATTAATCTCTTTTTCTTACTCCACTGTTCTCCTGCCCGGAGACACAGCACCAGAGCAAAAATCAATTAATGTGATTTTTTCAATCCCGACTATTTTATCACAGCCGTAATAGAATTTCAACACTTTTCTTTAACTTTTTGTAATAATTCTGGCGATTTCTTCGTAAGACGCCCCTTTGGCTATCTTATAAGTGCCGGAACGGATCCGTTTGGCTGCACCGCTTTTTTCAAGATAATGGTCAAATTGGGACGCACTTTTTACGACTCCTCTCTTCTCCAGTTCTCTCGCTACCGTACTGGAAATCCAGTTGCCTTCCAGATTCACAGTTACCACCGAAGCCGCTGTTGTCTTCGGCTTCTTTGTCGGCTTTTTGGTCGCTTTTTCCACTGCCGCACTGACACCTGCCCCACTGGCTGCCGCCGGTTTCTTCGTCTCGGACGCTTTCTTGGCAGGTTCTTTGGTAGCCGCCTTTTTGGTAGATTTAGGTTTCTTTGTATTTTCGCTTTCCGGGGTTGCTGTCACATCCGGTTCGCTGGTTCCCTGCGGAAATACCATTCCCAATTCTTTCGCCTGTTCCACCACGCTCTTTCCGGAAGAAGAATTTCTATATGCAATGCAAAGGACCAATGCCGTGACTACCATTCCCACACCAAGGCCTCTCAAAAAATACTTTAATTTCATTTTCTTCCTCCATAGAGATCCAGAACCAGTTTCACTTCACCCTGGCCCATATCCAGCGCTTTGGAAATTTCGAGCACAGATTGTCCCTGTTCGTGCATTTTCTTGATCTTCCGGTTTATTTTCTCTCTATCCGGCTCTTCCTCCGACGCACCCCACTGTTCTTTAAAAATCTCATCCAGTGCATCTTTTTCAAGTTCAGCATCCGGCTCCTCTTCCTGCTCCATAACTGGTTCTTCCGGCATAAAGGTATCACCGTCCTCTTCCGGTGTCACCTTTCCCGTCATCAGTTCCTTCAATTCATTTTCCTTTTCACCAAGCAGGTTATACATAAAAACAACTTCCTGATGGTTGGCATCAATTTTGGAGAGGATCTGTCTGGAGAATTCGTCCATGGCCATGATCTTGTCATTGCAAAGATGATTCATCTGATCTTTTGCCTGTTCTACCGTTTCAAACTGTTTTTCTTCCAACAGGCTGCCTACGCGGTTTTTGATCATTTCCTCTTCTTTGTCTGACCATATCTCTGCCGGTTCAGAACTCATACTCTGTCCATTTACTTCTTCTCTTTTGCCTGCCATCAGAAAGCTTATGCATATACACAAAATTCCTGCTACAAGTATTACAATTTCTATTCCTGTCATGTTGTGTTAAACCACCTTCAAATTGTTATGTCAAATCCACTGGTCCTACGTGGAGCTTCCGGCGCTTTTTCTTCTTTCTTTTTTCTTTTTTTCATGCCATCGTGCCGGTCTCCTTTTCCAGAGCCACCGTCTTTGTTCATTTTTTCAGAGTTCTGCGTCTCTACCGCCTGTCTCTGATTTCGTTTCACTTTTTCCTGGAACTGACTGCCCGGCTGCAAAGCTGCATGCTCCATCAGCTGGTTTTCTCTTCCCTGGATATCTGCCGCTTCTGCTGTTCTCGGCAGCATGGTAATTGCATCTAACGAATTGATCATTGCCATAAACATTACCTCTTTTCACTCTACAGGCTGTCAAGCTTTACATCTGCTCCATCCCTTACCAATCGGCAGTGGGACAGATTTTCATGGATTTTTCTGGATGCCTCTTTGACCGATACATCCACACCAGGGAATACCGTATTCTCCGCTTTGATACAGGCATTTTTGTGTCGCTGTATCCGTTCGTTGATACTTTCCCTTTCCAGTTTGATTTTTTTGATTTTACGGATCAATCCCGGTTTTTCACCGGCTGCCCGTTTCAGATATGCGATCTGCTCTTTTTCCAATTTCTGTCCTGCCGCAACAGCTTCTCTCATACGGTCTGCTACTTCATCAATCTTGTCCACCGTAGCACTGAGTGCATCCATCTCCTCACGCATCTCATTAGACCGAATGATCAGATTTTTATCTGACAAAATGGTAATTTCTGTTTTGGATCCCATCGTAGACCCCAGCGTTGTTGCATGTACAGTACCATATGTAGTGATAGAGCCTCCGTTAATAAGCCCTTTGCGTCCCAGCACCTCTACATTTTCATTACAAGTTATCTTACTGTGCAAAACAGCATCCGCCTTCAGACCGCCCTGACATTCTACCTGGCAGTTTTCCAGAAACTTTGCCGTAATATTTCCCTTGGCTTCCAGACATCCTTTGTCCATTCCCTGCATTCCCCGTTTCAACACAATGTTTCCTCCGGAGACCAGCGTACCGCCTTCCACCACACCATTTACGATAATGTCACCTTCGGCTTTTACCTTAAATCCTGTGGCTACATTTCCTGCCACTTCTACCGTTCCGTTGTATTCTATATCTCCTGTGGATGGATCCACATTAGCAGGCACACGGTAAATATCGGACACCATGACCACATCATCTACTAGTGTTACATGGCCTGGAACTTTAGAATACAGATTGCAGTGATTTTCTGAAATCACAATGTTTCGTCCAAAACGAAGATGTTTGATCTTTACTTTATTAGCAGGAATGGGTTTGCCCAACACATTAATTCCCGGTACACCCTTTACTGCCGGTTTCAAAGCAGCCAGTTTATCTCCTTTTTCCACCAATTTAATATTACCAAGATGGTGAAAATCCACGCTGCCATCTTCATTTAACTTGGGCTTTGCCGTCGCATTAACATCAAAGAAATATTCAATCTGTGCATCGGAACCCTGTATTGGCTTTGTAGCCTCTGCAATAATGTAATCTCTGCAATACTCGTGATTCTCAAGAAAATGTCGAATCGCCTTTCTTCTTATTCCATGGCAGATGCCGGCCAACTGCAGATCGCTGATAATCTCATCTTCCGTCATAGACGAACCACCAGTAGACGGCGGATAAAAACGAGCACGGGCAACCATTGCATCTTCTGCAATATCTACCAGCACACGCTCTCTCTCCGGTATCATTTCACCTTCTTTAATGTAAAGAGGTGTCTCGTATTCGCCTTTTTTAACATAGGCATCCAATAGCACCAAATCGTACTCTTCCCAGGAGATTGCTTCAAAATACCGGACGATATCTTCCGTCTCCGCTTTCTTGCCCTCTCCCTGTTCAGGGAAAATTCTCAGGTACACTTTGTTTTCTTTTTCCTCCAGCTGAAAATAAGCATTTTTCGTCATATTATCCCCTCTTCCATATGCCTAGAACAAGTTTATGAAATCAATGGAATCCCCCAATTGTTTCTTGATCTTTTTAAGAGCTTTTGTATGAAGCTGCGACACTCTGGATTCAGATACTTCTAAGATCATGCTAATCTCTTTTAGTGTCAACTCCTCATAATAATACAGTGTAATAACCTTTTGTTCATTTTCTGTCAATGTCTGCAATGCTTCTACCAGCATCTTTTTTACTTCGCTTTTCTCAAGTGCCTGCTCCGGCTGCTGAAACTTTGCTGTAAATGTTTCCATACCGCCTTCACTGCCCTGTTCCAGATAATCATCCAGTGATACCACATTTGTAAATTCGGCTTCTGCTTTCCAGCCTTCATATTCATCCTTTGTGATACCAAGTTCCGCTGCTACTTCCTCATCAGTAGCAGGACGTCCTGTATCTGTTTCCACTTTTGCTGCAGCGGATTCCATTCTTTTTTGTTTTTGCCTCAAAGTTCTGGGAATCCAGTCCATTTTACGGATCTGATCCAGAATTGATCCACGGATTCTCAAACTTGCATATGTTTCAAATTTAATATTTTTCGTTAAATCATATTTGTCAATAGCATCAATCAATCCAAAGACCCCATAACCAACCAGATCATCATAATCCACCGTATATCCAAGATACATATTTAATCTGCCAGCTACCAGATTCACGACATTTGCATATTCCAGAATCAACTGCTCACGGAGTTCCGGGGATTTTGATTTCATATATTTATCCCACAGTTTTTTTCTTTCCGCTTCCTTCATCCATTAATCCTTTCCTTTACTCATCGTCTTCCTTCTCTGTCTGCTCTATTTTTTCTTCTTCAGCCTGCTCTTCTTCTTCCTGCTCTCTGCGCCGTGCTTCCTCTTCTTCCAGTTTCCGTTCTGCCTCTTCCATAGCAATTCGGTCTGCCTGGACTTTTCCTACAACCTGAGCAGCAATCTGTCCAATAATATAAAACAATACCAGAACGATCACCAGTGCCACAAGACTGGTGTCTACCGGCCACCCCTGCACAATGCACAAAATACAGGTGATCAATCCGGCAACAAGCATAACACAGGACGGTATATATCTGTATTTCACAAAGATTTCCCCCATTCCATTTTAATATTTAAATGCTGTATTCTCCCATTCCCACTGCCCGGATTCGGAGCATTTTACTGCTGCTGTCAAAATAAATTGATCTGCTGTAGTTTTTCCCCACATCACTGGCCAGAATTGGGATGTTCCACTCACTAAGCCACCGCTTTACAGCCTCAATGTTCTGATCTCCTATGTTCAACATACTGTTGTCTGAAATAAAGGAAAACATTCTTGCGCCCCCTGCAATCTTAGCAGCCAGTCTGGACGGGTCTGCTCCCTTTCCTATGAGTTCTTTTTTCATATCAAGAAGACAAGTGTCTGCAAATTTGCACCGGTTTACTTCACTGTTCATCCGGGTACTGTCCGGCAGCATCACATGAGCCAGTCCGCACATATCACTTCCCTGATCATATAAAGCAACACCAAGACAAGAACCAAGTCCCAAGGTTGACAACACCGCTGGGGATGTACAGACTTTATAGTCTGCCATCCCCACTCTTACCTCTTTCATCATGCTTCTTTCTTCTCTTCCTCAATTGCCATAATATCCAGAAGGGAGATTAATGTATCTCCTTTTTTACCAATACCGGCAAGGAAAGACGCATTATCTTCATCCAATTTAAAGGTAGGCTTTTCGATATCTGTCAATGCAATATTCACTACCTCCCGCACTTCATCTACTAAAAAACCAATCATAGACTGATCCTCCAGCCGTATGATAATGATTCTGGTAGCCGGGCCATATCCATCTTCCTCCAGACCAAAACGCCTGCGGAGACTCATAATTGGAACGACCTCTCCGCGAAGATTGATCACACCAACATAATATGGCTGTGACTTAGCTACTCTTGTTATCTTAGATAACCGCACAATATTATCTACATAGCGGATGTCAATTCCATACTGCTCATCCCCTAATTTCACTACAATGTACTGAATTTCTTCTACTGCATCACTTGTATTCATCATTTCTTCCATGTCAGCACCCCCTAAAACAATGTGTTAGTATCAAGGATCAACGCAACTTCACCATCTCCAAGAATCGTAGCACCACTAAAAAGTTTATTATAAGTGATGTGTTTTCCAAGAGATTTGATAACGGTTTCCTGCTGGCCCAAAAGATCATCAATCACCAGTCCAACCTGCTGCTCACCTTTTTTGATCACAACTACAATAAGAGACTCTGCCTCTTCTCCTGATTCTTCAATATCCAGGATTTCATGAAGACGAAGAATCGGAATAACTGTCCCTCTGAGATTGATAACTTCTTTGGACTGTACAAAACTGATTTCATTTTTCGGAATATCTTCAATGCCATTGATATTGCCAAGTGGAATCGCATATTTTTCTTCCCCAACCTGTACCATCAATGCCTGGATGATAGCCAGTGTCAGCGGAAGCTGGATCGTAAAAGTACTTCCCTCTCCGGCTACTGTTTTGGCTATTATGCTTCCTCCCAATGCCTCAATCTTAGTTTTTACAACGTCCAGGCCTACACCACGACCGGAAACATCGGTAATCTTATCTGCCGTAGAGAAACTTGGTTTGAATAAAAGGTCTACAAAGTCTTTGTCAGTCATACTCTCTGCCTGTTTCTCTGTAATTGTGCCTTTTTCTAAAGCTTTTTTCCTAACTTTTTCTATATTGATGCCGGCACCATCATCCCGTACATCAATAATAACATTATTTCCATCCTGATAAGCATCCAGGAAAATAGAACCAACTTCCGGTTTTCCCAAACGAACTCGCTCTTCATTGCTTTCCAGACCATGATCAGCTGAATTTCGCAAAAGATGCATCAGTGGATCACCAATCTCGTCAATCACTGTACGATCAAGTTCAGTTTCCTCACCGGTCATATACAGTTCCATCTTTTTATTTAACTTGCGGTTCAGATCACGGATCATTCGTGGGAACCGGTTCACAACGCTCTCAATCGGTACCATTCGTACCTTCATCACAGACTCATGAAGATTCGTAGTTACTCTCTCCAGGTACTCAATCTGCTCGTGGAAGTTCTGGGTACTTTCTGCGCCGCTGGCTGAAACAAGTCCATTCTTAGCAATGATCAGCTCGCTGACCAGGTTCATCAGCTCGTCCAATTTATCAATATCAACACGGACTGAACGGTTTCCAACTTTGGCTTTTCCTTTTTTATGTTTATCGCCGTCATCTTTTTTCTCTTGTTTCGGCTTTTCTGCCGCATCTGTTTCTGCCTTTGCAGTCTCTTTCTTCGTTTCCTCTTTTGACTCTGTTTCTGCTTCCGGAATCACATAATCCTCTATGTAAACTTCCGCCACTTCCGAAACATTCAAAATCATGTTCTTTATATTTTCTTTAGAATCTGTTGTTGCCAGAATCCAGCTGAAATCCAGTTCAAACTCTTCATCTTCAATCTGCTCTGTTGTAGGGACAGACTTAATCAGTTCGCCCTTACTCTCAACTGATTTGAATACCAAAAATGCTCTGGCAGCTTTCAAAATACAGCTGTCTGATAAATACACCGTGATTCCGAAAATATTTTTGCCCTCTGCCTTGGCAGTTTTCATAGCATCGACCTCATAGTCAGTAACCGGGATCGTATTATATTTTGCTTTAGCTGCTGTAACTGTTTCTTCCTTCTTCGGCTCTTCTTTCATGCTCTCTGCCGGTTTCTGCGCAGACTCAGCCGGTGCTCCGCCGCCTTTTTGCTCTTCCAGGACACTATTCAAGTCATTGATAATGTCTTCATTATCCTCTGTTCCTTCATTTCCCTCGGAAGAAATCACATCCAGATAAGATTCCAGCGCATCCAGTCCACGGAACAAAATATCGATCAACTTCGGATTTACTTTCATGTTGCCACTACGAATCTCTGAGAAAACATTTTCCAGATCATGTGTAAGTCTCTGCATTCTCGTAAATCCCATGGTGCCGGCCATACCTTTCAATGTATGGGCTGCACGGAAAATCTCATTTATGGTATCTTCATTTTCCGGCTCTTTTTCCAATATCAGAATATGCTCGTTCAAACTCTGCAAATGTTCTTTTGTTTCATCAATGAATAAATCCAAATATTGACTTGTATCCATCTTGTCACACTCCTATTCTCTTAAGCATTGTTTTCGTTATCTCTGTCAATGGAACCATTTCATCCACGATTCCTGCCAGGGCAGCTGCCCTTGGCATACCATACACAACACAGCTTTCTCTGTCCTGCGCTACCACTTCAACCTTCTTGGTCTGTTTTAAAAGTTGTATTCCCTTTGTGGCGTCTGAACCCATGCCGGTCAACACGATGGAATAAATCTTATCAAGAGATGTATTTACCAGGGACTCATAAAAAATATCTGCACAAGGTTTTAAACCGCCCCTTGCCTCAGCATCTTTTTCTGAAATATAATACTCGCCAGGTCGTTTTTGAATAAGCTGGCACTGTTTTCCTCCCATGGCAATGTACAATGTTCCCGGCCGTAATGGCTCTCCGTCACATGCTTCCTTTACCCGGAGAGGACTCAGTTCATTTAGTCTGGCTGCTAAAGATCCCGTAAACCCCTTCGGCATATGCTGAACGAGCACTACCGGATACGGAAAATCTGCCGGTATCAGCGGCACCACAGATTGAAGTGCCTTGGGACCACCGGTAGACGATGCAATCACTAACAGATTGTCCCCTCGGCGCACACTGCATGGTTTTTTTGACTTCTTAGTGAGTTTAGGATCAATCTTTATCTCACGGATCGTCTCTTCCATGCTCTGTCTGGTCAGTCCACATGCACAATAAACTCTCTGGATAATACTTGCTTCAAATTCTCGAAACACACTGCCGACGGACCGTTCCGGTTTTCTTACGAAATCAAACGCCCCTAACTCCAGCGCCTCCATCGTCTCTTTTCCCTCTTTCTCAGCAATGGAACTGACAATCAAAACGGGCACATGGATATCTCTTTTGGATAACTCTTTTAAAAAAGCCACTCCATCCATCTTAGGCATCATAATATCACAAAGGATCATATCGTATGTCTTTTCTTCTGATAACAACTGAATCGCCTGCAAGCCATTACTGGCTGTATCTGCAACGGTCAGCCGGTCATCTGCGTTTATTATATCAGATATAACCCTTCTCATGAGTGCAGAGTCATCTATAATCAATATTTTTTTATTCATATAATTACTCCTTCTTCATGCGTCTCCTCTGTTCCTCAAAAATAAAGCGGATAATCGTCTCTCTGCTTTGTTCTGACAGATTTTCAAATTCTCCCCGGATCTCAAACAAATTCTTTTCGGATTTCACACAGGATTTCACATCCAAGAACACTCTTCTGTATACATTTCCTTTGGCAAAGGGAAGGGGGATCTCTATCTGCATTTTTTCTCCCTGCTGCACCTCTTCCGGTGCCCGGAAACGAAGGCCACCGCCACTGAGATCAACCAGAACACCTTTTTTCTGTGGGCCATATTCCTCTTTTCCAGTCTGTTTCTGATACAATATGTCAATGGAACAATCCAGACGGTAGTACTCCCTACGCTGAAATCTCTTTAATTCCGTAATAAAATCTACTTCCAGCACAAAAATATTTTTCTCCACATGCCGGTCCACAATCCTGGCGTCACACTGATACATACCTTTTTCTGTATAAAATAAAAGTTCATACTCATCCTGTAACTCCAGCGGAACAACCCTATTTCCAACAATAGGCATTAAAATCTTGGCATGACGGATTCCATCAAAATCCAGAAGCTGGCTTGTATATGTTTTTTCTGCTAAAAGGCCACCCATTGCGCTGTATATATGATGGAGATCCATTTTATCCCCAATCGTCAATATTTCTGTCGCCATATTTTCTCCCCCCTTATCTGTGCAGTTTCATTTTAATCATACTGGCAAACATCTGTACAATTCCTCTTCGTTCTTTCGGCTGTTGTATATTTTCCAGTTTGTTTACAAGTGACACAATCGCTCTGGCTGCATCTGTAGTCGGGAAAGCCAGAGTGACCGGTGTCTGCATCATAATTGCCTTTGGTATATTTACATCATATGGTATCTCTCCCAAAAACTCCACTTCAATGTTTAGGAATTTATTTACAACAACCCCTATTTTGCCAAACAGTTCCGCGGCATCTTTATCTTCCCGTACCTGGTTTGCAATCATTTTTACTGTAGTCTTGCCCGGACGATAGGACGAACAGCGATTCAATGATTTTAATAATGCATAGGCATCTGTTATACTGGTAGGCTCCGGTGTGGCCACCAAAAGCACTTCCGAACTGGCTGCCACAAATTCCAGCACAGCATCACCAATCCCAGCTCCTGTATCCACAATAATCACATCTGCGATGCGGTCTAACTCACACATTTTTTCAATCAGGTGGCTTACCTGGTCTTTCGTCAGATTCGCCATTTCATTAATTCCGGATCCTCCTGATATGAATCCAATATTTTCAGGGCCATAAGTAATGATATCCTTCATTTCCTTTCCCTTGAACATAAGATCTGCCAGATTATAACGTGGACGCACACCCAGCATGATCTCTATATTGGCAAGTCCAAAATCCGCATCCAGTAATATTACTTTTTTCCCCATTTTGCTCAATGTAATAGCCAGATTCACGGACACACTGGTCTTCCCTACGCCTCCCTTTCCAGATGTAACCGTAATTACCCGAGCATCTGTATGTGGTGGCTCCAGTTCCTGCTTTTTAATAATATTCCTTAACTGTTGTGCCTGATCCATATCAATCTCCTTTTTCCTGTGTTTGTCGTCTCCTACTCTTTCCCGCCAAGAAGCTGCTTGGCTATTTTCTGAGCATCAATTTCTCCGATATCATCCGGTACATTCTGTCCCCAGGTTACATAGGACAAAGGACACTTTGTCTCTACTCTTACATTCAAAATTGATCCTGCCGAAGATGTTTCATCTAATTTTGTAAAAATGATGCTAAAATCAGTAATCCTTGAATATACTTTTGCTATTTCTTTTAAATCACTGTACTTAGTACCTGCATTTAACACCAGATATACCTGTCTGTCAGCAATTGGCACCTGATCCAGCAGATTGCCAAGATCTTTTAACTGTTCCTCATTTTTATGGGAACGGCCTGCCGTATCAATAAGACAGTAATCATAATCTCTCAGTTCTGACAGGTACTCTCCCAACTCCGTGGGACTGTACACAACTTTAAGCGGCACCGATAAGATATTCGCATAAGTCTTTAACTGGTCCACAGCAGCAATACGATAGGTATCAGCCGTTACAAGTGCCACTTTTTTCTTCTGTTCCAGTTTCAGTTTTGAGGCAATCTTGGCAATGGTAGTTGTCTTGCCCACTCCGGTGGAGCCGAAGAAATATATAAACTTAGTGCGGTCCGATGGCTTGGTATCAATCAGATAAGGCTGCCCCATAGTCAGGATAATACGCTGATAGGCACTGGCCAGAATCTGATCCACCGGTGCATTCTCCGGAAGCGCCTCATCTAATTCTTTCATAATAGAATCAGCGATCTTTTCATCTACATCATTCTGAAGAAGTTGTTTACGAATCAGTTCCTTGCATTCTCTTGTCTTTTCCACTTCTTCATCATCCTCCGACTCCGGCTGAGGCAGAGGTGTCTGTAGTTTTTTTTCTATACTTTCTTCAGGCTGTGGCTGCATCTGTTTTTCAAGAAGGGACTCTAATTTTCTTAATTTTTCTTTCAATGCCTCATCCTCTTTCTCCTTATTATCCTTTGGCATAGGCGGAATACTAAGAGGTGTCACAATATCCAGATGCTTTGTATCTTTCTGCATTACATCGGACTCTTTCTGTTTGTTCTCTGAATAATCTTTATTCTCATCCAGTGCCGCCGTCACTTCCACTTTTGCCCTCATGAAAATTTTAGTAATCCCTTTAGGCTGCATTTTTTTTATGTTCATGACTACTGCCCCCGGACCAAGGTCCGCTTTTGCCTGTTCAATGGCATCTACTTCTGTTTTTGCTATATATTTTTTTATGATCATTCAACGGTCACCATCCCAACTGATTGTAATTCTACATCTGAATCGATTTCATTATATGACAATACATGAAGATTTTTAAACTGTTCCTCCGTCAGCCGCTTAAAATACATGCGGACAATCGGTGAAGTAATAATAATCGGTGTTCTTCCCAATTCCTCCAGCTTACTCATTTCTTCTTTTAACGAAATCATCAATTTCTGTGTGTATTCCGGATCCAGAGCCAGATAAGAACCCTGCTCCGTTTGTTTCACTGCGTTCATAATTTCCTGTTCCACCTTCGGATCCAGCGTGATCACGCTGGTAGTTTCATTGGAAAAGAAATACTGATTTGAAATTGCCCGCTTCAAACTCTGGCGTACATACTCGGTCAACACATCTGTATCGTGTGTGGTTGTGGCATAATCTGCCAGTGTCTCAAAGATAGTAACCAGATCCCGGATCGAAATTCCTTCTGCCAAAAGATTCTGCAATACCTTTTCAATTTCTCCTACACTAAGCATCTTTGGAACCAGTTCCGAAATTAATGTCTCATTGGCGTCCTTTACATTATTAATAAGATTCTGGACATCTTGTCTGGTAAGAAGATCTGCCAAATGGGTTCGTATAATTTCCGTCAAATGCGTCGCAATGATAGACGGTGGATCCACCACTGTATATCCAAGAGATTCTGCTCTTTCTCTCTGGCTTTCTGTGATCCAGATTGCCGGAAGGTGGAAGGATGGTTCAAAAGTAGGTATACCGGAAATTTCTTCTTCTACATATCCCGGATTCATAGCCATATAGTGATCAAATAAAATCTCACCTTCACTTACCGGTACACCTTTGATTTTGATCAGGTACTGGTTTGGATTCAACTGAATATTATCTCTCAGACGGATCATTGGAACAACACAACCAAGTTCCAGTGCGATCTGACGGCGAATCATAACAACTCGATCCAGAAGGTCTCCGCCCTGATTTACATCCGCCAGCGGTATAATACCATATCCAAACTCCAGCTCGATGGCATCTACCTGCAGCAGCGAATTTACATTTTCCGGTCTCCTTATCTCTTCCGCCGACTCTTCCTCTTCCGAAACGGACTCCTCTGTCTCTGCCATTTCCAGTTCTGCAGACATCATTCTTCCTGTTATGATAAACAAGATTCCATATCCAACAAAGATAACAACATTAAGAGGTGTAAAAATACCCAGACCGATCAAGGCAATTCCTACGATATTCATAACCTTTGGTGTAGAGAATAACTGTTTCTGTAGTATATTTCCAATATCTGCCTCTTTGGAACTCTTAGTTACAAGAATACCTGTTGCCAGCGAGATCATCAAGGATGGAATCTGGCTGGTAAGACCGTCTCCAATGGTAAGAATGGAATAGGTCTGAAGGGCTGTGGAAAAATCTGCACCATTCATGAGGACGCCAATGGCAATACCACCTACAAAGTTCAATACGGTAATTATAAGACCTGCTGTCGCATCTCCCTTTACATACTTGGTAGCACCATCCATAGAACCAAAGAATGCGGATTCCTGCTGAATCTTCTCACGACGTTTTCTGGCCTCCTCATCTGTAATGGCACCTGTATTCAAATCTGCATCAATCGCCATCTGTTTACCCGGCATAGCATCCAGGGTAAAACGGGCTGTTACTTCTGATACACGCTCCGAACCCTTGTTAATTACAAGTAACTGCATAATGATCAGTACAAGGAAAACGATACCACCTACTACCAGGTTTCCGCCTCCTACAAAGTTTCCAAATGTATTAACAACATTACCCGCTTCACCATACAGCAGGATATTTCTGGTAGAACTTACATTCAATGCCAGACGGAACAATGTGGTAAGCAGCAAAAGAGTCGGGAAACTGGACATATCCAGAGGCTCCTTTGAAAAAAGTGCATTAAACAATATGATCATAGATAATGCAATATTTAATCCAAACAATATATCCAAAAGGAATAAAGGTACAGGAATGATAAGGCACAGGATCGGTATCAATATAAATGCGCCTAATGCAATGTCTGATTTTGCCATACCATTTTCTCCTTTCTTACTTTCATACTTATTTTCTAACTAACTTTTCCCTGCAGTCCATACACATAGGCAAGGATCTCTGCCACCATCTGATACAACTCAGGCGGTATCTGGTCTCCCAGCTCCACATTGTGATACAGCATACGGGCAAGGGGTTTGTTTTCAACTATTTCGATGTGATTTTCCCTGGCTGTCTCTTTTATCTTTTCTGCCAGATAATCCGCACCTTTTCCAATTACGATGGGTGCTTCCGCAACCTCTTTATCATATTTCAACGCCACCGCCAGATGCGTCGGGTTTGTAATGACAACATCCGCCTCCGGCAACTGCTGCATCATCCTGCGTCGGGACGCCTCCTGCATCTTTCTACGGATAGCACCTTTGATCTGAGGATTTCCCTCTGTGTTTTTATACTCATCCTTTACTTCCTGTTTTGTCATCTTCATATCATTGCTGAATTTTTTCTTCTGGTAAAACCAGTCAGCAAAAGCCAGCACGGCAAAGGCAATACATATTTTGAAGGACACATCCAATACCATATCTAAGATCATTCTCAGTCCCTGCAGTAAACTGATCTGGTATAAATTGGTTATCATGCCCCACTCATCCTTTAGTGACACATAGATTACATAAAACAAAATTGCCAGTTTCAAGACAGCCTTTAGCAGTTCTACAAGTTTATCCTTGGAAAACAATCTCTTAAAACCGCTGATGGGGCTGATCTTTGACAACTTAGGTTTCAAAGGTTTGGCTGTTACCTTCCATTTGACCTGAACCCGGTTGACTATAAACGCCCCCAGCACGCCAAATCCCAAGATTGGCAAACACGCTAAAAGGATCCGTTTCGACGCTTCTGCAAACAAAGACATACTGACGCCCAGATTCATTTCTTCCCTGGCAACATCTCCGATGAGCCCGTAAAAAAATGTATAACATTTTATCAACTGATCTGCAACAAATCCGCCAAAAATTTTAAGACAGCCAAATAAAACAAACAAAAGCACAGCCGTATTCAAATCCTGGCTTTTGGCAACCTGTCCCTCTTCTCTGGCCTTATCCAGTTTTTTAGGGGTAGCCGCTTCCGTTTTTTCACCGCCGGCTCCCTCTTTTGCGAAAAACTGCAGATTGTATTCTAGGATCATTTTTTCACCTGCCTGTATCTTCTATGGCTGAAAGCCATGAATCACCTGTGTGATCACATCTCTCATTTCTGAGAAAATAAAATCCGACACGCTGGGAATCGTCTGCACCAGGATCAGCAGCAGGATCAATCCCACCAGCACTTTGATCTGGATTCCAACCACAAACATATTCATTTGTGGTGCTGCCTTTGCCAGCACACCTAATACAACATTGATAATAAGCATACAACAAAAAATCGGCAGAACAATACGAACCGCAATCAAAAAATAATTTGCCACAAAATCCACCATAATCTCTTTGAGACTGGTATGAAATACCGCTTTCCCAACATTAAAGTAAGAAAAGGAATCAAAAATGGCACGGATAATATAATAATGCATGTTCGTCGCAACCAGCATCAACATAACAAAGTAATTATAAATATTACCTGTTACTGTAACTTGTACATTGGTAGCCGGATCAAACATATTGGCCATAGACAGGCCCAGTTCCATATCAATAAGCTGTCCCGCAAAATTTATGATATAAAAACACAAATTGCACATAAACCCAAGGATCATTCCAACGGCTGTTTCCTTTAATACAATAATTGAAAAACCGAAAACTCCCTGGTAGCTCACCGACACAACCGGTACCATCTGAATCGCAACAATCGCCAGAATAAAACTGGCTGCCGCTTTCATCCGGATCGGTATAGAACTATAACTAAAAAATGGTGCCGTAAACACAAAGCCGGATATCCGCATTAAAACAAGCAAATAAAACTCCATGTTCTGAATTGTAAATGACATGTTTACCCTCCAACATAGGCACTAAAATTGTTGCATAACCTTGTGAAAAATTCCACACAATTATCCATGATCCATCCTCCACAAAGAAGGATCGCCAAAAAAATAGCCAACAGTTTAGGAACAAATGTAAGCGTCTGTTCCTGAATAGAAGTGACCGTCTGGAATATACTGATAACCAACCCAACAATCAAGGACACAAGCAGCAATGGTGCCGAACACTTGATTATGGTAAATATCATATCTCTGGCTATATCTAATACATCTGCATCCGTCATCTGTCTGCCCCCTTTCCACTAACTTAATAAAAGGTCTTTACAACCTGTCCAATGACCAGATTCCAACCATCTGCCAATACAAAAAGCAGTATCTTAAACGGCATGGATATCGTAGTCGGCGGCAGCATCATCATACCCATGGACATCAGCGTAGACGCCACGACCATATCGATGATAATAAATGGTAAATATATCAAAAAGCCTATAATAAAGGCTGTTCGAAGCTCGCTTATCATAAACGCAGGAATCAGAACCGCTGTCTTTATATCATCCACCTTTTCAACCGTAACATCATCCTTTTGGCTTTCAATCTGCATGAATAATTTAATATCTTTACGATTCGTCTGTTTGAACATAAATGTACGAATCGGTTTTAATCCTGCATTCAACGCTTCTTCCTGCGTCATTTCACCTGCCTCATATGGCTGGATACAGTCAGTATTGATCTGCGCCATGACCGGTGACATAATAAACAAAGTAAGAAACAACGCCAGACCAATCAACACCTGGTTAGGCGGCGTAGTCTGCGTTCCCAGCGCCGAACGCAAAAAATGAAGCACCACAATGATTCTTGTAAAAGATGTAACCATAATGATTATAAACGGTGCCAGTGATAAAACCGTCAAAACCAATAGCATCTTCATACTTGCGGACAAACTGGTACTTCCTGCATTGGATGAAATATTAAATTGAAAATCCTGAGGTGAATCCGGATCCTGTGTCTTTGCTTCTGAAGTTCCCTCCACGTGATCTACATTCGCCTTGGAACTTACTGTTGCGTGAATTGTTGTACTACAAAAAAAGGTTAATACACACATCACAGCAACCAGAATACTATACCGAATTAACCTCTCTCTTGCATTCTTCTGTGTCTTCATAATACCAACCTTTTCTATTTTTTCTTATTTTTCTTGTTCATATAGTTCCCTGTCATGTTTTTAAAAACATCGGAGAACTTTATCTCCGCCGCACCAGAAGCAGACTCATTTTTCAAATCTAACTGCTCTTCCTCCAACGGCGTCAAAAAAGTAATCGAGTCCTTCGTCACTCCAATGGAATAATACTTATCCCCCATCTGTATAATCTGGATATACTTATTCGGTGCGATCTTATATGTCTCAATCACTTTTATATTCCTGACCCGGCTCTGTATGCCGCCATTTTTTGCGATCCATTTGGTGGAATAAAAGGCTGCAAACAAAACCAGAACAAAAACAATCAGAACAACAACGAGCTGTAAAACATTTTCCAGCATAGATTATCCTATAGCCTTCTTTACAGCCTCAAGCACGCGGTCAGCCTGGAAAGGCTTTACGATAAAGTCTTTTGCGCCAGATTGAATGGACTCAATAACCATGGCCTGCTGACCCATAGCAGAACACATAATAATGGTTGCTCCCGGATCACCTTCTTTAATCTTTTTCAGTGCCTGGATTCCATCCATTTCAGGCATTGTGATATCCATCATTACAAGATCCGGTTTTGTCTCAGTGTACTTCTCAACTGCTTTAATTCCATTTTCAGCCTCTCCTACTACTTCATAACCGTTCTTTGTCAAGATATCCTTGATCATCACTCGCATAAATGCTGCATCATCACAAATCAAAACACTTTTTGCCATTGTACTATTCCTCCGTTAATTAACATTTATTATTCTTTGATAATTTCTGTTACTCTGATACCAAAGCTTTCCTCGATAACAACCACTTCACCTTTGGCCACAAACTTTCCGTTGACAAGAACATCTACCGGCTCCCCTGCCAGCTTGTCCAGTTCTATAATGGTTCCCGGCGAAAAATCCAATATCTCTTTAATGGATTTACTGGTTCTTCCCAGCTCCACTGTAACCTCCAATGGAACATCCATAATGAGATCTATGTTTTCAGGTGCAATGCCACTCAGATCCGGCACCTGAGAAAAACTCTGGAACTGAGCAGGCTGAATATTTACATCCGGTGCAGGCATCGTCGCATACATCGGCTGTTGTGCCGGTGCCATCGCCATGCCATTATTCATAACCGGCTGCTGCACTGTCGGTGCTGGCTGCGGTGCCGGCTGTGGCTGTGGCTGCGGCTGTACCACCTGCTGTGGCGCTGGCTGTGCAACACTCTGGCTCTGTGCCATATCCTCTGCCACTTTATCTTCCATTGCCGGACTGCCAAGAAATCTCTGATAAATGGTTCTGGCAAATTCCAGAGGATATAACTGCATGATCTGGCTGTCCACCAGGTCTCCAATCACCATCCGGAAAGATACCAGAGCAAAAGTCTGTCCAGACAATTCTTGCAATTCATCTGAAACCTCTCCGGCAAAATCTACTCTGGTAGCTGTCGGAGGACTGATATCCACCACATCATTGATCATGGAAGACATGGATGTGGACGCTGATCCCATCATCTGATTCATCGCCTCGCATATGGCACTGAGATGAAGATCAGTCAGTTCGCCTTCTGTATTGGTGCCATCGCCTCCCATCATGAGATCTGTGATCACCTTCACATCCCGTTCTTTCAATACCAGGATATTTTTTCCTTCCAACCCTGCCTTATAGGATATGTATATAAATACACATGGGGTAGAACTATCATTTGCTAAATCTTCCAAAGTTGTATATGACACAGTCGGTGTTGTAATATCCACTCGGTTGTTGACCAGCACAGACAATGTTGTAGCGGCTGTTCCCATACTTATGTTAGCAACTTCGCCAAGAGCATCTGCCTCTTCCGGCGATAATTTATCATCACTGGAAACACTTGCCGCCACTGGCTCTGCCGCTTCCGGCACATCCGTGACTGTCTCTGTCTCGTCCGCACTCTGGGAATTGTCGTCATCTGACATACTTCCTAATAAAGCATTTATTTCTTCTTGTGATAACATTCCGTCCATTGTGCTACTCCTCTCTGTAAATTGATTTTATCTTAACTGCGTAGTGGTCTTCATATCCTCCCGGTATAGCAGAGAATTTTTTCAGATTACCAACATACACATCCAATTCGTCTTCCACTCGCGTGTTGACTTTGATTACATCTCCAACCTGCAAATGTATAAAATCATTCACAGATATGGCACTTTTACCCATGATAGCCCTAACCGGTATTTTGGCCCTTTCCAGAGATTCCTCAAGGACCTCTCTATACTTTCCATCATCTTTAACCTGCGCCGTAGAGTACCAGTACTTTGTATTCACCTTGTCAATAACCGGTTCCAGCACAGTGTACGGGATACAAACATTCATCAGCCCCTCTACATCACCAATCTTAATACTCATAGTAATAATAGATGTCATTTCATTTGGTGTAACAAACTGAGCAAACTGTGAATTTGTCTCCACCCTTTCCAGCATCGGCTCAATCTTCTGCACACTCTGCCATGGTTCAATCAGCAGATTAGTGCAAACAGCCATGATACTTTCAATAATGGACAATTCTATTTCTGTAAAGTCCCTTGGCTTACTAAGCGGGACTCCTTCCCCTCCAAGCATTCGGTCAACAATCGCATATCCCAGTCCTGTAGCCATCTCAAGGATGATATTTCCTTCCAGAGGTGCAAAATTCACAACTCCTAACAGCACCGGATTGGATAAAGAGTTTGAAAACTCCTGATAAGTTGCCGCTTCTGAATGCATCACTTCAACCTGAACATTTTTTCTCAGATACACCGGAAGGTTGGTAGACAGTAACCGGGCATAATGCTCAAATATAAATACAAGTGTTCTAAGATGCTCTTTTGAAAACTTTGAAGGTCTTGCGAAATCATAATCTTTAACCTGTCGCTCATCCACCGCTTCTGTATCAGCAGGATTGAATTCACCGCTGCTTAAAGCAGACAAAAGATTATCAATCTCATTTTGTGATAAAACATCACTCATTTAATATCTCACCTCACAACGACCTGTTCGTCTAATTTCATAATACCAAGATTTATGATATCACACTTCGACAAAATTATAAAGTGTTTTTTATTCTGTCCATGCTCTCATTCATCTATCAAGCTGTCAAAAATCCAGTCAATGACAACTCCACAATACATTTTGTATTGTATTTTTCCTGCATTTTCTTAATTGCTTCTGCCTTAATCTTAGACTCATTGATCGTCGTAATACTGTACTCAGCAATTGTCTCCTTCACAATATCATTTACATAAACAGGGTTTGCTTCTACTGCTTTGTAAATAGTATCATAATCATCTGCTTTTGTGTTAAAAGAAACCACAATACCATCCAACACTGCATAGTGAAGCGTTTCATCTCCACTGTCCTTCTGAAGGTTAATCTTCAATGAAGTATCATATTTTACTTCAAACGGTTTCAGATCTTCAACGGTGTAGTCCTGTGCATCTTTATTTGCATCTTCTATCTCCAGATCCACAACTGATGCTACTTTATCTACCAGATTACTGGTTTTGTTCATAGCCGGCACTACACTAAATATCATGACGGCACTAAGCACAAGATTGATCAGCGTTGCAGCCATGATCACAATTGTCAAAATATTTTTTTTCATTCTTTTGTCCCCCTGACAACAAATTATTTTGTATAGATTTTAATTTCCACCCGACGGTTCTGCGCCCGTCCTTTCTGGTTTTTATTGCTGGCTACCGGCTCATATGCTGCTCTGCCGGTAGGCTCCAGATATTTAGCCTTCAGTTTTTTAGTATGAACGAAGTACTCAAATACCTCTGTTGCTCTGGCGGTAGATAACCACATATTATTCTTATAAATGCCGCCACTGATAGGCACATTATCTGTATGACCTTCTATTTTGATCATTTTTCCATCATACATCTTAAGAATATCGCCTACCTTACTTAATAACGGCAATGTAGACTTCTTGATCGTAGCCGTTCCAGAGTCAAACAATAAAGCACCATTCATGGAAATCTGGACATATTGATAATCTTTATCCATATTGATACGAATGTCATCCTGAATATTGCTCTTTTCACTTTTGCCCATCACTTCGCTGTAGACCTGTTCCGTCTTTTCTTTTTGTTCTTCAAACTGTTTCTTTTCCAGTTCTGACAAATTCGTTGCCTGCTGATCTTTGTTACTTTGACTGTCAGCACCGTTATTGGCATTTTCATCCACCTTCTGGCTTCCATCCTGGGTTGTATCCTGCTTTTTCGTCTCATCCTGTTTCTCGCCGGAATTTTCAAACTCATTGAAATATTCTGAGATAGAAACTAACTGATCTGTTCCGCTGGACACAAACGGTCCTTCTCCAATGGAAGAACCACCATTATCAAAAATATTGATGCGCTCATTCATGGAAGTAACTAACTGCTCATACTTGTCCGCATCTACCGTTGACATGGAAAACAAAAGGACGAAGAAACAAAGAAGCAAGTTCATAAGATCGGCAAAGGTATTCATCCACCCTGCTTCAATTTTTGACTCTTCAGCCTGTTTTCTCTTGCGAGCCATTAAGCTTCACCACCTTGCTCTCCATTATCCATCAGTTTGTTTCGATCTGCCGGTGCCAGGAATGACTTCAGTTTTTCCTCGATCACTCGTGGGTTCTCACCTGCCTGAATCGACAAAATGCCTTCGCAGACAATCTCTTTTACTGCAATTTCCTTGCGGTTATTGGCACGAAGTTTTGTAGCGATCGGGATTGAAATCCAGTTAGCCAGCAGAGAACCGTACATAGTAGTAATAAGGGCAACGGCCATGTTCGGTCCAATGGAACTTGGATCGTCCAAAAGTTTCAGCATGTTGATCAAACCGATCAATGTACCGATCATTCCCCATGCAGGTCCCATGGCTGCCAGGTTGTCCCAGAAAGAAATCTTCTTGTTATGACGCTTCTCGATACACTCAAGTTCCGTCTCAAGGATACTGGATACAAGTTCCTGGTCTGTTCCATCCACAATCAGCATGATTCCCTTTTTCAAGAAATCATCATCAATCTCATCTGCCGCTGTCTCCAGCTGCAACAGCCCCTCTTTTCTGGCAATGTTGGCCAGATCAATAATCTTATGTATTACTTCTCCTTCGTTGGTCTTAGGTGCCTTAATGGTAAGAGCGAAAGACTTCAGCGAACTAACAAAATCTCCCAGACTTTCTGACATAGTAACCATACACATCATAGAACCGACGATAGTTACCAGCACGGAACTGAAATCCCAGAAGTTTCCTAATGCGGCAAAACCCTGGTCACCATTAACAATTCCATAGACAACCGCCGCAGCACATCCTAAAATACCTACTATTGTTGCAATATCCAAAATTACACCACCTTATGTATTTGTAAATAAATCGTTCTCGTATAATTTTACTAAATTTTTCACTTCTTGTCTACTTTCTTTTACAATTATTTTTTTGCCGGTAGTAAGAGTTATTACTGTGTCCGGTGTTTCTTCGATTGTTTCGATCAACCGGCTGTTTAAAGTGAACTTTTTTCCGTTCACTTTCGTTACATCAATCATTTTTGCCTCGCCCCCTTTAAGAAGAAAAACAGGAGACGCTGCCCCTGGCACCACGCCTCCCGTAAACTATGACCATATTATATGATTATCGTTTCAGATTAACCAGTTCCTCAAGCATTGTATCCGATGTGGTAATAACACGGGAGTTCGCCTGGAACCCACGCTGTGTAGTGATCATATTCGTAAATTCGGTAGAAAGATCTACATCTGACATTTCCAGGGCACCGATAGAAAATTTACCCACTTCTGATATATCAATTCCGATTCCGTCAAAATCACCGGAGTTCAAAGATGCTGCATACATACTGTTACCAACTGCTTCCAGACCACTTGGATTTTCGAACGTAGCTACTGCAATCTGTCCCAACAATTTCTTGTCACCATTGCTGTATACACCATAAATCTTTCCATCTGTCTGAATTGAGAACCCATTCAGTTTACCGGCCATATTTCCCGCATCGTTACCGGATGTATCTCCACGGTTTGGCTTCACGCTGCAGGCTCCATTGCTGGCATAGTTAGTAAGATTTGAAAAATCAATATCCACTCCTGTATCCGGGAAGGATTTCACCAATCCGTCACTGCCATCATCTGCGGCAGCGTTATTGATCTTGATGTTCAGACTTTTTACTACATCACCGGCAGTGGCTGTACCACCTGCTTCTGTTACTGTATTAAAAGCACCTGTTTTTCCGTTAAAGGACAACTTTGGCCACTCATCAATATTGACAACAGTAATCTCACCTGTCGTTGGGTTTACTTCGTAATTGTCTGCTGCAACATCCACACCGCCAAAGGAAAATGTCTGTCCGGTAGAAACATAAGTACTGGTTGCCTCATCCCAGCGGCTCAGAATCGATTTTCCATCTGGTCCAAGGATATCAGAAATTCTTACAGAAAAATCATTATTGGATGTCTCACTACTCTTAATAAGATTAAATTTGGCATTGTAAAGGTTACCTACATTGTCATAGAAGCTGACAGCCATCGGATAACCTGAACCATCTGTACTATATGTAACCAGAGGATCCTTACTGTCCACATTACCGCTCAATGTAACTTTAGTCGTAGCTGCCGGATCCGAATAAGTATTTTCCCCGCCCATCAGCTGCAGACCACTCGCTCTGTCCTTTCGGATATCTCCATTGGCATCCACGCCCCATCCAAGGACTTTGGCACCATTGGTCGTACAATACAAAGTTCCGCTGGCATCGATATCCAGTGCTCCGGATTTTGTAAAATATGTGTTACCGTTGCTCTGGACAATCAAAAAAGCATCTCCGTTGATCATTACATCCATACCACGGTCTGTACGCTGTGTAGCACCGGTACCACTAAGATCTACGGCAATGGAAGCCACATTGGCTCCCAGACCAATCTGAACTGCATTGGTACCTGCTGCACCGGTAGCAGCATTTGGTCCGGATGCTCCCTGTGTTGTCTGATAGAACACATCTGTAAAGTTTACAGTACTGGAACGAAATCCAACTGTATTAACATTTGAAATATTATTACCAATTACATCCATTTTTGTTTGATGTACTTTTAATCCGGAAATTCCGGAAAACAATGATCTCATCATAAGAAAATCACCCTCCATTCAAATTGTCTGCACTTTATCTGGCATTCAAAAGTGCCTATGCTTCCTTTTAAGGGCCAGCATATATTATTTTAATTAATTATTGCTCCATCGATGTTTGTAAAAACACCACGATCCACATCATTTACCGCTGTCACAACTGTGTTGCTCTTTACATTCACGATAAACGCCAGATCATCTACCAGCACCAGAGATTCTTTCATTCCTTTTTCCCGTGCCTGGCTTGTTGCATCCTGAAGTCTGGCCTTTACTTCATCCGACATCCGGATATTTCTTGTTTCTAACCGTCTGGCCGCATGTTTCGAAAACTGGACTTCCTCCATCTTCTGTGAAAAAACCTGTCCGAAATCCTTTTCACTCTCTTGTTTTGCTGTTTTTTTTGCCGGTTCATCCTGAATCGGCTGCCGGATCCCGTGGATGGTTGAATATGATTGTTTTACATGAATCATACGATAACCTCCCTGTCTTTGTTCCCATCCTTTTCTGGGTTTTGTTTACTCGGTCTTATTGTCTCCGCTTGTTCCATCCGTCACTACAACCGATACCTTATCATTGACAGAAGTCGAATATACATCATCAAAAGTAAATGTAAGATTGTATGTTCCCGGTGACAACTCCTTGAAAGCATCCGGTGAAATCGTAAGTTTTCCATCATTGTATGACAGATAATCTTTGTTAATGTACTCACCATTTACTGCTACTGCCACACTGGAAGCCTGATATCCGTTGCTGCCCAGATTTATCTCTATGGTACTCATAGTCGGACTGTTTTTATCATACTTGATAGTCTGTGCCTTTACAGATGGACGGTATTTCTGGGATGCATATACATCGTCCATAACCTCTACCAGATCATCCAGATCGTAGTTCACGCCATTGATGGTGAGTTGTGCATGACCATTTTTCATAATAACGCTGTCTACCGTTCCTCTTACCTCTGTGGTGGTACCATCTGAATCCTTTTTCTGCACAATTACTTCTTTGCCAACCAGACTGTAAGCCGATGTGTTGGACATAGTTGAATTTAAGTTTGTCATCTGCTCCAGTGATGAGAACTGCGCCAACTGAGCTATAAATTGTTGATCGCTCTGCGGATTCAACGGATCCTGGTTCTGCATCTGGCATACTAAAAGTTTCAGAAATTCTTCTTTTCCAAGCTCAGAAGATCCTCTGGTCTTCACCTGGTTCGTGGTGGTATTGTTATATGTCAGATCTTCTAATGACTGTGTCAGATCTGAATTTGTTACCTGTGCCATGTAAGCACCTCCTTAAGCTGTATAGTCTACCGTACTGTTTATGTCTCTTCGCTCACGAGGACTTTCCTGTATTTCCTCAGCAGGGGCTTGGGTCTCACCATTGCCGGTTCTGGAACGGCCGCCCGACTGTCTTTGTTCAGATTGTCCATTTTCCGCCATTTGCTGCCCTTCGCTTTCCAGATTAAAATTTGAAACAGTTACTTCAACCGCATCTACTTTCAGTCCCTGCTCCTGGAAATTCTGCTTCAATGTAAGCATCTGACTTTCCAGCGCCTGCTTTGCCATTTCGTTTTCAACAAAAAGGGTAGCTGTTGTTATTCCCTGCGCCGCCGCACTAACCTGGACATTTACTCTTCCCAGACTTGCCGGATGAAGCTGTATCTCCAAATTTGTTGTCTCGGAAGTCACTCTTACTTTAACCTGTCCTAAAACCTGTTCTGTAATATCCCGCATGGAAACTTTTGTATCCCCCTGCATCAATACAGTCCGGTCTTCAAAGGCCGCCTCCATCCGCTCTGTGAATGTATTCAGGTTATTGGCTGCTATGGTTCCCTGTGATACCTCTTTTCTGTCTGCCGGCCTGGATAAGGTTCCCTGTCCAAGCTGATCTTCAGAAGAAGCACCGCCCTCTCCCTGATCTTCAACACTTACCTGTACCTGCGGCTCACTGGATGCAGTCATTTCCTGTTGCAATTCGGCATCTGTCTGTGACACATCTGATTTTACATAAGAATCTAATGCCTGTTTTATCTCACCGGTAAGTTCACTAAGTTTTTGTCCCAGTGAATCATCCGTGATAAAAGCTGCCGCATCCGTGATGCCATGAAACGCCTGTAAAATATCCTTGGAAATCTCGGCAATCTGCGCCACATTCTCTGTTCCATCCTGTAAAAAGGACTGGGCGAGTTGTGATACGTCAATACCAGCCTGGTTCAGAATATCCTGCACCTGTTCAACCGGCACCTGAAGAACCTGAGCTATGACAGTTACGATCTGTTCCGTAACAGCCTGTACACTCTCATCTTCCAGTGTTTTTGTTTCTTTGCCTGTCTGACCATTTCCTGTGCAGTCTACTTTATTATCACTCAGCTGCAAGTCACCTTTGTCTGACTTAACAACATCCTTGTTTTTGTTCAAATCACATCGGACATCATCCTTGTTTGCCCGGTCTGTGTTAACTGTGTTTGCGTCTGTTCCTTTTTTTTCAGTTAACTTTGTTCCATGATCTGACATAAATCGTTCAAAAGTATCCCCGTTTGCCTTGGTAGTTTTCGTAGATACATCCTGCGAAACCGCTGTCGTAACAAGCGAAATACTTTGTGTCTGCATATTCTGCCTCCTTTCTCTTTTAATTTTCTTACGAAATGTATATCGGATCATTCCGATCATTTCTTAAGGTTTTATGTACAACCATCATCACTTCTTCATAGAAGTCATTTTGGTAGTAACCTGGGCTGCTGTTGTAGCTGTCATGCTCTGAAGGATCAGTGCGCTTTTGGCCGGCTGCATGTTATCGAGAATACTGGCCACCAGCTTAAGATCACTGGTCATTTCTTCTAAGATTGCCGCTGCTTTGGCCGGTTCCATTTTCGCATAAGTATCTGCCTGGTCTTTGATTTCCTGACTGTACTGATACTGCTTGCACACCTCTCTGTAAATCTCTGCCGCATTGTCCGCATCGATTCCCTCATAGTACTTTTTATACTCTTCTGTATCCGGTGCCTTATCATTATACACTACATTTTCATCAAACTCTTTCACTCTCTTTGCGAAAGCTTCCTGATTATCTTCAAACTTTTTCAGCCGCTGTACTTCTGACTGAAGCTGCTGGACCTGACTTGAATTCGCATTATCCGAATTACTTGTAGTAGCAAGCTGGCTCTCCAACTCCTTGATCCTGGCATTTGCTTCTTTCAGGTTGTCATACTCACCGCTCTGGCTGCTGTCGTCGCTGCCGGAATCCGGCAGAATCCAGTTGAGAACCGGTACATCCTTTAATACCGGCGTCAGCACACTGCTACCAAAATTACCAACATCTAACTTGATCAGTACACCAAAAATCAGAAGCCATATTGCTACAATAACAATGACGATCAGCGCTGTTACAAGCTTGCTTCCCGTGCTTTCTTCCATGGTATTATCCTGAGATTTTTTCTTGTCTTTTTTTGCCATTTCCAATCTTCCTTTCTGTTTTTCTTATCCTTTTACACCATAACGGTAACTTACCAGTTCATCTACTTCTTTCTGTTCTTTTTTATTTTCTTCTTCCATAAACTGCTGAAATGCTTTTTCCCTCAGTTTTTCAAAAGTCTTTCTCTCTCTCATAGCTAACGCTAGTCTGGTCCTGGCTTCCTCCAGTTCCCGTTCTCTTTGTTTGACACAAAGCATTTGCTGTTTTACATACATTTTTATAACTTCTACCCCATTCTCCGCTTCCTTTATCTGCAGGACCTGCATAGACTCCTTGAGATTCTGTCTTAATTTTTCTTCCTGCTCTCTCTGGCGGTCTTTCAACCGCTCCAGTTCATCCTGTGCCTCCAAAAGGCGGACATTAGCCCGGCTATAATCATTTTTTTCCTGTCTTTCCAATTTTTCCTTCATGTCCAGAATGTTTTGCATGGAATAAACAAATTTGGCCATTAATCATCCTCCTGATCCGGCACCGCCGCAAAGATATCTCTCATCTGCTGTATAATGTCATCAAATAAAAATTTCTCATCTGTGGACTGCTTTAAAAAGGCGTTTACCATTCCTATTTTCTCTATGGCAAAATCAATGTCCGGATTGGAACCCGACTTGTAAGCACCAATATTGATAAGGTCTTCTGCATCCCGGTATGTAGCCAGAATTTCTTTTATTTTTCCAGCCAGCTCCTTATGTTCTTTTGTAGCCACAGAGCTCATAACACGGGAGATACTCTGCAACACATCAATGGCCGGATAATGATTTTTTTGTGCCATACTTCTGGACAGCACAATATGTCCATCCAGAATACCTCTGGCCGTATCCGCAATTGGTTCATTAAAATCATCTCCATCTACCAGTACTGCATATAGACCGGTAATGGATCCTTTATCTGAATTGCCGGCCCGTTCCAATAGTTTAGGCATTTCAGAATAAACACTAGGTGGATAACCTCTTGAAACCGGAGGCTCTCCGGAAGCCAGTCCGATCTCTCTCTGAGCCATAGAAAATCGTGTCAGATTATCCATCATCAACAGGACATCTTTTCCCTGATCTCTAAAATATTCCGCAATGGCAGTAGCTGTCTTGGCGGCCTTATTACGGATCAACGCCGGCTTATCTGAAGTGGCAACTACCACAACAGACCGTCTCATTCCCTCTGTTCCCAGATCTTTTTCAATAAATTCCCGTACTTCTCTTCCCCGCTCACCAATGAGAGCGATGACATTAATATCTGCTTTTGTATTTCTTGCAAACATTCCCATCAAGGTACTCTTACCTACACCACTGCCGGCAAAAATTCCAATTCGCTGTCCCTTGCCTACTGTCATCAACCCATCCACAGCTTTTACACCAAGAGGAAGCACATCTTTTATTATTTCTCTTTTCAACGGATCCGGAGCCTCTGCTTCAACCGAATAACGAGCACAATGCTCATCCAGTTCATCCATATCCATAGGAACCCCTACTCCATCCATTACCTGTCCCAGCAGCCGATCATTTACGGCCACCTGTAAAGGTGCTCCTGTATTTTCTACAAAACTGCCCAAACCAACTCCTGCTACATCATCATAAGGCATCAAAAGAACCCTGTCATCCCGGAAGCCTACTACTTCCGCTTTGACGGGTTCTTCTTTTGTGTTTGAGCGAATCAGACATAAATCATTTAATTTAGCACTGGGGCCAATGGATTCAATCGTCAACCCTACCACTTTGGATACTTTCCCCAATGGTCTGGCAAAACTTCGTTCCCCCAGTGCCTCATACTTTTCAAGGTTAATTGTATTCACCATATGATGCCATCCTTCTCACAATTTCTAATGAGACTGCGCCAGCAATCGAAGTGTATCTGTCATATTTTTCAACTGTGTGTGAAAACTACAGTCCATCATCTGAGAATCTGTCTCTATAATACACTCACCGTCTTTCAGGCTTTTTTCTTCCTGTACTTCTACTGCCGCATCCACCCCTGCTTTCATAAGGATTTCCTCCTTATGTGCTTCCATATAGGGAAAATCTTCTGTTGACACTCTCAGCACAAACTTAGATGAAGGTTCCATATCCATCATGGTCCTATGGATCAGATATGTCAGAACTTCCCTCTGATCTGACACAAGAACACCTGTCAGTTTCTGAAGCAGCGTACATAACACATCCGCAAACTTCGGTTCCATCTGTGCCATAGTATCTTCATACTGTTTCCGGAAATTGTCTTTTTCCTGCAAGATCTCATTTTTTTCATTCTCAATCTCACTTTGTCCCCTGCGGATTCCCTCAGCTTTGCCTTCTTCAAATCCCTGATCAAAAGCCTGCTGTCTAACGTCATCCGCTTCCTGTCTGGCCTGTTCAAGGATCTGTGCCGCTTCTTTGTCAGCTTCTTCTAAAACCACTCTGGCCTGTTCTCTTGCCTCTTCCTGTTTTTCTTCCCATACCTGGTCAAAATTCTTAACAGGAACGCCAGCTTCAAATCCTTCCGGATCCGGCACCTGAGTCATCTGCAGTTCCGGTTCTTCTACCGGCTTTTCCTTTTTTTCATAATCTATCACATAGGAGTCTTCTTTATCAAAATTGACAAATGTGTACTTAATCAGATTAGACAATGATCTCGTCACCTCCACCACGGGAAATAACAATTTCTGCCGAATCCTCTAACTTACGGATAATATTAACAATCTTCTGCTGTGCCTCTTCAACATCTTTAACACGAACAGGTCCCATGTATTCCATATCTTCGCGAATCATATCTGCCAGACGGGTAGACAAGTTGCTAAAGATAGCATTGCGCACATCCTCATTGGCATTCTTCAGCGCAACTGCCAGTTCGTTATTCTCTACATCTCTAAGCACACGCTGAATGGAACGGTCGTCCAGCATAAGAATATCCTCGAACACAAACATCTTCTTGCGGATCTCGTCTGCCAATTCCGGCTCCTCGATCTCCAGATTTTCCATAATGTGTTTCTCTGTTCCGCGATCCACTGTATTCAAAATCGCCACAACTGAATCCACACCACCAACGATGGTATAATCCTGACTTACCAGAGATGCAAGTTTCTGTTCCAAAATGTCCTCCACCTCCTTGATCACATCCGGTGATGTACGGTCCATCGTAGCAATACGTTTGGCAACATCGGTCTGTTTATCCGGTGGCAGAGATCCCACGATTCCTGCCGCCTGACTTGGTGACAGATAGGACAGGATCAATGCAATCGTCTGCGGATGCTCATCCTGAATAAAATTCAAAATCTGGGAAGCATCTGTTTTACGGATAAACTCAAATGGACGAACCTGCAGAGAAGCTGTCAATTTGCCAAGAACATCTTTAGCTTTCTCTTCGCCCAATGCTTTCTGCAAAAGATCCTTGGCATATCCAATACCACCTTCTGCTATGTACTGCTGAGCCAGACACACTTCGTAAAATTCATTGAGAACTTCTTCTTTCTGGGATGGCGATACACTTCTTGTATTCGCGATCTCTAAAGTAAGCTGCTCAATCTCTTCTTCTTTTAAATGTTTGAAAATATTGGCCGCTTTTTCCGGCCCTAATGTAATCAGAAGCACTGCTGCTTTCTGAAGTCCATCTAATTCTCCTACTGAACTGCCATTTTTCATTTAAGCACCCCAATCTTCATTAATCCAGTTTCGCAAAAGCAATGCCACTGCTTCCGGATTTTCATCTACAAATTTTTCTATTAACTGTCTTGTTTCTGATTTATCACTCAATTCAATCTCATCCAGATCCTGCTTATCATCTTCCTGAGTAGTCGCCAGAAGATCCTCAACCGACAACTCCGGTTCCAGTTCTGTTACCTCCACCGGCGATGTGCCCTTGATAATAACAAACACAAGCAGCCCTGCGATCAAAAGGGTCAGGATCACCATAAGATAATTAGATGCATTATCCATAAATGAACTGCTCTCTTTTGCTTCATATACAGGCTTTTGTTTGATCTGAATCGTGATATTATTGGTTGCAATACCTGTAGCAGCAGATACCAGTGTGATCAGTTCCTGAGGAACCTGCTGATCTGTAACTGCACTGTTATTGTTTACATACTCTTCAAAAGTAGTATCTTTCAAAAGTCCCTGGGACTCCAGCGTCTCTTCTTTGATCACATTATACTTCGTAAGAACAATACCGATGGAAGACTGATCTGGCTCTACTGCGCCAACTTCGTGCTCAATATTCTGAACCGTCTCATTCGGAAGATAATTATACTTATCCAAGGTAGTCTCACTGTTTGATGATCCGGTATTCTGGATCATCGTGTCGGTCTGGTCTCCATTGGAATCCGTTCCCGGCACACCGCCACTTCCGGAGTTTCCTGTAGATTTGTAATTGTAAGAACTTGAATAAAGTCCCTGATCCTGTCCTTCATTTGCCGTATATGTCTTTACCAGCTCGGTAACCTTATCCATATTAAATTTAATATTGGCACTTCCGATCTGCACATCGTCATATCCGGCTTTCATCAGCATATTGCTGACATTCTTACAGAATGTATTTCTAAGTTTTTCTTTATAATCATCGCTTCCGGAGACAGATCCACCTAATGTGTTGTCTTCTTTTTGTCCATACAAAAGATTCCCTGTCGTATCGGTCAAAATGATATTGTCCGTGGTACTATTTCCTACCGCATTGGCAAGATAATATGCAATTGCCTGTGCCGTCTCGGATGTGATCTCTGATCCTTTTGCCAGCTTCAAAGACGCACTGACCGAAGTTTCTTTCTTTTCAGAAAAAATTGTTCCATCATCTGTGGGACGGTTTACATATACCGTAGCATCTTCTACTCCATCAAAATTCATCAAACCTTTTCGAATAGAGGACTGAAGTGCCAGCGTAGCCTTTGTCTGCTTCTCCGCTGAACTAACCGTCATATCGTTGTTAAAAGCATCATCCCACGACATCTCTGTGTCAGTGATCTTATTCTCTCCCATCAACAAAACAGCGTCTGAATATTGAGACTGTTCCACACTAAAAACCGTGTTTCCCTTGGAATCAGACTCTTTCTTATAATCAATTCCTCCGGAACTCAATGCAGAGTCAAAAGTTGATGCTGTATCACCACTTAACTTAACAAGTTCTGTATAAACCGGTCTTGTCAAAAAATAACCGAGCAATACAATTGCAAAGAAAATAGCCAGCACCACAGAAATGATCAAAGTCTTCTGTTTCGTTGTATATTTATCCCAAAATGCCAGGAACTTATCCTTGATGGCTATGAGTCGATCCATCATCTCGTTATTCCTCTCCTAACTCAAAATATTTTAAAACTGCATATTCATAATTGATTTGTATGCCTCAACGGCTGTATTTTTCACCGCAACCGTGTACTGCAAAGAGACATTCGCTTTCTGCTGCGCAATCATAAGATCGTGCATACTGGCAGACTGTCCGGTAGCATACTTAATTTCCTCTTCCTCTGCCGCATTGGAATAATCCTCAGTCTCCTGAACCATCTTCATGGCAGAACTGAGCAAACTGTCAAAACTGGCCGTGCCCGTCTTTCCACTCTGCTCTGCGTTTTCCTGAATTGTCTGCAGTTTGTCATAACGACTGACCGATTCAAGTCCATTGATTGCTGATAAACTAGTAAGATCCATCTAATTCTAATCCTCCTTATGCCTGACCTATATCTAATGCCTTCAATGCCATTCCTTTTGTGGAATTCAAAACAGTCACATTGGCTTCATAAGCACGGGTGGCATCGATCATATTCGTCATTTCCGTCACAGTATTCACATTCGGATATGTTACATAACCATCTTCATCTGCATCCGGATGGGAAGGATCATATACCTTATTCCCCTCCGAATCATCTTCAACGATCTGTGACACCTTTACCCCTTTTCCAATGTGTCCGTTTGCCATACTGAGGCTCTCACTGAAACTAGGGTAACTCTTTTCTTCAAAGACTACCGTTTTTCTCTTGTAGACATTACCATTGGCATCTCTGGTTGTATTTACATTCGCTATATTTTCAGAAATGGTATCCATTCTGGTCTGCTGTGCAGTCATTCCGGTTGCACTTACATCCATTGCTCCAAAAACAGACATTCTAAAACCTCCTCGCATTTTCTATAATTTTGACCCATACTCAGATTTTATCTTTAAGTGGTCTTCATCGCTGACTTCAACCGGCCAAATTCCTGATTCACAGAATTCATCAGCGTGTAGTATTTCAACTGGTTTTTAGCCAGTTCGACATTCTCTGTACTGATGTCAACATTGTTGCCATCTTCCCTGTAACTAAGCCCTGCCTGCTCTGTATAAGTCGTTGATTCCAGTGTGGAAAGATCAATGTTTGCCACCGTCTCATCCAGTGAATCCGTACCCGCCACTGCATTGGACAGATATGTCTCAAACTGGACATCCTTACGCTTGTAGTTCGGCGTATCCGCATTGGCGATATTGTTAGCCAGCACATCATTACGCACCCAGCTTGCATCCGCTGCCTTATCCAACACATTGATGTAGTTGTATGCATTCGACAAAACCATATGTATCATCCTTTCTTGCAAAAACGCAAACAGCATCATGAAACTCTTGTTCACAACTCCATTTGCGTCTTGGGATTCCATTCCTGTTATAATTTATTATCAAATTCAGTATATACTATGTCGTTAAGTATCTCAATCTGCGTTCCCTTTACGCCGGCAGATCTTGTCTGGATCAGCCCTGCACTGACTAACTTTCTTAATGCATTGACGATCACGGTCCTTGTGATGCCATACTTTTTCGCTAATTGGCTTGTAACGACACGATCGTTGCGTCCATTCATCTCGTGGATCACACAATCTACCGCCTTGCACTCCAAAGGTGTCAGTGTTGTCATTGCATGGGTCAGGTTTTTCTTTCTGTTGGCTTCCTGAACCGATGCTTCCTTGTCCGATTGGACAATCTCCAGCCCGATCACTGTCGTACTGTATTCACTAAGTATAATATCCTCAATTCCGTAAAGGACATGATCCCGGTACAAAAATAATGTTCCCAGGCGTTCTCCCCTCATGTTGATGGGAGTGATCAAAGCTGAATATCCCTCCACCTCATCTTTGGTAAAACCAAGCATTTCCAGATTTGCATTCTCCTTTGTAGAAAGAACGCTTAACAGCCGTTCGTTGAGTTTCTTATCCACAAAATCCCCTCTGGCTGTCTGGTTTTTCTTGATTGTTTTCTGCTCAGGCCTCTGATACGCCCCCAGAATCTTTCCCTTATTGCTGATTACTACGGCCGTCGATAACATCATGTGCCCCAAAACAGAACATATATCCGAAAACGCTACTTTTGAGGATTGACGATCATTCAAAAGGCGACCAATCTTACGAGTTCTATCTAACAACTCAACGCTCATAAAAATCCTCCTATCCTCATATAGCAGATTTTATCACATATTGTAACAAATGACAAGCACTAACTCTTCGGTTTTTCTTCTATATAGCCACAGGTATTGTCTGCACAAACAAGTTTATTTCCACGCTCTAACAGCATATTTCCACATTTCGGGCAACGTTTATCCGACGGCTTCTGCCATGTCATCACATCGCACTCCGGATTATTGATACATCCGTAATAACGGCGCCCTTTCTGGGTCTTTTTGATCACAATATCCCCTCCACATTTCGGGCAGGTAACACCTATCTTTTCATAATACGGCTTGGTATTTCTGCAGTCAGGGAATCCCGGACAGGCGAGGAACTTGCCGTGAGGGCCGTACTTGATCACCATTTTCCGGCCACAAAGTTCACATTCCACATCTGTTTCCTCATCATGTAGTTCAATCTTTTCAAGTACTTTTTCCGCCTTGCTGACAGATTCGATCAGATCCGGATAAAAATTACGGATCACTGTCTTCCACTCTATTGTTCCTTCTGCCACACTGTCTAACAATGCCTCCATCGTAGCGGTAAAATTTACATCTACAATACTTGGAAAAGCCTTTACCATAATCTGGTTTACAATATCACCCAGTTCTGACAAATACAGATTTTTTTGCTCTTTTGCCACATAACGGCGGGAGATCAAAGTAGAAATAGTCGGCGCATATGTACTTGGACGGCCTATACCCAGTTCTTCCAGCGCCTTTACAAGGGAAGCCTCTGTATAGTGGGCCGGCGGCTGGGTAAAATGCTGTTCTTCCTTCAATTCCTGCATTTTCAATTTTGAATCTTCTTTCACCTTAGCCAGCACGGAGTTTGCCTCTTCCTTATCTTCGGCACTTTGATATACCGACATAAATCCAGGAAAAACAAGTTTTGATCCGGAACTGGTAAAACGATGTCCTTTTCCATCAATTTTTACCGATGTGGTCTCATATTTAGCCGAATGCATTCTGCTTGCCACAAATCGCTTCCATACCAGCTGGTACAAGCGGAACTGATCTCTCGTAAGAGATTCTTTTACCTGGGCCGGTGTCAGATCCACATAAGTAGGACGGATGGCTTCATGTGCATCCTGGGCATTTTTCCGGTTCTGAGGCACCACATCTTTCTCGATAATATTTTCTTCTCCGTAATTTTCCGTAATAAAGGTCTTGCAGGCCGCATCTGCCTCTTCAGATATACGGGTAGAATCCGTACGAAGGTAAGTAATAAGACCGATGGTACCATGGCCTTTTACCTGAACACCTTCGTAGAGCTGCTGTGCGATCTGCATGGTTTTTCTAGTAGCAAAGTTCAGCTGCTTGGATGCTTCCTGCTGCAAAGTAGATGTTGTAAATGGAAGGGGTGGCTTTTTATTTCTCTCACTTTTTTTAATGGAAGAAACTTTGTATCTGGCTCCCTTTAATTCCGCCATGATCTTATCTATCTCTTCTTTAGATCGGATATCGGCCTTTTCCGGATTGCCATAATACTTGGCAAGGAGCGGTTTCTTACTTCCCTCCAACTGGAATATACCTTCCAGAGACCAGTATTCCTGCGGAATAAAAGCATCAATTTCTGCCTCTCTGTCTGCAATGATCCGAAGTGCTACTGACTGGACACGACCTGCACTCAGTCCCCTCTTTACTTTATCCCACAAAAGAGGGCTGATAGAATAACCAACCATCCGGTCCAGCACACGCCTTGCCTGCTGTGCATCCACCAGATCCATATCAATCTGTCTGGACTGTTTCAACGACTGGCGCACTGCATTTTTTGTAATTTCATTAAAAGTGATCCTGCTTGTCTTCTTTGGATCAAGTTTTAATGCAAAACAAAGATGCCATGAAATTGCTTCTCCTTCCCGGTCGGGGTCAGTTGCCAGATAGACATGATCTGCCTTTTTTACTTCTTTGCGTAGCTTTGCAAGAAGTTCTCCTTTCCCCCGGATCGTTATATATTTTGGTTCAAAATCGTTGTCAAAATCGATTCCCATCTGGCTTTTAGGCATATCCCGCACATGCCCGTTAGAGGCTACCACCTCATAATTTTTTCCTAAAAACTTCTTGATAGTTTTTGATTTTGCCGGTGACTCAACGATAATAAGATTTTTAGCCATAACAATGCTCCCTTTTCTTACTTATAAAAATACAACTTTTAACAGCATACAACATTTTAATAGTAGTTTCAAGGAAAATATTAAATTTAAGTTTATGGGTTTTTCTCATTCTTTTATAAAATACCCCTGTGCCACCTCCTGGATCCACTGATTTTTCTTCCATTTCAAAAGGATCTTGTATACCCTTTCAAGATGGATTCCCGTAGTCCGGCACAGTGCCTGGACACTGACCGGATAACTGCCTAACTCCTGCCAGATTTTTTCTTCCTCTTTGGTGAAATTTCTCATTATCTCCTTCTCTTCTATGCCATAATAATTCAAAATATCTTCCGGACACAATACAGGAATGGCACCGGCACAAATCAGTCTGTTACACCCCTGGCTCAGCCGGTCCCCAATTCTTCCCGGTACAACAAATACATCTTTTCCCTGATCCAGTGCTTCATTTGCTGTGATCAGAGAACCACTTTTTTCTCTGGCTTCTACCACTAAAACTCCTGATGCCAGGCCACTGATGATCCGGTTTCTCAACGGAAAAAATCCGGGCTGAGCCTTTGTGTATACAGGCCATTCAGATACAATACTGCCCTGCTGCCACAACTGTTTATACAACGCTCGGTTTCTCTCCGGATAGCAAACCTTTATGCCGCTCCCCAGCACAGCACAGGTCCTTCCCCCGGCTTCCAGTGCCCCCCGGTGAGCCCAGCCGTCAATCCCCAGTGCCATACCACTGATCACCCACATACCGGCCCTGGCAAGTCTGGCGCCAAACCATCTGGCCATATCTCTTCCATAAAAACTGCAGTCTCTGGCTCCCACTATGGCAATGGATCCTTTAATATCCTCCGGCAATGGTCCTCTGGCAAATAATTCTCTGGGCGGCTGGTATATTTTTCTCAGATATACCGGATAATCCTTAAAAAAATAGGAATAATAACGGATTTCTTCCTTTTGGCATAATTCCCATTCTTTTTTTGTCTGTTCCTTCCACACCGGATCCAGTATCTGTTCTTTCATTTTTTCTGTCATTCCCCGGATGCTTCTTAAAAAAACGGAATCCCCTCTGTAAAACTGTTCCGGTGTATATCCTTCTTTTATCCATTCCTCTATTGTTCTCAATCCGATCCCACGGATTCTTCCCAGCCAGTAATAATAATATTCTTCTCTCATTCAATCCCTCCCCAGTATTGTTTGTTGATACTGCGCATACACACAGCTTCTGCCAGATCTTCTCCCTGTATTTCATCGCTTCCCCGCAGATCCGCAATGGTTTTTCCCACTCGTATGATCTTGAATATCTGTCTCATACTGACCTGTTCCTGCTGATAAAACTCTTCCAGAAAATCAGCCTGTTCTCTCCCTAATGGACAGTACTTTTTCACCATGGAATCCGGTATCTCACCATTGTAGGAAAAAGATTCTTTTTCATATCTTCTCCGCTGTCTCTCAACTGCCTGCACCACTCTCTCTTTCATCACCTGCGAACATTCACTTCCTTCCCCTCTGGAAAGCGAAAAAGCGGGCGCTTTTGTTTCCACACACAGATCCATCCGGTCCAGCAAAGGTTCACTGATCTTTCCCAGATATCTGCGGACTTCCCCTATAGTGCAGCGGCAGGTCCCTCTGCCATGAAACTTACCACAGCGACAAGGGTTCATCGCTGCAATCAGAAGAAAATCACAAGGATATTCATAAGCATGTCCCACCCGGGACAGACGCACTTTATGTTCTTCCAGCGGCTGGCGCAGCACCTCCAGGGTGTCCTTTGAAAACTCCGGCAGCTCATCTAAAAATAAAACACCTTTGGATGACAAGGACACTTCTCCCGGCACCGGAACTCTGCCGCCACCTGTGAGAGCCATGGGCGTCAGGGTATGATGAGGCGCCCGGAAAGGAGGCCCGGCCACCACCGGCTCTTCTTTTGACAGCAATCCGCAGATACTGTACAGCCTTGTGATTTCCAGTTTCTCTTCCCAGGTAAGATCCGGCATGATCCCCGGTATCCTGGATGCTAACATTGTTTTACCGCTTCCCGGCGGCCCGATCATCAAAAGATTATGTCTGCCGCTTACAGCCACCTGAACCGCTCTTTTAGCCTCTTCCTGCCCACAGACATCCAGAAAATCCTTTATTTCACTCTGCTTTTCCCACACTTCTTCCCGGTATTTTACCGGCTGGATTTCTTTCTCTCCCCGCAAAAAAAGAAGGACTTGCTGCAGGGATTCCACGCAATAAACCTGAACCCCTTTTACCAGGGCCGCCTCTCCGACATTTTCAGCCGGAACGATAAACCGTGCCATTCCCTGTCTGCGTCCTTCCAGTATCATAGCCAGCACACCCTGGATCCCACATACTCTTCCATCCAGCCCCAGCTCACCTAAGACCAGGTACTCACTTGCTCTGTCAGCAGGAACTCTTCCAAATGCTGCCAGCAATGCCACCGCAATCGGAAGGTCAAAACTGGTACCCTCTTTTCTCAGATTGGCCGGGGATAAATTTACTGTAATTCGTTTAGGCGGCATAGAAACACCTGTATTTTTCAAACTGATCCGCACTCGTTCTCTCGCCTCTTTAACAGCAGAGGCAAGGAATCCAACCATATCAAAAACAGGCAGCCCTTCATTTACATCTGCCTCGATACGGATCATCCTTGCCTCTATGCCAAAAATATCTGCTCCATATATATAACTATACATTTCTTTTTTCGGAAATCAATCTTTGCTAAAGAATACCACAGCCGACTCTAAAAAGCAATGACTATTTTTTCTTTGATTTCAAAAGTTTCTGGATTTCATCCATAAAAGTGTTCACATCTTTAAACTCGCGGTATACAGATGCAAACCTTACATATGCCACCTGGTCTAAATCCTGAAGGCCATCCATCAAAAGTTCTCCGATCTTACTGCTTGGTACCTCTTTTTCACCCATGTTGAAAATAGCACTCTCTACCTTGTCTACCAGGGCATTGATCTGGTCTACGGACACAGGTCTCTTGATACAGGAATGAAATACTCCTGCTTCCATTTTAGAGCGGTCGTATGGCTCTCTTACTTCATCTTTTTTTATTACAACCAGCGGGATCGTTTCCAATTTTTCATAGGTAGTGAAACGCTTGCTGCATTTTTCACATTTACGCCTTCTCCGGATGGATGCATTGTCATCTGCCGGTCTGGAATCAATTACTTTTGTATTTTCTTCTCCACAAAACGGACATTTCATATCATTGTCTCCTCGTATAAAGTATTGCCCGCCGCTTCTGCCGGCAGGCCATCAAAACACTTTAATTATAACGAACTTTGCTCTCTATGTAAAGAATCATAAAGAACATTTTTTTGTAACTTTCTCAAGATTTACCTCTACCAGGATCAGATCACATCCTACCTGACATATATGACATAATCCAATCACATACTCTTCTTCCCGTCCTATAAATCCAAGAAATTTACAGGGTCCCGGAACGATAATGTGAGTAATACATCCACTGCACAGATCAAATTCCACATCTTCCACAAATCCAAGACGCCTGCCGTCGCATACATTGATCACTTCTTTTTCTTTCAGGTCACAGATACGCATTGATTTACTCTTTTTCTTATTATTTTATGTTAAAAAAGTATAATTCGTTCCTCCTGTGGCAATCCTTAGTAGAAAGGAATTTAAACTGGGAGGTTGTACAGTATGGCACAGTACAAAGTTGAAGTAAGCGGTATTAATACGGGATCACTTCCTCTGCTTAGTAACGATGAAAAAGAAACACTTATCCGCCGCATTAAACAAGGAGACAAAGAAGCCCGTACCCGGTATATCCAGGGAAATCTGCGTCTTGTATTAAGTATTATCAAGCGTTTTCAAAACAGCAACGAAAATATGGATGATCTGTTTCAGATCGGCTGCATCGGACTCATGAAAGCCATCGACAACTTTGACCTGAGCCAGAATGTAAAATTCAGTACTTATGCTGTACCCATGATTATGGGGGAATTACGCCGATATCTCAGGGATAACAACACCATCCGGGTCAGCCGTTCCCTGCGGGACCTGGCTTACAAGGCAATCTATGCCAAAGAAGCGATCATGAAGCAGCAGGAAACCGAACCTACGCTGGAAGAACTGGCCAGCCTCGTAGAAGTTTCGCCGGAGGAACTGGCCTTTGCTCTGGATGCCATCCAAAGTCCGGTTTCCCTGTACGAACCCGTTTACTCCGAAGGCGGCGACACCTTATACATTATGGACCAGATCAGTGACAAAAAAAACCGGGAAAACACCTGGGTTGAACATCTCTCCCTGAGAAACGCCCTGCAATGCCTTCCAAAGCGGGAAAACAGGATCATTGAACTACGCTATTTTGAGGGTAAAACCCAGATGGAAGTAGCCGAAGAGATCCAGATTTCCCAGGCACAGGTATCAAGACTTGAAAAAAGTGCACTGGCTCAGATGAAAAAACATCTGATGCCGTAACATCAGGCTCCCTCCAGCCGGAGGATCTCCTTTTTCAGTCTTTTCATGATCTTCTTTTCCAGACGGGAAATATAACTTTGGGAAATCCCCAGCTGATCAGCTACCTCTTTTTGTGTCAGTTCCTTATCTCCCGCTGTTCCGATGCCAAACCGCAGGCGGATGATCGTCTGTTCCCTCTTGGACAAAGTCTCCAGCGCTTTAATCAGAAGTCCACGGTTTACCTCTCTTTCCAGATCCTTGTAAATAATATCCTCACTGGTTCCCAGGATATCCGACAAAAGAAGTTCGTTTCCATCCCAATCCACATTCAGAGGCTCATCAATGGAGACTTCCATTCGTGTTTTATTATTTCTTCTCAGATACATAAGAATTTCATTTTCTATGCACCGGGAAGCATAGGTAGCTAATTTAATATTTTTATCCGGATTAAAAGTATTGATGGCTTTCATCAGGCCGATGGTTCCGATGGAAATCAGATCTTCCACCCCCACTCCTGTATTGTCAAATTTTTTTGCTATGTAGACAACCAGCCTCAGATTATGCTCCACCAGGGTGTTTCTGGCTGTCTCATCCTGCTCATTTCTGAGTTTTCTGATACATTCTGCCTCAGCCTGGGAATCCAGCGGCTCCGGCAAGATCTCTGCACCTCCTATGTAATGTATATCACTGCCGGGATGAAATAAAAAGTGTCTGAAGTCCTGCATCATCCTGAATTGAAAACGATTTGGTACACATATCCGTAAAAGCATTGTTTCTCTCCTTTATTGAAATTTTTGATTTAAAATCAGGTCAAATTCACCATCCTGAGAAATTCTTTTCTCTCCTACAGCAATCCAGACCTGTTTATAGTGTTTCTTGTTTTTTCCTCTGCCCAGGATCATTTCATCCATGCAAAAGCCCTGGAAATATCCACTTTTCCCATCCGCCATATGGTATGGGATAGGCCGGAATACTGCCCCTTGCAAAAGGCTCTGCAGGCACTTTTTTTCTCCCAGACACACAGGCGAACCTGAAAAAGGTTCTCTTAACTGGTTTCCGGTGTCCAAAAAAGCCATTCCCTCTGCCATCTGTCCCCCTTTTTTTAAAACAAAGGGAATAAAAAGGTTCCGCTGTTTTGAAAATTCCCGGGTGGTCTCTCTTTTTTTCCACACTACAAACAAACACAAACCACTGCATGCCGTAAAAAAAAGATATCCTTTCCCCACCGGTACTGCTCTGGCCGCATAATATAAAAAACCAGACAGGAAAAATCCAAGCAGTCCATGCACCACATAATTCCTGGCAAAAGAAATCTTTGTGATTTTTCCAAACGCAAGACGAATGGTAAGAAACCAGGTACTAAGGGTAAAAGGAATGGTAAGGAACCACCTGGCTCCTATACCGCTAACCAGATAAAGCACGGCCAGAAGCGCAGATACCACCGCCGCCAGTACAAATCGTCCAAAGCGGAATTTTCTTTTCAACAGTATCCCTTCCATCCAAAGTAAGACCAGATTCATTTGAACATTCATGAGAAAATATAAGTCAATATAAACAATCAATTGTCTCCCTCATTTCTCCACCATTATAGGAAAAATCAGAAGCAGAATTTGTCATAATTTATCCCTGTTTTTTTATTTGCCCGGATTTCATCGACAGAATTCGTGTTGGACTTGCATATTCAGCTTAAATCTTTTACAATAATAGAAATCTATCAAGAAAGGAATGTAATAACTATGGCAAATCAAAATCCAATTGTTACCATTGAAATGTCCAATGGTGACACAATGAAATTAGAATTATACCCGGAGATGGCTCCAAACACAGTGAACAATTTCATCTCTCTGGTTCAGAAAAACTTTTATGACGGTCTTACTTTCCACCGCATTATAAATGGCTTTATGATCCAGGGTGGAGATCCATCCGGCAATGGTACCGGTGGCCCTGGTTACAGTATTAAAGGTGAGTTCTCAGGAAATGATTTTGCAGAGAATACACTGGCACATACAGCAGGCGTTATCTCTATGGCCCGTGCTATGGATCCGGACTCTGCCGGTTCCCAGTTCTTTATCATGCACAAAAATGCACCACATCTGGACGGCCAGTATGCTGCTTTTGGAAAAATTACAGAGGGCATGGATATTGTTGACAAAATTGCCACCTGTGAAACAGACTGGAGCGATGCTCCCATGACACCGGTTGTGATGAAAACGGTAACAGTCGATACCTTTGGTGAGACCTATCCGGAACCTGAGAAATGCTGATTGTTTTTCCTTAAAGAAAAAAAGATCTCACACAGATATTTCTGTATGAGATCTTTTTTTGTTTCATAATGAATAGCTGCATGTTAAACACGCTGACCCATGTAATAAAAGCCTTTGCTTTCTTTCAGAAGAACCGGAACAATAGAGCCTATCATAGAGGCATCTCCCGGCAAATGTACGACAGCATTATTGGACAGCCTTCCTGTTACCAGGCTCTCATCCTGTTCATTGACCTGTTCGATGAGAACAGGCTCCGTCATACCCAGTTTTTCATTGGTCCTTTCCGCTGATATAGTCTGCACCACTTTCAAAAGTTTTGCAAACCGCTCCTTTACAACATCCTCCGGTACCTGATTCTCCATAGAGGCCGCAGGTGTGCCGCTGCGTTTGGAATAGATAAAAGTATATGCACTGTCATATCTTACTTTTGACACTACATCCAGTGTTTCCTCAAAGTCTTCTTCTGTCTCTCCCGGGAATCCTACAATGATATCCGTCGTCAACGCTATTTCCGGAAGTTTTTCCCGGATCTTCTTCACCAGCAAAAGATAATCTTCCTTTGTATAATGCCGGTTCATTTTTTTCAGAATACGGCTGCTTCCTGACTGCAGCGGCAGATGCAGATGACTGCATACCTTTTCACAGTCAGCCATAGCCTGGATCAGATCGTCAGATAAATCCTTTGGATGAGAAGTCATAAAACGGATCCGCTCCAGTCCTTCTATCTCATTCACTTTCCTGAGAAGATCAGCAAATGTGATTTCCTGGGGCAGTCCCTTTCCATAGGAATTTACATTCTGCCCTAACAGCATGATCTCTGTTACACCATCCTGTACCAGCCCCCGGATTTCCTTAATAATTTCTTCCGGCTCTCTGCTCCGTTCCCGTCCACGGACATAAGGAACGATACAGTAACTGCAGAAATTGTTGCAGCCAAACATAATATTAACACCGGTCTTAAAGGAATATTTTCTTTTTCCCGGGAGATCTTCTATAATCTCTTTTGCTTCCTCCCATACATCCATAACCCGGCCATCTGACTGGATCTGAGTATACAAAAGTTCTGCCAGTTTGTAAATGTTGTGGGTTCCGAAAACAATGTCTACAAAAGGATAACTTTTGCGGACTCTCTCTACCTCATCTGCTTCCTGCATCATGCATCCGCACAATACAATCTTCATATGAGGATTTTTCTTCTTATGATTCTTCAGATATCCCAGTCTGCCGTAAATCTTCATATTGGCATTTTCCCGCACGGTACAAGTATTAAACAATACAAGATCTGCTACCGGTTCTTCGGTTTCTTCATAGCCGATATAAGACAAAATTGCTGTCATTTTTTCCGAGTCCTTCGCATTCATCTGGCAGCCAAGTGTCTGAATGGACATAGTCAGAGGCCGTCCCAGACGCCCCTCCTCCTGTTTTGCCCAGTGTCTGCATTTTTTCATATAGTAGTACTGACGCTCCGGTTCCTGCAATGGAGCCTCAGCCCACTCATCTACCTGTTCAAATCTTTCCTTTTCAAACATTCTTATCTCCAATCCTTTTGCTTATGATATCCATTCTCTATCACAAGCAGCACCTTCTCAGGAATTGGATGAAGGTTTTTTGCCAAATGTGACTTGAATGGTTTTTTCTTTATATGATCCTTCTGAATTTATTTTTACAGTAATCGTACCCTTTTCACCGGCCTTGCACTGAGACAGTTTTTCCTGAAGATCTGTCAGGGTTTTTACTTCTTTTCCGTTGATACCGGTAATAATATATCCAGACTGGATTCCTGCTTTTTCTGCCGGTGATCCACTGGTAACCTCAGAAACATAGATGCCTTCCGGAAGACCATATGCTTTTACATATTCACTGGTAATATCCCGTCCTGTAATGCCAAGATATGCCTGCTCGGATGCATCTACCGTTTTCTGGTTCATTAATTCTTCCAGAATGGATTCTGCCGTTGCCATCGGGATAGCAAATCCCATGCCTTCTACTTCTTCCGATGCAAATTTAGAAGAGTTGATTCCGATTACTTCACCTTTGCTGTTAACCAGAGCACCTCCGCTGTTTCCCGGGTTGATGGCGGCATCCGTCTGAAGAAGTTTTACACTGCTGCTGTCTTCTGAATCAATCTCTCTGTCTTTTGCACTAATGTATCCAACTGTTACACTGGTTCCATAACCTAATGCATTACCAATGGCAATGGCCTGTTCGCCTACCTTTGTCTTGGTACTGTCACCGATGGCAGCAATTTTTACACTGCTTAATGTCTCAGAAGAAAGGGAAGACATGTCCACTTCTACTATCGCCAGATCCTTGGATGAATCCGTACCTTTTACGGTTGCTTTTGCTGTCTTTTTATTGTTAAAAGTAATGGTAACAGAGGTAGCACCTTCGATCACATGATTGTTGGTTGCGATATACATTTTGTTATTTTTCTCTGCTATGATAATACCGGATCCACTGCCTTTAGTTTCCTGTTTCTGCTGTTGACCAAACATAGAATATCCGGTGGTAGTCTGCGCTGTTACATCAATGGCTACGATAGAAGGAAGAACCTGCTCCGCTACCGTAGTAACATCGGAAGTTCCGGTGGATGCTGCTGTAGAAACCACATTAGTTGTGGCAATCTTTGCTGTGTCCTGACTCTCACTTACCTGTGATTCCTGGGCAGTTAACGCTCCTGTTGCATAGTTAACACCCTGAAAAGCCCCTCCTGCTAATACTCCAAATGCAGTTGCACATGCAACTAATTTTATCATCTTTTTCATATGAAACACATCCTTTCGTTTTGTATGTACTTATCATAACGAAAAAATGTGTGTTGATTTTGAAGGGTTTTTGTATGGTTTGTGTTGAAAATATGATGAAACTGTGAAGCCCTTTTTACACCCGGAAGTTTCCTAAAACCCGCATTGCTGCTGATTCTTCCTTTACTCCCCGCAGTGCGTTGCTCATCGCCGGATCATCCAGATTTCCTTCCACATCCAGGAAAAAACGATATTCCCAGTTGCGTCCCGGTATCGGTCTGGATTCGATCAGGGTAAGGTTTAACCCATTATACAAAAAATGAGACAAGATCCGGCACAAAGATCCACTTTGATGAGGCAATTCAATACACATTGCCACACGATTGCTTTCCTTTGTATACAGCTGTTTCGGACCTATAATAATAAAACGGGTACAGTTGTTTTTTTCTGACTGTATATCCTCTGCCAGCACCTTCAGCCCATATTCTTTTGCCGCCCGGCGGCTGGCGATGGCTCCCTGGGATAAATCTCCGTCTTCGGCTACTCTTTTTGCCGCCTCGGCAGTGGACGCATACTCCACTCCGGTCATCTCCGGATGAACATCCAGAAATTCTCTGCTTTGAAGCAGCCCCTGCGGATGGGAGTACACCGTCCTGATAGTGTCTAATCCTGCTCCTTCCAGTCCCAGCAGACACTGGTTTATCTTCATGACATAATGACCTACAATAGCATTGTCATAATTTAAAAGCAGGTCATAATTGGCGGTGATTCCTCCTGTAGATGAATTTTCAATAGGCAGCACGCCAAAGTCTGCTTTTTCCTCTTTGACAGCCTCCATAACTCCCTGAAAACTGCGGCAGCTCACTCCATTTACCTGTGCTCCGAATACTTCCTCCATAGCCTGCTGTGTATGTGTTCCCGGTACACCAAAATAATATACCGTAGGATTTTTTTTCTGGAATACATTCTCTACCTTTTCAAAATCTGTCACCTTCTCAGAACCACGAAGCACGCCGTACTGGTATTTTCGACTGATGGACATGATCTGGCTGAACAGTTCTCTGACAGCCCTTTCATTAAACTCTCCGTGAGAAAGTTTTCCCAAAGCATCCAGTTTCTGGTCTTCTCTTTCCTTATCAAAAACAGCCTTTCCTGTCTCCATCTTATATTTAGCCACTTCATTGGCCGCTTCCATTCTTTTTTCAAACAGCCCTACGATCTCACTGTCAATTTTGTCAATTTCCCTGCGGGTAACCGATAAATCAATCATTGGTCTTTCTCCTTTAACTCTAAATACATTTTCTCCACTGTGGTTCCAAGTACCGGATGACGCACCCAGGGTGCCAGCTGCCTTAACGGCTCCAGTACAAACATTCTCTTATGCATCTCTCTGTGGGGAATGATCAACTCTTCTGTTTCTATCACCTGGTCCTCATACAAAAGGATATCCAGATCAATGGTGCGAGGTCCCCAGTGGATTTCCCGCGTTCTCTGTCCCCTCTCTTCTGTCTCGTGGATTCTTTTTAACAACTCTTCCGGTGAATACAGCGTCCGAAGACGAACCGCCCCATTAAGGAAATCCGGCTGATCCGTATAACCATAAGGTTTTGTTTCCAGCAAAGAAGAGCAGACAACATTCCTGATTTTTTTATCTTTTCTTAAATCTGTCAGAGCCTCTTCTATATAGTTCTGCCGGTCACCCAGATTTGACCCAATGGAAAGATACACAGTCTTCCAGCCTCTCTTTACCGTAACACTGACCGTGTCCAGCGGGAGAAGAATAGGCGCCCACGGTTTTTTGATCGTTACCTCTGCCTGATCCACCCGGTCAAATTCCAGCAGAATATCCATGGCCAGATGCTGGGCGGCGGCCTCTATCAGTTTATAATCCTTTTCTTTCATTTTGCGCTCTGCAAAATGGCAGATGTCCGCATAATTTACCGAAAGAGAAAGATCATCCTTTTCTCCTGCTGCTTTTGTATCAGTATACAACTGGATAGACACTAAAAACTTCTGCCCCAGAGCTGTCTCTTCTTCCAGTACGCCGTGATGACAGTATATCTCCAAATCTTTAATACATATCCGATCCATTGTTTCACCTCTGTATTTTATGAATGTAAAATAGCATCCGTCATTTTTAATGCACGGACATTTTTCTCTACATCATGCACCCGTACAAACTGACATCCTTTGATGGCTCCCAGAACACTGGTGGCTAATGTTCCTTCTTCCCTCTCATCCACCGGCAGGTCCAGCGTCAGGCCAATGACACTCTTTCTGGAAGTGCCTAACAGCACTGGGTATCCCATGTCCACAATCTCTTCCAAATGATTCATTACCATAAGATTTTGTTCATAAGTCTTTCCAAACCCTACTCCCGGATCCAGCATGATATTTTCTTTTTTTACTCCGTATTTTTCAGCTATATCCAGACTGATCCGAAGATCTTTTTTCACATCTTCCATAAAATCATCATAATCCAGGTTGTCTCTGTTATGCATAAGGCACACCGGCACATCATACTCTGCCGCCAGTTCCGCCATTTTTTCATCATAACGAAATCCCCAGATGTCATTTAAAAGGTCTGCTCCCGCCTCCAGTGCTGCTTTTGCCACAACTGATTTGTATGTGTCAATGGATACCGGTATATCAAATTTCTTTTTTATTTCCCGGATAACAGGAACAACCCTTTTAATCTCTTCTTCATCACCAATCTGTACATGGCCCGGCCTGGTGGACTCGCCTCCCACATCAATGATATCAGCTCCCTGCTGTATCATTTTTTCTGTCTGCTCCATCGCTTTATCTATACTGGTATAGCTTCCGCCATCCGAGAAAGAATCCGGTGTCACATTTAAAATTCCCATAACATAGGTTTTTTCCGATGGTTCAAAAATTTTATTTCCTATTTTCACAGCTGTATCCTCTCTTTCTTATGCACGAAGCATTCCCATAAACATAGCCCGAAGACTTTCATCTGTTTCAAACCTGCCAAGCACTTTGTAGGTAACTGTTTTAGTGCCCGGTTTTTGCACGCCCCTCATCGTCATGCACATGTGCTCCGCTTCTATCATGACCATAACTCCCTTAGGCTTTAACTCTTCCCAGACAGCCTGGGCGATCTGACCTGTAAGCTGCTCCTGGATCTGGGCTCTTCTGGCAAATACTTCTACCACTCTTGCCAGCTTGCTTAGTCCCACTACTTCTCCATCTGGAATATAGGCAATATGAACTTTCCCGTAAAACGGCAGAAAATGATGTTCACATACAGAATAAAATTGTATGTCTTTTTCTAATACAATATCTCCTGTCTCAGCATGAAATGTACGGCTTAAAGGCTCCGATGCTTCCTGACTGTATCCACCAAAAAGCTGGTCACACATTACAGAAATCCGGTGAGGCGTATCTTTCAGTCCCTCTCTCTCCGGATTTTCACCGATTCCTTCTAAAAAAAGTTTTACCGCCTGCTCTATCTTTTTATGATCCATGATCTATATCCTCCATCCGTCCATATTACATTGGTTTTACTATTATAACACAATCCTCTGGACGATTCCAACATATTCTGCTACGATACAATTATATCTGCGCTTTTTCCTTTTGTTACTTTCAAAAAATCAGAAGGTGCGATTAAAATCTGCGTTCCCAGTTTTCCTCCACTGACAATGATCTGGTCAAACTGCAGCGCCGACTCATGTAATACCGTATCATATTGTTTTTTCATTCCAATGGCCGTACAGCCTCCCCGGATATAACCGGTTACCGATTGAATATCCTTTACATGAACCATCTCCAGAGATTTCTCATTGACCACCCTGGCCGCCTTTTTCAAATCAACTTCTTTATCCACAGGCAGCACAAATACATGATATTCCTTACTTTTTCCCTGCATTACCAAAGTCTTAAAACTCTGTTCATATGGCTGATGTAAAAAATCTGCTATGTGAACACCGTCTATAAACTCTTGACAGTCATAAGTGTTGACAGTAAACGGTATCTTATTTTTTTCCAGGATTCTCATTGCATTGGTCTTAGCTGTTTTCTCTTTTTTCGCCATGATCCTGTTCCTCCCATTCTTTTAATGATTGTAAAAATGATAAACTGCCGAAGATTACAATAACGTCTTCTTTGGCAGATTTTTCTCTGGTTTTTTTCAAGGCCTCTGCCGGCAGATCTTCTGTCCTTACTTTTTCCATTCCATAGTCCTTCCAGACTTTGGCAACCAGTGCAGGCTCTTCAGACCGCACGCCTCTGGCTCTGGTAACCGTTACATCGGCAAAGGTATCCTTTAAGATCTCTATAATATGTTTGTAGTCTTTATCCTTAAAGACTCCCATGATCCCATGTATCGTACGATCCGGAAAATAATTTTCGATGGCATTTTTTAAAGCACCGGCCCCCTGGGGATTATGTGCTCCATCTACTATAACCACAGGATTTTTCTCCCATATTTCAAACCTTCCGGGCCATTGTGCCTTTTCTAATCCCTTTCTTATCACCTCTTCTGACGGCCGTAAATAGTCAGGCAGAGCGAGACATATTTCCCATACCGCCGAAGCATTCTCCACTTGATGTTTCCCCAGCATATGAATCGTTGTTTTTAAATGGTCCTTATAAATAAACTGTGTACCATCAAGGGAACTTTCTATAATCTTTATATCCGGTTTTACTTCCAGGAGTACTGCACCACATGCTTCACATTGTTTCTTTAAAACCTCTCTTACTTTCTCATCCTGAAAACCACTGACTGCGACACTGCCTTTTATGATTCCCGCTTTCTTTTCTGCAATCTCAGTAAGAGTATTTCCCAACATACCCATATGATCCATAGCAATAGGTGTAATAACCGATACAAGTGGTGTACCGATAATATTGGTGGCATCATCCACTCCTCCCAGTCCCACCTCCAGTACAACAACATCACAGTCCCACCGGGCAAACATCATAAAGGCCATGGCTGTCTCAAGTTCAAAGGCTGTTGGAAGTTCTTTTCCCTGTTGCTGCCATTTTCTGCAGACAACTTCCATTTTTTCCACACAGGAGATCAGTTCCTCTTTTGAAATATAATGGATTTCTTCTTTGTCCTGGCGTTGTATCATTTCTTCATATTCAAAAACCCAGGGTGAACAATACCGTCCTACAATACTGCCACTTTCTGCCAGCACACTGGCAGTCATAGCTGACACAGATCCCTTTCCATTGGTTCCTGCCACATGGATAAAGGCCGTTTTTTCCTGTGGATCTCCCAGTTCCTTCATAAAAGATCTCATACGGTCAAGGCCAAGTTCAATTCCTCTTCCCGCGGTCTGACTCAAAAAAAATCTTGCTTCTTCGTACTGCATATGTTTCCTTTTTCTTTCCATTTAAAAGGGGCGACCAATAAAATGTCGCCCCACATATTCTCTCTTTTTCACTTCTTATTTAATCACACGAACACGGATCACACCGTCAATGGCTTTCAATTCATTTACAACTTCTTCTGTCACTTTGGAACTAACATCAAAAATTGTGTATGCATAATCGCCGCGGCTCTTGTTGATCATATTTTCAATATTTACATTGTCTTTAGCAAAAAGACCGGTAAACTGAGTAAGCATATTCGGCACATTTTTGTGTGCTACCGTGACACGTCCTTCAGCAGAACATACACCTGCATCACAGTTTGGATAGTTTACAGAATTTCGGATATTACCGTTTTCCATAAAGTCACGGATCTCGCTGACTGCCATCTTGGCGCAGTTGTCTTCTGACTCCTGGGTAGAGGCTCCTAAGTGTGGTGTAACGGTTGTGTTTGGCATATTAACTGTATTTGGATTTGGGAAATCCACTACATATTTTGCCACTTTACCGGAAGCCAGAGCTTCTTTCATATCTTCTTCATTTACCAGTGTATCACGAGAGAAGTTCAAAAGTACAACGCCGTCTTTCATCTTGTCAAAAGCCTTTTTATCAAACATACCTTTGGTAGAATCAAGCAATGGAACATGAACTGTAATATAATCACACATTTCGTAGAGATCTTCATTGCTTTTCACCATCGTTACATCTCTTGACATGTTCAATGCATTTTCAACAGAAAGATATGGATCGCATCCATACACATCCATACCAAGACGGTTGGCTGCATTAGCTACCAGCACACCGATAGCTCCCAGACCGATGATTCCAAGTTTTTTACCTTTGATCTCGGTTCCTGCAAAAGCTTTCTTTGCCTTTTCACCGCTTTTAGCAATACCGGCATCATCCTTATTGTCCTGACACCATTTGATACCGCCTACGATATCTCTGGCTGCCAGCAGCATAGACGCAATAACCAGTTCCTTTACACCATTTGCATTGGCACCCGGTGTGTTAAATACAACAATTCCTTTTTTAGCACATTCATCCAACGGAATATTGTTAACACCTGCGCCTGCTCTGGCTACTGCCAGAAGACTTTCCGGCAGATCCATATCATGCATTGCTGCACTGCGGACCAGCACTGCCTCAGCCTCGCTGAAATTTTCTGTTACTTCGTAATTATCCCCCAGCATTTCCAGTCCACATGCTGCGATTGGATTTAAACAATTTACTTTGATGCTCATATCCTCTATATCTCCTTATGCATTTTCTTCTTCAAACTTCTTCATAAACTCAACCAGTTTTTCTACGCCGGCTTTTGGCATAGCATTGTAGATGCTGGCGCGCATACCACCAACGGTACGATGTCCTTTCAGGTTCTCAAGTCCTGCTGCTTTTGCCTCTGCAACAAATTTAGCATCCAGATCCTTGTCTCCTGTAACAAATGGTACATTCATAAGAGAACGATCTTCTTTGCGGACAGTACCTTTGAACAATTTAGAAGAGTCAAGGAAATCATACAAAATCTTTGCTTTTTCAATATTTCGCTTCTGGATTTCTTCCAAGCCACCCATCTTCTTGAGCCATTTAAATACTTTGCCACAAATATAAATACCATAAGCCGGTGGTGTGTTATACAGTGAATTTGCATCTGCATGAATCTTGTACTGAAGCATAGTTGGTACTTTTTCATCTACTGACTCCGGAATCAGATCTTCACGGATGATCACGATAACAACACCTGCTGGTCCAATATTCTTCTGAACACCACCGTAGATCACGCCATATTTGCTTACGTCTACTGGTTCAGACAAGAAACAGGAGGATACATCTGCTACCAATGTTTTACCTTTAGTATTAGGCAGTGTTTTGTATTTTGTACCATAAATTGTGTTATTTTCACAAATGTATACATAATCAGCATCCTCATCAATCGGCAGATCCGAGCAATCCGGAATGTATGAAAATGTTTCATCTTCAGATGAAGCAATTTTTACGGCTTTTCCGTATTTACATGCCTCATTGTACGCCTTCTTTGCCCACTGACCTGTTACGATGTAGTCTGCAACCCCATTCTTCATAAGGTTCATAGGGATCATTGCAAACTGCTGGGAAGCACCGCCCTGTAAAAACAAGACTTTATAATTGTCAGGAATATTCATGAGATCACGAAGATCCTGCTCCGCTTCCTTAATGATGGTGTCGTATGCTTTGGAACGATGGCTCATCTCCATAACAGACATGCCTGTTCCTCTGTAATCCAACATCTCATCTGCTGCTTCCTTCAATACCTCTTCCGGCAATACAGCCGGGCCTGCTGAAAAGTTATACACTCTAGCCATTTTTCTATATCCTCCTTAAAATTACTAACATAAATTAATTTTTAACACGGTTTTCCTGGTCTTTTTCATCAAAAGCTTCTTCAATCGGTGCTCCTGGTGCAACCATTGGGAATACCTTGTCATCATGATCGATAACCACTTCGATCAGAACTGGTCCATCTTCCTTTACTGCTGTTAAAATAGCATCATCCACTTCCTCTTTGTTTGTTACACGAATTGCCTTAGCCCCCAGTGCTTCTGCTACTTTACAGTAATCCACCTTGTCTTCCAGAATCGTGTTTGAATAACGCTTTCCATAAAATAAAGTCTGCCACTGGCGAACCATACCCAGTGCATTATTATTAAACACAACTTCAATAACAGGAATATTATAACGGCTTGCTGTAGCCAGTTCATTCATATTCATACGGAAACAACCGTCTCCCGCAATATTAAATACAGTAGATCCCGGCATTCCTACTTTAGCACCAATTGCGGCACCCAGACCGTATCCCATCGTTCCCATTCCACCGGAAGTAAGGAGATGTCTTGGTTTACGGTATTTATAATACTGAGCCGCCCACATCTGATGCTGGCCTACATCTGTAGTCACAATAGTATCATCGTCTGTCAGCGCATCAATTCTCTCAATAACATAAGGACCTGTCAAACTTTCATGATTATATTCCATCGGCATAGCTTCTTTTCTAGCCATTACTTTCTCAATCCAGTTTTTGTGATACTGCTGTTCCAGTTTTTTATTCAATATTTCAAGAACCGATTTCAGATCACCAACAATAGAATAATCTACCTGAATATTTTTATTTACCTCAGCCGCATCAATGTCAATATGGACAATTTTTGCATTATAAGCAAATTTTTTGGCATTACCTGTAACTCGGTCCGAAAATCTTGCTCCCAGCACGATCAAAAGATCACACTCTGTTACACTGAGGTTGGATGCCTTTGTTCCGTGCATTCCAAGCATACCTGTGTAATAATCATCTGTGCCGTCAAATGCTCCTTTTCCCATAAGGGAATCCGTTACCGGTGCATCCACTTTTTTCACGAAATCTTTCAACTCAGCTGCCGCACCGGAAATAACTGCACCGCCGCCTACAAAGATCATCGGTTTTTCTGACTCTTTGATGGCCTTAATCACGTTTTCAATATCATTCTGGTCAATGGTGTCTACCTTTCTCTGAATAATCTCCGGTGACTTCGGCTCAAACTCTGCCACTGCAGAAGTAACATCTTTGGTCACATCTACCAATACCGGTCCCGGTCTGCCTGTCTGGGCAATAGAAAATGCTCTGCGCATGGTAGCCGCCAGATCTTCTATGTTCTTTACGATAAAACTATGTTTTGTTATTGGCATAGTAACACCTGCAATGTCTACTTCCTGGAAAGAATCTTTTCCCAATGCAGGCACTGCCACATTACAGGTAATAGCAACCATTGGAACCGAATCCATATACGCAGTAGCAATACCTGTGACCAGGTTTGTCGCTCCCGGTCCACTGGTAGCCATACAGACTCCAACTTTTCCTGTTGCTCTGGCATATCCGTCTGCTGCATGGGATGCTCCCTGCTCATGGGAAGTAAGAATATGATGGATTCTGTCCTGATAGCGGTACAACTCATCATATACATTCAGGATCGTTCCTCCCGGATAACCAAAAACAGTATCAACACCTTGTTCCAACAGACACTCAATAATAATCTGAGATCCATTTAACTGCATTCTCTGCACCTCTTTCTCCGTATTCTATGAATAAAGTTTATTTCAAAATTGCTCCTGTGCTTCCACTGGTAACCATATTCGCATATCTCTTTAAATATCCGCTGTTAACTTTAGGCTCCCGTGGCTGCCATTTTTTCTTTCTTTCAGCCAGTTCTTCATCTGACACCTCTACATTTAATGTATTTTCAGGAATATTGATCTTAATGATATCTCCCTCTTCCACCAATGCGATCGGTCCGCCAACAGCTGCCTCCGGAGATACATGTCCAATGGACGCTCCTCTGGATGCTCCTGAGAAACGACCATCTGTAATCAATGCGACGGAAGAACCTAATCCCATGCCTGCGATAGCGGAAGTAGGATTCAGCATTTCACGCATACCAGGACCTCCCTTTGGTCCCTCATAACGGATCACTACTACATCACCTGCTACGATCTTACCACCTTTAATAGCAGCAATCGCATCCTCTTCGCAGTCAAATACTCTGGCCGGTCCTTCATGTACCATCATTTCAGGTACTACAGCAGATCTTTTTACAACACCGGAATCTGGAGCAATATTACCCTTCAATACGGCAATTCCACCAGTCTCACTGTAAGGGTTATCAATCGGTCGGATCACTTCCGGATCACGATTGTATACATGTTCGATATTCTCTCCTACCGTCTTTCCTGTAGCAGTCATACAGTCTGTATAAAGAAGTCCCTTCTTATTCAACTCATTCATAACAGCGTACACACCTCCAGCCTCATTCAGCTGTTCCATATATGTGTGTCCTGCCGGTGCCAGATGACAAAGGTTAGGTGTCTTGGCACTAATCTCATTGGCAATGTCCAGATTCAATTTAACACCTGCTTCATGGGCAATGGCCGGCAGATGAAGCATTGTATTGGTAGAACATCCAAGTGCCATATCCACTGTCATGGCATTCATAAACGCTTTTTCCGTCATAATATCTCTTGGACGGATATTTCTGCGGTACATTTCCATTACTTGCATACCGGCATGTTTTGCCAGTTTAATACGTTCTGAATATACAGCCGGAATCGTTCCATTTCCCTGCAGTCCCATGCCGATTGCCTCGGTAAGGCAGTTCATGGAGTTTGCTGTGTACATACCGGAACAAGATCCACAGGTAGGACATGCGTGACTCACAAAATCATCTACCTGCTCTTCTGTCATTTTACCGGCCGCATGAGCACCTACTGCCTCAAACATACTGGACAGAGAGGTTCTCTTTCCCTGTACATGACCTGCCAGCATTGGACCACCACTGACAAATACTGTAGGTACATTCACTCTGGCTGCCGCCATCAGCAGTCCCGGTACATTCTTATCACAGTTTGGCACCATAACCAATGCATCAAAGGCATGGGCCATTGCCATACACTCTGTAGAATCTGCAATCAGATCTCTTGTTACGAGAGAATACTTCATTCCTACATGCCCCATGGCAATTCCATCACACACTGCGATTGCCGGGAACACAACAGGTGTTCCACCAGCCATAGCAACGCCCAGCTTAACTGCTTCTACTATCTTATCCAGATTCATATGCCCTGGTACGATCTCATTATAAGAACTGACAATACCTACTAACGGCTTATCCAGTTCTTCTTTTGTCATTCCCAGCGCATTAAACAAAGAACGCTGAGGAGCTGTCTGCATTCCTTTTTTTACTGAATCACTTTTCATTCTCTTTTCCTCCTGTCTGTTGCCCGGTTTACTGAATTTCAGCTGCAATAGCATCGCCCATCTCTTTTGTTCCAAGCATAGTCTTGCCTTCGTCCATAATATCAACCGTTCTTAGTCCTTTTTTCAAAACAGCTTTTACTGCATTTTCTACGGCATCCGCTTCTTTTTGCAGATCAAAGGAGTAACGCAGCATCATTGCCGCTGATAAAATCGTAGCAATCGGATTTGCTTTATTCTGTCCCGCAATATCCGGTGCTGAACCGTGACTTGGCTCATACATACCAAAGGTGCCTTCGCCAAGACTTGCTGAGGACAACATTCCCAATGATCCGGAGACCATGCTGGCTTCATCCGACAAAATGTCACCAAACATATTCTCTGTCAAAATCACATCAAACTGTTTTGGATCTCTGACGATCTGCATGGCACAAGCATCCACAAGCATTTCTGTTAATTCTACTTCCGGGTAATCCTTAGCCACTTCTCTGACTACCTTGCTCCAAAGTCTGGAAGAATCCAACACATTGGCCTTATCCACACTGCAGACTTTTTTATTTCTCTTCATGGCAATGTCAAAAGCAGACACGGCAATACGGCGAATTTCATTTTCATCATACTTCAGTGTATCTACCGCTGTCATAACGCCGTCTATCTCTTTTGTATAACGGTCTCCAAAATACAGGCCACCTGTTAATTCTCTGGCGAAAATGAAGTTAAAGCCACCCTCTACAATCTCATCCTTCAACGGACAAGCCCCACTTAATTCTTCAAATAAAACTGCAGGACGCAGATTGCAGAACAACCCCAATCCTTTTCTTATCTTCAAAAGTCCCGCTTCCGGTCTTTTGTCCGGTGGCAGATTATACCAGCTGTCCACACCGACTCGTCCCCCTACAGAACCAAGCAGAATAGAATCACTTTTTCTTGCTCTTTCCAGAGTCTCATCTGTCAGCGGTTCTCCATAAGCATCAATGGAACATCCGCCCATCAGCAGTTCTTCATAATCAAATTCGTGTCCATAAACACTTGCCACTTTATCCAGCACTTTCTTTGCTTCTGTGACAATTTCTGGTCCAATTCCGTCTCCCGGAATCACCGCGATATTGTATTTCATATGTTACCTCCCGATAATAGGTATTTCATTCTTCCTAGTATAATGCAAAAGGGCACAGCCTGTCAAGTCAGCTGTGCCCTGCAAAATTAGTCTTCTAAAACAAATTTTTCAATCAATTCTTTCATAATTACCGCCTGAGCTGACAATTCTTCACTGGTTGCAGATGTCTCCTGGGCATTGGCTGAATCAGCCTCTACTACATCGGAAATCTGTTCGACGCCCTGTTCTGCCTGTTTCATTGTATCCATCTGTCCACGGGATACATCACTGAGTTCTTTGGCTGATGCCGCTACTTTCTTCATTCCATCCACAACTGTTTCAATGGATTGCGTTACATGGACAGCGGCCTCACTACCCTCTCTTACAACCTGAATAGAACCATTGATCAACTCGCTTGTATCAACTGCAGACTGCGCACTCTGCTCTGCCAGACTGCGGATCTGGTCCGCCACAACAGCAAATCCTTTTCCGGCCTCTCCTGCTCTTGCGGCCTCAATCGCTGCATTCAATGACAACAGGTTTGTCTGGCTGGCGATATCTTCAATATCAGCAATAATATTTACAATCTGCTTGGATGTCTCATCAATTCTTCCAATAATCTCAATCAGACCATTAATCTCTTCACGACTCCGGTCTGCTTCCTGCGCATATTTATAAGCCAGTTCATAACTTTCATTCATTCTTGTGGCTGCCTGCTCAGCACCGTTTGCCACATCTGTAACCGTTGCCTGCAATTCCTCAATGGCAGCTGCCTGCTCGGATGCGCCTTCTGCCAGTTCTACAGAAGCCTCCGCCAGGTTCTGTGAACCTGCTGAAACCTGGGAAGATGCCTCATTGATCTTGTGCATGACATCATTCATCTGTCTCTTCAACTGCCGCATTGCCTGTAACAATCCGGCAAAATCTCCTGTGTACTTATCCTCTAGCTCTGTATGGGCTGAATAATCGCCTTCTGCCATTTTGTTCAATACTTCATCTGCATCCGTAATGATCAAACGAAGATCACCTGCCATACCGGCAACCACTTCATTCATCTCGGCAATTTCATCTTTCTTATCCATCTGTGGGAAGTCGGATGTAAGATCCCCCTTGGCAAATGTCTGCAAACGGTCTTTCAATGCATCCAGCGGTTTTGTAATGCCATTTGCAATACGTTTTCCAAGTTTTTCTGACATTAGGAAAGCAAACACAGAAAGGACCAGAACAAGTACAATACATATGTAAGATATAATCTTCATACGGTTGCTGAAGCTGTCTCCCTCCGTCACCTTTATATTCATAAGTTGTACCATATCCTTATAAATTTCATCATACTTTGGTGCCAGTTCCTTATCATCTTTCTGTTGAGCCAGTTTTCTGTTCATAGAATCACCACTGGTTCCCATAGATACAATTTCCTCTATGTTTGTCCAGTAGTCTTTCAGTTCAGTATCTATCTTATTATAAACATCCAGTTCTGCCTGCGCATTAATGTTTTCTTTCACTGTTGGCCAATACTGCTCAAAGGCTTTCTTTTTATCCTTCTGTGCCTGCACAAACTCTGATACCTGGTCATCATCTGAATAACCAATAGCTGCACGGGCCGCACTACGGGCCTCCGAAAAAGTTACCATCGCTTTTCCAATATCTCCCTGAACAAAACCATATTCATCCAATGCTCCGGAATATTTCTTGGTAAGCCCAAACATTATAATAACAGAAATCACAATGGCTACCACAGCAATCCCTGTAGTAAAACGAAAACTCATCTGCAATCTTTTTCTTATCATATAATGATTAAATTTCGACTGTTTCTTTTTCATTATACAATTACCTCCTTCGTTGTTTCTTATTTACATATTATTAACTATATATCAAAATCTCAGATCTGTAAAGTCTAACAAAATTCCTGTCAGCACACTGGCAGCGTATACATAGCCTAAAATCGCCAGATTATGCCGCGGATGTTTTTTATTCATGCGGAACATGACAAGCATACCAATACCGGCTCCCGCCATAAGACCCGTGATCATAGGTCCCGCCCCGATCACACCTTTTATATACAATTCTGTGATTACAACTGAGGCTGCACAGTTTGGGATCAGGCCAACAATTCCGGCAATCAGTTCACCTACTACCGGCATATTGGTAAAAAGCATGGCCAGCTTATCTTCTCCCACGCCATGAAGGATCAGGTTCAAGATTAAAGTGATCAAAAAAATGAAGAGTGTAATATGAAGGGTATGATGAACCGTAGATTTCAAAATTCCTTCATCACATTTACAATGTTCACTTTCACACATACTGTGAATATCCTTGTACCGTATTTCTTTATGAATGATTTCATGAAAAATAAAGTCTAGGATAAACCCAAACACTACTGCCACAGCAAACTTGAAAGCCAAAATTTTAATTATTGTCAGAACCGGTACTGCTTCTGAAATAAATATAGGCACCATCTCATCCGAAGTAGAGATAAAAACTGCCGCAATCGTTCCTGCTGTAACCAGTCCTCCTGAATACAGATTGGCAGCCGCTGCTGAAAAACCACACTGAGGGAACACCCCAAGCATTCCTCCAAACAGCGGTCCAAGTCTGCCGGCCCGGCGGATCAACGCCTGTGTTTTTGTGCCTGTTTTGTGCTCCAGCCACTCCATAAACCAATAAGTAACAAACAAAAAAGGAACCAGTTTTAATGTGTCAATCACAGCATCCAATAGAATTTCTGTCATGGCATATCTCCTTATTTTTCCACAGATTAAAAGAATACTTCCTCTGCCCCGTCAAAGCGGACTGCAAAAAGAAGTATCCCCCATTGATTTTTTCAGTCTTTTATTCAACCGACAGAAAATAGTAGTAAATCGGCTGTCCACCATACTGGATTTCTACTTCCAGCTCACTGTCTATTTTCTCTACCTCTTTTTCAATTTGCCGGGCATCTTCCATAGATCCATCCTGTCCAATATAGATGGTTACCAGTTCCGAATCTTCGTCTAGCATTTTAGAAAGAAGTGCCACGGTTGTATCTACAATATCAGAGCCTACTGTCTCAATGGTCTTGTCACTCAGTCCCATGATATCACCAGCCTTGATCGTCTTGCCGTCCACCGATGTATCCCGGACTGCATAGGTCACCTGACCAGCCTTCACTTCACTAAGACTTGCTTTCATTGTTTCCGCATTCTCTGAAGCAGTAATTCCCTCTACAAAGTTAACCATCGCAGTGATACCTTGCGGAATGTTCTTAGTGGGAATCACATAAATATTTTTATCCTTTGTAAGATCCTTCGCCTGCTCACAGGCCAGGATAATATTTGAATTATTGGGCAGTAAAAAGATATTATCTGCATTCACCTTGGAAATCGCATCCAGAATATCCTCTGTGCTCGGGTTCATGGTCTGTCCGCCTTCGATAACATAATCTACACCTAATTCTCTGAAAATGTCATTCAGTCCGTCTCCAACGGATACACTGATAAAACCATGTTCCTTATGCGGCATCTCTTCTGCCTGTTTTTCAGCTTCTTTTTGTTCCTGGGCCTTACGGTCTGCATCACGGATCACACGCTCATTATGTTCTTCTCTCATGTTGTCAATCTTCATGCGGGTAAGTGAGCCATACGTCAACGCCTTCTGGATAGCCAGTCCCGGATCATTAGTGTGTACATGGATCTTCACTATATCCTCATCCGCCACACACACAATCGAATCACCAATAGACTCTAAATACGCCTTAAACTCCAGTTCATCCTGTCTCGAAAATTTCTTCTCAAGCATAATAATAAACTCCGTGCAGTAGCCATATTTAATATCTACATCGGCAATCGCTTCCGTTTTGGCACCGGCAGAAACAGACGGAACCATCCCTTCATCTGTCTTGATGTCATAATTCACATTTTTTCCAAGGAGACAGTCATATGCACCTTCAAGAATAGTCAGAAGACCCTCTCCACCAGAATCCACCACGCCGGCCTCTTTCAGTACAGGCAGCATATCCGGTGTCATATCCAGCACAACTCTCATGTAAAGTACTACTGAATTTACCAGTTCAATAATATTTTCTGTTCCATCACAGATCTGCAATGCCTTCTCAGATCCCGCTCTGGCCACTGTCAAAATAGTTCCTTCCTTTGGTTTCATAACCGCCTTATAAGCTGACGCAACAGCGTGTTCAAAAGCCTTTGTAAGAACTTGAACATCCACTTCTTCTGCTTTCTTTATTTCTTTTGTAAAGCCACGCAAAAGCTGGGAAAGAATGACTCCTGAGTTTCCTCTTGCTCCTCGCAGGGAACCACTGGATATTGCTTTACAAAGCTGCTGCATGTCGGCATCTTCCTCCAGTGCAGCTACTTCCCGCGCCGCTGACATAATCGTCATAGTCATATTGGTTCCTGTATCGCCATCCGGCACAGGAAAGACATTCAGATCATTAATTATTTCCTTTCTGGCATCCAGGGCATTTGCCCCGGCCAGAAAACATTTTCGTATATCTGCGGTGCTCAATGTTCTGATTATCACTGTTTTATTCCTCCAAAATCATTTGATTATCTGAATTATTCAACACTAATTAATAACTCTGACACCCTCTACGCATACTACAATTTTGCCAACTTCCATTCCCGTAAACTCTTCAACCTTGTATTTCACATTATCAACCAGGTTTTCTGCCACTGCCAGGATACTAACTTCATATGCCACAATGATATGAAGTTCGATCACAAGTTTATCATTCTGGATCGACACTTCTACTCCGTGACGGAGATTATCCTTGCGAAGCAGTTTTACGATGCCGTCTTTCACACTGACAGATGCCATTCCCACTACACCATAACACTCAACAGCCGCAGACCCGGCATACTTTGCCAGTACATCCTCGTCTACGATGATTTTTCCCATATCTGTATCCATTTGTCCCTTCATATGAATCCTCCATTCTATAAAGCACTCTAGCATAATTATATTTATTTTACACTAAAACATACAAAATTGCAATTACAGGGCAAACTTTTTTTACCTTTTGCATACATTGATAAAAAGGATCCCGCTAAAGGGCAGGTGGTGCCATGAAACAATTATTGGGCTTCGTACTCATATGGATCGGCATCGGCATGTGTATCATGCTGTTTTTGCGCAATAGCTTCATCGCTCTGTTTATTATCGTATTCTGCCTCTGGGTCGGTTACAAACTTTTTTCCTGCAAATAGCCTGTTTCATATTTTGCCCAAAAGAAAAGGGACTGCCTGTAAACAGTCCCTCATCATCACACATTTAATCTCTATGCTCTTTCAACTTTTCCAGAACGCAGGCAAGAAGTACAAACATACATCTTCTTTGTACCACCGTTTACCTTTACTCTTACAGATTTCAAATTCGATTTCCAAATCTTATTGCTTCTTCTATGAGAGTGGCTGACAGCGTTACCAAAGTGTACGCCTTTTCCACATACTGCACATTTAGCCATGAAAAGCACCTCCTTCTGCTTGGAACTAAACAATTCCTATATTGTTCTTAATCAAACTGTCATTCTTAGAAAATAATATCTCTACACACGACAACACGACTATTCTATCAAATACAACACAAAAATGCAAGCATTTTTTATTTTTTTATTATTCCTGTGTATTCTCCGGTTCTTCTTTCTCTTTTTTAGTGAATTTTTCAACAAAATCCGGAACCATATCCAGAAGTTTTGTCATACCATCCTGATTCTTCACATTTACCAGTTTGGACACACCGTCTTTGATGACCAGGACAGCACTTGGCTGGATCTTACCACCCATACCACCGCCACCATTGTTCTTCTCAGATGCGGATGAATTACCTGGTTTTTCTTTGTTGCTGAAAGCACCGGCAGCCACACCAAAACTTACATCTACAAGAGGCAGCACGATGGTTCCATCGTCAAATTTGATAGCCTCTCCCACTACGGTCTTTGTAGTCAGAAAAGAATCCATCCCTTTAAACAAAGACTCTACTGTTTCGTTAAAATTATTATCAGCCATAATGACCCTCCTTTTGTTACTTGTTTTTCATTCTTTTATAAAAATTCATTATTTCCTGATTCCTGTACAGACGCACAGCCATCTTCAACAGATAAAACACCTGTATATTTCCCTTTATCTTTCCTCGTCCCATGAACACCTTTCTCTCAAAATCCGGAACGATATGTACTTCTTTGCGATACACAACAGGGAAGAGCGCCAGTGCTCCGAACAAAAGCCCGGTATAGCACGGATCCTCCAGTCCACATACCAGATCGCACCAGATCCTGCGGGGTGCCAGCTGATGAAAAAGTCCCTTACATTCTCTCCATATAATGCGGATAACCCGTTTGTTTTCATCCGTGATAAAGTTTATTATACCCGATACCCCCGGAAATGAAAAGCGTTTTTTTGTCCTTTTTTTCCTTGGTGGCACCTTTTGCTGTGTTTGCTCTTCCGGAACTTTTTTTCCCTTTTTCTCTGATTTTTGAGACGTGGTTTCCTTTTTTTCTGTTGTCTCCTTTTTCTCTTTTTCTTCTTTAGACTTTACTGTTATAAATCCAATCCGGATTCTAACCTTCTCTGAATCCAGTTTCTTCTTTATCGAAATCAAATGGAACAAAAAACTGACGCTGAATGCGTATTTTTTCTCTCCCTGCTCCGGCAGCACTGCTTCCGCCCGGTACCGTACCGGCACCCACACCACACAGGCTGCCAGAACGACAACAATCCCCAACACAATTCCAATCAGAATACCAATCCATTTTATGACTGCTAAAATGATAGCCAACTTATCACATCCTATTTCCAAGACTTATCAGGAAAAATCTTTTTTGTCAAAAAGATTTTTCGGCTCAAACACTTCCTCCCGACTGGCTTCTTCCATCATTCCCTGAAGCAGTTCCAGGGCCTTTTCATAACTGACAGCCAGACCAAACACATAGATATCCAGATACTCAAATCGTCTAAAAAACATTTCTCTCGTCTTTACGATCTCAAACAAATTATCCGGATTCATTGCCAGCATAAGTGCATAATAATTTTTCTTCCATGGTTTTCTTTTTTCCACTCGTTTTCTGCACTTTTTAGGATGTTTCGCCACCGTTTCATCCATATACAGATTCTTATACCAATGAATCATCCTACCACTCTTCCTGTCTCATCCAGTCATTTAAAAGATCCACTACTACTGCCTGCTCTGCCAGATCCCGGCACCCAAACAATCTGGTACGAATCGTTTCCATCACCTCATCCTGGCTTTTAAACACCATCGGCAGTTTTTCCAGAACTTCGCCCATAATAGCCCGTTTAACAGGTTTGCTTACCTGTGTCAGTTTCTGATCCATCTTCTTTATCAGTTCTTTCGTCTGTTCGTGAATATAAGCATCCGATGCCTCTTCCGGCTCTGTCACTTCCTCCAGTGATACAAACAAACTGTCTGACAAAAGGTTAGCAACCTTTCCAAGATCCATATAAACGCCGGTCAATCCCTGTTTTTCCAATTCTTCTTTACAGGAAGACACGGTTTCAAACAAGACCGCTTCAAGATAACTGCTTTTTTCCACCAGTGGTTCAATACGACCTTCCAGAGGAACTAACATTTCCTCCCGGTATTCTTCTTTAGCCAGGCATCTCCAGATCGACTGGCAGGCCTTGGAAAGTTTTTCCTCCGAAACAATATGCTTCTTCAGAAGGCATTGGGCATAAATGCCATTTACTACCTTCTGCATGGAATAATAAAGGTCTGTCAGACGGTGAATCTGCCTTGCCGCCTCTTCCAGCACACCAGTCAGCGTTTCATACCGATCTACATCCAGATTCTTGTAATCCGCTGTTTCCAGCTGGCTGTACATATTCCAGAGTGTCTCATACTGTTCCAGCGATTCTGCCGGCTGATACAAAGTTCCCGCCGTTTCCAGCACATATACAAAACCATCCACCGAGGCCTTATCACTTCCCTTATAAAGAGTAAATGCCTCACGGATACAATCATAGAACTTTTCCCTTGTCATGCGGACCGGCAGCTGCCCTGCCACCAGCCGGATCTTTTCCTGCATCACGCTGGTATCCTTATCCGAGAATAAATACCTTTGAAGTTTCTGCAAAAACTCCTCCTGTTTTATACCGTTTAATTTGTCTTTTCGTTCTTTTTCACTCAGATACTGGTATTCCATTCGGTTAAGAACATATTCAAACACAATAAGCCGGTCTGTATAGGCAGTAAACAGATTCATCTTCTCTGTAATCCGGCTTCTGAGTTCTTCCATTTCCTGACCCAGTTTTGCATAATCCGCTGCCGGATCCGAAAGTTTCAAAAGTCCCTGTTTTATCTTCTCAAACTGTCCTTTACCGGCATCTTCTGCCAGTTTTTTATCTTCTGATATTTCTTCTACCAGACCATAGGCCGAAAAGGTCAGTTCCAGCACGCTGTATGCCTCGTAAGTCTCCAGAGCCAGTTCCTTATATTCTTTTAAATTTTTGTCCAGGTTCTTTCCCTGGTGCAGTTCCTGCAGCAATCGTTTCACTTATGTTCTTCCTTTCTCTTTCTAGTATATCAACACCCAGGATTCTCTCCATCTGAGGCAGTCCCGCACAAATGTCTCAGGCACCGGTGCCCCTGATAACACCGGATAAAACAGTACAAATAAGACAAAGGCACAGGCAAGATATAAAAGGATCCATTTAAACCATTTTTCACTGCGCTGCCTCAACAGTACCATAATATAAACGATCATCATACATACAAACGGTACGCTTGGAAAATAATGGTATGCAAAGGTGCATCTTGGCACCAGCATCCAAGGCACATATTGTACCAGATAGGCAAAACTGATAAATAAAGCTGTTTGATCCTTTCTGCAAAAGATCCGATACAGCATAAAGATAAACGCCGGGATGCCCGCCCACCATACAAGAGGGTTTCCAAAGGCACTGATTCCTTCTTTCAATCCATTTGTAAGTGTCTGGCAATAATAAAACATCGGCCGGTACATATCAGGCCACTGATACCAGGTGGATGAATACGGATGGGTTGCCTTTAACTGGGAATGGTAGTTATACATAGTATTGGCATTTTTAACCATTTTACCAACCAGTTCCGTAAATCCATTCTGGTGATTTTCCAAAAATTCAGCAATCCCTCTGTAAACGCCTCCTACCGGATTGGCGGTGTCGGTCAGTTGATACTCAAATCGCGCCACATTATCTGTACATCCATCCGAAAACGGAATATAAGAACACAGATAGATCGTTCCTGCAACAAGTACAAAGAACAGAACACAAAATCCCAAAGTAGACCATAATTTCCCGTAAAAAACTTCGCGGATATAACTGTGCTCAATGCCCGCGGTCCTTCCCTCCGGCTCTTTTCCTGCTTTTACATATTCATAAAGCCTTTTTCCCATAATGGCGAAAAAGAACACCGCCAGACCTGCCGCTGCATAGACAGCGGTCCATTTTGATGCACATCCAAGCCCCATCATCACCGCACTCAGTCCCAGCGGGATAAAAGTCTTCCAGAGAGGCGTATCATAAAAGTTCATCTGACTGTACCAGTACATAAAGAAGAACATGGCTATGATAAAAAACGTTCCATATACATCAATGGTAGCGATACGTGTCTGGGTAAAATGCATGAAATCAAAGGCAAATAAAAATGTCAGTGCCGACGCCGCCCATGTCTTCCCGCGGAACAACCTTCTCCCAAAGAAATACATAAACGGAAGCATGCCGATACCAAACAAAGTACCCATAATACGCCAGCCAAATGGATTCATGCCGAAAACACGGATTCCCAGACTCATGATGTATTTGCCAAGAGGCGGATGGGTATTTTCATAATTATACAATCCATGGATCATTTCATAAGCGGTTCTGGCGTGATATATTTCATCAAAATAAGTGCCGCTGTGGAAGGTTACGGTTGCTTCATATTCATCCTGCTCATCGAACAGTTCCGGATATTCATCGCGGTTCACAGGCATCAGTTTATTTCCGTGGGCATCTGTGATCACCAGTTCCATTAGTACGGATTCCTGATCCTGGCTTGTAAGCCGCAGATAACGGTATTTATCTGCCAGATTATAAGTATCTGCATCCGCATCCTCTTCCGTCTTTGACAGATTATTCCAGCAAAAGACACTGGTAGCCTTTACCTCGCCGATCTGAGCATAATTTTTGCCATCGTTGGAAACTTCTGCCATAAACTTGCGGTCCTCATAGTTTCCTAAAAAGGTATGGATCATATCAACATTCTGCTCTTTGCCAAAATCCAGTGTAATAACACCGCCGTTTTCCTCTGTCTGATCCCAGTAGGTCACCGGTGCACTCATATTTCCAAGATTGATCAGGGCAACAGCCGCATACACAGCCACGATAACCCCCAGCGCAATTCCGTCTTTTTTACTGAACGGAGCCAGTTTTACCGTACCCCGGATATCTCCCCACGGCTTTGGGTTCTCCGCCTTTTCCCTAACCGGTTTTCTCTTCCAGATGTAGTTTTTTTCATTCTTTTTGCCAGCCGGCATTTTTGACAAAATTTGTGTATTTCTTCCTGCCGCAAAATACAGATAACCATACATTCCCATTGTAAGGAGTGCCGTGATACCAATGATACCGCCCTGCGGTCCGGTGCTGTCTTTCTCCACAAAATAATAAAGTACATGTGCCACATTCATAAAGCAGACTACCGAAAAGCCCACATAGGTAAAAAACATTTCTCTGGTTGGTTTGGCAAGAAAGGCAAACAAAACAAGAACGATCGCCGGGAACAAATATCTTTCATGCATACGGACAGAAAATAAAAACATGGTAGAACAGATCACTGCCATGGATACAAAATATTTAGACTTGTCCTCTTTCATCTTCTTAAAGAACAACCAGGCACTTAATGCTATCGCTGCCACAATGGCAAGACTGCCATATGTGCTGTATTTGATTCCCAGAAACCGGTCATTCTGGCTAGCCCAGTTTTTTCCAAGCATCGCCCAGAAATTATACGCATTGATACTGCAGTACTCATAAGATCCCATGGTGTCTACATACTGGCTTATTACTTTACCCAGTCCAAAAGGTGCTGCCAGGCCAAACATAACCACAATAGCTGCCAGACCGCCTATGAGATCCTTCTTAAACTTCTGCCAGTTAAAATTCTTAAGAAATACCTGTTCTATGATCGTATAAATCAAAATCGGTGCAAACATAATCGCCTGGGGTTTGATCAGCACCCCAACAATATACACAAAATAAGCCGGGATCCTTTTTTCTTCCATGCACAGATAACATGTAAGGATCACTGCCAGAGTAAACACACTGTCTGTCTGTCCCCATATAGATGAATCCAGGATCACCAGTGGATTCAGAGCATACAGGCCTGCCAGTATAAGGGAAGTTCCCTCTGAAAATTTCTTTTTTGAGAAAAGGTAAACCAGATACGCAGTTCCCAGATCTGCCAGCATTGGTACCAGTTTGATCAGCCATCTGCCGGCATCTGATGTCAGCCCAATCCCGAATAAACGGCGGATCCCTGCTACAACCCACAAAATAGCCATATATCCTGGTGGATAATCTGTGAAAGCATCCAGATAATAAAACTTAGAAATACCATTGTCAAAAATCATGTCGGACCAGGCATAAAAACAGTTCATATCCGTTCCATGTCCTGCATATTTTACCGCCAGTACACTTTTAATCAGAAAAGCAGCCCCCAGCACTAAAAGAATGTTGACATAATCCTTCTTTTTATCCTCTCTGTAAACCACACATCCTTCCACTTCATAGCGTATCTTATAGATATAAACAAGGATGCACACAGCCAAAAAACCCAAAATCGCCACCGCATATCCGGAATTTTTGATCGTCTGGATCATATCTTCAATAGAAAAATCCGGCATTACAAACAACTTTGCCCCCATGAAACCTGTCCTCCTATCCTACTTATGATGCACATGCTCGTGCGTAAATAGATGTTCCGAGCAGTACTCATATCTACCATCACATTTTGAGCAATAGCGAAAATCCAATTCCGGTGCATCAAGTTCTGTCCGTCCACAGATTGCACATCGATGAATCGGTCCTTTTTCCCTACTCTCATGCATTTTCTGTTTAAACTCCGCTTTGCGTTTTGTCTGTCTGGCATGTGCTGCCATGCCCGGTCTTCCCTTTGCAAAGAAAAAGAAGATAAAAATATTGATAAGAGAAACGACGATCAGCGCCACCGGATAATAACTCTTCATCATGATTCCCTGTATGATCTGGTATGCATCCAGTGCAAAATAGAAAATACTAAGCCACTTTGCCTTCACCGGGATAATGAAAAACAGCAAAAACTGCACATCCGGGAATACCAGTGCAAAAGCAAGGAATAAGGATTCCGTTACATACTCCAGGGTCACCTGCATTCCCAGCCAGATACCTACTTCCTGTGCCGGATAGACGATTCCCATGATCAAGTAAGCTGCCAGCGTCACAACAAGAATCATAACGATACCACTGAGATAAAACAGTGTAAAACGAAATCTTCCCCAGATTCTCTCCAGGTTTGATCCGATGCTGTAATAAACCCATGCCATGATCACAAACCAGAACAATCCGGATGAACCGCTTCCCCCTGCACTTGGGCAAAGCAGAAATGTGATCAGACGCCATACTTGTCCATGGTGAAAGATCTGATAAAAATCCAGACTCAGATACTGATAATAAATATATGGATTTACCATCGAGATCAACATTCCCAGTCCACTGATGGCGATCACATAGATCATAAGATTGGATACTCCGAAATTAGGATATCTCTTCTCCAAACGGTCAATAAAATTCATATAGAACTCTCCTGTCTTCTTTCTTTTCTTTTTAGAACAGATTCTTTTTGCGGAAGAATAATGCTACCAATAATGAGATCAGCAGTGTGATCACGATAGTAATGACAAATCCGTACGGATTATGTCCCAGTGGGATCACATCAAAGTTCATACCAAAGAAACTGGCAATCATAGTAGGAATCGAAAGCACGATCGTCACGGTTGCCAGCAATTTCATCACTATATTTAAGTTATTAGAAATAACCGAAGCAAAGGCATCCATCATTCCGCTTAAAATGTTGCTGTATATATTTGCCATCTCTATAGCCTGCTTGTTCTCTACGATAACGTCTTCCAGCAGATCTTCATCTTCCGGATATTTGCGAATTTTTTCTGTCCGGAGCAGTTTCTCCAGCACCACCTCGTTGGACCGCAGTGAGGTAGTAAAATACACCAGGCTTTTTTCCAATTCCAGCAGTTCGATCAATTCGCTGTTTTTCTGGGATATGTGGAGTTTTTCCTCAATCTGGTCGCTCTTACGGTCTATGATACGCAGGTACCGCAGATAAGAAGTCGCATTGCGATACAAAATCTGAAATACAAACCGGGTCTTTTTAAATGTATAAAATTCCCGTACTCTTTTATTGGCAAACGCCCGCAGCACCGGTGATTCTTCCAGACATAAAGTAACGATCACTTCCTTGGTCATATAAATACCGAGAGGAATCGTAACATAACGGTCCTTTTCATCCAGAGATGGGATGTCCACCAGGATCATATTGTAATCGTCCTCTACTTCGACACGGGATCTTTCCTCATCATCCAGTGGTGCCCGCAGATCGTCCATATCGATTCCGGTCTCGTCCTGCAGTCTCTCCAGTTCCTCTGTCGTTGGTCTGGTCACATACACCCAGCAGCCATCTTCTATCTTGTCCACTGACATCAGTTCGTCTTCTACTGTTTTGTATATTGAAATCATGGCAGCCTCCTGTTTAAATATTCATCCAAAACCAGCGGCATCTATTCCCAGACGCCGCCAGACTCGCATAGATATTTAATATTATAGAGGTTCTAATATTCTTTGTCAAACCTTGTTTGGTATATTGTAAACCACATTTTCTTTCAGTATCATGCCGTCTGGATCATTTACAGCAAACCATTCGTCCAGGGAGCAGTTGCATTTTTTAAGGACCGATCCCAGACTGGTCTCTCCATCCGACTGCCATGTGATTTTTTCCGGTTTCTCAGCCTGTTCTGTCTTTTCTACATCCTGCACCGGTTCCGATTCCGATACTACTTCCACCCTGTCCTCTCTTTTTTCTTCTCCCTGGCAAGGAGGTTCAGGTCCCGGCTGCGGTCTGTTAAAGTTAGGCATCATACCAGGAAAAGGGCGGGACATAGGAATGCAGATCTCCTGTCCCGGCTGCAGATTGTATACATCTACATAAGGATTGGCGCGCATCAAAAGAGCCACCGGTATCCGGTACATCCTGCTTAACTGATATAAAGTTTCACCTTCTTTGATCACATGGACCATTCCATTACAAAAACGCTGATTCATTTTATATTTTTCCTTTTTGTTTTATCCTATTCACTCCTTTTCAAAATGTCACTTTTTCCTGTAATTCTGTTTTATGAAAGTTTATATATAATAAGAAGTTTTTCATTGCATTGGGTCTTTTTTTGTCGTATAATGTGACTTTAGATACAAAAAAAACACATGACGAATCATGGAGGTATAGTATGAACAGAGTTGGTATCGATATTGGATCAACTACGGTAAAAATCGCCATTCTGGATGATGACGATCAGATCATCTTTTCCGCCTATGAACGGCATTTTGCCAACATACAGGAAACACTTAAAAATATTATAAATGACGCTTATGATACACTTGGTGAAAGAGAGATTCTTCCGGTCATCACCGGTTCCGGCGGACTGGCAATCTCTGACTATCTGGATATTCCCTTTGTACAGGAGGTTGTCAGTGTTGCTACAGCACTGAAGCACTATGCTCCCAGAACTGATGTTGCCATCGAATTAGGTGGTGAAGACGCCAAGATCATTTACTTTACAGACGGTATTGAACAACGTATGAATGGTATCTGCGCCGGTGGTACCGGCTCTTTTATTGACCAGATGGCCACTCTGTTAAAAACAGATGCTGCCGGACTGAACGAATACGCCAAACATTATCAGGCACTTTACCCCATTGCTGCCCGCTGCGGTGTATTTGCAAAGACAGACATTCAGCCGTTGATCAACGAAGGGGCTGCCAAAGAAGATCTGGCTGCTTCTATTTTTCAGGCAGTTGTAAACCAGACCATCAGCGGACTGGCATGTGGTAAACCAATCCGCGGTAATGTAGCATTTCTCGGTGGCCCTCTTCACTTTTTAACCGAATTAAAAGAGGCTTTCATCCGAACCTTGAAACTGGAGGGAGATGCCATCATCGCACCTGACAATTCCCATCTGTTTGCCGCCTCCGGTGCTGCCATGAACACACCAGGAGAAGGACAGACTACTTTATCAGCCCTTTTAAACAAATTATCCAGCGAGATCCACATGGAATTTGAGGTAACCCGGATGGATCCACTTTTTAAGGATCAGGATGAATACGATGCATTTATCAAAGATCACAGCCAGCATACTGTATCCAAAGGAGACCTTTCTTCCTATGATGGCAATGTCTTTCTGGGTGTTGATGCCGGCTCTACTACAACAAAAGTTGCTTTGGTTGGCGAAGACGGCTCTCTGCTGTACTCCTTCTACGATAACAACAACGGAAGTCCTTTGAAAACAACTATCAAAGCCATAAAAGAGATTCATTCCCTGCTACCTCCTACCGCTCACATCGTGCGCTCCTGTTCTACCGGATACGGAGAGGCACTGATCAAATCGGCCCTTATGTTGGATGAGGGCGAAGTTGAGACTGTATCCCACTACTATGCCGCTTCATTCTTTGAGCCAGAAGTAGATTGCATCTTAGATATCGGTGGTCAGGACATGAAGTGCATCAAGATCAAAAACGCTTCTGTAGACAGCGTGCAGTTGAACGAGGCATGTTCTTCCGGCTGTGGCTCTTTTATTGAGACTTTTGCCAAATCGCTGAATTACGATGTAAAAGATTTTGCGAAACTGGCCTTATTTGCAGAAAATCCGATTGACCTTGGTTCCCGCTGTACTGTTTTCATGAATTCCAAGGTAAAGCAGGCACAAAAGGAAGGAGCTACCGTAGCAGATATTTCTGCCGGACTGGCTATCTCTGTTATAAAAAATGCCCTTTTAAAAGTTATTAAACTTACCGATCCCAAAGACCTTGGTAAAAATGTAGTAGTACAGGGCGGAACATTCTACAATGATGCCGTACTGCGCAGTTTTGAACGGGTTTCCGGCTGTCACGCCGTACGCCCGGATATCGCCGGTATTATGGGTGCTTTCGGCGCAGCCCTGATCGCCAGAGAACATTATGATGGCGTTGAAGAGACTACCATGCTCTCTCTGGAAGACATCATCAATCTGAAGTTTGAAAGTTCTATGGCCCGCTGTAAAGGCTGTACAAACCACTGTCTTCTGACTATCAACAAATTCAGCGGAGGCAGACAGTTTATCTCCGGTAACCGCTGTGAGCGTGGTCTCGGGAAAGAAAAAACAAATAAAGATATTCCAAACCTTTATGAGTATAAAAACAAACGACTTTTTGCACACTACAAGCCACTTCCTGCCGAAAAAGCATATCGTGGCAAAGTAGGTGTCCCAAGAGTTTTGAATATGTACGAAAACTACCCATTCTGGTTTACATTCTTTACCGAACTGGGTTATCAGGTTGTTTTATCCCCGGCTTCCAGCCGGAACATTTATTCACTTGGAATCGAATCCATTCCAAGTGAATCCGAATGTTACCCTGCCAAACTGGCCCACGGACATATTTCCTGGTTGATCAAGCAGGGTGTTCCGTACATTTTTTACCCTTGTGTTCCTTATGAGCGAAAGGAATTTCCGGGTGCAGGCAATCACTATAACTGCCCAATCGTAACTTCTTATGGAGAAAACATCAAAAACAATGTAGAAGAACTGAAAGACCAGGATATTGTTTATCAGAATCCATTTGTTTCCTTTGAATCCGAAAAGATTCTTGCCAATGAACTTGTAAAATATCTGGGAAAGGAAAATGATATTCCTGCCTCCGAGATACGCAGAGCGGCTCATGCAGCCTACGAAGAACTGAAGGCAGCACGCCTGGATATCCAGAAAAAAGGCGAAGAAGTCCTGCAATGGATGAATGATAATGACAAACACGGTATTGTTTTAGCCGGCCGTCCATACCACATTGATCCCGAGATCAATCATGGTATTCCTGAACTGATCACATCCTATGGCATTGCTGTTTTATCAGAAGACAGTATCTCCCACCTTGGCAAGGTAGACCGGCCAACCATTGCGGTAGACCAGTGGATGTACCACTCCCGCTTATATGCAGCGGCAAGTTATGTCCGCACTCAGAAAAATCTGGATATGATCCAGCTTAATTCCTTTGGTTGCGGATTGGATGCTGTTACAACCGATCAGGTAAATGATATTTTGACAGATTCCAACAAAATCTGTACCGTTTTGAAAATTGATGAAGTAAACAACTTAGGTGCTGCCCGTATTCGTATCCGTTCTCTTATCTCCGCTGTAAAAGACAGAGAACGAAAGGGAATCGAACCTCACCTGGCCGACAGTGCCCATCACCGTGTTGTATTTACAGAAGAAATGCGGAAAAATTACACAATTCTGGCACCACAGATGTCACCGATCCATTTCGACATTCTCATGCCGGCTCTGTCCGCCTGTGGTTACAATCTGGTTCAGCTGCCAAGTGGCGTGGGCGAATTGGATTATGGATTAAAATATGTAAATAATGATGCATGTTATCCATCCCTACTGGTTGTGGGACAATTTATGAAAGCCCTCCTCTCTGGTGAGTATGATCTGGACAAAACCGCCGTGATCATCACTCAGACCGGCGGTGGCTGCCGTGCTACCAATTATATCGGTTTCATACGAAGAGCCTTGAAAAAAGCAGGCATGGAACAGATCCCTGTTATCTCTTTGAGTGCCGGAGTAGAAAAGAATCCCGGATTCAAGATCAACTACCGCCTGTTGAAAGCAGCGATCCACTCTCTGATCTATGGAGATCTGTTCATGCGGGTTGTATATCGTACACGCCCTTATGAAAAGGTACCCGGATCTGTCAACGCTTTACATGAAAAATGGAAACAACGCTGTATTGAAGCAGTGAAAAATCCGAAAACCTCTGAGCTAAAACAAATCGTTCAGGGCATTGTAAAAGATTTTGATGAAATCGAACTGGATGAGACAATAAAGAAACCACGAGTTGGTATTGTGGGTGAGATTTTGGTAAAATTCCTGCCAGCCGCCAACAACTATGTAGTAGACCTTCTTGAATCGGAAGGCGCTGAGGCAGTTTGCCCGGATATGCTGGACTTCTTTATGTACAGTGCCGTAGACAGCGTGTTCAAAGCTGACCACCTCGGTTTTAAGAAAAGCAGCAAACAGATTGGTAAAGCTGCCGTGTGGCTGTTAGAAAACTTCCGCAAGCCTATGAAAAAGGCATTGAAGGAAAGTAAGCGTTTTAATGCTCCACCGAGCATTTATACACTGGAAAATTATGCAGCTCCATTCGTTTCAGCCGGTAACCAGACCGGTGAAGGATGGTTCCTAACCGGTGAAATGATCGAACTGTTACATTCAAATGTACCAAACATTGTATGTACCCAGCCATTCGGCTGCCTTCCAAACCATGTGGTCGGAAAAGGTGTTATCAAACAGCTTCGTAAAGCCTATCCAGGTGCTAATATCGTAGCAGTAGACTACGACCCGGGTGCCAGTGAGGTCAATCAGTTAAATCGAATCAAGTTGATGTTAGCAACCGCTAACGAGAATTTATAAAAGAGAAAGGAAGTTCCTATAAGTGCAACAGGAAACGCTTCGCGTTTAAGTTCCACTTATATTGAACTTCCTTTTTTGGTGTGACAGAATATTCTTTTTCTGCAAGCTATATTTCTTTCTTCCCAACAAAAAAATTCGTTCCGTGAGAGACTTAAACACGAAGTGTTTCCCCGTCTCTCACGGAACGAACTTTTTATTTATTCGCTCTTCTTCCTTAATGTCAATATCAACATAATTGCCAATACAGATGCTCCCATTGCCAGAATCGGAATGAACAGATTTGTCTCATCTCCTGTGGCTGGTGCCGAATCGGAAAGAGGCACATTATCATCTACGATTGATGTCTTTTTCGATGCACTGCTCTTCTTGGCTGCTGATGCGGATGAAAGCGGTGTGTTATCATCTAAAATGGTAGTGGTTCCACTGTGTGAATCGGTATCATTATCCTTAATACCTGCTGTTTTCGTAGTCGGTGTCGGCGTTGTGGCCGGATCCATAGATTCATCCGGTGTAACAGATGGGGACGCTGTGACAGTATCCGCTGTCGGAGTAGCAGTTGCTGCATCTGCTGTCGGTGTGGCCGTTGGCGCTTCTGTCACCGTTGCTGGTGTATTTGTTACAGTCGGGGTGGCTGTAGTATTTGCAGTTGGTGTAGCGGTCGGTCCCTCCGGTGTAGCCGTTGCTGCTACTGTTGGCGTCGGTGTGACAGCACTCCACATACTGGTTGCTGTTGGTGTAGCAGCGCTTGCGCTGGATGCAGGCGTCGCCGTTGCACCAGCATCATTCGGTGTGGCGGTCGGTGTGCCGGCAGGCACTACAGCCGGTGTGGCAAACGGTGTCCCGGTAGGCACAACCGTTGGTGTCACAGATGGTACATTACTTGGCATAACCGATGATGTTGCGGTAGGTGCCACCGTTGGCGTAACAAATGGTGTGGCAGTTGGCACTACCGTCGGAGTAGCAAACGGTGTGGCGGTTGCCACCGCTGTTACAGTCGGTGTAGCTGTTGGCTCTACCGTTGGTGTCGCTGTTGCGGCAACTGTTGTCGTAGGCGTGGCTGTAGGTACTGCCGTTGGCGTTATCGTTGCCGCAATCGTAGGTGTGGCAGTTGCCTCTGGTGTAGCCGTTGGTTCTACCGTTGGTGTTACCTTCGATGTCTCTGTAGGAGCCTTTGTAGGCTCTTTGGTCGGTTCCGATGTTGATGTCACTGACGGAGTCTTTACCGGTGCCTTAGTTGGCTCCTCTGTTGGTGTTGCTTTCGGTGTCTTCGCAGGTTCTTTGGTCGGCTCTTTCGTCGGTGTAGCCGTTGGAGCCTTTGTCGTCTTCCCAAAACCTTTATAGATCATATGCCACTCTCCATTGTTGCATACAACCTGATCACACACCAGCCAGCCCTCTGCTGTAGCGGCAAGGTTTACCAATGCCTTAGGAGCAATCACTGTTGCGTCCATATTGTTTGACTCAAGTTTAAGATTATTCAGATATGGCATATTCCATATCACATTGGCTGCCAGTTCATCCTTTGGCAGAGACCCATCTTTAATGTTAATAATATATCTTGGTAAATAAAGTTCCAGATTTTCTGTCACGTTCAGAACAATCGTCTGATCCTTGCGCATAGTAAAATTTATTGCCCCATTAGAAAGAGTGCCTTTCGTAACTGCCTCCATGGCACGATCCATATTTACATACACAACATCTTTGTCGACTCCTGAAATATCAATATAATAATTATTAGTAACTGTGTTTTCAGGAATGTCCGGAATCTTATAATCACTTTTATTTACAACTGATTCTGCATACTCTCCAATCGAAGCTAATTTATCTTTTACTTCCCGGATATACTTTTTATCAATGGTAACTTTATTCTTATCATAATCACGGAGTTTGAGTTCTCCTACAAGTTCTCCAATGCGAATCTCTCCATAACCATTGGCTTTACTTGGAACCGTATTTCCATTATGTTTTCCATTTCCCTGGTATTTTCCTGCAAAGAAGTTAGTCTCCATATCAGAAGTCTGGTTGATATAATTGGCTAATATACCAAACTCTATCCCTCCTTGAAGAAAGGGTTCATTACCATCATAAGATGCATATGTACTCTTTGTAATAATGGTAAACGCTCCTGCCAGAACAGCTACAGATGCTATTGCGGCAATCAACTTCTTTTTTAATCCTCTCATTACGATTCCTCCCGGTTATAAACAACTCTTATGGTTCTTCCAGCCTATATTCTATCATTTATATCGTCTTTTTTCAAAATAAATTTACCGTTTTTCGTATTTTTGTACATTTTCACAACTTGAGAGAAGATTTTCTTCCATTTTTATTTATTTTTATTTAATATCTATTGGGGAATCCGCCAATCCACAGGTTCTACACCATGTTCCTCTAAAAAGGCGTTTGTTTTACTAAATGGTTTACTTCCAAAAAAGCCTCGGTAAGCTGACAACGGGCTTGGATGTGGTGCCTCTAAAATAAGGTGTTTGGGATTATTCAACAGTTTTTTCTTCTGCTGGGCAGGTTTTCCCCACAAGATAAACACGATGGGTCTGTCGATCTCATTCACTTTTTTCAAAACGGCATCTGTAAATTCTTCCCAGCCAACTCCCCGGTGAGACATAGGCTTGTGAGCCTGAACTGTCAGTACTGTATTCAACATAAGAACACCCTGCTCCGCCCAGGATTCCAAGCAGCCATGATCTGGTGGCGTAATTCCCAGGTCATCTTTTAATTCCGTATAAATATTAACAAGAGACGGTGGTATTTCCGTCCCTCTTTTTACAGAAAAGCATAATCCATGTGCCTGTCCTTGATTATGATATGGATCCTGTCCCAGGATCACAACTTTAACTTTTTCCATGGGCGTCAGATGAAATGCATTGAATATGTCCCCAGAAGGCGGATAGACTACACTTTTACTGTAAGCATCCTTTATAAACATAAACAATTTTCTGTAATATTCTTTGGAATATTCTTCCTGCAGTGCTTCCTTCCACTGTCCCGTGATAGCCGACATAGCAATTCCTCCCTTTAAATTCGGACGCTGATACCGCGGTCTGCCAGATACCGTTTTAATTCCATGATCTCCAATTCTTTAAAATGGAACAAAGAAGCTGCCAGAACTGCATCTGCTTTTCCTTCTGTCAATGCATCATAAAAGTGCTCCTTCTTTCCGGCACCGCCAGACGCGATCACAGGTATTTTCACATTCTCAGAAATAGTCCTTGTCAATTCGATATCGTAGCCGTCCTTTGTTCCGTCGCAGTCCATACTGGTAAGAAGGATTTCCCCTGCTCCCAGCCGTTCTGCCTCCATAGCCCATTCAACGGCGTCTTTTTCCATGTCAACGCGGCCGCCATTCTTATAGATTGTCCAGCCATTGCCCTGTTTTCTTCTTTTTGCATCGATGGCCACTACAACACACTGGCTTCCGAACTTGTCTGCAGCATCCGAAACAAGGGTTGGATTCAGGATGGCCGCTGAATTTACTGCCACCTTGTCTGCCCCCTCCCTGAGGATCATACGAAAATCATCGATAGTTCGAATACCGCCACCAACGGTAAATGGTATGAACACCGTTTCCGCCACTTTTCTTACCATTTTTGTCTTAATCTCTCTTGCATCACTGGATGCCGTAATATCCAAAAATACAAGTTCATCCGCGCCTGCCTCTCCATAAGCAGCTCCTACCGATACCGGATCACCTGCATCAATAAGATTAACAAAATTTACGCCCTTAACTACTCGTCCATTATTCACATCCAAACAAGGAATTACTCTTTTTGTAAACATACTTACCTCCTGAAAATTTTCCTATTTCATAGTCACAAAATTTCGCAGAATCTGCAATCCAATCTCTCCGCTTTTCTCCGGATGAAACTGGGTAGCGAAAATGTTTTCGTGCTCTACTGCCGCATGAAAATCCACAATGTAATCAGCCGTTGCCGCTACATCGGAAGGATTTTCCGCTTTCAGATAGTAAGAATGTACAAAATACACATAAGAACCTTCCGGGATTCCTCTTAACAACCGTGACTCTGGCTGGATCGAGATAGAATTCCAGCCCATGTGCGGAATCTTAAAGCCTTCTTTTTCCGGAAATCTCACTACCTCTCCCGGAAGCAGGGAAAGTCCCTCCACTGGATGTTCCGATTCTTCACTCCGCTGAAAAAACAACTGCAGACCAAGACATATTCCAAGGATCGGTGTTTTCTTCGCTGCTATCTCCCGGATCACTTCCGTCAATCCGTAATGATTCATCTTGCCCATGGCATCCTCAAACGCTCCTACACCAGGCACAATAACTTTATCTGCTTTTAAAAGTTCCTCCCGGTCTCTCGTTACAACCGGATTTTCGCCTATATATTGCAATGCTTTTTCTACGCTTTTTACATTTCCTGCATCATAGTCTACTATTGCTATCATTTTGTCAAATCCTTTCAGTTCAAACATTTTCTAAGTTGAATTGTAGCACATTCCAGGTTTGTTGTCCATTTCTTCAATCCAGTCTCAATAACCCCAGGTCAGCAACTGCCATTTTCCCCCTTCCGTGCGGGCCAGCCACCATCCATAGTTTGTATATTCATAATCCGGTACCCAATGCTTTTTACCCTTCCTTTCACACTTGTCTCACCAAAGGCAACCGGACATACCGTCATGATCTTTTTCGATGCGCTGCAGTTTAGCAGTGCCTGACAATAATTTGCCTTCTTTTCTTACATAACCCCCGAAATACCAGCAACACAGCAATCAATATGCTGACTGTCACAGAATTGTTTAATATCAATGCAAAATACTGCCCCATACACTACTCTCCTTCCACTCTGTATGAATCGATCATTTTCTGGATCTCATTCACATCATCCGGTGATAATTTTTTTCGTGATGTAAATGCTGCAATAAAAGCAGGAAGTGAACCATCAAAGGATTCCTCAATAATTTTTTCGCTCTGTGCTGCCCCAAATTCTTCTTTTGTCATAAGTGCAGACACCATTCCCTTTTCATTTTGAAATAATCCCCGTTCGCATAGCCTCTTTAACATGGTATATGTGGTAGACTTCTTCCAGTCCAGCTGCTGCCCACATAACTTTACAAGCTGTCCGGACGAAATCGGTTCATTTTCCCAGATAATATCTGCGAACTTGCTTTCCACTGTTCCTAATTTTAATTCTTCCATCTGGTTTACCTCCTTAGTCTAATAATAGTAGACCCTTCCTTTATGAAGAGTCTACTATTATTAGACCAATTTGTCAACCCCTGTTTGATCAGATTTTACCACCATACACTGGGAAGCCACTGCTTGCTCCATAATTTTCAATCTTTTTGAAATGTGGGATCTGCGCATTGTTAGCCAGTGTCAAGTGTTTTGTATACATATAAAAACCTCCTTAAAAATACTTATTTTTACTATACGGTCATTGTACATCCTGGAGTTAACTTTAGGTCAACCTCTTTTTTAAGATTTCTTATTTGCAGAAGTCTCCTGTTTTCCTTCCTCCATCAACAATTTTTTAAAACGCTGGGCAGCCACACTCATAGGTCTTTTTTCATCATAGACCATGCATATTTCTCTGTCAGGTATATGTTCCCTGACAGTGATCGAAACTACCTCCTGACGCATAACCGCCTCTTCTGCCATAGGTTCCGGGATAAATGCAATGCCAAGGCCATACTGTACCAATGACAAAATCTGATCCGTAGTCGCCACCTCAACATCCGGATTTAACTTCAAACCGTATCTTCCAAATATCTCCTGATAAAACTGATGTGTCATTGTACCCTTTCCAAGACAAATCAGTGGATATTCCTCTATCTCTTTCAAACTCAGTCCCTTTTTTTGCAAAAAAGAATAGTTTTTCCCCCCAATGAGTTTTTCTGCAAATTTCTGCAATTTTATTTCTTTTACAGGACTCTCTGCCTGTACCGGTGTCGTAACCAGTGCCAGATCCACCTCCCCATTTTTAACCGCCTTCACTGCCTGCGGAGTCGAATAACTATAAAGTTTTATTTGTATTCCCGGATATTTGCTGTGAAATCTGCTCAGTTTCTCCGGCAGATAAATACTAAGTGCCGTCTCACTGGCACCGATCACTATGCTTCCCCTTTTTAACTGTGCCTGTTCAAGCATTTCATCTTCTGCTGCCTGAAACAGCGACATGGCCGCAGATACCCTGGTGTAAAGCCTTTCCCCTTCAGCCGTCAGATGCACCCCCCTGTTCGTCCGCACAAACAAAGTACACTGCAGTGCATTTTCCAGACAATTCATAGCTCTTGTTACATTTGGCTGGCTGCTGCCCAGCGCATGAGCCGCCTTTGTAAAATTATTATACCTTGCTACATAATAAAAAATTCTGTAATATTCAAAATTAATATTCATTTCGTCCCCCATTCTGACATATCAAAAACAAATGGCTGCTATATCAAAAATAGTTTTTACTTATCTCTACTTGTTAAGTATAATGAAATCAAATTATGAATGCAATATAAAAGGAGGGATTTTATGTCTTTAGTATTACCAAGAGAAAAAGAAGTAGAGCAGATATTTTCCCGCATTCTCTCCTCACCGGAAGCGTGTGAACGGCTTGCTGAAACCTTTTACAGCCACCTGTGTGATGACAGCCGGGAAGTAGATCCGGATCCGCAGCACTTCGCAGAAGTTCTCCTTACTGCATACAAAAATGGAGATGTAAGTGCCGTATTACTGGAACTCTGCCGACGGAGCATGTTCGATCTTTTAAAAGAATCCTACCTGATCCCCAAGCGTTTTCACGGAAAAAACGGCGAAAACCCTGTTTTACTTACAGACCCGGATGGAAACCTGTTAAAAAGTAAAAAGGGTCTTGTCACCAAACACGAATATAAAAAATTTCAGGAAATATACACGGCACATCCAGCCGCTCCAAGATCCAAACTTTACCTGGCAGATGGATATGACCTTGTCCGCCGTTATACTTCCGGTATGAATATCGAGGAGAAACCAGAAAACAAAGAACGGGGTATTCTTATATTGTACGCCCTTCCGGATACTAAGAAAATGCATCTGACAGAAGCGCAGGCTTATGACGTTATCTGGTCCACATTTCGTGAAATACAGCGCAGTGCCTACTCCTCCGTCGTTTACTATGGTCAGGAGTCCGGCATCCGGTCCGGCAAAACCTTTGATGAACTGGGGGTCCTCCTGCCGATCCATCTATTTGAATCAAAAATGCTCCAGCATCTGCGCATCATTGACGGACTGGTTTTGTCCTGCCGTGAACAGATGATCCGCTCTGCCGGAAATAACAGTTTAGACTTATAAACAAGATCAGGTGATATTATGAATACTGCAGTTTCTTCCAGTCCGTTCAAGAAAAATCATATGGAAATACACTGGCATGAATATGCCAGAAAAAACAGATCCGGTTCCATCATACAGGGAGATCTCCTTGCCAAAGCCTCTATCATCGGCCGTGTGGGCATTATGATGCTTTCCTGTGGAACCGGTGCGTGGCGTGTCCGCAGTTCTATGAACGAACTGTCTGAACTCATGGGCGTGACATGTACCGTGGATATCGGACTTATGTCTATCAATTATACTTGTTTTGACGGCGATAACAGTTTCAGTCAGTCCCTGTGCCTGACTAATACCGGAGTCAATACCTCCCAATTAAATCGTCTGGAAAAATTTGTATCTGATTTTCAGGAAAAATATCTGCCGGAGAGTTGTGATAAGATCCACACTGCCTTAGATGAAATACAGCGGATCCATGGTTTATACTCACCGCTGACACTGGCTCTCGCCGCCGCTCTTGCCTGTGGTTCCTTCACCTTTCTTCTGGGTGGCGGTATAATCGAGATGCTGTGTGCCTTTTTTGGCGCCGGCATTGGAAATTTTATCCGCTGTAAACTTTCCAAACACCATTTCACCCTGTTTTTATGCATTACCGCTTCCATTGCCTGTTCCTGTCTGACTTATACGGCTCTACTTAAACTTCTGGAACTGATATACTCGGTCAATTTGCAGCACGAAGCCGGTTACATCTGCTCCATGCTTTTTATCATTCCCGGATTTCCCTTTATAACAAGTGGCATCGACCTTGCAAAACTGGATATTCGTTCTGGCACGGAACGGCTCACATACTCACTGATCATCATTACCGTTGCCACCATGACATCCTGGATCCTATCCATGTTACTGGGTCTTAAACCACTTTCATTTCTTCCCCTTCACCTGGCACTGTGGCAGTGGATCCTTTTCCGGCTGCTGGCCAGTTTTTGCGGTGTATTTGGATTTTCCATCATGTTCAACAGTCCTCTCCGGCTGGCCGCCGCAGCAGGTGTTATTGGTGCCGCAGCCAATACCATACGGCTGGAATCTACCGATCTTCTTTCTCTTCCACCGGCTGCTGCCGCTTTCATCGGTGCCTTTCTCGCAGGTATACTGGCTTCAACTCTAAAAGGTGTTGCCGGTTATCCGAGAATTTCCATTACCGTTCCTTCCATTGTCATCATGGTACCCGGACTATATCTGTACCGTGGTTTTTATAACCTGGGCATTATGAATCTCACATCCGCCGCCTCCTGGCTAGCCTCCGCACTGTTGATTATTCTGGCACTGCCTCTGGGACTGATCTTCGCCCGCATCCTTACCGACAAAACATTCCGGTACTGCACCTGATCAGACAGGACACGCGGAAAATCTTATGAACTCTTTCATATTTTCTTGCTCCATAATTATAACCTATTACCGGCCTCATTCCCTGGATCACATTCAATACAGAGATTAAAAGAGACGGCAGTGCCAGATTTAATCCTCCCGGGATTCCCACGGCATACAGGCGCTTCGCCACCTGTATGTCGGGTCTTGTATCCTTCCATGTAAATTTAACAGAGATTGGCGCAAAAATATAAAAGCCTATATAAAACAGCAGACTAATCGTCTGCCCCAATCTGGTAGCAAGAGCTGCTCCCCTGATTCCCATCTGGGGAAATCCACACAAGCCAAAGATCATAACCGGATCCAGCACAATATTAACCACAAATCCCACCATCATGCAGATCATGGTGGTAGTCATCCGTCCCACAGCCTGAAATGTCTTTTCAAACACCATCTGCCAGGCGATCACCAGAGAAAATAAAAAGGCAATGTCAGAATATTGGATTCCTAATTGCACGATCTCCTCATTGGCAGAAAAAAGCCGCAGGAAAAAGGGCATTCCCATAATGCACAAAACAGTAAATACAATTCCATGAAAGGTAGAATAAAGCATTCCCTGACTTGCCGATTTTCCGGCCGCTCCGGTATCTTTCGCTCCCAGAAAATATGCAATGGCCGCATTTACTCCAACCCCAAATCCAATCATGACTGCATTGATCAGATTCTGTACCGGAAATACAAGGGAAAGAGCTGTCATAGCATTTTCACTGATTTTTGCCACAAAGAAACTATCTCATATAGGTCTGATTCATTTGTTTTTCTCCGTTTTCGTACTCAGTATATAAACCGTTATTTCCTTTTGTGCATACTTCTCTGACCACTTTTTAAACTGTGATTTTGCTACTTTTTTCCCACCTATTTCAAAATGATATATGTAATTAGTACTGCTCGACTTTGCCACCTGCTTTAAGGATAACCTACCATCTTTCCATATTAATTTATTATATTTTGCTTCTTCCTGTTCATCGCTGGGTTCTTCTATGATTCCTTCCGGTTCGTATATCCGCGTAGATGCTCCCTGCTCCATGAATCCATCATAGATATAATATTTGTCTCCTTGTCTGGACAGGATCAAGTCCCCCTGCTCACTGGCCAGGACAAGTTCTGATACGCCATCCCCCGTCAGATCTGCCACTTCAACCATAGGCCATAATTTTTTCTTAAAAAAATAATCACTAAGATATTTCTCCTGCCCCCGGCTGTTCCATACTTTTTCCTTTTTCTCCAGTAACGGCAGATACATCTTATACTGTGCGTAATCTTCTTTTATCATCCGGTATTCCATTTCCTGCCAGTCGATCTCATCATAGGCACGCACATAGTCTTCCAGACTGTCTGCCTGTGTTCCACTGATTTTTTTATCAATCTTAAATTCAGCATATGACTGCAGCAATGCATGCCTCAACTGAACATCCGTAATCTTTTTTATTTTAAAATAGTCAAAATAACTGATCCATTGTATTTTTATCTTTCTTTTCTCAAAGGATGGATACTTTCTTTTCACCAGTTTATCAAAAGTAAATTCTTCTTCCGTAATGCTGTGTGTTTTCCCTTCTTTATCGTAATACACCCAGGTGTCGCCGTCCTCCTCAGGCGAATCATTCCACTGGTCATCTGCCAGGACATCCATCCTGCCATCCTGTGATCCATACTTCCAAAGGTACAGACTATATACAGTGTGGACGGATCCGCATCCTCGACAGCATAATAATACTCCTTGTTTTTGTTGTCTATGTACACGGTGTCAATATCAACAAAATTATCACTGTCACATATATTTAATTTTTTACTGTTCTTCTTTTTGTCCCAGTCTTTTCTTTCCATTTTTGTCCCGCTCTCATTCATTTCAAAAAAACAAGTGCCTGTAAACTCTATATCATCACCATCACTTGTGGCATCTGTAACAACTAACTCCAGTCTTCCATTTTGATCCAGGTCTGTCACCGCATAAAACACGCCCCCATCTGTTTTTCCCTCATAATCCCTTCCAAACGGATTCTGCCACAGTTCTCTGTCTGAAACGATCTGATCGAGCTGATGTTCCACGGAAAGACTGTTTTCTGTTTCGCTGGAACTGTCACTGTCCTTTGTTCCGCAACCACATATCCCCACAGCCGTCAGTCCTGCCAGAATGAAGATCCCGCATTTTTTTAACATTCTCATTCCCCTTTTCTATAATTCATGATAATACGGACAAATATTTTCATAGGTTCCATCTTTCATCCGAAAGCCTTTCAGTATCGTACCTAACTGCACAAATCCCAGTCTTTCATATAAATGTCTGGCATGGATGTTACTCTCCGCTACCGCATTAAACTGCAGCACCTGAAATCCGATTCTTTTTGCCTGTACAAGACAGTCCTTTACCAGTTTTTCTCCTATATGCAGCCCCCTCTTCCATGCATCCACAGCATAACTTGCATTGCACAGATGGCCGCATCTGCCTACATTGTTTGGATGGAGAATATAAAGTCCCACAATCTGGCCATCTTCTACCACATCATTCCAGATGGTAATCATAGCCTGCAGATCATTCTCTTCATATTGTTTTACCGTCATTTTTCTTCTTCTCTTTCCTTTATATTTCCTTTTTCTATATTTTCCTGCAAAATAGCATCTACCACTTGAAACAAACGGTCTGAACCAAGCTTTGTCTTTCCCTGTCTACCGTAAACCTGCCCCTTTGTGACTCCGTGCCTCTTCCAGTCTTCTCCTCCATTGCTGTGATTTAAGATCAGCGGTTGAAGATTGTCCATGGCGTGGGCATACTTTGACTCCTTGGTCTCAAAAGCCTCAAATTCATCAAACAAGCCGGCCAGTTCCTTCTTCTGGTCTTCCGGCAAAAGGGAAAAAATTCTCTCCTTGGCCGCCTCTTCTCTTGCTTTCTGTGTCTGCAGCCCTTCCTTGTCATATGCATAGGTATCCCCTGCATCAATCTCTACTATGTCGTGGATCAGACACATCAGCATAACTTTGGCAATATCTACCGGCTCATTGGAATACTCTCTGAGTAAATAAGCCATCACCGCCATATGCCAGGCATGCTCTGCATCATTTTCTCTTCGTCCATGCCCGGAAAGATGAGTCTGTCTTAAAATGTTTTTTTCTTTATCTATCTCCAGTGAAAATTCCAGCTGTTTTTTCAGTCTCTCATCCATTTTTTCATCTCCTTTGTCCTGCCTCTGCAAAAATATAAAAAGCGGGCAATGTCACTGTACAAAACAGTTTCACTGCCCACTTTTTTATTACCACGGCTTTATATATTACCGTTCGTCTTTCCGATTCTTTTGCTGCCAGCTGTCGATAATAGCCTGCAGCTTTGCAGTGTACTCTTCCTGATTCTTAGAGTTATTGATAATATCACGAATCTGAGTCTCCGTCACACCAAATTCATTGTATAATGCCTCTGCCAGCTTCGCTTCCAGTTCATTATACTGTGTCATGATCTCATATGTATCCGCTTTGTCTTTATTCTCATCATAACTGCGGATTCCTTTTGCCAGTGCATCCAGAGATTCAAGGTACATCTTCATCTTATAATAGTTGTTATAAGAATCCAGTTCCCGCTGCAACTGCATACAGATGCGGACTTTATCCTTCAGTTCCTCAGAAGACTTAGATACATTCACTCCTGCCAAAGCTTCATAGGCTGCCTTGTAATCGCGGTTTTCAAATTCCTGTCCTGCATTATTTATCGAAGAACTATAGGAAAAAATCTTGCTTCCCAGCAGTACGCTGAGACAAACCACACCAAAAAACACCATAACAATGGTAGCTCCTACAGGATTGATCTTTCCAACCACTTCAGCTGCTGCCAGTTCTGCTTTTCTCTGCTTCTTTTCCTCTTTTGCAAGGCGTTTTTTCTCTTTCTTCTCTGCTTTTTCAAGGTTTTTCTGTTCCGCTATTTTCTGCTTTTCTTCTGCTTTTTCTTCCCGCTCTTTTTCCTGCTGTTTCTTAGTTTCAGCCTTTAATTCTGCTTTTTTCTTAGCATCCGCTTCTTCCAGTTCGCGCTCTTTCTGCTCTTCCTCAGCACTCTGCTCAGTAATAATATTTCCAAAAGTGCGCTTCCAGAATCCATCGCCCTTCGCCTGCTTCAGTTCCTTTTCAGGTTCCGCCGTCTCTACCATCTGTACCGGCGGTTCTTCCAAATCACCCTGTATATCGGACGGAACCGCTTCTGGCTCACTTTCTTCTTTTTTCCCACTGTCCTCAAACTGGATTGCTGATAACGCATCATTAAAAATGTCATCTAATGAGGTATTGGCTTTGTCACCCTTTTCCTCTTTGTCATCTTCAAACACAGACTCATCATCATCTTCGCTGAACAAAGACACTTCCGGCTCTTGCAGATAAGATTCTTCATTGTCCGAACTGTCATCATCATACACAAGAGGTTCCTCTTCATCATCCTCATCTTCATTTGTATAATCTTTCGATATCAGATCCAGCAGCTGGTTGACATCTTCTTCTGAATCAGATGAATCCACACTATCTAAGGGCAGATCCGCTGTGTCCAAAGGAAAACCATTCTGTTCCGGCTCATCGGATGTATGTTCAAATATTAAAGGTTCGTCTGACATATTTTCCGCCACCTGTGCTACCTCCTGTCTTTCTTTTCCCCGTCACTCTACATCTCCTGTCCCAGTAAAAGATCCAGCTGATGTACCAGTTTACCAATCTCCGGCTTGGACAACTGCGCATCCACTCCGAGAGCTTCACCTTTTCTCTTCATTTCATCGTTTACCAGAGATGAGAAAATAACCACTGGCAATCCCTCAAAACGAGGATCTGTCTTAATCTTCTTCGTAAGATGATGTCCGTCCATCTGTGGCATCTCAATATCTGTAATAACAAGAGAAATATCTTTTCCTATAACAGCACCTTCGTTCATCATGCGGTCCAGTGCATTCCACGCCTCCTGGCCGTTGGTTGTAGGGATCAGGTGTGTATAACCAGCCTTACTCAGACATTTCTTCAGCATTTCCAACAACAAAGATGAATCTTCTGCCAAAAGGATCGTACAGTCATTACGAGAACGCTCTCCCATAGCCTCTACTTCTGAAAGTTTTAATCCGGTCTCCGGGTTAATCTCAGAAACAATTTTCTCAAAGTCGAGAATAATGATGATCTTTCCGTTAATCTTGGTAATTCCTGTTGCTACGCCTTTTCCCTGTCGACTGATGGTCGAATCCGGTTTTGCCACATTCTCCCAGGAAACACGATGGATTCCTAATACCTGCTGAACATGAAAAGCCGTATGTAACTTGTTAAAATTGGTGATGATATACATATCTCCATCGGCACTTCTTCCCACAGGAAGCTGGATCCCCAGTGCCTTGGCAAGATCGATCACCGTAATGATCCGCTCTCTCGGCATAAAAATACCTTCTATAAACTCATGGGAATTTGGCACACCGGTAGGCTCTTCATATGGACACAATTCACTAATCTTAGCAACATTGATCCCATAATGCTGGTTTCCTACTACAAACTCCAATAATTCCAGTTCGTTGGTACCACTTTCCAACAAAATTCCCTTATCTTCTGACATAATCTATTCCTCCTTCCGGCTTGATGCCTGTCTATCTAAGCTGTACAACTGCCTGTCTGCCCCCTCGGCTGACGGTGAGACTGATCTGCGAAGCCTTTTTCTTATCTTTTGACATTTCAAAAATAAGAACCGCCTCTTCACTTCCGCCACTCTTCAATGTGGTATCCAGATAATTCAATCCCATGTTCTCCAGGATACTAATCCCCGGCTGATAATTATTGCCGTCTACATTCAATGTATAGTCAATCTTCTTGTTTCCAAGTTCTATCTTTCTTTTACTTCTCCGGGTATTTTTCACTCGGAAATCGACCACCAGTAGTACATTACCGCTCTTTGCTGTGATCTGTGATGATCCGCTTTTGTACTGTCTGCAAAACCGATACGAACCATATGTAACCTGCAAGCCGTCTTTTTTGTATATATCACCTAATTTCACAGAAGGCATCGTCGTATCAACTGCACTGCCTGAAACAGGTGGGCTGCTTTCTGCCGTCTGGCTTTCCGACGGAACTGAAGATGCCGAAGCTGCCGGTGGAACCGGTGTCTGGCTGACAACAGGTGCCGGTGTTGCAGTGGTCTGTACATCCTCCTGGCTGTTATTCCCGGTCTGATCCGCTTTAGTCACAAGACGCTTACTGTAGGAATTCGAATGTCTCAACAGCAGTCCCGCCGAATACTCAGCAACCATATCGCTCTTCTCATCCGACAGATCTTTCACACTGTCCATGCAGCCGGTAAGGGAAACAGCCATCACGCCTGCGATACATACCGCCGTGATTTTATTGTATTTCAAATTTCTTTCCCTCCTCGTAATCACATATAATGTATTATAACACAAATATTTCTATTCATCAATTGCGTTTTACTGAATATCCAGCTCAAACCAAAACTCTACTCCATTGTCGTAATTCACTACACCATAATCCTGATTATGCGCATCCATAATGGCTTTTACAATCGACAGGCCAATGCCGTTTCCACCGTATTCTCTGGTTCTTGCCTTATCTACCTTGTAAAACTTGGTCCAAATCTTGTCAATGTCACTCTCCGGTATAGGTTTTCCTGTGTTAAATACGCTGGTGCGCACTTTTCCCTCTTCCCAGCTCATCTTGATCTCAATTTTGTTGTCAAATTCCACATGATTCAATGCATTGCTTATATAATTTGTCACCACTTCTTCGATCATGTATTCATCTGCCCACACCATAACCGGCTCATCAGACGGCTGATATGAAAGTTCCACATTCTTCTGCTTAAACAAAATATCCGTAGAATGAAGTACTGAATCTACCACACCTCGGAGGTCAAAATGTTCTAAATGAACCTGATCATTACCAAATTCCAGCTGATTTAATGACAACAGCCTTTTTACCATTTTGTTCATTTTATTGGCTTCATCCACAATGACTTCACAGTAAAATTCCCGGCTCTCCGCATCTTCATTGATATTATCCTGAAGACCTTCTGCATATCCCTGTATCAAAGCAATGGGCGTTTTCAGTTCATGGGATACATTAGCGAGAAACTCCCTCCGCATCTCTTCCTGTTCCGTACGCCGCTCCAGATCTAACTGAAGTTCATTATTCGCCGTCTTCAGTTCAGAAATCGTTTCTTCCAACTTGTCTGCAAGCGAATTCATACTGTTGCCGAGCACACCGATCTCATCCTGTCTCTCTTCCGTATATCGGCTGGAAAAATTCAATTTTTCCATTTCTTTTGCGTGCTGAGCCAGTTTCAGGATCGGTTTCGTATATTTTTTGCTGACGAAGAACATACAAAGGATTCCAAGCAGAAGGATAATACCGCCTACCTGTACCATAAACCGGTTCGACACCCCTACGCTCTCTTTCATTCCCTGATAATTGGTACGCAGGTACACCCAGTAGTTATCAGGAAGCTGTCCTGTCAGTTCCAGAAAATTCGACTGCAGTCTGTTATCGTAAACCTTATACACTTCATATCTGGATGACCGGCCAAGAAGCGTACAGTTGCTTCCCAGGGAAGTACCAAAATATTTATTCTTAACATATTTTCCCAACTGCTCCCTGGATACTTCCTGAAGTCTCTCAGAGGAAGACGGATATACATAATTAATGGTAGCAATATCTCCGGACCCGGCATAAGCCTTGATCTGCATAATATAAATGCTTACATTGTTGTCACTGCCAAGGCGGTCCAAAGCATCATAAGTATTATCCCGTTCATCTTCCGAAATGCTGCCCCACTCCACGCCGGACACCTGTTTTACCACATTGTTGTAGGCATTTTTCATATTGCTTACTTTCTCAGACTGGTAATAATACGGAAGCCAGAAAATATTGGCAAAACAGATGCAGGCAATGGCAAGCACCAGCATTCCCGACGATATCATGATCAGTCTTGTCTGCATTGAACTTTTCATATAAGGATGTACCTCCTGTCATCGTTATACTTCAAATTTGTATCCCATCCCCCAGATCGTCTTGATACAGCTTCCTTTTTCTCCCATTTTACTGCGGAGTTTCTTGACATGAGTATCAATGGTTCTGGCATCACCAAAATAATCATAGTCCCACACATGGTTCAAAATTCTTTCCCTGGACAAAGCAATATCCTTATTTTCCATAAAATAACTAAGAAGTTCAAATTCCTTAAAACTAAGGTCTATCTTTTTGCCGTCAATAGTCACCTCATGGGCCGACCGGTTCAAAACAATGCCGTTATACTCCAGTGTTTCTTCCGTAGATGCATTGCTCCTACGAAGGATGGCCTGTACCCTGGCCACCAGGATCTTGGGACTGAATGGCTTGGATATATACTCATCCACTCCCAGCTCAAATCCCCGGAGTTCGTCATTTTCCTCACCTCTGGCAGTCAGCATGATAATAGGCACCTTGGAATACTGTCTGATCTCCCGGCAGGTTTCCCAGCCATCCATCTTCGGCATCATAACATCCAGTATAACAAGAGAAATATCTTTATTAGCCAGAAACACATCCACTGCCTCTTCTCCATCGGCTGCCTCTAACACTTTAAAATTCTGTTTAACAAGGAAGTCTCGGACCAGTTTCCGCATACGAAGTTCATCATCTACTACTAAAATCGTGTTTTCCATTTTAATCCTCCATTCCGGCACTACTGATTATCTTCACTTTTGCCCAGAGCCTGTTCTCTCTGCTCCAGATTTGCCTGCCAGTTCTCATATTTGTCAATCAATTCTTCTTCCATATTAGCCTTATAATTTGTAAAATATGTGAAAATCGAGTATTGAAATCGAAAATTAATGATGACAAAACCGGCTAATAACACCAATGCAGCCACCAGTGCAATCTTAAGTTTTTTATTTTTCAGTTTTTCATTCTCATAAAGTTTTTTATACTTACCCGACACATTTTTTTTAGGCGGCAGTGTATCCTGTTCTTTCTTCTCTTCCACCTTAACCGGTATTTCCGGAAGCAGCTCTTCTGATACAAGCCCCGACTTTAGAATCTGGGTTCTCAGTTCTTCCAGAAAATCATATCCGATCACGGTTGAAAAGGTTTTTTCCGCCACCAGTTTATTATATAATTTCAGCACTGTCTTATTATTCTTCAAATCTGCTTTTTTCTTTAACTGCTGTATTAATTCTTCCTCTTTTACAGCCTTTTCATAAGACTCTCTGCTCTCAAATGTATATCGATCCATAATCTCTTCTCCCATTCTTTCAAACTATGATGTAATGAGCATTCTGCCATCCATGCTTATACAGCCGGCATAATATTTATTGTATCATATCCAGCAAAAAAAATCCAGATAAGAGGCCCCTCTCATCTGGATCTTTTCGTTGTTTCGGTTCTTTTTAGTTTTTTGAGTTAATGTAATTCATAAGGCCCTCTGCCTTAATGATTTTCTGCATAAACTCAGGGAATGCCTGCCCCTTGTATGTTTCATTTTTTGTCTTATTTGTAATGATTCCGCTGTCAAAATCAATCTCAACCTCATCTCCGGCTTCGATGTTCTCTGCCGCCTCCTTGCACTCAATGATCGGAAGTCCGATATTGATGGAGTTGCGGTAAAAAATTCTGGCAAATGTCTCTGCGATAACGCAGCTTACTCCTGCCGCCTTAATAGAAATCGGTGCATGCTCACGGGAAGATCCACATCCAAAGTTCTTGGTAGCTACAATGATATCTCCCTTTTTTACATTTTTAACGAAATCCTTGTCAATATCTTCCATGCAATGTGTAGCCAGTTCTGCCGGATCCGAAGAATTCAGATATCGTGCCGGGATAATTACATCCGTATCTACATTGTCACCAAATTTAAAAACTTTTCCTAATGCTTTCATTCTTCGTTCCTCCTTATAAACCAAGTTCCGATGGTTCTGAGATCTTACCGGTTATGGCACTGGCTGCTGCTACAGCCGGGCTTGCCAGATATACTTCTGAATCCACATGTCCCATGCGTCCTACGAAGTTACGATTGGTAGTAGAGACAGCTCTCTCTCCTGCTGCCAGGATTCCCATATAACCACCCAGGCATGGACCACAGGTTGGTGTACTTACGATGGCACCTGCCTTGATAAATGTCTGTGTCAGCCCCTCTTCAATGGACTGAAGATAAATGTCCTGTGTCGCAGGGATCACGATGCAGCGGATTCCTTTCTTTACTTTGCGTCCTTCCAGGATCTTTGCTGCCACACGCATGTCTTCAATACGGCCGTTTGTACAGGAACCGATCACAACCTGATCAATCTTCACTTCTCCTGCCTCTTTCACCGTCTTTGTATTTTCCGGCAGGTGAGGGAACGCTACGGTTGCCTCCAGTTTGCCAAGGTCAATGGTAACTGTCTCATCATATTCAGCATCATCATCTGCTTCATAGATCTTGTATTCTTTCTTGGAATGTTCTTTCATATAAGCAATGGTTTTATCATCTACCGGGAAGATACCGTTTTTGGCACCTGCCTCAATGGCCATATTGGCAATGGTGAAACGATCATCCATAGAAAGACTTGCCACACCATCTCCTGTAAACTCAAGAGATTTATAAAGCGCGCCGTCTACGCCAATCTCACCAATGAGATGAAGGATCACATCTTTACCGCTGATCCATGGATTTAACTTCCCTGTCAGAACTACTTTAATGGCAGATGGCACTTTAAACCATGCCTGGCCGGTAATCATACCGGCACCCATATCAGTACTTCCCACGCCCGTGGAAAAAGCACCTAACGCACCATATGTACAAGTATGTGAATCTGCTCCGATACAGGTTTCTCCTGCTACGATCAAGCCTTTTTCCGGCAAAAGAGCATGCTCAATTCCCATTTCACCCACTTCAAAATAGTTGGTGATTCCCTGTGCTTTGGCATATTCCCGTACACATTTGCAGTGTTCTGCTGATTTTATATCTTTATTGGGTGCAAAATGGTCCGGTACAAGAGCAATTTTATCCTTGTCAAAAACTGTCTTTTTATTCAGTTTTTCTACTTCATGAATTGCTACCGGTCCTGTAATATCATTGGCCAGTACCAGATCCAGATCTGCTTCAATCAACTGTCCTGCCACAACCGAATCCAATCCGGCATGAGCGGCAAGAATCTTCTGAGTCATTGTCATTCCCATGATTTCATCCTCCATTTTTTCAAACTATAACACCTATCTTAGCAGATTCTTCCGCTTTTGTAAAATTTAATTCCAATTTATTTTGTTCCGGTGGAGCCAAAACCGCCTTCGCCTCTGACAGTATCCTCCAGAGAATCTACCTGCTCATACCGTGCCATGATATATGGTGCAATGACCATCTGGGCTACCCTCTCTCCCGGTTCCACCACCAGATCCTGCTGGCTGTGGTTATGCAAGGCTACTAAAATCTCTCCCCGGTAGTCCGAATCAATGACTCCTACCTTGTTAGCCGGCGCCAGACCTTTCTTGCAGGCCATCCCACTGCGGGCATATACAAATCCGGCCAGTCCCACAGGGATCTCCATAGAAAGGCCGGTAGGAATAAATACCGTCTGTCCCTGTTTTACTTCCACCGGCTCCTCCAGACAAGCATACAGATCTGCCCCTGCTGCCTGGTCACTTCCATACACCGGAATATGTGCTTCTTCTTTTAATTTTACAAATCGAACTATTGTCTCCATGTTATCCTCCTGATCCTTATATCTTTTCTCCATCCCAGTGAACCACTTCTCCGGTCTCTAAGGATTTCTTTACATCTATGATCCTCTGGTTGTCAGACCCTCTGAAATTTATCTTCAGATTTTTCTGTTCGGCAACAAATTCGCCGTCCACCAGAATGTCTATATAAGTCAGAAGTTCTTTTGTAATCTCCGACTTTTTACACATATCCCCCAGCACATCCCGGTCAAACAAATACCCGGTATAGCACCACACATCTTTGTCAGGATAAATTTCTTTCACCTTTTTTACAAAAGGGAGGAGTACTTCCTGGTTGGACGGTTCCAGAGGCTCACCTCCGATCAAAGTCAGTCCGGCAATATAATCCGGCTTAAGATACTCAATGACTGCCTCTTCTTCTTTTGGGGTGAATGGTTTTCCATAGTGAAAATCCCAAGTTTCTTTGTTAAAACAATCTTTGCAGTGATGGGTGCAGCCACTGACAAACAAGGATACTCTCACACCGGTTCCATTGGCCACATCAAAACGTTTTATATCTCCATAATTCACTTTTATTTCCTCACTTTATTACAGATGCAGCACCCGTGCATTGATTTCTTTTGTCTTTCCGACATTCCAGAAATTTTCTCCCAGATAACCACAGGTTCTTCTTGTTACATTCATTTTATCATGATCTTTGTTGCCACAGTTTGGACACTCCCATTCCAGATCGTCATTCACAATAATTTCTCCGTCAAATCCACATTCATGGCAGTAATCGGATTTTGTATTGAATTCCGCATACTGGATATGATCATAAATGTATTTCACCACTTCTTCCAATGCAGGCAGATTGTGCTGCATATTTGGCACTTCCACATAAGAAATAGCACCACCGGATGAAATCACCTGGAACTGGCTTTCAAATTCAAATTTACTGAAAGCATCGATGCGCTCCCTTACATCTACATGATAGGAGTTTGTATAATAACCCTTATCCGTTACATCTTTGATCTCTCCAAATCGCTTTTTATCAATCTCTGCAAAACGATAGCACAGGCTTTCTGCCGGTGTTCCATACAAACCGAATCCGATCCCTGTCTCTTCCTTCCATGTATCGGTAGCACGGCGCAGGCGGTTCATGACAGCCGTTGCAAACTCACTGCCCTTTTCCGTAGTATGGCTTTCTCCTGTCATAAGTTTTGTCACTTCGTATAATCCTATATACCCCAGTGATAAAGTGGAATAACCTCCATGCAGCAATTTGTCGATTTTTTCTCCTTTGCCAAGTCTGGCAATAGCACCATACTGCCAGTGGATCGGGCTGACATCACTGGAAACTCCTTCCAGTGCACGGTGGCGGCACATCAGTGCTTCAAAGCAGAGTGCCAGTCTTTCTTCCAGAAGCTGCCAGAAATATTCCTTATCTTCCTTGGCAAGAATACCGATCTGCGGAAGGTTCAGGCTGACAACACCCTGGTTAAATCTTCCTTCAAACTTATAATTGCCGTTTTCGTCTTTCCATGGAGTCAGAAAACTACGGCAGCCCATACAACTAAACACATTTCCTTCGTAATTTTCCCGCATTTTCTTGGCAGAAATATAATCCGGATACATTCTCTTGGCAGAACACTGTACCGCCAGCTTTGTTATATAATCGTATTTGCCACCTTTCAGTGCATTGTGTTCATCCAGCACATAGATCAGTTTTGGAAATGCCGGTGTCACATAAACACCTTTTTCATTTTTGATTCCTTCCAGACGCTGTCTCAAGATTTCTTCTATGATCATGGCATTTTCTTCTATGTACTCGTCTTCCGGATCCAGGTTCAAAAACAAAGTCACAAAAGGAGACTGGCCATTGGTAGTCATCAGCGTGTTGATCTGATACTGAATAGTCTGAACTCCGGATTTTAATTCGTCTTTTGTCCGGTCCATAACAAAACGCTCAATCACTTCCGGCTCCAGTATTTCACCGTATCTTTCTGTATAATGTCTGCGGTATTTTTCCATACTGCGGCGGAGATATTTGCCAAGATGACGGATATCTACTGACTGGCCGCCATACTGACTGCTGGCCACAGCAGATATGATCTGCGTCACTACCGTACATGCCACCTGAAAGCTTTTAGGGCTTTCAATCAGTTTTCCGTTCATAACCGTTCCATTGTCTAACATATCTCCAATGTTAATAAGACAGCAGTTAAAAATAGGCTGGATAAAATAATCCATATCATGAAAGTGTAAAATCCCCTCTTCATGAGCCTTTGTTATTTTCTCCGGCAGAAGCATCCTTTTTGTAAGGTCTTTTGACACTTCTCCTGCAATCAAATCTCTCTGGGTACTGGCTACATATGCATTTTTATTGGAGTTTTCTTCCATTACATCCTTATTCCGGTTCTGGATCAGGCTCATGATAGAATCATCGGTTGTATTAGCCTTTCTCACCAGTTCTCTGGAATAACGGTAAATAATATATTTCTTAGCCAGGGCAAACTTCCCTGCCGCCATCAATTTCTGTTCAATAATATCCTGTATATCTTCTACCTGTATGGTCTCTCGTCCTGTCCCTTCAATGCCTGCTACAATCCCGTCTATCATATCATCCTCTACCCGCTCATAGGCATCTACTTCTGCATTAGCCTTGCGGATGGCCACAATTATTTTGTTACGGTCATAAGGCACCGTACGCCCGTCTCTCTTAATTACTTTCAACAATCCTTCTCCTCCTTTTTTTTCTTTCGGTCTCTTAACTGAACGAACTTCATTATATCACTGCGCCTTGTGGTTGTAAACCACATATAGTGATATATTTTGTGTTTTATCCCTATATCATGTGTTGTCCTTATTTTTCAAAAAAACTGTGAAACGCCACTGGCAGTGCGTATTGGTGGGTTATTTCCTCCGGTTCTGCAAAACAGATTCCGGGAAACATCCTCTCCGCCTCTTCTTTTTCATCCAGCTTCACTTCATATGCTGTCATATGCCATTCTACATGAGAAAAGACATGGATATGGGATTCTCGTTTTACCACCGGAACACCAAACATTTTTTCTATGGTTTTCTTTTGTTTATGTCCTTCCAGAGAAGGCAGTTCCCACATGCCTGCTAACAATCCTTTGTTTTCTCTTTGACGGATGGCAGTCCTTGACCCAAGGCGCAGCAAAAGAACTGTCTTTTTCTCTATTTTCCGCTGCTTTTTCAGCGGCTTTACCGGTATTTCCATCCAGGTTCCCTGTTCACAGGCCTTACAACCGAATCTAAGGGGGCATTTGTCACACAAAGGGGTTCCTCCCGGAATGCAGACCACCTCACCTAATTCCATCCATGCCTCATTGAAAACACCCGGCTTGTCCTTTGGCATAACAGCCATAAGAGACTGTTCCATATCCCTTCTGACGCTGCTTTTCATAATGTCATCCCGGCATCCAAGAAGCCGCATGGTAACTCTCATTACATTGCCGTCTACTGCCGGTGCCGGAATTTTGTAAGCAATGGATGCGATAGCCCCGGCAGTATAATTTCCTATGCCCGGCAAAGATTTTAATTTTTCATAATCTGCCGGAAGTACGCCATCATATTCATCCTGCACTTTCTGTGCCGCTTTCTGAAGATTTCTGGCACGATTATAATACCCCAGGCCTTCCCACAACTTCATTAGTTCCTCCTGAGGTATTTCTGCCAGATCTTTTACCGCAGGCAGACGTTTTAAAAAGCGGTCATAATATCCTTTCACCGCCTCGATCCGGGTCTGCTGCAGCATGATCTCCGAGATCCAGACTTCATAAGCACCCTTTTGTTCCCGCCAGGGCATACTTCTTTTATTTTTCTCATACCATGAACAAAGGGGCTTTACAAAAGCCCCCAAATCGTATTTTACCAATGCAGATTTATTCTCCTTTGCCAAGTTCGATCTTATTGTCTGTAAAGTCTACATACATGTTGATCTCATCCATATCCATGTGTGTAAAGTCTGACAATTCTTCGATGGTAGCAACTCTGCCATACTCTTCCGCCAGTGCTCTGGTGGCCTCCAGCAGCAGATTTACCCGTCCAAGGATAGATGACAGACTATCCTGATCCTGCAGCTGTTCATCTACCAGCTCGATGAGCCGGCTTTGTACCGCATGATCCATTTCTTTTTTCATATCTTTAATCTCACTGTTTCCACAGGCCATGGATACACAGGACATTAGTTCCAGATTGCCCTCCTGGATCAGATCTTCCAGCAGCACACCCCGGTTCTTGTACTTGCCTGCCAGTTTCACCACCCGGTGCAGATGGCTCTCTACCACAAGGGGAATATACTCTTCTTTTCCTTCCAGCAAAAGACGGTACAGTTCTTCCACTTCTTCCTCTGTACGCTCCTCCAGTTCTTTTAACTCCTGCTTATAAATGCGGAGATACTTGGAGTCTGCCTTTTTTTCGCTTTCCGAGCTTTCTTTTTCCTGGTCATCATCGCCTGCCTTATAACCAGGGACATGGATCTGGTGTTCTTTGACATATGCATATACCAATTCCAGCTGTTTATCTGTCAACGACATATCACTGCAATAATCGGCAATTTCTTCCTTGGTCAGCACATTGTCTTTCGTACGCCCAAACTCAACCAATTCCTGCATCTGTTTTAAAAATTTATTCTGATCCATGCAATCATCCTTCCAGGTGCTCCTGTGTTACAGAGCACTTTCATATATTTTTATAATATCTTCCCGTTTCAGTTTGATATAATTTCCTTCGGTCTTTTTACTTCCCAGAACCTGGTCCGCCATAACCGGGATATCTTCCTTTTTCGCTCCGATCTCTTCAAAGTTGGATGGCATGCCGATTTCTTTCAGGAAATGCTCAAATGCCTCAATTCCTTTTAACGCAATGTCGTGGTCACTGCCTGCGCTCTCATCCACATCCCATACTCGTTTGGCAAACTGAACTAACTTATCCGGATTTAATTCCAGTACATAACGCATCCACTTTGGCATAATAACAGCCAGACCGGCGCCGTGAGTAACATCATACTTGGCAGATAATTCATGCTCAATATGGTGGCTTGCCCAGTCCTGGACTCTTCCGACACCACAGATATTATTGTGGGCAAGCATCCCGGCCCACATAATATTTGCTCTGGCATCGTAATTCTCAGGCTCTTTCACTGCAATCGGTGCTTCCTTGATCATTGTTTTCAAAAGGCCTTCGCAGAGACGGTCTGTCACTTCCACGCCCTCTGTATTAGAAAAATAACGCTCACAGATATGAGCCATAATGTCTGTTGCTCCTGCTGCTGTCTGATAAGCCGGCAGGGTAAATGTCAGAGTCGGATCCATAATGGAAAACTTAGGACGAAGACACTCGCCTCTGGATCCTTTTTTCAGTCCTGTGGACTCATCTGTAATTACTGTGTTAGGAGATCCCTCACTTCCTGCCGCTGCAATGGTAAGAACGGTTCCAATCGGCAAAGCCTTTGTAATCTTTTCTTTTCCACGGTAGAAATCCAGATAATCTCCATCATATACAGAACCTGCCGCAATAGCTTTGGATGAGTCAATGGTACTTCCTCCGCCTACTGCCAGGATAAAGTCTACCCCTTCCTTTTTGCACAGGTCGATTCCCTCATAAACCAGTCCGCTTCGTGGATTTGGCTTCACTCCGCCCAATTCCACATAAGGAATGGATGCCTTTGTAAGGATCTTTGTGATCTCATCATACAGGCCGCTTCGTTTGATGGAACCGCCGCCATAATGCAACAATACTTTACCTCCGCCAAATTGTTTGATCAGATCTGCTACATGAGCCACAGATCCTTTACCGAAATCAAAATATGTTGGTGCATAAAATGTAAAATTATCCATAATTGCCTCCCTTTATTTTTACAATAAGTGTATATTTTTTTCCTCCAGTGCCTGGATCATTTCATCCGGCCACATAGATGCCTGTACTTCTCCAATATGTGCTTTTCTCAAGAAATACATACAGATCCTGGACTGTCCGATTCCACCACCAATGGTGTACGGAAGTTTCTTTTCCAAAATATCTTTCTGGAACGGAAGGTTTTCTCTGTCCTGACATCCGGCTTTTTCTAACTGCTGTTTCAACGCCGTCTCATCTACACGGATACCCATAGATGAAAGTTCCAAAGCAATATCCAGCACATCATAGTAAACAATGATATCGCCATTTAAAGACCAGTCATCATAGTCCGGTGCACGACCGTCATGAGGTTCGCCACTCTTTAACTTATCTCCGATCTGCATAAGGAAAATAGCACCATACTGTTTGGCTGCTATATATTCTCTTTCCTTTGCTGTCTTATCCGGATAAAGGTCTTCCAGTTCCTGCGTTGTGACAAAAGTAATATTCTGTGGCAGGATCTTCTCAATGTAATTGTATTGAACAGACATGTAATCCTCTGTTTCCTGCAAAGTCTGATATACTTTTTTCACGATTTCTTTCAAAGTGTGGGTATTTCTTTCTTCTTTATTGATGACTCGTTCCCAATCCCACTGATCTACGAAAATAGAGTGGATATTGTCTGTGTCCTCATCCCGGCGGATGGCATTCATATCTGTATAAAGACCTTCGCCATGAGCAAAGCCATAACGCTTCAGGGCAAAACGCTTCCACTTGGCCAGAGAATGTACGATCTCAACTTCTCTGTCCCCCTGCTCCTTGATTCCAAAAGAAACCGGTCTTTCTACACCATTCAGGTTATCATTCAAACCAGACTCCGGCGCCAGAAACAAAGGTGCTGTCACTCTGGCAAGGTTCAGATTGGCCGCCAACGCCTGCTGAAAGAAATCTTTCACCTTCTTAATAGCCACCTCTGTTTCCCGGATACCCAGTGCCGCTTCATAATTTTCCGGAATAATCAACATACTTTATGCCTCCTTTTATAATTCACAGTTGTTTACAGTTCTTGGGAATGGGATCACATCACGGATGTTCTGCATTCCTGTCAGATACATAACGCATCTTTCAAAACCAAGTCCGAATCCGGCATGTCTTGCTGTACCATATTTGCGCAGATCCAGATAGAAATCATAGTCCTCTTTCTTAAGACCACACTCGTCCATTCTCTGAACCAGTTTGTCATAATCATCTTCACGCTGGCTTCCACCAATGATCTCACCAATGCCCGGTACCAGACAGTCCATAGCTGCTACAGTTTTGCCATCCTCATTCATCTTCATGTAAAATGCCTTGATCTCTTTTGGATAATCTGTTACAAATACCGGACGATGGAAAATTTCTTCTGTCAGATATCTTTCGTGCTCTGTCTGAAGATCGCATCCCCAGGATACTTTGTACTCAAATTTATCATTGTTTTTCTCCAGAAGTTCAATAGCTTCTGTATAAGTCACACGGCCAAATTCTGATTCTACCACATGATTCAGTCGTTCGATCAATCCCTTGTCTACAAACTTATTGAAAAATGCCATCTCTTCCGGTGCATTTTCAAGGACATAAGAAATCACATATTTCAGCATACTCTCTGCCAGCATCATGTCATCCTTCAAATCCGCAAAAGCAATCTCCGGCTCAATCATCCAGAACTCTGCTGCATGTCTTGTGGTATTGGAGTTCTCAGCACGGAAAGTAGGACCAAATGTATAAATATTTTTAAATGCCATGGCATAAGTCTCACCATTTAACTGTCCGCTGACTGTCAGGTTCGTCTCTTTGTTGAAAAAGTCTTTCGTATAATCTACGGTTCCATCTGGATTTTTAGGTACATTTTCCATATCCAGCGTCGTCACACGGAACATCTCTCCGGCTCCCTCGCAGTCACTTCCGGTAATCAGTGGAGTGTGTACATATACAAAATCTCTCTCCTGGAAAAACTTGTGGATCGCATATGCGATCAGAGAGCGCACGCGAAAAACTGCCTCAAATGTATTGGTACGCGGACGCAGGTGTGAGATTGTGCGTAGATACTCAAATGTGTGTCTCTTAGGCTGCAGCGGATATTCCGGTGAGGACACACCCTCGATTTCAATCACATCTGCCTGGATCTCAAAAGGCTGTTTGGCATTAGATGTCTCAACCAGCGTTCCCTTTACGATCACCGCTGCTCCTACATTCAATTTTGAAATCTCTGCAAAATTACCTAATTTATCACTGTATACAACCTGAAGCGGCTCAAAAAAAGTTCCGTCATTTACAACCAGAAATCCAAATGTCTTTGAATCGCGGATATTTCTCAACCATCCTCCGATCTGTACTTCTTTACCAATAAATTTCTCTTTTTCCCGATATAATTCTCGTATATTTGTCAGTTCCATACTATCCTCCAAAAAACAATGTTTATAGTTTGTTCTCTAAAGGAATAGTTTAGCAAACTCTGAGCTTCTTTGCAAGCAAAAAAAGATCGACACCAACAGATGTCGATCAAAAAAAATAAGCGCGAGACGGGACTCGAACCCGCGGCCCCAACCTTGGCAAGGTTGTGCTCTACCAACTGAGCCACTCGCGCATTTGTTCGTGTTCTGTTCTGAACACGAACACTACTTTATCATGTTTACAAATAGTTGTCAAGGGTTTTTTTCATTTCTTTTACCCAATGTAAATTTATTTATAAGCATTTTAAGCATTAATAATCTTGGAAAATTCTGGTTTTAAAGATGCTCCGCCTACTAAACCGCCGTCTATATTCGGCTCATTCAGCAATTCTTTCGCATTCTCCGGTTTCATTGATCCACCGTACAGGATGCGGATTGTATCAGCTGTTTCATCATCATACAAATCCCTTACAATCCTCCGGATCTCCGCACACACTTCCTCTGCCTGGTCGGCTGTTGCAGTCTCTCCGGTACCAATGGCCCAGATCGGTTCATAAGCAATAATAGCTGCTTTTGCCTGTTCCGGTGTAACATTCTGCAACGCAATCTTGATCTGCATACGAATCCAGTCAATATATACCTTCTGTTTTCTCTGGCACAAAGTCTCGCCACAACAGATAATCGGTATAATTCCATGTTCAAAGGCTTTCAACACTTTTTTGTTTACATTATCATCGGTCTCTTTGAAGTGTTCTCTTCTCTCCGAATGACCTATAATTGTGTATTTAACCCCTGCATCTTCCAACATTTCCGGTGAAATTTCGCCTGTGTAAGCACCATTTTCCTGGAAATAAAAATTCTGGGCTCCAATACTGACGCTGCTGTCTTTGGTCGCTTCTACCGCAGGTATAATGTCGATAGACGGCACACAGAACACTACATCCACATTGGAATTATCAATGGATGGAAGCAGCTGTCTGATCAACGCCACCGCCTCAGACGGAGTCTTATTCATTTTCCAGTTACCAGCAATAAATCTTTTTCTAGCCATTTACATGCCCCCTTATTCCTTCTCAAAAGGGTGGCAGACTGGCTGCCACCTATAACACCCTAAATAATTTTTATTTATCATTTGCTGCTGCAACACCCGGGAGTTCTTTACCTTCAAGGAATTCAAGAGATGCTCCGCCACCTGTAGAAATGTGGCTCATTTTATCCCCAAATCCAAGATTGTTACATGCTGCTGCACTGTCACCGCCACCGATAATCGTAGTCGCGCCTTCCAGGTCAGCCATAGCCTGTGCTACCGCAATTGTTCCCTTTGCAAAGTTCGGCATTTCAAAACATCCCATTGGTCCGTTCCATACAACTGTCTTAGCACCTTTGATAGCATCTGCAAAAAGTTCTGCTGTCTTTGGTCCGATATCCAGTCCTTCCATATCGTCCGGAATCTCACCGCGGCCTACTACTTTGAAATTAGCATCGTTAGAGAAGTCATCTGCTACTACCGTATCAACCGGAATCAAAAGTTTAACACCTTTGTCTTTTGCTTTCTGCTCCATCTTCTTAGCATAATCTTTGTAATCTTCTTCCAACAAAGATTTTCCTACCGGCTCACCGTTTGCTGCCATAAATGTATATGCCATTCCACCACCGATAATGAGTGTATCTACTTTGTCCAAAAGATTTTCAATAACAGAAATCTTGGAAGAAACTTTTGCACCACCAAGGATTGCTACAAAAGGTCTCTCCGGGTTATTTACTGCGTTGCCAAGGAAATCTATCTCTTTCTGCATCAAATATCCAACTACTGCAGTGTCAACATACTTTGTAACACCTACATTGGAGCAGTGAGCTCTATGAGCTGTTCCGAATGCATCGTTTACAAATACATCTGCCAGAGAAGCCAGTTCCTTGGAGAAATTATCCTCATTTTTTGTTTCCTCTGCACGGTAACGAGTGTTCTCAAGAAGAACCACATCACCATCTTTCATAGCCGCAACAGCTGCTTTTGCATTTTCGCCTACTACATTATCATCTTTGGCAAAAACAACATCCTGTCCAAGCAGTTCTTTCAGTCTCTCTGCTACAGGAGCCAGAGAAAGTTCCGGTTTTGGCTCTCCTTTCGGCTTGCCAAGATGAGAGCAAAGAATCACTTTACCGCCGTCTGCGATTAATTTTTTAATAGTCGGAAGTGCTGCCACCAGACGGTTCTCATCTGTGATCTTGCCATCCTGCAATGGTACATTGAAATCACAGCGAACCAACACGCGCTGTCCTTTTACATTAATATCATCTACTGATTTTTTATTTAACATTTTATCTAAACCTCCATATTTTTCTCTCTTCGCACTATTTCATTAAGGAAAAAAAGGTCCGGCCCAACAGACCGGACCCTTTCAGGATCAATACCAATACTAGCTGGTTTAATTATGCCAACTCACTGAAGTACTTGATTGTACGAACCATCTGGCTTGTGTAAGAGTTCTCGTTGTCATACCAGGATACAACCTGAACCTCATACAGATCATCAGCCACTTTGGATACCATTGTCTGAGTTGCATCAAACAAAGAACCAAATCTCATTCCAACGATATCGGAAGAAACGATCTCATCTTCGTTGTATCCGAAGGACTCGTTAGATGCAGCTTTCATTGCTGCGTTGATTCCGTCAACAGTGATGTCGCTTCCCTTAACAACAGCAGTAAGAATTGTTGTAGAACCTGTAGGTGTAGGAACACGCTGAGCGGATCCGATCAACTTACCGTTCAATTCAGGAATAACAAGACCGATTGCCTTTGCTGCACCAGTGCTGTTAGGTACAATGTTAACAGCTGCTGCACGAGATCTTCTAAGGTCACCCTTTCTCTGAGGACCATCCAGAGTCATCTGGTCACCTGTGTATGCATGGATAGTAACCATGATACCAGACTGGATCTCTGCATATTTGTTCAACGCATCTGCCATAGGAGCCAGGCAGTTTGTTGTACAAGAAGCTGCAGAAATGATTGTATCTTCCGCTTTCAATGTTTCGTGGTTTGTGTTATATACGATAGTAGGAAGATCATTTCCTGCTGGAGCAGAAATAACAACTTTACGAGCACCAGCGTTGATGTGTGCCTGTGCTTTTTCTTTGGATGTATAGAATCCGGAGCACTCAAGAACTACATCTACACCAAGTTCTCCCCAAGGGCAGTTGTTTGCATCCGGGAATGCATAGATCTTGATCTCTTTTCCATCAACTGTAATAGAATCATCAGAAGACTTTACTGTCTCTGCTTTGTCGTATTTACCCTGTGAAGAGTCATACTTCAAAAGGTGAGCAAGCATCTTAGGGCTTGTCAAATCATTGATTGCTACTACTTCATAACCTTCTGCACCAAACATCTGTCTGAATGCAAGACGACCGATACGGCCAAAACCATTAATCGCTACTTTTACTGACATGATATTTCCTCCTAAAATAGTTAAATTTGTGTTTGTTAAAAAACCTACAAACTTCTTCTTATATAATACCCAATTACAACCAAAAATTCAAGTCTAAAATCAAAAACTTGTGAAATTGGAACATTTGACCCAAACGAAACCAGCCCAAATTTATTTTTTGATCTTGACTTTCTTGTTCAGTCCTCTGGCACGAAGTACCTTTTTATATGCCTTATATTTACTCTTTGGCACTTTAATAACTGTCTTTTTTCGGATGCTCTTAAATGTTTTTGGGGCAACCGTTTTCTTTGTCAGTTTCTTTGTTCTAATTTTAAGCAGCGTCAGTTTTTTGCAGTTGCTAAAGGCTTTTTTTCCAATGGAAGTAACATCGTACTCAACACCCTGAACGGTAATACTCTCAGGAATGGTGACTTTCTTCTTCTTTTTGTTTGTATATCCTGTAAATTCAACCGTAGAGCCCTTTGCCTTTGATTTCGTTACTTTGTATTTATTTCCTTTTACTTTCAGTATTACACCAACTTTTTTCGGTACTGCTTTTTCCCTTTCCTCAGCCTTCTTCGTCGCCTGAGAATCCGGGGTCTTTGCCGGTTTTGTAGTTTGCGTTGCAGCTGGTTTGTCGGTTGGTTTAGCAGTTGGCGTTACTACCGGCTTTTCTGCCGGTGCTTCTTTGATGGTATAAACCACTTCTACCTTAGCAGTGCCTACCGATACGGTGGCTTTGATGGTACCGGGACTGGTAAGGTCCTCTGTCCGAGTTTCCCCCCGTGTATAAAAGATTTCATAAGGCACTTCTACTTTGCCCCATTCTTCACTTAACTCGATACCAATGTCAACCGCATGGGCTGTTTTATCATATACAGCATCCTTGCCACTGACTGTCATCCTCACTGAATGAGCAGAATCCTTCTTACAAATACCTGTGATTACATTTCCTTGTGCAGTATATATTGTGTCATGAGCAGTCGGTGATTCCGGAAGTTTTTCATTGGAATAACTCTTCACACATTCCTGATAGCCGGTATATACTGTTCCGTGCGAAGAATCCGCCACCGGAGCTTGGTCTTTTTCACCGTCATTGTCGATGTTCTGGTACCAATACTGGCTTCCGTCACTCACTCCATGGTTCAGAAGGCTGCACACTTCTCCAGAGGCAAACTGCTGTGCCGTCTTAGCATTTTTATCTTCTGTTTTTTCTGAAAGATAATATGTATTTTCAATATGGCTTCCGGTAAATGATTGGCTAAGCGGATAAGTATCGCCATCCCCATCAAACGTAATGTCCTTTACAAAACTATCCTTAATCGTGCCATAATTTCCGCCGGCTAATGCGCTGTGAACCCGAAGTTTAATAGTCATTTCATCGTCATACTCTGTCTTCTTCTTCGTTTTTATGACAGCATTCTCCACCGCACAATTTTCGATTGCTCCATAATTGTTGGAACAGAGAATACCAGAGCGAAAATCTGCCGAATAATTTCTAGATGGCACCGTTGCATTCCGGATACGCACATTTTTGATGGTACCATAATTATTTCCCGTCAAAATATATGGATAATATTTACTTTTCACATTGGTAATACTATGTCCATTTCCATCAAATATACCATAAAATGAACTTGCGCCACCATTGAGCAATCCAGAAACATCTTCTTCACTAAAATCAATATCAGCATCCAAAAGAACATTTAATGCATCGTCCTCTTGAAGCAGCTCCTCCAGCGAATCAAAATCGACTTTTCCCCCTATTTTCACAAACCATTTTCCATCTTTTTTAACTGCCGGAAGACTGGATGTATAACTCGCACCTTGTTCTACCGTATCTCCCGGATAGGCGACAAAACTATCACCATTTCTGTCCTGTGCCAAATAGAACACTTCATTCGGCAGCACATCTCCTTCAAATTTTTCTCCATCCACAGTCACTCCTAATTCCACTTCACGCAAAGTAATCATCATATCTTCTGTGATTTTGTCCGGAGTTCCTGCACTTCCGTAGTCATATTCGTAATATCTTTGTCCGTCAAAGTATCGATTTCCCAATTTGAATCCATCCGGCACCACGAACTCTTGTTGATTTGTCTCTCCTTCAACCTGAAACGTAATCTTGTGAGTACTTACTGCCGGGTCATCCTTAATCATGTTTTCTATTGCATTTTCGCCATCCAACTGGTAAGTATATGTATAAACGCTTCCATCTTCCAATGTGATTATGTTTTTCCCATATTCCATAAAGCACTTCAAGGTGCCGTCTTCTGCGGTCTGGAGATTCGTGACCGGCTGCCCGTTAATGGTTTTCACTTTGGTATTTTCTAAAAGTCCATCCACGGTAAAAAGACCGATTTTCCTGCCATACACATCTGACACGTCTGACATGCGATTCAGAGTAAAATATTGCTCATCATAGGAAATTACACTATTGCAAATTACCGTATTTGACCCTTCTGACTCTACAATGCCAATTTTAACACTTTGCTGGGTTGGAGATTTCTGTTTCGCCGTTATCTTCGCTCCGTCAATGTATACACTATTCCTGCCTTTAAGAAAATACGAAATCCATTCTTTCTCTGCATCATCAGTCAGTGACAGTTCTCCGCCCAAAATAGCGATATCCTCAGCGTAAACACAACGACCATCACCGTAGGATAAATCTGCTTTTCCTCCAGTCATTGTAAATTTTTCCACCCCCTCAATTGCTCCATAGGCAACCAGATCTCCACCTTCCAATGTGACAGTTCCCTGACGACGATTTTCTCCCTCTTTCCTTCCTAATATAGAATAACCATAATTTTCTTCTTCCTCTGAATCTTCTTTGCAGTTACCTAGCATCAAAGTAAGACGGCCGTTACCTTCTTTGAGCGTCATATCACCAGTTACCTGAATCACATAACTATAATCCTTATCCGGCGATGTAAGACAGGAATCCTCTTCCACATACAGATTTGCTGTTCCTTCGATGTCCAGTACCGGAAAAAGCTGGTTGGTATAGATATTACCACAACTATCCACACCCGAAGCATACCTCTGATTATTTTGAATCTGTGCTCCATCAAAAATTATATTTGCTTCCACTCCCTTTTCTACCTTGATGTGAGTGTCGACAAATGCACCATTGATCTCATTGGAACCTTTGATGATGTAAGTTCCATTTTTTGCAATATTAATTTCGATGACGGTAGTAGTAAAATCCTCACCATACGCATCTACAAAGGTTTTTTCTTGTCTAAGAGCCGCATCTGCCAGATTAAAAGTCACTGCGTTTTCTGTAGGCAGAGAAAGCTTCTGCATTTCTTCCATAACTGCCCTTCCCTTGGCATACGCCTCCGCATAGGATACAGTCGGGATACTTGTAAGCACCGTAGCCGATAATGTTGCAATACAAATTCCTTTTTGTGCCTGTCTGTAAAATTTCTTTCTCATTTTTTCCTCCATTTCTGTCATTTTAAATCTCATTTTCCATTATATTATAATATTTTTCGTACTGCTCTCGCAGTATCTCACCTGTTGACCACGGCTTGCGTTTCCCGACATAATGAATAATCGCCGGTTTATCCCTTTGAAGATCTGCATACAATCTTTGGCTGTGAATATTGCCGCTTTGCAAATGTCCTGCCACAAATGTGGTATAATTCCAGCAAAAATCCAAAGGCAGCACCTTGCCATCAAACAGCATATTAAGGACATCCTGATCACTAAACATATATTTGTGCCCCATTAGCAATTCATAAACCTGCGACATCGTAATATGCTGCCTGGCTTTTTGCAGATTCAGAAGCAATACCCCTGAATTAAAATAATCCTCTGCATATTGCATCTTCAAACCGTCACTTCGATAATTATCCACATTATATGGCATACCATCTAAAAAAATGGCACGGCGCGTCTGTGACAAAACACGAAGATCTTCTGCCCGAACAGCCGCCACTTCCTTTTCACCAAGATGCGTATCGTAGAGTTTGCTTACATCCTCCAAAAAAATCATGTCACAATCAAAATACAACATTTTTTCATAATTTGTGAACATCTCATCAAACAGATACAAGCGGTAATTGATAGCTGCTGTGTAATACGCATTTGCCGTTTCCGGAAAAAACTTTTTTCTTTCTCTCATATTAATAAAACGGATGCTGACTCCCGGCTCGTCTTTTCCCAGTGCATGAATTTGTTCTTGTGCCTCCCCGGGAATGTCATCTTGTAAAATAAGGATGTCATAATTTCGTGTCTTGTCCCGATTATACAAGAGAGAATACAACGATGTACAAAGTGGTTTTGCATACTTCTCATCGCTGACAAAGCATATATTAACTGAAGTTTCAAATGCTTTTTGAAGTTTTTTCATTTTTATCCCTTTCTTTGGTGTTAAATATTATAACAATATAAAGTTTATCATATAAAATAGTT